>ERZ795042.5-NODE-5-length-396214-cov-102.162069_pt1 | contig 396214 bp, 295 predicted proteins | sample MGYA00375126_ERZ795042 | MGnify/ENA primary metagenome ERZ795042 (study PRJEB30171, sample SAMN05518105) | compost metagenome | isolation source: Feedstock adapted compost from Newby Island compost facility, Milpitas, CA | place: USA:Newby Island compost facility...
TGGCACCTCGATGTCGGCTCATCGCATCCTGGGGCTGGAGAAGGTCCCAAGGGTCCGGCTGTTCGCCGGTTAAAGCGGTACGCGAGCTGGGTTCAGAACGTCGTGAGACAGTTCGGTCCTTATCCACTGTGGGCGCAGGAGGCCTGAGGGATTCCTTCCCTAGTACGAGAGGACCGGGAAGGACGCACCTCTGGTGTGGCAGTTGTCCCGTCAGGGGCAGCGCTGCGTAGCCATGTGCGGAAGAGATAAGCGCTGAAAGCATCTAAGCGCCAAGCTCCTCCCAAGATGAGGCCTCCCGGACCGCAAGGTCCCTGAAGACCCCCGGAAGACTACCGGGTTGATAGGCCAGACGTGTAAGCGGAGCAATCCGTTCAGCCGACTGGTCCTAATCGGTCGTGCGGCTTGATCGTTTATCCGCCCCTCATGCGGATGAACGATTTCGGCTCGGCGTATGGTTCTACCCTGACCGCTGTGCGCAGTTTTCAGAGAACGGCTCTTTCCCAGCAGCTTTGGCGGCGTCCGGACCCCCGGACGCAACCCAACGGATTTCCTGGTGGCCATGAAGCGGTGGAACCACCCGTTCCCATTCCGAACACGGCCGTGAAACGCCGCATTGCCGATGGTAGTGGTTGTCGAGCTTCCGCGAGAGTAGGTTGCTGCCAGGAGTTTCTCTCAGAAAACGGCCGGAGTCCCGTGACTCCGGCCGTTTTCATTTCGATCCGCGTTGACGACGGGTGATCGAATGGTCGGCCCCATCCGATCCGCAACCTGACGTTCGAAAGTCCCCTTTTCCCACCCCGGATGCGCACGGTCCAAGCAGGGGGCGGAACTGGGGCACGATCGTTTTGTTGTGTGTGCACTTTCGACCAGGAATCAACCGCGTCGGAGGCCCGCGCGGAATCGTTTCGGCGACCGTCGGCCTGCCCGACCGGGCCGGGATCCGGCCATTCGAACGCCCCGCGTGGCCGGGGCACGTCCGGGCGCATGCACGGCTGAATCCACGCGTGCGCGGCGCCCGTTTGCGCGTGTCTGCCCGGGTGACAGACCGTCCCTCTGGTTCAGACCAAGGGCGGGTTTTGCGTGAAAACGCCGGACGAGGCGGCCAGCGAAACGACGGTGCGCGGATTTTGCCCCTGGTCCTGGGGACTTCATTTCAACCCACGGCCTGCCCGACCGGGCGCGGCGCGCGGTGGCAGGCGGGAATTCAGTCGGAGTTGCAAGCCACGGGTTTCCGATGGGTCGAACGTCGCTGCCTGAACGATGCGCCGCGGCGATTGACCGTGCGTTCCTCCGATCCAAGAACCGGGGCAACACGTCTCCTTTCGCGCGCACGGCTTGGGATCCGCAGGGTGGGGGGCCAGGACGCCTTCGGCGAAGCGGTCCGTGATGAAACGTGCGGGCGGAGAATACACCGTCACTGTCTTGGACCACACGAACACTGCCGGGCAGCATCCGCACAGCCCGGTGGCTTGCGCTGAGGCGTGGATGCAGGTTGGTGCGGTTTCTGAAGCTGCGCCTCGCGGGAGAGGCTAGTGGCTGTTTCGAGTGGCAGGGACGGAAACAGCGTTTCGGCAGGTGCAAGAGCGCTGGCGAGTTTCATTCGGTGCCCTTTCCGATCGGCGTCGCTCGGTTCCCGCCGAGACCATCCGGGGGCTTTCGAGCGTCACGTGCAGCCGTTGGGGGAGCATGTTCGGCTGCTCTCGGAGACCCCGCGAGGAGATGCCTTCCCGGCACGGCGCATCTGAGGCGCCATCCTGTTGGGCGATGGTTTCCAGACCGGCCGTCGGTCAGGGCGCCGGGGCCAGGGCCCTTTTGCCAAGAACGATGAGCGTGTGCCGGGTCCGCAGCCTGCCCGACCTTTTCCCGGTGCCAGGTTGCAAGCCCGCGCGAAGCCTCGATCGAAGCTGGCAGAGTGTGAGGAGCCGTTTCCGGTGGCGAAAACCGATGCGATAGGGCCGTTTGAGCCCGTCAGTCTCGACGCCCCGGCTGTGGTTGAACGGCGTCCCGGGGCTTCGGGGTGTACCGCAGGGCCTTTCGGGATGGGTCTCGCGCCGGTCCGCGTGGGACAGGAGGCCGGAGGCGGTCCTCCCCAAGGCGTGGAGAGAACCGGCCCGGCGGGCTTGGACACCCATCTGCGGGCAACCTCGCGGCAGAGCCTGTTGCCTTTTCATCTGGAGCTGGCGAGGCGGGCAATAGAGTTCGGCACCGAACATGACCGGTCTGAAAGGGGGGGCGTCGTGTCTGGAATTTGGCCGGGGGCTTTGAATGGTGGCTCTGTGTGGAGGCACCATCCGCTTGTGGTTGAGCGGGCCGGGTGGAGCAGGGATGCGCGCGATGCCGATCCCATGGCCGAGCCGGTTTCGGAGGTGCTGTTGCAACCGCTGTCGGAGTGTTTGGGGGGGCGAGTTTGGGGCCGGCGCACGGCCATGGCGTGCGGGGGAATGGTGATTCCCTGGCGCTGGCGCGTCGTGCACTGCCGGCGCTGGAGAAGCCGGGACAAAGGGGACCCACAGCGATGGGGGGCTCCTGGTGCGGTCTGCTCCCGTTGCGTTGGGCGTTTGGGTGGCGGTTCAGGTGGCGCGGTGGAGAGGGCCCGTGTCCAAGCAGCGATGGGCACCCGATTTCGCGGAATTCTCCTTGCCAACGGCATCGGGGGAGTGTCGCGCTGGGACCGGAAACGACGTCGGGTGCGGCTGGAGCAGCCCGACCACCTCGCCCGGGTTGCGGGCGAAGGGGGATTCGTCCCGGCTTTGCGGCCTGCGGTGCGGGGCTGGCGGACTTCGCACTTCGTTTCCCCGAGCGCTGTCGTGCGGGCTTGCGCCGTCCCGTCCCGGGCGGGCGCGAGCGGTGTTTCTATGACGGGAGCACGCCGCTGAAGAAGGTGGGGTAGACCTCGCCGCGGGCTTCGCGCAGGATGAGCAGGGCGAGCTCGCGCGCGTGATAATCGCCCCACATGGAGCTTTCGCCATTGGGCACTTTCTGGCCGCGCGGCACGTGATCCCATCCGTTGGGTCGGTGGTAGACCGAGTGGAGGATCAGCCCTTGGTGGCGCGGATCCGTGCTGAGATAGGGTTCGCGGAAGAGGGTGCGGGCGATGGTGAGGGCGGCCTGGCGGTACTTGCGGCCGCGCGCCACCTGGTTGTGGGCCATGAGATAGTTGCCCAGGCGCAGGAGCCCTTGTGCGGCGATGGCGGCAGCCGAGCTGTCCACGGGCTCCCACGGGTTGAACGGATCGGACGGGCGATCGAGGTAATCGGCCGGCAGCCGGTGGAGGTGGGGCGCGCCGGTGTCCCACATGGGGACACCGTCGGCGCAGCAGTGCGCCAGGTAGAAATCGGCAGTGACCGTGGCTCCGCGGAGCAGTTTTTCGACGAATGCGCCACGTCCGCCGACGGCGGCGAAGTCTTCGTCCGGGGCCCGGACGCCTGCGTGGAAGAACTCCAGTTGTTCGGCGCAACCCAGCAGTGCCCAGGCCAGGCCGCGCGTCCAGGTGGTGAAGGGCGAAAAGCCCTGCTGGGAGTTGGGGCATCGGAACACGCCGCTGGCGGTGTTGAAGACGGCCTCGTGGGCGACTCGTCCGGGGATGTCATAGGCGTCGCGGCCCTCGCCGTAGTAGAGGTTGTAGCGGAGGGTGTTCCAGGCGTGATGGACGAGCCGTTCCATCAGCGAGATGCGCCGGTCCTGTTCGCCCATGAGCACGTGTCCGAGCGCATGGGCGACGCCCAGGACGCGCAGGGACCGGATGGTGTCGACGAAGAGGGAGTGGGGCCCGTTGAAGCTGTGGATGAACCCGGTGCCGTCTGCCAGGCGGGTCCATCGCGACGCCTGGATGGCCCCGCTGACCTTGAGGGCCAGTTCGTAAAAGGCCCGTTCGTTGGCATCGGCGGGAATTTTGCCCTCGTGCATGAGGCGGAGGAGCTGTCCGTAGGTGGAGATGTTGTTGAACCCGTGGTCGTGCACGCCGATATGCGAGAGGTGGGGCGCCATGCGTTCGAAGGTGCCGCGCCGGCCGATTTCCAGGAACCGGTCGTCGCCCATGGCGTCGAATTGCAAGAGGGCCGAACCATACTGGAACCCTTGGGTCCACTCCGTCCAACCACGGGTGGTGTAGCGGCCCTTGACCGTGAACACCGGCGTGCCGCGTTCGGGCGCCCAGGTGGCCTCGAGCGAAAGGATTTTCTGAGCCGACAGTTCGAAGAGTTTTTCGATGTCGGGAACGAGTTGGCGACTGGCGAGTCGGTTGTCGATTTTCAGGGCCATGATGCTGTTTCCGGGTGGTGGTTGTGAAGGTGTGCAGCCGATCAGAGCCGGTGAAGGTGGAACCCGCCGTCCACGTTGAACACCTCCCCGGTGCTGAACGGAAAGAGGTCCTGTGCGATGGCCGCCACGGCACGGCCGATGTCCTCGGGTGTGCCCCAACGGCGGATGGGGGTGAGCCCTTCGGCGATGAGCTTGTCGTACTTTTCCCTGACCGCGGCCGTCATGTCCGTGGCGATGACGCCCGGGCGGATCTCATAGACGCCGATGCCGTGGTCGGCCAGGCGCACGGCGAACAACCGGGTCATCATGGAGAGGGCCGCCTTGCTGAGGCAGTAATCGCCGCGGTTGACGGAAGCGGTGTAGGCTGAGATGGAGGAGATGGTCACGATTTTCGGGCGCGGCTGTTCGGGAGGGGCCGATCGAACCTGTTCGATCATCCAGCGGGCGGCGGCCTGGGTGAGGAAGTAGGGGCCCTTCAGATTGATGGCCAGCACACGATCGAAACTTTCCTCGGTTGCCTCGAGGATGTCGGCCCGGACGGAGGGTGCCACACCGGCGTTGTTCACCAGCAGGTCGAGCCGGCCGAAGTTGGAGCGGGCAAAGTCCAACAGGCGCTGGCGATCTTCCGCGCGGCTGATGTCGGCCTGACAGGGCTCGGCCCGGATCTGGTGGCCGGCGGCGCGTGCGGTTTCCTTGCAAGCCCCGGCGGTTTCTGCCGCCGCGTCGGCGCGTCCGGCGTAGTTGAGCACCAGGTCGTGCCCCAGTCGCGCCAGGGCCAGTGCGATGCCGCGGCCGATCCCGCGCGATGCACCCGTGATCAAGGCGACGCGATTCATGGGCCGCAGCATAGGGAAGAAGTCCGCCCGGTGGAAGTCCGGCAGGAGCGACTTTCCCGCGCGGGTGGAGGGGTTGGCACCGCCGGCTTGACGCGGGGTGGGGGATCGGTTTTGAAAGGGAGCTCGATGGCCCCGGACACGGTCTGGATGCAGCGGTACACGCCGTGGGGCGGATTGTGGGGTTCGGCCTTGGTGGCGGCGGTGCCGCTGGTTTTGTTGTTGGTGTGGCTCGGTGTTTTTCGGGCGCGTGCCGTGCGTGCGGCGTTGGTGGCGCTGGTGATGGCGGTGGGGCTGGCGGTCGGGGTCTATGGCATGCCGGCGCGCATGGCGGGCATGGCGGTGTTGTATGGTGGGGCGTTTGGCCTGTTTCCGATCGGTTGGGTGGTGCTGCATGCCATGTTTCTCTACCGGGTGTCTCTCGAGACCGGCGGATTTGACGATTTGCAGCGGCGTTTGGCGGTGATTTTGGCCGATCGGCGAATTCAGGCGTTGCTGGTTGCGTTTTGTTTCGGGGCATTTGTGGAAGGGTTGGCCGGCTTTGGTGCCCCCGTGGCGGTGACCGGAGCGTTGATGATCGGGCTGGGTTTCCGGCCATTGGAAGCGGCCAAGCTGGCGTTGATCGGGAACACGGCTCCGGTGGCGTTCGGCTCGGTGGGGATTCCGATCGTGACGTTGTCGCGGGTGACGGGGTTGGACGAGCTGGCCCTGGGCGCGATGGTGGGGCGGCAGCTGCCGTGGGTGGCGATGGTGGTTCCATTTTGGTTGGTTGGGGCCCAGGCCGGCTGGCGCGGACTGTGCGAGGTGTGGCCGGCGTGTGCGGTCAGCGGCGGCACGTTCGCGGTGCTGCAGTTTGTCGTGAGCAACTACCACGGGCCGTGGCTGGTGGACATCGTGGCCGGATTGGGCAGTTTGTGTGCCACGCTGATGTGGTTGCGGGTGTGGTCGCCGCGGCGGATCGAGCCGGTCAACGGCGGGCGGCTGCGGGAGCCGGCCGCGCCGCGCCTGTCGACGGCCCGTGCGGTGTTGCCGTGGGCATGTTTTGCGGTGTTGGTGGCGGTGACGACCCTGGGACCGGTCCGGAGCGTGCTGGATGCGTTCGTGTCGTTCGAATGGACCGTGCCCGGTCTGCACGAGCGTGTTGTTCGCGTGCTGCCGGCGGTGGCGGAGGCCCAGCCCGAACCGGCGATTTATCGGCTGAACCTGTTGTCGGCCAGCGGCACGGCGGTGGGGTTGGCTGCGGTGTTGAGCGGGTGGGCCCTGGGATTGGGCCCGCGCCGGCTGTTCCGTTTGTACGTTGAAACCTTGCTTCGGGTGCGCGCCTCGCTGGCCACCATTGCGGTCATGTTGGCGCTGGCATTCGTGACCAGGTACAGCGGAAGCGACACGACGCTCGGCCTGGCGCTGGCGGCGTCGGGGCCGTGGTTTCCGTTCTTTTCGCCGTTGCTGGGCTGGCTGGGTGTGGCCCTGACGGGGAGCGACACCTCGTCGAATGTATTGTTCGGTCACCTGCAGAAGGTCACCGCCGAGCAGCTTGGTCTTTCGCCGGTGATGATGGCTGCGGCCAACAGCGCGGGTGGTGTAATGGGCAAGATGATTGACGCCCAGAGCATCGTGGTGGCCAGTGTGGCCACGGGTGGCCGGCCCGACAGCCCGGACGTGGGGACGGTGTTGCGGGCGGTTTTCTTGCACAGTGTGGGGTTGGCCCTGCTGGTGGCGGTGGTGGTCTGGGTCCAGGCCCGTTGGTTTCCCGGCGTGGTCCCCGGGTCGTGAGTGTGGCGGGACCGCAACGGACCGGCGGGCGGCGACGCTCTGCAGGGTGTCTGCGACCGGTGTGCGCGGGGTTGTCCGGCCGGGAGGACCGCTCAGAATCGGAATTCGAAGATCAACTGCAGCCCGGTCAGGAAGATGGTGGCCAGGACGATGCGGCTGAAGAGGGTCTCGGAGAAACGGCGGTTGAGCTTCACGCCGAGCCACACGCCCAGGGGGACCAGGGGAAGGTAGAGGAGGCTTTGGCCCAACGTGTGCGGAGTGATGACGCCGTTGGCCACGTAGAAGGGGACCTTGATCCAGTTGATCCACGTGAACACGAGCGCGGTGGTGCCCACGTAGACCTCTTTGGGCAGGCGCTGGGGAACCAGGAACATGCTGACCACGGGACCGGCCCCGTGTGCGAAGGTGGAGGTGAGTCCGGCTGCCAGGCCGAAGGGAAAGCCGATCCACAGATTGGGGCGGAACGCCCCTTCCACGCGCAGGATCCGGTCGCGCCCGACTTGATACAACACGAATCCCACGGCGATGAGGCCGATCGCCACGTTCAGTTCGCGGGCGGAGAAGCGGCCGACCCACTGGGCACCGAGGATCACGCCGGGGACCACGCCGGGCAGAAGGTACCAGAGGTTGTGTGGCTCCCATTTGCGCCAGTAGTAGTAGAGCGAGAATGCGTCGCCGGCGCAGAGCAGCGGCAGCAGCATGCCCAGGGCGTCGCGGGGAGGGAAGGCCAGGGCACACAATGGTGTGGTCAACATTCCCAGGCCGCCGCCGAATCCGGCCTTGGAGAGGCCGATGAACAGGACGGCCAGACCCGCAAGCAGATGGTTTTCCCACGAATCCACCGCAGTCGTTTAGGGGTTCGCCCGGCCGGTTGTCCAGTCTGGTTCCGGGCACGGATGGGTCGCGCTCCGGCCGGGGGCGGCTCTTTGGATTGCAGTTTTGCGCGATGTGCTCCGGGTGTGTGGCGGCGTCTTTGAAGCGGGCGGAAGGGCGGGTTGTGGATGACGCTGCATGCGGGAGGGGAGTTCGGGCTTCCGTTGCGTGGCGAGCGGGCTTGGCCGTTGGGAGGACCCTGCCTACAGTGGGGGGCCATGTCGCGCGTGATCCAATGGCTGGCGGAGCTGGTGGAGCTGCCAAGCGTGAACCCGGCGTTTGTACCGCCGGGCGATCGGCACGCAGGCGAACAACGGGTGGCCGAGTATGTGGAACAGCGGGCGCGTGCGGCCGGGTTGGAGACGGAACGGCAGCGGGTGGTCGGCGACCGCGAGAATGTTTTGGTGCGCCTGACGCCGCGGGGGCGGGTGCGGCACCGGTTGGTTTGGGCGCCGCATATGGACACGGTGACGGTTTCGGACGAGCGCCAGTTGCGGCCGCGGCGGAAGGGTGATCGGCTCCATGGCCGGGGTGCATGCGATACCAAGGGTTCGCTGGCGGCGATGTTGTGGGTGTTGACGGAGGCCGCGCGGCGGGGGCGGCGGCCGGCCGGCACGGAGGTGATCCTGGCGGCGTTGGTGGACGAGGAGTACGGCCAGGCGGGTTCGCGCCGGCTGGCCCGGCTGGGGTGGAGGGTGGACCTGGCGGTGGTGGGCGAACCGACGGGACTGCGGGTGGTGACGGCGCACAAAGGGGTGTTGTGGCTGCGCTTGGTTGCGGAAGGTCGGGCGGCGCATGCTTCGACGCCCTGGCTGGGCCGCAGCGCGGTGACTGCGCTGGCGCGGGCGGTGACGGTGTTGGAAGGGGAGTACGCGCCGGCTTTGGCGCAGCGGGTGCATCCGTTGGTGGGGCCGCCGACGCTTTCGGTGGGCCGGATCGGCGGGGGACGGCAGCCCAACATTGTTCCGGACGAGGCCTGGGCGGAAGTGGATCGGCGCCTGGTGCCGGGAGAGAAAGCGGATGCCGTGTTGCGGGAGGTGCGGTCCTGCCTGCGGCGTCACGGGTTGCGGGTGCGGGTGGAACGCATGCAAAAGGCCGATTGTCCGCCGCTGGAGACGGACGCTTCGCATCCGTGGGTGCGGCGGTTTTTCGACGTGGTGCGGCAGGCACGGGCCGAGGGGGCGCACTTTTTCTGCGACGCGGCCGTTCTGGCCGCGGGAGGCATGCCGGCGGTGGTCCATGGTCCGGGGGAGGTGGCCCAGGCGCACACACGGGATGAATGGGTGAGCGTGGCCCAGGTGGAGACGGCCTGCCGGCAGTTGGCGGCTTTGCTGGAGGGATTGCCCTGAACGTGGTGAGGGGATGATGCACATGAGCGAGGGGCGAGGACACGGCGCGGGGTTGGACTCGGTGGCTTCGGACCGGGCGACCTTTTTCCGGCAGAGCAGCTGGCTGATGATGGTGAACCTGGTCACCGGGGTGGTGATGTTGGGGGTTCATTTTCTGGCCAAGTTGATTCCCCCGTCGGAGTACGCCACGGCTGTGACGTTGTTGACGCTGACAGTGTTGATCCCGGCGATTCCGTTGCAGATGGTGGTGGCCCAGCAGACGGCGGCCGATCTGGCGCTGGCCCGCTTTCGGTTGTTGGCGGGGAAGATTCGGGGTTTGTGGGGTTGGTTGACGCTGGCCTGGGCGGTGGGAGCCACGGTGGTGGTGGTGCTGGAACCTTTCCTGAGCCGGAAACTGACGATTTCGGACCCGGCGGCGATCTGGGTGACGTTGTTGCTGATGCTGGGGTGTCTGTGGATGCCGGTGGTGTGGGGGATGTTGCAGGGGGCGCAGAATTTTTTGTGGTTGGGCATTTCGATGCTGGCGAACGCGGTGGTCCGGGTGGGGACGGCCCTGTTGTTGGTGTGGTTTTGGCGACCGGAGGCCACGAGCATCATGACGGCGGCCTTGGTCGGCGTGGTGGCGTCCGTGCTGGTGGGGTTGTGGCAGAGCCGGGGGATCTGGACGGGGCCGGCTGAGCCGCTGGCCGCGCGGGCGCTGTTGCGCCAGACCTTGCCATTGTTTCTCGGGTTTGGCGTGACGCTGTTTCTTTTCAGTGCGGACACGGTTTTCGTGAAATGGTGGTTCCCGGGGGAGACCGCCTGGTACGCCAGTGCGGGCACGTTTGCGCGGGGCTTGATCTGGTTGGTGGGGCCGTTGGCGGCGGTGATGTTTCCAAAGGTGGTCCGGAGCACGGTGCGGGGTGAGGACGGCAATCTCCTGGCGATGACGTTGGTCAGCACCGCGGTGTTGGTGGGTGTGTCGGGCGTGGGACTGTGTGTGGTGGGGCCGTGGCTGATTCGATTCGTTTACACGCCCGAGTACGTGCGGCCGACGATGGCGATCCTGCCGTGGTATGCTGCGGCGATGGTGCCGCTGGCGCTGGCCAACGTGCTGGTGAATCATCTGCTGGCCCGGAGCGATTACCGGGTGGTGCCGTGGCTGGTGGGGCTGGCGTTCGTGTACGTGGCCGGGTTGCTGGTGTTTCACGCCAGTCCGGTTCAGATCCTGCATGTGCTGGGGGTGTCGTGTACGTTGATGTTTGCGATTTGCTGGTGGTTTGTGAGACGGCCGGCGCCGGTGATGGGGCGGGTGCCATCGGCGCAGGCCATGGATGAACGGGCATGGTCCGAGCCCGGCGGCGGCGCCTCGTAGCGCCGGGGCCGGCTCCGGTGGGCCGGGTGCCGGGCCCCCGGGTGCACCCGCGGACGGGGCGGGAGGTGGGGCGCGGCTTTGTGGGGTGGCGAGGCGGCCTCGTCGGATGGGGCAGGGACCGGTGTGGACGTGGAGGGGAGGGTTCCGCACGATGAAGGTATGAGAGCCGGAAACGATCGGTCGGGCGACGGGAAGTGCGCCGGTTTGGGGTCCTGGTTGAGGCGGGCGCGGGCCCGGATGGTGTCGAACGAGCCCGAGATTCGGGTCTGCAGCGATGCGGCCCGGATGTCGCGGTTGGCGGCCCGGCGGGTGTTGGCGGTGGTTCGTGCCCGGCCGGACGCAATGATCGGGCCGGCCACGGGCGCATCGCCTCTGGGGCTGTATGAGGAACTGGTTCGGATCGGTCGGGTCAGACCTGGTCTGTTCCGGCGGGTGCGTTGGGTGGAGCTGGACGAATGGGGCGGGTTGGCTCCGGGGGAGGAGGGATTGAACGATCGGTATCTGTGGGGTCGTTTGCTGGGTCCGTTGGGAGTGTCGAGGAGGCAATACGTGGGATGGAACGGCGTGACGGATGCGCCGGAGGCCGAATGCCGGCGGATGGCGCACCGGCTGGCGTTGTACGGGCCGATGGATCTCTGTCTGTTGGGGGTTGGGGCGGATGGGCACGTGGCCATGATGGAGCCGGGTCCGGCTGTTCAACCGGGGCCGCACGCCGTGAGATTGAGCGCGGGTATGCGCAGGCATCCCATGCTGGGATCCGCGTGGAATAGGGTGAGATGGGGTTTGAGGCTGGGGATGGGGGACATTCTGGCGTCACGGGAAATTGTGTTGCTGGCTTGCGGGCCTTCCAAGGAGGCGGTGCTTCGGCGTTTCTGGCGGGAACGGGTGGTGCGAGCTGGTTTCCCGTGTCGTTTCTCTGGTTGCATCCGCGCGTGAAGGTTTTTTGCGACGCGGCGTCGGGTGGGTGTCTGGGGGTGGGGCGAGTCGAATGACGGGAAGCGGGGCGCGTGGGAGCGGTTTGGCACCGGGCGGGGTTGCTTGACAGGCCGGGGGCGGCGGCTAGTCTGTTGGACTCCGGTCCGGGGGCTGGGTTCCACGCGGCCGCGCCTGTTGCGGGGCCACCCGGCCGGCTGGGTTTGAGGAGACGCGGTTATGAAGCGAACGTATCAGCCATCGAAGATCTGCCGGAAACGGCAATACGGGTTTCGGGCCCGCATGGCCACCAAGGGTGGGCGCGACATTCTGCGCCGTCGCCGTCGGAAAGGACGCAAACGCCTGACGCCGGTGTGATGCCGGATGACGACGGAAAGGCGTCGGTACCGGCTTCGCAAGGACCAGCGGTTGAAGCTGGGTCGGGACTTTGCGCGGCTGCGTGCCGAGGGCCGTCGGATGGCGTTGGGCTGTTTGATTGCCAACTGGTTGGAGGCGCCCGGGCGGTCCTGCTCCCGTGTAGGGGTGGTGGTGGGGCGGAAGGTGGGGGATTCTACGGTGCGGAACCGGGCCCGGCGGTTGTTACGCGAGGTGTTCCGGTTGCACCAGTGGGATCTGAAGTCGCCTGTGGACTTGGTTTTGGTGGCGCGGCCTTCGATCGTGGGCAAGCGGTACCAGGAGGTCGAGGCCGATTTCCTGCAGATCCTGGGGCGGGCCGGGTTGTTGCGTTCGGCTGGTGGAAGACGGGACGACGGGAGTGTCGGCACGGGGTCGAGCGGGTCTCCGGCCCGGGATGGGGGTGGTGAACGGTGACGAAGCTCGGGCGGCGAATGGTGCTGGGAGTTTTGCGGGGGTACCAGCTGTGGGTGTCCCCGTTGTTGTCGGTGATTTGCGGTCCCGGGTGGGGGTGCCGGTATCGGCCGACGTGCTCGGTTTATGCGGCCGAGGCGGTTCAACGGTTTGGCGTCTGGCGTGGGGGCTGGCTTGCGCTGCGGCGGCTGGCCCGGTGCCATCCGTGGGGAGGGAGCGGATGGGATCCGGTGCCGGAAGACCGGTCGGACGAGTCTTCTGGCTTGCGGCAGTGCGGTGAAGGCTCACGGTCGCCCGGGCACAGTGCCGCTCCTGTGGATCCCTGCGGGTGTGAAGGCCATTCGTCGTCTGCGGCAAGGGCGGGCAGGCTCGTGTGAACCTGGGCGGGGGAGGATGGGTCGAGGACGAAAGGTTTCATGGATCGAAAGTCGCTGATCATTCTGGTGATTTGTCTGGGGCTGCTGGCGACCTGGCCGGCCATCGTGGCGCGGTTGTATCCGCCGCCTCCGCGGCCGGCGGAAGGGGCGGCCGGGACGGGTGCTCCGCCTGCGACGCTGGTTGAGAGCGTTTCCACGAACGTTTCCGCTGAGTCGTTGGTGGCGGTGACGGGGGCGCCGCCGGTGGTCGGAGAGGCGGGTCATCCGACACCGGCTCTGCTGCCTCCAACGGAGGGTGAGGAGGAGACCTTGGTAGTCACGGTGGGGGACGCCCGATACACGTTCACCTCGCGCGGGGGCGGTTTGCAGAGGGTGGAGCTGCTGAAGTACCCGGAGACGGCGGGCCGTCGGGTTCAAGTAAACGGGCACACGAACGAGGTGGCGGAACTGAATGGAGGGGCGCCGGTGCCGGTGCTGGCGTTGCTGGGCGATCCGCGGTGGATGGAGGACGGCCGGTTTAGGCTCGAACAGGCCGGTTCGACGATTCTTGCGGAGAAGGTCCTGAGCAACGGCGTGCGGATCATCAAGGAGTTCGAGCCGGGCACCAACTACCTGGTGCGGGTGCGGGTCCGGTTCGTCAACGAGGGGGATGCCCCTGTGACGGTTCCGGTGCAGGAATGGGTGGTGGGCACGGCCGCGCCGATGGGGGTTGACGACGATGGACACCAGGTGGGGTTGATGTGGTTCGACGGCGAGGACAAGCACGAGACGCTGGTTTCGTGGTTCGAAAACCGGGGATTTCTGTCGTGTCTGGGGCTGGCGCGGCCGCGACCGCGCGCCGAGTACCGCGCGGGGGAGAGCAACGTGGTTTGGGTGGCGGCGCAGAACCGGTTTTTTGCCCTGGTGGCCATGCCGCGGCAGCCTGCGTGGCAGGTGGTGGGACGGCGGGTGACGCTGCCACCGTTCGAGGCAGTGGACGCCCCGGCGCGCGCGAGGTCGCTGCCGCAGGGATGTTTGACTGCGCTGGTTTATCCCGGGCGGACCCTGGCGGTGGGGAGTTCGTGGGAGGAGGAGTGGCATCTTTACGCCGGGCCGAAGGAGTATCGGACGCTGGCGCGTGTTGCCAATCGTTTTGAGAACGAGGTGGATCTGGTGATGGGCTACGGGGGGTTCTTCGGGTTCTTTTCAAAGGCCCTGCTGTTGTCCATGAACTGGCTGCACGACGTGCTCGGGTTGTCGTACGGCTGGGCGATCATCGCCATCACGGTGATCATCAAGCTCCTGTTCTGGCCGCTCACCCAGGCCAGCATGCGTTCGATGAAACGCATGGCGGCGCTGCAGCCCCAGATGAAGGCGCTGCAGGAGAGGTACAAGGACGATCCGGCCAAGCTGAACAAGAAGATGATGGAGTTCTGGAAGGAGCACCGGATCAATCCGATGAGCGGCTGCTTGCCGATGTTGCTGCAGATGCCGGTATTCATCGGATTCTTTTACATGATCCAGAGTGCCATCGAGCTGCGGGGTGCGCGGTTCTTGTGGGTGGCGGATCTGTCGAAGCCGGACACGGTGTTTTACGTGATGGGTTTTCCCGTGAACCTACTGCCTCTGATCATGGGTGCCACGATGTTGTGGCAGTCGCATCTGACGCCGCCTTCACCGGGGATGGACCCTGTGCAACAGCGACTGATGCGTTGGATGCCGCTGATGTTCCTGGTGTTCCTTTACCATTTTTCCGCCGGGTTGACTCTTTACTGGACGGTGCAGAACCTGCTAAGCATCGTGCAGATCAAACTGACGCGGGCCATGGAGTCGGAGCCTGCGCCGGCGCCCCAGGCGCCCAGGACGATTCCGCCCAAGAAACGCCGGTGAAGCGATCCGCTGCGGCACGGGTTTGAAGGCCGGGTTTGACGGGAGTGATGCGGGCCGTTCGTGGAACCGTGGTGCGCGGCGCATGAGAACGATATGCCAGCCGATGCCAAAGCGACATTGGAACGCCTGCTGAACCTGCTGGGGTTCGAGGCCACGGTCGTCGAACATCGCCTGCCGGAGGGGACCTTCCTGGAGGTGCAGACACCGGACGCCGGCCGGCTGATCGGGCGGCAGGGGCAGGTGCTGTCGGACCTCCAGTATTTGACCAACCGGCTGCTTCATCAGCAGGATCCGCAGGCGCCGAAGGTGACGGTGGACGTCGGTGGGTATCGTGCCCAGGCGCGGGAGGCGTTGGTGCGGAAGGCGCGTGAGGCGGCGGAAAAGGTGCGTCGCTGGGGCGACATTGTGGAGCTGGAACCGATGAACGCCTTCGAACGCTGGGTGGTTCATCAGGCGCTCAAGGATGATCCGACGGTGGAAACCTCCAGCGTGGAGGTGGAGGGGTCGGAGCTGAAGGCGATTCTGGTGCGGCCTCGCCGCGGCGGGGCGGCGGCGTGACGGCCGACGGAGCGGGTGGATGTGGTGTGCCGGAGCGGGGCGGCGCGCGGCGGGTTTTCTTTCCTTGTTTGGGCCCGAGCGGAGGGGACGGCCGCGGCGGACTCCATTTTTGGTGGAGGCGGTTGACTCGTGAGGGCGGGCATGGGAAGCAGCCTGACGGGGACACGGATTGGTTGGAAGGTTCGCAGGTTCGGAGGCGAATTCCATGAGTCAGTTGCGGCAGGTCATGCGGGAATTCGCGGTGACGACGCGTGGTCGCGGTTTTTACGAGATTACGCGCGAGGTGGCGTCGTGGTTGCGTGAGGCCGGCGTGCGTGACGGCGTGGTGACGCTGCACATCCAGCACACGTCGGCCTCGCTGTTGATCCAGGAGAACGCCGATCCGGAGGTGCGCCGGGATCTCGAACGATTTTTTGCGCGGTTGGTACCGGATGGGGACCCGTTGTTCCGGCACACGTTGGAGGGCCCGGACGACATGCCGGCGCACGTGCGCACGGCGCTGACGGCGGTGAACCTGAGCATACCGGTTCGCGGGGGTCGGATGGTGCTGGGGACGTGGCAGGGGATCTATGTTTGGGAACATCGCCGGGAGCCGCACCGGCGGGTGGTGGTGGCCCATTACATGGGCGAGTGAGCTGCTTGGAGCGGGGCGGAGAGGTCCCGGGCCGGTTCGGTGGGGCACCCGGCTTGGACGGCTTGCCGCGGCACGGTGTGGGCGCGGTTGCGGGATCAGCTCTGGAGGACTTCCAATGCGGAGCGGGCGTGTTCGGCCTTGTCCCGCCATTCGGCCAGGCGTCGTTGGTGTTCCTGCAGGACGTGCGGCGGGGCCTTGGCCTGGAACTGCGGGTCGTTGAGGCGTTGTTCCAGGCGGCTGATTTCGGTCTGGATTTTTTCGAGCTCGCGGGTGAGCCGCGCGGTTTCGGCGGCGACGTCCACCAAGCCTTCCAACGGCAGGTAAAGGTCCCCGAGAGCGGTCCGGCAGGTGGGGGTGCCGCGTCGGGGCTGGGCTGCGGGGTCGAGTTCGACGGTCTCGGCCTGGAGCAGGAGCTGGAGCACGCGGAGGTCGTGCGGGTCGAGTTCGCGCGCGGGTTTGAGGATGAAACGGACCTTGCGATTGGCGGGGACGCCGGCCAGGCGGCGGAGGTTGCGGCCCTCGGTGACGAGTGCGTACCGTGCGTTGACGAACTCGTGCACGGCGTCGTCGAGGCGGAAGCGCTGTCGGAGTTCGTCGGGCAGTGGCCGGGGCCAGGGGGCGAAGAGGATGGTACGGCCGCCGCGGTCCGGTTCGCAGCGTGTGGCGAAGCCCATGCCGTGCCAAAGTTCCTCGGTGATGTGGGGCAGGAAGGGGTGGAAGAGGCGGAGGGTGTGTTCGAGGACGAAGTCGATGACTGCGAGGGTGTTTTCTTTCTGGCGGGGGTTGCCGCCCTGCAGCACGGCTTTGGCGGCCTCGACGTACCAGTCGCAGTATTCGCTCCAGAAGAAGCGGTAGAGGGTTTGGGTGACTTCGCTGAAGCGGTACTGGGCGAACGCGTCGTGGATTTCGCGGATGGCGGTGTCGAGTTTGATCAGGATCCAGCGGTCGTCCGCGGTGAGGAGGGAAGGAGCGGGCTGGGGGGTGGATGCGGACGGGGTACCTTGGAGCTGGCGGAAGCGGCAGGCGTTCCAGAGTTTGTTGCAGAAGTTGCGGCCCAGTTCGACGTCTTTTTCGTCGAAGAGGACGTCCTGGCCGAGCGGGGCGCTCCGCATGGTGCCGAAGCGTAGGGCGTCTGCGCCGTAGCGATCCATGAGCTCGAGCGGGTCGGGTGAGTTGCCGAGGCTCTTGCTCATTTTGCGGCCGAGCTTGTCGCGGATGATGCCGGTGAAATAGACGTTGCGGAACGGCACGTCGTTCATGAAGCGGAGACCGGCCATGATCATGCGGGCGACCCAGAAGAAGATGATGTCCGGGCCGGTGACCAGGTCGGTCGTGGGATAGAATCGCCGGAGGGTGGGGTTTTGGCGGTCCAGGTCGGGTTGGCCGGTCCACCCCATGGTGGCGAAGGGCCAGAGCCAGGAGCTGAACCAGGTGTCGAGGACGTCGGGGTCCTGTGACCAACCGGCGGAGGAGAGTTGTTCTTGGAGGGAGGGGTTCGAGGTGGCGACGACGAGGGTGAGATTGTTCCGGCGCCAGGCGGTTTCGGGGTCGTCTGCCGGCAGTTGGGCCTCGGCGTTTCGGAGGGCGCCTTCGTCGGGGAAGGTGCGGCTCCAGACCGGGATGCGGTGACCCCACCAGAGCTGGCGGCTGATGCACCAGTCTTTCAGGTGGGTGAGCCAGTGGGTATAGGTTTTGACCCAGCGTTCGGGGTGGAAACGGATTTGTCCCTGTTCGACCACCTGGCGTGCGCGTTCGACCTCGGGATATTTGAGGAACCACTGTTCGCTGAGGCGGGGTTCGATGGGGACGTGACTGCGCTGGCTGTAGCCGACGCGGTGGGTGTAGTCCTCGGTTTTGACGAGGAACCCGAGTTTTTCGAGGTGGCTGACGACGGCCTTGCGTGCCTCCATGCGGTCGAGACCTGCGAATCCGTCGCCTGCCTCGGGCGTCATGCGGCCGTCCGGGCCGATGACCACGGTGAAGGGCAGGTTGTGGCGGAGGGCGATTTCGTAGTCGGCCGGGTCGTGGGCCGGGGTGACCTTGACGCAACCGGTGCCGAACTCTGGGTCCACGGCTTCGTCGGCGACGATGGGGATGGACTTGTTGCGCAGGGGCAGGAGCACGCGCCGGCCCACCAGGGCGCGATAGCGTTCGTCCCGCGGGTGCACGGCGACGGCCTCGTCGCCGAGCATGGTTTCGGGCCGGGTGGTGGCCACGACGAGGTGGTGATCCGGCAGGGGTTGGCCCTGGTCATCGAGGAGGGGGTACCGGATGTGCCAGAGGTGGCTTTTTTCCTCGACCCATTCGACCTCCTCGTCGGAGAGGGCGGTGCGTGCGGCGGGGTCCCAGTTGACCATGCGCAGGCCACGGTAGATGAGGCCGTCGCGGAAGAGGGCGACGAACACCTTCTGGACGCAACGGGAGTAGTCCGGGTCCATGGTGAAGCGGAGCCGGGACCAATCGCAGGAACAACCGAGGCGTTTGAGTTGTTGGATGATGATGTTGCCGTGTTTTTCCTTCCAGGCCCAGACGTGTTCGAGGAATTTTTCGCGCCCGAGCTCCTCGCGGTGTTTCATGATTCCCTGTTTCCGGAGGGTTTTTTCCACGACGGCCTGGGTGGCGATGCCGGCGTGGTCGGTGCCGGGCAGCCAGAGGACCTCGCAGCCTTCCATGCGTGCCTTGCGGGCCAGGATGTCCTGGATGGTGTTGTTGAGCACGTGGCCCATGTGGAGCACGCCGGTGACATTGGGCGGCGGGATGACGATGGAATAGGCGGGTTTGGGGGAGGCCGGGTCGGCCGTGAAAAACCCGCTTTGTTCCCAGGTCGCGTACCATTTGGGTTCCACCGCCCGTGGGTCGTAGGCTTTCGGAATGTCACTCATGGCCTGTGCACTTTAGCGAAGAGTGGAATGCTGCGGCAATCCCAGGTCGGGCAGACCCGGCCCGATGGGGCGCGGCCGGGGTTTGCCGGGCGTTGTGTGGCGGGCCTGCTGGGATCCGGCCGGCCGCTCAGGGGGCCGGTGCCGATGCGCGGGGCTTCACGGTAGCGTCAGGGCGGCGTGGCCTCCAGGAGCTTTTGGAAGGCGGGATTCTGGCTGAGCGACTTGAACCGGGGATCTTGTCGGGCGAGTGCGCGGAGGTTGGAAGCACCGGGGTTGGTTTGCAGCCGGGCGTCGCTGAGTTCGAAGGCGCGGCGGAGTGCGGGTATGGCCTCGGCGGTTTTTTGGAGGATGGCTTTCATGGCGGCCAGGTCGTACCAGGCTTCGGGCTGGGCGGGGTTGATTTGGACGAGCCGTTCGAGGGCGGTTTCGAGTCGCGGATACTCGCCGAGGGAGACATAGGCCTGGGCGACGGCGAGGATGGCGCCGGCCGGGGCCTGTGGGTTGCGGACGATGTTGTCGAAGATTTCGAAGGCCCGATTGCTCTGACCGAGGGAGAGGTAGGTGGCGGCCAGGTCGAGAGCGTTTTGGTAGTCGGCCGGGTTGGTGGCGAGCGTACGCTCCATGGCGGCGAGGTTGGGCACGCCGGGGAGTTGGGCGGTGTGCCCGGCATCCCGGACTGTGCGGAGCCGTCGGGCCAGGTCGGTTACCTGCTCGTTGTATGGGTCGAGTTTCCGGCAGGTTTCGGCGATGAGGTAGGCGTCCTCGTAGCGTTGGAGGGAGATGAGGAGCTGGCAGTAGCGGAAGACTGCCTCCGGGCTGTAGGGGCAGAAGGCGAAGGCCTGGCGGAAGGCGAAATCGGCTTCGCGAATCATGCGGTCCCGGACGGCGGTCCAGTGGGCGATCTGGGCCTGTTGGGCGGCGCGGTCGGGCAGCGGGTTGGCCTGGAGCTGGGCCAGTTTGGCGTTGGCCTCGGCGACCCGCCAGGCGTAGACGCCGGCGATGGAGCTGCGCAGTTTGGAGAAGGATTTCTGGGCCTGATCATCGCGGGCGAATTTGGGATCGCCCTTGAACCCGGCGAAGTTGCGGCGCAGGTAGACCCGCTCGGCCCATTCGACGATTTCTTTGACGGGTGTGTCGTAGGTGATCCAGTTGCCGATGAGCCGTTCCGAGTAGTGCGACCAGAAATGGTGATCGCGTGCGAGGATTTCCTCGCTCAGCTCGGGCAGCGGCTCGCGGTTGACCTTCATGATGATGCCGAAGGGCACCAGGTGCGGGTACATCCAGTCGAGAGGGAAGCTTTCCTCCACATAGAACTCGTGGTCCGGGTTTTTATCGAACATGACCTTGGCGATGAGCCCGTTGATGGCCATGACGGAGACCTGGCCGGAGACCTGGACCTTTTGATCGGGCCCGCTGCCGACGAGGGAGACGTTTTCGCCGGGTTTGAGTTGGTTGAGCCGGAGGCGGCGCGCGGCATCCTCGATGTACTGGTTGAAACAGCGTTGGGAATCCTCGGGCGTGGCGATGTAGATTTCGAGGTCGGGATAGACGCCGCCTTTGCTGCGGGCCAGCAGCCCCGGGTAGGCCTCCTCGAGGAGGAGCCGGTTCAGACGGATGCGGGTGTGCAGGCGGGGGTTTTGTTGGATGAATTTGCGGAGGTGGTCGGAGAGCTGGACATGGGCAAAGCGCTGCGGGGTGTAGAGGGGCTCCAGGCTTTCAAGAGCGGCGATTCGCTGGCGCAGGGATTCGAGCCGGCGCTTCTGGCGTTCGGAGGGTGTCAGGCCCAGCAGGCGATCTTCCAGGGCGGCTTTTTGGGCGCGGAGCTTTTCAAGCTCGCGCATGGCGTTGTAATCGCGCTCGATGATGGCATTGAGATCCCGTGCCAGGGCTTTGAGATCCGGGTTTTGGGCCAGGCTCCGGCGGGTCCGTTCGCTCAGGTTTGTGTAGAGAAAGGCCGAGACCGGATCGGCCTGGGCGCGGAGTTTTTCCACGAAACCGGGCAGGAAGTCTTCGGGTTTGAAGTAGGAGGTCGCGGTGCGCCGACGTTTTTCGATGGAGTCGCCCAGGGCGGTGAGGGGCCGGTCCAGGAGCAGGCAGGCCAGTCGGGCCAGCAGATTGGTCCGGTAGTTCAGGCGGGACTCTTCCTCGCTGCGGAACAGTTCTTGAAAGAATGGCGTGTCGTACTTGACCTGTTCGCTTTTGTTGTAGTGAGCGCGGATGTACATGAGGTAGGTGCCGTCTGCCAGGGCGTTCTGGGTGATGATGTAGACGTCGCGGCGGTCGAAGTCGGGGTCGCGCGGTTTGCACCGCGGGGGGATGAAGCTTTCGCAGAAGATGGCGTAGGTGGGGCAGAAACGGCCGGGGTCGGTCCCTCCGTAGAGGACGGCGTTTCGCGCCATTTCCGGGTAGACGAATTTGCTTTTTTCGGGGTCCTTGAGGTACTGGGCGCGCAGTTGACGGTCGTAGGTGAGTTTGCCGTCCGGTCCGACGAAGGGCGGGCAGAACATGTCGTGACCGAACCAGTAACCGAAGAGGTGGCCGCGCTGCTCGTTTTCGAACCAGTTGTTCATGAACGAATAGGCGGGCATGAGGGCGAACATGGCCAGGGTGATGGCCAGGGGGGCGCGTTGCCGGTACCAGGCGCAAGCTCCGATGAAGGCCACGGTCATGCCCACCAGCATGAGGCCGGCGTAGATGGGCAGGCCGTATTGATCCGGTTCAAAGGCCCGGGCGATGCCGGTGAAGAAGAGCCGGATGGGCCCCGTGCCCGGTTCGCCTCCGAACAGCTCTTCGATGCGGAAGCTCAGGGACATGACGGCCAGGGCGAAGGCGATGGCGCCGCCCCAGAGACCGCGGGTGCGGAAGGCGGCGAAGTGGGTGGCCATGTAGGCGGCGATGAGGGTCAGGCCGTATCCGACCAGCAGGGCCACGCAGACGTGCGAGGCGGTGAAGAAGACGCGGATGAGCTCGCGGGCGGCGCGATCGGGCGGAGGGTTGAGGAGGATCATCAGGAGGACACCCAGGCAGAGGTAGATGGCGGTGACGCCGATGATCCAGGCGCGTTCGCGCTGTTGCATGCGCCGCAGGAAGAGGAAGGGGACGATGGCGATGAACATGAAGACCCAGCTGAACTCGTTGGCCACGCCCTCGATCAGCATCCCCAGTTGCATGAGGAAGCGCAGCGGGTCGGTGAGGAAGTTGGTGGGGTTGGCCTTTTCGTACTGTCCGCGTGTCAGGGCGTGCCAGAAGCCTTCCTCGGTGCGGGGGTAGCCCCATTGCATGGGCGGGTTGGTCATGCCGGCGATGGGCATGTAGAGGTAGAACGAAACGCCCAGGAAGAAGAGCAGTCCGCAGATCAGCACCGGCCTCCAATAGGTCCCCAGTTTGGAGGTCTTGGCGTAGAGCCAGCCCAGTGTGGCCAGCGAGCCCAGTCCGACCATGTTGAAGATGACGAACATCATGTTGAGCTGGCCGGGCGGGCTTTGGAAGGTGGGGAGCTTGCCCATGGCGTAGGCCAGCAGGCCGAGGAGGTAGACGATGCTGTTGGCCAGGACGAAGTCGCGTCCCAGGGCCGGTCGGGCGGCGATGATGGCGACCTCGATGCCCATGGCGGCCACCAGGAGGGACTGGTGGTTGGTGAAGCAGATCCCGAACATGAAGAAGGCCCAGTAGAGGTACCGCCATTGCTCGGGGGCGTAGATCCACCGCAGGAGGAAGAGCATGACCAGCACCAGGGAGAGCACGCTGAGGGAGTAGACCTCCACGATGACGGACTGGCTCCACATGAAGCCGTTGAACCCGAGGAGGCCGCCGGCAACGAAGCCCGAGACCATGCAGATGGCGTTTTCCCATCGACCGGTCATGGCCCGAAGTTCTTCCAGGCCTTCCATGAGCATGCTGCTGCCGCGGGAGACCAGCAGCCCCAGGAATCCGCAAGCCAGGGCTCCGGCAAAGGCGCTGGCCAGGGCCACACGCCAGGCAATGTTGGACCAGGGCAGGTGGGTCCAGAGCCAGGTGTAGAGCGTCCAGACGGGATAGCCGGGCGGGTGGGGGATGCCGGCGTAATAACTGGCCACGGCCAGTTCGCCGCAGTCCTCCAAGGTCAGGTCGGGCGCCAGGGTCCAGAGGTAAGCGATGAAGACCGTGAGGGCGGTGAGGGCGAAGGTGAGCCAGTCCACCCGACGGAACAGCGGCGGCGTGGCCGGCCGGGTCGCGGCGGGTGCCGCTGCCGGGGCGGGCGACGGCTGGCTCGTGCCGGTTTTGCTGCCGGTTGGCTTGTTGGTACCCATGCAGTTCAACGATTCCTGGCGCGGTGTTTTCGAACGGTGCATCACTAGACCGAAGCGGCAGTCTGTTTGTCCATTCAAAAGTGGGCGGCAGCGAGAGGAGGCTTTCCTGCCGGCGGTGCGGGCCGGTGTGGGCGCGGCGGGTCGAGACCGCCGGCGTCCGCCTTCAGCCGGCTGATTGACGGGTCGAACGGCGGTGTCTCCTCGTGCTGCTGCAAGATTAGGACCGGGAAGGTCCGGTTTGCGCTCAAATCGGGGGGCGTTGCTGCGGGGGTGGATCGGGCCGATTGCATTCCCTTGGCGGCATTGGGGCGGGTGTTGCTTGAGATTCCCGGTGTGCGGGGTAGTGTGGGGGCGCCCCGGGCGGGGATTGAGGAGTCGGGGATGGTGTTGTTGATCGACATTGGGAACACGCACACGCACATCGGCCTGGCGGGCGGGGATCGCGTGGTGCGGCAGACGGAGGTGCGGACGCGGGACTGGTGGACCGGCCGGGCCGGGCGTGAACTGGGACGCTGGGTCGGGCGGTGCCGGATCGAGGGTGCGGTGTTGGCCAGCGTGGTGCCGCGGGTGACGCCGCGGGTGCGGGCGGCCGTGCGGGGGCGCTGGGGGTTGCGGCCGCTGGAGTTGACGGCGGCGACGCTTCGTGGCTTGGAGCTGGATTATCCGCGTCCGGAGACGATCGGGGCCGATCGGCTGGCGAATGCGGTGGCCGCCCGCCACAGGTTTGGGGCGCCGGTGGTGGTGGTGGATTTCGGGACGGCGGTGACGTTCGATGTGGTGGACGGGCGCGGGTGTTACGTCGGTGGCGTGATTGCGCCGGGCCTGGCTGCCATGACGGAGTATCTGCACGAACGGACGGCGTTGTTGCCGCGGATTCGGTTGCGCCGGTGCACGCGGGTGGTGGGGCGGAGCACCGAGGAGGCCATGCTGGCGGGTGCGTATTACGGGTATCCGGGTTTGGTGGAGGCGATCCTGGAGGGGATCCGGAAGGAGTTGAGGGTTCGCAGGCTGCCGGTGGTGGTCACCGGCGGGTACGCGGAGCTGATGGCCGGACGCATCCGCCGGGTTCGGGCGGTGTGTCCGGACCTGACCCTGGAAGGGTTGCGCCTGATCTGGCTGGCGCATCACGGGCCGGCCGGGTAGGGCCGTTCCCCGGTTGTTCGGGGCGGGTGCGGTCAGTGTGACATGGTGAGCACCAGGACCTGTTCAAGAGTTGAGAGGCCCTCGCGGGCGCGGTTCAGGGCGACCATTCGGAGTGTTTTCATGCCCTGGCGGATGGCCACTTGGGTGATTTCGTGCGAATTGGCGCGGGCGATGATGAGCTTGCGGATTTCGTCGGTGACGGTCATGGCCTCGATGATGGCCATGCGACCGGCGTAACCGGAATTGCGGCAGCGTTCGCAGCCGCGGCCACGGTAGAGGGTGACACCCTCGAAGAGGGCGGGATCGATCTGGAGGTCCTGGAACATTCTGGCCGGGTAGGAGACGGGCTCCTTGCAGTGTGAACAGATTTTGCGCATGAGCCGCTGGGCGCAGGAGAGGATGACGGAGGAGGAGATGAGGAAGGGGGCGATGCCCATTTCATCCAGGCGGGTGATGGCGCCGGCGGCGTCGTTGCAGTGCATGGTGGAGAGGACCTGGTGTCCGGTGAGGGCGGCCTCGATGGCGATCTCGGCGGTTTCGGTGTCGCGGATCTCGCCGATCATGATGATGTCGGGGTCCTGGCGGAGGATGGAGCGGAGGGCGTTGGCGAAGGTGAGTCCGATTTCCTTTCGGACGGGGACCTGGTTGATGCCGGGGATTTGGAATTCGACGGGGTCCTCGACGGTGATGATGTTGTACATGGGGTTGTTGAGTTCGTTGAGGGCGGAGTAGAGGGTGGTGGTTTTGCCGGAGCCGGTGGGGCCGGTGACCAGCAGGAGGCCGTGTGGAGCGTCCACGGCGGCCTTGACCCGCTGGTAGGTTTCGGGATCGAGTCCCAATTGGTCGAGGCTGCCGGAGAGGTTCGACTTGTCCAGCACGCGGAGGACGATTTTTTCGCCGTGGACGGTGGGCAGGATGGAGACGCGCAGGTCGTAGTCGCGGCCGCCGACGCGGACGCGCATGCGGCCGTCCTGGGGGAGGCGCCGCTCGGCGATGTCCAGGTTGGACATGATTTTGAAGCGGGAGACCAGCGGCAGGTACATGCTCTTGGGCGGCGGGGTGACGTCGTGGAGGACGCCGTCGATGCGGTAACGGAGGCGGACGGTTTTTTCGAACGGTTCGAGGTGGATGTCGCTGGCGCGTTCCTTGATTCCCTGCACGAGGATGAGGTTGGCCAGTTTGATGACCGGGGCTTCCTCGCTGGAGGCGGCCAGTTGGTCGAGGTTGACCTCTTCGACGGCGTCGCGGGCGACCTCGACTTCGTCGGCTTCGGCCTCGGCCTCGGCCTTTTGGGTGTCCTGGATGAACTGCTCGATGCTGCCGCTTTTGGCGGCGTCCAGACTGCTGAGTTTGTCCAGGATGGCGCGTTCGGGGGCGATCAGGGGTTGGACATCGAGTCTGGTGGTGCGTTTGATGTCGTCCAGTGCCAGGACGTTGAGCGGGTCGGCCATCGCCACGAAGAGTTTGTCCTCGAGTCGGGCAATGGGGATGACCTTGTGGTTCTGGGCCAGGTCGCGCGGGAGGAGCTCGGCCACCTCGAGGGGGATGGTGAGTCGGGCGAGGTTGACGGGCGGGACGTTGAGGACGCGGCCCATCGAAACGATGAGGTCCGTCTCGCTGACGCAGCCCTTGTCCTGGATGAGCTTGACGAGCCGGGTGCCCTCCTTGCGCTGGATTTCCATCAATTCGGCGACCTGCTCGGAGGTGAGCAGGCCGTCCTCGACCAGCGCGTCGGCGATGCGTTCTCCGAATGTCTTGATCGGCGGCATGGCGGATCAACGGAAGGCGGTGCGCAGGTATTTCAGCAGGTCGGCGGGTGTGGCCAGGTACCACTGGATGCGTTGGGGCCAGAGGGCGCCCAGCTCGCGCACGGCCTGCTGATTGAAGGGGTTGGCGGTGGCCGCCAGGAGGCAGCGGCCGAGGGTGTCGAACGGCAGGATGCACCAGCGACGGCACAGGGCGGCGGGGAAACGCCGGGTGAGGTCGATGTCGACGTCGTACCGGTCGAGGGGGAGGAAGGCCATGCGGGCGCGGTCCACCAGGAGTCTGAGGGAGCGCTCGACGGGCACCAGTCCCTTTTCGTGGAGGACGTGGATGAAGGGTGGCACGGGTTCGGCCGGGGGCTGGGCGAGGTCGGGCACGGGCCAGCAGGCGTCGAAGTCGGACGGGGCGATGACGCGGCCCTCCACGAAGATCTTGCGCATGGCGGAGCGGCCGTCCTCGACCGAGACGGTGTGGGTGACGGCCGGTGCGGGAGCGGCCGGGTGGGCGACGGCCTTGTCGGTGGCGAACGTGGTGTCGGTGGAGGTGCCGCCGGGTGCGGCCAGGCTGGCGGCGCGGGCCTCGATCTCGCGGAGGGCGGCGCGGACTTCCTCGTCGTCGGGGTGTCTCTGGAGGATGCTCTCGTACTCGAGGATGGCGGAGGAGAACTGGCCCAGTTGGACGTACGCCTCGGCGATGCGTTTGGAGGTTCGGACGACCTCTTCTTCCTGGCCGAGTTTGGCGTAGGCTTCCTTGAGGATTTCGAGCGATTGATAGTCGAGGGGCTGCGATTGAGCGATCACCTCGAACATCTCAATCGTCTGCATCAACTGGGCGATCTCGCCCTGGCTGAGTGTCGTCGCTGTGGCCATGACCGCACTGTCTTGCCGGAGGGACGCCGGAACGCGCGGGCACCCGGCGCCGGGCATACGGGATCCCGGCCGAAGTCACGTGCGGACTGTGTTTCGGCCTGGGTCGCTGTCTCCGGCGTCGGGGCGCGTGTCGCGGTTCCGGACGACCGCGCCAAATCCGTTCTCGTGTGGGTTATCGGCAGGTCGGGGCGGGTACTATAGCCGGTTTTTTGGGGGCGGGGGTCAGGGGCCGTGATCGGCGCGCCAAAGGAGCCAGGCTCCGGCGGTCTGAAAGAGAAAGTTTGGCAACCAAACCACCAGATGGGGATGCCATTCGGGTCGGGTGTCCCATGCGCCGGCCAGCAGGAGGAAGCTGAAGTAGAGTGCCACCAGCACCAGGGCGATGCCGACGCTGACGTTGGTTTCGCGCCGGTGCAGTCGCGCCCCCAGGGGGATGCCCACCAGACAGAAGGAGAAGCAGGCAAATCCGAAGGCCACGCGTTGGTGGAGCTGGACGCGGACGGGGGTGATGTCCACGCCCTGTTGTCTGCGCAGGTCGAGTTCCTGACGCAACTGGCGCCAGGTCATCTCGCTGAGTTTGGGCCGACGCGGTCCCTCGCGGTTGGGCGGGGTCAGTTCGTAGACCAGGGTTCGTGCGTAACCGGCGGGGAGCCAGCCTTCCGAACCCCGGCGGGCGGCGACCACGTCGTGGAGCTCCAGGCGCAGGCGGTCCCCGCCGTCTTCGATCAGCAGGCGGCCGGTCTCGGCTCGGAGGCGGAATTCTGCGCGATCCCGGGCGTCAAGTTTCCAGAGCAGGATTTCTTCCAGTCCGCTTCTGGTGTTTTTTCCGACGTAGAGGACGAGGCCGGGGAAATCATGGATGTACTGTTGCTCGGCGATGAGGTTGCCGGCCATTTGCAGGCCGACCTGTGCCAGGACGGCCTTGTAGGCCACGCGGCTGCGGGGGGCCCACTCGGCGTTGATGGCCACGGAGACGAGGCTGAGGAGGAGGCCGAAGGCCAGGATGGGGGCGGCCAGGCCGGTGAGGCTGAAGCCGCCTGCCCGGGCGGCGGTCAGTTCCTGATCGGCGCTGAAGCGGCCGAGAACCAGGAGGGTGGCGGTCAGGATGCCCATGGGCAGGGCAAACGGTGCCACGTAGGGCAGCAGGAATCCCAGCGCCTCCAGGACGAGCGCGGGAGGGACCTCGTGTCGGACCAGCAGGGTGAGGACTTCCTGGAGCACGTTGCCCAGCAGGAGCACGAACACGAACACCAGCACGGCCATGCAAAAGGCTGCGACGACCTGGCCGAGAAGGTAGCGCTGCAGCGTGTTCACGGCTGGGAGGACACAGCTTGGGTGGGCCGGCCCCGTGAGGGCCGGTTTCGGGCTTGGCTTCGGGCGCGGTAGCGGACGAGGTTCACCGGCTGATTCCTCGGGTGCTGGTGCGGATGAAGGCCACCAAGTGTTTCAGTTCCGGGAAAGGGGGCAGTTCCGATTCGATGCGGGCCAGCGCGTTGGGGAGGCTCAGGCCGCTGCGGAACAGGAGCTTGTGTGCCTGGCGCAGGGCGGACTGGACCTCTTCGGAGATTCCGGCACGCTCGAGGCCGACCTTGTTGATGGTGACGGTTTGTGCGGGGCTGCCGTCGGCCAGCATGAAGGGCGGCACGTCTTGGACCACCTTGGAGCATCCCCCCACCATGGCCAGGCGACCGATGCGACAGAACTGGTGCACGGCGGCGTACCCGGCCAGGACGGCCTGATCCTCCACCTGGACGTGTCCGGCCAGGCCGGCGTAACTGGACATGACGATGTGATTGCCGAGCACGCAGTCGTGGGCGATGTGGCAGTAGGCGAGGATGTGATTGTCGGAGCCGATGATGGTGGCGCCGCCGTCGTGGGTGGCGCTGTGGACGGTGACGCCCTCGCGGAAGGTGTTGCGGTCGCCGATGAGGACGCGGGTGATGCCGCCCTGCCATTTCAGGTCCTGGGTGCGCAGTCCGATGGAGGCGAAGGGGTAGATTTCGTTGTCGCAACCGAGCCGGGTGTGACCGTCAATGACCACGTGGGAGTGCAGGCGGCAGCGGTCACCCAGCTCGACGTGTTCGCCGATCACACAGTAGGGGCCGATGACGCAGTCGCGTCCGATGCGAGCGTTCGGGTGGATGACGGCGGTGGGGTGGATGGACATGATGGAAAACGGTTGCCTCGGGTCGTGTTTCAGGCGTCCATCAGCATGAAGGTGACCACCGCTTCGCTCACCACCTCGCCGCGGACCTTGCAGGTGCCGCGGGCCTTACCGACCTTGCCCCGTGCCTTGAGCAGGTCCACTTCGATGACGAGTGTGTCACCCGGCAGGACCGGTTTGCGCCATTTGACCTCCTCGGCCGACATGAAGTAGGCGATCTGTGGTTTGTCGGCGAAGCGTTTGCGCATGAGTACGCCGGCCACCTGGGCGATGGCTTCCAACTGCAGGACGCCCGGGAAGATGGGGTGGCCGGGGAAATGCCCCTGGAAGAACGGCTCGTTGATGGTGACGTTTTTGATGCCGATGATGCGTTCGGGTTCCAGCAGTGCGATGCGGTCCACCAGGAGGAAGGGGTACCGGTGGGGGATGAGCTTCATGATCTCGGAGACGTCCAGCACGCAGGCGTCCAGGACCGGGTCGTGCGGTGGCGGGGGCTGCGAGGCGGCCGGGGCGGCAGGGGCCGGCGGGGGTGCGAACGCGGGCATGTTGGCCCGGCGACAGCGCGCGTCCAATTGGCGGACTAGCTCGCAGTTGGCGGTGTGACTGGGGCGCACGGCCACGAGATGACCGAGGATGGGCCGTCCGAACAGGGCGAGGTCGCCCACGATGTCGAGCATTTTATGGCGGACGAACTCGTCCGGGTAACGCAACGGCTCGGTGGTGAGCACGGCGTCGTCGCGGATGACCACGGCGTTTTCCAGGCTGCCGCCCTTGATGAGACCGTTTTTGATCAGGTACTCGATCTCTTCGAAGAAACAGAAGGTGCGGGCGTGAGCCAGTTCGCGTTCCCAGGAGTCGGGGGTGATCACCAGGGAAAAAAACTGGGTGTAGCGGCCGGCCTTGTCCGCGCTGGTGCAGGTGATGCGGAATTCAGGGGCCGGGATCAGATGCATGAGGGTGTCACCCATCTGCAGGGCGAGGGGTTCGGTGACGGCGTAGGGTTGGCGGGGTGCGTCCTGGACCTGCAGACCGGCGGAGTGAATGAGCCTGCAGTATTCCCGTGCGCTGCCGTCGGCAATGGGCGGCTCGTTGGCGTCCAGTTCCACCACCACGTTGTCCACGCCGCAGCCGCTCAGGGCGGCCAGCACGTGTTCGACGGTATGGATGCGCACCGAGCCCTTGCCCAGTGTGGTGGAACGTTGCGTGTCCACCACGTTTTCGATGCGCGCCTCGATTTCGGGACGCGCCTCCAGGTCCACGCGCCGGAAACGGATGCCATGCCCCGCGGGCGCGGGTACCAGCGTCATGGTGACACGATTGCCGCTGTGAAGACCCACGCCCGAAAAGCTGACGGAACGTTTGATGGTCTGCTGCGAAAGCACGGCGGGCATTAGAGCAGTCCGACTTCCCGGTGGCAAGGCGGTAGGGGGAGTCTGTGGCGGGCCCAGGCCCGGCTGTCCGACCGGCGGGGTGCCGGGGCGTCAGGGGCCGGTCATTTAGAGGCGCGAGGGGACCGGCCCGTGTTTCCGGATTTGCGGGGCGGGGTTGGCGGCAGCCGGGTTTTCGAGCTAGAGTGACGGGAGATGACTGGGTATGCAGCCCGATCCCGGGCGGGGAGGTTCCTGCGCTGGCTGGCGGCGGGTGTCCTCGCACTGGGCAGAGTGACATCGGTGGCGATGGATCCATCCAATCATTCAACGGCGTCCGGGGCCGATCCTGCTCCCGGGCGGGAGATTGCCGTGTTGGGCGGGGGTTGTTTCTGGTGCATGGAGGCGTTGTTCGAGACGCTGCCGGGGGTGGTGTCGGTGACGAGCGGGTATGCCGGCGGGCATGTGCCGAACCCCACTTACAAGCAGGTCTGCACCGGCACGACCGGCCATGCCGAGGTGATTCGCATCGAGTACGATCCGAGTCGGATCCGGTACGAGGACCTGTTGGAGGCGTTTTGGGAGGCGCACGATCCCACGACGCCGAACCGGCAGGGGAACGATGTCGGTCCGCAGTATCGGTCCATCATTTTGTATGTGAACGAGGCACAGCGGCGGGCGGCTGAAAAGTCCCGGGCCGAAGCGGCGCGGAAGTTTTCGCGTCCGATCGTGACGGAGATTGTTCCGTTGGAACGGTTTTATCTGGCCGAGGCTTATCATCAGGATTACTTCCGCAAGAACCCGGAGCAGGCCTACTGTCAGTTTGTGATCCGTCCCAAGCTCGAGAAATTCCAGAAATCCCGTGCCGCGGAGAAGGGGCGCCGATGAAATGGCCGGTCCCACCGGGCTTGGGGTGGGGTGTGCGCGGCATTGAATCGCCTCGTGTGGTTTCTATATTGGGCTTGCGGGAGGGCGATCCGGCGCGGTGAGCCAGCGGGTTTGCCGGGGCCGGTCGCCGAGGCCTATGCAAGTCTTGCTGTTGAAATCCAAGATTCATCGGGCGGCGGTGACCGCCGGGAACGTGGACTACGAGGGGAGTCTGGGGATTGACCAGGACCTTATGGACCAGGTGGGACTGCTGCCGTATGAGAAGATCTTGTGTGGCAATCTGGCCAACGGGGAGCGGTTCGAGACCTACGCAATCCCGGCGCCGCGGGGGTCTCGTGCCATCATTCTCAACGGGGCCACGGCGCATTTGGGCAAACCGGGCGACCGGCTGACCATCATGAGCTACACCTGGGTGGACGAGGACCGTGCGCGGGATTGGAAGCCCAGGGTCATTGTGCTGGGCGAGGGCAATCGGGTGGTGGACGAGCGCGGCGTTTGAAGGGCGCGGGATCGAAGTGCGGCGCCGGCCGTCTCGCCGGCGGGGCGGGCCACGCGAACAGGGCAGCCCCGGCTCAGCGCGAAAGGGGTTCGATCGTCATCGCCAACCGGCCGGCCCGGGTGGGTTGATGCAGTCGAACGGCGAGGCGGCGGGGTTTTTCCCGCGTGCGGACGTCTTCTTGGAGGATTTCGTCGGAGACGGTGTACTCGGCGCCGTGGGTGTTCAGTGTGACGCGCACGGCTGCGTGCTCGTCGCCCACGCGCAGTTGGTGGGCGGTCCGTGACCAGGGCGACCATGTGATCAGCGCGGATTCGAACGTCACCGGCCGGGTGGCCTGCCAGGAGTCGGTGACCGTGAGGGCGGGGTGTGGTCCCCGGCGGAAGACAAAGGTGCGCAGGAGCCGGGTCAGCCCCTCGACTTTGTAGGCGCGTGTCAGATCGAAGACCAGCCGGTCCTCTTCCGGTCCGAGGGAGACTTCCACCACCTGTGCGCGGGCGGAGGCGCCCGTTTGCTGGAGCTGTCCGTCCACGACGGGGACGCTGTGGCCATAGGAATTGAGCACGCGACTTTCGTAGCGGCGGGAACTGAAGGTGCGGGCGGTGTAGACCTCTGCGCCGGGGTCGCAGAGAACCATGGTGGATCCGACGACGACGCTGAAGCTTCCGACGTCGTCGTGGTTATGGTGTTCGGCGTTGTGACCGCCCTTGAGGCAGGCGGCAAACGGTGGTTGTCCCTCCGGAGACCGGCAGATCAGGACGCCGGCGTTTTCGAACCAGGTCCGCAGCGGGTCCGGCTGAAACGCGTCCGGTTGGGTGGAAAGGGCGGGGAGCGGCCGTGGGAGGAAGGCGGACAACACGCTGATGGCCAGGGCGCGTCCCGGTTCGGGTTCACCGGCCTGCACGCCGCCCGGCAGCGGCAGGTGGAGCCGTTGGGCCAGCACCTGCACCACACGCGCGTCCGGTCGTGTGCCGGGCGAACAATCGGAGATGCTGGGATAGACCCCGTTCAGGATTTCGGCCCGCCAGGGGAAGAGCGCGGGCATGCGTGCCTGGGGCAGGGCCAGCAGGTCGAGACGACCACCGGTGGCCAGGCGCAACATCTCCCCCAGCCAGGTGAAGTGGCCGAACCCGTAGTTCCAGTAGCCGAGACCCTCGCTGCAGTAGCCGTCGGGTGTGAATCCGCGAAGGAAGAAGCGGATGTGGTCCTCGGCGGCGGCGACGAACCACGCGCGGTCGCGCGGGGATTCGACGACGGCCAGTGCGGTACCCACGGTGCCGGCCAGGCAGACGGCGTTCCAGTTGTGGGTTGCCCGAAGCCAGAAGGCTTCCGGTTGGCGGCCCTCGATCATGGCCCGGAACGGTCGCAGGGTGCGGCGTTCGAGGTTGTCGCGGACCCGCGCCCGGGTCTCGGGTGAGAGTTTGTCGCCCAACAGCCAGAGGGCGGTGGCCATGTCCCAGCTCAGGGCCGTGGAGCCCAGATCCATTTCCACGATTTCTCCGCGGAAGTTGCGGAGCGACCTGTCATGGGCCGGGTATACCCAGGTGCGTTCCGCACAGAGGGCGTTCAACGTCTCTTCCAAGGGAGGAAGGAACCGGCCACGGTTTTCCAGTGCTTCGGCCATGGTGAAGGTGGCGACCCTGCCGCGGCGGGCGAAGGCCACGCGCTGCCAGCGGTCGCGGTTTCCGGTGCGTGAGAAGTCCAGGTACAACTCGTCCGGTTGTTCGGGAAGACCCGATCGGGCGAGGGACTCGGCTTCCCGGATGAGATCGCGCCACTGGGGCTTTTCCGCCAAGGTGGTCCAAGCGGGACGATCGCTGATGGGCCGACCCACGCCCGTGGGGTGGGCGGGCAACCACGTGGCCAGCTCCTCGACGCGCGTGGGCGAGGGTGGGGCAGCAAGGACGGTGGAGATCCACACGAGTGCCAGGGCCACGGCAGGGAGGCACCGGGGTCGAGGGATCAGGGAACCATGGTTGCGGCGGGCGGCTCGAATGAGGTGCGGTCCGATGGACACCCACTGCACGCCGGCGGGCCAGGTTCCCGGGTCGGATGCGGCGGGGTGTGCCACCCTCGGCTCGGGGAGAGCGGGGCGCGAATCGCTGGACGACGAGCCGGAACGCCGGGTGGAGTCCGAATCGTTGCGCCACTGCGAACCGTGTTCCATGTCCATACAGACTGGAATCGGGCCGCTTCCATTCAACGGCGTCCGGGGCCGGGGAGCTTCACCGGCACGTGTCTGCCCGCGCGCATGGTGTCTGTGGCGCCCGGCCCCGGTTTGCCGGAGGATGCCGAGGGCGACGTGTCGTGTACGGTGCGGGTCGGAGGATGGACTTTTCATGGAGTGAGTTGCTCTTGCCGGCCCGCGCGAGGCGGACCACTTTGGCTGGCCCGGGCGGCTGATCGGCAGCCGAACCGGAGGGATCCAACGGGCGAATGGCTTCTGGCAATCGAGGTTCTGCTGCGGAACGGTCTGCTGCTTTCCTGGCGGAGGCGGATCGCTTTCGTCTGGGCATGTTGACGACCGAACAGCCGCATCCGCTGACGGCGCAACTGGGCGAGGTGGCCCGGGCCGATGCGGCCGGGGCGTTGCGGATGTTGTTTCGCGTGGACGAGGACGTGCTGCGGCGGTACGCGGCGGAGGTGGCATCCGGCCGGATGCCGGAGGTGGCGCGCGAGGTCCAGGCGGCGTTGGATCGCGGAGGGCGGGTTTTCTTCACGGGCTGCGGTGCCACAGGCCGGCTGGGCATCCTCCTGGCGGCCTTGTGGCGGGGGTTCTGGCAACGGGCGGCGTGGGAAGGGTGGACGGACGCCGCCACGGCTGCGGATTGGGAGGAGCGCGTGATTCCGGTGATGGCCGGCGGTGATTACGCCTTCGTGCGTTCCGTGGAGGGGTTCGAGGATCACGAGGCAATGGGAGCGAGGCAACTTCGCGACCGCGGTGTCCGGGCCGGTGACGTGGTTTTTGCGGTGACCGAGGGTGGGGAAACGCCGTTTGTCATTGGCACGGCATGGGAGGCGTTGCGGGCCGGGGCGCACACGTTTTTCGTATACAACAATCCTGATGAGGTACTCCGGGCTCACGTGGCCCGCAGCCGCGCGGTGTTGGACGAACCCGGCATCCGGAAGTGGAATCTGACGACCGGTCCGATGGCCGTGACCGGTTCCACGCGGATGCAGGCCACGAGCATTGAACTGGCGGTGTTGGTGACGGTCCTGGAAGGGGTGATCCGCACGTGCGGCCGCGTGCGCGTGCCCGCGGCCGGGGGAGAGAACGCCGGCGGATCCCCGGATCGGATCCCCGGCCGGTTCCTGGAGGCGCTGCGGAGGATGCATGAGCAACTTTTGGCCGGGCCGACGCTGGCCGCCCTGGCTGAGTGGGTGCGATTGGAGAGCGAGGTTTACCGGAACGGAGGGAAGGTCAATTACCACGCGTCTTCCCTGGCGGCCGACCTTTTGACGGACACGGCTGAACGCACTCCCACGTTCAGCCTGCCTCCGTTTCGGAAGCACGGGGATGCGGAGGCGGCCGATTCGTGGGCCTTCCTGTTCGTCCCGTGTCCGGACTCGGCCTCGGCGTGGCGCCGGGTCTTCAGGCGCGAACCGTGCTGCATCGGCTGGTCGGCCGATGAGGTCCGGAGGCTCGTGCCGCCGGAGCGCTGGCCGGCCGTTTGCGAGGTCCTGGGCCGCATCACGCAGCAGGAGCTGATGCGGTTCCGGATCGGCGAGGATGGACTGGCGGATCGGCCGCCGGGCCCGGGGGACGCGGCGGTGGCGCTGGTGGGGGAGGAAGACCTTCCACTGTGGGAGGCGCCCCAGGGTTCTCTCCGGCAACGATTGGAGGAGGCACGCGCCAGCGGTGCGGCGACGGGGCTGGTGTTGATGGCGCCGGCAGAGGTCCGGGACCGGTGGCGTCGTGTCGGAGCGGGCGTTCTGCCGGCGACGTTCCTGGCCGGCGTGGAGACGGTCGGGGAAGGTTTCTTGCTGGGCGGTCCGGTTCGTGTGGTCACCAAAATGGTGCTCAACGCGGTGTCCACGGCTGTAATGGCCCGGCTGGGCCGGGTCATGGGCAATGTGATGACATGGGTGGTGCCGTCGAATGGCAAGCTGGTGGACCGTGCGACGCGGTACATTGCCCAGTTGACGGGGCTGGGTTACGCGGAGGCGAACCGCCTGCTGTTCGAGGCCCTGGCCTACGTCGAGGATCGGATGCGGACCGGCCGGGCCCATCCGCCCGTGGTGGGGCTGGTGGTGATGCGACACCGGTGCGGCGGGGATTGGGCGGCTGCCGAGAAGCGGTTGCTGGCCGAGCTCGGGACGTGCCGGATGGAGCCGGCCGGGGCCGCAGGCCCGGCCTGAGGCGTCACAAGCCGTGCGGATCGTTCCTGCCCCCAGAGCTGACTTGCCCCGGCGCGGTCCGCTGGCGTTAACTGCGCGCGTCTCTGACAGGCTGGCGGGGCGAGTGACGCGGGGGACGCCCGGTGAAATGCGTCCCGTCGTCTGCCGCCGGTCGAAACGCGAGGTTGGAGGGGCTCATGCGAGAGATCGAAGGTTCCGTGACGGCCCCGCTCGGCTTTCGGGCGGCCGGTGTGTTTTGCGACATCAAACGTCTGGGCACGGGGAAGGGGTCCGACCGCGGCCCCAAGCCGGACCTGGCACTGATCGTTTCCGATCATCCTGCGGCCGTGGCGGGCATGTTCACGACCAACCAAGTGGTGGCGGCTCCGGTGAAGGTGTGCCGGGAGGTGGTCCGGCGCGGGGTGGCGCAGGCGGTGGTGGCCAATTCCGGCAACGCCAACGCGTGCACGGGCCGGCAGGGGCTGGCAGACGCGCGCGTCATGGCGGCGGAAACGGCGCGGGCGCTGGGGCTGGACCCGCGCGAGGTGCTGGTGGCCAGCACCGGCCGTATCGGCGTGCTGCTGCCCATGGAGAACGTGCGCAACGGCATCCGGGCGGCCGCGCAGGCGCTGGGCCGGGGTGGGGAATTTGCTTCGCAGGCGGCCCGGGCCATCATGACCAGCGACACCCGACCCAAAGAGGTGGCTTTCGAGTGGGAGTACAACGGCCGCGTTTACCGGCTGGGTGGGATCGCCAAGGGCGCGGGCATGATTCACCCGGGGATGAGCCCCACCGGGCGGCGGCCGGCCTCGTTGCCCCGGCACGCCACCATGCTGGCCTTTTTGACCACGGACGCGGCGGTGGATCGGCGGTCATTGCAGGAGGCGCTGACCGAGGCCGTTGCGTGCAGCTTCAACCGGATCACAGTGGACGGGGACATGAGCACCAACGACACCGTCCTGTTGTTGGCCAACGGAGCGGCCGGAAACGCGCCGTGGTCGACCCGCAGTCGCGCGTTTCATGCTTTCGAGAGGGTTCTGCACGAGAGCTGCGCCAGACTGGCCCGGATGATCGTGCAGGACGGTGAAGGGGTTCATCGGGTGGTGACCGTGCGGGTCCACGGCGCGCGGAATGTGCGCGAGGCCGACGCCGCCGCCCGCGCGGTGGCCAACAGCGCGCTGGTGAAGACCAGCTGGCATGGCGGCGACCCCAACTGGGGCCGCATCATGGATGCCCTGGGTTACAGTGCGGCGCGTGTGGTCGAGGAAAAGGTGGACATTGGCTATGCCGCACCGGGTTCGCGGGAGGTGTTGTGGTGTGTACGGCGGGGCCGTCCCACGGATGTGTCCTTCAAGGAACTGTGCCGTGCCGTGGCTCCGCCGGAGTTCGAGTTGCACATCCGGCTCAACCTGGGAAGGGCGGGCGCGGTGCTGTACGCGGCCGACTTGACCGAGGCCTACGTGGAGTTTAACAAGGGCGACGTGAACGATCCTGCCTCCCTGGGTGGTTGAGACCATGAGAACCGCTGTCTTTCTCCTCCTGCTCGTGTGGGTGGCACCCTCACGGGCCCAAACGACGTCGGCCCTCGAGAGCGTGCTGGCACCGGGGGCCAAGGTTCGGAAGCTGGCGGACGGCTTCCGGTTTACCGAAGGGCCCACGGCCGACGCCGACGGCAACGTGTATTTCACCGATCAACCGAACGATCGGATCCTGAAGTGGGACGTGAAGCAGGGCCGCCTCAGCACTTTTCTGCAACCGGCCGGTCGGGCCAACGGCATGTGCTTCGACCGGCAATGGCGGCTCATCGCCTGTGCGGACGAGACCAATGCACTGTGGAGGGTTGACCCGGCCACCCGGCAGGTGGAGGTCCTGGCCTGGCAGTATGAAGGCCGACCTCTCAACGGTCCCAACGACGTGTGGGTGGCGCCCCATGGCGATCTGTACTTTACCGATCCCTACTACCAACGCCCGTGGTGGAAACACAAGGAACCCCCGCAGCCGGGGCAGCACGTTTACCGGCTGAGCGCCGACGGGCGTACCCTCACCCGGGTGGCCGACGACCTCGAACAGCCCAACGGCATCATCGGCAGCGCGGACGGACGCACCCTTTATGTTGCGGACATCCGGGCCGGCAAGACCTACGCCTACGACATCCGGCCCGACGGGTCCCTGGCGAACAAACGCCTGTTCTGCAGCTCCGGTTCGGATGGCATGACACTCGACGAGGCTGGCAATCTTTACCTGACGGGGCGTGGGGTGTTGGTGTTCGACCGCAACGGGCGGCATCTGGGGACGATCGAGGTCCCGGAGCGCTGGACGGCCAACGTCTGTTTTGGCGGTCCGGATCGGAAGACCCTTTACATCACGGCAAGCGCCGGCCTGTACGCCGTGGAACTGCGGCACCGCGGGGCCAACCCGGCCAAGTAAACAAAAAGGGCCGGCAGGGCCGTGGAAGTGGACCCTGCCGGTTTGCGTGATTTGCGATGGCCTCCGCGCGAGGCGGTGAGGTCTGGGTGCCGTTCCAGTTTCAGGATGCGGCCGGTTTTTCCTCGGCAGCCGCCCCGGCCTGCGTCTTCGCCTTGGACTTTGCCGTGGACTTGCGCGGCTGTGTGGCCGGGGATTCCTTCTCGGGCACCAGCAGTGCGCTGCGGCCGATCCGTTTGCGCAGGTAGGTCAACTTGGCGCGGCGCACCTTGCCGCGTCGTTCGACCTCGATCTTCTCGATGCGGGGTGAATGAAGTGGAAAGACGCGTTCCACGCCCTCGCCGTAACTGATCCGGCGCACGGTGAAGGTCTCGTTGAGTCCGCGGCCGCGGCGGGCGATCACCACGCCGGTGAAGACCTGGATGCGTTCCTTGTCGCCTTCGACCACCCGGGTGTGGACCCGGACGGTGTCACCCACCGCAAAGTCCGGTTTGTCCTTCCGGAACTGTTCCGACTCGATCTTGTCCAACAATGCCTGGTTCATGGTCGTTCTCCTTCGTCCGTCCGCAAATCTGGGCTGGGAGACGGGCGGGGTGTCGGGTGGCCGGGGCCGTCTGTCATTCCGTGTCCGCCGCCTGCCCGGTTCTGGCCGGCCTGGCCGCGGATGGCGCCGTTTTCGAGCCTGCCGCTTCCCCGGCATGGTCCTGCAACCAGCGCGCCCACAGGTCCGGACGCCGTTCAGCGGTGCGGCGCCGGGCCTGTTCGGCCCGCCACTGGGCGATGGCGGCGTGATTGCCCGAAAGCAGCACTTCCGGCACCTTCATCCCGCGGAACTCGGCCGGCCGCGTGTACTGGGGGTACTCCAGCAACCCGCGGCTGAACGATTCGTCCGCGGCGCTCTCGTCGTCGCCCAGCACGCCGGGCAACAGCCGCGTCACCGCGTCAATGATCACCATGGCCGGAAGGGCCCCGTTGGTCAGGACGTAGTCGCCAATGGACAGTTCATCGTCCGCCAAGGCTTCGCGGACCCGCTCGTCCACGCCTTCGTAACTGCCGCAGATCAGCAGCAGCCGGGGCCGCCGGGCCAGCTCGCGGGCGATGGCCTGGTTGAAGAGCCGTCCCGCCGGTGACAGCAGGATGACCCACGGCGGATCACCCTCGGCCTTCAAGGTCTCCACAGCTTCAAAGATCGGTTCGGGCTTCAGCACCATGCCCGGTCCCCCGCCGAAGGGGCGATCGTCCACGGTGCGATGCCGGTCGTGGGTGAAGTCCCGCAGATTGTAGATCCGCAGGTCCAACTTCCCCGCCGCCCGGGCCCGTTTCAAAATGCTTTCGTCCATCGGGCCGGTGAACATTCCCGGGAAGAGCGTCAACACATCGATCCGCATGCGTTTCCCGGCCCGGGTGCCGGTTGCCCGGCTAACGTCCTTCGTTTCCCGCCTCGCTCACCTCCACCGCGCAATGCAGGCCGCGCTTGCCTCCGCCGGCCTGGACCAGTGACCGGATGGCGTTGATCGTCACGCCGCTCTTGCCGATCACCTTGCCCATGTCCGCCGGGTCGACCCGCACCTCGTACACGACGGTGTGGCCGCGGCGGATGGACCGGATCGAGACCGCTTCGGGTCGCGAGACCAGCCCCTTGATCACATAGTCCAGGAACGCTTCCATGGGCCGTTTTCAGGCCTGGGCGGCGGCCTGTGTGCCCGCAGCAGCCGTCCGGCGCAAACGACGGATGAAACTGGCCACCGTCTCGGTAGGCTGCGCCCCGCGGCTCAGCCAAAGGTCCACCTTCTGGAGATCCAGGGTCACGTTCTCCCCCTTCTGCAAGGGGTTGTACGTGCCGATCTCGTCGAGGCACTTGCCATCGCGCCGGCTGCGGCTGTCAGCCACCACGATGCGGTAAAAGGGCTTGTTTTTCGCCCCCACGCGCTTTAACCGGATCCTTACCATATTTGCAAATACTCAAGGTCGTTGCGTGCGACCTGGCACTCCCAGGACTTCAAGGCCTTTCCGCAACTCAAGGGCCGCGCACCTTACCCCGGGACCGTGGCGCTGGCAAGCCTGCTTTTTGACTGTTCGACCGACCGGATCCGGGCGGTGCCGGGCGTGGTGCCCGGGCGGCGGGGCGTGGATCCGGAAGGAATCGGTCAGCCGCCATGGGCTGCGGACTTCACAAGGTGTCGTGCCGGACCGGCCCTGCCCTCCCGGAAACCGGTCCGTTTGTCCGAGCCACACCGGGTCGAAGCCGCCTTGCGGGCGTCCCCTTGATGAGGTAAGGGTGGCGGCGTGAGGACAAGGAGGCGGACGACGGGTTTCCTGGCGTTGGTGGCCCTTCTGGCAGGGGGCGTTTTGTGGTTGGACGGAACTTCGGGCCCGAATCCGGGGAGCGTCCCTCCCGGCAACGAGCGGCTCCTGACGCTGGCGGCGGGGGAGCCGGATCCTGAGGCGGCCCCGGCCGGATCTGCCGGCGGTCCTTCCCCGGCCTCCACGAATCCGGGCACTCGACCCTTTCCGGCCGCGTTGGTGCGCGGCCGGTTTGCCTGGGCGGGCGTGGACGGACGCGACACGAACGTGCTGGCCCGTCTGGCGCGCCATCCGGCCGAGTACGAGCGGCTGCTGGAGGAGAACGGGAGGATCCTGCGCCGGCAGCTGGTGTACCTGGAGCCCACCACGGCCGTTCTGGCGCAGCGGGCGCTTGCCCGTGGTGAACCTTTGCGGAGTCTCACGTTGCCGGGCTTGGACGGCACCGAGGTGCCGGTCGAGGTGGATCGATTGGAGTGGGACGCGGCTGGTGAAGGCGGCGCGGTCATCGGGCATGTGGCCGGGCAACCGGGGTCGTTGGTGACGGTGGCGTTTTATCGGGGCCGCGAGGCTTTCACAGTGTTGAGTCCGGACACGGGCATCTTTCTCCAGGGGCATCCTCGCGAACCGGGCCAGGTGTGGGTGACGAGTTTCGATCCGGAGACCTATCTACCGCTGCCGTGCGGCGAGCCGATCCGTACGAACCCATGAAAGGGCTTTGCAGACGGGGCAGGCCCGGCCGGGTGGTGACGCTGGCGCTGCTGGCGTGGGCCGGCGGGATGGTGTGCGGCCGGGGTGCGGCCGAGGCGGACCTGCTGGTGGCCTACGATCAGAGTTATGCGGACAGCGTGGGTGGGGATGAGAATGCACGGGTGCTGATTGCCAACGCGGTTGCCGCCTCCAACGCGATCAACGACCGGAGCGGCACGGGCGCGCGGCTGCGGATCACCGGCTATCACAAAACGATCGGTCAGGCCGGGCGCTCGACCCTCGGCGGGTACGTGGGCTGGCTTTCGAATCCGGGGGACGGGAACCTGGACGACGTGACGGCGGTGGCTAACGCGCGCGGGGCTGATCTGGTGGCATTCATTTGCGCTCCGTCGGCGGGCGAAACCTCCGCCGCCGTGGCGCAGCAGCCGGGCCGCTACGCGGCTTATGCTCCGGCCTATTTCTGGGCGGTGGTGGTGGCGCACGAGACCGGCGGTCACAACTACGGATGCGATCATCGTGGCGGCCGGGAGAATCCCAAGACGGTCATGCTCCACAACTACTGCGGGGGCGGTGCGCAGCCGTACTATTCGAATCCGAACACGTGGTTGAACGGGGTGCGGCTGCAGGGGGAGGGAAGCTGTTTGGGGCCCGCCGTGGACAACGGGGACAATGCGTACCTGATCAGTACCTCTGCCCAGGCGGTGGCCGATCGGAACGCCCGTGTCGTCACGGCCCCGCAGTTGGCCCAGGTGGTGCAGTGGTGGCGGTTCGACGGCCGGGCCGGGCCCGCCTTGGGCGGCACTCGAATCACCAATCAGGTGCCGGGCGGCGGCGAGGTCACGGTCATGGGGAACGGGGCGGTGTTCACCGGCTCGGGGCTGCGCCTGCCGGGTGGGTCGCCCGCCAGCGGCGGGGCCTACTTGCAACTGCCGGCCGGGGCGTTGGCCGGGTTGAGCAACCTGACGCTCGAGATCTGGGCACGGCCGCTTTCAGCACAGAACTGGTCGCGGGTCTTCGATTTCCACAACGGCACAACCCATTACGTGATGTTGTCGTTTGCCCGGGGGACGGACCTGAACGCGCAACGGTTTGAGTCGGTGGTCGTGGGCGCCCGGGTTACCCGGGACAGTGACCTGCCCACGGAGCCGGGCATGCTGTACCATTACACGGTCACCTACACCAGCACGGGACCGGGCTCGGGTCGCTGGACATGGTACCGCAACGGCGACGAGGTGGGCTCGTTGACGGTGAATTATCCCTTGAGCGCGCTGCAACCGGCCTATCTGTGGCTGGGTCGGTCTGCCTATGCCGCCGACGCGCTGGCCCAGTGCGAGTACGTGGAGGTGCGCGTCAGCCGGGTGGCCCTGAACCGGGACCAGGTGCTGGCGCATTATGCGTTGGGGCCGGGGTTCGAGCCCTCCATGGTTTATCTGACGGCGGATGATCCGGTGGGGACGTCCTCGTTCGATTCTCCGGGGCGCTGGAGCGACGGACAGGCGCCTTCGTTCACGCGAACGTATTCCACCTACCGGTTTCGGCTCCGTACGCCGGCTGATGCGATCTCACGGTCGTTTGCCGGGCAGCGACTGCGGTTGGACGGCGGCAGTCTGACTTGGAAGGGCACGGCCAGCAGCATCGTTCAGATTCGGGACCTGGTGCTGGCGGGCGATTGCGAGCTGCTGAATGCCGGGGCGGGCACCTGGACGCTGACGGGTGCGATCACGGTCGAGTCGCCCGCCGCCATGGTGCGGGCCGCCAACGGACCGATCCAGTTGAACGCCGATTTGAAAGGGGCTGGCACACTTCTGCTGGTGGACCAGACGGTGACGCTGGGTGGCGACAACAGCGAATTCGTCGGGCGGGTGGTGGTGGGCGACGGCCGGTTCGGCGGGTTGCGCATCGACAGCGAATCGCGTCTGGGCGCGCAACCGCCCGGGTTCACCGCTGATCAACTGACGTTGAACCGCGGCGTGCTGTACAACGTGGGGAACGTGGTGCTGGACGATCCCACGCGGGGGATCCGCATCGGACCCAGCGGCGGGATTTTCAACGTGGCCCCGGGCACCACCCTGACCGTGGACGTGCCGATCTCCAGTCCCCAGGCCGGCAACAGCCGGGTCACGGTGCCGCTCCATCCCAACCCGAGCTCCGGCATGCTGATCAAGGAGAACTCCGGCACGTTGCTGCTGCGGCACCCCAACAACGCCCACACGGGCGAGATTATCATCCGGAGCGGCATGTTGCGGGTGGGCGGTTCGGGACGGCTCAACAACGGGGACCAGGCGCATCCGATCCACAATTCCGGCGTCCTGGTGTTCGAGAGTTCGTCGGACCAGACCATCAGCGGCGTGATCTCGGGGCCCGGGTCGCTGTTGAAGGCCGGCAGTGGCACCTTGCGCCTGACCGCAGTCAACACCCTGACCGGCCAGGTCACGGTGAACGAGGGTGTCTTGTACGCGGATCCTGGAAACAGTCCGGACGGCGGGGCGTTCGGCTCCGTCACTCGCATTGTGGTCAACTCCGGAGGGACACTGCGGGCGGGTGTCAACGGTTTGTTCGGCTGGGACGGCACGCGGGTGCGGCCGATCGTGGTGAACGCCGGCGGTGTGCTGACGATTGACGGGCCGGGGCACGACGTCAACGTGGGCGTGGTCACGCTCAATGGGGGCACCCTGGCCGGCGGCCCGAGTCCGAGCTGGGGCTCTTGGAACTTTGGCCGGGCCGCCCGGGCCAATCCGGGGTCGGGCCGGCTGGTCGTGACGGAGGACTCGCTGGTCACGGCGACCGGACTGATGTTTCACAGCGGGGCCTACATTGACGTGGCCGCGGGGAAGACGCTCACCGTGACCGGGAGCCTGAGCGACGCTGCGAACGAGGGTGTCTGCTCGCTGATCCTGCGCGGAGGGAACGGGACGCTGATCCTGGGGGGCATCCAGTCCTACACGGGTCCCACCGCCCTGAGCAACGGGACGTTGTTGGTGCACGGGTCCATCGGTCCCGGACCGGTCACGGTGGCTTCGGGTGCCGCACTGGGCGGGCTGGGCACGGTACATGGGCCGGTCACGGTGCTCACAGGCGGTGCGTTGCACCCGGGAGGGGGCGTGGGCCGGCTGACCATCAGCAACGATCTGACCCTCCAGCCCGGCAGCGTGTTGTGGATGGAACTGGACAAGGCCGCGGGCACCAACGACCAGTTGCGGGTCACGGGGACCCTGCAAAGAGGTGGGACTCTGATCGTGACCAACCGGTCGGGCAATCTGACGGCCGGGGACCGGTTCGTCTTGTGGGAAGCCGGGGCGCTAACGGGTCAATGGGACGAGGTCCGGCTTCCGCCGCTGCCCGATGGGCTGAAGTGGAGCTTGGACGAGGTGACCGGGGTGTTGACGGTGGACTCCGCTCTCTCAGCGGAGCCGGTCCACCTGGGTTTCGCGTGGTCGGAGGGGGCCCTGCTGTTGTCCTGGCCGGAAGATCACGTCGGCTGGCGTTTGGAGGCCAAGACCAACGCGGCCTTGCTGGGGACGCCCTGGCATCCCGTGCCGGATTCCGAAACGACCAACCGCGTCCTGTTCCGGTTCGATCCCGGGGTGACCAACGCGTTCTTCCGGTTGGTGCGGCCCTGAGTAGCGGGCCGCTGGACCGCCGGCCTTGGATGGGCTAAACGTGAGGTGCGACCGCGGGCCGCCATCTCCCCTCGACGAGCCGGCGGTCGAACGAACCGGCAAGGTCCGAAACTTGGAGGCGTGGTTTGGAGGGGACACCGCGCCGCAGACCATCTCGAACATGAACTGGCAGGCTCCTGATTTGCGGGTGCATCCGCCGCGCAGCCCGCGCGTGCGATTGGGCGGTTATGTCATCCTGGCCCGCATGCTGGACAAGGGACGCGCCCTGTTGGCAGGGACCAACGGCGAGTACAACTACAACTGCCCGCTGGACCAGCAGTTTCTCAGCTTCACGGGGCTCGACGCGGAGGCGTTGAAAGCGGAGCTGGCGGCGGGCAAGAGCGATGGCGAGATCCTTGCCTGGGTGCAGGCTCATGCGCGGCCGCACTCCATGCCGGAGATCCTCGCATGGTCGGCCTGGCAGGAACAACGAACGCCCGACAATCCGGACAGCCGGGCGTTTTTGAACGAGCTGCATCGCAAACTCGCACCGCACCGCACCGACATTGTGACCTGGTTCGATCTGCTCGATCTGGACGATTACGTGAGTTTCGGCGGCCGGCCGTGACCCGAACCCTCTTCTGATCCGTGCCATGGACCAGGGTTGTGAACTGCCGCGGTTTCAGCTTCCCCCGGAGGAGATCCGCGACCTGCTGGCGGGCAGCCGCCGGATCGCCGTGGTGGGGTTGTCGGACAAGCCGGATCGAGACAGCCACCGGGTGGCCGAGTATCTCCTCCAGCAGGGTTACGAGGTCATTCCGGTGAATCCGAACGTGCGGGAGGTGCTGGGGCGGCCGGCATTTGCCGATCTGCGCGACGTGCCGGGGCCGGTGGACATCGTGGACATCTTCCGCCGGCCGGACGCGGTGCCGGCGATCGTGGACGCTGCCATTGCCCGGGGCGACCGGGCCATCTGGATGCAGGAAGGGATCGTACACAACGAAGCCGCCGAAAAGGCCCGGGCCGCCGGGTTGAAAGTGGTGATGAACCGCTGCCTGATGAAGGAACACCGGCAGTGGCGGGCCGGCTCGGGCCCTTGAGATTAAAGAGGTTGAACAAACGAAGCGCCGGATCCGTCCAAACAGTCGCGGCGGACCCTCGTCGCGAGCACGAGGGGGCAGGCCCCTTTCCCTTTGCGAGGCTGGCGGGAAGGGCATAGGTTTTGACGCACGGAGATGAAGGGATGAAGTACATCTGGACACTTCTGTTGATCGCAGGTCTGGGCGCCGGTGGGTATTACATCTGGCGGCAGCAGGGCAATGTGGGATCGGCGGCCGGACAAATCCGGCGGCCCACCACGGCGATGGTCATCCAGACCAACATCAGTTTCGCCGTCAACGCCGCGGGGGAGATCACACCGGCCGAGCAGGTCTCGGTGCGCCCGGAGATCAACGGGCGGATCGAGCTGCTGCCGGTGGACATCGGCGACTTTGTGAAGAAGGGCGAGCTGTTGTTCAAGCTAGACGACAGCGAGCTGCAGCGGCAGCGCGCCTCGGCGGCCACGGCGGTGGAACGTGCGCGGGTGGAGCTGGAGAAGGCCGAGCGGGATCTGCGCCGGGCCGGGGAGCTTTTGAAGGAGCGCTTGATTTCGCAGGAACTGTACGACGACACCCGCACGGCGTACGAGCTGGCCAAGAACTCGCTGGAACGGGCCGAGAGCGAGCTGGCGGTCGTGGAGGAGCGCCTGACCAAGACCGAGGTTCGTGCTCCGTTCGATTGCACGGTCCTGACGCGGCCGGTCTCGGTGGGTCAGGCCGTTTCGGGTTCCGGCGGTGTCAGTGGCGGGACGGAGGTGCTGACCATCGCCGATCTCAGCTCGTTGGTGATCAATGCGCACGTGAACCAGGCGGACGTGCCGCGGCTGCACGTGGGGCAGAAGGTGGAGGTCACAGTGGAGGCCGTGCCCGGTCTGGTGGTGACGGGCATCGTGGAGCGGGTCGCCCCGCAGGCCACCATTCGCAACAATATCAAGGGGTTTGCGACGCGCATCCTGTTGCGGAACGTGGATCCGCGCATCCGCCCCGGCATGACGGCCAACATCCGGATCCCGGTGGCCTCGGCTTCGAACGTCACCGCGGTGCCGCTGCCGGCCGTGTTCACCGAGCGGAACTCCGAGACCGGGCGCTACGAGCGGTTCGTTTTTGTAAGGCGACCCGACGGGTCGGTGGAAAAGCGGGAGGTCAAGGTCGGAGTGTCGGATTTTTTTTACGCGGAGATTCAGGAGGGGCTCTCACCGGGTGAGGTTGTGATGCTGGAGATGCCGGCGGAAGAACTGGAGCGCCGGATGAGATTGTTGGCCGGTCCGGGTGCGCAGGGTCAGGGCGGGCCGCCCGGGGTTCGTGGCGGGGGAGGCCGCCCGCCCGGAGGGGGGCCGCCTGCGGGTGGCGCCCGGCCTGCCGGCGGCGGCGGAGGCGCGGGTCGGCCGGCCGGCGGCGCGGCGCGGCAGAGCAGCTAGAAAGGGCGTGCCATGGCGTTGGTCGAACTCCGCAACGTGACGAAGATCTATCACCTGGGCGGCGAGGAAATCCGCGCCCTGGACAACGTTTCGCTGGACATCGAGGAGGGGGAATTCATTTCGGTGATCGGGCCGTCCGGCAGTGGCAAATCCACGCTGATGCACATTCTCGGTTGTCTGGACACGCCGACCAGCGGGACGGTGAAACTGGACGGGATCATGATTCAGAACGCCTCCCCGCGCCAGCTGGCTGCGATCCGGAACCAGAAGATCGGGTTTGTGTTCCAGTTCTTCAACCTGCTGCCCAAGTTGAACGTGCTGCAGAATGTGGAGCTGCCCATGATTTACAGCGGCGTGCCGGCGCGCGAACGCCACCGGCGCGCCATGGCTGCGCTGGAGGCGGTGGGCATGGCCAACCGTGCCAAACACCGGCCGAGCCAGTTGTCGGGCGGCCAACAGCAACGGGCGGCGATCGCCCGTGCGCTGGTGAACAATCCGCGGATCATCTTTGCGGACGAGCCGACCGGCAATCTCGACACGCACACGGGCGAGACCATCCTGCAGTTGTTCCGGAGCCTCAACGCCGAGGGACGCACCATCGTGCTGGTGACGCACGATCCTGAAATCGCCGCGGTGACCCCGCGCCGGATCGAGATCCGGGACGGCAGGATCGCGCCCAAGCCGGACCTGCGCCTGGCAGGACTGCATACCGAGTCATGACGGTGGATCGGACAGACCCGCACGTGCTGGAGCACCGGTCGTGGGCGGGCCGGTTGGTCCCCACGTTGCATGCCGGTCTGCGGGAGATCTGGGCGCACAAGTTCCGTTCCCTGCTGACCATGCTGGGGATCGTGTTGGGGGTCTCCAGCCTGGTGGCCATGTCCGCCCTTGTCACGGGCATGGAGCGGGGGGCGCGCGAGGCCCTGATAGCCATCGGCGGGTTGGCCCGGGTCCGGATCGAGCCGGCCGAGCTGCCGGTGGACCAGCAGCATCTGGCGGATCAGGCGGTGGGGATCACGCTGAATGACGTGGAGGCGCTCGAGCGCAGCGCGCCGCTGGTGAGGCTGCTGTCGCCGGAGATGCGGATCCCGGCCACGGTCTCCGCCAACGGCAGGACATTCCGTCCGTGGATGTGTGTGGGGGTGCGGCCGGCCGCGCTGGAGATGATGGAACACCGCATCGCCCACGGGCGCATGTTCAACGAGCTGGACGACGAGCTGGCGCGGAACGTCTGTGTGATCGGCACGGCCACGCGGGACGAACTGTGGGGTTCACCGGAGGAGACCGGCCGGGAGATCATTCCCATCGGCGAGACGCTCTACATCAACGGGGTGCCGTTCGTGATCATCGGAATGTTCGAGCATTACGAGAGCGAACAGGAACGGCGCGAACGCGAGCTGCAGCGCCAGCAAGAGGCCCAGGCGCAGGTGCAAGTGGGACCGCAGCGCGACCGGGGGCGGGTCCGGCGTCCCGGCGGATTTGCTTTTCGCCTGAAGAACTCGACCATTTTCATTCCGCTCAACACGGTCTGGATGCGGTTCCGCACCATGGTGGTCACTTCCGGGTTCGGTCCGCGATGGTTTCGGGATCCGAGCCTGCTGAACACGCGGCCGGACCCGGTGTTGTCGGGTCTGGAGGTGAAGGTGGTGTCGGTGGATCTGCTGCCGGAGGCCCTTCAGCAGATTCGGAACGTGCTGATGTTGACGCATCGGGGGATCGAGGATTTCCAATTCCGGACCCAGGAGGAATGGGCGGAGCAGATTGACACCTTCGTGCGGAACGCCCGGCTGAGCGGCGGCTTGATTGCCGGGATCAGCCTGCTGGTGGGGGGCATCGGCATCATGAACATCATGCTGGCCAGCATTTCGGAGCGGGTCCGGGAGATCGGGATCCGGAAATCGGTGGGTGCGTCCGACGGCGACATTTTCGTGCAGATCCTGGTGGAATCGGTGGTGATCTCGGTGTTGGGCGGGCTGTTGGGGATGGTGGCGGCACTGGGCCTGGTGCATCTGGTGGCGCAGTTGTCGCCGACGGGCAACGAACCGGTGATCACGCCGCTGGCGTTGGGCGTGGCGTTTGCGTTCAGCGTGGCGGTGGGGATCGTGGCCGGGATTTATCCGGCCATCAAAGCGGCCAGACTCAACCCGATCGAGGCCCTGCGATATGAATAGGCGCCTGTGGAACCACCCGCCCGGGCACGGGCGGCGAGGCGGAGGCAGACGGCCATGACGATCTGGACGTCCTTTGTGGTGGGATTGAAAGAGGTCTGGGCCCACAAGATGCGGTCCCTCCTGACCATGCTGGGGATCATCCTGGGCGTGGCGAGCCTGGTGGGGATGGCGGCGATCATCAAGGGGATGGAAAACGGGATGAAGGAGACCCTCATCGCCATGGGCGGCGCAGACAAGATCGAGGTGGAGGAGGAGGACGTGCCGCCGCACCAGGAGCATCTGGCCGACCAGGCCCCGGGTCGGACGCTGATGGATGCGATGGCGCTGAAGGAAGCGGCCCCGTTGATCCGGTACGTTGCCCCGGCCATCCGGGTGGACAACGCGATCATCAGCCGCGGAGGCAAGACCGTCCGGGCCTGGGATTGTTACGGTGTCACCGAGGACGCGCTGGCGGTGAACCTGCACACGGTGGCCCACGGCCGGTTCTTCAGCGATCTGGATGAGGAACTGGCCAACCCGGTGTGCGTGATCGGCACGGCCATCCGCGATGAGCTGTTCGGCTCGCCCGAGGAGGTGGGGCGCGAGATCATTCCCATTGGTGAGGTGATCTTCATCAACGACCAGCCGTTCACCATCGTGGGGATGTTCCAGCATTACGAGAGCGAGCAGGATCGGCGGCGCCGGCTGGCGGAGGCGAAGCACGGGCAAGTGCAACCGGCCGGGCCGCAGCGTGCCCGGGGATTCGGCCGTCGCAACTGGGCCTTTGAACGGAAGAACCGGACCGTGTACATGCCGCTGAAGACCGCCTGGTTGCGGTTCCGGGCCAGTTCGGACCCGGGCGGCATTCCCGATCCGCGTCTTTCGGCGCTGGACGTCAAAGTGGCTGATCTCGACGAACTCATCCCGGCCCTGCAACAGGCGCGGAACGTGCTGATGTTGACCCATCGGGGGATCGAGGATTTCGAGTTTGCCACCCAGGAAAACCGCGTGGACGACATCAATCAGCAGATTCGCAACGCCCGGATGAGCGGCGGGTTGATCGCGGCCATCAGCCTGCTGGTGGGCGGCATCGGGATCATGAACATCATGCTGGCCAGTATCAACGAACGGATCCGCGAGATCGGCATCTGCAAGGCGGTGGGTGCTACGGGGTTTGCCATCTTTTTGCAGGTGCTGATCGAGAGTCTGGTGGTGGCGCTGCTGGGGGCGGCCCTGGGGGTGGCGGTCTCGTTTGGGTTCGTGCACGTGTTGTCGTGGATCACGCCGACGGCGAACGAGCCGGTCATCACGCCCATGGCGCTCATCGTGGCGGTGTCGTTCAGTGCCGCGGTGGGGATCCTGGCCGGGTTGTTTCCTGCATTCAAAGCCGCGCGGCTGCATCCGATTCAAGCCCTCCGGTACGAGTGAAGGTGCCGTGCGGGATCGGGGCGGGCCGCGCAGCCTACCAGACGCGGCCCCACAAGACCTTCAGGTACCTGCCTTCCGGACAGTTCGAGAGCACGGGGTGATCCGGTCCCGCACCGGTTCGGTCCACGATCTGCAGCCGGCGATTCTCCTTGTGAACCGCCCGGACGACGGTCTTTTCGAACGTCTCCTCGGTGACGAGTCCCGAACAGGAGCAGGTCACCAGCCAGCCGCCGGGCTTGACCAGGTTCACCGCCAGGCGGTTCAGATCCTCGTAGCGGCGCAAGCCCTCCTGCATTTCGCCGCGGTTGGACACGAACTTCGGCGGGTCCAGCACCACCACGTCCCACCGGCGGCCGTTGCGCTGCATTTGCCGGGCGTAACTGAATGCGTCGCAGTGAACCCATTGGACGCGGACGCGGTTGAGGTTGGCGTTGCGGCGGGCGCGGGCGATGGCCTTTTCGTCGAGATCCACCCCGGTGACTTCCGCCGGCTGAGCCAGGACGGCGGCGGCCAGGGCGAACCCTCCCGTGTAGCAGCAAAGGTCCAGAACGGTCTGGCCGGGTCGGACCAGCCGGGCCAGGCGGAGACGATTCTCCCGCTGATCGCAGAAGAACCCGGTTTTGTGTCCTTCGAGGAAATCCACCTCGAACACGACGCCGTGGTCGCGGATTCTGACCGGCCGCAGGTTGGGATCGGGCGTTGGTCGGGGGATGCCCTCCACGCGGGCCGCCCGTTCGCTGACCTCGACGAGTTCGCGCCGGGTGCCGAGCCGGGCATGCAGGTGGGGCAGCCACCGGGGCAGGCGCTGCCAGACGCCCAGGCTGTGCACCTCCACGCTCAGGACGTCGGCGAACTTGTCCACCACCAGTCCGCTGAGACCGTCGCCGTCCGAGTGTACCACGCGAAATGCGTCGGAGACCTCCGGCAGGTGCAGACAGTCCAGGCGCAGTTCCATGGCGCGGTCCAGGAGGGTGAAGAAGTCGTCCTCGGTGAAAGGGGCTTCGCCGTGCCGGAGCATCCGGAGCGGGACACGCGCCCGCGGGTGATACAGTCCGGTGCCGAACACGCGGCCCTGGCGGTCGTAGACCGTGACCAAGCTGCCGGGCACGGCATCGGGCGAGGCTTCGGCGATCATGGCAGGGTAAAGCTGCGTGTTGTAGCTGAGGTACTTGAGGCGGACCCAGGGCAACCGGAGTGGAGCAAGGTGCGGAGCGGAGGCGGCGGGCCCGGCACCTGCCGGGCCGGCCGTGTTACTGGTGTTGTCGGGTTGGGTTTTCATCGGTTGTTCACACATCCCTGCATGCGCTGGGTTTCCATGGTGCCCCGTACTGGGTTTCCCGTCCATGCCGGTTGTGAACTTGGCGACGGCGATCGGGCGGAGAAGCCGGTCGCGTCCCAGGAGACGGCCCGGCGCGAGGGACGCGGGTGGTCCGGGGCGCTTGCCGCCGAGGCGGACGAAAGCCGGCCCGTGCGCCGCGTGAGGGTTACCAGTCGGGTTGCACGCCGAGGCGGAACCACCGGCCCGGGGCTGGTTCGGTGGAGATGGCGACCCGGACCGGTCCCGTGTTGGTGGCGGTGAAGAGCGCGTAAGGGGCCCACGAGGATGGCTCGGTCCCCGTGGCGAGCGGGCGGGTTTCGATGGTGTAGAGGCGATCGGCCACGGCAGGGACAATCAGGCACGGCCCCTGGGTGTCGTGCAGGATCGTGAGTTCCAACCGGCTCCGTGGGTCACGGGGGTCCGAGCCGGCCAGGAACTCGGCGCGGGCGGAGAGACCGTCGGCGTCGGCGTCGGATGAACCGTCGGCCGGATCGTGCATGTCGAGTCCCCACAGCCACTCCTGGGGATCGGGCACACCGTCGGCGTCGCTGTCCACCAGGAACGAGCCCACGGCGGAGACGGCTCCGAGCGGGGTGCCGTTGGTGCCGGCGATGGTGACGGGCGAGCCGGGGTCGGGCCGGAAATCGTCCAAGGCCGGATTGCGGAAGTTTGGGTCCACGTTGAGGTTGCCTTCACCGGGCCACGGTGCGGGACCGCCGGTGTTCGAATGGTGCAGGGTGAGGGTGGAAAGGGCGTCCAAGGTCACGTCTTCCTGGTTGTTCCAGAGGAGGTTGTTCCAGGCGATGGCGTGGCCGCCACCTTCACCGGCCACTTTTTCGTACAGGTTGAAGCCGTGCCGGGCCCGGGTGACGGTGTTTTGCACCAGCACGGCCACGGACGAGTCCTTCACCGCCACGCCGCTGTCCACGTCGTAGATGACGCAGTTGCGGACGACGATGTTGGTGGAGGCTTCGCCGATGGAGACGCCCTTGTCGGACGGAAAGTCGTGGATCCAGCAATCTTCCACGGTGACACCGGCGGAGTCGCTTCCCAGATCGATGCCGTCCACGTTGCTGGCGGCGCCGTGTCGCAAGGTGCAGCGCCGGACGACCGAGCCTGGTGCGGCACCATCGAAATCGATGCCGTCTCCGCGGATGGACTCGAACAATGAATCCTCGACCACGATCACGCCGTAGCGGAAGAGCGTTTCGTAATAGTTCGTGAAGCGACAGGCGTGAACGTGGATGGATGCGGCCCGCTCGCTCAGCAGGATGGGCGTGTTGCCGCTGCCGCCGGGGAAGTCCTGGAAGGTGACGAAGTCGAAACGTCCGTGTGCTCCGTTGCGGACGGCGGTCTGGCCGCCTTGGATGACGGCGTGCCGAACGACCAATTCGGCGTCGGTGCCGGTGGCGCTGAGATCTGACCAATCCTCCGGGGAAAGCCGCTCGATCCGGACCGGCGCCTCCGGTGTGCCGCGGATGAGGATGCGCCCTCCTGCCTGGGCGCGGATTCCTGCACCTGCTGCGATGCGGACCACGGTGCCGGGGTCTACGGTGAGTGTGACGCCGGCAGGCACGGTCACGCTGTTGGTGACGTGGACGGGGGCTGCGCCGGACCAGGTGGTGGACCCGGTCAGCGTGCCGCCGACCTCCCGTGCAGGCGGCAGCACGGTCCAGGTGCGGGAGACAGTCGGGGTTTGTTCGTCCTGCCACACGCCGGCCGAGTTGAGGCCGAGGACCTGCACCGCGTAAGTGCCGGGCGGAAGGTTGGAGAGGACGATGGGAACGGCGTCGTCGAACAGGGTGGGACCGTAGCGAAGGCTGTTGGTGAGGGGCACCACGTCGCTCCAGGGACCGTCGTTGAGGCGCCACTTGTAGGCCACGATGCCCGGGCCGGCCACGCGCAGGACGGCCCAGGTCTGCGTGGTGGTGGATGGTGGTTCACCCGAGACCGTGGCCCCGGGCGGGACGAGGGCGCCGAGATCCAATCCGTTGGGTCCGGCACCGCGGGCGGGTGAATCCGGCAGGAGCGCCAGGTTGCTGCGGATGTTGTCCCAGGTGAGGGGGCCGGCCAGGTTGACGAAGCGCGGATCGGCCACGGTGTTGCCCAAACCCGGTCCGCCCGGAAAGTCCAGCGCGGGCAGGAGATTCGATCGTACCAGCAGTTGGGTGTAGGCGTTGGTGAAGTTGAGGAAAAGGCGGTTTTCGGTGACGTCCCAGATGATATTGCCTTCGAGTAGCGCGCCGGCGCCCGGTGTGACGCCGGAGCGAGGCTCGTAAAAGTTGACCACGGCGGCCGGGGCTGCCGCGGCAGCGTTGGTGCGGATGCGAACGAAGGTGTTGTTCTGGATGACGGCGCTGCCGCCGTCCTTGAGGAGGATGGCGTGGTCACAATCGTAGAAGATGTTGCGGACGATCATGAGCTCGGATGTGTTGGCGCCGTCGGCGCCGGTGCTGATGGCGTTGGCGGTGCTGGATCGGGCAGCGTCCTGGTGGACGTTGAGAAAGATGTTGCCCTCGATGTGCGCGTCGGTGCCGTCGAGGTCGAAACAGTCGTCCACCGCGCCGAGGAAGACGTTGTCGAGCAGTTGCAGGATGGGACCGGGGCGGTTGCCGCCGGTGATGTCGAGGATGTCGTTGTAGCCGGTGGTGGTGCCGAAGACGTTGCCCTGGATGACGACGTGTCCGTCGGGCGGCATGCCGCTGATGTGGACGAGTTCGTTGTTTTGAATGGAGGGCAGCCACGAATGGCGCAGCACCAGTGAACACTGGGTCAGATCGAGCAGCTGGACGGTGGTGTTCGTCCAGACGATGTCCTCCAGGTAGAGACGGGTTTGGCTGCCGCGGATATTGCCCGAGCCGGTGGCGTACTCGATGTCCGCATGGACGATGCGTGACTCGAAGGGGCTGGCGGTGAAATCGAGTCGGCTCCAGCCGGTGGCGCCTGCGGCGGTGTTGCGTGTAAACCGGATTCTGCGCTCCGGCGTGCCTTCGGCCAGCAGGCGGCCTCGGACCGTGAGCCGTGTGTTCTGGTTGAACCGGACTTCCACGCCCGGTTCGATGGTCAGGGTCACGCCCGGGGCCACGGTCACGTCGTTCGTGACGATGTACGGGGCGTCCGGGAAGGTCCAGGTGGTGGAGTTGCTGATGATTCCACCGACGGGCGTTTCGGCACTCAGGGAGGTGAGGCCCAGAAGCAGAGGTACCAGAGCGGCGAAATTCGGCGATAACAACGGGTGAGGAGTGGTTTTCATGGGTCGAGCGTGACCTGCAGGCGGTAGAACCTCTGAACGGACTGGGACCGGTCGTCCAGGATGACGACCGTGCCGGTCTGAAAGACCGCGGGCAATTGTTTCCAGACGTACCATGGTCCGGTGGGGGCGAGGTCGCTGCACAGGACCGTGTAACTGCGGCCGGCCACGGCCGGGAACTCGAGGACCCAGCCTCCGGGAGCGGGTTGGACCCGGGCGATCTCGAGGCGATCGGCCGCGTCAAGGGGATCGGTGCCGGCGACGTACTCGGCTCGGTTGGACTGGCCGTCGCCATCGGGGTCGCCCTCTCCGCCTTGGTCACCTGCGGCCGAGGCGGGGTCCAACCCCCGGCGACGTTCCCACCAGTCGGGCAGTCCGTCTCCGTCGGCATCGGCATTGGCCGGCGTGCCCGGCGTGGGGATGTCGGTGATCCAGTGCAGAGGTTCGTTGGCGAAGCCGCGGATGCGAACCCGGTGGAGGGAGAGTCCGGCCGGTCCGGTCAAGGGCGGCCACGGGGCAGCGCCGGTGTAATGAACCTGCTCGACCAGCACGTAGGGTACGAAACCGGCGTCGGGCTGCGGGGGCAACTGCGGGGGATCGGGTTTGTAGAGGGCAAGGGTCCCGCCTGGCAGGCCGAGCCGACCCGACCACGGACCGAGCACGGGCACGGTTTCATCCATCTGGTAGGTGGCGCGGAACCATGCCAGCTCTTCGGGTTGATTGACGGGATCGAAACCGACCAGGACAACGGCCCTGCTGCCAGCCAGGACGAAGTCGGGTGGGAACGTGAATGCGATGTCTCCTGTGAGTCGCCAGCGGTTGGTGGGCGCGTTCGGGTCGTAAAGCGGGGCGGGCTGGTCGCTGGTGTTGAAGAGTTCAATGAACTGGCCGGAGTCGGGCCGGTCCGGATCGAACCGTTCGGCCGGTGCGGGGTGGATCTCGCTGAGGATGACCGGGCCGACCAACGGGCCCGGGTTGGGCGCGCCGGTGCCGGTGCGGAAGGCCTCCAGGTCAGGTGGATCGTCCACGCCGAAGGATCGCGCGGCCATGGGGACGAATTCCTCGGTCCAACTGGTCAGGTGCCGGCCGAACGAGACGCCATTGGCTGCGGCGCCGAAGCGGACGCGGGTTCGCCGACCGGTCCATTGTCCCGCCTGGTTGACCTCGGACAAAACGACCTCCCCGCCATGAGCGGAGTTGAGTCGGAACGGTTCCCGGGCGTGGGGATCCTGCGGGTTGCCGAACTGGTATTCATAGAAGACGGCGAACCCGCCCGGGGAAACGAAGGTGCCGGATGGGATGCGATACTTCCAGGGCCGGAGCGAATCGTCGCTGAGGAACCAACCGCTGATGTCCACGATCGTGGCGGACGGATTGTACAGCTCGATGGCGTCTTCCAGCGGTGGATCGGTGTGGGTGAGGACCTCGTTGATGACGATGGAGGGGAGCGGGATGTAATTGGGTGCGCCGGGGCTGGGCGTGGACGGAAAGGCTGTGACGGTGTCGGCGCCGTCGGGGAGCCGGCCCTCGGACACTCCCCGGTTTTGCGGTCCGTAGGAGACACCGTCGAGTTGTTGCCCGGTGGGGAGGTAGAGTCCGATCCAGCCGCCCCCGGCGTCCAGACGGAATCGGGCATGATCGGCTGTACCCGTGGCACGCCCATCGGCTTGGACCACCCAGTAATCGCCGGGACCGATGTAGGAGCGGGCGGGGAATGGCGATTGGGAGCGGTCGGCCGGATCGTCGCTGAGGCTCAGCCCGCTCAGTTCGACGGGTTGACCGGACGGGTTGTAGAGTTCGATCCAATCGTCCCCTTCCGCGGGGTCGGCCATCCACTCGTTGATGCGCAGGAGGGTTGGGGAACCGAGCGCGGCAGGTACGTTGGGGGTGCCGGCGGTGGGCAGGCCGAGGGTCCAATCTCCGGTGCCATCCGGGATGCGCGCGAGGCTGAATCCGGCGGCCTGTGCACCGTAGAACAGCGCATCCAGCGCGGCACCGCCGTTATCGGGCCGGTCGAACAGATAGACCGCCCCGCCTGCTGCGGCGAGCCCGAAACCGGTGTTGGTGGCGGACGGTGGCAGGTCGGGGTTGCACACCACCACCAGGCGCTCACCCGGGGGGAGGAACGTGCCAGTGGGAAAGACCCAGCGCTGCGGTTGGAGGAGGTCGTCCGAAAGGGCCATGCCGGTGAGGTCGACAGGTTCCGTGCCCGGGTTGAGAAGCTCGATCCAATCACCGAGGGGCCCTTCCGCTTGGGGTGCGGCGCGGGCCACGATTTCGTTGAGGACCACGCTGCCGCGGCTGCAGTTGGTGAAGGTGCGCGTGGCGGTCAGGCGCAGACCCCAGACAATGTCCGAGCTGTTGGTGGCCTGTTGGTGGACGGACACGGCGAGGACGTTGGTGCCGTTCGAGAACCAGGCGCCGGGCAGGGTGAAGGTTTCCACACCGGTGGCGTCGCCACCTATCGGGGTGCCGGTGGCGAGTGTGTCGTGGGACACGGGGCCGGCGGGCATCCGCACGCGGAGGACTTCCTGTCCGTTCAGGTACACTACGGCGCCGTCGTCCACCCGCAGCTCGGCAAGAAAGGCAAGGTCTGCGGGCGGTGTGGGGAGATTGAATGTGGTGCGAAAATAGTACGCGTGACCGGGCAGCAGGCCGGTGCCGCCGGGCGGCCGACGCGGATCATCCAGGGAGGTTTGGATGAGGCTGGTCAGCGAACTGTTGCTTTCGAAGGCCAGGAGCCCGGGCCCGGAGGGCCAGGCGGCGTCGTCATAGTCCGGTTCGAACCATGGTTCTCCGTCGAGGTTGGTGGTCTGCTGGTAGCGCCAGGTCTGGGGCCAATCCACCAACACGATGGACTGGACCTCGGTGGTGCAAGGCGACGGGGCCGTGCCGTTGGAAGCGCCGGCGGTCGGAAGCGTCAGGGTCCGGATCACATCGGCGCCGTCGGGCACGCGACCTTGAGCCACGTCGGTCTGCTGGGGGCCGTAAACGACGATGTCGAGCAGTTGCCGGTCGGGGTCCAGGAGGGCGATGAGGCCCTGATCGGGGGCGAGTTTGAACGACAAGTGATCGGCGCCCTGTTCTGGATCTCCATCGGCGCGGAAGAGGCGGAAGCCTCCGGGTCCGATGAAGGAGAGATCGGCGATGCGATGGCGTTGCGGCTGGCCGATGGGGTTGTCTGTGAGATAAAGCCCGCCCAGGGCGACCGGCAGGGAACCGGGGTTGTAGAGTTCGACAAAGTCGCTGGAGAAGGTTTGTTCCGCCCGGGCCAGCCACTCGTTGATGCGCAGCGCGTGCGGGTCGCCGAGCGGCTGCGGTTCGTTGTCCTGACCGGGTGTGGGGCGGGTCAGGTCGAAACGACCTGCCGTCCCGATGCGCCCGATGGAGAGGTCGGGCAGTTGGAGTCCGAACGTGACCGAGTCCAGCAACCTGCCTCCGCGGGCGGGAGCGTCGAACAGGTAGACACCTTCGCCGTCCTGGTTCAAACCAAAGCCGGTGTGCAGCCCGGACGTGCCATCGGGATTGTTGGCCCAGAGGACCAGGAAGCCGTACGGTGGAAGGACGGTGCCGGCCGGGAAGGTGAATCTGGCGGGTTGAGCCGGATCGTCCGAAAGTCGCATGCCCGAGAGATCCACGGGCGTGTCGGTCTCGTTGTAGAGCTCGATGAGGTCCGGCCAGGTGCCTTCGTGGGGGACGGCAGCGACATTGCGGGCCAGCACCTCGTTGATGCGCACACCGGGCCAGTTGGTGTCCACGATCCACGTGGTGGAGAACGTGGGGGCCGATTCAGGTTGCCAGAGTCCTTCCGCGTCTGCGCCCAGCACGGCCACTTGCTGGGTGGAACCGTGGACGAGGTTGGTGAGGAGGATGGGTTCGGTCACGGGCCGCGGATCGCTCCAAGGGCCGTCGTTCAGGCGGTAACGGTAGGTGACGACCCGGTCGCCGCTCACAGTGAGTACGGCGGTGGTGAGAGGAGTGGGCGAGCGCGGTTCGCCCCGGATACGGGCGCGGGGCGGGGTGGGATGGGTTTGCAGGTAGGGCGCGATCTCGGTGGCAAGGAAGTTCCGGCGCGCGGTCATCCAGTGTTTGAGCGCGGTGCGTGCGGATTCGGGGACGAAATCCCGCAGGGTCTGGTCCACGGTCAGTGCGAATTCGGTCTCGCTGAACGTGGTACGCATGAGGCGGTCGAGGGTCTGATAAAAGAGCTCACGGGTTTCGGGCAGGGACCAGAGCTGCTGGAGCGCCGGCAGGTCGGCGTCACGTGTCCATTGCAGGAAATCGCCGGTGGTGCTGCCCGAATGCCCGCCCTGGCCGAGGATGCTGTCGAGGTCGTAGTACATGAGCCGGAACCGGCGGTCCACCGCACCGGCGTACATCACATAGTCATCGTTGTAGCCGTTGTAGAGGGAGGTCTCGCGATTGTCGAAGAGGGCCATCACGGCAAAGTAGGTCATCCAATGATCAAGATGGATGACGGAGCGGACGGCTTCCAGGCTGAACAGGTCGTTGGTGCCGAGCACGCGCAGCATTTGGAGGAGGTCGGACCAGTCGTTTTCGCTGGTGTTGGTCCATTTGAACCAGGTGTTGGTGTAAGAGCGGTAGTTGGTGCCGCGCCAGGCGAAGACGGATGGTGCGATGTCGCGCAGGGCACGGTACACATTGCCGGCGGGGTCGTCCGGGAACCAGCGTTCGGCCCATTCACTGTTGATGACTTCGTTGGCGGCGTAACAGCCGCCGTAGGTTTGGGGACCGTTGTTGCCGGGGTTACGGTTGTTGATGCGGAGTTGGACGGGCCGCGAGAAGGCCCCGGCCAGGCCGGCCTTGAGGGCGAGCGTGGCCCCCAGGATTTGGAGGTGACTGTACTGGCCGTTGAGGTTGAGTGCCGTGACGCCGTGCCACGGTTCGTCCGAGCGAAGGTTGACCCGGTAATTGTTCGGCTGGCGGTTCCGGCTGCCGTGACCCCGGTTCCGAACGCCCACCAGGTAACGAACCTCCCAGCCGGCGGCGTCGTGGGTGATGAAGGTGGCGTTCATCTGGGCGTCCGAGTACTGGGTACCGTCGGTGGCCGAACCAATTGCCGCCAGTTGCTGGCGCTCGGCCTCGGTCAGGACGAGTTTGTAAAGCGGAAACGGGCCGGTGTACCCGGTGTCGTCCACCTGGTACAACGCGTTGGCCACGGGGCCGAGGGCGGCCCCGTTGGTCTCCACGGCCGGGGCCGGCCAGAAGCGGGTTTGTCCTGTCTCGTCCAGCGCTTCCAGGTAGAACTCCACGATGGCGTCGTGGGGCTGCGGCGGCACCATGGCGCCGAACCATCCATCTCCGGGCGCGCCGTCCTGATGGGTGCCGTCGTCCTGCATGGGGAGGGCTTGGAACTCCGGTGCGCCGTCCACTCGCCAGTGGAGAACCAGAGCGGCCCGGTCCGGGTTTTCATCCACCACCCGGGCCATGATCCACACCGGGTCGGTGGACCGCGGCACCACGGGATGGTGCCGCACTTCGACGATCATCGGGGGAAGATTCGATGCGGCGACCGAGTTGGGTCGGCCCGGCGTGCCGCCGGGAACCCGGCTGGGCAGCCAGTTTTGGCCATGGATGTTGGGTAATCCGGGCTGGACCAGCTCCAGGGAAGACCCGCCGCCGTCGGCCGGTGTGGTCCAAATCCAGCCGCGCTGGCCGCGGTCCGGCGCACTGCGCATCCGGACGGCCCAGTCGCCTTCGTCGGCGTAGGTGACGCGGTTGACCACCCGTCCGGCGGCGTCCACCAGCTCCAACGTGTCCCGGCTGTTGCTCAGGCGGCCCGACCAGTTTCCCACCACGTTGGTGACGTCCGGGTGCAGTTCGCGGAAGCGATCCACATCCGCCGCAACCACCATATAGTCCCCGGCAGCCAGGGTCACGTCCGGGAAGGCGAACTCCACGCCGCGCGTCAATCGCCAGCCCGCCAGCGAGACTTCGTTCGATCCGCTGTTGTACAGTTCGATGAATTCCTCGCGCAGGTCTTCGGAGGCCGGATGGTAGTGGATTTCGTTGAACCACACACCGGCGCGGGCCCATCCGAGAGGGCACATGGCCAGCGTCAGGAGTGAGAGAACTACGAGGACACTCCTGCAACGGTTGTCCGCGACCCTGCAGGCAGGGACCGCTCCCTTGCCGGGCAAATGCGCCACAGCCTGAAAGAAATCATAAGCGATGAGCGGTTGCAATCGCAGGCTCCAGGCGTGGAGGCATCCCGGTGCGGGATTGGTGGTCGGGCGTGTGCAGGCTTGCTTTTGTGCGCCGGGGTTTCTGACCCGGTCCGTTCCTGCGGCGGACGCGGGCTGGATTCCGAAGGGAAGATGGGGTGAACCGGCGGGGGCGCGCCGGTGGGTTCGGCTTGCCGGTGCGTTCGTTGACAGCCCGGGTGAGGGTGCCTAGCCTGCCGCGGATGTCGCGACTGCCGTTTGAACTGCTGTTGGCGCTGCGTTATCTGCGGCCCAAGCGGTCGTTCGTCTCGGTCATCACGCTGATCTCGGTGTTGGGAGTGACGCTGGGCGTGGCGGTGTTGATCATTGTCATCAGCGTGATGAGCGGTTTTGACCGCGACCTCCGCGAGCGCGTGTTCGGTTTCAATGCCCACGCGCGGGTGCTGTTGCGCGAGGGCGTGATGACGGATTGGCGGACGTGGCTGGCGCGGGTGGAGACCAATCCGGTGGTGGCCGGGGCCGTGCCCTTTGTCCTGGGTCAGGTCCTGGTGGAGACCCAGCCGCTGAACGGTCAACCGCGGGTGTATGCGCCGGTGGTCCGCGGTTGCCTGCCGGAGCGGGAACAGCAGGTGACGGCGTTGCCGCGAAACATGGTGGAGGGAAGGTTCGAACTCGGTCCGCGCGATCTTTTGGTGGGCACCGTGTTCGCCGAGAACATGGGTCTGCGGGTGGGGGACCGCGTCACGGTCTATTCCTGGCAGGAGCTGCGCCGGCTCAAGGAAAGCCACGAACGGCAGCAGCCGGAGGCGATCCTGCCGGAGGATTTCACCGTGCGCGGGATCTTCGATGCCGGTTACTACGAGTTCAATGCCAACGTGGTGATCGCCCGGCTGGAGGATGCCCAGGAGCTGTTCGATCTGGGCGGCGAGGATGCGGTGCACGGGCTGATGCTGGCCCTGCGCGATCCGTTGCAACCCCAGGCCGCCGCCCGGGCCCTGCGACGCGAGCTGGGGCCGGCGGTGCTGGTGACCACATGGATGGAAGACAGCCCTTTGATGCTGGCGGTTCTGGTGGAGAAGAACGTGATGCTTTACATCCTGTTTTTCATCGTGGTGGTGGCCGCGTTCGGCATCACCTGCACCTTGATCACCTTCGTGGTCATGAAGACGCGCGAAATCGGGGTTTTGAAGGCCCTGGGGGCCACCAATCGGCAGGTCTTGTGGGTCTTTTTGGGACAGAGCCTCATCGTCAGTCTCGGCGGCGTGATGGGCGGCATGACGCTCGGTCTCACGGCCATCGCGTATCGGAACGAGTTCCTGGCCTTCCTGCGCAGGCTCACCGGGTTCGAACTCTTCCCTGCCTCCATCTACGGGTTCGATCAACTGCCCGCCCTGGTGCTGCCGCAGGACGTGGCCATCATCTGCGGAGGGTCGCTCCTGATCTGTCTGTTGGCCGCGGCGTTTCCCGCACACCACGCCAGCCGGCTCAACCCCGTGGAGGCACTGCGGCATGAATAGGCTCGATCCCGCGTCCCAGGTTTTCCCGGCGGCGTCTGCCTCCCCCTTGGCGGGGCAGCCTGCCCCGTCACCCATTCTCGAGGCACGCGGCCTGGTCAAGCGTTACCGCGTGGGAAAGCGGAGCCTGGAAGTCCTGCGGGGCGTGGATCTGACCGTTCCGCGGGGGGCCTTTCTGGCGGTCCGTGGCGCGTCCGGCGCGGGCAAGAGTACACTCCTGCATCTTTTGGGCGGACTGGATGTGCCTGACGAGGGTGAAATCCGGTTCGAAGGCCGGCCGCTCTCCGGCCTGGCCGAATCGGTCCTCTCACGGTTTCGCAACCGGCACGTCGGATTCGTGTTCCAAGCGTATCATCTGCTGCCCGAGTTGGATGCATTGGAGAACGTTTGTCTTCCGGCCCGCATGGCCCGGACCGATCCCGCGGTGGCGATTCGTCGGGCCCGCGAATTGCTCGACCGGGTGGGACTGGCGGAACGGATGGAACACAAACCGTCCGAGCTGTCCGGTGGGGAACAACAACGGGTGGCCATCGCCCGGGCCCTGATCAACGAACCGGACCTGGTTCTGGCCGACGAGCCCACCGGAAACCTCGACTCTCACACGGGCGAGGAAATCCTGCAGTTGCTGCTGGAGATCCGGGCCGAGCGCGGGGTGACCCTGATCATGGCCACGCACGACGACCGCGTGGCTGCGCATGCACCCGTTGTGGTGGAACTGGCCGACGGCCGGATCCGGGACCGTTCCGACGCCGTCCCCGGCCCGGCCCATCCGTTGCCTTGATCTTCGATGGCTTTCCGCACCGCCTGACCAGATCGCATGAGCCCGCGAAACCGTGAGTATTGGGAGCAGCGTTACCAAACGGGAGACACCCGCTGGGACAAAGGCGAGCCGGCGCCCGGCCTGGTGGATTTTCTGGCCGCACATCCGGACCTGCCCCGCGGCACCGTTCTGGTGCCCGGATGCGGGACCGGACACGATCTTCTGCCGTGGGCACGAGCCGGGTTTGAAGTGACCGGGTTGGATTTCGCTCCTTCGGCAGTGGCCCGTGCGCGGGAGCGTCTGACTGCAGCAGGTCTGCCCGGGGAGGTGTTCTGCGCGGATTTCCTGCGTGCCGAACCGCCGGAGCGTTTCGACTGGCTTTTCGAGCATACCCTGTACTGCGCCATCCTTCCGGGCGACCGCGACGCTTACCTGGCGGCCGTCCTCCGATGGCTGCGCCCGGGCGGACATTTTTTGGCGATTCATTACCTGATCCCCGACCAGGGACCTGAACCACCGTTCGGGACCACACCCAAGGAGGTCGAACACCGGTTTTCGCCGCATTTCGAGCTGCTCGAAAAATGGGTGCCCCGTTCGTACCCGAACCGGGTCGGCTTGGAACGCATGTATTGGTGGCGCCGGCGCCAAGCGTGAGGCCGGTGGCCTGCCAGGTGATGGTTCAAGCCCCGCGGGCAAGCCGGGGCTGCGATCCCTTTCGGACACCTGCCCGGAGCACGGGCCACGGCGTCGCTGGCGGAGGGTTGGCGCGGCCGGAAGCAGCGGTGGTTCCTGCACTCCGCACAACTCGTTGGCGGGCAATTGAAAAGACTGGTTTGCAGGTTCAGCGGATGCGATCTCCGCGCCAGCGGTCTTGGGTGACCTTGGTCGGACGAGTGTAACCAAGTGCTTTCGGTTCGACGCCCGAAGCAGGGACTGGAGGAGCCGCGGTGGAGGGTCCGAAGGAGCGACCAACACGTCCATGAAAAAATTTATTGACAGTTTCGGTGCGGTTTGGTTAAAAGCGCTCCTGTCAGCGTGTGAAACCCGAAAACAACCTCCGGTCAGTGAAAGGAACCATGCGTATCGTCAGCGCGCTCTGTGGGGCGGTGACCATGGCAGCGGTCACTGCGTGGGCTCAAGGGAACATCGCTTGGATCAGCTTTCATCCTGGTGACAATCAGCCCTCCGCCGCAGCAGCAGCGAGAGGGTTTACACAGGCCCCAGATGTAGGCTACACGAGCCTGCTCGCGAATAATGGTTACAGCGTGACTCGCTTTTTGACCCAGGACAATCCACCGCAAAGTCTCATTGATCAACTCAATACCTTCGACCTGATCATCATCAGCCGTTCGGTCAATAGTGGTCACTACCAGCAGCAGCCTGAGACGCTGGCTTGGAACTCGCTCATCACGAAACCTGTGTCATCACGAAACCTGTGATGATTTTGGGTGGCTACGTGCTTCGGGACAGCCGACTCGGTTTCACGACAGGGACCACGATTCCCGACACCACAAACGATATCCGGCTCCGGATCGAACAGCCCGCCCACCCCATTTTTAGCGGCATCACCGTGGATGCGCAGAATGTGATGCTCAACCCTTATGCGACCATCATCACCGCAGTCATTGATGGAACCAACAATCTCCAGCGAGGGATCTCCGTGAACACGGATCCCTTGGATGGGGGAGGGACCATTTTGGCAACCATCGCGCCGGATGATGCGGGGCCGGTGGGCGGCACACGAATGATTATCGCCGAGTGGCCTGCCGGGGCTGTCCTGACTCCGTCCGACGGAGGGGCTCGGAACGAGACGCTCGGGGGCCGGCGGCTGGTGTTCCTCACCGGCAGCCGGGAGAGCGGAACGGCTGGTACTTCGGAGGTAGCGGGGATTTTCGATCTCGTCGGCGACGGTCCCCAGCTCTTCCTCAATGCGGTGGCCTACATGATCCCGGAGCCGAACGCCGTGGCGCTGTTGCTGTTGGGCGGGTTGCCTTTGTTGTTCCTGCGGCGGCGTTGATTTGAGACGGTTTGCTTTCGCGGGCCGGCGAGGGGTTTCCTCTCGCCGGTCTTTTTTGTGCCCCTGGGTCTTCAAGGCAGACATTTGCGGCGTTGCCGGTCTTTTGCCGGTGTGGGTGCGGAGGTCCGGGGCAGCGGCTGAAGAGGGCAGGGCTGCTGTCACCGGCTATCAGATCGGTCGGCGGGGTGTTACTGGCTGGACTGTCTTCGCCGGTGGCCGCGCGCGTCCAAGTCGTTGGTCGATCGCCGCCCGATGGACTAGCGGTTGCCACCCCGTGCCAGGGCTCCAAGGCGGGGCGGCCGGCAATCGGCTCCGGGACTGCTGGCGGTGACGCGGGGACCCCGTCCGGATGCAACTTGTCCGGTGACGATCACCGTTGACGCCGGAGGGGTTGCATTTGCGGGAGGCGTCCCTTGCCGGGAAGGTCCAATTGCACGCGCGGGGAGGTTCAGTCGGTTTCGACCGGGCGAAACGTTGGCCACGGGCGGCGCCGTCCGAAAGCCAACGGGTGACAGGTTCTGCCCGGGCCCGTGGCGGCTTCGGCTTCACGGGCACGGCCGGGCGGTGTTGGGGAGCACCGTGCCCGGTTTGCAGGCGGGAGGAGCCCTTTCGAGGCGCACGCCTGCTTGAGCGGTTCGTACCCGGCCGTCCGGCGTCTGCCTCAATGGGCTTGGGCGGCCAGGAACCGTTCGGCCTCGATGGCGGCGGCGCAGCCCATGCCCGCGGCGGTGACCGCCTGCCGGTAGTGGGGATCGGCGCAATCGCCCGCCACGAACACGCCGGGGACGCTGGTGACCGGGCCGCGCTTGGTGAGGATGTAACCGGCTTCGTCCATCTCGAGCTGCCCCTTGAACAGGGCGGTGTTGGGGATGTGCCCGATGGCGATGAAGACGCCGGCGCATTCGAGGACCTGTTCGTTTCCGGTCTTGACGTTTTTGAGCCGGACGCCGGTGACCCGGTTCTGTTGCACGTCGAGGATCTCGGTAACGACCGTGTCCCAGATGGGTTTGATCTTTTCGTGGGCCAGGACGCGGTCGGCCATGATCTTGGAGGCCCGCAATTGGTCGCGACGATGGACGAGGTAGACCACGGAACCGAACCGGGTGAGATAGAGGGCTTCTTCGCAGGCGGAATCGCCTCCTCCCACGACCACCAGGGGTTTGTTGCGGAAGATGGGGAGTGCCCCGTCGCAGGTGGCGCAGTAGGTGACGCCCTTGTTTTCCAGTTTGGCCTCGCTTTCCAGGCCCAGTTTGCGATGGCTGGCGCCGGTGGCGATGATGAGGGCGCGGGTTTGGATGGGCTCGCCGTCCGCGACCAGTTCGAACGGGTAGGTGCGGAGATTGGCGGATTCGAGAGTGGCCATCCGTGTGCGGGCACCGAACCGTTCGGCCTGCTTTTGCATGCGGGTCATGAGTTCGTACCCGTCAATGCCGTCCGGGAAGCCCGGGAAATTCTCGACGATGGTGGTGGTGGTGAGCAGGCCGCCGGGCAGGGCACCCGTTAGCACCAACGGTTGCAGGTTGGCCCGCGCGGTGTAGAGTGCGGCGGTCCAGCCCGCGCATCCGGATCCCACGACAACGACGTTTTCCATGGCGCGGTCCAAGCTAGCGGCCGTGTCCGGGCGGCGACAAGCCTGCGTGTGGGTTGGCGCCCGGATGCACGATGCGGCAGCGTGGACGGCACGTCACGGGCAACCAGCGGCATGGACGACCAGGGGCCGGGAAGGCCGGCTCGGGCGGCCGACACGCTCCAAGGTCGGCGGGCCGACAGGGAGGCCGGGCTTGACACGGGGGAAGGGCTTTGGTGTGGGTAAAGGCGGTTTGCTTTGGACGCTGGAAGGGGCCGCCGCTGGCGGGGGGCGTCCGAAGAGAAGGGTCCGGCATGTCGGAAGACACACCCACCCGTGTTTCGGCGGACGCACCCTCGTCCCGGGGGATGCGTGTGTTTTTCTGGTCACTGACCGCAGCGTTGGCGGGTTTCCTTTTCGGATTCGACACCGTCGTGATCTCCGGTGCCGAGCAGACGATTCAGCGTCTCTGGGGCCTGAGCGCGGGTTTGCATGGTCTGGCGATGGGTTCGGCCCTCTACGGCACCGTTCTGGGTGCGCTGATCGGCGGGTGGCCGGCCGACCGATTGGGCCGGCGGCCGACGTTGCTCGCCGTGGGGATTCTGTACTTTGTGTCGGCGGTGTGGTCGGCCCTGGCCACCGGCGTTTATTCGTTCAGTCTGGCGCGTTTCATCGGTGGGCTGGGGGTGGGGATTGCCACCGTGGCGGCCCCGATGTACATCGCGGAGATTTCCCCTCCGGCGCGGCGGGGTCGGTTGGCGGGGATGTTCCAGTTCAACATCGTGTTCGGAATTCTGGCGGCGTTTCTTTCGAACGCCCTGATCGGCTGGTGGGGAGGAGAAAGTGCGTGGCGGTGGATGCTGGGTGTGGAGGCGGTTCCGGCCCTTTTGTACACGATGCTTTGTCTGGGGATTCCGGAAAGTCCGCGCTGGTTGCTGGTCCGACGGGGCGATCGCCAGCGGGCGCTGGCGGTGCTGCGCTGGGTCGAGCCGGAGGGCGGAGCGGAACAATGGAAGGCGCGCGTCGAGGAAATCCTCGCCGCCTCGGCTGCGCCGGGGCGGAAGGAAAGGTTCTGGTCGCGTCGGTTGGCCCGGCCCATTTTGCTGGCGTTCTTGATCGCCATGTTCAATCAGCTCTCCGGGATCAACGCCGTGCTGTACTTTGCGCCGCGGATCTTCGAATGGACCGGGCTGGCACGGCAGGCGGCGCTGCTCCAATCGGTCGGTATCGGGCTGACGAACCTGATCTTCACGCTGGTGGGACTCTGGTTGATTGATCGCGCGGGCCGCCGGACCCTGCTCTATCTCGGGTCGGTGGGATACATCCTATCGCTGGGGATGGTGGCGCTGGGTTTCGTGACCGGGCGTTATGAGTGGGTGCCGCCGTTCATTTTCCTGTTCATTGCCGCGCATGCCGTGGGCCAGGGGGCGGTGATCTGGGTCTTCATTGCCGAGATTTTTCCCAACCGCCAGCGCGCGGAGGGCCAGGCGCTGGGCAGCTTCACCCACTGGTTTTTTGCCGCGCTTTTGACCAGCGTGTTCCCCAGGATGGCCGAGTCGCTTCCCCCGGCGGGGATTTTCGGGTTTTTCTGTCTGATGATGATCCTGCAGCTCTTGTGGGTGAAATGGATGGTGCCGGAGACGAAAGGCGTGCCTCTGGAGGAGATCCAAAAACGGCTGGGGAGTGTGCGGGAAACACCGTCCCCCGGGGGCTTGGGGGACGCCTGAAGGGGATCGACCATGACCGACCTGGCACGGGAAGAGCGTGCAGCGCGGGGGGCCATCATCTCCCCGATGTCGTTCCTCGGCCTGTTGCTCGCCCTGGGCCCGGTGGGCGGGGGATGCGCGGGACAGGCGCAAGGGACGCCCACCGGCACCGCCGCCACGGAGTACTGGCGGCCCGGTTACCACTTCACACCGGAGCGGAATTGGATGAACGATCCCAACGGACTGGTCTGGTTCGAGGACGAGTTTCATCTGTTTTACCAGCACAATCCGTTCGGCGACCGGTGGGGGCACATGAGCTGGGGGCATGCGGTGAGTCCGGACCTGGTGCACTGGACCCATTTGCCCGTGGCGCTGCCCGAACAACCGCGTTACATGATTTTCTCCGGCAGCGCGGTGGTGGACCGGCACCATACCAGCGGGTTCGGTCGCGACGGTGTCACGCCCTTGGTGGCCATCTTCACGGCCCATTTCACCGACCGTCCACTTCAGGCGCAGTACATTGCCTGGAGCCCGGATCGGGGACGCACCTGGCACCTGTACGAGGGCAACCCGGTTTTGGACATCGGGGAGGCGGATTTTCGGGATCCCAAGGTCTTCTGGCACGCGCCGAGTGGACGCTGGATCATGGTGGTGGCATGGCCGCAGCATCGGCAGGTCCGGTTCTACGCTTCGCCGAACCTTCGGGACTGGACGCACCTGAGCGATTTCGGCCCGGCCGGCTGTGTGGAAGGGGTTTGGGAATGCCCGGATCTTTTCGAGCTGCCGGTGGAAGGTCGGCCCGGGCAATCGAGGTGGGTGTTGGTGGTGAGCGTCAGCGGTGGTGCGCCCAACGGCGGCTCGGGTTGCCAGTACTTCGTGGGCCACTTCGATGGGGTGCGCTTCGTGCTGGACGAGTCCCATCCGAAGCCCGAAGCGGAGTTCGTTCCGGCAGGCCGGCTGCTGGCGGATTTCGAGGGTGAAGATTACGCGGGATGGACGGTCTCCGGCACGGCGTTCGGAACGAGGCCGGCCCGGGGGACCTGGGAACGGCAACAGCCGGTCACGGGCCACCGGGGAAGCGGCCTGGTCAATTCGTACCTCGGCGGCGACCAACCACAGGGAAGCCTCCGATCGCCGCCGTTCGTCATCACGCATGATTATCTGAATTTTCTCATCGGGGGCGGGGCACACCCGGGGCGGACCTGCGTGAATCTGTGGGTGGACGGTGCCGTGGTGCGGACGGCCACCGGCAAGAATCGCGAACAGTTGGAGTGGCGATCGTGGGATGTACGGGCCTGGCGGGGTCGAACCGGTGTGCTGGAAATCGTGGACCGGCATTCGGGTGGATGGGGCCATGTCAACGTGGACCATGTCATGCTGGCCGATGCTCCGGCGCGATCTGCGACCCAGCCGGTCCTCTGGGTGGATTCCGGGCGCGACTGTTACGCGGCGGTGACCTGGTCCGATCTGCCGCCCGAGGACGGCCGGCGGATTCTGCTGGGGTGGATGGTGAACCTCGAATACGCGGGTGACGTGCCGACAGCCCCCTGGCGGGGAACCATGACGGTGCCGCGGCAGTTGACCCTGGTGCAAACGCCCGATGGACCGCGCCTGGCCCAGCGACCCGTCCGCGAGCTGGCACAGCTTCGGCAGACCCGGCTGTCGTTTGCCGATGTCGATCCGACCCGTGCGAATGTTCGGATCGCCCGGTCCGGTCTCCGTGGACCACGGATGGAGATCGTCGCAGAATTCGAGTTTCGCGATGACGCGCCGTTCGGCCTGGAACTTTTTGTGGCGCCGGGTGTGGCCACCCGCATCGAGTGCGACCCGCGGGAAGGCCGGCTCCGGCTGGATCGGAGCCGGTCAGGTTCGCCGAGGTTTCACCCCGGCTTCGAGCGGCCGCTCGAAGCGCCGTGGGATGCCGGCAGCGGCCGGCTGGACCTGCACGTGTTGTGCGATGCCTCCTCGGTGGAGGTGTTTGCTGCGGGCGGGACGGTGAGCATGACCGGGTTGGTCTTTCCTCCGGCGGGCGCCAGAGAGTGGCGAGTGTGGGGTCAGGACGGATCGGTGAAGGTCCGACGGCTCGAAGCTTGGGAACTTCGGGACGCCCGTCGGGGGTCGGGTTCGGCCGCGGATTGAGCGTGGGTGGGAGCGGGAATGGATGGGATCCGACTTTGCCGGCGTGCAACGATCCTGCCGCCTGGCGCGGCGGACTTCTGCTTTGCCGGGTGGAGTTGCGGTGGGAACGGGGTGACCGGGTGGGGTTTGGCTTCGGCATGGGACGACGGAGGGACCACTTTCCGGCGGTTCGGAACGGCCCGGCGGGTGAAAGGGCGGCTGTTGCGGCAGGGAGCCACCCGCGGGCAGAAGATACTCCGGGCCGACGTTCGAAGTTGTGCGCACGGCCGGGCCGCGGTATCGGCTGGGGCATGGACACGGAACAGGAGGCGCTGGTGCGCATTTTGCGCGAGGCGAACCGATTGCTGATCTTCACCGGTGCGGGCATCTCCACCGCGAGCGGCATCCCGGACTTTCGAGGTCCGGGCGGCGTTTGGACAAGGCGCCGTCCGGTGACCTGGCAGGAATTCCTTTCCTCGCACGAGGGACGGGTGGCGCATTGGGAGTACAAGTTGGAAGGGTGGACGGCTTTCCGGGATGCACAACCCAACGCCGCTCATCGGGCGGTGGTGGACCTGGAACGGGCCGGCAAGGTGCTGCTGGTCGTGACACAGAACATTGACGGACTGCATCAGATGGCCGGCACATCCCCGGATCGGCTGGTGGAACTGCATGGAACGAACCGCTGGATCGAATGCATCGGGTGCGGGAAACGGTTCGAGCCGGATCCGGTGTTCGAGGAATTCCGGCAGACCCGCCAGCCGCCGCGTTGTCCCTGCGGCGGGTGGCTGAAGCCGGCAACCATCAGCTTCGGTCAGCCGTTGCGTCCGGAGGACTTGGAACGGGCCTTTGCAGGGGCCCGGGAATGCGACGCCGTGGTTGCGCTCGGTTCTTCTCTCACGGTTTATCCGGCCGCCGAGGTTCCCCTGACGGCCGCGCGGCGCGGCGTGCCCTACGGGATCGTGAACCGTGGGCCGACCGAGCACGATGGATTGCCCGAGGTGAGCGTGCGGGTGGAAGGGGATGTTGCGGTGGTCTTTCCGGAAATGGTACGGGCGGCGCTGAACTCCGCGGCATGAGGAGTGGCGCGCCGCCCGACCGGGCGATTCCATCCTGGCAGTGGCGGTGCCGTCCCGCGGAAACCGACCGCAGGCGACAGCCGCGCGCGGGCCGGGTCAGATTTCCCAACCCTTGCGGTAGGTGCGCTTGATGTACTGGTCGGCTTCCGGCGCGTTTTTGGCGCGCATGTTGGGGCCGTCCCATTCCAGCCGCTTGCCCACCTGAAGGGCCACGCAACCCAGCAAGATGATCTCGGTCAGATAGGCTGCGATGTCGAAGTCGGAATAGCACCTTCCGTTGCCCTTGCAGGCGGCGATCCATTCGAGGTGCTGGCGCCGGTCCGCATCCCCGTCGAACGGATTGCGTTCGATGGTTTGCGGGATGGCCTTGACGGCCTCGTGACGCTGGCCGTCCACCATTTCCTTGTCGCCCTTGAGCTTGACGAAGAAGCGGGCGCCGTAGTCATCGGGGGAGAAGAGGACTCCCTTGTCACCGATCAGGACGCATCCGCTGCCGGGCACGGTGCCCATCATGGCCTCGACGTCGGCAGTGACCTCACGCGGCGGCTTGTTGCTCCCGTCGTGCCGGTACGGGTTGTCCTTGAGCGGGTTGCCGCCGTCGTACCACCAGAACGTCACCGGGGCCATCCCTTCCCGTGCCGGGAATTGGAAGCGGATGCGGGATTTGAGGGGATAGCTTTCCTTGTTCATTCCGGAAGACCAAGCCTCGACCTCCGTGGGGTAACCCAGCTTCAACGCCCGGAACGGCATGTTGGCCGTGTGGCAGGCCATGTCACCCAGTGCGCCGGTGCCGAAGTCGAGCCAGCCGCGCCAGTTGAAGGGATGATACACATCCTTCTTGTAGGGACGCCACGGGGCCCGGCCCAGCCACAGGTCCCAGTCCAACGTGGGTGGAACGGGGTCCTCACCCGGCGGCCGGCCCATCCCCTGCGGCCAGATCGGCCGGTTGCTCCAGACGTGGACCTCCCGGACCTGGCCGATCAGACCGGCCTGGATGCATTCGACGGCCCGGCGCAGTCCGTCCTCGGCGCTGCCCTGGTTGCCCATCTGGGTGACCACGCGGTACTGGCGCGCCAGTTTCCGGAGCAGGCGCGCCTCGTACACCGTCTGCGTCAGTGGCTTCTGGCAGTAGACGTGCTTGCCCATGCGAATGGCCGTGGCGGCCACAATGCCATGCATGTGGTCGGGCGTGGAAACGATCACCGCATCGAGCGATTTCTCCTGCTCGAGCATTTTCCGCCAGTCGCGGTAGAAGCGGGCCTTGGGATACTTCTTGATCTGGCTGGCGGCGTGCGCCTCATCCACGTCGCACAGGGCCACGATGTTCTCGCTGGCGCAGTGATCGGTGTCGCTGGCGCCCTTGCCGGCGGCGCCCACGACGCCGATGTTGAGTTTCTCGTTGGGCGAAATGCGGCGTGGCCGGGGTCGTACACAGCCGCTGAAAGCCAGTCCGCCGGCGGCCACCGAACTGAGGAAGATGAAGGTCCTGCGTGTGATCGGTCGGGTAGAAGTTGGTTGAGTGTTTTCCATGTCGGCGTTTTAGACGGACTGCAAAGGACCGACAAGGAGTTTTTTCTGCGCAACGTCCGGTGCAGCGCGGTTCAGACAAGTGAGCTTCTTGAGACGTTGGGGTTGCGGGTTTTCGTGTCGGGGAGCCGGGCGGTGCCGGAGCACGGCCGGCGCTGGTCGTCTTCCCTGGGCGGGCCGGGCTCCAGGCGGGGATTCACGGGGCCGGTGAAAACGGGCTGAAGGGTGCGGTAGCTCGCCGGTGCCGGGGCCGCGGACGGGCCCGGTGCTTCCAGCACCGGCCCAAGCTCCCGGTGGTGTCTCGAGCACAGGTGACCCTCGGCGTTTTAGTTCCCCGGTGGGTACGGTGGGGTCGAAAAGCGACCTTTGACGGGCTGGCCAGCGGAAGGAGGCTTGAAAAGTGTAAACTTCGACTGACGCCCTCCTTCTGCAATTAACGTTATAGTGTCGGTTTGGTTAACAGCCTGTCAAATGTCATTGTGCTGCCAGTTTTCCGACCAAAGTCGTAAGCATCTGGATCGCAGCTTGATGTCTTCAGAGTGACTCTTCCTTTTCGTGTTTGGCCTGGAACATGCTTTCTCTTCGCTGAACGCGGAGTAGAAGGAGAGACTGTCAATTGAACCGACACTTGGTTTTGGTTGCGGTAATGGCCGGCGTGGTGGCTGCCCAAGCGGCGGAGTTCACGTTCGTGCCGAATGACAAGAACGGGGACCCGGACGATGTCTGGGACTTGGACCACAACTACTGGTACACGTGGGGGTTCAAGAACTTCGTCCTCCCGGAGGGCGAGACCATCACGGAGGCGGTTTTGACGATTCGCAACGTCAACAACTGGACTGCGGCTGAAAACGGTCGGAACTGGCTCCGCCTGTATCTGCTGGACACGGCGGAGAACCCGTACAACGGGCGGTGGGACCAGGGCAATCCGCCGGCCGGCCGGTTGCGTCGTTATGCCGACACCGACAATGGCACCGACAACATAGCTGGTCTGGCGTGGACGGCGAAGGTGCACATCGGCACCTATACGGACCACGATGGCGGCCCGGGTGGGGACGAGGTGACCTTGGTTTATTCGTTCGGGGCTTTGGGCATGCTCGATGAGCTGGAGGCATACATTGCGAATGGGAACGATTTTGGGTTGGCGTTTGATCCGGACTGTCACTACTGGAACGATGGCGTGTCGTTCACGCTCACCACGGGGGCGCGCCATGTTCCGGACGGGGGCAGCACGGCATGGTTGATGGCTTTTGGGGTCGGCACGGCAGCCTGGGCCGGGCGACGTCGTTCGGCTTGAGTTTGCCGTCCACTCCGCTCCCGCAGCGCCACTCCGGACATCCCGCCGGGGTGGCGCTCTGCGGGGGGGCGCAGCGAACTCTCCCTTGTTCCTCTTACAGGGTCTGCGGGATGTACGGCTGGCGTCTTCCTTGGGCATTCGACGCGGCGGGCAGGCTCGGCGCCGGTCTGATTTTCGGTCGGCGGAGGGTTTCCAGTTTACCTGAGGCAGGGTCTGCCGATATAGGAGCGGGCAGGAGAGCGGCCGCCGATGGGTTTGGGCGGACGCTTCGCTGGACCGTATGAGCAGCCGAGTGGGGATCCGGTGGATAAGGATTCTGGCAATGTGGGTGCTGCTCGGGACCTTGTGGCCCGCAGGGTCCGCGAGCGGTGCGGAGCATGTTTTCCGCGTCAGCGACGGGGTCTCCGACCCGAACGAATCCTTTTATTTGACGGAGCGTCATTATTTCACGTGGGGCTTGCGTGGCTTCTCGCCCGGTCCCACCGAGGAGCTGGAGGACGCGGTATTGCTCGTCGCATTGCCGCAACCGGCGGGTGTCCCGGCGGGAGCGGTTCGGTTGCGCGTTCAGCTGCTGGACACGGCCGAGAACCCTGAGAACGGGGTGCGCGACGAGGCATTGCCGCCGCGGGGGCGGTTGCGCCGTTACGATTGGGGAACCGCGGATCCGTCGCAGCGAGCGCGAGGGCCCGAGCTGCCCTGGACGACCCGTGTGGGTCTGCTGAACCGCACCCTGTCCGGGTCTGGCGAAACCGGTCGGCCGGTTCTGGTGCGGTACTCCCTGAGGGAGCACGGGTTGTTGGAGTATTTTCGGACGTTTTGGTCTCATGGGTGGAATTTCGGGCTGGTCATGGATGCAGACGGGGAGTTGGGACAGCCGCTGGTGCGTTTTGTAGTGGTCACCCGCGAGATCGCGCCGGCGCCGATGGGGTCTTGGGGGCGCCCGGTGCCGAGGATCGGTGAGCGCTTCGTTCGGGTTCCCGAAGGGGGATCCACCTGGGTGATGTTGGCGGCTTTTCTGTGTGGGGCGGCCCTGTGGTGGAGTGTGCGCGGGCGTCGTCCGACACGGTGAAGGTCGCCCTCCGGGATCGCCATCCGGTTCAGTTGATTCCTGCCGGCTTTTTCTGACGTTACCCGACGTTGCGGAGGGCGGTTGGAAACGGCCGGTACTTCGGGGCCGGTGGCTGCATTCCAATGGCGTATCTGCCACGCTGGCTTGGGTGCCTCGCCAACGAGTGCCCCGGGGCCGTGTGCTCGTGGAGGCCGCTGCTGTCGCCCGATCCCGCTCCGCCTTTTGAAAGATTTCCTGCTTCATACGGCGTTCCTCGTTCCAGGGCCGGACGTCGCGCAGGATGTGGAGCCGGTCTCGGAGAGGACGGCCTGGATGAGCATGACCTTGATGTGGGCTTTCCGGGATGGGTTTGCACCGGTTGGACTGAGCGAGCCGACGTCCGCCTGGAAAAAAACCGGGCGGAGACCTGCTCCGGCGCGGGGCGCGTTACGGTCGGACACGGCGCCCGGTACCCGATCTTCCACGCGGCGGGGTTTTGCCGAAGACCTCTTCGCATGCCTCGGCGAGGGTGTGGATGATCTGCCGGACTTCGCGGGGCCGTGTGCAATAGGGTGGCATCAGCACGACGACGTTGCCGATGGGCCGCGTGAGGACGCCCCGCCGGGCCATGGCCTGGCAAACCCGGATGCCGGCCTGCTCGCGCAGGTCGAAGGGTTCGCGTGTGGTCCAGTCGCGGACCAGTTCCACACCCGCGACGAGGCCCACCTGTCGGATGTCCCCGACCTGGGGGACGGCCCAGAGTGCGGCCAGCTCCCGGGCCAAGCACTCCTGGAGTCGGATCCGTGCCCTGAAGGAGCCGCGGGATTGCAACAGCTTGAGGTTTTCCAATGCAGTGGCGGTGCCGAGTTGGTTGGCGGTGTAACTGTGGCCGTGGAAGAACGTTTTGAATTCGTCGTACCGGCCGAGGAAGGCGTCGAAAACCGCGCGCGTGGTGAGGGTGGCGGCCAGGGGCAGGTAACCGCCCGTGAGCCCTTTGGCCAGGCAGAGAAAGTCGGGTCGGACCTTTTCGTGCTGGCAGGCGAACAGGGGCGCGTGTGAGGCGGAGAGACGCCGTGGCTCCGGCAGGCCGGTGCGGCCGAAACCTGTCATGACTTCGTCGGCGATCAACAGCACGCCTTGAGCGCGCGCCAGTTCGCTGACGCGGGCCAGCCAACCCGTTGGTTGGGGGATCATGCCTGCGGCGCCCTGGATAAGGGGTTCGAGCACGAACGCTGCGTAGGGTTCACCGCGGCGTTTTTTCTGTTGTTCGAGGCGCCCGGCCACCGCGTCCACGCATTCCCACCGGCACTGGCGGTAGGTGCGGGCGTCGGCGCGTTCGGGTCGGGCGCGGTTGAACGGGCAGCGGTAGCAGTATGGCGCCATGACGGTATCGGTGGGGAACAGCAGCTTGCGCCAGGTGCGGTGGAAGAGCGGGATGTGGCCCAGGGCCACCGCGCCGAGTGTGTCGCCGTGGTAGGCACCCTCCAGGGAGAGGAAACGCGGCCGGGATCCGGGGCCGCGGGTGCGGCGGGTGAATTCGTAGGCGAGTTTCAGGGCCACTTCGAGCGCGGTGGAGCCGTCGTCGGAATAGAAGACCTTGGTCAGGGCTGGTCCTGAGGCGCGGGGCGTGCGGGCGGCACGGACCAGCTCGGCGGCCAGGCGTGCGGCCGGTTCGTTGGCCAGGCCGAGGGCGGAGCTGTGGGCGATCTTGCGCAGTTGGCGGGTCAGAGCGGCATTGAGTCGGGGATGGTTGTGTCCGTGGAGGTTGGTCCAGATGGAGCTGTTGGCGTCGAGGAACTCCCGACCGTGGACGTCGTACAGGCGCGATCCGCGGCCGGAGACGATGACGATGGGTTCCTGCCGCAGCCAATCGCGCATTTGCGTGAAAGGATGCCAGACGTAGCGGTGATCGAGTCGCGCCAGCGGGTGCATGGCCGGGGCGGGTTTTATGAGGAAGCGCGGCTGTTGGACAAGCCGAACCGTTGTTGCAGATCCATCACCAGTGTGCGGAGCCGCTCGATGTCCCGGGGTTCGTGCGCGGCGCTGATGGTGATGCGCAGTCGGGCGGCCTTGCGGCCGACGGCCGGGTATCGAACGGCGGGGATGAACAGACCGGCCTGGCGCGCCGCTGCCGCGCAGGCCAGGGCCGTCTCGTTGTCGCCCACGACCCACGGGAGGATTGCGCTGGCCGGCGCCCGGGCTGTGGCAGCGGGGACCACGCCCCGTTCGGCCAGAGTGGCAGCCGCGCTCCGAACATTCTGCCAAAGACGGTCTCGAAGCTGTTGCCCTTCGTTTCCCTGGACCAGTTCGACTGCGGCTCGGGCGGCTGCGACTTGGGCCGGAGGCGGGGCGGTGCTGAACATGAACGTGCGCGCCCGTTGAACCAGCCATTCGATCAACCGTCGGGAACCTGCGATGAATCCCCCCGCACTGCCGAGGGCCTTGCCGAGGGTTCCCATGTGGATTTCCACCCGCGCGGTGAGACCCGCTTCGGCGATGCAGCCGCTGCCCCCGGGGCCGATCAGGCCGGTGGCGTGTGCCTCGTCCACGAACAACCATGCGCCGTGGCGATCTTTGAGGTCCACGATCTGGCGCAGGGGCGCGCGGTCACCGTCCATGCTGAAGACGGACTCGGTGACGATCAGGATCCGCGGCCGGCGCGGTCCGACTGCGGCGGCGGTGCGTTGGTGGTCGGCCCATCGCAGGAGGCGCTCGAGGTCTGCGACATCGTTGTGCCGAAAGACGCGGACGTGGGCGCCGGAGGCACGGGCGGCGTCCACCAGACAGGCATGTGCCAGCCGGTCCAGGAGGATGAAGTCGTCCTTGCCGACCAGGGCGGGAATGGTGCCCATGGCGGCGGCGTGGCCGGTGGCGAAAGTCAACGCGGCCTCGGTGCCTTTGAAGGCGGCCAGACATTCCTCCAGCTCATGATGGAGGGCGAGCGACCCGCAGATCAGGCGGGAAGCGGTGCTGCCCGTGCCCCAGTCGCGTATGGCGCGGAGCGCCGCCTCCTGAAGTGCAGGGTGCCGCGCCAACCCGAGATAGTCGTTGGAACCGAAGTTGACGAGGAACCGTCCTTCCAACTGGAGGGTTCGGGCGTCTGCTGCGGCCACCGCTATCAAGCAGCGCAGCAGGCCGGCTTGGCGCTGTTGTTCGAGCGCCTCTGCAAGGGGTTCGTCCCAGGGTGGGTTCATGCGTGCGGACCGGGCTGGGGAGTGAAAGGAGCGGGTGAGCGTGGCGGCCACACCGGTTCGCCGCCGATGTAGACGGCCTCGACCGGTCCCCGGTGGGAGATGATCGCCTCGTAGGCCGCCCGTGCCGAGCGAAGCTTTTCGGTGCGGATCACCATCAGGTCGGCAAACGCGCCGGGACTCAGCTCGCCGATCCGGCCCTTCAAGCCCAGGGCGTGGGCCGGGTGAAGCGTGACCATGCGCAGGAGTCGGACCGGTCCCAGCCAGGGCTGCGTGCGCCGCAACTCGTGGATTTCGTCGAACAGGCTCAGCTCCGGTGGGTTCCGCCCGGTTGGCACGGTTGCCAAGCTGTCGGTCCCCACGCAAATGCGCACACCGGCCTCGATCAACCGGCGCCAGGGGAAGGGCTGATGTTGGAAGTAGCGATGGCTTCGCGGGCAGTGCACCACCGTGACCTTGTGACGGGCCAGGAGGGCGGCGTCGCCGCGGCCGAGATAATTTGCGTGCACCGCCAGCAGGTTCGGACCGAGGTAACCGGCCCGGTGGAGGTGTTGGACGGGCGTGACCCCGCCGCAATCCTGCATGTCCCGATCATTGCGGCGGAGCCAGTCGAACATGGGCCCGGAGGCGTGGACGAACATGGCGAACTCTTCCCCGGACTCGGCGACGTGGGTCGTGAGCAGGAGGCCCCGTTGCCGCGCGGCTTCGGCCGACTGCCGCAACAACTCGGCTCGGGTGGAGTAAGGCGCGTGCGGCGAGAGACCGGCGCGACAGCGCGGATGCTGCCATTGTTCGATCCTGTCCAGGGCCTCGGCGAGGATCTGGGCGGGCTGCCGGCGGGCCCGGATGCCGGTCATCTCCAGGAAGGAGAAGACCCGCAAGGGCGTGCGGTTCCAACAGTCGGGCAACAACTCGGGCACTGCCTCCACATCGGCGACCGTTGTGGTGCCGGTGCGCAGGAGCATGGCGGCACCGTTCAACCATGAACGCCGGAAATCCTCGAGCGACCACCCGGCCTTGGCCAGGGTGATGAGCTTGATCCAATCCGTGAAGGATCGGCGGGGGGGGATCCGGCCGGCCATGTCGGTGTAATCGAGGTGACAATGTGCATTGACCCAGCCCGGCAGGATCAGGGCATCGCCAAGGTCCCGGACGGGCACGGACGGGTCGGGCCGGAGATCGCGAGCCGGCCCCACGGCACGAATTCGGTCGCCCTGAATCCACACCGCCCCGTCCCGGATCGGCGGCCGGACGACGGGCAGGACCCATGCCGCCCGGAGGATGAAGGCCGGTCTTTCCGGACTGCTGGCGATGGTGGACTTGCCTCTGCGGGCGAACCCGGTGGAGAGAGCTTGGGATGCGAGCATGGGGTCCTTGCTGCTGGGAGACCGCCTCCCGGCACGGGCGCACGCCTGCGACGCCTGACGCAAGGGTTCCTGTCGGCACCCGTTTACCGGGCGCACCGGCACCGTACGGCTGGCAATGCCCCGGCCGGGGACGCCCGCAACCGGGGCGTGCCCGGGTTCAGGCCGCGGCCTCCTGCCGGCGGCGTTTGGACGCGGCTGCCTGCTTGTGCTTGCGGGCCTTTTGTTTGTTGTGGAGCTTGCGCGCCTGCTGCTCCAGCTTTTTCACCACCTTGTCAATGGCGGCGTAAAGATCATTTTCGCAATCCTCCGCGTACAGATCCGGTCCCCGCACGCCGAGACGAATGGAGCAGATGAACTGTTGTTCCGCCGCGCGGGCGTGATCGCGTTCCAGAATCACGCGGGCGTCGACGGCGCGTTGGAGCAGGCGGCCCAGTTTTTCCAGCTTGCTCACGAGGTGGTTTTCGATCGCCTCGGTCAGCTTGAGGTTGTGCGTAGACAGAACCAGCTTCATACCGCCGTCACTATGATCCCATTGCCACAAAAATCCAGCGAAAGAAGGGAGATTGGCCCTTGTGCGGCCGGGGCCGGGGAGGGGAGGGTTTTTCGGGCCGGATCCAGGGAGCGTTGGGCCGTGGCCACCGGTTTTGCCACTGGCGAACCGGCCGGGTTCGCGTACCCTGTGGGTGGGTTATGCGGGCTTCGTTCGACTCCATCGAGTCCGTCCTGGCCGACCTGCGCAAGGGACGCATGGTCATTGTGGTGGACGATGCCGACCGGGAGAACGAGGGCGATCTGGTGATGGCTGCCCAGTTCGTCACTCCCCGGGCGGTCAATTTCATGGCCAAGTACGGCCGCGGCCTGATTTGTGTGCCGACGACGGCCGAACGCCTCCAACAACTGGGCATCGACAGCATGGTCAAGGACAACCGCGACACCTTCCGGACCGATTTTCAGGTCAGTGTGGACGCCGCCAAGGGGATCACCACGGGCATCAGCGCGGCGGACCGGGCCCGCACCATCCAGGTGATGGCGGATCCGACGGCCGTGCCCGACGACCTGGTTCGGCCCGGGCACGTCTTTCCCCTGCGGGCCAAACCTGGCGGGGTGTTGCAGCGGGCCGGTCATACCGAGGCCGCGGTGGACCTGGTGAAACTGGCCGGGTTGCGTCCCATTGCGGTCATCTGCGAGATCATGAACGAGGACGGGTCCATGATGCGGCTGCCGCAACTCCGCCGCTTCGCCAGGAAACACAAACTCAAGCTCTGCACCATCGCCGACCTCATCCGGTACCGTCGCGCCCGCGAGAAGCTGATCGAGCGGGTGGAATCGGTGAAACTTCCCACGCCGTACGGCATGTTCCAGCTCCATCTTTACCGGTCCCGCGTGGACGGCCAGCACCATCTGGCGCTGGTCATGGGCGAGGTCGCCGGCAAGGAGAACGTCCTGGTCCGCGTCCACAGCGAATGTCTCACCGGCGATGTGTTTGGATCGCTCCGCTGCGACTGCGGGCCGCAGCTCCATGCCGCCATGGAGCAGATCGCCAGGGAAGGCCGGGGTGTCATTGTGTACATGCGTCAGGAGGGCCGGGGTATTGGTTTGCCCGCCAAGATCCGGGCTTACAGGCTTCAGGAAGAAGGGCTCGACACCGTGGAAGCCAATCACAAGCTCGGGTTCCCCATGGACCTGCGCGAGTACGGCCTCGGGGCCCAGATCCTGGCCGATCTCGGCCTGCACACCATCCGGCTGTTGACCAACAACCCCAAGAAACTCGTCGGACTTGCGGGGCACGGACTGAAGATCGTCGAACAAATCCCGTTGCGGATCCCGCCCAACCCCTACAACCGCAGGTACCTCAAGACGAAACGCGAAAAGATGGGGCACCTCCTCTGAACGGGGGCGGGCTTCGACCCACCTTCCACACCTATGCTGCGAAAGGTTCGAACTTCCCATGTGCGGGACCTGGCCGGCCGTTTCGCCATCGTGGCCTCCCGTTACAACGGTCGTTATGTGAACTCCATGGTCCGGGCTGCCCGCCGGGCGCTCGAAGAGGCCGGAGCGCAGGTCGAGCTGGTCCGTGTGCCGGGGGCGTATGAAATCCCGCTGGCGACCGAACTGCTGGCCCGGCGCGCGCTCGCCAAGACCGGTGCGGCGCCGGTGGCGATCCTCTGTCTGGGCGTCATCCTGCGCGGCGAAACTGTTCACGCGGCGCACATCGGTGAAGCGGTGAGCCGGGCCCTCATGGAAATCCAGCTTCGGCACGGGATCCCCGTGATCCACGAGGTGTTGCTGTTGGAAAACCAGGAACAGGCGGTCAAGCGATGCCTGGACCCGCGTCACAACCGGGGGCTCGAGGCCGCCCACACCGCCCTCGAAATGGCCCGACTGGTGCAACGACTCCGATCGGGCGGATCCTGACTCTGCTGCTTTTGGAGGTCAACGGCCTGCAGAACGGCGCTGCTCCGGTGTCGTCCGGGTCCGGACTTGTAAAGGAGAGCGGCGTGGTCCGGGGCGTCCGGCCTTCCGAACGCACCCCGTCAGGGCCGATGCTTCTGCCGGCCGGGTCACCGTGTCTGCGGGTGTTCGTCCTGCTGTTGCGGCTGATGCGGACCCGCCCGCCAGCGCAACTGCAGAAGGCGCCAGGGGGAAGGATTCGCTTCCGCGACCTGTTCGGGCAGAACGGTTGCGACGAAGAGTGGCTGAACGCCGCGTCGGTATCGGGACTGCGTGGGGCCGGCGAATCGGAGACGCCATCCATCGGGTGTTTGCTCGGCCCTTTCGATCCGAAGCGTCTCCAGGCCGATCTTCACCCGGACATGACGCGGGTCGGCGCACAGCGGGATGTTCGGATCCATCGCCAGATCCAGTTCGATGAACTCCGGGTCTCGAACAAAAAAGTACGCCGAGGCCATGAGATGGCCTGTGTTCGGACTCCAGCCGCAGGCGTCTTGGAGCATGCCCGCTTGCGCGGCTTCCTCCGGACCCTCGTAGGAACCATCGGCCGGGATCCGGACCTGCTGCTGCCTTTCCGGGCGCGTACTCTGGAGGACCTCGTTCCAAGAGAGCGCCCGGGGCTGGCGCTCGTTGCCGAGCCTCTGATCCATTTGCCAGCTCAGCCAGGCCGACATGGCCACCAGGGACATGGCCAACCATCGCACCGGACGGCGTCTCCTTCTGCAGAACCGCGTCCAAGCGAGCCAGGCCGCCAGCATGCCGGCTGCGAACGCGGGCATGAAATCGAACATGTAGCGGGTGCTGATCACGCAGTTTCGGAGATAAAAGCCGCCCAGGGCCATCGTTGCCAAAAACGATTGCAGACCCAGCGAGGCCACGGCCGGCATCAGGGTGCGATCGGTACCCGTGACCTCCATCGGGTGACGTTCGATCGTGTCCTGGTTTGGGGCCGACTCCGTGTAAGCCCCGCACGTCCGACGCATCAGACGCCGGATCATAAACCCTGCCGAAACCCATCCTGCAGCCGCCCAGACGAGGTAGAACGGGTCGTAGGCAAGATGGGCGACCTCCCGCCATCGCGGGGTGGGGGAGATTCCCGTTACGGCTGTGGGATCCGACCAGAACGCCGGATTGGGATGTCGCGGCAGGAAAAGGAAACCGAACAATTCCCGTGCCGCCCGCCAAAGCGGTTCGTTCCGGAACGGGTGATCGAACCGCGTGCAATACATGGATCCGTGCAACCCGGGCTGGATATTGAGGCGGTGGCCGAACTCGAAACCGTTGCCGAACCGAAGGAGATTGGTCCAGTAGAGGCCCAGACCCAGGCAGACGTAGAGGATGGTGCCCGGCGCAACTTGCCGGGCAAACCATCGCCACCGGGTGCCGGCGCTGTGCCCCGATGGTACCGGCGTCAAACCACCGGTTTCGCCCGCGCAAAACAACGTCCATGTCCCGGCCACAAGGGCGGCTGCACCGTGAAAGACCAGCGTGGGCCGGATCCACATGGAATATCCGGCCACCCCGCACAAAAGCCAGAACGTGGCCGGCCGCGGGCGCACCGCCAGCCGGATCAGCAGGGCCATCATGCACAAGCCGGCCAGATACTCATAGGCAATTGCCTCTTCATAAACCCAGAAGTAGGTGCGCAGGAGACCAAAGAGCGGAGGGACCAAGAGCAGAGTCAGAATAGCACCCGCCAGGGCGAGAAGAGCCGAAACTTGCGGCCGGTCGCCCGTCTGACCGGGTCGGCCGGCCGTTTCCGGTGGTCCCGGATTTCTGTCTTCGCGACACGGAGCCACCCCGCCGGTCGAATCCATGTTGCTTCCGAAGAGGCTGGCCAGTGCAGGCAACAGCAGCCCAGTGCTGAGGGCCAGAGCCAGCCCGAAGGCCAGCATGTCAGGGAAAGGAGCCCGATTCGCGAGCCGCGCCAAACATTCCAGGGGCAGTCGCCATAGCGGTATCCCCAGACCCCAGACCTGGTGGACGCCGCCTTCGGACCAGCAAAGGTCATGCGCCAGGTCGGCCGGGTTACGGCTCAGGGCCAGATCCCCGCGAAGGATGGCCGCCACCTGCATGCGGTACCAGGGACTTGCGGAGTACCAGCGACCGGGCCCGGGAATCAACCCCGTCAGAACCACCACCCCCGCAGCATAAAGAAGGGAGCACAAGGTCACGATCAGGCCGGCGCAAGCGCGGGACCATGGGCACGCGAAGGCGCCGGCGCGTGTCAGGCCTTCCTTGCTTCCAGTGGCAGACGCCGGATGCGCCCGGGAGGAGCGGGAGTGCTTCCACAGGCGAGCCAGGGCGTGGAATCCGTCGCGTAACCGGATCTTTTTGCCTTCGGCCATCGAGCGACTACGGTGACGGATGGGGACCTCGACGATGCGCGCCCCGAGCCGCGCCAACTTGGCCGTGACTTCGGGACAGAAACCAAAGCCATCCTCTGCAAGATCGAGCCTTTCCAAAAGCGACGTACGGAAAACCTTGTAACAGGTGGCTTCGTCCGTTGGTTGCAGCCCGGATAATGGTGTTCGTCAAGACCGTCAGAAGGCGATTGCCCAGGCGGGGCCATCCCGGCGTTTGGGCTGCGGCTCCCCGGCCGAAACGCGTCCCGTAGACCACATCGGCGCTGCCTGACAGCAGCGGTTGCAACAGCCGCGCGTAATCCGCCGGATCGTATTCGAGGTCGGCATCCTGGATAAGGACGAAAGGCGCCTGCACGTACGCCAAAGCGGTTCGAATGGCCGCCCCTTTGCCGCGGTTGCACGGATGGCGCAGGATAAGCACGCGCGGATCCCGGGCTGCCCATGCGGCCAACCGCACCGCGGTGTCATCGGTCGAGCCGTCGTCCACGGCAATGACCTGGGTGACCAGGGGCTGGAGGAGGACCTGCTGGAGAAGCCGCCCCACCGTGGGCCCTTCATTGCAACACGGGACGATGACGGTCAGGCCGGGCCGTGCCGTCTCCTCCTTGACAGGCAGTGATGAGTGAGGGAATGGCAAGCTCTTGCGTTGACCCAATCCTTGGGCAGTTTACCCAGCAAGGTTCTTTCGGGCAACTGCCCGAGCGCCGGGGATGCGCCGCCGGGAGCCCGGGCGGATGGCGCAAAAGCGTCCGGTCGAGGTTGTTCTGGTCAGGCTGCCCATGATCCTTTTCATGGTCGTTGCGTCCCAACCAGGGGAACGGGGAACCCAGCACCATGTCATGCGCCTGCCGGCCTGCCAATGGACCTGACGGGCCTCGCCTAATTGCGCTGTGCGTCAAATCAGGCTGTGGAATGCCAACGTGCGGCTTGCCCCGGGCCAAAGCGACCCTTTTACGCTGACGGTCAAGCACGGGGAGTGACGGCCGCTCAGCCTTTGCAGTTGGCGGTCACATAGCTGACAACGGGATCGCGCTTTTCGTAGCTGCAGTAGCAGCCCGGGCCGCTGGCTATGATGCCGTGTTTGCAACTTCCACGGTACGCCAGCCGCCTGACCTGGAACGGATCTCGTTGGTTGCAGTACTGCCAATAATTGCCCGTGTACACACAGTTTCCTGCCCCGGGATTGTCGGGGTATTCATAGACATCGCAGGCGTCGTCGCACGCGAGGTCCTCGGAGCACGTCAGTCCTGCCGTGTCGTAGCCAGGTGGAACCTCCTCCTTTGGCAAGGGTTGGCAAGTGTATTGCCAGAGGATGGCGGCACACAGGGAGAAAGGCAGGAGCACAGCGCCTGCTGCCAACAGCCGGCGACTCGGACGCGTAGTTAGAGGTACGACACCTTGGGATGTGGTGATGGTTTTCATGGTTGTCGTGGTTGTGGGAGGGTGTGGGGAGATGGCCGTGCCCGGCGCATGTGCCTCCCGATCCACCAGAGGGGCACCGCGACGAGCAGGCCAAAAGCCACATACAGCACGGCACGCAGCCCGTACCGGAGCAACACTTGTGTCTGGCGGCCGCGCAATTCTGCTTCGAAGAGGTTGGTCAGCGCAGCGTTTGGGGTGAACTTCCAGTCGGCTGGAGAAAGGACTCTGTAGCGAACGGAATAGACCCCCCAGCGGTGCGAGCGCAGCCGCATGTCCGTGACGTCCGCCGGGGCGGGGAGGAGCCGGTCGAAGGGAATCGGGCCGGATACAAGGGCCGCGTGGGTCAAGGTCAAAAGGGAGCGTTCCGACACGAACGTCTCCTTGAGGTTTGCGGTGTGTGGCACGTTGGCCGTCTTGGGGGTGGGTTCGCCGCTGAGGTCCGGGTACAGGCCACGCTGGAGGTACGCGACGAATTCAGCGGAGAGAGGCAGCATCCTTGGCCCGAGGTTGGTGGTGGCCAGGAACCTGTACGTCTGGCGAACCATCCCGGTGGGGTACAGGGTTGTATAATCCATGGAATAATAAATGAACTCACTTGGATGGAGGGGCGGACGAAGGAAGCGGCTCTTGGCGGCGTTTTTGAGGCTTTCGAGGGTTGTGACCCATTCGATTTGCGCGGGAAGGAGAAGAAGAGGATCGAGGAAGGTGACACGAGCTTCGCAGGTGTGGGCTTCAGGTTGGGTAAGGGCAACATATCCAGGAAGGGGAAGGCGCCTGATGTCATCGCGATGGTGACGAAAGAAAATGCCGGAACAATAGGCTATCCAGGGATAAATGACTGGCTGAATCTCGAAGAGTGGGTAATACCCGAAATGGGCGTCCGCGACAGCCACGTGCTCGTCGGGGTCCCAGAGCAGTCCGAAGTTGTTGCAACCCACTCCAAATGCATGGTTGTTGTCATTACGAATCCACCATGCGTCCGTCGCCACTCGAACCTCGAATGCCGAGACCGCGTGGCTCTGTTCACGGCCGTTTTCGAAGTAACAGGTGGTGACGATGGTGCCTTGGAGGTGGAGGTGCTCGCAGTCGGCGGCGTGCAGTGCTCGAGGCAGAAGAAGCGCCGCCGACAGGGCCAAGGATGGATACGATCGCCGCCGGGAGCCGAGAAAGAGGGCTGCCAAGCCCGCGCACCCGTACAGCAGGATGGCCCACACAAGGTACGTGGAGAAGGTGTTGGTAAGACCCAGCCAAGCGGGCAGGGGCCCCAGACAGCCGCAATCGACTTTCCAAGCAGTGCCCAGCAGCCAGCGCGAGGCCCGGTACAACAGCACCATCGCCAACCACCATGCGAGCAGCCAGGGGGCCCACGAACGTCGGCGACCACAGGACAGCAGGACTCCCAGCGAAAGCTCAACGGCTGCTGCACATGCCTCGATCGTTCGGGAGGAGAGGATGGGAAACACAGGGTCGGGTGGGTCGGACAGAGGGCCGGTCCGGGTGGTCCACAACGCGGCCAGCTTCGCCAGACCCAGCGTCCCGAGGAGCAGGCCCCAGGAGCCCGGGAACCACGCCGTGCAGGCGGGGAGACTAGACGAGGTCACCCGCGAAAGGGCGGGTGCCGATTCACGGGAAAGTTCTGGATTGGTACCGCGCATGGTGAGGACGATGCTTCATCAGGTCGTGCAAAGCGTGCGGCCAGCTCCTGGCCGCTGCAGGAGGTCGTTGCATGCTGAAATGGGAAAGGTTTGCTTGAATGCGGATTCGGGCCGGGCCGTGGCGGGCCAGGGCACTGCCGCAGGGCTGTCCTCTGAGTTGAACGCCGTGGGATACGGGGGCTTGCGTCGGGGAGACGGGTCCGAGGGGAGCGGTGGACTGCCCGATGGGGACGTTGCTGCCTTGGACACTGGCGCGGTGCATAGTCCCACTTCCGGTTCCCAATCTCTCTCTCTCTGCAGAGTGTCAAGCCGCTTTTTCGCATCGGACATCCGTTTCCAGGGCTGTTTCCTGTGCGTGGGTCAGAGGGGTCGGAGAGCGCCGTGCGCTCCGATCAAAAACCTCCGCCGAATCCCGGCGCAGCGGAAAACCGCATGTCCCGGCGCCGCACGCCCGGCCGAGTTGGAGCTGGTCCTGTCCCTGAGTCTGCGCATGGGATCCTTTCTGTCTGCCACGGTTTGTCTCTCTCTTTCTTGTCAAGTGTTTTGCTCGGGATCCGGATCCACGACAATGCACGGTGCACTTGGCAGGCCTTGCTTCCGGCGGGCCCGGCAGATGGTGGCCGTGACAACCTGGTTCAGAGGCGTGGCTTTGTGGCCGGAGCACCCGACGTGGCGCAAGTGGGGTGGCCGGGTTGACCGATAAAGGGTTCAGGGAACGCACGGTCCTTGATGGAACCGTGCATGGCAGGGCTGTCCGGCCCTGTGGTATGGGTTCCCCAGGCGCGCGCTCAGTGGTAGTTCGAGTCCGGGGGATGGCGCAGCCCGGCATCTGCGGCGGCTCAGGAGGCCGCGATGACATTGCAGCGGGAACGGCAGTGTTTGGAACGGGCGCGGGGGGCCTTCCGCCCGCACAACGTCCCAAGTACGGTTCCCGTGAACGCGGGCGAGATGGTCCGGCTTTGGCTCGTCACAGGTCGTGGCGTTTGAGGTGGACCAATGCCTCGGATTGAGCCCGGAACATCCGGTGGGTTTTCGCCGTTTTCTGCGGGAGCGGCTGGTGGAGAAGGTGGGGCCGGGTCGGGTGCACGAGCTCTGTGGGGATGCGCGGCAGCGGCTGAAAGAGGTTGGGCGGTACGAGGCGCTGTTGAAGGAGGTGCCGGTGGACCTGTGCTGTCTGGGTATCGGTGAGAATGGTCATCCGGCTTTCAACGGTCCCGGTCTTGGGCAGAGTGCGCCGGTTGCTGGCGGCGGCCCGGAACGGCGGAAGGAGCGGCAACTGTTTGGCCCGGGACGGAGCGGTCGCTGCTGCGTGGCATTCGTTTGGATCGTCTCTCTCCCTGCCAACGGATGCTCCCCGGCGCCATCGCCACGCGGTTTCTCCATGTGCGGGCGGCCAGGTTCCCGCTTGACAGGGAACGACAGGTCGTTCTGATGAGTGCAGTGTGTGCCAGTCGTGTGTTCCATGCACAGGTGGAGACGCCTGAGGACGTGGTTCGCCAGACAGGCGGCATCGGCCGGAAAGTGAGATCGGTTCGTTCGGCGACAGTCTTGAAGTCGGCCGCCTCTCGCAGGGGTGGGACAGGCAGCAAGGCTTTTGCTCCGCCTGCTGTTGAAACGATCGGTTTCACCCGGATTCCTTCGAAACGACCGTTGTTGCTCGACCACATGAGGGCGGGAGCAACATGAGGGCGGGAGCAACACCAAGGCGGGAGGCTTTTCAAGCTGTGCACGCGGCGGCCGGCGCCTCCGGAGGATGGGCGGAGCGGTATTGTGATGGCTGCGCCTCCTCGCGCCGCTGAGCAACCTCAGTGGCAGAACCCGGGCGGGAACCAACGGCCCACACCTGCCGGATTGCCCGGTGCGTGAGCTAAGGCACGGAGAGGGAAAAGACATGAGATGGGGTCCAGGCGGTTGTCCGGGGTGCGGAGGGGTTGCCTGCTTGCGAGCACGGGTGGCGGAGGCCGCCTGGAGAGGCGGGCTTTTCATCGGTTGGGCGCGAACACGGAAGCAGAAGGGAACACGATGCAGCACCGTTCATCCGACGCGGGTATCGAGTGGGACGACCTGAACGAGCTGATCATTTCAGCGCAGCAGGCCGGCAATTATGACATGGCGATCGAGCTGGCCCGCAGGGCCCTGAAGATTGCCGAAAGAAATGCCGGGCCTGACCACCCCGACGTGGCCACGAGCCTGCAGAATCTGGCCGTGCTCTACCAGGAGGTGGGGGAACGAAACAAAGCCGCGCCGCTGCTCGAGCGCGCGCTGGCCATTCTGAAGAGGGCGTTGGGGCCTGACCATCCAGAAGTGGGGGAGGTCCTGAGGAGCCTTGGCGAAGTCTACCAGGATCTGGGCCAGAATGCCCGGGCCGAGCCGTTTTTCAAACAGGCACTGGAGATCCTGGAAAGGAGACGAGGTGCGGACCATCCCGAGGTGATGTCGCTCCTGATCAGTCTCGGCACGCTGTACTTCATGGAGCGGGAGAACGGCAAAGCCGAGTCGCTGCTGCAGCGAGCACTGGCGATCGCGGAGAAGGTGTTCGGGTTCGACCATCCCCGGGTGGCCGCAATCCTCGTGAACCTGGGGGGGCTCTACCAGACCCAGGGCGCCTACAACAAGGCGGAGGCGGTGTTCAAGCGGGCATTGGCCATCACAGAAAGCAAGCTGGGTCCTGACCAGCCCGAGGTCGTCGCAATCCTGCACAACCTGGCCCTGCTCCACCAGGCTCAACGCCAGTTTGACCAGGCCGAGCACCTCTGCAAGCGCGCGGTGGCGATCGGGGAAAAGGCGTGGGGGCCTGATCATCCTGACGTGGCCACGAGCCTGAACAACCTGGCGATCCTCTACAAGACCTTGGGCCGGTACACCGAGGCTGAACCGCTGTTGAAGCGCGTGGTGGCGATCATGGAACAGGCACTCGGTTCCCGGCATCCCAACGTGGCCATGGCTCAGCAAAACCTGGCCGATCTGTACTGCGCGCAGGGACGCTACGTCCAAGCCGAGCCACTTTACAGGCGCGCGCTGGCGGTCCGGGAGAAGACGCTGGGCCCGGGCCATCCATCGGTGGCCAGGGTTTTGGAGAGTCTGGCAGCCATGTATCGTGCGTCGAACCGAATCGCCGAGGCCGAGCAGATCGAAAGGCGTTTTGCGGCCGCTCGCGGCAGGAAACGGTGATTCGGCCGGTCAAACAAACGAGCGAGAGCTCACGCTTGATGGCAAGGCTCGACAAACGCTGTTGGCAGTCTTCCTGCGCTCCTCGGCGGGCAATGAGGAGGCCGCACCGAGTGTTGGACGGCGCGAAAGGTTCGGGACCCGGAATCTGTCTCCGAGCCTTGCCCTGTAAGTCACTGCGTTCGGATTCCGGAATGTCTGCGCGATGCTGAGGTTGCCGGGCCCGCACTCAGAGTGGCAACAGGAAGAGGCGAAGGCGGCTGTCTGAACTTGCGGCTGCCGGAATTTGCAGTATGCATCCGCTTGCGCGTGGGCCGGAGAGCTGCGGGTCAGCCATGCGAGGCTGGGAACCCCTTCGGTTCGGCCTCGGCCGCATGCCTGACGGAGCAGCAAAAAGGCACAAACCATCTGCTGGCACGCGGGAAACGCCCGTCGGGCACAAGCCCCTCCACTCCACAACTTCCCGGACTGCTGCATCCGGGCCGCCATTCGTTCCACCACACAAGCCCGGCGATACCGTGGTCAACCGCCCGTTTTGCGTCCGGTTCTTCAGCCGGAGACAGGGCCACTGGGGCACAATCCGCTCCCTGCCTCGCACCGCAAACGTCCGATCCCGCACATCACCATGTATGGGTCTCCCGCCGACTGTTGCGGAGCTTTGTGCGGCAGAGGGGAACCAACCGATCTGTGTGCCCGGGTGGGCTCGCCCGGTCTGGCCGGGCAATTCCGGCCGGGAATGGGCAGCCCCCGGTGAATCCGGCATCATCGCGAGCGGGCGCCCTTTGCCCGGCCCCGTGGTTCCGATGCCATCCGCGCCGCCCCGGGCTGGACAGAACCCCGCAGCCGCGAAGCTCGTGCAGAGCCAATCCTGAGGACGCTGCCCGACGAGCTGGCCGGCCTTATGAAAAGAGGCTTGAGAACTCTCTTGCGCACCAGGCAGTGGAAGAGCCGGTAAACGGCGCTTTGCGAATCGAACTTTCGCGTCAAATCGTTTCAGGCGGCGCCGGTTTTCAAGAGTCGGGAGATCCCGGCCGCGGCCGGCGCTTGTCGGTAGGCGGGTTGGCGCCCGTCATCGGCGTTGAAGATCCCGGGTATGTGTACCCGCACCGACCTGAGCGTGCACCCGGAGCATTTCACACGACTGCATGGTTTGCGCTCAGTTGGCGCTACCATGCTTTGTGGGATGAGGTGTACTCTTCCGAAGCCGTGTGCGATCGGGTGAACCGGGAAACGGGAGGATGAGCCCATGCAGAAGGGCGGGATGAATTCGGTTCGGACAGGTTGTGAACCGGGACGGGTGCCCCGGCCGATACGGTGTTTTCGTGTGGACGCGCTGGAGGTGCGGGTATACGGGGACCCGGGTGCGTTGGCTGTGGGCGCAGCCGTTGAGGCTGCGTCGGTTTTGCGGCAGGCGGTGAAAGCCCGGGGATGGGCCCGCGTGATCTTTGCCTGTGCTGCCTCGCAGATCCGGTTTTTGGAGGCTTTGAGCGGGCGTGGGGAGGTGGACTGGTCCCGGGTGGAGGTATTTCACATGGACGAATACCTCGGGTTGGGCGCGGCGCACCCGGCGAGTTTCCGGCGTTTTTTGCGGGAACGGCTGGTGCGGAAGGTGCAGCCGGGTCGGGTGCAGGAGCTGCGTGGGGATGCGCCGGAGCCGTTGAAGGAGGTTCGGCGGTACGAGGCGCTGTTGAAGGAGGCGCTGGTGGACCTGTGCTGTCTGGGCATTGGTGAGAATGGTCACCTGGCTTTCAACGATCCCGGGGTGGCGGATTTCGAGGATCCGGACCTGGTGAAGCTGGTGGCGCTGGAGGAGTCGAGTCGGCGACAGCAGGTGGGCGAGGGGTGGTTTGCGGACCTCGGGTCTGTGCCGCGGTATGCGTACACGTTGACGATTCCGGCCTTGTGCCGTGCGCGCCGGTTGCTGGCGGTGGTCCCGGAACGGCGCAAGGCGGAGGCTGTCGCTCGGGCGTTGACGGGTCCGATTGATCCTGCGTGTCCGGCTTCGATCCTGCGGCGGCATGGAGGTGCCACGCTTTTTCTGGACCTGGAGTCGGCGGCCCTCGTGGTGTCCGGCTGAGCGCGGGCAAGCTCCGGAGCCCGGGCGTACTTGGCACGCCCCGGCCGACGGTCAGGGCGGCGGTTGGCGGGCATGCCCGCGCGTCAGCGGCAGTTGAAGTTGCGGCGGTGGGCGTCTGTCACCCGATGATCGCCGGGTCGGGCATGTGATGCCGCGGCACCGAAAGACCGCGCGATCGTCCCACGCAAAAAAATCACGGTTGGTCAAAGTGGCAGGATGTTTTGCGCGGGAACGAGGTGCAGGTGCTGGGAGTGGTGTTCCGAACCGCACAGCAGAGCGGGCGGAAAAGGTCTTGGGACGTTTCGCCCAAACCTGCGACGGTTGTTGGAAGAATGAACGATCTGCGAGAACAGGCACCGCATCTCGCACGCGCGGCCCGGTCTGCTGGGCGAGTGCCGTTCGTCGCAGTAGAAACGGGTGACAGCCGTTGAGTTGTACAGTGTTGCAGGCCGGGGCATGAGAGGAGGTTCGCCGCGCGACGTGGGAAGCGCGGTCAGGTGCCGCTGGTCGTGATCCCGGCAGGCGCGTCACACGGGGCAGGCGGGTTGCCGCGTCGGGCGTCCGGGTTGAGTGGGGTGTCTGGCCGTGTTGATGCTCCGCCGCGGTGTTCCCACCGAGAGCAGTTGGTGAGGTGCACCTCGTGAGAGTGGTCGCCGTCATGACGGTATGCCTCCGTGGCGAGGGTTGGAGATTTGGGCGGGTCATGTGGGTGGACGACGAACCGCGTGAACCTTCAGGGTGGGATGTGCGTTCCACTTGTGGCGGGCAGGTTGGCAGAATGATTGGGGGGGGCAGGCCATGGTTGCGGTGGTACACGCGTTTGAAGGTCGGGTTCGGTCGGTCAAGTGCTCCAGGTCCGTGCCGGGGGGCTTCGATGGGAATCTGCCGGTCCGGGACGCTCGTGGCATGGGGTGCCCGGCGCTCTTACTGAGGGCTGCGTCGCGGCCGGCTGCGGGTGGGACTGCGGGCAGGTGGCCGGCCCGGGCTGGGTTGACTGGTGTGGGTGGTGCGGCTAAAAGTCCCGTGATGATCCCGGGCAGCCAAGGTCGTTCAGAAAGGGATCGAACTGGTGGCTTCACGCTGATGGAGCTGCTGATGGTGATCGGGATCATCGGGATTCTGGCTGCGCTGTTGTTTCCCGCGTTGTCGGCCGCGCGGGCACGGGCTCGGACGGCGCAATGCGCGGCGAATCTCCGGCAGTTCGGCATGGCGCTGCTTCTTTATGCACAGGATCACAATGACCGGGTTCCGCCGAACGCCGACGGGGACTGGGATGCGCCGGGCGAGAAGTGGGTGAAAGGTTGGCTGGGTTTGCCCGGGCCGGACTGCACCAACACGGCCTATCTCCGACAAAGTTTGCTGGCGCCATACCTGGGCGGGGAGGTGGCGATCTGGCAATGTCCGGAGGCGCGTGACCCGGTGCCGTTGGGGCCGGTGCCGCTGCCGCGAGTCCGGACGGTATCGTTGAACTGTTTTGTGGGCAGTCCGATCGTCAGTCCTGCGGCCACGACGTACCGCAAGATCAGCGAGATGACTCTGCCGCCGCCTTCGCAGTTCCTGACCTTCGTGGATGAACGGGTGGAGACGATCAACGACGGGAGTTTTGCTCTGCAATGGGATTTTGTGCGGGATCGGCCGGGCGGATGGGTTTTGCGGGACAAGCCGGGTGTGCGGCATCGGCGGGGGGCGAACTTGGTGTTTTTGGACGGGCATGTGGAGCGGCATGTCTGGCAGGATCAACGGACGTTGAATCCGCCGCGGGATGACGCGCCGATGCCGGGAAATCCGGACATTCTGTGGATGCAGGAACGGGCCACATGGCGGCCCTGGCAGGGGACGGGCCGGTGAACTGGGAAGCGGGCTCGAATTCCTGTGCCGACGGCCCGGCAAGCCGGGAGGGCCTCCATTCAGACCGCGCCGACCATGGGGCTGCGGTCGGAGCGGATGCGAGTGGCTGCGGGGAGAGGGGAGGCGGGCACGTGGAGCCGGGAAGCGCAGGCGGGCCGGCGCTTTGCCGTTCATGCACCAACCGGGCATGGGCCAGGTTGTTCGGCCGGTATGTCCGATTCTGCGCGGTGGGGATGACCGGGATGGCGCTGGACATGTCGCTTCTGCATGTGCTGGCCTCGCCGTCGTGCCTGGGCTGCAACCTGAGCCTGAGCAAGGCCCTGGCTGCGGAGGCGGCGTTGTTGAACAATTTTGTTTGGAACGAAGTGTGGACCTTCCGCGACCTTGCCGAGCGGGGGGATCGGCGGGTGAACGGAACTGCGGTTCGGGCAGGGGTGGAGGAAGGTGCGGCCGCGTGGGGTGTTTGGAGGGGCAGGCTGCGGCGGCTGATCCGGTTCAACGTGATTTGCCTTGCGGGGATCGGGCTGAGCGTGGTTCTGCTGAACCTGCAGGTGCACGGTCTGGGATGGAATGTGTATCTCTCGAATTTCAACGCGATCGTGTTGGTGAGCGTCTGGAACTTCTGGATGAACCTGAGATTCGGCTGGGGTGGCGGAATGGGGACGTTGCGGCCCATGGACCCGCTGCGGGTGGCGGTCCACACGGAGAAAAGGGAAGAGGATCCTCCTGTGCAACATGAGGCGTGAGCAGACGACGCAACCCACCACCGCCGGCGGGGATCGGTCTTATGAACCGGGGCGATGGATGCGGGTGGTGCGGACGGTCTTGCTGGTCAAGCTGGCATACGCGGCGGTGGTGGCGTTCATGGTGTTCGAGGGAGAAGCGAGTTTCGAGCGGGAGACGGCGCGGGCGATTTTGCGGACCTGGTTTCCCCGGGGTTGGCAGGAGGAAGGACGGGGTCGGTGGGAACGGCATTTTGCGACCTGGGACGCCGAACATTATCTCTATCTGAGCGCGGAGGGGTACAACCCGGAGGCGCGATCCATTGCGTTTTATCCGCTGTGGCCGTTGCTGGTGCGGCTGACGGGCGCGCTGACGGGGTGGAACCATGTGGTGGTGGGACTGGCGTTGGCCAACCTCTTCTCGGCGGGGGCCTGGTGTCTTTTTCATCGGGTGACGGCCCGGCGTTGGGGGGAACGAGTGGCTGACGTGGCGTTGGCGACGCTGGTGGCGTTTCCGGGATCGTTGTTCTTCCAGTTCATTTACAGCGAGTCGTTGTTTTTTCTGCTGCTCATGGTGCTTTGGTGGGGTTTGGAGCGGCATCGCTTCGGGGCGGCATGGGTGGCGGCGTATCTGGCGCCTTTGGCGCGCGGGGTGGGGGTGTTTGGAGTCGTTCCGCTGGCGTGGCAGGCGGTGTTTCACATGCGGGGCCGATGGCTGCCCCGGTGGCGCTGGTGGCGGGAGGAGCAGGAACGGGTGACCGCCGGCGGCAGTGGGTGGGGTGGGAAGGCCTGGGGGTTGGTGTTGGCACCGGTGCTGGGGTGGGGGACGTACCTGGGCCTGATGCAGTTGTGGACCGGCAACGCCTTTGCGGGCGTGGAAGCGCAGAAATACTGGGGGGTTCATGCCATCTCGCACTTGTGGGATCTGCGGGGCTTTTGGGAAAGCCTGTTCGATGTGCAGTCGTGGCACGAGTTCCACAGTTCACTGCTGGACCGCGTGGGATTCTTGCTGCTGGTGTACAGTTTGCCCGTACAGTGGTTCATGGGCCGGGACCTGTGGGCCTGGACGGCGATGCTGGGCGTGGTGCCGGCGCTGAGCGGACGATTCGTGTCCTACATCCGATTCGAATCCTGCACGTTTCCGTTGTTCGTGGCTTTGAGTGGGTTTTTGTGTTTGTTCAGGCGTTCGTGGCCGGCGGTCGTTTGGGTGATGCTGAACCTGGCGGTGCACCTCCATTTGCTGTGGAGGTTTCTGAACTATCGGTGGGCGGGGTGAGAGCGGAGGGTTGCGGCCGAGATTTGGTGTCTCCGAGGGGGAGCGGTGAGCGGAGGAGCGCGGCCGGTGGACGACGCCGGTCAGCGGCCTGCCCGGGGTTGGGCGGCGGAGCCTCGTTGGGGCCGCGCGAGTCGGGCGTTTGGACTGCGGATGCTCCGGCCTCGGGCTTCGCGTGGGGGTTGATGGGCTTTTCGATATTCGCGCGGGGTGCAGCCGCAGAGTTTTTTGAAGACCTCGTTGAAACGGCTGAGGCTCTGGAACCCGGCGGCGAGTGCCACTTCCAGGATGGGAAGGTCCGTGGTGACCAGCAGGCGCTGGGCGTGGCAGAGGCGGTGGCGCGTGATGAATTCGGTCATGGTGGTGCCGAAGGCGCGGCGGAAGAGAGTCATGGCGTAGTTGGGGTGGAGTCCGTGGGCGGAGGCGATGCGTGAGGCGGTGAGGGGTTCCTGGTAGTGCCGCGCGATGTAGCAGGCGAGCTGGTCGGCGCGAGAGAGGGCCGGGTCGGGACAGGAGGCCGGGGGCTGTTGTGAAATCCTTCGGGCCAGACGGAGCAGGCGGCCCTGGATTTCGAGTCGAACGGCGCGTTCGACCGAGGGATCCGGTTGCCGGCATTCACGCTCCCACTGTTGGAATTTCAAGGGGTCGGTGGGTTCCGGGCCCGGCTCGATCATCAATTCGCCCTCGAGGAGCCGGTGGATGAACTCGGGCGGGAGGCCCATGGCAAGGAATTCACCCAGGGGCACCGTGACCACGAAATAGGGGTGATGCCCTTCGAAGGCGACGATCTGATGGGGAATGGCCGCCCAGAAGATGGCCAGACGGCCCGCCGGAATGGTGACGCGCCGGCCGCCCAGCAGGTAGGTGAGCGAACCCGATCGCAACCAGTTGAGTTCCACCTCGCTGTGTTTGTCCGGTCGCGGCATGCAGGCTGGCATCCACAGTTCGCAGGTAAAACCGTACGGGAGGAACTCGGGCCGCCGCGTGTCGAACTGTTTCACGAACCTTAGGATTCCGGGAGAACGGGGCGTTTTCAAGGAAGAAGCCTCGACGTCATTCGGCTAGCGTAGAGATGGAAGCACGGGCCCTGCGAGGGCGCCGGGGGCGAACAGGAGTAAGCATGGGAACCCTGGCCCGAGTTCGAATCTACCCGAGGGATGGTGGCGGTCGGTTGGAGCACCGGCGCGGGGGTGGTGTTTGCCTGCGGGCGGCCGTGCGGGGTGTGGTCGTGTGGATCATGCTGGCGGCGGGGTGTTTGGTGGCGGGGGAGGAACGGCCGGCCGGCGGCGGTGCCCTGGATGGTGTCCGGCACCGTGTGGTGGTGAGCACGGACGTCGGGGGAACGGATCCGGACGATTTCCAGTCGCTGGTGTACTTGCTGGTATACCTGGACGTGCTGGATCTGGAGGGGTTGATCTCGTCGCCCTACGGTCCGGGGCGGAAGGAGCACCTTTTGGAGGTGATCGAAGCCTACGAACGGGACTATCCGCGTTTGCGGAGTTGGTCGGAGCGTTACCCTGCGCCGGAGGCGCTGCGGGCGCTGGCGAAGCAGGGGGCGACCGAACCGGCGCCGTACTGCGGGTACCGGTCGTCCACCGAGGGATCCGAATGGATTGTGCATTGCGCGCGGCGTGCCGATCCGCGGCCGCTCCACGTGCTGGTGTGGGGAGGGTTGGAAGATCTGGCCCAGGCGCTCCACGATGCACCGGACATCCTGCCGCGGCTGCGGGTGTACTTCATCGGCGGACCGAACAAGAAGTGGAGCCCGGACGCTTATCAGTATCTGGTGAACCACCATCCGGAGCTTTGGTTCATCGAGGCCAACTCGACGTATCGCGGCTGGTTCACCGGTGGAAACCAGTCGGACCCGTGGGGGAACGACTCGTTTCCGCGTCGGTACGTGGCCGGACACGGTGCGCTGGGGGAGTTGTTCATGCGGAAGTTGCCGACGTTGAAGATGGGCGATGCGCCCTCGGTGGGTTGGTTGTTGCGTGGCAACCCGGAGGAACCGTGGCGGCCCGGGTGGGGTGGCCGGTTTGTTCGTGCCTGGCGGCGACCCCGTTTGCAGCTGGACCGGTTGCCGACGGAGGCGGATCGATTGGAGGTCTTCGGTATTCTGGAGCTGGCACTGAAGGTGGACGAGGGGGACAAGGCCGCGGCGGAGACGACCCTTCATGTGGAGAACCAGGCGCTGAGGTTCACGCTGCTGGACGACGGGACGTTGCGGGTGCGGTTTTCACCGAAGGCGGTTGGGGTCTACCGGTTCGTGGTGGAAAGTCGTTCGCGCAATTGGGACGGGCGCACCGGCGCGCTCACCGTGGTGCCGGCCGGGCCGGATGCGGCTCGCCAGCCGGACCCGGGGCTGCCCCATTGGTGGACGGACGATCCCGCGCCCGAATGGGCCGAGGGGGTTCACGCGGGCGCTCGAACCGTGAGCCGGTGGCGGGAGGATTACCTGCGGGACTTCGCCGACCGGATGCGGCGCTGTCGGATGCGGGCGCCCCGGGCCAGGGGCCGGGTGCAGCGTTCGAGCCCGCGCGGGAGGCGGCGTGGGCCGGATCCGTGCGGAGCGGAGACGGTCGCTCCCGGCAACTGCCGGCCCGGCCATCCGCTGACGACGCGGGCGACCTCCGAGCGGGGCGAGCCGCTCCGGCGACCGGTTCCGTGCCACGCAGCATGAACAGGGAGAAACGGAACAAGGAGAAACGGCAATGAGGATGCACAGAGTCTGCCTGTGGGTGATGGTCTGCCTGGGCGCGGTGGTCTGCGCGCGGGCTGCCGAGTCGGAAGAGAAGGTGCGTCTGTTTGTCCTGACAGACATCGAGAACGAGCCGGACGATGCCCAGTCCATGGTCCGGCTGATGGTCTATGCGAATCAGTTCGACATCGAAGGGTTGGTGGCGACGACTTCCGTGCACCAGCGGAATCGGACGGCGGCCTGGCGGATCCGGGAAATCATCGAGGCATACGGCCAGGTCCGGGACAACCTGATGCAGCACGAGCCGGGTTGGCCGACGAAGGAACAGTTGCTCAGTGTGGTGCGTGAAGGTCTGCCGGTGTACGGCATGGAGGGTGTGGGAGAGGGCAAAGATTCGCCCGGATCCGAACTGTTGATTGCCGCGGTGGACAGGCCGGATCCGCGTCCGTTGTGGGTGACGGTCTGGGGCGGGCCCAATGTACTGGCACAGGCGCTGTGGAAGGTGCGGGCGACCCGTTCGCCCGAGGAGGTGGCGCGGTTCGTGTCCAAGCTGCGGGTTTACACCATCTCCGATCAGGACGATTCCGGTCCGTGGATTCGGCGGAACTTTCCGGATCTGTTTTACATCGTGAGCCCGGGATTTCATCCCGGTGGTGCTTATCATTACGCCACGTGGAGCGGCATCAGCGGCGACAAGTTTAACGGCCGTTTCACCGGTGCGGACTTTTCGCTGGTGGACAATCCGTGGCTGGACCGGAACATTCGCAGCAAGGGCCCGCTGGGGGCGCAGTATCCGCGCACGGAGTACCTCATGGAGGGTGACACACCGAGTTTTTTGGGGCTGATCCGGAACGGACTCAACGTGCCGGAGCGACCCGACTGGGGCGGCTGGGGCGGCCGCTACGAGCTCTACACGCCGCGCAAGCGGAAATGGCACCTGGAGGCCGAGACCCGTCCGATCTGGACCGATACCACGGACGAGGTCAAGGGCGTGGACGGCAACTGGCACACCAGCAACCACGCCACGATCTGGCGGTGGCGCGCGGCGTATCAGAACGATTTCGCCGCCCGCATGGACTGGACGATCCGATCGTACAAGGAGGCGAACCATCCGCCGGTGCCTCGCCTGGGCCATCCGGAGCGCCTGGTGGCGCGCCGGGGCGAACGGGTGGATCTGAGTGCCGAAGGGACGACGGACCCGGACGGCGACGCGGTGTCGTACGAGTGGTTTTACTATCCCGAACCGGGGACGTTCACGGTCTCCAGTGCGGTGAGCGGGCAGCCCGTGGAGATTCGGAATTTTGATCAGCCACGGGCCTGGTTTGTGGTGCCCACGCGGCGGGTGATGCCGCCGGGCACGGGCACCATGCACATCATCCTGGCCGTGACCGATCACGGCGTGCCTCGGCTGACGCGCTACAAACGGGTGATCGTGGAGGTGCAGGAGTGAACGGAACGGGTGCGGGCGGGGTGCCCGGACGATGGTTCCTCCCACGGTTTCTCAAAGACATGGGAAAGGAAAAATGAAAGGGATCCAGAAGACGCCGGTGTTGGGCGTGATCTATGGCAACCGGGATTTTTTCCCGGATCAGTTGGTGACCGAGGCGCGGGCCGACCTGGACCGGCTGTTTGAAGAGATGGGGATCCGGGCCGTTCAGTTGAGCGACCATGACACCAAACTGGGCGGCGTGGAAACGCATGCGGATGCGCGCAAATGTGCGGAATTGTTTCGAAAGCACCGCGACGAAATCGACGGCGTGCTGGTTTGCCTGCCGAATTTCGGCGATGAAAAGGGCGTTCTGGACGCACTGCGACTGTCCGGACTGGACGTTCCGGTGTTGATCCAGGCGTATCCGGATCGTCCGGACGAGCTGTCGCCGGCCCGGCGCCGCGACGCATTCTGCGGCAAGATCTCCGTATGCAACAACCTCGTGCAGGCCGGCATCCGCTTCAGTCTCACACGCTCCCACGTGGTGCATCCGCTCTCGGCCGAATTCCGCCGGGATCTCCAGGTGTTTCTGGGTGTGTGCCGGGTGGTGAAGGGACTGCGCGGGTTGCGCCTGGGTGCCGTGGGGGCGCGGCCGGGTGCGTTCAACACCGTGCGGTATTCTGAAAAGATCCTCGAGCGACACGGCATCTCGGTGACCACGGTGGACCTGTCGGAGGTGCTGGGGGCCGCCGGGAAACTGGACGCCCGGCATCCGGCGGTGGTGGCCAAGCTGGACGAAATCCGGTCCTACGCACCCGCGCCCGCTGTGCCGGAGGAGAAATTGGTCCAGATGGCGAAGCTGGGTGTGGTCCTGGCCGACTGGATGAACACTCATCATCTGCAGGCCACGGCGATTCAATGCTGGACCTCGCTGCAGCGGCATTACGGGTGCAATGTCTGCACGCTCATGAGCATGATGAGCGAGCGGTTCCTGCCCAGTGCCTGCGAGGTGGACATCACAGGGGCGCTGACCATGTATGCGATGCAACTGGCCAGCGGCACGCCGGCCGCACTGGTGGACTGGAACAACAACTACGGCGATGACCCGGAAAAGTGCGTGTTGTTCCACTGCGGCAACTGGGCCAAGAGCTTCCTGCCGGACATCCGCATCGCCAACGCACCGATCCTGGGCAGCATCCTTGGTGTGGAGAACACCTACGGTGCGCTCGAGGGCCGGACGCCGGCCGGTCCGCTGACCTACGGCCGGATCACCTCGGCAGACGCGGAGGGCCGGCTGCGTGGTTACGTGGGGGAGGGCGAGCTTACGAATGACGAGCTGCGCACGTTCGGCAACCGCGCCGTGGCGCGGGTGCCGCGGTTGCAGGAGGTGCTCCGTTTCGTTTGTCGGAACGGGTTCGAGCATCACGTGGTGATGACCTGTTCACGCACCGCCTCGGTCCTGGCGGAGGCTTGGGGCAACTACCTGGGCTGGGACGTGACTGTTTTCCAAGCCGATGGCATGCCGTAAACGAACGGATCGAGAGCCGGCGCCGGGTTTGCATGCAGAGGGACGGCGCAGCCCCGGAATGGGGCTGGTGCTGGGCATGGGTCTCGTGTTCGGGGCCTTGTCTCTTGGGGCCGCGGTCCCGGCCTTTCCCGGTGCGGAAGGGTTCGGTGCCCGGGCAACCGGCGGCCGGGGTGGCCGCGTCCTTGCAGTGACGAATCTGGAGGACTCGGGTCCGGGCAGTCTGCGTGCGGCGATCGAGGCCGGCGGCACGCGGATCGTGGTGTTCCGGGTTTCGGGCACGATCGAGCTGCGATCCCCGCTGGTGATACGGAACGGGAACCTCACGGTGGCGGGACAGACGGCGCCGGGCGACGGGCTCTGTATCAAGAACCATCCCGTGCAGGTGGAGGGCGCCACCAACGTGATCATTCGGTATTTGAGGTTCCGGCCCGGGGCCGGTTCGGGCCGGGGGGTGGATGCCTTTGGCGGGCGCCGGGGCTGGGACGTTATCGAGGACCACTGTTCGATGAGTTGGAGCGTGGACGAGTGTGTTTCGATGTACAGCGCGATCGGCAATCTGACGGTGCAATGGTGCATCATCAGTGAGAGCTTGTACGAGTCGGTCCATGCGAAGGGACACCACGGTTACGGCGGGATCTGGGGTGGTCAGGGTGCCTCCTGGCATCACAATCTGCTGGCCCACCATTCGAGTCGGAACCCCCGGGTGGTCGGCCGGGCGACCGGCCCGCAGTTGGTGGATCTGCGGAACAATGTGATTTACAACTGGGGTTACAACAGTTGTTACGGCGGCGACGGCGATGTGCGGGTCAACCTGGTCAACTGTTTGTACAAACCGGGTCCGGCCACTCGCCACAACGTGCGGGCACGGCTGGCCAATCCGTCGGCGGGCCAGCAACCGCACAATTGGTGGATCGCCGGCAACCGGGTGATCGGTGCGCCGGAAGTTTCGGAGGACAACTGGCTCGGGGTTCATCCCGAACCGGGTGTGTCAGTGGAACAGTTGAAGGCTACCCGCCCGTTCGGGGTGGCGCCGGTAACGACCCACTCTGCCGGCGAGGCCTTCGAGCGGGTCCTGCGGCATGCAGGTGCCAGCCTGCCGCGACGCGACGCCGTGGATCTGCGCATTGTTGAGGAGGTGCGGACCGGCACGGCCCGTTTCGGCGGCGCCTATGGGGCGGGCCTGGGCATTATTGATGATCCTGGCGTGGTGGGCGGCTGGCCGGACCTCCGGAGTGCGCCCCCGCCGGCCGATGCAGACGGCGACGGAATGCCCGACGAGTGGGAGGTCCGGCACGGACTGAATCCCCGCGATCCCTCCGACGGTCCGGCCGATCGCGACGGAGACGGCTACATCAACGTGGAGGAGTATCTCAACGGCACGGACCCAACAGAGTACGTAGATTACACCAGACCGGAGACTCATGGAAACGTGTGGGATTGAGAGGAAGCCGACCGAGGCCGGCGACGGCGGTCGTGGGGCCGGGTCGGGCGGCGGGTCCGGGTATGGGTCCGGCCCGGACGACCGGAATTGCCGAGGGGAGATGAGCGATCGCGAACTGGCTTTGAAGGGGATTGCGCTGCGGCGGAAACTGCTGCAGGTGATCCATCATGCCGGGGCGGGGCACACCGGCGGAGGGCTTTCCTGCTTGGACATCCTGATTGTGCTCTATCATCGCGTCCTGAATGTCCGCCCGGAGGCGGTGGACGATCCGAATCGCGACCGGTATGTCCAGAGCAAGGGACATTCGGTGGAGGCACTTTACTGTGTGCTGGCGGATCGGGGGTTCTTTCCGGAGTCGGACCTCGAGACGCTGTGCCGGTATCGGTCGCCGTATGTGGGGCATCCCACGCGGCACGTCCGGGGGATCGAGATGAACACGGGGGCGCTGGGCCACGGATTGTCCATATGCGTGGGCATGGCCCTGGCCGCCCGGCTGCAGGACGCGCCGTATCGCGTGTTCACGTTGCTGGGTGACGGCGAACTGGCCGAAGGCTCGGTCTGGGAGGCGGCCATGGCGGCGGCGCATTACCGGCTGGACAATCTGGTGGCCATCCTCGACCACAACCGCCTGCAGATCACCGGGCCCACCCGGGAGGTCATGTGCAACGAGCCGTTGGAGGACAAATGGCGGGCGTTCGGTTGGACGGTCCGGCGCGTGGACGGACACGACTACGCCGCGCTGACCCGTGCGCTGACGGACCCGCCCGTGGACGGGCGGCCCACCTTTGTGCTGGCGGACACCGTGAAGGGGAAGGGCGTCAGTTTCATGGAAAACGTGGCGCGCTGGCATCACGGCGTGCCCTCGGACGAGGAACTGGCGCGGGCTCTGGCGGAACTGGACGCGGCGGAGCAGCGCCTGCGGGGGGAAATGCCCGCATGAGAAAAAACGGCAAGGGTTCTCGGGAATTCGCATGAGCGCACCTGCACCTCCGATGTTGAGCGAGGCTGCGCGGGACATGGCCGCGCGACTCGGCCTGCGACTGGGCCGGCCGAACTTGGAGGAGTTTGCCGCGACGCTGGAGGAACTGGCGCGGGCCAACCCGCGCATCGTGGCCTTGACGAGCGACTCGCGGGGTTCGGGGAAACTGGGGCCGTTCGGCAAGGCGCTGCCCCGGCAGTTGATCGAAGTGGGCATTGCCGAGCAGAACCTGGTGGGGATCGCCGCCGGACTGGCCGCCTGCGGGATGAAACCCTTCGCCGTGTCACCGAGCTGCTTTTTGACCGCGCGGGCGTTGGAGCAGATCAAGAACGACGTGTGTTACTCCGATGTGCCCGTGGTGTTGGTGGGGATCAGCGCCGGGGTGAGTTACGGGGCGTTGGGGTCTACGCATCACTCGTTGCACGATCTGGCCGCGTTGCGGGCCATTCACAACGTAACGATCGTGGTCCCTGCGGACAATTTCGAGACGCGCGAGGCCGTTCGGGCGGCTGCGCGAGCGGAGAGGCCTTTCTTTCTGCGTTTCGGCAAGGCGCCGATGTACGATTTGCATCCGCCGGGAACACGTTTCGAGGTGGGCCGGGCGATCTGCCTGCGGGAGGGGAGCGACGTGGCCTTCCTGGCCACCGGCGAGACGGTGGTCCATGCCCTGTTGGCCGCCGCGTGGTTGGAAGAGGAGGGAATTCGGGCGCGGGTTCTGTCCCTGCACACGGTCAAACCGCTCGACGTAGAGGCGGTGTTGAGAGCGGGGCGCGAATGCGGGGCCGTTGTGACGGTGGAGGAACACATGGTTCACGGCGGGCTGGGCGAGGCTTGTGCGGCGGTTCTACTGCAGGCGGGTGTGGCCAAACCGTTTCGGGTGGTGGGCGTCCCTGACGAGGAGACGGTCACCGGGGCACAGGCCGACATTTTCCGGCACTACGGGATCAGCATGGAGGGACTGGCACAAACTGCCCGGGAACTGCTGGGCGCGGCGCGACCGGCCGCGGCGGTGGGGGTCTGAACCGGAACGGATCATGGCATACGTACTGGCAATTGATCAGAGCACCTCGGCCACCAAGGCACTGCTTTACGACGAGCAGGGCCGCTGTCTGGACAAGGCGTCGCGGGAACACCGCCAGCACTACCCGCGACCTGGTTGGGTGGAGCACGATCCGGAGGAAATCTGGCGGAACGTGCTCGAGGCTGTGCAGGAACTGGCATCCCGGCGGGGCGATTGCCTGGCAGAGTTGGTTTGCCTGAGCCTGACCAATCAGCGGGAGACCGTGCTGGTGTTCGAACGCCGGACCGGCCGGCCGCTGTACCCGGCGATTGTGTGGCAATGCCGCCGGGGCAGCCCGGTTTGCCGGGAACTGGAGGCTGCCGGACACGGCCCGCGCGTCACCGAACGGACGGGCCTGCGGCTGGATACCTATTTCTCCGCGCCCAAGTTGAAATGGCTGGTACGCGAGCGGCCGGATCTTGCGGCCAAACTGCGCAGCGGCGAGGCGGTGGTGGGTACGGTGGACGCCTTCCTGATCCACCGGCTCACGGGCGGACGGGTGTTTGCCACGGACCCGACCAATGCGTGCCGGACGTTGCTGTACGACATCGGGCGAATGGGTTGGGACGAGGAACTGTGTGCGTTGTTCGAGGTGCCGCCGTGCGCATTGCCCGAGGTGCGGGAAAGCCGGGACCGGTTTGGCGAGACCACCTGCGAAGGTCTGTTGCCCCGCGCGGTGCCGATCTGCGGCGTGATGGGCGATTCGCAGGCCTCGCTGTTTGCGCAGCGGTGTTACGAGCCTGGCATGGCGAAGATCACCCTGGGCAGCGGTTCGTCCGTGTTGCTGAACATTGGCGGGCAGTTGCGCCTGACTTCCGGGGGATCGGTGACCACACTGGCGTGGGTGCTGGAGGGCCGGCCGACGTACTGCCTGGAGGGGATCATCAACTTTTCGGCCGCAACCATCGCCTGGCTGCGCGACCAGCTCGGGCTGATCCGGGACGCCCGTGAGGCTGAAACGCTGGCTGCGAGCGTGCCTGACAACGGCGGGGTTTATTTGGTGCCGGCCTTTGCCGGGCTGAGTGCTCCGTACTGGCGCCCGGAGGCGCGGGCGGCCATCGTGGGGTTGACGGCCCATGCGACCCGTCAGCACGTGGTTCGGGCGGCGGAGGAATCCATCGCCTACCAGTTGCGGGACGTGCTGGAGATGATGCGATCCGAATCGGGCGTGCCGTTGCGGTGTGTGCGGGCCGACGGCGGGCCCACGCGCGACCGGTTTCTCATGCAGTTCATTGCCGACATGCTGGGCAGGGAGATCGAGGTTTCGCCCGTGGCGGACGGCTCGGCCCTGGGGGCTGCGATGGCCGGGCTGTTGGGCATGGGGGTGTACAACGACCTTTCTCAATTGGCGCGCCTGTCCTTGGAGACCGGTCGTTTTGTTCCGCAGATGCCTGCGGAGGCGGTGGAACGTCTGGTGGCGGGTTGGAAAGATGCGGTGCGCCGCGTACTGACATGAGGCTTTGGACGGATCCAAACAGCCCGGAGACCGGCACGCGCGGGACCACGGCCGCGCCCCTGCCGGTGGGCCGGGTGTTTGCAGTTGAACCCAAGGGTGAACCTGGCGTGAGACGATCTATGAAACGCAACCCCGTTCCTCGGGCCATCCTATGGGGATGGTTGTTCGGCTTGCTGGCCTGTGGGCTGACGGCCTGCAAACCGGGCTCGGCACCTTCGGGAGAGACCGCCACCGGACCCAAACGGGTGGCCGTCGTGATCTCGACGTTGAACAATCCCTGGTTCGTCGTGCTGGCGGAGACGGCACGCGACCGCCTCCGCGAGCTGGGTTATGAGGCCACGATTTTCGATTCCCAGAACGATCCCGCCAAGGAGGCGGCTCATTTCGAGAACATCATCGCCTCCGGCTACGCGGCCATCCTGTTCAACCCCACCGACGCCGACGGCTCCATCGCCAACGTACGCAAGGCAAAGGATGCCGGCATACCGGTGTTCTGCATGGACCGCGAGATCAACGCCACGGACGCGGCGGTCTGCCAGATCCTGTCCGACAACTATTCCGGCGCGGTCGCCATCGGGCAGTACTTCGTCAAGGTCGTCGGCAAGGAAGGGAAATATGTGGAGCTGCTCGGGCTGGTGGGTGACAACAATACGTGGAACCGGTCGAAGGGATTCCACAGTGTGGTGGACCGGTATCCGGGGTTGAAGATGGTGGCTCAACAAAGCGCGGATTTCGACCGCGCCCGCGCCCTGGAAGTGATGGAGGCGATCCTGCAGGCGCATCCGGACATTGACGCCGTGTTCTGCGGCAACGACGCCATGGCCATGGGCGCCTATCAGGCGCTGGCCGCCGCGGGCAAGGCTGACAAGGTCAAGGTGTTCGGATTCGACGGCGCGGAAGATGTGGTGCGCCTGATCGCCGAGGGCAGGATCGCCGCCACGGGCATGCAATTCCCCAAGGTCATGGCCCGCACGGCGGCCGAGTACGCCGACCAGTATCTCAAGGGCAGGCGCGACTTTCCCCAAAAGGTCCCTGTGGCGGTCGAACTGGTCACGCCGGAGAACGTGCACCTGTACCAGGGATACGGTAGGAAAGAATGACGCACGCGGCAACACCGGCCAGGGCGACCGTGGTACCCGGACCGGACGGGTGCGGGCCCGGCCGGACCGTTCCCGGCTCAACATCTGTCCGGCATGCGTGCCAGTCGGGGGTGAATGCGGGCCATGGATGAGAAACGTCCCCTGTCGACCGCCGGGCGGTGGTGGAGGCGCCTGTGGCCGTGGCTGGCAGGCGCCGCGTTGGCCGGGGTCCTCACGTTGAAGTTCCCGCTGTTTCACGTGGTGCCGCTGGAGCAGGGTCGGCAACGGCTGCAGGGCGACCGGTTCGATGCCGAGGCGTTCGTGGAGAGCTTCTGGCGGGAACAATTGTTGCCTGCGGAATCGCGCGCGGTGGACGTTGCGGCCCTGCTGGCCGGATTACGGGAGGATCCCGAGCAGACCATCCAGCGTCACGGGCACCGGCTCGGGGTGAGCCGCACCGTGGGTTTCCTGGTGCGCGGCCGCGGGGTGGTCGTGTCCGTTGACGAAGACCACGTGGGGCTGGCGCTGGAGCCGGGCGGGCCTGTGGCGATCGTGATCGAGCTGGGGCCGGTCTTCGGCAACACGATCCGGGACGGTTGCGGCCTGCTGGACGTCAACGACTTTCCGGATTCCCGCGATTTCAACGCAATCTCCGCCGCGCTGAATCGCCGGGTGGAGGAACGAGTTCTGCCGGAGCTGCGGGCACGGGCCAAACCCGGTACGGTGGTTGAATTCGCCGGGTGCGTGGACATCGCCGACCCGTCGCGGGATGTGGCGCCCCTGCGGGTGGTGCCCTTCAAGGTGGCCTTTCCATGAACACGTCGGCCGCAGTGGCAACCGTGGTGGTGGAGGCGCGAGGGATCAGCAAGAGCTTCCCCGGTGTGAAGGCCCTCGACCGTGTGGACCTGGTGCTCAGGCGGGGTCGGTTGACGGCCCTGCTGGGCGAGAACGGGGCGGGCAAATCCACACTCATGAACATCCTGGCCGGGGTGTTCCCGCCGGACGAGGGTGAAATCCGGTTGGAGGGGCGTCCGGTGCGATTCGCCAACCCGCGGGAGGCCCGCGAAGCCGGCATTGCCATGATCTTCCAGGAACTCAACCTGGTGCCGCAACTCACCGTGGCCGAGAACATTTTCCTGGGACGTGAGCCGTGTCGCGGGCCCGGCCTGGTGGATTATCGCCGGATGAACGCGGAGGCGGCGGAGCTGCTGGCCCGACTCGATCTGAACGTGGACCCCACCACGCCGGTGGGACGCCTGCGAGTGGGCCAGCAACAGGTGGTGGAGATTGCCAAGGCACTCTCGACCCGCGCCCGGGTGATCATCATGGACGAGCCCACCTCGGCCCTGACCCGGCATGAAGTGGAGGTGCTCTATCGCATCATTGCAGATTTGAAGCGCCACGGCGTGGCCCTTGCATACATCACGCACAAGCTGGAGGAACTTCCACACGTGGCCGATGACGTCGCCGTGATGCGGGACGGGCGGATGATCGGCGTGGCGCCGTTGTCGGAACTCACCCCGGACGAGATGATCCGGATGATGGTGGGGCGGGAGATCCCGCGGCAGGTGGGTGGACGGGGGCGGCCCATGGGCGAGGTGGTGCTGCGGGTGGAGGGACTGGGCCTGCGGCATCCGACCCGGGCAGAGGACCACCTGCTGAAAGACATCACGCTGGAGGTGCGCCGGGGCGAGGTGCTCGGCATCTTCGGATTGATGGGGGCCGGCCGGACAGAGCTGCTGGAGAGTTTGTTCGGCCTGCACCCGGACGGGCTCAGCGGCTCCGTGTACCTGGAGGGCCGGCCGGTCCGGATCCGCTCGCCCATCGAGGCTATCGCACACGGACTGGCCCTGGCACCGGAAGATCGGAAGGCCGAGGGGCTAATCCTGGAAATGAGTGTGCGGGAGAACACGAGCCTGGCCTGTCTGGGGCGGTTGACCCGACTCGGTTTCGTCCGGTCGGCAGCCGAGCGCCAGCTGGTGGAGCAGTACCTGAAGCAGCTCAGGGTGAAGACGCCCTCCCTGGAACAGCGGGTCCGCAACCTCAGCGGGGGCAATCAGCAGAAGATCATCCTGGCCAAGTGGCTGGCGACCCACCCACGCGTGCTGCTCCTGGACGAACCCACGCGCGGCATTGACGTCCACGCCAAGCGGGAGATCTACGAGCTGATGGACGAACTGGCCCGGGCGGGGCTGGCAATCCTCGTGGTTTCATCGGAAATGCCCGAGATCCTGACCGTCTCGGACCGGATCGTGGTGCTTTGCGAGGGACGGAAAACCGCCGAGTTCTCCCGTGCCGAGGCGACGGAAGAACGCCTGATGGCGGCGGCGCTGCCCCGGTCCGACCATGGAATGTCCGGCCCGCAACCGCGGCCGGGCGGACCCGGATCCGCAGCCGGATGAGCCTTCCCCTTGACCCTCCGGACGGTCGGCCCCCGGCACGGGGGGCGCACGCGGGCCCGGACCAAAACCCGAGCAGTAGTGGCGAAAACGACGCATGATACGAGACAGTCGAGACTGGTGGGCGCGCGGACAATCGCTGCTGGGGCTGGTGCTGATGGTGCTCCTGATGAGCATCTTGTCCGACCGCTTTCTCACGGTGGAAAACGGCCTCAACATCCTCCGCCAGATTTCGGTCAACCTGTGTCTGTCGGTGGGCATGACCCTCATCATTCTCTCGGGAGGGATTGACCTTTCCGTGGGCGCGGTCCTGGCCCTTGCCGGCGCGGTGGCGGCCGGGTTGTTGAAGGAGGGTCTGCCCCTTCCGATGTTTGGCGTGATGCTGCAGTTCACCGCCGGTGGGGCGATCCTGGCGGGCATTCTGGTGGGGCTGGCCATGGGTTGGTTCAACGGCCTGGTCATCACCCGTTTCCGGTTGCCCCCGTTCGTGGCGACGCTCGGGACGTTGAGCATCGCGCGGGGGTTGACCATGTTGTGGACCGGCGGTTACCCGATCACGGGCCTGGGCCAGACATTCGGTTTCCTGGGCACGGGTTTCTGGTGGGGCGTGCCCATGCCGGTGTGGATTTGTGCCCTCTGGGTGGTTGTCTTCGTGATGGTCACCCGGCGGACCCGGTTTGGACGCTACCTCTACGCCGTGGGAGGCAACGAGCGAGCCGCGCTGCTGACCGGCCTGCCCGTGGACCGCGTGAAACTCTGGGTCTACACGCTCGGCGGCGGACTGGCGGGCGTGGCGGGTCTGCTGGTAACCGCCCGCCTCGATTCCGCTCAACCCAACGCCGGCCTCGGATACGAGTTGGATTCCATCGCAGCGGTGGTGATCGGCGGCACCTCCCTTTCCGGCGGCCGGGGCTCGGTGACGGGCACGGTGCTCGGCTGCCTCATCATCGGAGTTCTGAACAACGGACTGTTCCTGTTGAACGTCTCGCCCTTCTGGCAGCAGGTGATCAAGGGCATGGTGATCCTCGCGGCCGTGGCGTTGGATCGGATGAACCCCCGCAACGACTGACCGACGCGACCGTTCCGGGGATCCGCAAGGCCCGCCGCGGAACCATCACAAGGGCGTGTCCGTTTGCGATCGCGCTCGTCGCGCGCGGCGCCGCGAACCGATCCGGGTGCTTTTGCGCCCCGCAGCCCCGGGAACGTTACGTTCCTTCCTCCCTCAGTGGAAGAACCGGATGCTCAATGGATAGCGCCAAAGCTCGCCGTTGTGGGCTTTGATCGCCCCCACGATGGGAAACACCACCGAACAGATCGCCAGTGCGAGCAGCACCAGCAATCCGATCCCCACAAACGTGAGGATGAGGCCCGCCACGCTGTAGAGAATGGCCGAGAGAATCCAGTTCACCACCACCTTCCCGTGGGCGTCCAAACCCGGCAGTTGACCCTTTTTCAACTGCCAGATGATCACCGGTGCCACCAGCCCCGCCAGGGGCACCACATACCCCGCAAACAACGACAGGTGCAGGATCAACCCCCACAGGCGGGTTTGCTGCTCCAACGGATCCGCAGGCTGCACCGGTTCGGACGGGTAGGGGCCGGACGTATGAGATGCTTGCGTGTTCATGGCCACAGGTGCCGGGAACGAGGACGATCTGGTGCTTCCGCTGGTTCGCCGATCTTCGCTGACACGTGACAACCCTACTCAGGGCCGCCCGCGGCTTCAATGATTCTCTCACATTGGGGACACCTGATCCGGCCGCACCGGGCCACCTGCCCGCTAGCTTGACCTGCGTCAAGGACACGCCGTGGGGCCTGATGCATACAAGGAAGCGTGACAACAGGGTCACAGACGAGCCGGGAGAACCGGTTGCCGGGAGTGCCTGTGCGGGCGGTGCTGCAGTGGTGCAGCGCCGTGCTGGCAGTGGTGATGGTCCCGGTCCTGGGTTTGCGCGGCGGGGCGTCGGGCGGGACTGCCCCGGTTGCGCCGGGCACTGCCGCCGGTGGCCAGAACACCACGGTGGCCGCCTTTCCGGTCGAACTTCCCGTGGTGGAAAAGCCCCCGGCACAGCAGCCGCCGGTGGGACTGCCCGGGGACGCGCATCTGGACAAAACCCCGCCCCGCGCCACCAGGGGACTGGATCTGGTGAAGCTGGGCTGGACCTACAACTGCATGGAATGTCACAAGCTGCTGCCGGCCCGGTGGCATTACGACCGGCCGATGGTAGAACACCAGGACATCCGGCTCGAGCACGGCAACAACCGGTTCTGTCTCAACTGTCATCACCCCACCAACCGGAATGCCTTCGTGGACTATGACGGCTCGGAAATCCCGGAGCCGGACGTGGTCCTGCTCTGCGCCAAGTGCCACGGAACGATCTACCGCGACTGGAAAGCGGGCGTGCACGGCCGTCGCAACGGCTACTGGGACACCCGACGCGGCCCGCAGACGCAACTGCGCTGCATCCAGTGTCATGATCCGCATCGGCCGGCTTTTGCGCCCATGAAACCTCTGCCGCCCCTGCGGTATCCGCCGCGGGCGGCCGGCTCGCCCGAGCGCACCCGAACCGCCCGGAACCTGCATCGACCATGAACGACCCTGCAGCCACACCCGGACCCTCGCGTTCGCTCGAGGAGGTGTACAAGCCGATCACGAGGCGCACCTTCCTCAAGGGCGCGGCGGCGTCGTTGGTCGGGATGGCCGGTCTGATGGCCGCGTTGCGGCCGTTGCTGGAGCTGGAACGGGGCGAGATCACGCTGGAGCAGCTGTTGCAGAAGCATTATCGCGAACTCACTCCGGAGGAGCTGAACCGCATTCTCCGGCGCCTGGAGGAGGAGACCGAGCGCCAGCACGGCGTGCGGCCGCACATCCGCGACATTCGGCCGATGCCCGGTGTGGAATTTGCCTACGCGCTCAATCTCACGCGGTGTATCGGCTGCCGCAAGTGCGCCCACGCCTGCCTGCGCGAAAACAACCAGTCGCGCGAGGACGCGGACGACATCGAGATGTCCTACATCCGGGTGCTGGAACTTCAGAAAGGCGCCATCAACCTGGAAACCTCCAACGTGTACTACGATCCCGAGCGGGTTCCGCAACCGGACAAGTATTACATGCCGGTCCAATGCCAGCAGTGCCGGCAGTCCCCCTGCACCAAGGTCTGTCCCGTGCAGGCCACCTGGCAGGAACCCGACGGCATCGTGGTGGTGGACTACAATTGGTGCATCGGCTGTCGCTATTGCATGGCCGCCTGTCCGTACGACGCACGCCGGTTCAACTACAAGAAACCGACGATCCCGCCCGAGGCCATCAATCCGAACCAGAGTTACCTCAGCAACCGCATCCGGCCGAAAGGCGTGGTCGAGAAGTGCACCTTCTGCCTGCACCGGACCCGGGAGGGCAAATATCCGGCCTGTCTGGAGGTCTGTCCCACGGGGGCGAGGGTGTTCGGCAATCTCCTCGATCCTGACAGCGAGATCAGTTACATCCTGCGGAACAAGCGCGTGTACATCCTCAAGGAGGAGGTCGGCACCCTGCCGCGTTTCTACTATTTCTTCGAAAAATGAAGGAATACCTGACATTCCTGCTGCGCGTGGCCCGGCTGTCCTTCTCCGGGGGATGGAAGTTCTACGCCTGGATGAGCTTCCTGACAGTGCTGGTCCTGGTGGGGCTGCACGCGTGGGCGCGCCAGTTCGTCGAGGGCCTGCAAACGACGGGGATGACGAACCAGGTGAGCTGGGGGGCCTACATTGCCAATTTCACCTTCCTGGTGGGTGTGGCGGCGGCGGCGGTGATGCTGGTGATCCCGGCCTACATCTACCGGCAGGAACACATGCACGAGGTCGTGGTGTTCGGGGAGCTGATGGCCATCGCGGTCATCATCATGTGCCTGTCTTTCGTGATGGTGGACCTGGGCCATCCCGAGCGTTTCCATCACATGATCCCGCCGTTCGGGATCTTCAATTTTCCCGGCTCCATCCTTTCCTGGGACGTGATCGTCCTGAACGGGTACCTGCTCCTGAACCTGCACATTTCCGGTTATCTGTTGTACTGCCGGTATCGCGGGCGGAAACCGGCCCGGCCCTTTTACATACCCTTCGTGTTCATCTCGATCGTGTGGGCCATCAGCATCCACACGGTGACGGCGTTCCTGTACGTGGGTCTGGCGGGCCGCAGTTACTGGCATCATCCGCTTGTGCCGTCCCGGTTCCTGGCCTCGGCCTTTGTGGCGGGACCGGCGCTGATGATCCTGACCTTCCAGATCATTCGGCGGCTGACCGACTATCACATCGGGGACCGGCCGCTACACACGCTGCGCATGATCATGACCGTGGCCATGATCATCAACATGTTCCTGCTGGGATGTGAGCTGTTCACGGAGTTTTACTTCCCCACCCAGCACACGGCCGCGGCGCACTATCTCTATTTCGGTCTGCACGGTCACGACGGACTGGTGCCGTGGATCTGGACGGCCATCGCACTGGACACGGTAGGGCTGTTGTTGTTGATCACGCCGGCGGCCAGACGGATCGCGTGGCTCAACCTCGCCTGCATCACGTGTTTTGTGGGGATTTGGATCGAGAAGGGCATGGGCCTGATCGTGCCGGGGTTCGTACCCACGCCGCTGGGGCAGGTGGTCGAGTACCTGCCCACGTGGAACGAGACGCTGGTCTGTTTGGGGATCTGGGCGCTGGGTGCGTTGCTGTATTCGTGGATGTTGCACGTGGCCGTGCCGATCATGAGCGGCGCGCTGCGGGCGCGCCCGGCCGGACCGGGGGAGCTTTCGCTCACAACCACAATGTCAACGGGCAACCAAGGGGATACGGGAACATGAAGATGCCAATCGCAGTCATGCTGGCCGGGGCGGCAAGCCTCGGCCTGTGCACGCCGGCACACGCGGGTTTCACGCTGAAGGAGCTCTCGCCGCAAAGCGCGGCCTGCGTGGCCTGTCACAAGAAGGAAAGTCCGGTCATCTACGAGCAGTGGGGCAGCTCGAAGCATTACCGCGCCAACGTCGGGTGTTACGAGTGCCACATGGCCATGGAAACCGATCCGGACGCCTACGAACATTACGGGCAGTTGATTGCCACCATCGTGACGCCCAAGGACTGCGCCCGCTGCCATGAAAAGGAGGTGCAGGAATTCAGCGATTCGCATCATGCCAAGGGCGGGCGGATCCTGGGGTCGCTCGACAACACGCTGGCCGAGGTGGTGGAGGGGAACAACGCCTTCAAGACGCCGGCCTTTCCGCACGGCAACAGCGCCGCGGCGGTGCTGGGCTGCTGGCAGTGCCACGGAGCGGAGGTGAAACTCCTGCCGAATCGGCGGCCGGATCCGGCCACGTGGCCGAACACGGGGATCGGACGGATCAATCCGGACGGCTCGGAGGGCGCCTGCACGGCCTGTCATTCCCGGCACGCCTTCAGCGCGGCGCAGGCTCGTACGCCGGACACCTGCGGGAAGTGTCACATGGGACCGGATCATCCGCAGATGGAGATCTACAACGAGTCGAAGCACGGAATCGCCTACCGGGCCAACGTGGACAAGATGGCGTTGGACAATCCGAAGTGGGTGGTGGGCGAGGATTATTCGGCGGCACCCACCTGTGCCACCTGTCACATGAGCGCGACGCGGGATCAACCCGTTACCCACGACGTGGGCATGCGGATTTCCTGGAACAACCGTCCCGAGATTTCCATCCGGCCCGAGGTGGCCGATGCCAAGCTCGGGCTGCCGGGCAAGGACGTGCCCTGGGAGAAACGCCGGGCCAACATGATGAACGTGTGCATGAACTGTCACAATGCCAACTACGTGGACGCGTTCTTCCAGCAGTACGATGCGCTCATTGACCTGTATCATGAGAAGTTTGCCAAACCGGGGCTGGCCCTCTATCAGGCCGCGCGCGAGCTTCTGACCGGGCCGCAGTTCTCGCACAAGATTGATTTCATCTGGTACGAACTCTGGCATCACGAGGGCCGCCGCGCGCGGCATGGCGCCTCCATGATGGGCCCGGATTACACGCATTGGCACGGGACCTACGAGGTGGCCAAGCACTTCTATTCCGAGTACATCCCCGAGCTGCAGAAACTGGCCGAAGAAAACCTGCACTCGGACGATCCGGCCCGGCGCGCCGCGGCTGAGAAACTCAAGAAGCTGATCGAGGAGACCCTCAACCACGACAATCACAAGTGGTATCTGGGCAAGATGGATCCGGAGGAAAAGGCGCGGCGCGAGGCGCAGCGCCGGGAGTTTCTGAAACGTTATTCGAAATGACGCGCGGAGTGCCATGCCGGTGACGGCCTACATCCTGTTGTGTCGGACTGCCGACCAGGAGCGCGTGCGAGCGGCGCTGGCCGGCTGGGAAGGGGTCGAGGTCGGCGCGGCCCATGTGCGCGGGCTGGCGGTGGTGGCGGTGACGCCGGACGAGGCGGCGGCGGACGCGATGCGCGAGCGCCTGGCCGGCCTGCCTGGGGTGCGGGAGGTCGTGCCGGTGGGGCACTACACCGAGGAAGACTGGGACGACCCGGCGACGAACGGAGTGCAACGATGAAGGAAACCCAAGCTGCAACATGGACCGCGGCCAGTCGCCGCGAGTTTATCAAACAGATGGCGCTGGCGTTCGCCGGCGGGGTCCTCACCGGCCACTGGATCCGGGGGGCGGAACCGGCGGAAGCGGGCCTGGCCTGGCACAAGGCCCCCTGCCGGTTTTGCGGCACCGGTTGTGGCGTGCTGGTGGGGGTGCGAAACGGCCGCGTGGTCGCCGTGCAGGGCGACCCGGAGAACCCGGTCAACCGCGGCTTGCTTTGTGCCAAGGGATATCACGCCGGGCTGGCCCTTTACGGCCGGGATCGCCTGACGACTCCGCTCATCCGGCGCAACGGCCGGCTGGAGCCGGCCACTTGGGAGGAGGCCATTGACCGGATCGCGCGGGAGCTCCTGCGCAGTCCGTCCACCTTCGCCTTCTACGGTTCGGGTCAGTGGACGATCTGCGAGGGTTTCGCGGTGATGAAGTTCATGAAGGGCGGGTTGGGGAACAACCATGTGGACCCCAACGCGCGCCTCTGCATGGCCAGCGCGGTGGTGGGCATGCTGACCACCTACGGTGTGGACGAACCCAGCGGTTGCTACGACGACTTCGACGCGGCCGACACGGTGATCCTGTGGGGCAACAACATGGCCGAAATGCATCCGGTCCTGTGGTCGCGCATCGTGGACCGCCGCACGCGGGGGGAACGGGTGGAGATCATTGACGTGGCCACGCGCCGAACCCGTTCCACGGAAGAGGCGGATCATTACATCGAGTTCCGGCCGCAGGGTGACCTGGCCATCGTCAACGGCATCTGCCACCTGTTGATCCGCTCGGGCCGGTACGATCGCGCCTGGGTGGAACGGCACTGCCATTTCCGCAAGGGCCCGGATGCCGAAGGCGAGCCGATGACCTTCGAGGAGTTCGCGCGGTGGCTGGAAACCTACACGCCGGAGTATGTGGTCAAGGTGGCGGGGGTGCGCTCCGACCAGTTGCAGTTGCTGGCCGACCGGTTTGCCGATCCGACCCGGCGGGTGTTGTCGCTCTGGTGCATGGGCGTGAACCAGCACACCCGTGGCACGTGGATGAACAACCTGCTGTACAATGTGCACTTCCTGAGCGGCAAGTTCGGCAAACCGGGCAGCACGGCCTTTTCCCTGACCGGACAGCCCAGTGCGTGCGGCACCTGTCGCGAGGTGGGCACACTGGCCCATGCGTTGCCGGGAGGCCGGCTGGTGGCCAACGAGGAACATCGCCGGCAGTGTGAAGAGCTCTGGAAGCTGCCGCCGGGTCGGATTCCTGCCAAGCCCGGTTACCATGCGGTGGCGATGTTCGATGCGCTGGCCCGGGGTGAACTGACGGGGATCTGGATCCAGGTGACCAACCCGGCGCAGTCGCTTCCCAATCTGCACAAGCTGGCCGACCGTCTGCGGGAGCGGTTCGTGGTTGTTTCGGACGTGTATCCGACGGCGACGACCGAGCTGGCCACGGTGGTGCTGCCCTCCGCCATGTGGGTGGAAAAAAACGGGCTCTACGGCAACAGCGAGCGGCGGACCCAGCAATGGTTTCGGCTGGTGGACCCACCGGGTCAGGCCCGGGACGATTTGTGGCAGGTGATCGCCGTGGCGCGGCGTCTGTACGAGCTCGGCCATCCAGGGATGAAAGACCGGGACGGCGAGTTCCTCTTCACCTACAAGGACGAGCAGGGTCGGCCTCTGGAGATCTGGAAGTGGGAGGTGTTCCGCCAGGTGAACGTGAGCCGGCTGATGTATGAGGAGTACCGGCCGTTCACCGAGATGAAGCGCTACTGCCTGGCGCCTTACGAGGAACTGGTGAAGGCCCGGGGCATGCGCTGGCCGGTGGTGAAGGACGCCACCGGCCGGTGGCGGGAGACGGCCCGTCGGTTCGTCGAAGGGGAGGATCCTTTTGTGCAACCGGGCCGGGGCGTGGAGTTTTACTGGGGCAAGCTGAGGGATGGAAAGGCCTTCATCTGGGCGCGTCCTTACGAGCCGCCGCCGGAGGTGCCGGACGACCGGTACCCGTTCTGGTTGTGCACGGGTCGGGTGCTCGAACACTGGCACACCGGCACGATGACCCGCCGGGTGCCGCAACTGCACCGGGCCATGCCCGGTGCCTATGTGGAATTGCATCCGGAGGATGCGGCACGTCTGGGCATTCGTACGGGCGACCGTGTGCGGCTGCGGACGCGACGGGGCGAACTGGTGTTGCCGGCCTGGGTCGGTGGTCGCAGTACGCCGGCTCGCGGTTCGGTGTTCGTGCCGTTTTTTGCGGAGGAGGCACTGATCAACCGGCTGACCCTGGATGCCTTCTGCCCGCTTTCCAAGGAGCCCGACTACAAGAAGTGCGCGGTGGCAGTGGAGAAGGTTTGAACCGGCGGAGCAACTGGGGTGCGCCTCTATGGAATGGAGGAACCGAAAACGATGGGCGGTCTGGATCGGGCTGGGCCTGGCGGCCTGGGGCGCGGCCGGGCCGGGCATTCCGGCGCAGGATGAACCGGTGGCCCCCGCCACGCCGGAGGTGCAGCCGGCCGAGGGGGCGGGGAGGTCCGCAAGCGATGCCGCTGCGTGGCTGGAACCCCGGCCGGGTGCCGCCGGCCGGCGCGCCTTCGCGGGGGCCCCGCCGGTCATGCCGCATTCCTTTGCCGGGGACCGGGACGGCCGGTACTGCCTCGAGTGCCACGCCCGCGAGGACCGCATCGAAAAAAGGCAGCGGGCCATCGCGCCGGTGCCGCATCCGGAGTTCACCCAGTGCCAGCAGTGTCACGTCAACGGCAGCCGGCGGGACGTGCCGGTGTTTCGCACCAACGAGTTCACGGGTCTGGAGGGCTGGGGCAAGGGTGACCGGGCGCACCCGTTCGCCCCGCCCACGGTGCCTCACCCGATCGGCATGAGGGAGAACTGTCTGGCTTGTCACGGGCCGACCGGCCGGCAGAGAATCGCCACGACCCACCCGTGGCGGTCACAGTGTCTGCAATGTCACGTGCCCGATGCGGGCAAGGCCCCGTCCGGGCCGGTGGTGGCCTCGGGACTGTTTGTCCACCATGCAGGAGAGTGAACAAAAAGTCTGTTGTCCGGCCGGGCCGGACCTGCGCGACCCGGCTCAGCTGCGCCGGCTCTCGTCTGAAGAGTGGGAGACTCTCGGCCAGGCAGCCCTGCGGGAGCACCTCCACGCGCAGGCGGTGGTGGCTCACGCGAAGTATGCGCCGCTGACTTTCGAGAAACTACCGCGGTTTCTGCAGGATCAGGATTGTCTTCGTTACCCGGTCCGGTTGGCCTTTGAATTCGGTGAGATGGCAGCCCATCAGTTTGCCGAGCCGGGGCTGGACTTTCGCGATCCCACCGGCCAGGGACGCGTGCTCTACGTGCGGCCGTGTCTGCGCCAGCGGCCCGACGATGTGGTGGCGGCCGTGGCCTACATGGTGCCGGTGATCAATTACGGTCCGGTTATCCGCGACGAGCACTGTCTGCTCTACGGGGCCACGCTGCTGGGCCTGATGGAGGAGGAGTATTACCAGCGACTGTGCGAGGTGGCCGATTGGTGCGGGGCCGAACCACGCTGGGCCGGGGGCTGCGAGGGCTGAACGGGGTCCAGTGGCCGTTGTTTGTCTGGCCGGCTTGAGTCTTCCCGGGCCAGCGCATTCGGGAGCTCCCGGCAATGGGTGTGGCCGGCGCCACCGGCGTTCCGTCCCGTCCGGGTGCACAGTTGAAATCAACGTTGCATGCACGATCCCGAAAGTTGACGGGGCCCCCGTTCGGGCAGTTTGTCCGGCGAAGTTATGCCGGGGTGACCGGGCTGGCGAGGGCCGTGGCCCGGTTGTTGATCGAGCCGTTCTTTGCTCCGTCTTTTGCCGCTTTCTGGCGTTGTTGGAACCCCCTGTACCGATACGCACTCTGGTATCACGTGTACGCCCCTCTGCGGAGACGGGTGCCCCGGGCTTGGGCGGCATGGTTCACCTTCCTGATCTGCGGTGCAGGGCTGCACGACCTGCCCTGGTTCTGTCTGAGTGCCATCTTTTGGGGTGCCGGGCCCGGGTTTCCTGGCGGAACGGTGCTGTTCGGTGTTTGGTGAGGGTTGGCGGAGGCGTCCCGGAGATGGGAACGTGTCCGGCCCGGTCGAAGTCGTTGGAATTGTGCTGTGAAGAACGTGCTCGGGTTGTGCGGCGGTTTCCTGGTCAGCCTGGGTGTGCATCGGTTGGTGTGTGGATGATGCGAGGCGGGGCCGACGGAATTGGCCGGGGTGAAGTGCGGTCAGGAATCGGACATGGCCGGGGGTGACGGCAGGTCCCCGGGCTCGGGGCGTCCCAAGCATTCGGGCCGGACGTTTGTCCGGCCCGTTTGCTCGAGACTCCAAGCACCGAAATTGTCTCGCCTGGCGCAGTGTGGCAGTTCCCACTTTTTCGATCGCACACGGTAGTTCGAACTGCCTTTCTCTCGCTCCAGCTGCCGCCAATGTGTCACAAAGGGATGGCTTCCGGTATCCCCATTTCTGGGGACAACGGGCAGGTCGTGTTCAGTGCCGGGGCTGGGGGTCCACCGGGTGGGCGGAAGGAGGGCGGGCTCCGGGATGGTGGTGTGCGGCGGCGCGGCCGAACGGAGCAGGTTGACGACCTCGGTCGGGCTCTTGCAGCCGGACGGGCCTTTGACTAGCGTCAGGGCATGACATACGACCCTTCCGGCCAACCTGGGGCCTCTGCATCGGGTGGATGGGGTGCGGGAGGCGCGTCCCCGGGAGCGGGGGTTCCGCCCGTGATTCGTCCCACCGGTACTCCGCCTTCCGGCGGCCGCCGACGCCGCGGCTGGGTATGGTTGATCGTGCTGGCGTTCCTCGGTTTCGGGCTCTGGGTCACATGGACGCTTGTTTCCGGGCTTCTGCATCTGGAGAGCGTGTCCGTGGCGGCGCGGGGAGGTGGTCCGCGATTGGAGGAGGTGGTGTTGGAGGATCACGACGCGGCGTGGAAGGTCGCCGTGGTGGACCTGGAGGGGATCATCAGCAGCGACTTCGTGGATCCGATGGGTTACGATCTGGTGGACATCATTCGGGCCCAGCTCAAGCGGGCAGGTGAGGATCATCGGGTCCGTGCAGTGATCCTACGGATCAACTCACCGGGCGGCGAGGTGATTGCGTCGGACGAGCTTTACCGGGCCATCCGGCGCTTTCAAGAGGAGCATGACAAGCCGGTGGTGGCGGTGATGGAGAATGTGGCGGCCTCGGGCGGGTATTATGTTGCGGTGGGCAGCCGGTGGATTGTCGCCAATGAAATGACGTTGACCGGCAGCATCGGCGTGATTCTGTCCACATGGAACTACCGGGGGTTGATGGACAAGGTGGGCATCCGTCCCTACACGTACAAGAGCGGCCGGTTCAAGGACATGCTCAGCGGGGCGCGGGATCCTTCCGAAATTCCGCCCGAGGAACGGGAAATGTTGCAAGCGCTGATTGACGAAGTGTTTGGCCGGTTCAAGGAGGTGGTGGCCGAGGGGCGAAACGCCGCTGCGGAGGCCAACGATCCGGAGGGCCGTCGGCTGGTGGAGAGCTGGGAAGATTACGCCGATGGCCGTGTGTTCTCCGGCGCGGAGGCCTATCGGCTGGGTTTCGTGGATGAGCTGGGCAATTTTGAGACCGCCAGGGAACGGGCCCTTGCATTGGCCGGGATCAAGGACGCCAACGTGGTGCGTTATCAGCGGCGTTTGACGTTCGCCGATCTGTTCCCGCTGTTCGGCAGGGCGCGGGTCGAGTCTGTGCGGGTGGACCTGGGGGTGGAACTGCCCAAACTGCGGACCGGCCATCTGTACTTCCTGCCACCGGCACTGGTTCCCTGAAGGAGGAAGATGGCGTGGCCGGGGTGACCGTCATCCGTCATCCGCTGATCCGGCACAACCTCACGCGGTTGCGGGACCGGCGGACGCCGCCCCAGGAGTTTCGCAGGCTTCTGGCCGAGGTGGCCGGTTTGATGGTGTACGAGGCCACTCGATCCCTCCGGGTGCGGCGGTGCCGGGTGGAAACTCCGCTGGAACGGACGGAGGGGTGCGAGCTTGAACGGGAGGTGTTGTTGGTGCCGGTGTTGCGGGCCGGACTGGGCATGCTGGAAGGCATCCTGCGGCTCATCCCCCATGCGCGGGTGGGCTTCCTTGGGTTGCGCCGGGAGGAGTCCACTTTGGAAGCCGCCTTTTATCACGAGAGTCTCCCCGAAGGGTTGCACCGGTTCGAAGTGCTGGTCATGGATCCCATGCTGGCCACGGGCGGGAGTGCGTTGAAGGCCCTGGACCGTTTGACCTCTGCCGGGGCCCGGCGATTGCGGATGATTCATCTGGTGGCGGCGCCGGAGGGCATACGGGCCGTGCGCGCGCGCTATCCACGGGTCCCGGTGTTCACGGCGGCGATTGATCGGGAACTGAATGACCGCGGGTTCATCCTGCCCGGGTTGGGGGATGCCGGCGACCGCCTGTTCGGGACCTGAGGGTGGGGATCGGTGATGGGCCTTTTCCGCAGGAAACGTGTGGCAACGGGCGTTTCACCTCCGGGTCCGCAGCCCGGTGGGGAAGGCCGGGCACCCGACGTCCAAGTTCCCGGCAGCCAGGATGCTCCCCCGCAACTCGACACGCTGGGTTTGATCGCCGGGAACCGTTCGTTGCCGATCCTTCTGGCGCGGCAGGCGAAGGCCGCCGGCGTGAAGCGACTCGTCGCGGTGGGGTTCGAAGGGGAGACCGATCCCGCCCTGGCCCGGTGTGTGGACGAGATGGCGTGGGTCCGTGTGGGCCAGTTGGAACGCTTGATCCGCGCGCTGCGCGAACGGGGGGTGCGCCACTGTGTGATGGCGGGACAGATTGCACCCAAACGGCTTTACGAGGTGCGCCCGGACCTCCGTGCGCTGGCCCTGCTCATGCGCCTGAAAGAGCGCAATGCCCACACGATCTTCGGCGCGGTGATCGAGGAACTGCGCCAGGAGGGCATCGAAGTCCTGGCGGCCACCCCTTGGTTGCGCCCGCTGATGAAGGGGGCGGGGTACCGGTTGGGCCCCGACCCCACCCCGGAGCAGTGGGAGGACGTCTCTTTCGGCTACCGGATGGCGCGCGAAATCGCGCGTCTGGACATTGGTCAGCTCGTGGTAGTGAAGCAGGGTACGGTTCTGGCAGTGGAGGCGTTCGAGGGGACCGACCGTTGCCTGTTGCGAGGGGGCGAACTGGCAGGGCCCGGTGGCGGGGCGGTGGCGGTGAAGGTGGCCAAGGAAGGACACGACATGCGATTCGACATCCCGTGCGTGGGACCGGCCACGCTGGAGACCTGCGCCCAGGCGGGGGTTGCCGTTTTCGCCTTCGAGGCCGGTCGCAGTCTGGTCCTTGAAGAGGAGACTTGCGGCGAGCTGGCCCGGCGGCACAAGATTAGCTTCCTGACGGTCGGCCCGGCCTGACGCACCGGCGCAGGTCCGGGCCGGATCATCAAGCGGGTGGAAGGTTCATGCTGAAGTCACACGAACTGATCGGGTTCATGTCGCCCTCGCTGGCGGCGGATATCTTGAATTTTGCCTTTGCGGAGGACAAGCCGACCTACAAGGCCACCCTGGCTGCGGTGGCTGAAGCGCGGCGGGTCCGGCCGGTCTATCTGCTGCGGCAACCGCGTGCGCAGCGGGACCCCCTGATTCTCAACACCCTCACGCGACCTTCGCTGGACGCCGCCGCCGCCACATTGATCCGCGCCTGGCTGTTGAAAAAGTACAAGGCCATGCTCGCCGATTTCCTGGACGCGCTTGGCATCCCGCACCAGGACGGCGTGGTGGAAACCCTGCCGGAGAAGGTGGAGGATGACAAACTCCGCAACGCCGTGGAGACCCTGCTGGGCAAGTATCCGGCCGAGGTGGTGGCCGTTTACCTCCACGCGTTCAACGAAATGAACGAGGTCAACTGGGAGAACCTGACCCGGTTGCTCAACGAAGACTCCCGCCTGCAGGTCGGTGGCTGAACCCCTCGCGGCCGTGGACTGCCGGGGCTGCTGGCGAGCCGGGCGCGGCGCGTGGTGAGCCCGGCTTCGGCCCGGGGAACGTGACGGGGCGCGAGGTTGCGTTGTAAAAAGGCCGGACTCCCGAGGGAGGGGCCGTTGCCGGCCGGTTTTCCTTTGCGCAACGGTCGGCTTTTGGGGTATCGGATGAGGCCGTGCGAAAGCTAGGGATCACGATTCTGGTGGCGCTGCTGGTGCTGGGTGGGGCAGCCACGCTCCCGGGCGCGGTTTACCGGTTGACCGACGGCAGCACCGTGGAAGGCGAACCGGTTTCACCGAACGAACGAGGTGTGGTCTTCCGCCTGCCAAGCGGCCGATACTCCAACCGGATCCCTTGGGACCGCTTCGACCAGGAAACGCTGCGTGAGCTGGCCAAGGATCCCAAAATGGCGCAGTTCGCCGAGGTGTTCGTCATCGAGGAGGAGGAGGAGCCCGAGCAAGCCCGGCCCCCGTTGCCCAAACCGCGGCCCGTGGAAGGCAAGCTTACCCGGCCGGAAGACCCCGCTTTCTGGGCCGGCCTGTGGGGCTCCTCGGTGGGACTGGTCATCCTGCTGGCGTTGTACGCAGCCAACCTTTATTCGGCGTACGAGATTGCGATCTACCGGGCACAGCCGCTGGCCCTGGTCATGGGATTGGCGGCGATTTGTCCGGTGATTCCCCAGATCATCTTCCTGGCCCTGCCGACGCGGATTCCGAAGGAGGAAGAACCGGTGGAGGCCGGAGCAGAAGGGGCCGCGGCGGCTGCCGCCGCCCCGCCCACCATCGGCGCCGGATTGCAACTGGCCCGCGAGACTCCGGCCCCGGCGGCGGCCAAACCGGCCGAACCCACGGTTTTCAAGAAGGGCGAGTACGTTTTCAACCGGCGGTTCTTCGAAACGCGGTTCAGCTCGTTTTTCGGCATGGTCCGCCGCGACAAGAGCAAGGTGTTGATCCTCAAGACGGCCAAGCAACAGTACGTCGTCAATCGCATCACACGGATTACTGCGACGGACATGCACGTCGAGGTGCAGAAGGGCGCCGGCGTGGAGGAGATACCCCTTTCCTTCACGGAGATTGTGGAGGTGGAGCTTCGTCCTGCCGGGCAATGACAAGGCCGGGCGGCCGGGGCAGGTACTCTTCCCTTCCCCTTCCGGAGGCCGGATCAGACCCAGTGACTGCCGCGGCTTGGGCTTGAGACCCGGCATTTGGGGTGCCGTGGAGATGCAGGTTGGGCGCCCGTGGAGGGAGGCCGGTCCGGTTCACCGGAGGCGCGTCCGAGCGAGGGCGGGCGGAGGACGCGCGCGTGACTTCATCACCCGTGGGAGCCGACGCGGTTCCCGGCGGTGGGCCTTTTGCAACAAACCGGTTGCAGCGGGGGGGTTTTCATATTAAATACGCTCGACCTGCCGACGACGGTGTCGGGACAGGCAAGAAGTGTACCGAATGAGCGCTGAAGACATGTCGCAGGAACGGAACGGTTCGCAGGCGGTTCGCCCACCGGGCTATCCGCAGGCACAGGGACTTTACGATCCACGATTCGAGCACGAGGCCTGTGGCGTGGGCTTCGTCGTCCATGTCAAGGGCAAGAAATCCCACAACATCGTCACGGACGCGCTGACCATTTTGGAAAACCTGCGTCATCGGGGTGCCTGCGGATGTGAGAGCAACACCGGCGACGGCGCGGGCATTTTGCTGCAGATGCCGCACGAGTTCCTGCAACAGGCCTGTGACGAAATCGGCCTGCGTCTGCCGGGGGAGAAACAATACGGCTGCGGGTTGATCTTCCTGCCCCCCAACCGGGAGGACCGCCAGCGATGCGAGGCCGCATTCGTGCGGGTGGTGGAGGAGGAGGGGTTGGAGTTCCTGGGCTGGCGGGATGTCCCGACCAACAACGGCAACTTGGGCGCCACCGCCCGCTCCTGCGAACCCTACATGCGCCAAGCCTTCATTGGCCGGCCCGCCGCCCTGAAGGACGACCAGGCCTTCGAGCGCAAGCTCTACGTCGTGCGCCGCATGGCCGAGAAAAAGATCCGGTACAGCGGTGAACCGTGGGGCCGGTGGTTTTACGCCTGTTCGCTTTCCCACCGGACGCTGGTGTACAAGGGCATGCTCACGGCCGAGCAGCTCCGGACCTATTACCCGGAGCTGAGCGACCCGCTGATGACCAGCGCGCTCGCACTGGTGCACTCCCGTTTCAGCACCAACACGTTCCCGAGCTGGGACCGTGCACACCCCTACCGGTACATCGCGCACAATGGCGAGATCAACACGCTGCGGGGGAACATCAACTGGTTGCACGCGCGCGAGGCGCTCTTCCGGTCGCGGGCCTTTGGAGACGACCTGCCCAAGATCCTGCCGGTGATTGCTCCGGACGGAAGCGACTCGGCCATGTTCGACAACTGCCTCGAGCTGTTGGTGTTGGCCGGGCGCAGCCTGCCCCACGCGGTCATGATGATGATCCCGGAGCCCTGGCAGCACAACCCCTTCATGAGCCCGGAGAAGCGGGCGTTCTACGAGTTCCACCGGTTCCTCATGGAACCGTGGGACGGCCCGGCCTCGGTCTCCTTCACCGACGGCATCCGCATCGGAGCCGTGCTGGATCGCAACGGGCTGCGGCCCTCGCGCTACTACGTCACCAAGGACGACCTGCTCATCCTGGCTTCCGAGGTCGGGGTGCTGGACGTACCCGCCGACCGTGTGGAGTACAAAGGCCGGTTGCAGCCGGGCCGGATGCTGCTGGTGGACACCGAGCAGGGACGGATCGTGGCCGACGAGGAACTGAAACACTCCATCGCCACCGAGCATCCCTACCGCGAGTGGCTGGATCGCTACGTGCTGCAATTGGACGACCTGCCAGAGGCCCCTGCACCCGCCCGCCCGCCCGAGCCGGAACTGGTGCGGCTGCAGCGCGCCTTCGGGTACACCTTCGAGGACGAGCGGATGATTCTGGCGCCCATGGCCACTGATGGCGTGGAACCCATCGGTTCGATGGGCAACGACACCCCATTGGCGGTCCTGTCCAACCGGCCCCAGCTGCTGTACAACTATTTCAAGCAGTTGTTCGCCCAGGTGACCAACCCGCCGATTGATTATCTGCGGGAAACCATCGTCACCTCCACCGAGACCGCCCTTGGTCGGGAGGGCAACCTGCTGGAGCCCAGTCCCGAGAGCTGCCGGTTCATCAAGCTGGAAGGGCCCGTCATCACCAACGAGGAACTGGCCCAGATCAAGAACATCCAGCGACCCGGATTCAAGGCCGTCACGTTTTCCATCTTGTTCCCCGTGGCCGAGGGCGCGCGCGGATTGGAACAGGCCCTGGAGGAACTGTATCGCAAGGCCGACGAGGCCATCCGGGACGGTGCGAACATCCTCATCCTGTCCGACCGCGGGTTGAGCGCCGAGATGGCGCCCATCCCGGCGTTGCTGGCCATTTCCGGCCTCCATCACCACCTCATCCGGCAGGGCCGTCGCACCCTGTGCAGTCTGGTGCTGGAATCGGGCGAACCCCGTGAAGTGCATCACTTCGCCCTCTTGGTCGGTTACGGGGCCAGTGCCATCAACCCGTATCTGGCGTTGGACACGCTGGACAAGTTGATCGATGCCGGGCTGCTGCAGGTCGACCGCGAAAAGGCGCGCAAGAATTACATCAAGGCCGCGGTGAAGGGGATCCTCAAGGTCGCCTCGAAGATGGGGATCTCCACCCTGCAAAGTTATCGGGGGGCTCAGATCTTCGAAGCCATCGGCCTGCGGCGCGATTTCGTGGACAAGTACTTCACCTGGACGCCGTCGCGGATCGAAGGGGTGGGTCTGGAGGAGATCGCCCGGGAGACGATCGAACGTCATCAGGCCGCCTTCGTGGACCGGGCCGATGGCTCCCGGGCGCTGGACTCCGGCGGCCAGTATCAATGGCGAGCGGATGGCGAGTTCCACCTCTTCAACCCCACCACCATCCACAAACTCCAACAGGCCGTGCGGAACAACGATTACCAGGCCTTCAAGGAGTATTCACGCGCGGTGGACGAGCAGGCCCGCAACCTCTGCACCCTTCGCGGGCTGTTCGAGCTCAAGTTCGCGCCCAAGCCGATCCCGCTGGAGGAGGTCGAACCCATCGAGAGCATCATGCGCCGGTTCAAGTCCGGGGCGATGAGCTACGGCTCCATCAGCAAGGAGGCGCACGAAACCCTGGCCATCGCCATGAACCGGATCGGTGGTAAAAGCAACACCGGCGAGGGCGGCGAGGATCCCGAGCGCTACAAGCCGCTCCCCAACGGCGACTCCAAGAACAGCGCCATCAAGCAGGTCGCCTCGGGCCGGTTTGGTGTCACCAGCCTGTACCTGGTCAATGCCCAGGAGATCCAGATCAAGATGGCCCAAGGCGCCAAGCCCGGCGAGGGCGGTCAGTTGCCCGGGCACAAGGTGTACCCGTGGATTGCCAAGACGCGTCATTCGACGCCCGGTGTGGGCCTGATCTCGCCGCCTCCGCATCACGACATCTATTCGATCGAGGACCTGGCGCAGCTCATCCACGACCTGAAGAACGCCAATCACGAGGCCCGGATCAGCGTCAAGCTGGTGGCCGAGGTGGGCGTGGGCACCATCGCGGCCGGCGTGGCCAAGGCCCATGCCGACGTGGTGTTGATCAGCGGACACGACGGCGGCACCGGCGCCTCCCCGCTGACCTCGATCAAACACGCCGGCATCCCGTGGGAACTGGGGTTGGCAGAGACGCATCAAACGCTTCTGCTCAACAACCTCCGCGGCCGGATCGCGGTGGAGGTGGACGGCCAACTGAAGACCGGGCGCGATGTGGTGATTGCCGCGTTGCTCGGGGCCGAGGAATTCGGTTTCGCCACGACGGCCCTCGTATCCATGGGCTGCATCATGATGCGGGTCTGCCACAAGAACACCTGTCCGGTGGGGGTGGCCACCCAGGACCCGCGCCTGCGCGAGCATTTCATGGGCAAGCCGGAGCACGTGGTGAACTTCATGCGCTTCATCGCCATGGAGGTCCGAGAGCTCATGGCCAAGCTCGGATTCCGCACCCTCAACAACATGATCGGGCGGACCGACAAGCTGGACGTCAACCGCGCCATCGAACACTGGAAGGCCCGCGGGCTGGATTTCTCCAGCATCTTCTACCAGCCGGAGGTGTCGCCCTTTGTGAAGCGGTTCTGCCAGGACCTGCAGGATCACGGCCTGGACCAGACCATGGATCGCCAGCTCCTGCTGCGGCTGTGCGAACCGGCGCTCGAACGGGGCGAACCCGTGCGGGCCGTGCTGCCCATCCGCAACTGTCACCGCGTGGTGGGCACCATGCTGGGAAGCGAGGTCACGCGCCGCTACGGTGAGGCCGGCCTGCCCGAGGACACCATCCGCATTCACTTCAAAGGCTCGGCCGGACAAAGCTTCGGCGCCTTCATGCCGCGCGGCATCACGTTCGATCTCGAAGGCGACGCCAACGACTACTTCGGCAAGGGCCTGTCCGGGGCCAAACTCATCGCCCGGCCGCCCCGTGGCTCCACCTTTGCGCCCGAGGAGAACATCATCATCGGGAACGTCGCCCTCTACGGCGCCACCAGCGGCGAGGCTTACGTGTGCGGCGTGGCCGGGGAACGGTTCTGCGTCCGCAATTCCGGTGCCTACGCCGTGGTGGAGGGTGTGGGCGACCACGGTTGCGAATACATGACCGGCGGACGGGTGGTCGTGCTGGGCCGGACCGGCAAGAACTTCGCCGCCGGCATGTCCGGTGGAATTGCCTACGTGCTGGACCTGGACGGTGACTTCCCGCGCCGGTGCAACCAGGACATGGTCATGCTCTGCCGGCTGGAGGACGAGGAGGAGATCGCCGAGGTTCGCCGCATGATTGAGCGGCATGAGGAATACACCGGCAGCCGCCGGGCCGCCACCGTCCTCGTGTCGTGGAAGGATTACGTGCCCCGGTTTGTGAAGGTCCTGCCCAAGGACTATGCCCGCGTGCTGGCGGCCATGCGCAAGGTGCGCGAGGCCGGCCTCAGCGGCGAGGAAGCCATCATGGCGGCCTTCATCGAGAACACCAAGGACGCCGCCCGCATCGGCGGAGGTTGATGCGCCCGGTGCTTTTCTGCTGAGACGACATCCATGGGAAAACCGACAGGATTCCTCGAGTACGCCCGTGAACTGCCGCCGGATCTACCGCCGCTGCAGCGGATCCGGAACTGGGACGAGTTCCATCTGCCGATGGACGAGGCCGCGTTGCGGACCCAGGGCGCCCGCTGCATGGACTGCGGCACGCCCTATTGTCACACCGGCATGATTCTCGGCGGGGCCGCCTCGGGCTGTCCCATCAACAACCTCATTCCCGAGTGGAACGACCTGGTCTACCGCGGGCTCTGGCGTGAGGCCTTGGAGCGGCTGCACAAGACCAACAACTTCCCCGAGTTCACCGGCCGGGTCTGTCCCGCCCCGTGTGAAGGGGCCTGCAACCTGGGCCTCATCCGCCCGCCCGTGGCCATCAAGGCCATCGAATGCGCCATTGCCGATCGCGGCTGGGAATCGGGCTGGATCACGCCTCACCCGCCGAAAAAGCGGACCGGCAAAAAGGTGGCCGTGGTGGGGAGCGGTCCGGCCGGACTGGCCTGTGCCGACCAGCTCAACCGGGCCGGTCACTCCGTCACGGTTTACGAACGGGCCGATCGGATCGGCGGCCTGCTCATGTACGGCATCCCCAACATGAAACTGGACAAGCGGGTGGTCCAGCGCCGGGTGGACCTCATGGCCCGGGAAGGCGTCCAATTCGTGACCAACTGTGAGGTGGGGCGCGACCTGCCCGCCGGCAAACTCCTGGAGGAGTATGACGCCGTGGTCCTCTGCTGCGGCGCCACCAAACCGCGCGACCTGCCTGTGGAAGGTCGGAACCTCAAGGGCGTCCACTTTGCCATGGAGTTTCTCACCGCCAACACCAAACGACTGTTGGGCGGGGGTACCAACCACGATTTCATTGACGCCAAGGACCGCGACGTGATCGTCGTGGGCGGCGGCGACACCGGCACCGACTGCGTGGCCACCGCCATCCGGCAGGGCTGCCGCAGCGTGCTCCAGCTGGAGATCCTGCCCAAGCCACCCGAGACCCGGGCACCGAACAACCCCTGGCCGGAATGGCCCAAGATCTTCCGGGTGGACTACGGCCAGGAAGAGGCCGCTGCCCTGCAGGGCGAAGACCCCCGCCGGTACCGCACCACCGTGGTCCGTTTCCTGGGCGATGAATCAGGCCACGTCAAAGGCGTGCGGACGGTGATGGTGGACTGGCAAAAGGATGCCCAGGGCCGGTTCACCCCGGTGCCGGTGCCGGGGACCGAACAGACCCTGCCGGCACAACTGGTCCTGCTGGCCATGGGCTTCCTTGGTCCGGAGGACACCATCCTCGACCAACTCGAGCTCGAACGCGACCCGCGTGGCAACGTCAAGGCCGAGTACGGTCGCTTCCAAACCAGCGTGCCCCGCGTGTTCGCCGCGGGCGACATGCGACGCGGACAGAGTCTGGTGGTCTGGGCCATCAACGAGGGCCGCGCCTGTGCCCGGGAGGTGGACCGCTTCCTCATGGGGCAAACCGCGTTGCCATGAGCCGCCCGATGAAAGCCGTCCTGGCCCTTGAAGACGGAACCGTCTACCATGGCACCGGGTTCGGTGCCCGCGCATCCGCGTGCGGGGAGGTCTGCTTCAACACCGCCCTCACCGGTTACCAGGAGATCCTCACGGATCCCTCCTACAAGGGGCAGATCGTCACCATGACCTACCCGCACATCGGAAACTACGGCGTCAACGATGAGGACGTGGAATCGTGGCGACCGCACGTGGCGGGTTTTGTGGTGCGGGAACTTTCGCCCGTGGTCTCGAACTGGCGCGCAAGGCGGTCGGTTTCCGAATACCTGGAGTCCTACGGCATCCCCGGCATCCAGGGCGTGGACACGCGTGCCCTCACGAAAAAGCTGCGCGTCCGTGGCGCCTTGAACGGTTTCCTCTCCACGGAAGATGTGTCCGACGAGGAAGCGGTGGAACGGGCACGATCCTGGCACGGCTTGATCGGTGTGGATTACGTTCGGGAGGTCACGCATCCGGAGCCGTTCCGGTGGGACGAGGACGGCCGTCTCAGCCAGCCGTTCCACTTGGAGAACTGTAATCCCCGGGTGCAACCACCCCGGTTGCCGCCGGCGGACATTCCCATCGTGGCCTACGACTTCGGGGTGAAGTACAACATCCTGCGGCAGCTCCGGCAGCACGGGTTCGCCGTCCAGGTCGTGCCCGCGCATACACCGGCCGAGGAAGTCCTGCGTTACAAGCCTGCCGGGGTGTTTCTTTCCAACGGGCCGGGGGATCCGGCAGCCTTGGAGTATGCCGTTCGCGCGGTGGCCGACCTCATCCGCACCGGCATCCCCATCTTCGGCATCTGCCTGGGGCACCAGATCCTGGGCCAGGCGTTCGGAGGCAAGACCTTCAAACTGAAGTTCGGTCACCACGGCGCCAATCAGCCGGTCAAGGACCTTGAAAGCGGCAGGGTCGAAATCACCTCGCAGAACCACGGATTCGCGGTGGACCCGGGCACACTCCCCTCGGACGTGGTCGTGGACCGGATTAACCTCAACGACAAGACCGTCGAGGGGATGCGACACCGCACCAAGCCCATCTTTTCCGTTCAGTACCATCCCGAGGCGGCTCCGGGCCCGCACGACGCGGCACCGTTGTTCGCCCGTTTCCGAGAGATGATCGAACACCGTTGACGGGGCGGCGACCACTCCTCCACGGCCCGCGGGTGACGCCTGCAGCATCGGAACGGCTTCCCTCCCGATCAGACAGCCCGGCAGAAGCAAGACAAGACCTGCGCCGCCGGCAGGGGCGGGGTTACTTCGGCTGCGGGATGAAAATCTTCTGGCCCACCTGGAGTCGGTTGGGGTTCAGGCCAGGGTTGGCCTTGAGGACATCCGACAACGTGACATTGATCCCCTCCTCGCGGTAGGCTTGGATGATGGCGTACAGAGTATCCCCGGGTTTCACCACGTATTCGTATCCCAGCTCGGCGGTCGCGTCGGAACCGGACCGACGGCGTTCCGTGCGCTCTTCTGCGGACGGGCGTGAGCTCCGACCGCCGCCACCCGGGGCCAGCAGTTTCGCCAACTGCTGCAGTTCCTGCGCGATTTTCTCGTAATCCTCGCGCCGTTTTCTGTCCACTTCCTGGATCGCCTCGCCCAGCCGGCGCACCTCGGCCCGGGTGGCCCACTCGCCCGTGCCCGACCGGACCTCGTCGCGCAGCTCGCTCAATTCGCGCACCAGTCCGGCCATCCGCTTTTGGATCTCTGCCTGTGCGGCGAGGAGATCCCGGATCTGGCCCTCGATGCGGGTCAGTCGGTCCTCCACTGCAGGGTCCTGGCCTTGCAGCGGAACGGCTCCGCACAACCCCGCCAGCATCACCGCCCATGTCCACACCTTCATGCGCCGGACGATAGGACCCGCCTGTTCGGCGCGCAAGCCGTCACCGTCCCGGCCTGCAGCCACGCTGGGGGCCGTGTTGCCGTCTTTCGACCCCACAGCGGGGACCTTCCCGTTTCTCGTAATCGTTTCGCACCATGCACCGTGGCGCCCCTGGTGCGCATCCGCCGGCGTCAGCCCCGGAGACCCGGACCTCCACCACCGTCTGTGAACCTGTGGGTGATCAGCGTGGGGCGCACTGGTGGGCATCCGAACGGCACCCGCGCCCGTTCCATAACAGGCCCATCGTTTTCGGGGCTGTCCGTTTTCGCTGTTTTTCGCCGGACACGGATGCAGGGGCGGCCGGCCGGTGCGCTGTTTGAAGATGGCCCTTAGGAGGAACCTCTGAGGCAGCCGCCGGGCCGCCCCGGATGCCGGTGGCCGGGCGGTCGGTTGTCGGGCCGGGTTCTGACGCGTCCTGAATAGCCCGGTGGCGTCCGGCGTCGAACCTTGTGAAACGGCCGGTCGGTTTGGCCTTTCGTCTGCTGGGGGCTTGGGCTACTGTGAAGCAAATCTGAAAGAGGAAGAATCGCGCTATGGTGAACGTTGAACGAATGGCAAAGGCATGGAGCGGACTGTTGGGTGCGGCCCTTGTCTGGGGTGCGGTTGCCGGGACGGTTTGTGCCCAGGAAAAGGTGCCGCTGGAACTGAAACTGCCGGCCCCCACGCTCAAGGGGACACCGGAAGACCTGCCCAGCGGCCCCAACATCGAGCCGTTGTCCGACAAACCGCGGCCGCCTTTTTACGTGCCCAAGGGCGTGACCAACGTGGCCCTCGGGAAACCCGTCACCGCCAGCGTGCAACCGTTCACGGGCGAGCTGAGCCAGATCACCGACGGCAAGAAGGAGGCTTTCGATTACGACGCGGTGGAGTTCCGCCGGGGCACCCAGTGGGTGCAGGTGGACCTGGGCCAACCCTACAAGATCTACGCCATCGTGATGTGGCACGATCACCGCTACCTGCAGATTTTCCGCGACGTGATCGTGCAGGTCTCGAATGATCCAGAGTTCAAAGAGGGCGTCATCACCCTGTTCAACAACGACACCGACAACAGTTCCGGCCTGGGCGTCGGTACGGATCGTGAGTACTTTGAGACACACTACGGCAAGATCGTGGATGGCAAGGGTGTCACCGCCCGCTATGTGCGTTGTTACACCCGCGGGAGCAGTCAGAGCGCTCTGAACTGCTGGCAGGAGATCGAGGTTTATGCCCTTCCGGCCTCATGACCCGGGCGGGGGCATGGGCCTTTGTGCTGATTGTCCTCCTGGGGCTGGGGGTTCGCTGCGTGCGGCTGGACCTCCGGCCCATGCACAATGACGAGGCGGTCAACGCCATCCGGCAGGCCGCCGCCTGGCAAAGCGAACCTTACCGATACGACCCGGCCGAACACCACGGCCCCACGCTTTATTACCTCTCGCTGATCCCCATCCGCCTGCGCGGTATCGCCAGCTTCGCCGAGCTGGATGAGGCCACGTTGCGGCTCACCCCGGCCCTGGCGGGTGCGGCGCTGGTCCTGCTCCTGTGGCCCCTGCGCCAGACCATGGGCCTCCCGGCCATTCTGGTGGCGGCGCTCTTCACCGCCCTGTCACCGGCGCTGGTCTTTTACAGTCGCAACTTCATTCATGAGATGTTGCTGGCCCTTTCCACCCTGCTGCTGGGCGGGTCGGCCTGGGCGTACATCCGGTCGCGACAGATGGGTTGGGCGGTGATGGGTGGGGCGGCCCTCGGGTTTATGCACGCCACCAAGGAAACCTTTGTGTTGCCCGCTGCTGCCATGGGCCTGGCGATCCTGGGTGTGGCGCGCTGGGAGTGGGGAAGCGCTTGGCGGACGCGATTGAGAAAGGCCGTGCCAACCGCACACCTCGTGGCGGCGCTCCTGGTGGCGCTGGCGGTCTCGGTGACGTTCTACACCAGTTTTTTCACCCATCCCAGGGGTCCTTTGGACTCGGTGCTGTCCTACCTGCCGTGGCTGCGCCGGGCCGCGGGTGACTCCCCGCACATTCATCCGTGGTATTTCTACTTGGAACGGCTCCTGTGGTTCCACCGGCCCCGCGGTTGGGTGTGGAGCGAGGGGATCATTTTTATCTTGGCGTTTCCCGCGGTACTGGCGGCCTGGCGGGGACACGGCCTGGGCGAGATCCACCGGGGGTGGTTGCGGTGCCTCGTGCTTTACACGGGGTTGTTGACGGTTTTTTATTCCGTCATCCCCTACAAGACGCCCTGGTGCGCCGTCGGTTTCTGGCACGGGTTCGTCCTTTTGGCGGGCGCGGGTGTGGCGGTGACCTGGCGCTGGCTCTCGCATCCGGGCGCGCGGGCGCTGTTTGTGGTCTGCGGTCTGATCGGCACGCTGCATTTGGCCTGGCAGTGTGTGCAGGCGAACTTCATCCGCCACTCGGACTGGCGCAACCCCTATGTCTATGCGCAAACCGTGCCGGATCTGTTGGGCCTGGTGGACCGGGTGAAGGAACTGGCGGCGGTGCACCCGGACGGACCGCGCATGCTCATCCAGGTGGCGGTGCCCCGGCACGAGTACTGGCCGCTGCCGTGGTACTGGCGCGCCTTTGAACGGGTGGGCTGGTACGACCGTTTCCCGGATGAGCCGGTTGCGCCGGTCATCGTGGCGGCGGCGGAATGGAATGTGCGTTGGGACGAACGTTCCGACCGACGCTGGCTCATGGCCGGCATGTACGAGATCCGGCCCAAGGTGTTTCTCGAACTCTACGTGGAACTGGAGCTCTGGAAACGATGGCTGGAACGGCAGGCGGCCGCGGGCGGACCGCCGCCGGAATCCTGAGCCAGGGGAGGTGCAGGGACGCGGTCCGGCCCGGCCGTCGGACGTCGTTGCCCGGGGGACAGGGGTTTGCCGACCCTCATGGAGCCGCAACCGGGGCGCGGGCAGCCGCGGTTTCGGGGAGGATGCCCAGCTCGCGGAGGAACGGTTCGCGCCGCACCGGGCGGCCGAGGAATTTTTCCACGGACTCGTTCACGTCTCTTGAATCACCGGGCTCGTAAATCTCGCGGCGCAGCCGGCGTCCGGCCGAGACATCGAGGTAACCTTCCGGGGCCTGTTCAAACACGGTGGCCATGTCGGCGGCGATGACGTCCGCCCATGCATAGCCGTAGTAGCCGGCGTCATAGCCGGTGAAGTGCCCGAAGTAGGTGACGAAGGTGGTGTCCTCGGGCATGGGATAAAAGACCTCGCCCAGGATCCGGTTGGCCAGGGGAACGGCCTCCGAGGCGTTTTGTTCGGTGATCTGTGTGTGCAGGATCAGGTCCATGATCCCGAAGGAGAACTGGCGCCGGTAGAAATGTGCGATGCTGGATTTTTTGGCGTCCTTGAGTTTCTGAAGGATTTCCCTGGGGATCTTGCGCGAGGGATCGCGGTAGTCGGCGGCGAAACTGTCCAGCACGGTCTTGTCCCACACCCAGTTTTCCAGCATCTGAGAGGGAGCTTCCACGAAGTCGCGCGGCACGCTGGTGCCGGCGAAGCGGCTGTATTTGGCGCGGGTGAGGATCGAGTGCATGGCGTGGCCGAACTCGTGGAAGAGCGTTTCCACTTCGGAATGGGAAAGCAGGGAGGGCCGGTCGGGTTGGGGCGGGGGAAAGTTGCAGACCAGGGCGACGGTGGGCCGTTGATAGCGGCCGTCCGGCAGGAGTTTGCCCTCGATGAGACCGAACTGGGCGAAGTGATTGAACTTGCCCGCGCGCGGGAACATATCGAGGTAGAAGAGGCCCAGTGGTTCGCCTGTGACTGCGTCGCTGACGGCGTAGAGCTGGATTTCCGGCACCCAGCGCCAGGGCGGTTCGATGGGGTCGAATCGCAGTTCGAAGATGCGCTGGTAAATTCGGAACATGCCATCGAGCACCTGCTGGTAGGGGAAATAGACCCGCAACTGTTCGGCGTCCACCTGGTAACGTTCCTTCTTGAGCTGGTTGGCGTAGTAACGCCAGTCCCAGATGTGGAGCCGGGCGTCGGGGTCACCCGTGTCGCGCGCCTTCATGGCTTGGAAGATGGCCTTTTCCTCGTCGAACTTGGGTTGCAGGGCGGCGGCGGTTTCCTGGAGGAAGCCAAGGGCGCGCGCGGCGGTTTTGGCCATCTTGGGTTCGATCTGGTAATCGGCCCAGTGCGCGTACCCGAGCGCTTTGGCGATGCGGTCGCGCAGCGCCAGGATGCGTCCCACCAGTTCGGCGTTTTCCTCGCGGGCCAGTCGGTAGCGTTCGGTTTCCACCCGGCGCCGGACGTCTTCCCGCCGGGCATTCTCCATGATCATCAGGTATTGCCAGGTGACGTTGACGTGGATGGTGTACTCGTCGGGGCCGGTGTGGATGTCGGGAAGGTTGAGGAAACTTTCGGGGACACCCTCGAGTTCACTCCGGGTGAACCGGAGGGCCTTTTGGGCGCGGGTGATATGGGTGTCGAAGTCGGTGCTGAGGCGGGCCAGTTCCTTGCGCCATTGTTCCACCTGGTCGCGTTGTTCGCGGGGAAGGTGAAGGCCCGCCCGGCGGTAGTCACGGAGGGTTTCCTCGAGGAGTTTGGCGTCCTCACCGAAAAGTTGGGGCTTTGTGTCGGCGTAGGCCCGGATGACTTGGTAGACGTCCTCGCGGTATTCGATGCCGACGCTCCACTCCTGCAGGGTTTTGAGGCCCTCGGTGGCCGCCTCGCGAAGCGAGGCGTCCGGGCTGGTTTCCTTGATGAAAGCGAGTCGGTTGGCCGCCGTGCCCACCATGTGGCCGAGGTCGTCCAGCGCGCGCACGGTGTCGTCGAAGGTCAACCGGGTCCGATCCAGAGCGGCGATTTCGTCGAGGGCGGCGTTTCCCGTCCGGATGGTCCGATCCACCAGTTGGCGGATGGCCTCCGGCGAGGTTTCGAACTCCGGCACGGCGATGACCGAGCCGAACCGCTCCGCCCGGGCCTGCGCCTCTTTGAGGGAGCGGATGGGCTTTTGGAACGTTTCCTTGTGTGAAGCAGCGGTGCAGCCGGTCATGATGAGAGCGAGTGCCCAAGGGGCCCACGTTTTGGCAACCATGGCCCCGCATCGTAGAGGGCGGGACCGGATCCGGCAAGCACGGCGGCTGCGGTTCGGGCCCGGGCCCTGTGGGCGGGTGGAGTGTGAGGTGGAGGGAGGCGGGCCGTCATTCAATATCCGGAACCACCAGGTGATCCATGATGTACTCGCGGCGCTGGGGGGTGTTGCGGCCCAGGTAAAAGTCCAGGATGGCCGCCGCCTCGGGACGGGGTGCGTATTCCACGCGGCTCAGCCGCATCTCCGGCCCGATGAACCGGGCGAACTCTCGCGGGCTGATCTCGCCCAGTCCCTTGAACCGGGTGATTTCCGGTTTGCCGCCCAATTCGCGGACGGCGGCGTCGCGCTCGGCCTCGCTGTAACAGTAGAGGGTGCGTTCCTTGTTGCGCACGCGGAACAGCGGCGTTTCCAGTACGTAGAGGTGGCCGTCGTGGATCAGGGCGTCAAAGAAGCGGAAGAAGTACGCGATCATCAGGTTCCGGATGTGGAGGCCGTCCACATCGGCGTCGGTGGCCAGGATGACCTTCTCGTAACGCAGGCCCTCCACGCCGTCCTCGATGTTGAGGGCTTGCATGAGATTGTAGAGCTCGTCGTTCTTGTACATCACCTCGCGTTTGAGCTCCCAGACATTGAGGGGCTTGCCCTTGAGGACGAAGACGGCCTGGGTTTCGACATCGCGGCAGGAGATGATGGACCCTGCGGCGGACTGGCCCTCGCAGAGGAAGATCATGGTGCCGGCGCCCCTGCCGGTGCGTTTGTCGTAGTGCCGCCGGCAATCTTTCAACTGGGGGATGCGCAGGCTGATGGCCCGCGCCCGTTCACGCGCCAGTTTTTTGACCGCCTGCAGTTCCTTGCGCAACTGCTGGGTGTCCCGAACCTTGGCGAGGATGGCCTCGGCGATGGAACGGTTGCGCTGGAAGAAGTGCAGGAGTTCTTCGCGGACCTTGTTGACCAGTTCGGCCCGGATCTCGGTGTTACCGAGCTTGTTCTTGGTCTGGGATTCGAAGACGGGGTCCTTCAATCGCACCGCCACGGCGCCGACGAGGGATTCCCGGACGTCGTCAGCCTCGAAGCGTGTTTGCGCGTATTCGTTCACCGCCTTCAGCAGACCTTCACGAAAGGCGCTGAGGTGTGTGCCTCCGTCGCTGGTGTACTGTCCGTTGACGAACGAGTAGACCGTCTCGCCGTAGCGGCCGTTGGTGTGGGTGAAACAGAACTCCAGGGTGCGGGAACTGTAATGCAACGGGGGGTAGAGCGGTTCACTCCCGTCCACGGCCAGTTCTTCCATCACCAAGTCCATCAACCCTTGGCGGGACTGAAAAACCCGCGGCGGTTCACCGTTCCAGCGCAAGACCAGTTTCAGACCGCTGTTCAGGTAGCTGTAGTGCCGCAACCGCCGTTCCACATGTTCCAGCCGGAAAGACCAGTCGCGAAAGATCTCGGGGTCCGGCTCGAACTCGACGAAGGTGCCGTCGGCCGCCTGTGGGTCCTTACCCTTGCGTTCCTCGAGAAGGCGCCCCTGGCGGAACGCGGCCTCGACGAACTGGCCGTTGCGATGGCTGCGGACGAGGAAATGGCGGGAGAGGGCGTTGACGGCCTTGGCGCCGACCCCGTTCAGCCCCACGCTGAACTGGAAGACGTCATCGTTGTACTTGGCCCCGGTGTTGATGGTGGAGACGCAGTCCACCACCTTGCCCAGCGGGATGCCCCGCCCGTAGTCCCGGACGCGCACGCGGGGACCTTCGATCTCCAGGTCAATCTGGCGACCGTACCCCATAATGAACTCGTCCACCGCGTTGTCGATGACCTCCTTGAGCAGGATGTAACATCCGTCGTCGTAATGGGATCCGTTGCCCAGCCGGCCGATGTACATGCCGGTGCGCAGCCGGATGTGCTCCAGCGACGACAAGGTTTTGATCTTGCTCTCGTCGTACTGGTGCGCAGGACGTTTGGTCTCTGCCATGGGTGGGTATCGGTCAGCCTGCCGGTTGGACGGTCCGACCCTTCGCGAACATGACGCCGACAGTTCCGCAGGAAGACCTGTCGGACGGCCGGAGGCAACAATGGCCCGGCCCGCTGCGAGGAAAACCCCGCCGGATGATCAATGCCGGCAGCCGCAACCGCATCCTCCCTCTTTGTGACTGCCCGCGGGTTCGTGACCGGCTCGTGCCTCGGACGCGGCGGCACCGGCCGGTGCCTCCTCCTGCCGTTCCAACATCCGCCAGATGAGGCTCATGCCCAGCAACACGACGCCGACCGGCAGGGTCACGTACAGTCCCACGGCACGTCCCACGGGTACCACCCCGCTCACCACGAGGACCCCGGCGATCAGCAGTACCACTGCTGTCCAAGTCAGTTTCTTGGCCATATCCCAAACCTTTGAAGCGTATTGACCGTCCCGCGCCACCACCGCGGCAGCGCGGCCTCATCAGCATAAAGAGATCCGACCCCAGCGCAACCCTCCTTGACCCCGGTCAAAGCACCGGCGGGAAAGGGATGCTACGTTCCTCTTGTATGAAAGAGCAGCCCGTTCTTGCGCCTCTGCAGGCCGGCACCCTGAACCTGGCCGAAGAAACCCGGTACGCTCCCAACGGCATTGTCAGCCGGACGCTTCTTGCTCTACCCCAACTGCGGGTGGTGCTGTTCGCTTTCGATGCCGGTCAGGAACTGACGGAACATACCACCACCCGGCATGCCTGGGTCCAGGTGCTGGACGGAAGTTGCGAGTTCGATCTGGCCGGCCGTACCCACCGGCTGGGGGCCGGGCAGGTTGTGTACATGCCGCCCGGGGTTCCGCACGCGGTGAGGGCGGTTGAACGTTTTTCCATGCTGTTGATCCTGACGCCTCCGACTCCTGCTCAACCGGGCAGTCCGGCCGACGGCAGCGGCTCGAGTGCCCCGGCGGAAAACAGATGTTGAGGCCGGCCCGGTGCTTGTACACGCTGGCCGCCGGTCCGGGGCATCCGATCTTCCTGCATGGGCGAGCCTGGGCTGAGCTCCCGGCCGACCTTGTTTGCCGAAACCGATCCCCGTTCGATCCTGGGGTGGGCAGCCCCGGCGGGGCGGCTTTCCAGACCGCGCGCATTTTTTTCTCGAGTCCCGGTCATCTTTGCCGATGCCCGGTGCGAATGCAGGTCAGGTCCCGACCGCGCCCCTTGAGGTTGGATCCGCACGATCCGTGACGGGGTCGGGCCGGCACTGCTCCACCTGGGGATTGAAATGGGCTGTGTCCTGACAGGACGGGGAAAGCGGTTTTCCTTCAGGGAAGGCCCTTCCGGGGCGGGTTGCCTTCGGTTGAGATGCGCATCCGGCGGCAGGCGGCCGCGCCGAGGGTGGCCGCCGATGAGGGAAGGATGAGCCGCGCGGTTTGCCAGTGCGTGTTCCGGGTGGAAGGCCGGGCCGTTGGTTTCGTTTCGCGGCAGACGGGGCAATGGGTCCCGCTGCCCAGCGGAGCCGCGGTGACTGAAGGATTTATGGCATGTGGTGGGTGTGGTGGGTGCGTGGTTCCTGAAAGCCCATGCGTACGAATGCCATGAACATGCGGACCAAGATTGCAGGACTGGGCAGCGCCCTGGTAGCGGGAACCGGACTTGCGCTGGCGGTGTTGGTGGTCGTGCAACGTGCCTCGCTGGCGCGCGAGTTAAGACCGCTCCTGCGGCAGCAGGCCGAGGACGCCGCGGCCGCGTTTCTCCAGAGTGTACAGGAACAGTGCGAGAACGCGCAGCGGCAGGTGCAGGACCGCCTGATGCACAGTCTCAAGGTTGCCGAGGACGCGCTTCAAAAGGCGGGTGGGTTCCGGTTGGACGGGGAGACGGTTACCTGGCAGGCGGTCAATCAATTCACCAAGGAGACCCGGAGTGTGGTGCTGCCCAAGGCTTACGTGGGAACGACGTGGCTGTCTCCGACCCTGGGCATCGATCAGCACGCGCCGGTGGTGGATGACGTGAAGTATTACACGCGCGACGCGGCCACCGTCTTCCAGCGAATGAACGAGGAAGGGGATCTGCTGCGGGTCACGACCAGCGTGTTGCACACCGACGGGCGCCGTGCCATCGGGACCTACATCCCGCATCGGAATCCGGATGGGTCGCCCAACGCGGTCGTTTCGGCCATCCTCAAGGGTGAGGACTACCGTGGCCGCGCGTTTGTGGTCAACCAGTGGTACGACACCCTGTACCGGCCTCTTTGGGACGAATCGCACCGCCGGATCGTGGGCGTGCTGTTCGTGGGGACCACGATCGAGACCGTCAAAGAGCAGATTCAGCAGAGCCTGCGTCGGATTCGCTACGGGAAATCGGGCCGTGTTTTCATCCTGGGCGCCTCGGGCGATCAGAAAGGGAAATACGTGTTGTCGCCCGACGGTGCCCGGGACGGGGCAAGCGTCTGGGACGTGCGGGATGCCGAGGGACACTATCCTTTCCGGGAGCTGATCGAGCGTGCCGCCGGTGGCGCGGCGGGTGAGAGGGTGTTTGCCGAGTTCCAACCAACGGGCGACTCTTCGGATGCCGGAGAGGCGATCTTCGTGGCGGCGACCTATTTTGCCCCATACGAGTGGGTGATAGGTTTGCAGGTGCCCCATGCCGAGCTGGAGGCGGCTTCGCAGGCGGCCACGGGTGCTTTGGGCACGATGCTGGGCCGCGTGCTGGCCGGGACGGTGGTGCTCATCGGGCTGGGCATGGGGGTCAGTCTCTGGTTGGCCAGAGGTTTGGCCCGTCCGGTGGGCCGGGTGGCCGCCGAGCTGGCCGAGACCGGGCGGATGCTCAACAGCAGTGCGCGGCACCTGGCCGAGACGAGTCAGGCCCTGGCACAGGGAACAACCACTCAGGCGGCGTCGCTGGAGGAGACCTCCGCTTCCCTGGAGGAAATGACGGCGATGACCCAGCGAAACGCTGCTCATGCCCAGCAGGCCCGCGAACTGGCGGGGCGGACGCGGACCACGGCCGAGGGCTGCATGGTAGAGATGCGCCAGATGCAGGTTGCGATGGCTGAAATAGACGAATCGAGTCAACAGGTTGCCCGGATCTTGAAGACGATTGACGAGATCGCCTTCCAGACCAACCTACTGGCACTCAACGCGGCGGTGGAGGCAGCGCGCGCCGGTGAGGCAGGGATGGGGTTCGCCGTCGTGGCCGACGAAGTCCGCGCCCTTGCCCAACGGGCGGCTGCCGCGGCCCGCGAGACCTCCGAACGCATCGAGACCTCCATGGAACGGAGCCGCCGGGGCGTGGCGGTGAGTCGAAAAGTGGCGCAAAGTCTCGAGGAAGTGGTTTCCTGTGCGCGGCAGGTGGATGAGTTGGTGGCTGAAATCGCGGCTGCTTCGCAGGAACAGAGCCGTGGGATCGGCCAGATCTCCAGTGCCGTGGGGCAGATGGACAAGATCACCCAGTCCAACGCGGCGGCGGCGGAGGAAAACGCAGCCACGGCGCAGGAACTGAGTGCCCAGGCCGAACTGCTCCGCCGGGCCGTGGCGGATCTTGAAGCCATGATCGGCGTGAAGACGGCGGCCGAAGCTTCCGAACCTTATCCGGCAGGGTCCGCCGGGAACGGAGTCGTGCAGACGCGGCCTGCCGGGTCCGCAGATGTTGGCGGGTCACGGCCCTCGTTCACGCACGGCAACGGAACCCATCCGGGTCAGTTGGCCGGCCGTCCTGGCTCGAGTGCCCCGGGTGTGCCACGGACATTCGTCCGGGCCTGAGGAGCGGCGAGGTGGCCGCGTGCGGCCCACGGTTGAGGGAGACTGGACCCGGACCTTGTCTGGCGGGGGATGCTGTTCGCTCCGGGTGAAGGCGGACCTGCCGCCGGCAAGGGACCTACCGGCCCGCGCCTGTGGCGCGGGCTTTCTCGTATTCGGCCAGCGCTTCCGGCATCCATTCTTCCAACTGGCGGATGCGGGTCTCGTCCAGCGGATGAGTTCGAAGCCAGACGGGGATGCGCATCCCACCTTGTTCCTGGTTGTAGGCGGCGAATCGCTGCCAGAACCGCACGGCCTCGCGGGGATCGTAGCCCGCCCGGGCCATGTAGAGCAGGCCCATGTAATCGGCTTCCGATTCCTGGAGGCGGCTGTAGGGGAGGATGGCCCCGACCTCCGTGCCAATGCCGTAGGCCAGCACGGCCAGTTGCTGGGCACGGGGGTCGGAGTCCGAAATACTGGCCACCAAGATTCTGCCGCCGAGTTGGCGGAGCCATTCATGGCTGAGGCGCTCGGCGCCGTGCCGGGCCACCGCATGGGCGACCTCGTGGCCCAGGACGGCTGCCAGACCGGCCTCGTTTTGCGTGATGGGGAGGATGCCGGTGTACACGCCGACCTTGCCTCCGGGCAGGCAGAAGGCGTTGGCCTCGGGACTTTCGAACAGAACGAATTCCCACCGGGCATCCGGGAGCGGGGCCACCGCGGCAATGGCGCGCCCCACCTTTTCAACCATCGCCCGGGCGGCGGCGTCCTTGCTGATGGGCAGCTCCTTTTTCAGTTGTTCGAAACTGCGGAGGCCGAGCTGGACTTCTTCCGCGGGAGGGATGAGCCTCAGTTGGGTCCGGCCCGTTTCGGGTACCGTGGCGCAACCGAGCAGCACGCCCATGACGGCCACCGACGCCAGCGTCGTCGCCACGCAAGTCCTGTTTGGTTTCATGGTTGCAGCCTGGGTTTGCCAGATTCCCGGTCCAGCATGCGGTGCGGTCCGGGAAAAGCAACCGCGAAACTTCCCCGACGCGGCTCGTGACCGGGCGTGCCCAGGAGAGGGTCGGGCTCCGGGTCTCCGGCGCGTCGCGCGGGTGTCACGGGTGAACCGGTTTTCACGGGCGGCCCTCTGGCTCTGAGGCGCGGGCCGGTCGTTCGAAGGACGGTCTTTCTCCGTTTCCTTTTCAGGTCCGGGCCGCTAAGTTGGCTCGCATGGAGCTCCGATTCTGGAAGATGAACGGTGCGGGCAACGATTTCATCCTGTTCGACAACCGCAAAGGGTCGGTGAAACTGGAACCGGCCCTTGTCCGGCGGTTGTGCGATCGGCACCGAGGCGTGGGTGCCGATGGTGTGATTGCCCTTCGGGAGTGCGAGAGCGGTCGGGCCGATTGGGCATGGGAATTCTACAACAGCGACGGCAGCAGCGGGGAGATGTGCGGCAACGGGGCGCGTTGTTTTGCGCGGTACGTGCAGCGGGTGACGGGTTGGGACCGGCCGGTGTTACGTTTTGAGACTCTGGCGGGTGTGGTGGAGGCACGTTACGAGGGCGAGCAGGTGACCGTTCGGCTCACTCCGCCCACGGATCTGCGGCTGCATCTTTCCCTGGCTCTCGGCACCGGTCCGGTGGAACTGCACGCCATCAATACGGGCGTGCCGCACGCGGTGTTGTTTGTTCCCGATGCCGATCAGGCGGCGGTCGGACGGTTGGGTCCCGAGATCCGGTGGCACTCCGCGTTTGCCCCCCGGGGCACCAATGTGAATTTCGTCCAGGTTATCGAACCGGGCCGGATCCGCGTGCGCACGTATGAACGGGGTGTGGAGGGTGAGACCCTGGCCTGTGGCACGGGGGTCACCGCCTCGGCGTTGATCGCGGCGTTGTTGCATCAGTTTTCCTCCCCGGTGGAAGTGCGTGTGCAGGGCGGCGACAGCCTGCGGGTTTCCTTCCGCCGCCAGGGGGATCGGTTCGAAGAGGTGCACCTGACCGGCCCGGCGGAATTCGTTTTCGAGGGCACCATGGTGATTTGAGAGAAACCTGCACAGCGGGATGCATGTGAGGAGGTCATGAAGCCATTGGGAATTCGGTTGCACCGGCGTGGAGGTTGGTGGACCTGGGTTGCCTGCGCGTGGGTACTGGGGGTGATCACCCTCGGTGCCGAGCCACTGAAGTTTCGCGTGGCCACCTACAACGTGGCCAACTACATCCTGCAGGAAGGAACGGGGCGCCCGGTGAAAACGGAAGAATCGAGGGAACAGGTATGCCGGGCGTTGGAATTGCTGCGGCCCGACGTGTTGGCCCTGCAGGAGATGGGCGGTGCGGAGGCCGTGGAAGAGTTGCGCCGCCGCCTGGCCGCGCGGGGGCTGGATTATCCATGGTGGGAGATTGCCTCCGGCTGGGACACCAACATTCAGGTGGCGCTCCTGAGCCGGTTTCCCATCGTGTCGCGGCGCTCCCACACCAACGAGTCCTACCTGTTGAACGGAAGGCGACTGCACGTGAGCCGGGGAATCCTGGAAGTGGATCTCCAGGTGGGCGAGTCCTACCGCTTCACGATGTTTGTCGTGCATTTGAAGTCGCGGCGGCCCGTGGGCGTGGCGGATCAGGCGGACATGCGACTCGAAGAAGCGCGCATCGTGCGTGCCAAAATCGAGGAGCGACTGACCCGGCAACCCGGGATCAACCTGCTGATCGCCGGAGACTTCAATGACGTCAAAAACTCCCGGCCGGTGCGAACCATTCAAGGTACGGGCCGGTTCCGGCTCACCGACACCCGCCCGGCCGAGCAGAACGGCGATACCGTGGGCCCCGTGCGTCCCCGGAGCGATCCACCGCGCATCGTTTGGACGCACTTCTATGAGGCGGAGGATTCCTACTCCCGGGTGGATTATATCATGCTCAGTCCCGGGATGACACCCGAGTGGTTGCCGGAAGAAACGTACGTCCTGGCCTACCCCAACTGGGGTCTGGCTTCCGATCACCGGCCGATTGTGGCCACCTTTGTGGCCGAGGATCGTTGAACCGGCGGGAAAGGGTGCCACGGAGGAAAAAGGCGCCCCGCGACAGAGCCGGGCCGGCGCCGGCAAAAGCGAAGCGGCGGGGCCGGACCGTTGCGTTGCAACGTTTGACACGCGCGGCTGTCGCGTCCGGGGCACGAAGTGAAGGCGCGGACTGGAATCTTCGTCGCGGTTTCGCACAGAAACAGGTTTGTTAGCCTGTGCACTTTGACTGCAGTGTGATGGGAGCGTTTTTAGAGCCGCCGGGGATTTCCGGCCATAGGATGGGTTTCTTGGTGAGACCGATCCTTCGGTGCGCTTGAAGAAAAAGCATCATTTCCTGCTTGCCAAAATGACGCAGAAAGGCTTTCACTGGCCTCATGAATGCGGCACTCGCCAGTTTGTCCAGTGAGCAACTGCGTCGTGCGGTTGCGATCAAAGAACAAATCGAAGCACTTGAGAAAGAGCTGAACGCGATCCTGAGTGGTGCGTCGGCTCCGGCAGCTCCCGCGGCTGGAGCAGCAGCCACCGGGGTGCGTCGCGGTCGTCCGCCACGTGCCGCAGGCGCGGTGGTGCAGGCGGCTTCTGCGGCTCCGACTCCTCCGGCTGCCTCGGCGGCGGCGGCTCCGGCACGGCGCAAGCGCCGGACGATCAGCCCGGAGGGCAAGCGGCGCATCATTGAGGCCCAGCGGAAGCGCTGGGCTGAGTGGCGTGCTGCGCGGGCAAAGGCGCAGAAGGCCCAGCAGAAGTAAGGGCTGCGCCACAGGGTATCTGTCTCGACAGGGCGCCGCGGCACTTTGCCGTGGCGTCCTGTTGTTTTGAGGGGCTTTTCTGCTTCGGAGCGGTGCTCTGGCGATCCTGGTGAGGCCCCACAAGCGGGCACCGTCACGTGCAACGCCGGAGACACCTGGGGCTGCTGAGGCTCCGGCCGGGAGGCGCGAGCCCTGCGGGCCGGCTATGCAGGCGTTCCGACGCTACTCCTGCGTCCGGCAAGAGGCAGTAAGTGGGACCCGATGCGTTGCGGTGTCGGGCGGGGGAGGTCAGAAGTTGAAGCGCTTTTCGGGGACGTGGATGATGTCGAACGGTTTGAGGTAGAAAGGATTCGGATCGTTGCCGCGCAGGGCTTCCTGAAGGTTGAGCGTGTAGTGTCGTTGTCGGCCGTCTTCCTTCCGTATCACCACGACTTCCTTGAGTTTGGCGCGGCGAAGGTCGAACCCGCCGGCTTCCATGATGGCCTCCAGGGCGGTCATGGGCCGGTCCATGGGGATCCGGCCCGGCTTGAGGACGGCTCCGGAGACGTAGACACTGGCGGTGGAACTCAGCACGCTGACGGTGAGCTCGTTGATGCTGAGGAGTTTTTCGTATCGCTTCATCAGATCGGCTCGCAACTGCTCGGGGGTCATGCCCGCCGCGGGCACCGCGCCGATCAGCGGGAGGGTGACGGTGCCGTCGAGCTGGATCTTGGCGATCGTGTTGAGATTGGTGTCCGCCTCGAAAGCCACACGGATGGTGTCGCCCTCGCCGAGGATGGTGCTGGTGTACGGTTCGGCCACTCCTGCCGGACCGGTCAGGGGAGGCGCAGGGGACGTGGTTTCACATCCTGTGAACAGCCAGACTCCGGCGGTCAGGAGGACCCAAAGGAGCACGGCGCCCGCCGTGGCCGCGCGCATGTGCCGGACGAGCTCGAATCGCTGGGTGGGATTGAACGTTTTCATGGGAGAGACTTGAGTGGGTGGTTGTGGGTTGCGCAAGTGGAGAGGTCAAAACCGATAGTTCGCTTCCAGCCGGACGACTTGGAGGCGGTAATCGAAAAGGTCCGTGTCGGAGTCTTTCCAGACGAACCGGTATCCTGCAGCTGCAAAGAAATGGCGTGTGAACTGCCAACGCAGGGCGAGTCCGACGCCGTATCGGTCGTAGGTTTCGTCCACGCCGCCGCGGGGTTCGGAGCTGTGTTCGTAGAAGAGATCGCAACCTGCGGTGCCTTGGTCATGGAAGGCCCACTGGAGGCGGTATTGGGCCGAGAGGGTCTCGATGAAGTCGCTGAAGTAACCGATGCCGCGGTTGACGCCCTGTTGGACCAACCGCGCCAGCGAGAGAGACTGCGTGACGTAATCTGTCAGCCGGTTGCGTGCGTCGAGGCTGAGGTACCAGGAACTCAAATCACGATCGCGCGGGGTGAATGCATCGGCATCGAACTCGTAGAGGGTGTAACCGCCGTGGAGGCTCAGGTCGGAGGCCTCGGTCAACTGCCAGGTGACGTATGGTCCGATGCTGAGGTTGCGATTGTCTCCGCGGAGGTCGGAGGAAAACCGGGTCCATGCACCGCTGATCTCCACTCCGGCTTGGGAGAGTTCGGCCCAGCGATAACCCAGCCGGACGAATCCCTGTTCGGAGGCGCGGTCGAGGTAGCTGAACTGGTCGCCGTCGGAGACGAAGTTGTAGTGGGCATAGCCGAAGCCGATGACGTAGCGGTCGGGCAACCAGAGTGCGCGGAAGCCCACGGTGTTTTCGAATCGGGGAAATTCGGCCCTGCCGCTCAGCGCACCTTGGCTCAGGACATCGGTGGAATAGCTGGCCTGTTCGTACAACGTGATCACCCAGTCGCGGACCGGAACGTCGTAGAACAGGGCGGTGTCCGGGCTGACGTAAAACCGATCCAGTTCGCTGTGGTCGAGGTACTTCCGATAACCGATCCCCACGCCCAGACTCACCACCGAATCCCGTGTGGCCTGCCATGTGGCGCGCGCCGTGGCCTGGGGCGTGTGGATCCAGTCCGATTCCCGGTTGTCCTTCCGGTAAAAAACGTTGTCGTTCCATTCCAGGCCGTAACCGACGGTGAAAGCGTAGGTGATCGGACCGGTGCGCAGTCCCTCCTCCGGAGGGAGGAACCGGCCGGTGCTGCGATTCTCGTAACTGCGATCGAGTTGGATGGCTGTCTGCAACGCGTCCTGCGCCGACAACGAGAGGCTGCCCGCCCCGAGGACGATGGCCACGCGCCACCGGTTCATGAGTGCAGGGCGCAACTGAGCAGGGGTGCGCGGGAAAGGCCGGCCCGCCTTCGAATGGCCGGAGGGGTTGCGGCGATGGACGGATCGGCGTTCTGGGCGCTGTGTGGTGGTCATAGTGCGATTGTTCGTCCCGAACTCCAATAACGGAACCCGACCCGGGTTGGCAAGCACCGTCGCCGTTGACCGACGGATGCCGCGGCTCGCTCCGGTTCTTCTGCAACTGGCTGGCATTCGTCTTGTGGTGTCCGATCGGCGGCCGCTCTGCGGCCGGCAGGCAGAGGAACGGCTTCTAGCCGCATTGAAGATCGGTCGCCGAGCGATCGTCTGGGAGGGGAGAGGGTCTGGTGCGGCCCGGGGCTCGGGTCGGATGCGACTCCGTTGTGCGGATTCCAGAAGAAGGGGACGGGAGCCGGCAAAGGGGTTTGCATCAAAGGCCCGGGTTGAGACAGATTTGCCCGTGGTCCTCATGCCGTTCATCAAACAGGCTCAAGCCAGGCGGCCGTGGAGCCGATACAGAGTGTTGATGTCGGGACGTCACGCAAGATCCCCGAGGTCTGCGCGCTTTCCCGGTTCGGAGCTTTTCGGCGGGGGACGGACTCGGACGATTGCGGCCTTGCCCGCCGTGGGCGGCCGGCAGGGAGGAGGTTTTCCAACGACGGCCCGTGGGTTTCATGTGAACCATGAATGAGCATTGGCAATCCCGGCGGAACGGAAGGGCATGGCTGGGGCTGGTGGCGGTGATTGCAGGCGTGGCGGGGTCCCTCGGCGCTCAAAGCATCAACGGGATCCTGCGGCAGGTCTGGCTCGACATCGGTCCCGGGGTGACAGTGGCCGACCTGACCAATGCACCGGGCTTTCCCGACAGTCCCACGTTTGAAGAGATCCTGATCAATGCGTTCGAGACGCCCACGGACGTCTACGACCAGTACGGGCAGCGACTTCAGGCATTGATCATCCCCCCCGCAACCGGGAACTACCGGTTTTGGATCGCCAGCGACGACGCCTCGCAACTGTACCTCAGCACCGACGAAAGCCCGGCCAACAAGCGGCTGATCGCGGAGGTGGTGGGATGGACGCCGCCGCGGAGTTGGTCGGTCGAGTCGGGTCAGCGATCAGCCCTCATTCCGCTGACGGCCGGCCGGCGCTACTACATCGAGGCATTGATGAAGGAGGGGTGGGGCGGGGACAATCTGGCCGTACGTTGGCGATTGCCAGACGGTACGATCGAGGAACCCATTCCCGCCTTCCGGTGTGTCCCTTACGGGCTGAACCCGCCGGTTTTCACGCGTCAACCGACCAACGTCACCGTGGTAGAGGGTCAGACGGCGGTCTTCAGCGTGGAACTGGCTCGATCGCTGGGGGCCGTGTACCAGTGGAAACGAGACGGCACCGACCTGCCGGGGGCCACGGGAAATGTGCTGGTGTGGGGTCCTGTCCGCCGGGCCGACGACGGGAGCGTGTTTGTTTGTTTCGTGACCAACGCTGTGGGATGGAGCAACAGTGCCCCGGCCCGGTTGACGGTGCTTGCCGACACCAACCCGCCCACGTTGGCGGCGGTGCGAAACCTCGGGGACCCCTCGCTCCTGACGGTGGTGTTTTCGGAACCGGTGGATCCGGTGACCGCGGCGAATCCTTCGAACTACCGTCTCGACGGTGGTGTGACGGTGCAGGGTGTGATTCTGTTGGCGGACCCGGCGACCGTGGCTTTGCGCACGACCCCGCTGGCCGCGGGATCCTCTTACACTCTCACGGTCAACAATGTGCGGGACCGTGCCGAAATCCCCAACACCATCGCGCCCAACAGTCAGATGGTTTTCACGGTAACCTATGTGCCTCTGGGCATGGACCTCATGGAGGGGCCTGCCGAACCGCCGGGGCCGTCGAGTCGCAGGACCGCGCTGGCCATCACGGAGATCCATTATCATCCGACGAACCGGCCTGACGGGCGGAACCTGGAGTTCGTCGAGTTGTATAATTCCGGCCTATGGGCGGAGGAGTTGGGCGGGTACCGTCTCAGCGGCGATGTGGAATTCGTATTCCCACCGGGCACGACGATCCCTGCCGGCGGGTATTTGGTGGTGGCGGCGAATCCCGCCGATGTCCAGGCGGTGTATGGTCTGACCGGCGTGTTGGGGCCCATGACCCGGCCCGGGGCCGATCCCGGCAATGTCCTGCCGAACGGTGGCGGGCGGATCCGGCTGCGGGACGAACTGGGCGCGGTGCTGCTGGAGGTGAACTACGATGATGAGAGTCCGTGGCCCGTGGCTGCCGACGGGGCGGGTCATTCCCTGGTCCTGGTGCGGCCTTCATACGGCGAGGCCGATCCACAGGCATGGGCCGCCAGCGACCGCGTGGGAGGGTCCCCCGGCGCAGCCGACGCAGCCACAGCCCATCCGTGGCTGACCATTCGGATCAACGAAATACTGGCCCACACCGACGCGCCGTGGCTGGATTTCATCGAACTGTTCAATTACGGCGCGGATTCCGTGGATTTGAGCGGGTGCGTGCTGACGGACGATCCTGCTACCAACAAGTATCGCATTCCGGCCGGGACCATCATCCCGCCGTTGGGTTGGTGGGCCGCCGATGAACTTCAACTGGGTTTCGCTCTGAGTGCCGCGGGTGAGACGGTGTACCTGATCGCGCCGGATGGTTCCCGGGTGGTGGATGCCCTGCGGTTTGACGCTCAGCAAAACGGGGTGCCGCTCGGCCGGTTTCCCGACGGCGCGCCCGGGTTCCGGCGTCTCGAACAACCCACGCCCGGGCAGGCCAATGCCCGACCACGCTCCGGTTCGATCGTGATCAACGAGCTGTATTACCACCCCGTCACGGAAGACGACGACGAGGAGTTCATCGAGGTGCACAACCGGGGGAGTCAGACCGTGGACCTGGGCGGGTGGCGGTTGCGGGGCGGGATCACCTACGATTTCCCGCAGGGCGTCACCCTTCCTCCGGGTGGGTACTTGGTGGTGGCCCGGGACGCGGCCCGTTTGCGGTCGGTCCACACCAACCTCGATCCTGCACAAATCCTGGGTGATTATTCCGGGCGCCTGGGCAACGCCGGCGACGTGGTGCGCCTGCAGATGCCGGACGATCTCGTCTCGACAAACGAGTTCGGCGTGGTGATCACCAACCTCATTCACATCACGGTGGACGAGGTTGCCTATCGCGACGGCGGCCGATGGGGACGGTGGGCCGACGGCGGCGGCAGCAGCCTCGAACGAACCGACCCGCGAGTGGACGGGCACCTGCCGGCGGCCTGGGCCGACAGCGACGAAACGGGTAAATCCGGCTGGGCCGTCATCGAACACACGGGCGTGCTCGATTTGGGGGGCATGGCGCCGCCCAGTCAGGTCCAGATTCTTTTGTTGGGCGCCGGCGAATGCCTGGTGGACAACGTCGAAGTGATTCCGCAGGGCGGAGGGAACGTCGTTCCCAATGGTACTTTCGACGGCGGTGCGGAGGGTTGGTTCTGGCAGGGCACGCACCAGGACACCCGATGGGAGCCGCAGGGCGGGTTTCAGGGTGGTTGCCTCCACCTTGTGGCGTCGGACCGTGGCGACACGGGGGCCAACCGCGTCCGGGCCCCTCTCACTCAAACGCTGAGTCAGGGCAGCGTGGTAACCCTCCGCGCGCGGGTGCGATGGTTGAAGGGGCATCCGGAGATCCTGCTGCGGTTGTGGGGCAACTGGTTGGAGGCCACGGGTCCCACGCTCACGACGGCTGCCATGGGCACACCCGGTCGTGCCAACACGCAATCTCGAACCAATGTGGGCCCTTCCATCACCGGGGTTCGACACTGGCCCGTGCTGCCCGCGCCCGGTCAGACGGTGACCGTGGTGGCGCGGTTGGAGGATCCGGACGGCATCGCGGGTGCCACGCTGCGCTACCGTGTGGATCCGGACACCAATTTCATCTCGGTACCCATGACCTACCGCGGTGCGGGGTTCTTTTCGGCCGACATTCCGGGCCAGACCGCGGGCCGGCTCGTGGCTTTTCACATCGAAGCGCAGGACGCGGGGAACCCTCCCTTGGCACGCCGGTTTCCGGAGGATGCGCCCGGGCGGGAGTGCCTGGTGCGGTTCGGCGAGCCTGCCTCCTCGCCGAAGCTGGCCAGTTACCGCATCTGGGTGACCCGGCAGACGCTGGACCGATGGGCAAGCCGCGAGAAACAAAGCAATCATCCTCTTGACTGCACCTTCGTGTATGCCGACAGCCGCGTGGTTTACAACGCGGGAACTCTCTACAGTGGCAGTCCGTGGCACACGCCGGGGTACAACGGACCGCTGGGCAACCTGTGCGATTACGAGGTCAACCTGCCCAAGGACGATCGGGTGCTGGGAACGGGCGATTTCGTGCTGGCCACGGTGGGGAATTTGCAGCGCGATCCCACGTATCAGGGAGAGCAAACGGCGTTCTGGATCGGACGCAAGCTCGGGACTCCCTATCTGCACCGGCGGCACATTCGCGTTTTCCTGAACGGCGTGCAGCGCGGCAACGTGTACGAGGACGCCCAGCAACCGAACCGGGATGTGATCGCGCAGTTTTTCCCGGACGATGACGTCGGCAGTCTGCACAAGATCGAGGACTGGTTCGAATTCGACGATTCCGGTGACAATAAACTCGGCAACGTGGATGCCACCTTGGAAGTTTTCACCACCAGCGGGGGGCAGAAAAAGGTGGCGCGGTACCGCTGGAACTGGCGGCCACGTGCAGCACGGGAGTCGGCCAACAACTTTACCAATCTGTTCACCTTGGTGGATGCCATGAACGCCACCCAGCCGGAGCCGTATCGTTCGAGCGTGGCGACTCTGGTGGACGTCGAGGAATGGATGCGCATTCTGGCCATGGAACGGATTGTGGGGAACTGGGATAGCTACGGCTTTGCCCGGGGCAAGAACATGTATGCCTACAAGCCCGAGCGGGGGCCGTGGGTCCTGCTGCCGTGGGACATTGACTTCGTGTTTCATGTGGGAGGCACGGGCCCGGATCAGGCGCTGTTCGGGAGCAACGAACCGGTGCTCGATCGGTTCCGGAACTTTCCCGAGTTTCAGCGGGCCTATTGGCGGGCGTTCGAGGACGCGATCAGCGGACCGCTGGCGTCGGGCACCTTTGCCGCGCGGGTGGATCGCGTGTACAACGGGCTGCTGGCCGCGGGGGTGGGACCGGATTCGCCCCAGGGACTCAAGGACTATGCGGCCGCGCGCCGCAATTACATTTTGAGTCAGTTGGTCAACGTGGCTTCGCCGTTCAGCCTCACGAGCCCGACCTCGTTTGTGACCAACCGGAATTTGGTGACGATCAGCGGAAAGGCGCCCATCACGGTGGCCACTCTCACGATCAACGGGGTGCCCGTCCAGCCCACCTGGAGCACGGTGACGAACTGGACAATCCGGCTGGCGCTGCAGCCGGGTGTGAACCAACTGGTCTTGCAGGGCTGGAACAACAAAGGTCAACCGGTGGCGGGTACATCAAACCTGCTGCGCATCACGTTCACCGGCACGGTTGAACCGCCGCAAGGACGGGTGATCATTCACGAGATCATGTACAACCCGGCGATCCCGGGCGCGGAGTTTCTGGAACTGCGCAATCTGTCCACCAACACGGCGTACGATCTGTCCGGCTGGCGGGTGAGCGGGCTGGACGCGACGTTGCCGCCGGGGACGGTCCTTGAACCGAGTGCCTACCTTGTTCTGGTGCGTGATCCGGAGGTGTTCGCCCGGACCTACGGACTGCACATCCCGATCGGGGGTGTCTTTGCAGGGAGCTTCGACCGCGGGGGCGAACGCATCGCGCTGATCCGACCCGGCGCCACCCCCGAACAAGACGATGTCATTGACGAGGTCACGTACGACGATGATCCGCCGTGGCCTGTGGCGGCCGACGGGCAGGGACCCTCGCTGCAACTGGTGGATCCCTGGCAGGACAACGACCGCGTGGCCAACTGGGCGGCCGTGGTGCCGGATTCGAACCTGCCCGCCCCGGTGACGGTCGTGGATTGGAATGCCTCATGGCGCTACAACCAGACCGACAACCTGGACGGTGTGAATTGGAAACAGCCGGCCTATGACGACCGTGCGTGGCCGGTGGGGGCAGGCGTGTTGGCCGATGAAGAATGCAACTGCTTGCCGGAACCGATCCGGACGCCTCTGGCCAACGACAGTGGTCGCACGGCTTTCTATTTCCGGACATCCTTCACCTACGACGGACCTCTCACCGGTGTGGAACTCAGGCTCCACACACTGCTCGACGATGGCGCGGTGGTGTACCTCAACGGCCAGGAGATCTTCCGGCTCGGCATGCCGGAGGGCGTGCCGGCGTACTCGACTGTCGCCGCCCGCGTCGTGGGGGACGCGGTCATCGAAGGGCCTTTCACCGTGCCGGCCACCGCGCTGGTTCGTGGAACCAACGTTCTGGCCGTCGAGGTGCATCAGACCAGCCCCACCAGCAGCGACGTCGTCTGGGCCATGCGATTGGAGGTGGTGCCGTCGGGCGCGGGCGGGGGGCGGGCATTGGTCACGCCCGGCGGTCCCAATTCCGTGGAGGCGACTCTCCCGCCGTTCCCGACGGTATGGCTTAACGAGCTTCTGCCGTGGAACGATCCGGCCGTGACGAATGCCGTGGCGGATGCCGCGGGTGATTACGATCCCTGGTTGGAGCTCTTCAACGGTGGGAGCAACGCGGTGGATCTGACCGGCTTTTACCTGACGACCAACCTGGCGCAGCCCATCCTCTGGGCCTTCCCCGGCGGCGCGGTGCTTTCGCCCGGGGCGTTCATGCGCGTGTGGTTGGATGGGGAACCCGGTGAAGGGACACCCACGGAGTGGCACACCGGTTTCCGGATCGGGCCGGGTACGGGTCTGGTGGCGCTCGTGCAGGTCAGCGGCAGCCGCACCCAGGTGCTGGATTACCTCCGCTACGACGTGGCCAGCGTGGGACGGAGTTACGGAAGTTACCCGGACGGGCGGATCAGCGGCCGCCGCATTTTCACCATTCCCACTCCCGGCGCGTCCAACAATCCGGCGAGCCTGCCGGTGCCTGTTGTCATCAATGAGTGGATGGCCGACAATGCGGTCACCCTGGCCGATCCGGCCGACGGACAGTACGAGGACTGGTTCGAGCTCTACAATGCCGGGGACGTGCCGGTGGATCTGGGCGGTTATTACCTGACGGATGACCTGACCAACCGTTTCAAATACCGGATTCCGGACAATGGACAGTACGTCATCCCGCCGCGGGGGCATTTGTTGGTGTGGGCGGACAATGAATCAGGACAGAATCGGAGCGACCGACCCGACCTGCACGTGAACTTTGCGCTCAGTCGGGCGGGCGAGGCCATCGGGCTCCATGGACCGGACGGCACGCTGGTGGACGCGGTGACATTCGGACCGCAGGAGACCGACGTGTCGGAGGGGCGCATCCCGGATGGCGGGGGTTCGATCATGCGACTGGCGGTTCCCACCCCGCGCGCGCCAAATCGGGCAAACGAGACGAATCGTCCGCCGGTATTGGATCCGCTACCGGACTGGACCGCCGACGAAGGTCGCCTGCTTACCTTTACGGTCACCGCGACGGATCCGGACCTCCCCGGTCAAACCCTGTCGTTCAGCCTGGATCCCGGTGCGCCCGAAGGCGCCACCGTCTCCACGGACGGTGTGTTCAACTGGATCCCGTCCGAGACGCAGGGCCCGGGCGTGTACGTGGTGACCGTACGCGTGACCGACAACGGATCGCCACCCCTCAGCGACGCCCGATCCTTCCGGATCACCGTCCGGGAGGTGAATGATCCGCCGGTGCTGGATCCCGTCCCGGCCATGACCCTGCCCGAGAATCAGCCCTGGAGTTACCAGCTTCGTGCCACCGATCCGGATCAACCGCCGCAGGGATTGGTTTTCTCGCTGGATGCCGGTGCGCCGGCCGGTTTGACAGTGGATCCGGTCTCCGGCCGGCTGAGTTGGACGCCGTCGGAGGTGCAGGGACCGGGCACTTACTTCGTGACGGTACGGGTGACGGACGATGGAGAGCCGCCGGCGAGCGCAACGCAATCGGTGACCCTCACCGTGTCGGAGGTGAACGAGCCGCCCGTGTTCGTGGCGCAGGCGGATCGCACCGTGCGCGCCGGTCAGACCGTGGAAGTGACGCCGCAGGCGACCGATCCCGACCTGCCCCCGCAGAGCCTGGTCTTCACCCTGCTGAGCGCCCCCCAAGGGGCGGGCTGGGACCCGGGCAGCGCCACCCTCCGGTGGCGTCCCGGAATGGCCGATGCCGGGCGGACTTACGAGGTTCGCTGGTCGGTGAGGGACGACGGCACGCCCGCGCAGGGTGCCACGCAGAGCTTCCATATCACGGTCACGCTTCCGAGGGTGCCGGAGTTGCATGTGCGGGGCTGGGGCGCGGAAGGGCTGCGCTTCGAGGTCACGGGTGACGAGGGCCCCGATTACGTGATCGAGCGTGCGGAAGATTTGGTGGAGGGGGCCTGGCAGCCTGTGGTCACCAACCTTGCCCCGGTGCCGCCGTTTGTCTGGACAGACACGAATCCGCCCCCGGCACGTGCCTATTACCGGGTGCGGCTGGCTCCGTGACCGGGATTGCCGGTGGCCCCGGGACGTTGCAGGCGGGTCGGCCGGCTTCGCCTGTGCACATCAGGCGTGCGGGGGCTGCCCAGGTTTGCCAAGCTCTTGCGGGGGTGCAGAGGTTCGGTGCGGTTCCTCGCGCGGCTGGCCGGACGCGGGGAACGGTTCGACCCGGGTGACTTCGTGACCGGCTGCCTGCCAGACCTGCAGGATGTCCCACTCGCCTTTCTTGAGTTTTTGGAAGGCATCCGGGAGGCGGCGGCGGGTCAGCCGGTAATCCCGCACGCCCGTGGGGTCGCAGGCCAGCAGGAGCGCTTCGGGTTTGTACACGCGGGGTCGGCCCAGGATGCGGACGCTGCCCGGCGGCGGGGCCGGTGCGGGGCGGCGGTCCAGCACCAGGAAACTGAGTGCCAGGCTGCGCAGGTCAATGTTCATTTCGTGGGCGAATTTTCCCCAGAATGGGTCGGTGTAGATCTCCGGCGGAGAGGGGGCGAAGTGATGGCACCAATGGGGTTCGTTGCCCGGGCTGAGGATGCCGCAGCGTTCGCGATGCAGGCAGGGTGCCACGACGTGAAGACGGGTGCGCAACCGTTCGCGAATGGCAATAAGGGTCAGACTGGCTTCGTAGGTGCCGGGTTCCACCCAGATGGTGGCGGTGGCGCGCTGGACGAGTTCCAGCAGGGACTCCGTCTGCCCGGGGGTCAACTCGCCCAACACGTGACTGAGGAGCAGCACCGCGGGCGCCTCCGGCAGACCTGCCTGCACCTCCAGCGCGGGGTATTTCTCGCGCGCACGCCGAACGGCGAAACCGCGGGCGAGCGCGGACCGATCCCAATACCAGAGCCTCGTGACGCACTGCAGGCCGTGGTGGTCGAGGTAGGCCCGCGCGGCCACGCCGGTGCCGCAGCCCCAGTCGAGGATCTCGCCTGCCGGCGGTTCCCAGCCGCGCCGGCGCAGTTCTTCCAGCACGAAGTCCCATTTCCAACCGATTCGCTGGGCGAAGGTGGCGTCGTAGCTGGCCAGGTCCGTTTCCGATTGCCAGTAGTCGCGCACGGGCGGTCGGGCCTCCAGGAAGACCGAACGCAACCGTTGGAGGGCCTGCCAGTCCACGTGGGGCTCGGGGGTCACGGGGTGGATGGGGCGCATGGTTCGGATCCGGACTCTGTCAGCAGCGGATCAAGGGGATGACCTCGGATGCCGAAGGCTTCCTTCAACTGCACGATTCTTTCGCGGCGGTCGGGATCGGCGAAGGGTGGGCGGACTCGGGCGGCTGCCAACAGGAGGTTCATCGGTGTGTGCTCGGATTCGACAAATTCCACCACGCGCACCCGGTAGCCGGCCCACTCGAGGAAGAGCACGCGGAGGGCGTCCGTCAACCAAGTGGCAAACCGGTCGGCCAGCAGGCCGTGTCGGAGGACCGGCTCCCAGAGCGCGGGCGGCCGGAGTTGGGGCCGGAGCTGTTGATGGCAGCAGGGTGCGACCAGGAGCAGCCGGGCTCCGTTTTGAATCCCGCGCAGGAGGGCCGCGTCGGTTGCGGTGTTGCAGGCGTGCAGGGCCAGGAGGATGTCGAAGCGGGGCAGCTCCACCCTTGCAATGTCACCATGCACGAATTCGAGACCGGTCGCGCCGGTTTGTGCGGCCACCGCGCGGGCGGCTTGAACCAGATCCGGCCGTGCCTCGATGCCCATCAACCGGACGCGCAGTCCCATGCAACGGCTGAGCAGGTGCCACAGGGCAAAAGTCAGGTAACCCTTGCCGGAACCGGCGTCCACCAAGGTCAGCGTCGGCTGAGTGGGATTGGCAACGGCGTGCGGAGCAGGTGGGCTCACCCGGGCCGGTTGGGGAAGCCAGTGACAGCCGCGAAGTTGGTGTTCCACGATTTCGAGGAACCGCTCGATTTGACGGTACTTGTCCGCGGCCGACGGTCTGGGGCGGCCCGTTTGGTCCACCAAGCCCAGGGCACGTAGCCAGTCATGGGCCGAGGCATCCAGCCGCGAGGGGCGGGGCCGGTCATGTGTACGCGGAGGCGGCTGGGTTTCTGCGGGCGGGTGCCCGATCAGACGCGCCCCCTGCGCGGTGGGTTGCCACTGCCAGTCGCGTCGCGTGGTGGCCAGGAAGGCACCGGCCGGTTTCCGGTTCAATTCGGTGCGGAGCCAGTCGAGGGCGGAAGTCAGGGGCAGGTTCCAGGTGCGTGCCTGTCGGCTGTGGTGAGCCGTGAACGATAGGTGCGGTTGCCCGTGTAGCTCGATGCATCGGACCAAAATCCGCCGGGGCGGGTCGTCCGCGCCTTCGGCCGCCGGGCGCACGACCAGCCGGACGAACGTGCCGTCTTCCAGACTCTGCCGCACCTTCTGGCAGAACCGTTCTGTGGCGTCGCGGATCATGAGCGATCCCACTTCAGAATGGAGGGCCGTGTCCCCGGTTGCAAATCGGGCGCACAGGCTCGGGTCGGGAGGCAACCCGCTGCCGGCGGGGGCTTGGCCGGCCGCGGATGCGGGGCGCCGCCGCCGGATCCGCGGCTTCGGATCTTGGAACGGGCCGTCCCGACCGGCCTCCGGCTCGGAATCTGGATTGGCCCGGAAACGGACTCGTGTACCATCGAGTTCGAGGTGGCGGATGAGTCGGACCGGGTGGCGTCAGAGTAATGGGTGGCGTTGGAATGGGGCCGGGCGAAGGACGGGCGGGTCCGGACAGGACGGTGCCTTTGGGAATGGGCCGTTCTGCGTGGGACGTCGGGTCCGGCAAGCCATGGGTCATGCGGTGTGTCATCTGATCCTCTGGACCGGCGTGGTCACCCTGATGTGGGGCCGGCCGGCTCGGCTCCTGGCTGCAGAGGAGGGGGGTGTCCTGGATCCGGAATGGGGGGTGGGGGCATGGATCTGGGACACGAACTGCACCGATAAACAGACCTGTCGGTTTTGGCGGGCGGTGGATCTTCCCGAGGGATCCGTGGTGGCCCGGGCACGCCTGCGCATCACCGCGGACAACGGTTTTCGGCTTTTCGTGGACGGCCGGGAAGTGGGGCGCGGTAGCGACTGGCGGAGCCTGACGGAATACGACCTGACCTGGGTGTTGCGGCCTGGCCGGCACGTGTTGGCCGTGGAAGCGTTCAACGACCGGTTGGAAGCGGGCGTGCTGGCGGGGCTGCGCGTGACCTTTTTGGACGGCCGGGTGATGGAGCTGGGTACGGACACCAACTGGTGGGTGGTACCCGGCGAGCCGCGGGGCTGGGAAAAGCGGCGTCGGCCTTCGCCCGATTGGCGGCGGGCCGTGGTGGTGGGTGCGTTTGGAACGGCTCCCTGGACGACCCGTCCGTTGGCGGTGGTGGAGGTGCCGCCGTTGCAGCCGGTCAACCTGCCGTTTTGGAAGCAGGGTTGGTTTCAACTGGGTCTGCTGGGTTTGTGCCTGGCGGCGGTGGGCGTGAGCCTGCGTCTGATGGCCCGGCTGGCGTGGCACCGGCACGCGGAGGATCTGTTGCACCGGGAGCGGATGCGGATTGCTCGGGACATCCACGATGAGCTGGGGGCCGGGCTGACGCAATTGGTCCTGCTGGCGGAGGTGGCGCGTAAGGAACACGCGGCGGTTCCGGGCGTGGCCGAATCGCTGCAGCGGTTGTGCGGGCGCGCGCGGGCCCTGGCGGCGGCCTTGGACGAGGTGGTGTGGGCGATCAATTCCCGGCGCGACACGGTGCGCGACTTCGTCAGTCACACCTGCAAGTATGCGGAGACGTTTTTGGGCCAGGCCGGCATGCGTTGCCGTCTGGACGTGGCGCCGGAACTGCCTGCGGCCACGTTTGCGCTGCCCACCCGCCGCAATCTCTTTCTGGCGGTGAAAGAGGCCCTGAACAACGCCGTGAAACACAGTGGCGCGGCCGAGGTGCGGCTCGGCATCCGCTGCGAGGCCGGCCACGTGGAGGTGCGGATTGCCGATGACGGCCGCGGGTTCGACCCGGCGACCGTGCCGGCCGACCGGAACGGGCTGTCGAACCTGAGGCAACGGATGGGCGAGGTGGGGGGTGGTTGCGAGGTTGTTTCAGCCCCGGGCCGGGGCTGCACCGTGGTGTTGCGGGTGCCGTTGCATCCGCCGCGCAGGGGCGGTCGGCTCGGTGTCCGCCGGGCCGCGACGCGCCCGGCCCACTCGCCCGGGGCGGAATCCTGTCCGTCCGCCCCGGCAGCGGAGCGGCTGAGAGGGACAGGAGACGTCGTGTCAAGGTCTGGTTGAAATGACGGCAAGCACGAATCGGCATTCCGCACCGTTGCGGGTGGCCCTGGTGGAGGACCAGCGGGACGTGCGCGAAAGCTGGGCGCGCCTGGTCTCGTCGTTTCCGGACTTCGACTGTGTCGTCACGTGTGCGACGGGCGAGGAAGCCCTGCGGGTGCTGCCGGAGCTGCGCCCGGACGTGATCCTGATGGACATCTTTTTGCCGCGGATGTCCGGGATCGAATGCACGGCGCGCCTGCGGGCGCTGCTGCCCGAGGCGAAGATCGTCATTCTGACGGCGTCGGACGACGATGAAATGGTTTTTCTGGCCCTGGAGGCCGGCGCGGACGGGTACCTCCTGAAACGGACCGAACCGGAAGCGCTGCGGTCGGCGTTGTGGGACGTGGTGCACGGGGGCGCACCCATGTCGAGTGTGATTGCGCGCCTGGTGGTGGAGTCGTTTCGTCAGAAGCCGCGCGGTCCGGCTGACACGGTCCGGTTGAGCGCCCGTGAAGAGGAGATTCTCCTGCTGCTGTCGCGCGGATTCACCAACAAGGAGATCGCCGATCAACTGGGCGTGAGCATCGAGACGGTCCGCAGCCATCTCAAGCACATCTACGAGAAGCTGCATGTCCGCTCGCGGGCCGAGGCCGTGGCGCGTTACATGACGGCGCGAATCCCGCGCGGTTGACAGCCGCCGCTGCGGGGCCTCACGTGGGCGGAGCTGGCGCGGACGGGACCCGCCGGGTGAACAGATTGCGGATGACCTCCTCGACGGGGACCTCGCGGATGTCCAGGTCCCGGACAGGCAGGCGGTCCAGCAGGGCCTTGCAGGCGGGGATGACGCGATCGCGCCGCACCCGGAGTCGCACGAACGCGGGCCCAATCTCGACAGGTTCACCCCACGGCGTCAGGTCCCGCGGATCGGGCGGGGGCGCGTCCGGATCGCACCGGATGGTCAGGAGTTTGAAATCCGCGTAGCGTTCGATCACCTCGGCCAGGGGCCCGTCGAAGATGATCTGACCGTGGTCAATGATGATGACACGCGGGCAGAGTTCCTCGATGTCGGCCATGTCGTGGCTGGTCAGGAGTATGGTGGTGCCGGCGGTGCGATTGTACTCGCGGAGGAAATCGCGCACGGCTTTCTGCGAAACGACGTCCAGGCCGAGCGTCGGCTCGTCCAGGAACAGCACGCGCGGCTGGTGCAGCAGCACGGCGATCAGTTCCAGTTTCATCCGTTCGCCGAGGGAGAGTTCCCGGACCACCACGTCCAGCTTGTCCCGCACGCCCAGCCGCTCGGTCAGTTCCTCCACCCGACGTTGCCACAGTCGTCGTTCCAGGCCGTAGATGGCGGCGTTCAATTCGTAGGTCTCACGGGCAGGCAGATCCCACCAGAGCTGGTTTTTCTGGCCCAGCAGCAGGGCGAACTGCCGGCGGTAACCGTCCGGCCGTTCCCAAGGTACGTAACCCAGCACGCGCGCACTCCCGCCGCTGGGATGAAGCAGCCCGGCCAGCATCTTGAGTGTGGTGGTCTTGCCCGCGCCGTTGGGACCGAGAAAGCCGACGAATTCGCCGGCCTCGATGTCGAAGGAGACCTGCCGCACCGCCTCCACCGTCTCGTAGCGCCGGTAAAACAGGCCGCGAACCGCCCCCCAGAATCCAGGTTCCTTCTTGTGAATCCGGAAGGTCTTGCTCAGGGACCGAACCTCGATGACCGGCATGCCCGCAAGTATGCGGGTCCGAGCGAACAGAGGCGATGCAGAACGAGCCCGAATCCAGGGGCCGGGCCGACCGTGCAGGAACGGCCGCCCGTCACCCGACCGAGGCGCGAGCCTTCACCTCTGCGCGGTGATGGGGCGGGGCGCCGGGTGCCCGGTCCTGGGGCTTTGACGGAATCCGGTGCCGGGCGTAATCTGTAGCCGATGCGCGTTCCGGGTGCCAGAGGGTCGGGAAGACTCGGTTTTTGGATGATGGTGGGCCTGTGTGTTTGCGGTTGGGCCACCGAGCGTCTGAGCGCGCAGCCCGTCCGCCGGGGACCGCCCATCGAGTTTTCCGACCCCCGCAGCGATCTTTTGCGGACCAACGCCAACCAATTGTCCCACGGCGATCAGCCCCACAGCCAGCTCAGGGAACAACTCCAGTACCGGCCGTCTACGCTGGATCTCATGAGGGATCCGCTGCGCCGCGCAACGGTCTTGCCGCCTCCTCCCGGACCGCGCGTGCAGAGTGCCCGGATTCGGGAACTCCTGCAGAGACAACGGGACTGGACCCAACCCGGCTCGGATCCGCTCGGAGACATCCCCTCGCTCGAAGGGGAGCGACGGCTCCGGGAAAACCCGCTGGAGACGGGCCAAGCCGAACCGGCTCGGCCCGCTGCGGACGAATGGGAATTGTGGGCGCGTTATGCCGAGAGGTTGCGGAGTGAGCCCGGGGCCGGCGAGGAACCGACTGCCGGCGAGGAGCCGGCAGACCGGCCCGATGTGCAGACACGCCCTCAGTGGGAGACGCCCGAGTCCCGGGCGGCCCGAGAACGACTGGACCAGTTGGAAACGGCGCTGAAACGGGACGGCGAGGAACGGAGTCTCATCCGGCAACTGCCCGGCCTCACCGATTCCGTGTGGGAGAGTCCGGAAGAGCTTGCCCAGCGCGCCTGGCAGGAACGCCAGAAAGACGCGCGCGAACAGCGCCTCCAGCAGTTCCGGTCCGGCTTGGAAGCGGTGGTCGCAACGCCGCCGGGCGGCTTGGATGCCGCACTCCGCTCGCGCGCGGAAAGCGGCACGGGCACCTCGCGCTCCACGGGGATGGCACCGTTGTGGTTGAAACCTCCGCCGGATCCCCTGGGGGTGGGTGGCTTGACGGGTGCCGCGCAACGACCGGCATGGTCGGGCCCCGGGGTTGGCGGAGAAGGGCCGGCCCGCGGATCTTCGCTGAACAGCTCCCTTTCGCCGCCGTCCATACCCGGCCTGGCCACGGCCCCGTCGAGCCCTCTGCGATCGTCTCTCACGCCGACCCCGCCGCCTTCGTCCCCGCGGCTCCGGGGGCCCAACATGCCCTCGCCATTCACAGAGATTCCCAAGCGGCCGGGGATTTGACCGGCGACCGGGCGCGTCGCGCGGGCGGATCGTGGATCGCGTCCGTTGCGCTTTGTCGGCGCAAGGGGCGTGCTTTCCCTGCGGCTTGGACCGGCGGCGGAGGTCCGGGGCGCCGGTATTTTGGGCGCAAGCCTTCCGCGGTGGTGGCTGGTCTGCGGATCTTCCGACCGGGCGGCGGCAGGGCCGCTCGGCGTCCTGCAGCTCCTGTCACGCTGCGCGTTACTTTTTGAGGTGGCGTGGTATGGCGGGCCGGGTGCCTTTGTGTCCCCGGGTCGAAGCAACCGATCAGGGTCCACGCCGAGGACACCCGAGGGTAGGGTGGCAGGAGGCGGTCGCCGGCGGGTGTTGAGAACCGTCGTCCTGTGCCGGGAACAGAGGCTGCGGGACGGCGGCGCGTTTTTGTCACGGGCCAAGCCGGTCTCTGCCGGTCAGGCGTTCGATGGAGGTTGCGCGAGGCGGGCGGGGCGCGGTTTCGGGCTCCGGACCCGACCGGATGGCCCGGGCGCGGGCCGCCCATTGAATGGTTTCCCCCTGGCCGGGTGGGGAGGTGGACAGGGAACAGGAGGCGGTCCCTGTCCGGAGCGGATCCGGCGGGGGCACCGCTTTACAACAGTTTGGCCAGCAGTTCGTCGTTGGTCTTGTGTTTGCGCAACGCCGCGATGAGCGTCTCCATGGCCTCGACCGGGTTCAGGTCCACCATCATGCGCCGCAGCTTGCGCACGGCCTCGATTTGATGTTTGGGGAAGAGTTTTTCCTCCTTGCGCGTGCCGCTGCGCGGGATGTCGATGGCCGGGAAGATCCGGCGATCGGCCAGCTTGCGGTCCAGGACGAGTTCCATGTTTCCGGTGCCTTTGAATTCCTGGAAGATCAACTCGTCCATCCGGGATCCGGTCTCCACCAGTGCGGTGGCGATGATGGTGAGGGATCCGCCGCCTTCGATTTTGCGCGCGGAGGCGAACATTTTGCGGGGCACCTCCAGCGCGCGGGCGTCCACGCCACCGGTCATGGTTCGGCCGCTGCCCCCGTGCACGCTGTTGTAGGCGCGAGCCACGCGGGTCAGGGAGTCCAGCAGCACAAAGACGTCCTTGCCGCATTCCACCATGCGCCGGCAGCGCTCGATCATGAACCGGGAAAGGCGCACGTGGGTTTCGAGATCTTGATCGTTGGAGGAAGCGACCACCTCGGCCTTCACCGAGCGCTGAAAATCCGTGACCTCCTCGGGCCGTTCGTCAATCAACAGCACGATGACATAGACCTCCGGATGATTGGTGGTGATGGCGTTGGCGATCTGTTTCAGGATGGTGGTTTTGCCGCTGCGCGGCGGGGCCACGATGAGGCCGCGCGTGCCCTTGCCGATGGGCGTCACCAGGTCAATGACGCGCGTCTCGATCATGTCCGGCGTGGTCTCGAGCTTGAACTTCTCGATGGGGTCAATGGTGGTGAGGTTCTCGAACCGGACCAGCTTGAGGTAATCGGAAAAGGGCATGTCATTGACCTTTTCGACCGCCTTCAGCTGCGGACTGCTGCCGCGATGCGGCGGCTGCAGCGGCCCGGCCACCAAACATCCCTCCCGCAGGAAATGACGTTTGATGGTGTCCGGCGTCACAAAGATGTCGGTGGGCTTGGGCTGGAAATGATGCTGCGGCGAACGCAGGAACCCGAAGCCCTTCTCCGAGATCTCCAGGTAGCCGGAGCCGTAACTGGGTGTGTTCCCGTTGTTATTGTTGCTCATACCGAGTCTGATGGTGTCACAGGTCCGGGAAAACTGGGCACCGCCTCCCCGGGGTGCCGCGCCTTGGAAAAGCGCCTTTGGGAATCTACCTTGCCGAAGAGCGATGGAACCCAACCATCGCTGCGGCCCTCGAGACCTACGACGCCATTACTTTGGGTCGCCTCCCCTCGCTGCGCAACAGAAAAATTTCGCTTTTGACCGCGTGACTGCGCGGCCTCCCGACGCGTCGGGGTGTGTCTCTTTCCCGGTTGGGGCACCTGGCTTTCCCCCGGGCGGGCTTAGGGGGCTTGCACGTCAAGGGTGCGCATGCCCAGCATGGCCACACATGTTCGGGCGAACGGCATCCCCGCAGGTTGAAGGGCAGCGGGAGGGTGGCCACCGAATGCACAATGCCGCGGCGGCTGCCCATCAGGTCTCGAAATGCGCGTTCTTGTCCCGGCGATGGTTGGTGGCAGGGCTCTTGGGGGCCGTTTCCGTGGCGGCGGGGGCCGAGCTTCATGTGGGTCCTGGGAGACCTTGGGAGGATCTGGCCCCGGCCCTGGCTGCGGCAATGGCCGGCGACGTGGTGGTGGTGCATCCGCGCCCGCGCAACGAGCCGTATCGGATGGTTGCGCTGAGGGTCCGGCAGCCGGGCGTGGTCTTGCGCGGGGTGGCCGGAGCCGGCCTGTACGTCCCGCTCAGCGGTGAGGGAGCCGATCTGTCCGGGCGGGGCGGGCACCCGCGTGCGGTGGTGCAGTTCGATCCGGGAGCCGACGGTTGTGTGCTGGAAGGGTTCGAGTTGTGGGGTGCCCGCAATGCCGATGGCAACGCCGCGGGTGTGAGGGTGAGCGGTGCGCGCGGGGTGGTGATCCGGGATTGTGCGATCCGGGACAATGACATGGGGGTGATGTCCGACGGGGGCGGTCTGCCGGATGGTGCACGCGGATTGCGTCTGGAGAGCTGCGAGATTCGTGACAACGGGAGCGACGCCCACGCGGGATACGCGCACAACCTTTACCTCGCTGGCGAAGAGGCCGTGGTGCTGGGATGCCGGATCGCGCGTGCGCGAACCGGTCACAACCTCAAGAGCCGCGCGCATCGGACCCGGGTGTGGGGCAGCCTGTTGATCGGGGCGGCAGAGCGGGAGCTGGACCTGGTGGATGCGGCGGGATGGACCGATCGCCCCGGAAGCGATGTGTGGGTGGCCGGTTGTGTCATCGTCAAAGCGCAGGTCACGCGCGGGAACCGCGGGGTGGTCCATTTCGGCCGGGACGGCCCGGCAGACCGCATGGGTCGGTTGTGGATGCTGTACAACACGGTGATCACGCCGTACGCCGCACCGGTGGTGACGGTCTCCTGTCCGAGGGCTTCGGTGTGGATGGAAGGCAACCTCTTTGCGGGTGGCGGTGCTGCGTCCGGCCGCCGGCTCCTGGTGGAGGTGCCGGGCGGCCCTGCGGAAGGGAGGGTGACAGGTTGCGACAACTGGGTGGACGCCGGTTACGGCGCCGTCCTTCCCGCGGGGTTGCGGGCCACGCGTGTCGGCGAGCCCGGCCGCAGCCTGCCGTGGCGCGGCCCGGTGGAAGCGGACTACCGGTTGCGCGCGCCCGTGCCGGGGATCACCGACGCCGGGGCGATGTGCGGGGAGTTGGAGAGCCGGCTGGGCGGCCTGCGTTTGACCGAATTCGTGCCGCCGTGGGGATGGCGACCGCGGCCGTGTCGCGGGCGCCTCGACCTGGGCGCGTTCGAGTGGAGCGGGGAACGTTGACCGGGTCCGGCGCCATGCGGTGTTTCTCCCGGCCGGTGCCCGAAGGGGGACCGGTCCGGTGTTCACACCTCCTTTACGATGCCCCAGTAAACGTCCAGTCGCTTGGAGAGGAAGAGTTGGATGGCGCGCAGCAGGGTGCGCGCCTCGTGTTTGCGGCCCTGTTCGATGATTTGTGCGAGGGTCATTCCGGGTTTCACGGGGAATGCGCTCTGGGCGATGATGGGACCTTCGTCGAGGTGCATGGTGACGAAGTGGGCCGAGACCCCCACGATTTTCACGCCGCGCTCGTAGGCCTGCCGGTACGCCTGGGGACCGGGGAAACTGGGCAACAGGGAGGGATGGATGTTGATGATCTTGTTCTTGTAACGCCAGACGAAGTTCGGCGAGAGGATCTTCATGAAGCGTGCCAGGACGACGAAATCGGTCTGGTGCTCGTCCAGGATCCGGAGCGTCTCCTGTTCGGCGCGGTTGCGGTCGTCCCAGGGGACGTGGACGAAGGGCAGGCCGTAGGGGCGGACGAGAGGTTGGAGATCGGGCCGGTTTCCCACGACGACCACGGGGTCGGCCCGCCGCAGTTTGCCGCTTTTCCAGGCGCGGAGAACGGCTTCCAGGCAGTGGGGTTCGCGTGTGACCATGACGGCCATGCGCTGGGTGCGGTGGGGCTCGGTGAACCGGAGGGTGATCTCCATCTCCAGTTCGCGCGCGAGTTGGTCCAGGCCGGTGCGCACGGCCTGCTCGTCCAGCTTGCGCGCGTGCCAGGAGGCCTGCAGCGTCATGCTGAACTGGCCGCGTGTGACCTGTTCCTCCAGGGCTTCGATGTTGGCGCCCTGGTGGAAGAGAAAGCTGGTGATGCGCGCGATGACCCCGGTTTTGTCGCGACCGATGACCGTGATCGTGGCGAACCGCTTCATGGCTCCACACTTCACACGAGGTCGAGCCGGCAAGGCAACGAGAATCGAAGGGGCCGGCGGCGTGCACTCCGCATGGCCGCGCGCGGCCGGTGTCCGGGCCGGGTCTTGCTCCGGATGCGGCCCGTGGTTACAACCGGTCCGTGCAACCGACGTCTGTAGCGCGGCTGGGTGTCCTGGGATCAGGAGCCGGAAGCAATTTCGTGGCGATTGCGGAGGCTTGTGCAATCGGACGGATACCGGCCCGGGTGGTGCTGGTCCTGAGCGACGTGGAGCACGCGGGGATTCTCGTGCGGGCCCGGGAACGAGGCATCCCCTCGCGGTACATCCCTCCGGGGCCGTTTCGAACCAAACTGGACGAAGAAGCCGAGCGAGCCTATGTGCGGGCGCTTCAGGAGGCGGGCGTGGAGTATGTGGTGTTGGCCGGGTTCATGCGCGTGCTGAAGGCGGTTTTTCTCCGGGCGTTTGAGGGGCGCATTGTGAACATTCATCCGTCGCTGTTGCCGTCGTTTCCAGGGCTGGCGGCGTGGCGTCAGGCCTGGGAATACGGCGTGAAGGTGACCGGGTGCACCGTGCATTTCGTGGACGCGGGGGTGGACTCGGGCCCGATCATCGGCCAGCAGGTGGTGCCGGTCTTGGACGACGACACACCTGAGACGTTGCTGGAGCGGATTCACCAGGCGGAGCACGAGTTGTATCCGCGTTGTCTGGCGGCGCTGGTGCGGGGCGAGCTGGTGTTGCAGGGCCGGCGGGTGCTGTGGCGTGGCGCCCGTCCGGAGGAGGAGACCCGCACGGGAGACCGTCCCGGCGGCTGAGCCGGCCTGAGGCAGAGGAGCGGGGGCAGCGATGAGCCTGGCGGATGCGTCCGGCGAGCAGAGGACGGCCGATCCCCGGGGGGATCGGGCCCGGCAGATTGTGTGGGGCCTGGCCACTGGCGTGGTCCTGGGGCTGGCGATGCGGGGGCTGGGCGGCTGGCAACCCGGGTGGTGGCCCTGGTTGGAAGGTATCAGCCGGCACGTGCTGGAACCGGTTGGGCAGGTGTTCTTGCGGTTGTTGTTGCTGGTGGTGGTTCCGCTGGTGGGGGTGTCGGTGGTGAGCGGCGTGTTGGAGTTGGGACGGGGTCGGAGCTGGGGACGGCTCACCGCCACGACGTTCGGGCTCTGCTTGTTGAACATGGCGGTGGCGGTGGTGCTGGGGCTGTTGATCATGAACCTGTGGGCGCCGGGTCGCGGCCTGCCGGCGGATGCGGTGGAGCGGCTGTATGCGGGTCAGACCGGGACGGCGGAATGGAGCGCCGCGCCGCGCCGGCCGGAGCTGACCCCGGGCATGCTGGTGGATCTGCTGATGCCGCGGAACTGGGTGGGTGCGGTGGTGGACTTTCAGATCCTCCCGTTGATCACCTTTGGCGTGTTGTTCGGCTTTGCCGCACGTTCCCTGCCCGACCGGGCGGCGGAGCGGGTCCGCTCCTGGATGGCGGTGACCGGCCAGGTGCTGTTCCGGATGGTGGAGATGGCGATGCGGCTGGCGCCGGTGGCGGTGGCGGCGTTGATCGGGGCGGCGGTGCTTCGCGTGGGTCCCGAACTGCTGAAGATGCTGGCGGGGTTTGTGATTGCGGTGTTGTTCGCGATGACGGTGCATCTGGTGGGGGTCCTGGGCCTGCTGGTGCGGTTGGCCGGCGGGCGGAGTCCGCTGGCGTTTTTCCGTGCCGTGCGGCTGGCGCTGGTCACGGCGTTTTGCACCAGTTCGAGTGCCGCCACGCTGCCCACGAGTCTGGCGGTGGCGCGTGACAGGCTGGGCGTGCACCCGGGCACGGCGGGTTTCGTCCTGCCGCTGGGGGCCACGATGAACATGAGCGGGACGGCGCTCTACGAGGGCTGCGTGGTTCTGCTGGTGGCGCAGGTGCACGGCGTTTCGTTGACCTGGGCGGACCAACTCACGCTGTTGGTGCTGGCGGTGCTGGGTGCGGTGGCGGTGGCGAGCGTGCCCGGGGCCTCGCTGCCGGTGATCATGGGATTGCTGGCGCAGTTCCGCCTCCCGCCCGAGGGGGTGATGCTGGTTCTGGGTGTGGACCGGCTGCTCGACATGGCGCGGACAACGCTCAACGTCGCGGCCGATCTGGTCACGACCTGCGTGGCCGACCGGGTCGTCAAAGCCGGTCACGATCCCGAGCAGCAGGCGCTTTCCTCGAGCTGAGGGGTGTCCGCTGGGGGACCTTTTTGCCCGACGCCGGTCGCGGTTCCCGGTTGCAACAGGATTGACGAGCCGGCGTGGACCGGCGTTGACTGGCCCCATGCGACGCTTCTGGAGCGCCGGGTTATGGGCCCTGTTGATCGGGGTAACGGTCTCGTGTGCCCATCGGGACGGGCCCCGCTCCGCGGCAACCGCCCGGCCGGTGCTGACGCCGGACACGCGGTTGACGGGGCGGATCGTCTCCGTCAACGAGGTCGGCAACTTTGTGGTGTTGCAGTTTCCGGGTGGTCGCCTGCCGGTGCCGGGCCAGTCACTGGCGGTTTACAGGGAGGGGTTGAAGGTGGGCGAGCTGAAGGTGAGCGGCCCGCAACGTGAAGATCACATTGTGGCGGACGTGACCGCCGGGGAGGTCCGCACGGGAGACGAGGTCCGCTCCAACTGACCGGGGCGTTTCCACGAACCACCGGCCCTGAGCCGATCGCGGGCAGCCCCGTCCGTAGGCGGATGCAGGTGGCGGACCGAGGCGATCCCGCCCGGTGGTCGGAGAGAACGCGTGCCCCGCTACGCCGCCACGCGGATCCCGCGCTGATTCATGCGGGTCAGGAGCCATGCGTAATCGGCGGCCATCTGGTCGGCCAGAGAGACCATGCGCTGGTCCACCGGGAGGATGTCCCAGGTCTGGACCTCGATTTCCAGGTGGTGGCAAAGGTCAGGGTCTGCCGCCAGCTCGTCCAGGAGTGTCTCCACGTGGTCGTGGGTGAGAAGGAACCATTCCCCGTCGCGGCCGTGCAGCGGGGCGTGCAAGTGGATGCGGCATTCCACGGCGGGCAGACCAGCGTGAACCGCCTGTCTGGCCTCGGCCAGGCTGCGGAAGATCACCCGTTGACCGTCCGACAGGAGGGCCACGACGTGATGTTGATAGTCGGTTTCCCGGATCGGGTCGAGGAACTCACAGATTTCCGGGCAGGGGCAGATGCGGGGGACCACGCCAAACTGAACCTTGCCGATCTTGATGTGCGCTTCCTTGAAGCAGGCCAGGGCGGCGGCCGGGTCTTCGAATTCGACGCCGAAATGAGCGGCGTCGTAGGCGACGGTGAGGAATTCGATGATCCGGGAATCGTTCATGTGTTCACGCCGGAACCGGGAAAAGAACTCCAAAACCTCGCCACTGGTTTCGAGCAGGCAGTAGGGAGTGGGCTCGAGGCAGAGCCGGATCAAACGACCGGTGCGTTCCAGGGTGCGATCCAGATGTTCGATGCACTGCCAGAGGTGGGCCCGGATGAGGGCGAGCTCCTCGGGGGAATAGAATGTGCCTTTGACGCCGCCGGGCAGGGTGCTGATGGTTCCCTCCACGCCCGGGGGCAGCAATTGGACCAGCAGATCACAGAGCAGGTTTGTGTAGGCGGTCCTTTCCGGGGAGGTCCAGTCGGGCAGGAAGACCCGGGGCGGGGCCAGTCGGTCACGGAAATGTCCGCAGGGGAAACTGTGGATACTGAAGACGTAGGCGCCGTGCTGATCCAGCCAACGGCGGAAGGCGCGGACCTCGGCCGGGTCGCTCAGTTCACGCGCGGCGCGTCCGCTGAGGCGGAGGCTGATTCCCATGGGGCGGTCGGGACAGAGCCGGGCCCGGACGGGCAGCCAGTACTGTTCCAGCCGGCCCAGTGTTTCGGCCCACGTATCCCCGCGGTAGAGGTTGCTGCAGTGGGCCAGGTGCAGGCCGTGCATCAGTTTCATGGCTTCCCACCGCAACCATACGCCCGGTCTGCATCCCGGCCAAGGGCCCGGTGCCCCGGCCGCGGCCTTTCCGGGGATCCTGCCCGGCTGCGGCGCAGATTGCGGGCGCCACGACCGACCCGGGCACAATCGGGGCCCGTCGGTCGGCTGGCTCCATCGAAGAGCCCCGGAGCGCAATGTCGGGCCGACTGGGGGGTACTGCAGCGGCTATCGACCCACGGGGCAGCTGGGTCGGGACGGCGGTCGCAGCAATGGGCCGTGGCCTGTGGGTGGCGCAGGGAGTTGCGGCCCCCGGACGGCGCGGCGCGGAGCAGGCCCGGGTGGTGCAGGGTGGGCGGGCAAACCATGGATGGGGCTGAAACCGCGCTACTGGAGCGAGTCCGGGCCGCGGATTACGGGCACAGGTCGCGTTTTCCCCGGAGGCAGCAACTCTCAGCCAGTTTTGCCGGCGCCGATCCAACACTTGACTTTTTTTTTTTTCTGTTTTATTGGCGCCATGAAAACCCTGAGTATGCCTGTGAATTCACGCGGAGTGCTCCGCGGTTTTGCGAAGCGAGGGTGGTTTACCCTGCTGTGCTGGGCGCTGGGTCTCAACCTGGCGATTGCGTGTTATCTGTCGGCCCCCAGGCCATGTCCGGCACCTGTGTGGATCAACGGTGTGCGATGTGTGTATCTCTTGTACGGCAGTGACTATTACATGTGGTACATCGCGGCTCCGGCCGGCAGTTGGGGATTCACGCGTCTCATCAATGACAACTATCAGTGGTGCCGCTATGAGTGTGATGACGGGCAAGAACGTAGTGCGTTCACAGGGGTCATCCTGGAGAGCCCGCTGTGCCGGGGATCGGCTCACTACCCCTGAGGGATCGAAGGCGTGATGCACCGGGTGCCGGCGAAAGCTGTTGCCATCCATGAGCGCCGGCGTTCGAGAGGGCGGGGCCGCGGTGGGAAGGGAGTCGTTGTCGAAAGAGCCGGCGTCGCTTGCGCTGTGTTGCTGCTGGCGGGGTTGGGAATGGCGGGTTGGAGGTCCGCGGCGTTCGTTCCGGCCGCCGGGGGCTCCGAGGCGCGGATCGGGGACGACCCGGCCGAGATCTTTCGGCGGTTCCTGGAGAATCCCGAGCCGGTACGACGGATGGTTTATCGCCGGTCGTTCAGTCGGCATCGGATTCTCGTTGTGGACGATCAGGGCCGGGAGCGTGCGGTGGAGCCGAGGCCGGTTCTGGAACATCTCGAATTGGCGTGGCAACCGATGGGATGGTACCGCCGCTTTGGGGAGGGGTCGCACCCGCTGTACCGAACCAAGGGATGGAAACACGTAGAATTTGAGCGGCCGGTGCCTGGGGCTGAGCCGGTGGTAGGGACAAATCCGGAATATTCGTGGTCTTTGAACAATGGACACACGCGCCTATCCATCGTGGCTCGGCTGTCGCGGGAGGAGGCACCGAACGACTGGCGTATGGCCAGGGCTATGGACACGCGGACGATTTACGATTTGCGGTTCGGTTTGGACGCCCTCGGCCCCGGTCGGCTGCAATGGATCAGTCCGGAGGAGTTTCTGGTGGAGGAGGTGGATTACCTGTCGTTCGGGGGAGGTCACGGGCGAATCGTGGCTTGGGACTCGCGGCAACGCCCCACGGAGCTCGTTTATGCGGCCCGGAACGCGAAGGGCAGATACGAGACTTGGAAGGTGCGTTACACGTACAGGGACGATCGCCCGTTTCCGCCGTGGCTCTATGTGGTGGAGGAAAACAGCGAGGACCGGGGTCGGTTATGGCATACGAACTATGTGGACGAATTCGAGCCGGGCCTGGATCCGGCAGCCCCGCGGGGTTACCACCCTGAGATGTTCCGCCGCGCGAACACGCCCTACGAGATTGTGACCCTTTACTCGAATGACGTTCGTTACATGGTCAGCGGGCAGGGGCGGCTTCATCGGCTGCCCGACGTGCCCTACGAACCGTTGCGGCAGCCGCATACGAACGTTTGGTTCAAGCTGTTCGTGTCGGGCGTGGTGCTTGCAGGGGGAGCGGCAGTGTGGTTGGGGCTGCGGCGACGGCGCGGGGCAAGTTGAGCGCAAGGGGCCGGCGATGGGCAAGGTCCCAACGTGTCTGGCGAGGCACGACCGAAGTCCGGTGTCTCCCACACACAGGGCCGGAGGAGGAGACGCGCAGAGGGATCAGGATGGGAAACTGAAGGTGCCGGCCGGTCTGGTGTGAGGAATGGCGATGCGAGAGGAGCGACCCGTGAGCGGTAACGCGGTGGGCAGCGGGCATCTCTCATGCAAGACGGTGCGCGCCGTTGTGCGCCTGGGCGGTCTGGTGCTGGTGGTGCTGGGTCTGGCGAAGTGGAGCGTGGCTGCAGGGCTTTCAGATGGGTTCGGGCCGGAGTCGGAAGCACGTCTGGTGGTGTGGCGGATCTGGGCGGCCCTGCAGGGCGCGGTGGAACTGGCCGGAGCCGCGGCGGTGTGGTTTCTGTCCCCTCGCATCGGGAGTGCCGCGCTCGTTGCGCTGGGTGGGGCGTTCGTCCTCTGGACGGTCTGGGATCCACCGACCGGGCTCCCGTGCCCCTGCCTGGCCGGTCTGATGCATGGGAGCGGTCATGTCCGGGAGCATTCGTGGGAGTGGCGGCTTGTCCTGGGGAGCTGGCTTTTTCTGATGGGTTTCCTAAGTCATCTGGCCTTGAACCGGCTGCATGAATCCGAGCCGTGACTTGCGGGCCTTGGCGGCGGGTGCGCTGGTCCTGACGGTGTTGTTGGCCTGCTTCTGGTGGCGCGACCTGGGGACGGCGATTTACGTCGGGTACGATGATCCGTGGGAACTGCTGAAGATCGGGTTTTTCGTTCGTCATCCGGAGCTGGGGGCGCGTGTCTGGAACGATCAGCCCTGGTTGCACACGCTGCTCAATGCCTGGTTGTGCCGCTCCATTGCCCCGGGAGCCTGGATTCCGCGGCTGTTTACCATTGCGTCCGTGGCGGCAATGTGGGCGGCGGTGGGCTGGATGGGACGCGGCGTTCCGGGTGCGTTGGGGCTCACGACGGGGTTTTTGCTGGTGGCCGGCACCGACACGGGTCTGCGGCTGATGCTGAGCACGATGCTGGAGCCGGCGAGCATGGCCTGGGCGGTGGTGGCTGCCGCCCTCCTGTGCGGTGGCGTGGCGGGGCCGGGACCTTTCCGAGCCGCGCTGAGCGGACTGGTGATGGCCGCCGCGTTGCATATCAAGTTTACCGCTGCGATCACGGTGCCGGGCATGGTGTTTCTGGTGCTTCGACGGTACGGTTGGCGGGGGGCTCTGAGGTTGTTGCCGGCATGGATGACGGGGTTCGGTGCGGGGTTTGTGGGCTTGGTTTGGGCTTCCCCGTCGTTTCGCTGGGACTGGCTCCTGGCTTCTCACTGGGAGGCGCGTCACGGGATCGAATCGGGCTTCGAGCCACCCACACCGTTGGAGATCCTGTTGCAGGTGGAAAACCTGCCGTGGCTGTTGGCAGGGCTTGCGGGGCTGGCATGGGCCCTGCGCACGGGGGCGTCACCGGTTGAGACGTTCGCCCTGGGTTGGCTGGCTGGCGCGTCTGCGTTTGCCTGCGTGGCCCGGCCCTGGTGGTACTACTACCAGTACCACTTTCTGGTGCCTGCGTCCCTTCTGGGTGGCGGGTTTTTGGAGCGCACGCTTGCCTGCCTTGGGGCATGGGGCCCCGGTGCCCGGACGGAGGCCCGATTCGCGGGCAGTCACGGTGGACGCTTCTCACTCCCGGTCTGGTCGTGCATTCTGGTCCCGGCCACGGTGGGAGCTTTGTGGCTGGGGTTCGGACTCACGGGCACGTTGCGGACACTCATGTTCATGGGACCCGGTTTCACGCCGGCCCAGCCGTTGGTGGTGCAGATGCTTCGCGAACAGGCTCCGCGGATCCGCTGGTGTTATGGTTCGGTGGAGTATCTTGCCGAGTTGGTTCAGGCCGGGGTTTATCCACCGCCCGAGCTGCTGGTGATGTCTCCCAAGCGTTTGTGGAGTGGTCAACTCAACCTGTCGCGGTTGGCGCACATCCTGGAATCCACCGGTACGGAGCTTTTGCTGCTTCACCGGCGGCGTGAACCGGCCGACCCGAACTTTGCAGAGTGGCTGCACCGGAGGTATCGGATGTGGGAGAGCATGGGTGACGCGCAGATCTGGATTCTTCAATCGTCCGGGGCATCCGACGCCGGCGTGCCGGTGCATTCCGATGGTTCGTGAAAGGGGAACCCGATGGGGGCGAACCGGGACTCTGTTTGCGGGACGACTCCTCGGGCCGGGGCGTCCGCGGCGATTGCCTGAGGGGGATCGGTCCGCACGGTGCGTTGAGGTCCGGAACGGGCGGCACCTCCGGGGCTCGACGGGCCGTGCGCGCTGGCCTAGCCTTGCCGGCGGCATGGATGCGAATCAACTCATTGACGGGCTGATTTTTTACATCGGTCTGTTGGTCCTGCTGACCTTCCATGAATACGGCCATGCGTGGATGGCGCTGCGGTGCGGCGACGACACTGCGAAGCTGCAGGGGCGCTGTTCGCTGAATCCGCTCGTGCACATTGACCCGATTGGCACGGTGTTGCTGCCGCTGTTGATGATCTTTTTGCCGGGTGCGGGCCGGTTTTTGGTGGGGTGGGCCAAGCCGGTGCCCGTGAACCCGTACAACCTTCGGAACCCGAATCGGGATCAGATCCTGGTGGCCATGGCCGGACCGGCCATGAACGTGTTGCTGGCCATCGTGTTGTTGGGTCTGGCGCGGGTGTTTGAACTGGTCAATGTCCCCGGTGCGGTCGGTCTCCTGGCCCAGATGGCTTACCTGAGCCTGTTGCTGTGTTTCTTCAATCTGATCCCCATTCCTCCGCTGGACGGGTCGTACGTCATGCGCCAGCTGACCGGCATGTCACATGAGACCTACCACCGGCTGGCACAGTATGGGTTCATCATTCTGATCGTGGTGCTGCAAATCCCCCTCGTGCGGCGTCTTTTGGCCGGGGTGACGCATGTTTCATGGGCGGCCATCGCCACCGTGTTCGGTCTGGGCAGCTGAGATGCGTTCCTGCACGGGGGCGGGCTTGCCGCCGGTGCCGAAGCGGTGAGCGGGTCGGATGCAGAGGGGTACCGGTGGCCGGTAGGGCTGCGCGCCTCGGGAGATCTGCGATCTGCAGCCGGGTTCAATTCCCTGACGGGAGCACGGACTGTGCGCGGCGCTTGAGCTCCTCGTTCCTGGTGAGGGATACGGCCCGTCGCAGGGCCAGCTGCATCGGTTCCGGCAGCGCTTGGTCGGGCCGCTGCTTGTGAAGACGTTCGGCCACGGTTATCAGGGCCGCGCAGGCCTCTTGGCGCGTGGGTTCCGGTTCGAGGAACGGCTTGATCATGGTGACGACCTCCGGTGTGGAAAGACCACCGACGGCTGCCAGGTAGAGACGGGCCATGGCCGGGTCCTGGACGTATCGGGCCGCCTGCCGGCACATCACGAGGCGTTGCTCGGCCGTCAGCTCGGGATCGGCTGCCCATTCGAGGAAGCGGCGCAGCGCGGTTTCACCAGTTGCGGCGTCGGGTGCCGTGTCCACCAGCGCGACCAGGGCCTCCACGACCTCGGGCCGGCGCCATTCCAGCAGGGCTTTCAGGGCGGCGGTGCGCAGCTCGGGCGGGCCGCTGCGGGCGGTGTTGAGGGTGTGTCGGAGCGCCTTGTCGCCACCGAGCTGGGCCAGCAGGCTGTACAAGGCCGGTGCCTGAACGGGGCCGGTGTTCACCAGGGCGGTGAGGACGGCTTCCGTTTCAGTCGGGCCTGCGCCGATTCTGCCGGCGAGATCGAGCAAGGCCTGCCGGGCGGCCTCGAGTTCCTGCGGCTGTTCGAGCCGGCGCAACTCGCTGAGCAGCCAGTTCCACTGCATCCGGTTCCCGAGCTCGCCGATCAGGCGCAGGGCGACCACGCGCACTTCGGATGGCTGCGCGCGCACGAGCCGTTGCAATCGCGGCAGGGCCACGGCCAGGTGCCGGCGCCGGACCACGTCCATGCCGGCCAGTTTCATGTTTGGATCCTCATGGTCCAGCAGACCAAGGATGGCGTGCTCTGCGTGCTTGCCGGGGAGAAAAGCCAGGGATGCGCGGGCCGCCTCGCGAAGGTCCGGATCCGGGTGAAGGACCCAGGCTGGCAGGGCGTCTGCGGCGCGTGGGTCACCCAACCGGCCCAAGGCGCGGATGGCGGCCATCTGCACGGCAGGGTCGGGATGGTTGGTGGCCTGCAGGATGGCTGGCAGTGCCGATGGGTCGTGTCGCCCGGCCAGTGCCGACAGCAACAAGGTCTGGCGTTCGGGCGGCAGCAAGGCGACCTCACCGGCGAGGACTCTGGTGACGGCCGGGTGGGACTCGCGGTGCGCGGCCTGCAGTGCTGCATGAAAGCCGGAGAGATCACCCGCGTGCAGGGTTTCCCGCAGGAGCCGGAGGTCACGTGGGCCATGACCCAGGATTGCGCCCTGCAGGGCTGCGGTTCGGATGGGGTCCGGGGCAAGGCCGGAGGTGCGCAGCCCGTGGTAGATTCGCAGCGCCTCACGATTCCGGCTGGCTGCCCGGAGGCGGTCCGCGGCACGCAGGAGCGCTTCACCGAGCACATGGCGCTCATTGGACGGCGTGCCGTCCCAGGCGTTCCAAAGGGCGCGGACAGCATCTGGCGTGGCGATTTCGCCGAGGGCCAGGGCCGCGGCCCGCCGGACTGCCGCGTCGGCATGGGCGAGCCGGGCGGCGATCTGCGGCACGGCAGCGGGGTCGCGTCGCACACCGAGGGTGGTGAGCAGACCGGCCAGGACTCGTCCCTCTGCGTGGGCCAGCGAGGCGCGCAGCAGTTCATCCACCTCCCGTCCGGGCATCGGTTCGAGCGCGTAGAGGGCCATGTGCGAAAGCCCGGCGTTGGTGAGCAGCGGGGCCAGTGCGGGCAGGCACCGGACCGTGCCGATGCGTGCCAGCTCGCGGCACGCATCGGCCCTGGTTTTGACGTCTGTGTCGGCGGACCGGATGCGTGCGCAAAGTTCGGCCTCCCTCGGATCGGGTTCGTTGTGCGTCAGCGGCGCGGGGACGGGCCGGCTGACACAACCTGCCGTGAGAAGGGCGCCGAGGAGCGTGCCCAAGAGAGTGGCGGATCGCAGGTGCATATGCCGGGGCATCCTTCAGATGGTGTATGGGGCCCGCATGGCGCGCGAGCGCAGCCGATTGGCCTCTTCATCGCCGGGGAACTCTTCCCTGGCCGGATCGTAGACGAGGTCGCGGCCCACCCACATGCAGATGTTGCAGGCATGGACCGTGCTCATCGAATGATGCATGACCGAGGCGTTGGCCACGGCCGGCCGTCGGGATTTCACGCAATCGAAGAAATCGCGTACATGGCTCATGGGCCGGCCGGTACGCGCCAGGTATTCCTCCATCACCCGACGGTATTCGCCCAGGAGCCGTGGAGAGGAAACCTCCGGCCGGGAGTAACCGTCCGCGCAAGAGGCCCAGCCTTCCGTTCCGACGAATCGCACGCCACAGGCGCCGTGCCAGAGTTCTGCGCCCTTGGTGAGGATGAGTCGTGTGCCGTCGGTGAACTCGGCCACCATGCCCTCGCCGGTGTCGTTGTTGACGTGGTGGTAGCGTACGGGGGTCGTGTGGGCCCGATCCAGTCCCATCAACGCCTGGGCAATGGTGTGCGCGCCCCATTCGCCGATGCAACCTGTGTGGAAATCGTAGTAGCCGCGCCAACCGCCGGCGACATAGGAGGCGTTGTAGGGGCGCCAAGGACACGGTCCGAGCCAGAGGTCCCAATCCACCTCGTCGGCCGGTGGTTCCGGTTGACCCGGCAGCCAGTCGTGACGCATGAGCGCATTGTCCCAGGGCGCGATTTGGACGTAGACGGTGTGGACGCGACCCAGCAGGCCCTGGCGGGCGGCTTCCTGGCAGAAGACGAAATTGGCCTCGCTGAGCCGCTGGGTGCCCGTTTGGTAGACCCGACCGTACCGTTGCGCCGTCTCGAGAACGGCACGGCCCTCGGCCAAGGTCAGGCACGACGGTTTCTCCACGTACACGTCCTTGCCTGCTTGCATGGCCCAAATGGCTGCGAGGGCGTGCCAGCGATCGCCGGTGGCGATGAGGACCGCGTCCAGGTCGGTTCGCTCGGCCAGGAACTCGCGGAGGTCGCGGTAGGTGCGGCAATCCTGGTTGCCGTAATGCTGGTCCACGATCTGCTTGGCGTTTTCCCGTGCCTGCCGGCGGACATCGCAGACCGCCACGAATTGGACGTCTTTTTCAGGCAACATCCATCGCAACACGTGCGTGCCGCGGGCGCCCACGCCGATGGCGCCCATGAGGATCCGCTCGCTGGGCGCCACCGCGCCGCCCCGGCCCAGGGCACGGGCGGGCACGATCGCCGGGAAACCCAGGGCTGCTCCCGCAAGGGACATGCGCCGCAGGAACTCGCGGCGGCTCAGGAAAGGACGGTGGCCAAAATGATTGCCAGGTCGAGCGCACGAGGACACCGGTTCGCGCATGGGCGGCAGGATAGGACGGCTGCCGGCGACAGGCGACACGTTTTTGTTCGGGTCGCAAGCAGTTGGATCGGCTGGATCGGGGCCGCCTCCGTCCGGCCGGATCGGGGCAGAGGTGGCCGTAACTGCCGACAGCCGCGGAGCGTGCCGCCGAAGGTCTGCGGCGGGTCGGATGGGGCGCCGGGTCAAGCAGCCGCCCCGGGGGCATCGGGTCGAAGCCGGACTTGACGGTTGCCCGGCCGGGGAGGATGTAAGAGGCGGAAACTGATGATGCCGACCGGGACTCAACCGACTCCGACTGGCTCACGCCGGCGTGCCTCGACTCGATCCGTCGAACCGGACGTGCTGCACACCGCTGCGGAGGCGCTTCCCCGTTTGGAGGCCTCGTCGGGAGCGCGCCCGCGCAAACGCGCTTCACCCAAGGTGGCGATTCCGCGGGTGGCGTTGTTGATCGAGTCGTCCCGGGCGGCCGGCCGGGCCCTTCTCTGTGGCATTGCCCGCTACGCGCACCATCACGGGCCCTGGTCTTTTTACTGGGAGGCGCGCGGTTTGGAAAATCCCTCGCCGTCGGGCGTGGCGTGGGACGCCGACGGTGTCATCATGCGGGACACCGGCGAGGTGGAACAGGTGCTGGCCCGCGGCCTGCCCACGGTGGTGGTTTGCCACCGGCACGGTGAAATGGACGGGGTCATCAGCGTGGTGACCGACGGCGAGGTGATCGGCCGGCTGGCGGCCGAGCATTTGCTGGCCTGCGGCGTCCGGCACTTCGCTTTCTGTGGTTACAAGGACTGCACCTGGTCCGAAAGCCGCTGGGTTTCTTTTCGACGCCGGATTGCCGAGGCGGGATTCGAGGCGACGGTGTTCCGCGTCCAGGCGGAAGTGACGGGTGCGCCTTGGCAGGACCAGCGCCCTGCCATCGCGCGCTGGCTCCAGACCCTCCCGCGGCCGATCGGGTTGATGGCCTGCAACGACGACCTGGGCCACGAAGTCGTCGCCGCCTGCAAATTGGCGGGGTTGTCCGTGCCGGACGACGTGGCGGTCATCGGGGCCGACAATGATGAGGTGGTTTGCGGATTGAGCGACCCGCCGCTTTCCAGCGTCCACATCAACTTCGAACAGGCCGGTTACGAAGCGGCGGAGATCCTCGACCGGCTCATGCGGCGGGGCCGGGGTGAGACGGGCAGGATCCTGGTCCGCGCCAGCCACGTCGTGCCCCGGCGTTCCACGGATATTCTGGCCGTGGACGACCCCGTCCTGGCCCGGGGACTGCAATTCATCCGGGATCATGCACGCGAACCGTTCCTCGTGGACGACGTGGCCCGGGCGGCGGGCATTTCGAGACGCGCCCTCGAGAAAAGGTTTCGCAGGTTTCTGGGGCGTTCCATCCTGCACGAGATCCGCCGCGTCCGCGCCGATCAGATCGCCCGGATGCTGGTGGAAACCGACCTGCCCGTGGCCGAGATTGCCCAGCGACTCGGTTTCAGTGACGTCCAACACGTGGCCCGCTACTTCCGCGCAGCCAAGCAAATGAGTCCGCTGGCTTGGCGGAAGCTCTACGGGCGCAGACCGTCGTGAACGCCCCGCGCTCCCCCGCGTGCCAAGAAGCGGCTGGAACCAGCCTGCGGGCTTCCAGGGGCTGCATCGGCAGCCGCTTGGTGCGCCCGGCGCGCAAGTCGAACCGTGCTCCTCCCACGAGGGCGCCGGCTCCCCGGCGGTGGATTAAATCCCGTGAGCAGAGCCGCCGGCAGGCCCAGGGTCGCCCCCGCTTCGCACCTGCCCGAGTCACCGGGGGGCCTGCAGGTGGTGGTGCGGGAACAGGGGTGGGGCGGCAGAAAAATCGCTCCAAGGTCACGAGGCTCCCGGGCGGATCGGCCTGGCGCCGTGGATTTGCGGCTGGAGCGGACCGCCGCGTGCGGAACCCGGTAAGCGTTGCCGGGCGGCCGAGCATACCAGTGGTCGCTCCAGGTGAGACGACCGTCCGTTTTCCACGGCGTCCGAGGGTACGGGTCCGGAGCTGTCCGGCCGCATTTCAGCCGGCCCTCCGCCCGGCGCCACAAGTAGTTGTTGATCAGCATGTTGTATCTCTTGACGGCAGGCGACCCGTGGATGGTCGCGGGGCAGGCAAGCGACGTTTGTGACGAGTGGTTCGCAAAATGGCGAAATCTTTGCGCAAAATGGCGTTGTCTCCAGGACCGTTCACGATTAGGGTTTGCTACGGCAGGCGCTGTCCGAAATGGACGGGCCGCACCCGAACCTGAGATTCCTATGAGCAGATTGGATTCGAACAAGCCGGTTCCGCGCAAGGTGCGCCATGCCGGATTTCGTGCGTTCACCCTGATCGAGTTGCTGGTGGTCATTGCCATCATCGCCATTCTGGCGGGGATGCTGCTGCCGGCGCTTTCCCGTGCCAAGGAGCGGGCCAAACGCATCCACTGTTTGAACAACATCAAGCAGCAGAGCACGGCCCTGTTCATGTACGCGGGCGACAACAATGACCGGCTGCCGAGCTGGCGGGGAATCGGGAACTGGCTGTGGGACATTCCACAGGCCGTCACGGACCGGTTGGGGCCGGAAGGGGTGATTCGGCCGTTGTGGTACGATCCGGGGTTCCCCGATCAGAACGACGACGAGTTGTGGAACTTTGCAGTGAACGCGGCCGGCACCGGTTTTCGGGTCGCGGGGTACGCGTACACATTTGACGGGACCGGCTCCTCCGGTCAGCCGATTTTGAACCCGACCAACGTGAACAAGAAGATCACGCCAGAGTCGATCACCTTGGGCGCGTTGACCATGCCGGCGCCGCCGCCATCCGAACGGGTGTTGTTGGCGTGCGCCACCATCTCGCAAATGAACAACGAACGCAGCCGAAACAACAACAACTACACGCGGATCATCGGCGGCTGGGGCGGGGGGACCAAGCCCCACCGGAGCCCGCACCTCAACGGCCCCATCCCCAGTGGTGGCAACGTGGGGATGCTCGATGGCAGCGGTCGTTGGCGGAACTTCAGCGAGATGCACGTGCGTACGTTGTCGGGCCCGTACTTCTGGTGGTAACGGGCCCGAGGGCCTTTGTGGATTCCACAATTTGGGATGTGTGGACCTTGCAAGAAAGAGCCGAGCGATTTCGGATAGAGACCGCCGGTGAGGGCGGCCGGTTTGCCGTCTTGTTCCGCCGGTGGTGTCGGGCTGTGAGACAGTCAACCGTCAAACCCACCAACAGAAGACCTGAACCTATGCGCAAAACCTGTAAATTCGTCCTGGCCGGCACGTTGGTGCTGGGGATGCAGTGGGCCCTCTGTGGCGCCACGTTGAAGAACCGTTGGAGTTTCAACGAACCCAGCGGCCAGACCACCGCCGTGGACTCGGTGGGCGGCAAGAACGCCACGCTGATGAACGGCGCCTATTTTGACGGCGCTGGATCCGTCTGGTTGAACACCCCCACGCTGCCGTCGAGCGACCCGAGCGGCGACTACGTGGCCTTGCCGCCGAACATCATCACCGGCTACACGGCCATCACCATCGAGGTCTGGTACACCCCGTTCGTGACTGCGTTTTGGAGCCGCGTATGGGACTTTGGAAACAGCCTCGATAACAGCGGGGCCTCCACTTCCTACTTCTTCATGCGGACCGGCGATGCCAATGGTGGTGTGCTGGGCGACATCACCATCATGGTACCCGCGCGGAACACGCAGCAGGTCCCCGGGCCGGTGATTATCACCGGTTCCGAGACACACCTGGTGTGGACCTCGGACGGGAGCACGGGCGTGGCCCGGATCTACGTCAACGGGCAGCTCGGTGGCGAGACGCTCGGGTTCACCAACACGCCCGCCATGATCGGTGAGACCACCAACAACTGGCTGGGCCGGTCTCAGTGGGGTGCCGATCCTTACGCCAGCATGAGTTACAACGAGTTCCGCATCTGGGACGGTGCACTGAACCCGCTGGAAGTGGCGGCTTCGTTCGTTTCAGGGCCGGACACGGTCGACACCGATCCGGGCACCCTGACGGCGGTCTCGCTGGATCTGCCGGCAACGTTGTCGAAGGGTTCGGCGGCCACCGCCAAGGTGATGGCCAACACCTCGCGGATCCCTTTCCCGGTGGATGTCACCGGTATGCCGGGTGTGAGTTTTACATCTTCGGATGAGAATGTGCTGACCGTGGACACCAGGGGCCGGGTCACGGCCGTGGGTCTCGGCACGGCCACCATTACGGTGGAATTCACGTATGACGGTGTGACGCAATCGGCCCAGAAGGACATCACGGTCCTGAATCTGGAGCCGCGGCTGATCCACCGGTACAGCTTCGACGAGGACGGAAGCTTCACGGCCACGGACAGCGTGGGTGGTGCGGACGGCACCATTCAGATCGCTGCGGAACAGCGGGATGGTCAGGCCATCCTGTACGGCACCGCGCTCTCGTACGTGGAATTGCCGGCGAATTTGATCACGCCGAGCACCATCACTCGAAATGCCATTACGTTTGAGGCGTGGGCCACCTTTGGGACGAACGCCAACTGGGTACGCCTCTTCGACTTCGGCAACACCGTGGGGTCGGACGGCGGCAACTACATCTTTTTCTGCCCGCGCTCCGGCGGCGGTGATACGCGTTTCATCATCTCGAACACGCAACCCGGATGGAGCGGCAACGGGGAACAGGGCGTGTTCATTCCGGGGACCATGGACAACTGGACCAATGTCCACATCGTGGCTGTGGTGGACTTTGGTCGGGACCTCATGGCCGTTTACACGAATGGCCGTCTTGCCGGTTTGAACACGGCCATGACGCGGGAGCTGAGTGCGATCATCAACAACTACAGCTATCTGGGGCGGTCGCTCTACGGCGCGGATCCGTATCTGAACGGGTTGATCGACGAATTCCGGATCTGGGACGGTGCGCTCAGCGCCCAGCAGATCGTCGCCAGTTACCTGGCGGGCCCCAACAACACGAATAATGCTCCGGGCGAGTTCATCAACATCGATGTGGATGCGCCGGCCCAGATCACGGCGGGTTTCCAAGCCCGGGTTCGGGTCATTGGCAACTGGCAGAACGCACCGAACGTGGATCTGCTCACCGATCCGGATCTGCAGCTCAGCTCGGACAACCCGGACATTCTGACCGTGGAATCCGGCGGTCTGTTGACGGCCGTGGCCCCGGGAACGGCCACGCTTCGTGTCCGTTATCAGGGGCTCGAGGCGACCAAGGAGGTGCAGGTGGTGGCGCCGAGCGCCACGCTCGTCCACCGGTGGACCTTCAATGAGACCGAAGGAAATCAGGTGGCCGATGTGGTGGGAGGTGCGCACGGGTACATCACCATCGGCACCAACACACTCGGCGTCACCAACGCCTACTGGACCGGCGCGGGTGAGCTGGTGATCAACACCAACGCCGCCCTGGGCGCCACGGACACGTACATTGACCTGCCCGACGGGATCATCTCCCGCCTGACCAACAACGCGACCTTCGAGGTGTGGGTCACGATCTACAACTCGGACGCGTGGTCGCGGGTGTTCGATTTCGGCAGTCTGCCGGGCGGGCCGGATTGGACGGCTGAACCGAACATCTTCCTCTCGCTCAACGGGCAGTTCAACTGGGTGTACGGCAGCATTAGCGCCAGCGCCCTGCCCACCAGCACGAAGTTGCATCTGGTGGTGCTCTTCAACGAGCAGGAGCGCCAGGTGAAGTACTACCGCAACGGTGTGTTGGTGGCCATGAGCCAGCCGGGTGCGCTGAACCTGTCGCTGAGCCAGATCAACGACACCAACAACTGGCTGGGTCGGTCGCTGTACTCCGAGCCGATGCCGACGCCGTGGCGGGATCCCTACCTGCAGGCCGCGTACGACGAGTTCCGGATCTACTCGGGTGTGTTGACCGAGGCGCAGATCCTGGCCAACTACGCCGTGGGGCCGAATCCACCCGCGGAAGGGCCCGCCCTGTCGGCGCGCATCGAGGGTGATCAGCTCATCCTGAGCTGGCCCAGCAGCGCGGCTGGTTTCGCCCTGTACGCGACGCCCGTGCTCGGGTCCGGCGCGAGCTGGTCGGCCGTCGAGGGCACGCCCACGCTGGTCGGCGATCACTATGAGCAGGCGGTTCCGCTGGCGGGGGCTTCGCAGCGGTATTTCCGGCTGCAGAAGTAGCCTGTTGGATCCCGTTCCGAGTCCATGAATTGACACGGGCTGCACGGAGGGCGTTCCCCGTTCCCTTCGTGCAGCCCTTGGTTTTTCGGTCCGAATTGCCATGAGACACGCGCCTTGCGTTCGGGCAGAGGACCGGCAGGGCCGTGGCCGGAGGAGGCTGCCGGGCGGGCTCGCTCGGTTTGCGGCCGGCCTGATGCTGGGGCTGGGTGTGTGCGGTGTGGATCCGGTACGTGGTGCGGAGCCGCCGCCGGTGCCGCGTGGTGACACTCGGATTCATGATCCGTCCACCGTCACTCGAGATGGCCCGCGCTGGTGGGTGTTCGGGACCGGCCGCGGGATCGTTTCTCGATGGTCCACCAACCGGTTGGATTGGCACGAAGGCCCATCGGTCTTCCGCGAGGCGCCGGCTTGGGCCACGGCATGGGTGCCCGGGCATCGGTTTCGGTACTGGGCGCCGGATGTGATTCGCATGGGGGACCGGTTTTATCTCTACTACTCGGTCTCCACCTGGGGGTCGAGGCAATCGGCGATCGGGCTGGCACGGGCCAAAACCTTGGACCCGGAAGTGGCCGGAGGGGGTTGGGAGGATGCCGGTCCGGTCATCCGGACCACGCCGGAGAACGATTACAACGCCATCGATCCGGCCGTGTTCCTGGACCGGGACGGCCGGCTGTGGTTGGTCTTCGGGTCTTATTGGTCGGGAATCAAGTTGGTGGAGTTGGATCCTGCCACGGGGCTGCGCAGGGATCCTGCCGCGCCGTTGGTGTCACTGGCCTGGAAGGAGGCGATAGAGGCGGCTGCCCTTTTGCGGCATGGAGACAGTTACTTCCTGTTTGTGAACTGGGGACAGTGTTGTCGGGGGACCAACAGCACCTACGAGATCCGTGTGGGCCGGAGTCACACGGTCACGGGCCCGTACCTTGACCGGGAGGGCCGCGACCTTCGGCAGGGCGGCGGCAGTCTGTTTCTGGGCAGCTCGGGTCGGTTCATCGGGCCCGGCCATGCTGCCTTTTTCGAGGCCGACGGCCGTTGGTGGGTGAGTTACCACTTTTACGATGCGAACCAGGGTGGACGCAGTGCGCTGGACATCCTGCCCTTGGAATGGGACGCGGAGGGTTGGCCCGTGGTGCAATCCCGGCGGGAATAGGAGCCTCGGTTGCACGGCCCCCGGCCGTGGAACCGGTCCGGGTACGGAGGGTTGCAGACAGGAGGGACCTCCGCAACTCTCCGGTTTTCGGTGGGGAGGGTCGTGACCTTCTCATGCTGCTGGCAGGGAACGCTCGAGTCATGAACGCGATCAAATTCAAGGTATCAGCGAGATGCTTGAGTCCGTGGGCGGCGGCGGTTGCTGTCCTGGGCTTGACCGATGTGGCGGCCGCGGTTGCGACGGATCAAGCGGGGCCACCGCGTGCCTCCGCGGTCCTCCGGGTGGATGTGCGACAAGAGGGCAGGCCGATCAGTACGAACCTGATCGGAGTGTTTTTCGAGGACATCAACTACGCCGCCGATGGCGGGTTGTATGCGGAGCTGGTTCAAAACCGGTCGTTCGAGTACCAGCCCACGGCCCGGCCGGACTGGACGGCGTTGACGGCGTGGGAGACGGTGCGGCGGGGCGGAGCGGAGGGTGCCTTGGTCGTTGCGGATGCGTTCCCGATCCATCCCAACAATCCGCATTACGTGGTGTTGGAGACGCGCGTTGTCGGGCGGGGCTTCGGTTTGCGCAACGGTGGGTTTGACGGCATTGCCGTGGAGGCGGGCCGAACCTATGACTTCTCGATGTTCGGCCGGCAGTTGTTTACCGGGAATCGCTGGGGTGGCAGTGGAGTGCTGGAGGGGCCGGCAGAGTTTGCGGTGGAACTGGAGGCGCCGGATGGAACGGTCCTGGCTTCGAACCGGGTGAGCGTGACCGGTCGGGACTGGCAGAAGGTGACGGCGACGCTGATGCCCGCACGAACCGAGGAACGCGCGCGTCTGGTCGTGCTTTCGCGGACTCGCGGGGGTGTGGCGCTGGACATGATTTCCCTGTTCCCGCGGGACACGTTCAAGGGACGTCCGAACGGGCTGCGGGCGGATCTGGCGCAGGCGATTGCGGATTTGAAACCCCGGTTCGTGCGTTTCCCGGGCGGTTGTCTGGTTCACGGGTACGGGTTGAACAATCTGTACCGGTGGCCGCAAACCATCGGCCCGGTCGAACAACGCCGGAACCAGCCCAATCTCTGGGGCTATCACCAGAGCATGGGCCTCGGCTATTACGAGTATTTCCAATTCTGTGAGGACATCGGGGCCGAGCCGGTTCCGGTGGTGCCGGCGGGGGTGTGCTGCCAGAATGCCGACTATCAGGGAGGGACGGGCCAGCGCGGCCTGCCCCTGGAGGAGATGCCGGCCTATGTGCAGGAGGTTCTGGACCTGATCGAATGGGCCAACGGCCCGCCCGATTCCAAGTGGGGTTCGCTCCGGGCTGCGGCCGGGCACCCGGAGCCGTTCCACCTGAAGTACATCGGAGTGGGAAACGAGGAACATATCACCCCGGTTTTCAAGGAACGGTTCCGCATGATCTACGAGGCCGTCCAGAGGGAACACCCGGAAATCACCGTCATTGGCACGGTGGGACCGTTTCACAGCGGGCCCGACTACGACGAGGGCTGGCGATTTGCGGATGAGCTGAAGCTCCCCGTCGTGGACGAACATTACTACGTCTCCCCCGCCTGGTTCTGGGAGAATCTTCAACGCTATGACCGCTACGATCGGGGTCGTTCCAAGGTTTATTTGGGCGAATACGCCGCGCACGATGTGGGACGGCGGAACACGCTGCGATCCGCCCTGGCGGAGGCGGCATATCTGACGGCGCTGGAACGGAACGGGGACGTTGTGATCATGGCCTCCTATGCTCCGTTGTTGGGCAAGGAGGGCCGCACGCAGTGGCGACCGGACCTGATTTATTACACCAACACGCGTGTGTTGCGGACCGCGAACTATTACGTGCAGCAACTGTTCAGTTTGAACAGTGGCGATGTGTATTTGGAGGGGGTGTTCGAGGATCCCGCACGTCCGGCCGGGGAAGCGCTTCGGCCGGACGACCGTGTGTTTGTGGGGACGTGGGACACGCAGGCCGAGTTTGACGACGTGCGTGTGGAGGTGGACGGGCGCACGGTCTGGTTGGAGGATTTCTCGCGGCCGGAAGGCGCATGGCGGTCGTTGAGCGGCCGGTGGTTGGTGCAGGATGGTGTGTTGCGGCAGCTTGGCGATGCCACGCCGGCTCGTTGCCTGTTCACCGCGCCTCCCGGGTCCGCGCGGTTCACGCTGACGCTGCGTGCCCGCAAGACTGGAGGCAGCGAGGGTTTCCTGATCGGGTTCCGGTACCGCAGTGCGGATGATTATTACTGGTGGAATCTTGGGGGATGGGGCAACAGCCGGCACGCGTTCGAGAAGGCGGTGGACGGTGCCAAGCAGGAGATCGGCCGATCCCGGCCCGGGCGAATCGAGACGGGCCGGTGGTACGAGATCCGGTTGGAGGTGGACGGGCAGAAGGTGCGAGGCTTGTTGGATGGGGAGGTGGTGCAGGAGCTGGTAGATCCCGGTTTTGTGCCGCGGTCGGACTTTGCCTGGTCGGCCGTTCGAGACCGGTCCACGGGCGATGTCATCGTGAAACTGGTCAACGGGAGCGGTCGGCCCCGGTCGTTGACCCTCGAATTGCCGGGGTTGACGGGAAGGCGGAGCGGGACCTTGACAGTCCTGACGCATGCGGATCCGCTGGCTGTGAACGAGTTCGATGCACCCGACCGGATCCTGCCGCAACCCCGGACCGTGGAGGTGAGCACACCGTTTGCCCTGGAGGTGCCTGCCTGGTCGCTGAGTGTGTTACGGGTTGCCACCCGGTAAGTGGGGCGCGTCAGGATCCGACACACTGCCGGGCAAGCCGCGCCGGTAGGGTGGTTCGGGTTGGGCCGGGCTTTGACCTTGGGCCGGTTCAATTGGCGGCGAAGGTCTGCCAACGTCCCCGGATGATGGCCCGGACCGAGGGGCAGAGGGGCGGGAGTTTGTCGGGATTGAGAAAGTTGAGGTCGAAGTGCCAGTTGCGCCGGGGTGGATTGTACACGCTGCCGGTGCCGGGCCACCGATTAGTCGCCACCCGGCTCGGATAGAGGACGATCATGGATCCGTTGTAGGTGAGGGTGCGACCGCTCCAGTTTTCCAGGAATCGCGGAAAGTTCTCCACGCCGCCGCTGTAGGCACCCGGCGTGGTGGGGACGATGCCGGCCAGGAAGGCGGCGTTGACGGTGGTGTCGGTCGCACTGCGATAGGACAACGAGCGGTGACTGTTGGCGTCGTCCCAGTTGCCTGAGAGGATGGTGATGGCGTCGGCGATGAGGGCTGCCGGCTTGGTTTGCGTGGTGTTGGTGGTGCCCCTGTGGGCGGCCGGGGCGTTGTAGTGCCCCAGGACGTAGAGAGGGTTGGGTGTGGCGACGGTCAATCCGTTGGCGGGTAACGTGGCCCCGTTGACGAGACGGACGGCCGGCAGGACCGATGAAGGGGCGGCACGCAGGTCGGCCACGTAGAGGGAATTGATGGGGCGCCCCAGAAGGGCCCGGACGGGGTTGGTTGCGGAGGAGGCCCAGGTACTGAACTTCGCAACGTCCAGTTCGACTGCCCGGACAGTCTTGCCCTCGCGTTGATCGGTGAAGGAGACGTTGGTCCGGACGAAATTGGTGACGGCCGTCCAGGGCAGGCTGACTGAGGCCGCGGCCGTGAGGGTGCCGCCCCGGACTTCCAAGCCGGTGTCGCGGAGGATCAGGCGCAGATCGGCTGAGTTGTAGAAGCGGGCGCGGCCCAGTTCCGAGGAGGGGAGTTCGCCCGGCGGCGGGGGTTCCACGATGGCGCGAACGGCATCGGGATCGCCGGGCCCGCCGATGGGTACGTTGAGGGTCATCACGCCGCTGTCGGTGCGCCCTTGGAAAACGGTGGTGCCGTTGCCGCGGCTCAAAGGATCGTCCGGGTGTTTGTGGAGGTGGAGCGAGCCGGCTGTTGTGACATCGTCCAGGAAGGTGAGGGTGACTCCCGAGTTGGGATTGCAATAAATGTCGCGATTGCCGTGTACGCGGCCGCCTATGGTCATGGGCGCCCCCGGATTGATTTCCAGGTCCAGGTTGTAAAAGATGGCAAACTGGAAGATGGGGATCACGGCCAACTGCACGTCCTGTTGGACGCCCGCAGCCACCGGGTGGGTGTGGGTCAGGTCTCTGGCACGGGCGGCGATGCGGAAGGTGGCTGCGTAACCCGAGAGGCCGCGGTACTGCGACTGGAGGTTGGTGAGCGACCACGGGGTGGCCTGTTCGACCAAGATCCCGCCCGGTTCTCCGGGCGCGGCTTCGAATTCATAGGCTGCCCATTCCGGGTTTTCTTCTTCCGTGGGGATCCGGGTCCGGTAGACGGGCAATTTGGCCACGACGGCGGCAACCCCCTGGCGGTTGTAGTCGTGAATGATCTCGCTCAGGACCTTTTCGGTGGCGGCTTCGGCTGCGTAAACCGTTTTCTGATAGTCCAGGTTGCGCCGGGTCAGTTGGGCGGTGTGGGCGGTCCAGGACATGGCGGCTGTCAGAATGGCCACCGCCACTCCGCCGAAGAGAACGACCTGGAGCAGTGCCGAACCGTGGCGTGTGCCGGGCCTCAAAGGCGCAGTTTTCATATGGGATTCCTACTCCAGCGCCCTTCGGGTGATTCGCGTGCGGACCTGGTAGAAGTCATAGAGTCCGCCCGGACCCGCCGCCATGCTGGGGAAAAGTAGTTGGTTGAACTGCAGGGTCAGGGCGATGACGCGGTTGTTGTATGGGTTGGTTTGGACGGTTCCGGACAGATCCTCGGCGGCGAAGGCGAGTTCGTTGGTGACGAAACGGGCCAGCGTTTGACGGGCCCCGCCTTCCGGGTCGAGCCGGACGAGCTGCTCGCTGGCCGCGTCGAGGAAATAGCGGACGAAGCGGTTGGTGTCGGCCTTGTCCGTGTAGATCTGCAGTGCGTTGCCTGTCTGGGGTTGACCGGGCGACACCGGAACGAACGTGGACTCGTCTCCCCAACCCACCTGGATCCATCCGGCCTCCCGGACCTCCTTCTCCAAGAGACTGAGGGACCGCCTGGCCTCGTCCGTGGCGCCCAACTTGGCCCTTCCGATCCTGTCAAGCCGCAGCCCGAACAGATGGAAGGAGATCAACCCGGCGATGACCAGGGTCAGGAGGGCGGAGGTCACCATGACCTCGGGCAGGGTGTATGCCGCACACTGCGGCGCATGGGTGCGGGGCAGCATGGGAGCAGGTCGCCTCATTGGTCCGGACCGCGGTAGGTGGTGACCGAGTTTGTGAAAAGGCCGCGGTGCTTGAAGTCCCAGATGGTTTCGGCACGGATCAGTTTCAGTGGCGGGTTGGTGGACACCACCACGATGCTGACGATGGAGGTGGCGTAGGGGATGTTGTCGCCGCTGGCTGGGATGTCCAGCACCTCGACCCGCGGAGGGAAGTTGGCCGGAACGAGCTGGTCCACCGGTGGCGAGGCCTGGGTATCCCACTTGGCTGCGCGGGCCTGCTCCAGACGCGCTGTGGCCAGCGCCTGGGCCGAGAGCCAGTACGCGGTCCATTCCGCCCGTTGGGTCGTGATCACATAACCGGTCAGGACGGAACCATAGAGGAGCCCGCCGATGGCCAGGGCCACCATGACTTCCGCAAGGGTGTACCCTTGATTGGCAGGCTGCTTCCGGCAAGCCCGTACGTGTTTCATACGGCTCAACTCCCTCGGATTCGCCGGTTGGCCGGGAAGCAAATCTCGTGCCTGTTATCGAGGGCCTTGTTTGCAATGTTGGGCAGCCCTGGGATGGGGCAGCGTGTGGCCCCCAGCGTCCTATTTCAAGACATCCGGGTGCGCCCCGGGCGGGGGCCAGCAGGTCGTTCGTGGCAGGCGGGGGTGGAGCCGCGGGGAATTGTGCTGTCAAAGGAAGTCCCATCCGATTCAGGGGAGGAACCCCACAAGGATTGGGATGGTGCCGGGAGGCTTTCTTGAAGGGGGGACGAACCATCGGAACGGTTGCGGGTCCGGGATCGGACGGTGGAGCATACCGGCGTGCGCCTGCTGTCCGGCCGGTCAGGGTGGGCGCGGTGTGGGTCCCATTTGCGATGGCTGCTCGGGCTTGCCGGTGCGGGAAACCTGCCGTAACCACAAGGGCATGTCTTGTTGGGCTGCCATTTTCGATTGGGACGGGGTGATCGTGGACTCCTCGCGTGCGCATGAGCGCGCGTGGGAACGGCTGGCGGCGGAGGTGGGCCGCCCGCTCTTTCCCGGGTTTTTCCTCCGGAGTTTCGGCATGAAAAACGAACGTGTGATCCGGGAACTCCTGGGGTGGACGGCTGATCCGGCGGAACTGGCCCGGTTGGGTCTGCGGAAGGAGGAGTTGTTCCGGGAGGAGATTCGGGAGAATCCATTACAGCCGCTGCCGGGAGTCCGGCCCTTTTTGGAGCGGCTGCAAACGGCGGGCGTTTCCTGTGCGGTGGGGTCCTCGACCCCCCGTGCCAACATCGAATGCGTGATTGACGGCCTGGGATTGCGCCCGATGTTCCGCGCGATCGTCACAGGTGAAGACGTTCAGAAAGGCAAGCCGGATCCCGAGGTCTTTTTGCGGGCGGCGGAACGGCTGGGGGTGCCGCCGGAACGGTGTGTGGTTTTTGAGGACGCACCGGTTGGGATCGAGGCAGCGCGGCGGGCGGGCATGCGTGTGGTCGGGGTGGCGGGTACGCATCCGGCCGAAAAGCTGGTGGGATGCGACCGGGTGGTGCACCGCTTGGACGAACTGACGGTGGAGGAGTTGTCCTCGTGGTTCGGATCGGTGGCGCCGGGCGCGGGCGTGGGAATGGCGGGCGGACCGGCTTGTGCACCCGGCCGGTTGGGCCCGGTTTGAGTGCTGCCCGCGGAGCCCACGGGTAGAGGGTGGATGGGAGCCCCGTTGTTGGCGGCGGGATTTTGCTGTTTATCTCGGGGTCCGGCTGGGTTAAGAATCCGGCCGCCATGAAAGGTTTGGAACAACAGGTGGCGGTTGTGACCGGCGGGAGCCGGGGCATTGGCCGTGCGGTGGCGTTGCGGCTGGCGGAGGCCGGCGCGGACGTGGCGGTGGTGGCCCGGTCGGTGGAGGCTTGCGCGGCCACCGTTGAAGGGGTGCGCAACCTGGGACGCCGTGCCTGGGCATATGCGGCGGACGTGTCGCAGGCGGCCAGTGTGGAGGCGGCGGCGGAGGCCATCCTGCGGGAGGCCGGTCGCGTGGACATCCTGGTCAACAACGCGGGCATCACGCGGGATGGTTTGCTGATCCGGATGAGCGAGGCCGACTGGGACGCTGTCCTGGACACGAACTTGAAGGGCGCCTTTTTGTTCACGCGGGCTTTTGCGCGTTCCATGTTGAAGCAACGGGCGGGTCGGATCATCAACATCAGTTCGGTCATCGGGTTGATCGGGAACGCGGGGCAGACCAATTATGCCGCCAGCAAGGCCGGTCTGATCGGGTTCACGAAGTCTTGTGCGCGGGAGTTTGCCTCGCGGGGCGTGACGGTGAATGCCGTGGCACCGGGGTTCATCGAGACGGACATGACGGCCGTGTTGAACGAGGAGCAGCGGCAGGCGATTCTGGCGCGGGTGCCGATGGGTTGTCTGGGCCGGCCGGAGGACGTGGCGCATGTGGTCTGGTTTCTGGCGCTGCCAGAGTCGCGATACATCACCGGGCAGGTCTTGACGGTGGACGGCGGACTGGTCATGTAAAGGGCGGCGCGGACGGCGCCGAAGACGGTTTTTCGGGGCTTGACGCCCCGGGAGGGGTTCCCTAGACACAGAGCAACAAAGACCGAGCAACTGGAGAGACCCATGGCTGAAAACAGCATCGAACAGAGAGTCAAAAAGATCATTGTCGAGCAGTTGGACGTGAACCCGGATCAGGTCACGCCGGAAGCACGGCTGATTGATGATCTGGGTGCCGACTCGCTCGACGCGGTGGAGCTGATCATGGCCTTGGAGGAGGAATTTGGCCATGACATCCCCGACGAACAGGCGGAGAAAATGCAGACCGTCGGGGACATCATCAAATACATCGAGGAATTGGAAGCGGAATAGGGGCCGAAACGGATGGAGCGGGGCAGGGCGGCGGTCCGGCCGCGCGCGCTGCCCCTTTTGAGTTTATGGGAGGAAGTTCCTGCGAACGCCGTGTGGTGGTGACCGGGCTGGGTGTCGTCACCCCGCTGGGCACCACCCTCGAAACCTTCTGGGAGAACCTGATTGCCGGACGCTGCGGGATCCATCGGATCAGCCGGTTCGATCCATCGCCGTTCGCCACCCAGATCGCGGCGGAGGTCCGGGATTTTGATCCTTCCCCGGCCTTTCCCTCGGCCAAGGAACTGCGGCGCACCGACCGGTTCGCCCAGTTCGGCATCTACGCTGCCTGGGCGGCTCTGAAGGATTCGGGTGCCGACTTGGACAAGCTGAACCGGGAGGAGATCGGGGTGATCATCGGCTCGGGTATCGGCGGTTTGGAAACCACGACGCAGCAGCACCAAGTCCTGCTGGAGCGGGGGCCCAACCGGCTGTCGGCGTTCATGATCCCGATGCTGATCAGCAACATGGCCTCGGGCATGTTCTCGATGTACTACGGTCTGAAGGGCCCGAACTACGCCACCTGCTCGGCCTGTGCCACTGCCAACCATGCCATTGGCGAGGCGTGGCGCACGATCAAGGCGGGCGACGCGGTCATGATGTTTGCCGGTGGCGCCGAGGCGACCATCGTGCCCATCGGCATTGGCGGCTTTTGCGCCATGCGCGCCATGAGCACCCGAAACGACGATCCCCAGCATGCGTCCCGGCCTTTCGATCGCGAACGCGACGGTTTCGTCATGGGGGAAGGCGCCGGCGTGATCGTCTTGGAGGAGCTGGAACACGCCAAACGGCGCGGCGCGCGCATCTACTGCGAGGTGGTCGGCTACGGCAACACGGCGGACGCCCACCACCTCACGGCGCCTTCGCCCGGTGGCGAGGGGGCGGCCCGTTGCATGCGGATGGCGTTGCGCAACGGCCGGTTGAATCCGGAGGACATCACCTACATCAACGCGCACGGGACCTCCACGCCTGCCGGTGACGTGGCCGAGACCCAGGCGATCAAGGCCGTGTTCGGCGAGCACGCGCGGCGGCTGGCGGTCAGTTCCATCAAGGGCGCCGTGGGCCACATGCTGGGTGCGGCCGGTGCGGTGGAGATGGCTGCCTCGGTCCTGGCGCTGTGGCATGGCGTGGTGCCGCCCACCATCAACTACGAGGTGCCGGATCCCGAATGCGATCTGGACTATGTGCCGAACACGGCCCGGGAGCTCAAAATCCACGCTTTCATCAACAACTCCTTCGGCTTCGGCGGGCACAACGCCAGCATAGCGGCGAAACGGTTCGAGGGTTGAAACACCCGCGGGTACGGTCCGGGCGGACCCGACCCGCGCTGCCGGCATGAACGCGCTGGCCTGGATCGAAACGAAGCGCGACGGGGGTGTCCTGTCGGACGCCGACTGGCGCGCGTTCGTCCGGGCCGTGGTGGAGGGGACCGTTCCGGACTACCAGATCAGCGCACTGCTCATGGCAGTGTACTTCCGCGGCCTGAGCGAGGCGGAGACCGCCGCGCTCACCCTGGCCATGCGCGATTCGGGCCGGACGTTCACCTGGCCGGCCGACTCGCGGCCTGTCGTGGACAAACATTCCACCGGCGGCGTGGGCGACAAAGTGTCGCTGCCGCTGGCGCCGCTGCTGGCGGCGCTCGGGTTTCGCGTGCCCATGATCTCCGGGCGCAGCCTCGGCATCACCGGAGGCACGCTCGACAAACTGGAGTCCATCCCGGGTTGCCGCACCCGCCTTCCGCCGGAGGCCTTTCAGGCGCAGGTCCAGGAGGTGGGCTGCGCCATTGTGGGACAGACCGAGGACCTCGTGCCCGCCGACCGGAAACTTTACGCCTTGCGCGACGCGACAGGGACCGTTCCCAGCGTGCCGCTGATCACCAGCTCGATCCTCTCCAAGAAACTGGCCGAAGGCATTGAAGCCCTTGTCCTGGACGTCAAGTGCGGCCGGGCCGCGTTCATGCGGGACCTGGATTCGGCCCGGGCGCTGGCCCTTTCGATGCTCCGACTGGCCACCGCGTGCGGGGTGCGAACCACCGCCCTGGTCACCGCAATGGATCACCCCATTGGCCGGGCGGCGGGCAACTGGCTCGAGGTCAAAGACACCCACGAGTTCCTTGTCGCTTGTGCGGAAAGTCGGCCCGGCTCCGACCGGACAGCCGGGTGGAACGATCTGGAGCGGCTCGTGGTGGAATGCGCGGCTCATCTGTTGAGGCTCACCGGACATGCGGGCGGGATGGACGAGGCGCGGGAGCAGGTGCGAGCCTGTCTGTATTCGCCCGAACCATTGCGGGTCTGGCGGTGGATGCTGGCCACCCAGGGTGCGGACCTTGATGCCTACGAGCGTGCACTGGGCCGCGACACACTGGCACCGTGTGTCCGGGAAGTGCATGCCGTTGAGGACGGCTGGGTCACGGATTGTGACGCCCGGATCGTGGGCGAAATCGTGCGTGATCTCGGAGGCGGGCGGCGGAAGGCGGAGGACACCGTGGACGCGCGCGTGGGAGTGGATCGGCTCGTGAAGGTTGGCGAAAAGGTGCACCGCGGCGATCTGCTGGCCCGGGTGCACGGGCCGGATGCGGAGCGAACCCGGGCAGCGGCAGCGCGTCTGGAAAAGGCCTTTCGGATCGGCGCGTCCCGGCTTCACCCTGCCGGGCCGATACTGTGGGAAGCGGGGGTGACAGTCAGCCGTTGATTGCTTGTTCCGGGTGCCACAGGGCGGGGCAATCACCGGGAGAAACGGCTCGTGGGTTTTCTGCAACTCCGGGCCTTGACACTTTTTTTTTTTTACACTAAATGACATGAAAACAACATGGTCCTCACTTCCGTTTCGCTTCACCAGGAATCCTCGCATGGCTCGCGCCGCTGCGACCATCCTGCTGGCGAGTGGTGTTTCTGCCATGGCTTGTTGGCTCGGCTTCGACAAGGATTGTCCGAACCCGATTTATTACGGGGGAGAGATGTGCTGGCTTCTGGACGAAGCCGATACCTTCCCGTGGGTGACTCGGGCGTATGGTACCTGGGCATACACGAGCTACTACGGCGATCAGGACCAGCATTGTACCTACCTGTGCCCTACTCACGGCACCCAGCCTTTCTTCACAGGTGCATATCCCACCGGGAATCGGGTGTATTGCCCGCCTGCACCGTAAAGTCGGAAAGGCTCAGGGGACTGCGGATCAATACCGAGCGGAGCGTCGCCACAAGCGGGGGGCCCGTTTCCATCGGGTGGGCTGATCGACGTTCTGCCCCGCGCACGGGGCAGGGAGCGGGCTGCGCCCGGTCGGTGCACCTTCCGGATAGCCTGCGGTTTCGCCCGACCAGGGCAGTGTGCGTGTAAAAGGTCTCTCAAGCCCATGATGTCGCCTCGTGCTCCCATCTCCGCGGCATGGCGCTTCTGCCGATTGATTCTGTCGCACGCTGTCAGGCGGGTGCCGAGGCTGTTCCTGTTATTTCTGATTGTTTGCGGGACACTCATGGTTGGTGCGGGGCCGGGTTACGCGGCGGATGAAGACACGGATTTCCGCAAGTTTCTGGCGGAAACACCGTGGATTCGCCGCATCGTTTACCGCAGATCCCTCAGCTACGAGCGGGTCGGAGCGGCTGACAGACCGGGGGCGCCCGAAGAGCTGTTGCCGCGACTCCATGTGCTCGGTGAGTACGAAGGGGCGTGGCAACCGAAAGGCTGGTACTTGCGGTGTTTCATGGACATTCTTTACCCGTTGTACAGCCCGCAGACGGGCTGGCTCTTTACCAACGTGCCGGAACCCGGTCTGGAATATGTCATCGGAGCCAATGAGGAGTACCAGTGGCGGATTTCTCCCGGGCATGCGGTTGTGACGATCGATCCTCTGCCGGGTCGGCCGGGGCACGTGGGTTCCATGGGGATTGTGCACGCCCATTATGAATCGCAGCTACGTCGGATGCTGCGCCTGGGGTTGGATCTCATGGGGCTGGGCCGGCTGGCCTGGCAGGACGAGCGTAGTTTCACAGTGGAACCGAGCGTGCTCACCGGCGCTTACAAGTGGCCGAATCCTGGTGGAATCGGCGAGATTGTGCGGCTTGACGAGCTGGGCCGGCCGCTGGAGGTGGTATACCAGGTGCGCGGCAGCGCACCCGATACGCCACCGGTTCGCGTTCTTTATTCTTACAAGGAGGGTGTGCGGTTTCCTCCCCACGGAATCCTGGTGTTTGAGGAGGTTCCGGGAGAGGGGCTGGTGGTCCACACGAATTACATTGACGAACTGGTCATGGGCTTGGACCCGCAGGCTTCTCGAGGTTATTATCCGGAGCAGTTTCGTTCAACGCGAGTTCCGCTCAGCCGGCTCCTGGTGTGGTCCAACCTCACCCGGTACGAAATCACACGAGACGGCCAGTGGACACCCGCGCCGGCTCCGGCTTATGAACCTCTCCCCGAAGAAGTATCTTCCAGGTTCGTTCGCAATGTACTTTTTGGGGTTGTCATGCTGGGGCTGCTGGCGGCTGGTTGGATGTGGTGGCGTTTCAGAAGGGTTGCCGGGGGTCGGTCTGGTGACGCCGGGCCGTCGTGAGGACCACGGCGTCTTGGAGAGTCGGGGCCGGTTTCCGCGGCGGTTTGACGTCTTAAGCAGCTGACCGGCCGGATCCCGGTGAGAGTTCATCCGGCAGGGTGTGAGGTTTTGTGGTGGGAAGCTGCGTATAGCCGGGGCCGGTGGGAATTGGTGCGTGTGTTGGCGCTTGAGGTGGCAGATGAGTCGCCTGAGGATTCCAGATGCTTCAAGGACGGGTGTGAGCGGGATCGTAACTGCGGTATTGCGGATGGCTGGTGGGGTCCTTTTTGTGGCGGGGCTGTTGTCGCTCGTCGAGCCCGCGAACGGCCCGGCAGGCGCGGAATCTGGTGGAGAGAGGGTTGGGGTGCCACATTTGCAGTGGGTGGGCTGGGCGGAGATGGCTGCGGGCGCGGTGGTGGCTTTGGCGCCGCCTGCTGTAGGGATGGGAGTGCTGACCGGCACCGGAGCGGTCCTGCTGGGATGGCGCGGATGGTTTTTGGAGGCTGGGGCTCCATGTCCCTGTTTGGCGGGACTGCGGCAGCGGCTCGGATTCACTGCGCAGAGCTGGGACCCCTGGATGCGCGCCCTTGCTGCGTGGTTTTTGATGACGGGTTTGGCGTGCATGTTCGTCCTGTGGATGGGCCGGGAACGGTGTCGGAAACCTGTCGCACGGGAGGTTGTTCCGGGTCTTGGGATGGTCCTGTTCCTGTTCTGGAGCTTGTTCTGGTGGACGGGTGCGTATCGGGAGGTGCTGGTGGGGGTGGATGATTGTTTTGAGCTGCCCAAGATGCTTTTTTTGGCCCGACATCCTGATCTGGCGAGGGCAGCTTACAATGATCAGCCCTGGCTTCACACGCTGATCAATGCCCGATTGATGCGTTGGTTGGGCGAGGAGGTTCTATGGCCGCGATTGTTTCAGATGTTCTCAGTGTCTGCTTTCTGGATGGCCGTGGGGTGGCTGGGGCAGCGGCAGCTCGGTGTTGCTGGCCTGCTGGGGGCGGCTGTCCTCATGCTGAGCAATCAGGAGACCGTGCCGTTGTGGTTCAGTGTGATGTTGGAGCCGGCGGCCCTGGCCTGGGCGTGTGTGTCGGCGGCGTGTTTGTATCGGCCCGGGGGGATGCCTCGCCATTGGCAGGTGGTTTTGTCGGGCGTGGTGATGGCCGCGGCTGCACACATGAAGCTGACCGCGGCAGTTGCCGCTCCGGGCCTGGTGGCGCTGGTGGCGTCTCAGTATGGATGGATGGCCGGCATCAGAATGCTCCTGCCGTGGATGGCGGGGTTTCTACCTGCCTTCGGACTTTTCGCATTCATATCCCCGAACTTTCATTGGGGTTGGTTGCTGGGTGTGCACTGGGAAGCACGACACACGCTCACCGTCGAGGTTCTCGACGTCGAGATGTGGGGCCTTTTCTTGCGGTCCGGATGGCTGCCGACGGGAGTGGCGGGTCTCGCGGGACTATGGATCGTGTTGAGGCGGCGAGATCCAGCCATCGGATGGTGGGCGGTGGGGATGCTTTGCGGGGCGCTTGCATTTCTGGGGATCGCACGTCCCTGGTGGCCCATGTACCAACTGCAGTTTCAGATCCCGATGGCCGTCCTTGGTGGTCTGGCCGTTCAGCAGGCGTGGTGGAACTTGCGCGACGTCGCGGTGGTGGCAGTTCGGGGGGGACCGGCGGGTGTGGGAAGGCCGGTGGATACCCGGTGGTTGGCCTCGGGATTCGTGAAGTTGTTGGCGTTGCCCACCCTGGCTGCTCTATGGATCGGGCCGGGTGCGGCCGAGATAGGGCTGGGACTGCCGAGGATGCGGGAGATGACGTGGCTGGTGAATCCGGGTCGTCTCGAGCTGTTACGGCTGTTTGCACCGAAGGTTCGGTGGGTGTACGGCTCGCCGGAGACGGGCGGTGAGCGGTTTCTGGCCGGTGTATGTCCGCCGCCGGAGTTGTTGGTGGTGTCGGGCAAACGCCTGGCCAGTGGGACGCTGGATGCCCGGCGTTACAGGGAATTGATACAATCTTCCAGGCCTGAAGTCTTGATTCTCTCGCGACGTGATCTTGCGGACCCGGCGCTTTTGGCATGGGTGCGGGATACTTACGAATGCGTTCATCGGACGGAGACCCATGACATGTGGGTTGTTCGGTCTCTGCTGCCTCAGGGGGCAGTATTACAGGATCTCCGACCGTCGCTCCTGGGCCCGTCCCACGGGATGTGATGCCGGGGTGGGAGCCTCCGGGAGTGTGAGGAGAAAACAAGCCGGCGAGGACGACACGGCGGTTGTGGGCAAGCGAGCGACGCGGTGTTTTTTAGGCGGTGGCGGCCGGGCGGGCGCACGAGGGAATGTGTGTGTGTGGAGCGGCTGGTGAAGGTGGGTGAACGGATGCGTGGAGGCGAGGTCCTGGGGCGTGCGCACGAGCTGGACGCGGATCGGACCCGGAAAGCGGAGGCGCAGATGGCGAGGGGCATGGAGAGCCGGCGAATTGCGGATGTCGCCGGCGGGCGGGTCCTGATCAGCGTGGGGTTGGCAGGTGTGGACTGAGCGCCCGTTCTTGAGGGTGGTCGCAAGGGCAGTCGGGGGCAACCCGGGGCACACGGGTTATGGGAACGGCTTGTCTCCGTGCACGGAGGGTTGCGGCCTTTTGGTGGATCGGATGGTTCAGGGGTTGCGCGGCGAAGCCGGGCCGGGCTCCGGCGGAGGTTTGGAGATGTTGGGGGCGATGGACCGGTGGCAAGAAGACCGCGAGGGGTCGGGACGGGGCCCGAACGGATACCATACTTCGTTGACGGGCGGGCTGTCGCGGCTGTATGGCTCGTCACCTCGGGCGCACGACGGGGAGGGGCAGGCGGGCGGTTGAAGAGGGAAGTGGTATGTTAGCGTATGGAAGTGAGTATTCATCCGGCGCTGGCCGGGCATCTGGGGGAGGCGGTGCGCTTGTTGCGCCGCCGGCTGCGCAAGCGTTTGGAGCGGGTTCGGCGCGATCCTGATCCGGAGCGTGTCCATCAGTTGCGCGTGGAGACGCGACGGGCCCTGGCGCTGGTGGACCTGGTCCGTGCGGCCGGACTGACCCGGAAAACGCGCAAGTTGCGGAAGGCGTTGAAACGGCAATTGGACGCATTCGACGAGGTGCGCGATTTGCACATCTGCCGGCAGCGCCTTCGGGAGGTGGCGAACGCGCCGGGGGAGGTCGAACCCCTGGCGACGTTGTGGGCGAAGCGGGAGGAGAAGATGGCCCGGTCGGTGGCGCGGAGGCTTTCCGGCCTGTCTTTGAAGGAAGGGGAGAAGCGCTTGAAGAAGTTGGAAAAAGTGCTGGGGCGGGCCGCTCGGGCCGAGGGGGAGGAACCGGTCCGGGGCGCGGTGGTGGGAGTGTTGGAACCCCTGTTCGCGGAGGTTCAGCGGCGGTCTCGGTTGGTTCGGACACCGGCCGGGGTTCACCGTTTGCGGGTGGCGTTCAAGAAGTACCGTTACGCCTGCGAGATGTTGCGGCCCTTCCTGCCCGGTCTTTCTGATGCCGTCCTTGCTGCGATGCGTGAGTTTCACGGGCTGATGGGGGATTTGCAGGATCATGCGGTGCTGCGGGGGGCGGTGCGGCGGGACGCGGCGAAGGCGGGTTTGCCCGGGACGGTGCATCGGGCGTTGCTGCGGAAGCTTCAGGAACGTCAGGTTGAGATTCTTCAGCGGTGTCAGGCTGCGGTGCGGCAACTGGCCTCCTGGCGGCCTTCCGGACTGGCGCGGCCGCGGTCCCGGTGACATGCTCGGCGTGTGAAGCTGTACCTGCTGCGTCATGCTGAAGCTGAGGACGTCCGGGAGACCGCCTCCGGTTCGGACGCGGAACGGGCGTTGACGCCGAAGGGGCGGCGCCGGGTGAGATGCCTGGCTCACGCGCTGCGGCAGCGGAAGCTCGAGTGTGATTTGTTGTGGACGAGTCCGCTGAGGCGCGCGTTGCAGACGGCCGAGCTGATGGCGCGCGGCCTGCGCATGGCCCGGCCGCCGGTGGTGGTGGATTGTCTGGCTCCGGATCGGACCGCTCGCGAGGTGGTGGCGGAGTTGCAGGGGCTGCGGCCCTTGCCGGACGCGCTGATGCTGGTGGGGCACGAACCGATGTTGAGTCGTCTGGCGGCATGGTTGTGCACGGGCGATCCCGAGGGGCTGGACCTGGATCTGAAAAAGTGCGGCCTGATCCGGTTGGATTTGGACAAGATTCAGGCCGGTCGCTGCGCGACGTTGGAGTGGTTGATTGCGCCCCGGTGGTTCGCGACGGATTGAGGCCGGCGTGAGGCGTCCGGGGCGCGTGCTTATTCTGGCGGTGCCGGTGTGACGACCCGATAGAACCGGGTGGCGTGGGTTTGCGTTTCCGGAGCGAGCTCGACGGTGCGGGGCTCCGGCCCGGGGGCGATCAGCTGGACGGTGACCCAACTACCTGCGTTCAGCTCTGCGGTGGCCTGCACGGCATAGGATCGGTAAGGCTGTGCCACGAAGCGCAATCGGAGCGGCCCGGAGCCGGGTTCGCGGATCACCTCGAAGGCGAGCCGGCTTTGGGGATCGAGCGGGTCCGTGCCGGCCGCGTATTCCTGTCGGTTGGCCAACCCGTCGCCGTCGCTGTCCTGCGCGCCGTCTGCGGGGTTGAGCGGGTCGAGTCCGTGGCGGGTTTCATACCAGTCGGGGAGGCCATCGCCGTCGGAATCGGTGGGCATGGGGGTGTTGGGCCGGCCTGGTGTGGGTGGCCCGCCTGCCCAGTGGAGGGGCTCGTTTCCGTAGAGCCGGGGCTCGACCTTTTGGAGGGAGGCACCCTGGCCGTCGGCCTCGGCGGGCCAGGGCGGCTGGTCGTCGTAGCTGACGCGGTCCATCTGCACGTACGGGACGAAGCCGGGTTCGGGGCTGTCGGGTCCCTCGGGCCGGTCGGGCGCCAGCAGCAGGAGCGTTTCACCGGCATTGTCGAGTGAACCGGCGAACGGGCCGGTGAGCGGCACGGTGTCGGGCATGTTGAATCGCGCGCGGAAGGCCGCTTCGCGGGCGGGCTCGGCGGAGGGATCGAAGTCGGTGACCACGATGAATCCGCCCGGTGGGAGGACCGTGCCGGTGGGGAAGACGAATGACACGGCGCCGGCCAATTTCCAGCGGTTGGTGGGATGCTGCGGGTCGTACAACGGCACGGCGGCAGAGGTCACGTTTTGGAGCTCGATCCATTCCTCGGATCCGTCGGGTTCACCCGATGGGTGGTAATGGATTTCGTGAATGACGACGGGTCCGACCTGTGGCGGTGCGTTGGGGGCGCCGCGGCCGGTGCGGAACTGTTCGAGCGAGGCCGGCTGGTCCACACCGAAGGTCGGCCGCTCCAAGGCTGCAAAGTCGGTCCCGGCCGAGGTTTCGATCCGTCCGAATGCCTGACCATTGAACGAGGCACCCCAGGCCACGCGGTCGCGGTAGCCGGTTTCCTGGCCGTCGCGGATTTCAGTCAGCCAGAGCTCCTCGCCGTGGGTGGAGCTGAGGGCGAAGGCGCGGTTGCCGGCCTGCGGATCGTTGAGCTGGGCCTCGTACACCACGAGGAAACCGCCGGGTTCGAGAACCGTTCCCTCGGGGAACCGGTATTTCCAGCGGTCGCGGGCGTTGTTGCTGAGTGCCCAGCCACTGATGTCCACGGGCTGATCGCTGCGGTTGTGCAATTCCACGGCGTCTTCGAACGGCGGGTCGGTATGGGCGAGGACCTCGTGGATGACGACGTTTGAGAGTGGCAGGTAGTTGCTCTCGGCGGGTGTGGGGGTTTCGGCAAAGGTGACGATGTTGGTGGCACCGTCGGGCAGTCGGCCTTGGGAGGCACCCGGCCGGGCGGGACCGAACGAAACCTGGTCGAGAACTTCCCAGACGTTGTTTTGGACGCGGTAGAGGACCAGCACTTCGCCGCTTTCGGCCAGGGCGAAGGCGGCGTGATCGGCACCTTGGGCGGTGTCTGCGTCGGCCACGAACCGGGCGAAATCGCCCGGGCCGATGAAACTGAGCGGGGGCACACGGAACCGTTCCCGACCGGCCAGCGAGGGATCGTCGGTCAAGATCAGGCCCTCGAGAGCAACCGGAAAGGCTCCGCTGTTGTAGAGCTCGAACCAGTCGGGTCCGGTCTGTGGCCTGGCCATCCATTCGTTGAAGCGGAGGTTGGCGGGCGAATCGAGTGGGGCCGGCGCACTGTTGGGGGCGCCCGGTGTGGGCCGGCTCAGGAGGGTGAGGCGGTCACCTGAGATCCCGATGGACAGGTCCGGGACCTGTGGCCCGTATGAGACGCTGTCCACCAACCGGCCGGCGGGGTCCCAGAGGTGGACGGTGGCGGCCTCACCGGGCAGGGGGCGACCCAGGTTGAAGCGGTCGGGTCCATGTTCGACCGGTGCATCCGGGTCGCACCAGATCACGAGGTAACCGAACGGTGGGAGGAAGGTGCCTGTGGCGAAGGTCCAGGCCCGGCCGAAGTCGGAATCGAGTCCGATGCGGTAGCCGGAGAGGTCCATGGCGGTGCTGGTGGGGTTGTAGAGTTCGAGGAAATCGGCCTGGCGGTTGTCGAAGAGTAGAGATCGGTTGCGGGCCAGGATTTCGTGGATGCGGGGGCCGGGGGCCAGGTCCCATTGGTTGCTGGTGCCGGGTGTGGGCACCGCCAGGGCCATCCAGAAGTCGCTGCCGTCCGGTACCCGACCGAGCGAAAGGTTGCCCTGGTTGGCCACGTACTCGATTTCTTCAAGCTTCACCGCTGCGGCATCGTAGAGGACCAGTGCTCCCGAGGGCGGGATTCGCAGCAGCAAGCGATCCGGGCGCGGCTCCGTGTCGAGCCGGATCCATGCGTGTCCCAACGGCCCGAGATAGGCGCGCGGCCACCATCGAGCCACCGTGTCGCCGACTCCGACGTACAGGCCCTCCAGTGAGGCGGGCAGATCGGGGGAGCGGTTGAACCATTCGATCCAGCCCGGGTTGTCCGGGCCCGTTTCGGGCGACCATTCGTTGATGGTCAGCATGCCCGGATTGGCCAAGGCCGCCGGCTGGTTGGCCGCACCGGGGGTTGGCTGGCCCAGGGTCCAGTCGTCCTGCCATCGGGCCAGTGTGAAGTCCGGTGCTTGGAGGCCGAAGACCACGCCATCCACACGGTTGGTTGCGGCGTCGTAAAGGAAGACGGCGTCACCTTCCCGGTCCAGGCCGAAGGGCGCATGGATTTCTTCGGGCCGGGGCTCGGGCGGGTTGCACCACACGACCAGGTAACCGCCCGGCGGGAGAATCGTGCCCCCGGGAAAGACGAATTTGCGCGGGTTTGAATCGTCGGTGAGGCTCCAGCCGGAAAGGTCCACGGCGGTTTCGCCGGGGTTGTGCAGTTCGATCCAGTCCGGGTAGACGCCTCCGTGGGGGACAGCCCTGCGATTGTCGGCCATGACCTCGTGGATGCGGACCGGCGGTGCGGGCACGGGGCTGGGGGGCTGACCCGGGGTCCCGCCGGGGGTGGGGCTGGCCTGCCAGTTCATCGGGTCGAACGGGTTGGCCCAGGGACCCACCATTTCCAGTGAGGGCCCGCGGCCGTCGGGTTCGGTGGGCCAGCCGGGTTCGTCGTCATAGGTGACGGCGGCCAGGACTTTGCCGGTTGGATCCCGCAGGATGATGGACTCGCCGCCGTTGGCGAGGTTGCCGGCGTACCATCCCACGGGCAGCACGCCCGGATAGCGTGCCAGCCAGGCGTTGGTATCGGTGTTGGATGCCAGGACCCAGTACGCACCGGGCGGGATGACGCTTCCGGCCGGGAACCGGAACGAGATCCCTTCGAACTCGCAGCCGCTCAGGTCCACGGCTGTATGGCCGAGGTTGGCCAGCTCGAGAAACTCCTCCTGACCACCTGCAGCCGGGTTGTAATGGAGCTCGGTGATGCGGATGGTGGAGCCGAGCTGACCGACCCGGAAGGTACGTTCCGCGAGGGCGCTCCAGGTGGTGCCGACGAGTGACCGTGCCCGGATGGTGACCTCGCCGGTGATCCGGATGGGGCCCGTGCAGGGCAGGGCCCAGGGCGCGACGGCTCCGGTGAATGGCACGCGCGGATCCAGGCCGTTGGTGGTGTAGTAAATGGTGCCGGCCTCGTTGGTCAGGACCAGTTCGAACGCGGCGGGGACCCAGTCCTTGGGTGCGAGGAACGCCGGGGCATTGGTGAAGTGGTAGAGCCCCTGCTGATGCAGTTGCTGGAAGTAGATCGGGGTGCGGGCGCGGATCCATTGCTCGAGGGCCGGGTCGAAGTCCGGCATCAGTTCGGACAACTGCTCGCGGAGCTCTGACAGGCGGGCCAGGATATGATCGAGGTCCAGCGCGCCCCCGGGTGAAAAATGTTTGTGCACCCGATCGGCCCAGAGCAGGCGAAATTCCCCGCTGAGCCGCAGCCGTTGATAGAGTTGGGCGATTTCGGACGAGCTGGTGCTGGCCAGGCCGGAATCCCACGGGCCCGACCCGCTCATGGTGAAGGTGTTGAGGGTGACGCCGCGATTGCCCCAGCCCATGGCCCACTCGGCGTCCCACACCACGAAACGCCACGGCCCGCCGGCACGATCCCGGCCGGCGCGCCAGTTGTTGCCCGGCCAGTCGCCCGTGGCCGCCCAGGTGTTGAGGATCAGGTAATCGGCAAAGTTGGTGAGATCCAACCAGCGTGCGATGTTGCTGTAGACCGTGGGCACGGCGGGCGACTGGGTCCAGACGTAGTTCGCCAAGGCCTGAAAGTCGGCGCGGTCCCCGTCCACCACGCCCGCTTGCCCGGCCGATTGCGCCCAAGCGGGGCCGACGACATCCCATTCGGGGCTGCCGCCCAGGTGTTCTTGGAAGAACTCCTCGTGCACCCGTTCGCAGGGGTTGTACCAGGGTGAGGCGGTGTAGTAACGGCCGTTGAGGAAGACGATGGCCAGGGTGCCGTGGGAGGCCGGTTGTCCCATGTCGGCCGACAAACGCCGCGTCAGTTCGTCGCGCACGAACGGGTTGCCCTGTTCGTTGAAGCCCGCCCGCAACACCAGTTGATCGAATCGTTGCACGTGGGTGGTGGGGAAGAGGGGGTACTCGAGCCGGCCCGGTCCGTAATCGCCCCGGAAATAGAGTCGGTAGGAGAACTTGCTGGTGGGTTGTAGGCGGGGCCGCTGGTAGTCGCTACCGTGGACGCGGATGCCGGCGTCGGCTTGGAAACCGGCGCCGTCTTTTTCGATCCACTCCACCGATACGGGACGTTCCCAAGCCAGGCCGTGTTGGGAAGGGTTGTGATAGTCGCCGGGGGCCAACGGTTGCCAGGGGCCGCCGGCGTAGGTGCCTCCTTCGATGCCCAGAATGCCCGTGGGGCCGTAGAGATGATTGGACGCCGTGACCAGCGAGAGCGTGGGGAGCGAACGCAGTGCGGGGGGCAACCCGAAGAAGTAACTGTGCGTGACGGTGCGTGAGGGCAGGTGGCCGTCCTTGAATGCCGCTGCGCGGAAAAGGGTGGTCCGGTCAATGCGCAGCCGGCCCGGAAAGACCGGGCTTTGCCGCGTCGGTTCGCTCCCGTCGGTGGTGTAGTGGAACTCCACGTCCGGCGTTTCGCATGAGAGGATCAGATCGAACGGGATTTCGAAGTGCCCGCGTTGGACGTTGACCTGCACGGGTGCACAGACGCCGACGATGGAGCCGGGCCCGTTGGGCGCGCCGGGTGAGGGCGAGTCGTAGTAGCGCCATTGGCCGTCGGGTGCCAATCCGTAGCTGTGATCGTTTCGCTGTTCGGGGTACTGATCGAAACCGCTGACGCGTTCGAACGGGGTGCCGGGGGCGTACAACCCGAGGTGTTCCCCGCTGAGGGCCAGCCGGAAATTGGTGTGCAGCGGCCGGGAGGGATCCGACGGGCGCCGGTCCTTGCCCGAGGCGAACACGACCAGGTAACCGTTCGGCGGAAGGACGCGTTCCGGGAAGACCCAGCGGGCAGGGGCGGAGGGATCGTCGCTCAACGACCAGCCGGCCAGGTTGACGGGTTCGGTCCCGGGATTGTAGAGCTCGATCCAGTCCTGGGGTTCGCCGTCCTCATCCACGAGTCCGTTGGTGCTGACGGCTCCGGCTAGGATTTCGGTGATCCAGACCGGGGTTGCCGAGGCGTCGGGGTCCACCTGGTATTTCCAGGGCATGCCGACAAACGCGTTGGGTTGGGCGGCGGTGTCGGTAATCCCGTGCTCCGGTGCCCAGTCCACGGTGACCGTGCCGGCCGGCGGTGGATCGAAACGGAACCGGTAGAGTCCTTCTCCGGTCGTGGTCACCGAGCGGGCCGGCTGCCCGTTGATCCGCAGGTCGGCGGCGTCCACTCCCCAGACCGGCTCGCTGAAGGTGATCTCGATTTCCTCCAATCGGCGGACCGTCAGGCCCGCCGGTGGATGGAGGCGCAGAATTTGCGGCGGTTCGACGTCCCGGAAATCGTACTCCCAGGTTGCCCCGGGCGCGCGGGCATCGAAAGGCAGGGGCGGTTCGGCACGATCGGTGATGCCGTGGTTGGGCGCCCATGTGAAGCTCAAGGTGCCGTAGGGCGGTCGGGTCCAGCGAAAGGTGTAGACCGCGTCCTGTCCCTGCATTTCCAGCGCCGGCACGCCGTTCAACAACAGGTCGTCGGCGTCCACACCGGTCACCGGTTCCGAGAAGACGACCTGAACGGTTTGCCATTCGGTGAGGAGGCCGGGCGGCGGCGTGATGCTGGCCAGGACCGGCGGGTTGGTGTCCACGAGGACGGCCTCCAGCTGCGCGTCGAATCCGAGGTCCGAACTGTTGAGCGAGGTGTTGAACACCTGTACGGCGAGCACATTGGTTCCGGGGCGAAGGAGTCCGGCCGGCAGGTCGAGCGTGTAGGTTTGCCAGGTGACCGGCTCGGGTGCGTTCTGCGCGAGGGTGTTCACGGTCGGTTCGCCCCCGGGCACGCGCACGCGGAGGACTTCCCGGCCGTTGATCCAGGCGATGCATCCGTCGTCCACGAAGGCGCGCAGCCGGACCGCTTGCAGGGGCGGGACCTCGGCCAGCACGAACGGGTGCCGGAGGAAAATGCAGCCGTAACGGCCGCGCATGTCCGTCAGGATGGTTCCCCCGGTCTGGGGATCGCCGTACCAGAACGGTGCCGGGGCGTTTTGGAATCCGGCTGCTTCGTCGTCGAAGGCAACCTGCCGCCAGGCGGAGATGGGCGAGGAAGCCTCGTTCGTTCCGGCCCGGAATCGCCAGACGGACCGTTCCGGTACCCAGATTTCCGCGGCGGGCAGGGTGGCGGGTCCGGCCAACAGGAGGGTGATCAGCCACCCCAGGCATCGGATGTGGCTGGCCGCAGGCGAGAGACCGGCCTTTTGCCGGCCGGGAGTGCCTTCAAGGGAAGAGCAGGGGGACGAATTCCACGAGGTAATCGCGCCAGTTGTTCCAGGTGTGTCCGCCATCCGTTTCCTTGTACGTTACGGGCCAACCGTGTTTCTTGAAAAGTTCCACGGTCGCACGGCTGGTTTCCAGCAGGAAATCCTCCCGGCCGGTGGCGAACCACAGGGTACGGAAACCTTTGCGGAGTTCGGGATGGGTCAGGGAACGCCGGTGCCGCTCTTCCCAGGGCGGCCCTTGCACGGGCGGCCCGGACCGGGCCCCCAAGCCGAACACACCGGAGCTGAACACACCGGCGGCTGAGAACGCCTCAGGCCGCTCCATGAGAAGGTTCAGCGTTTGCATGCCACCCATGGACAGTCCGGCAATCGCGCGGTGGGCACGGTCGGACCGGACCCGGTAGCGGCGTTCCACTTCGGGCAACAGGTCGTTGAGGAAATCTCGTTCGAACTCGTCGGTGAAGCGCATGCCGAACCGGAACGGTCCGGTGTGTCCGTGGGGCATGACGACGATCATGGGCCGGGCGCGCCCTGCGGCGATGAGGTTGTCGAGGATGACGCCGGCCCGGCCGACGGTGCTCCAGGAAGCGTCGGAGTCGGTTGCTCCGTGCAACAGGTAGAGCACGGGATACTGTTCAGAGCCCTTTTCGTAGCCCGGGGGTGTGTAGACGTGCATGCGGCGGAATCGCTGGAGGGTCCCGGACCGATACCACACGCCGGCCACGGCTCCATGAGGCACCTCGCGGAGATCGAACCATTCCGATCCCGGAACGTGGACCAGGCTCCAGACGGTGTCATTGGACTCGCTGACGGCCGGGTTCTGTGGGTCCACCACCGGCAGGCCATCCACGAGGAAGCGATAGCGATAGGCGCCGGGCGGAACGGGCCCCACGGTCAGGGACCAGACTCCGTTGGTGTCCTTTTCGAACTCCATGGGTTGGCGCAGTCCGGCTCCTTGGAGATCGCTGCTCTGCAGCCGGACCTCTTCCGCGCGGGGCGCCTGCAACCGGAACACCAGGCGGCGTTCAGCGGTGACTTCCGGTGAACACGGCGGCGAACGAAACGGACCCGCCGCGCGGGGTGGCGGAGGTGAGGTGACGGCCTCGGCGCCCGAGCCGCGCCCGCTCAGGAGAGCCAGCAGCAGGGGGACGACCAGGAGGTGCAACCTGTCGCCACCGCGGCGGCGCCGGGGGCTGGGCCCGGCAGGTTGCGGACCGTGGACAGGCACCTTGCCAACGGGAGACTGGATCGCGGGTTCGCCGGGGAGGTTTCCGGGCTCGGCCATGCGGGTGTCGGTGCTTTGGTTCGGGGCGACTCTCATGGGAATGGACCTCGGGGCTTGGTTTGGTCGAGGTTCCCCGGCTGTGGCCGGAGAACGTGCATGCATACACCGGTTCGTTACAGACCTGGCCGAGGATGACCGGAGCGGCCGGCCAAGACAAGAATCGGATTCGGCTCCGCACGTGACCGGTGGGAAAGGATGTTTCGCCCTGGCGGGGCCTGCCTTCCGATGGCGTTTGGGGTGGCGATGGATGGGGTGGGGAAGTTATAACAGCGGTCGTGGCGTTTCGGGATCTGGGAGTCGAGGACAACGCCGTGCGGCTGTTGGAGCGGTCGCTGGCGGCGGGTCGGGTGGGGCATGCCTACCTGTTCACGGGGGATGAACCCGGCCCGCTGGTGCGTGTGGCGCGGGCTTTCGCGCAGGCGTTGTTGTGCGACCGGCCGGTGCGCGAGCCGGCGGAGGGGATCTGGGACGGTTGCAACGATTGCCCGGCTTGCCGCCGGATCGAGCACGGGACGCATCCCGACGTGCACTGGATCCGGCCGGAATCGAAGCTGCGGGTGATCACCATTGATCAGGTGCGGGAGCTGAGTCGGGAGATTTTTTTGAAGCCGCACGAGGGGAAGTGGAAGGTCGGGGTGATTGTGGAGGCGGACTGTTTGAACGCGCAGGCGGCCAACGCGCTTTTGAAGACGTTGGAGGAACCGCCGGCCCAATCGGTGTTGGTGCTGTTGACGGCCCAGCCGGGTCGCTTGCTGGACACGATCGTTTCGCGGTGCCTGCGGGTGCGGTTGGCCCCGCGGGCGGGGCAGCCGGATCCGGACCGGCTGGCCTGGGTGGAACGATTTGCCGGGCTGGCCGCCTCGGCCGGGGAGGGCGTGCTGGAGCGGTATCGGCTGGTGGATCTGCTGTTGGAGCGGCTGGAGTCGGCGCGGGAAGAGGCGCGCCGGGAAGTCGCTCGCACGGCGGAAGCATCGCGAGAGAACGGGAAGGCGGTCGTCGGGGATGCGGATGAAGAGGAGGCCGCGCCGGAGTCACCCGGTGAGGGGGGGCGGAGCCCGGCCGAGGAAAAGGCCGCGCTGGAGGCGGAGTATCGGCGGCGGCGGGAAGAGTTGCTCTCGGCGGTCCTGCAGTGGTGGCGGGATGTGTGGATCACGCGGCTTGGCGCGGGAGAGGTGCGGCTGTTTTACCCGGGTTTGTCGGCGACGCCGGCTCTGGCGCAGCGTTTGAGTGTGGCGGATGCGCTGCACAACCTGCGTGTCTGGGAGGGACTGCAGTCCACGCTGCGCCGCACGAATGTGCAGGAATTGTTGGCCCTGGAGACGGCGGTGCTGCAGCTCCGGCTGGGCCGGAGCCCGCGGCCGGCAGCCCGGGCACGGGCATGAAAGCGTCCTGGAAGCGGTCGAGAGTGGTTGGCGGTTCGGCGGGTACGGAAGCCGGATCCGCGCGAGGCGGGGGGATGCGGCCGGAGGGCGGGGGCGGTTGGGTCACCGGGTTATGGGGGGTGTGGTTCGGGCTGGGTTTGCTGAAGTTCGGCAACCCGGTGATCATGGAGAAATTCGTGGACCGGCCCTCCGAATGGCTGGAATGGGTTTTGAGCCCGTGGCCTGTTGCCTATGCGTACGTGTGTGCCGGGGTGGTGCTGGGGGTGACGTGGGTGAGGGGCAGGGGCGGTCGTTGGCCCGGTCCCGGGTGGTTGCTTGCCCTGCCGGCCTTGTGGTTCGGGTGGCAGTGTTTGTCGGCTTTGGTGACGGTGGACGGGGCGCTGACGCGTTTGACGCTGCCACATTTTGCGGTCTGCGTGGTCAGCTTTTATGCGGGGGCGGTGTGTCTGGGGCGGTGGACGACGTTGCGGGGGGCGTGGGTATGGGTGACGGCGGCCCTGCTGGCGGTGGTTTTGTATGGTGTGGACCAGCGGTTTCGCGGCCTGCCGGAGACGCGGGAGTTCATTCTGCAGCACGAGGCCACACACTGGCGGGATTTCCCGGAGGACGAACGCCGGAAGTGGGAGCAGGCCGGCACGTTGATCCGGACACCCGAGGGCTGGCGGGCTCATCCGAAGCTTTTGGAGAAGGCGCAGAGCCTGCGGATCAGCAGCACGCTGTTTTATCCGAACACGCTGGCGGCCGCGCTTTTGTTGTTTTCGCCGGTGGTGTTGTGGGCGTTGGGGACGACGAACCGGTTGACGCCGGCGGCCCGCGCATTTTCGGTGGCGACGGTGGGCGGGGGTGTGGTGGCGTGTCTGTATTGGTCGGGGTCGAAGGCCGGCTGGTTGGTGGCGCTTGGTTTGGCGTTCCTGGTGTTTTGGGTTCGTCCCTGGCCGGCGCGGGTGCGCGCGTGGGTACTGGCGTTGGTTTTGGGTTCGGGACTGGCGCTCTTTGCGGTGAGGTATGCGGGTTTTTTCGAGAGGGGCGCCCCGAGTGTGGCGGCTCGCGTGGACTACTGGCGGGCGGCCTGGCTGACGGCGTGGGAACATCCCTTGTTGGGGACGGGCCCGGGCACCTTTCAGCGGCCGTACGAACAGATCAAACCGCCGGAGGCGGAAATGGCACGGCTGGCGCACAACGATTATCTGCAACAGGCGTCGGATTCGGGCTGGCCGGGTGCGTTGTTCTACACGGTTTGGGTGGTGGGGCTGTTGGTCCGCAGCGGGCGGCTCGTCTGGCGCCGGCCGGGCCGGGAGGTGTTTTACATCTGGTTGGGGCTGGTGGCATGGGCGGTACAGTCCGTGGTGGAGTTCAGCTTGTACATTCCGGCGCTGGCCTGGCCGGCCTTTGGCCTGGCGGGCTGGTTGCTGGCTGCGGTGGAAAACCGATCGACAGGGGCCGCCGGCCGGACGTACTCTGGGTGAACCCTGTTCGGGAGATCGTCAAAGATGCGCGTCCTGGTTTTGAATGGTCCGAATCTGAACCTGCTGGGCCAGCGGGAGCCCGGCATGTATGGGTCGCTGAGTCTGGCCGAGGTGGAAGCGGGCATGCGGCGTCAGGCCGAGGTTTGGGGCGTCGGGCTGGACTTTCGGCAGAGCAACCACGAGGGCCAGTTGGTGGACTGGTTGCATGAAGCAGGTCGGAATTACGATGGCGTGGTTCTGAACGCCGGGGCGTACACGCACACGAGTGTGGCCTTGCGGGATGCCATTGCAGCCATCCCGGTACCCGTGGTGGAAGTGCACCTGTCCAACGTGCACGCGCGTGAACCGTTTCGCCATCGGTCGCTGATCGCGCCGGTCTGTGTGGGGCAAGTGAGCGGGTTTGGGCCTTGGTCATACGTTTTGGGTTTGGCGGCGGTCGTTAGCGTTATCGCTCCGGCGAAACTTGGTTGGCAGTGTGGGTTTCCGGCCTGTGGACGGCCCAAAGCACGTCCGGGCGGGAAGTCTGCGGAGCCGGGTCCGGAATCACCTTGACCGGGCCGGGTGGGGTCCCTACGCTCGGGCCCTGACGGGGGCAGAGTCGGGTGCCGACTCCTGCCTTTTTACTGTCCCCAAGCGGCGGATCTCCGATGCGTGCGGGAAACGGCAGCCCCAGGTCATCGGAAAGCTTGCCTGCGTCCGTGTACGCGGGCCGGGCAAAGGCCGGGTCCCTGCGCGCGATGGGTCGAGGCTGGCGGCAGGCATTCTTCCACGGCCCGGGGTCCGTGCATGGGATGGCGTATTTCCGGCTTTTGGGAAAGGAAAGGCGGTAGGCTTGTGGACCTGAAAGACATCAAGGCCATTATTGACCTGATGCGGAAGAACGCCGTGTCAGAGTTCGAGATGGAAAAGGAGGGCTTCAAGATCCGGCTCAAGCGCGAGCCCGTCCTGCGGCCGGGTGCGGCGGGCGAGGAGGTGGCGGTGCTGCCGGCGGCGGCCGGGGTTCCTGCGGGGGGGGTGCCGGTGACGGGGGTGGTGCCGGCTGCCGGGGTGGCGGCCCCGGCCGCGTCGGCGGGGGCATCCGGCGCGGCGCCCGCGCCTGCCGGGCCGCCTGAGGTGGAGATCAAGTCGCCGATGATCGGCACATTTTATCGGGCGCCTTCTCCGGAGGCGGCGCCCTATGTGGAGGTGGGCACGGAGGTCCATCCGGACACGGTGGTTTGCATCATCGAGGCGATGAAGGTGATGAACGAGATCAAGGCCGAGGTGCACGGTGTGATCACGGCGGTGTTGGTGGAGAACGCGCGGCCGGTGGAATTTGGCCAGCCGCTGTTCAAGGTGCGGCCGCTGTGAGCGGGGGATCGGGACGGTTGCAGCGAGCGGGCGGGACACCTCCAGCATGTTTGAGAAGATTCTGATAGCTAATCGCGGCGAGATTGCGGTGCGGATCATCCGCGCCTGCAAGGAGCTGAACATCCGGACGGTGGCGGTTTATTCGGAGGCGGACGCCAACTCCATGCATGTGCAGCTGGCGGACGAGGCGGTGTGCATCGGGCCGGCACCGGCCAGCGAGAGCTATCTGCGGATTGACCGGATCATCAGTGCGGCCGAGATCACGGACGTGGACGCCATCCATCCCGGGTACGGATTTTTGTCGGAGAACCCGCACTTTGCCGATGTTTGCGAGAGCTGCAACATCCGGTTCATCGGCCCGAGTGCGCAGGCGATGAGTGCGCTGGAGGACAAGGCGGTGAGCCGGGCTCTGGCCAAGAAGGCCGGGGTGCCGGTTCCGCCCGGTTCGGATGGACCGGTGGAGACGGAGCAGGAGGCGATCGAGGTGGCGCGCCGGATCGGTTACCCGGTGATGATCAAGGCGGTGGCCGGGGGCGGCGGCCGCGGCATGCGGGTGGCGCACAATGACGTGTCGCTGGTGAAGGGGTACCACACCTGCCGCACGGAGGCGGAGAAGGCGTTTGGCAACTCCGGCGTCTACATCGAGAAATACATCGAAAACCCGCACCACATCGAATTCCAGATCCTGGCGGACCGACACGGGCACATCATTCACCTGGGGGAGCGCGATTGTTCGATCCAGCGGCGGAACCAGAAGGTGATCGAGGAGGTGCCGTCCCCGTTGATCGAGCAGAAGTTCAAGAAACTGCGGGACAAGATGGGCCGGGCCGCGATCAAGATCGCCGAGGTGGCGCGGTACACGAACGCAGGGACGGTGGAGTTCATCGTGGACAACCAGGGCAACTTCTACTTCTTGGAGATGAACAAGCGCATCCAGGTGGAGCACCCGATCACCGAGGAGGTGACGGGGATTGACCTGGTGCAGCAGCAGATCCTGCTGGCGATGGGCGAACCGTTGCGGATCAAGCAGAGCGACGTGCACATCCGCGGGCACGCGATCGAGTGCCGGATCAACGCGGAGGATCCGTTCGATGATTTCAAACCGAGTCCGGGGCGCGTGGAGATGTATTACCAGCCTGGCGGGCGGGGCGTGCGGGTGGACACCCATGTTTACGCGGGCTACACGATTCCGCCACACTACGACTCGATGATCGGGAAGCTGATCACCCACGGTCGGGACCGCACGGAGGCCATCAGCCGCATGATCCGTGCGCTTTCGGAGTACTACATCACGGGCATCAAGACGACCATCGGCCTGCAACAGGCCATCCTGCAGGATCCGAACTTCCGGAAGGGGGTTTACGACACCGGGTTCATCGAGCGGCTGCTGGGGCGGGCGCGACGGGAACTGGTTGAAGAGCGTGCCTGATGGCGGACACGGGCGTGTCCGGCGTGGACCGCCGGAAGTGTGCGGGGTTTCCATGGGCACCCGGGAGCTGCCACCGGACCTGACCGAGTACGCGCGAGCGTGGGAGGCGCACTGGTCGCAGTTTGCCGTGCGGCCGGACGGCTGGCCTGCGGAGGCCTGGGACGAGTCGGCCTACCGTGTCCACGCCCTGCGGTTGTTCGAACTCCAATACCGTCACAACGAGCCCTACCGGCGCTGGTGCGATGCGTGCGGGGTGCGTCCGGACCGGCTGGACGACTGGCGGGGGATACCGGCCGTGCCCACACCGGCCTTTGCCGAATTCGATTTCACCTGTTTACCGCCGGAGGCGCGCGAGGTGACCTTTTGCTCCAGCGGGACGACCCGCGGGCGGCCCAGCCGGCATTTTCACGGACGGGCCACGCTGGGCGTGTACGAGCGTGCATTGTGGTGGGCGTTCGAGCGGGCGTTGTTGCCGGATCGGCCGGCCCCTGGGGCGCTGGAGCTGTTGGTCCTGATGCCCTCGCCGGCCGGGGCTCCGCACTCGTCACTGGTATACATGTGCGAAACCATCTGTCGCCGGCTGGGGCGGGGTCCGGAGGTGTTTGTGGCCCGGGCGGGTCCCGGCGGTGCGTGGGTGTTGGATGCGGGCGCGGCGTGGTCGAGTCTGGGTCGGTGGGCCGTTGCAGGGCGGCCGGTGATGATCCTGGCCACGGCATTCACGCTGGTGCATTTGTTGGAGGCGAAAGGGTTTGAGTCGCAACGGGTCGCGCTGCCGCCGGGCTCGCGGGTGATGGAGACGGGCGGGTACAAGGGGCGGTCGCGGGAGCTCAGTCCGGTGGAGCTGCGGGCTGCATTGGAGGAACGGCTGGGTGTGCCCGCTGCGGCGGTGGTGGGCGAGTACGGGATGTGCGAGTTGAGTTCTCAGGCCTATGACGGTGTGTGGGCCGGGGTCGGTTTGGGTTCCGGTCGGGCGGAGGAATCGGTGCTCGGTCCTCGGGATGCGGAGCGGATCCGGGTCCGGCCGCGGTTCCGGTTTCCGCCCTGGGTGCGGATCCGGGTGGTGGATCCGGAGACCGGCGCGGATGTGGGGGATGGGCAGGTGGGGTTGCTGCGTGTGTACGATCTGGCCAACGTGGGTTCGGTGCTGGCCGTGCAGACGGAGGATTTGGTGGAGAAGGTTCGGGACGGATTTCGGTTTCGCGGCCGGGCGGCGGGTGCCGGGCCGCGTGGGTGTTCGTTGTGGGCCGAAGACGAGCCGGTGCCGGAGGGAACCGGATCCGCGGACGTATGAACCTACCGGAATGTTTCCTGGCGGATTTGCCGAGGGAGGCCGCGCTGACGCCGCAACTGGTGGCCGAGGCGGCGCGCACCTTGCGGCGGAACCGCGAGCTCTATCTGGCGGAGCGGCCCGTGACCCAGCTCATGGGCGTGCTGGCGGAGGTGGGGAGAAACTGGCTGCGACCGGACGATCCTTACCGCCAACGGGCGCTGGCCGAGGGTCCGGAACAGACCGGGTTCAGCCGGGCCACTCTGGAGCGCGGGTTGGACAGCTTTTTCAGCATGTTGACCGAGTCGGACCTGCGCCGGCTGCTCCGGCAGGATCTGGGTGACGAGGCGGTATTGGACGGGTTCGCCAGGGTGGGTGAGTCGCACCGGGCCGTGCGCGCGCGCGGGCCCGGGTTGTTGGTGCATTTCGCACCGGGCAACCTGCCGGATCCGGCCCTGCAAATGCTGGTGTTGGGACTGTTGGTGAAGTCGGCCCAGTTCATGAAGTGTTCCGTGGACGGGAGTTTTCTGCCGCGTTTGTTTGCCCACTCGTTGCGGGCGGTGGACCCGAAGCTGGCGAGCTGTCTGGAGCTGGCGGCCTGGCCGGCCGGGCGCACGGACTTGGAGGATGTGCTGTTGCAGGAGGCCGACTGTGTGACGGTGGCGGGTCGGGACGAGACGGTGGCGGCGTTGCGGGCTCGGACGGCGGTGACGACCCGGTTCGTGGGGTACGGCCATCGCGTGAGTTTCGGCTTCATCGGTTACGGCGTGACCCATGAGATGTCGCTGGAAAAGCTGGCGGAACGTGCCGCGGCGGATGTGAGCGCGTGGGACCAGGCCGGGTGTTTGTCGCCACACCTCTTCTACGTGCAGACCGGCCCGGATCAGCAGTTTCCGGTGCGTTTTGCCGAGGCCCTGGCGCGGGCGTTGGAGGAGAGGGAAACCCGGCAACCCCGGGGGGCCGTGCCGGTGGAACGGGCGGCGCGGATCACGTCGCGGCGGGAGTTGTACGCCTTGCGGGCGGCCTGTGCCGGGCACACGCGGCTTTGGACCAGCCCGGGGTCCACCGCATGGACGGTGGTTTACGAGGAGGAACCGGACTTCCAGCTCTCCTGTTTGGACCGGTTCGTCTACGTCAAACCGGTGGTGAACCTGTCGCGGGCGTTGCAGGCTGCGGAGCCGGTGCGGGCCCATGTTTCCACGGTGGGCCTGGCGGTGCCTGCGGCGGTTTGCCACGCCGCGGTGGAGGAGCTGGCCCGATGGGGGGTGCCGCGGATTTGTCCCCTCGGACGGATGCAGCAACCTCCCTGGACGTGGCATCACGACGGGCGCCCGTCGGTGGGGGATCTGGTGGTATGGACCGACTGGGAACAGGAACCGCTTGGGGCAACGACCATCACTTGAGGCAGGCGGCGAACGGGATCACGGATTCTCCGGTTGGTGGTCCGGGCACCGGATGCCAGAATCAGCGTTTCGGGCCGGTCGGCGGGATGGGGTCGGCCCGTCTGGTGAACGGGATGTTATGAAGGTGGAATTGCGGAAGACGTTTCAGTTCGAGGCGGCCCATCGGTTGCCGCATGTGCCGCCCGGGCACAAGTGCCACCGGTTGCACGGCCACAGTTTTCAGGTGGAGATCGTGGTGCGGGGCGAGTGCGATCCGCACCTGGGTTGGTTGATGGACTACGGGGAGATCGCGCGCCGGTTCCAGCCGTTGTACGAGCAGCTCGATCACCGGTACCTGAACGAAATCCCGGGCCTGGAGAATCCCACCAGCGAAGTTCTGGCGGCCTGGATCTGGGACCGGCTCAAGCCGGCGTTGCCGGAGCTGGCGGAGGTGGTGGTGGCCGAGACCTGCACCGCCCGGTGTGTCTACCGTGGGGAGTGAACGTCCGGTTGCGCGGCCGAGTCGTCCGCGGCAGGGTTGGTGTGGCCGGGCTGGGATACGGTGGCGGCGGCCGCCTGACGCTCCAGCTCGCGCTGTTTTCGAACGTGGTCGAAGAATTCCTCGGCCACGATGTAACCCACGCAGTCGGGTGCACCGCAGTTGCAGGGGTAATCCTTGTACTCGGTGAGGTCGTAGCCGTAGTTGAAGGTGAGTTCTTCGCCGGCGCGGATGTCCCGGAGTGCGAGGATCCAGATTCGTTCCCCGGCCTCGTCCAGTTCGGTCTCGCAGTTGGGCCGGCAACTGTGGTTGAGGAAACGCGCGGGGTTCCAGGGCACGTTTCCGTCAATGTCGTACTGGTCGTTGAGGCAGAAGATGTAGGGGTTGTTGGCCTCGCAGCGTCGGGCGGATTCTTCCTTGGTGATTTTCTCACCCACGTATTCGAGGATGCGCGTGCCGGCGGGGATGTCCTTCCGCGCGAAGCCGCCGATGCCGTGAATGGGTGAACGTCGGAAGACCACCCATTCGGTCTGGGCCACGATCTCGTTGGGGTCCCTGGCCGGTTCGGGCGGGGATGAATTCAAGGAATGGATTGGCGTTCCGGTTCCCATATCACCTTTTCGAACCCGTGTTCGGCAAGAAACTGGCTCCAAGGCGCCCGGATGTCCACAGGCTTGCGCGTGAAAGGATCCAAGTAGGCGAGTTGAACCGCCCGCAGCCCCAGGTTTGTCGGTTCGTCTTCGGCAGGGCCGTAGAGGCGATCCCCGAGCACCGGATGGCCGCCGGCGGCCAGGTGCACGCGGATTTGATGCGTGCGTCCGGTGCGCGGCCGGCACTCGACCAGTGTGACGTCCTGTCCGATTGCCACGGTGCGGAAGAATGTTTCGGCGGGTTTGCCATGCACGCGGTCCACGCGAATCCGGCCGGTGCGGTCGGGCGAAGGCGCCAGCTTGAGCCGGCACACCCATTGTGTGCGACGGACCTGGCCGCGTACGACGGCCAGGTAAGTCTTCTGCACGCGGCCGGTCTGGAAGAGCCGGGAGTATGCGGACAGGGCGCCGGGGCTTTTGGCCAGGAGCAGGGCGCCGCTGGTCTCGCCGTCGAGCCGGTGGACGTGACGGAGGTATTTCAGCCCTCTCGATCGTGCCCACCAATCACCGGCCCGGATGGACGATTCGAGGGCGGCCTGGAGATTGCGGGCGGTGCGCTGCCAATGGACCGGGATGAGCAACCAACCGGGCGGTTTGTCCACGGCCAGCACCGACCGGTCCTCATACAGGATCGGGATCGGTTCGCAGTCTGGCAGTTCGATCCATTCCGGTTTGGCCATGCGCGGGCAGACACGGTAGCGGGGAACCGCCGGTCCAACAAGAGCGGCAGACGAAGAGTTGCGGAAACCAAGGGTTGTTCACCGAGCCGCACGGGTGGGGCCGGAGAAGTGCCTTTCAACCGGTGGCCGTGTTCGTGGGGCCGAAGACTTTCTTCAAGTAGACGATGTTGGTGGCGAAATTGTGGCGCAGATCGCGAGGGTTCCTGGCATCGCGGGATCGTTCCACGACCAGCCATCCACTCCAGCCCATGGCATCGAGCGTTTTGCGGATTTTTGGCAGGTCCACCTTCGGGTCCTCGGGCAGGCGAAGGCCGTCTTCATTGGTGGCGTGGATTTGGACAAGGTGTTCCCGTCCCAGGGTGCGCAGTTCCCCGACGATATCCCGGCCGTGTTTCACTGCCTGGGCGAAGTTGAAGTAGCTTCGCACGGCCGGCGAACCGATTTCGTGCAGGAGGCGGACCTCCTCGGCGGCGGGGAGGGAGGTCTCCACTCCGATGACCACGCGGGCTTGTTCGGCGCGCCTGCCGGCCTGCCGGAGCCGTTGCACCACGGCGGGGCGCAACTCGGGATGCTGCATGAGATCGGACGGGATGCCGAGGGGCAGGAAGAGCACCCGGACGCCGAGACCCACGGCGGTTTGGATGGCGTCTTCGATCATGCGCGGCACGGTGGGGCGTTCGGCGAAGGATTGCGCATAGAACCCCGACATGGCGACCGAGCAGATGGCCACGTTGTGTTGTCGGGCGGCTTCGAGGAACCGGGTCCGGACCTCGGGTTGGGCCAGGGCATTCTCGAAAGTTTCCCTGCTGCCCAGCGGACCCATGTCCACTTCCACACCATCGGCACCGAGCTCGGCGGCCAGGCTGAAGGCACGGATTCTCTGCCGCTGGAGGATCATCCAGTCGCAGACGCCGATCCTGTATCGGGGCGCCGGTTCGGCCGGGGCCGAGCCGCGAGCGAGGGGATCGAACAGGGCTGCCGAACTGGCTGCGGCCCACACCAGCCGCCGCAGAAAACTCCGGCGATTGCAGTTTTCGAATGGGATGGAAGGACTCGATTTCGTATGGGATGGAACGGGTGTTTGCATGGTGATCGAGAGGGTTCAGGGGCCGGCCACAACCCGGTAAAACCTTGCCACGGTGGAAGGGGAGGCCGTGTCGCGCAGGGTTAGGAGGTCGTCGGTGCCCGGCACGGGTGAGGTGAGGTCGGTCCAAGGCCCGGCGGCGGCAGCGGCGGCCTGGAGTCGGTAGCGATGGCCTGCCGGGGCGCGGACCTGGAGGGACCAGGTGCCGTCCGGTTCCCTGCCGACTCTCTCGATGCGAAAGGCGGAACGATCCACGAGCATGCCTTCGGATCGCCAGTGCCCGGGGAGGGGCCGTTGCCAGCGGAGGATGTCGAGCCGTCCGCGGTTGGTCCAGGTTTGGTCCACCTCGAGCAGGGCCTGGTCCGCCAGGAGGATGGTGCCTTCGTTGAGGATGCGACCCCGGACGTGGATGCGCGCGCCGGCGCTGAGCTCGAGACGACTCTGGCCGTCCACGACCAGATCGCCGTGGATTTCGAGTGAACCCGAGGGGACGAGGAGGCGAGCGTTTTGTTCGAGGCGCAGTGTACCTGCGGTTTGGCCGGGCGCGTCCAGCAGGACGGTTGCGTTGGTGATGACTGCGGTGTCGAACCGTGAGGGTTGCCAGTGGGAGCGGCTCGGCTGTGTGCCGCGGCGGGCGATGGTCAGGGGTAGGCCGAACACGCTCCAGTTGGTGATGGCGGCGAAACGGGAGCCGGGGCCGGTGAAGAAGATCACGCCCGGTGCCGGCCATGCGGCGCGTTCGTGGAGGTATTCTTCGAGGTTGGTGTAGCCGTCCTGGTCATCATCTTCGTTGGCGTCGAATTCGGCCGGGTTCAGGCCCCGGGTGATTTCCCAGGCATCCGGCATGCCGTCCTGGTCGGTGTCCCAGCCGGGCGGATGTTGGAAGGGCGCGGCACCGGTGACGGGGTCGGCCCGGAGCGCGAGCAGGGCGCGCCATTCGGTGCCCTCGTTTGGATCATCGTTGAAGGGGTCATCGGCCCAGGCCCGGATCCGGCCGGTTCCCGTCCAGGTTTCGCGGATGATTCTTTCATCCGGTCGGTCCACGGCGTTGGTTTGAGGTTGGGTGAAATCGTCGTCTCGTTCCCACCAGCGGGCTCCGCAGTAGCGGAGGACATGGGCAAGTGCGCCGGTGGCCGCCAGTGTGACTCCCTGGTTCAGGTCGAAGGCGGCCGATTGGATGGCCACGGAGCTGTAGAGGCCGTCAGCCGGCGAGGGATCGAACGGGTCGCCGTCGCGGTTGCCGTCCCGGACATTCCCGGCGGCGTACACGCGGGTGAGGCTCGACACACCGTTGAAAATGCCGGTGCCACCCGTGCGCCAGACCAGGTTGGTGGAGGTTCCGCCGGCGGGGTCCTCGCCGCCGGGGCCGACCAGGTAGAAGTTGTGGAGGAAATTGTTGAAGCTCGGCTGGCCGCTGCCGCCGGAGCCGGCGGTGCCGAACCAGTTGTAGAAAACGTTGTTGCGGAAGTCGTGGACCGGACCGGTTCCGACCTCGCTGCCCACCCGCGGCAGCCTGCCCTTCAGATGTGCGTAAAGGTTGTACAGAACACTGAAAGGCGCGTCCGAACCGCCCTGGAACAGGGATCCGAGGGCATGCCCCGTGTAACCGCCGCCTTCCGCGTCCCACTGGGGATAGTTTTGTCCCTGGGCGATGATGCAATACTGGATGGTGACTGCGTGGGCCTGTTCGTTGGCGGAGATGGTTTCGTCGGTGGCGTAAAGGGCTGTGACGTGGTCAATGAGGATGTTGCGACCGCTGATGTCCAGGGCGTCGTAGACATAGCTGTCCGGGAAATCGCCCGGGGTGGGCGGGATGCCCTCGTCCGGTTTGGCGAAATTGCGCAGGCCGTAACCCGGCGCGATTCCGATGTTGCGCAGGATGACGTTGGTTCCGCCCACCTTGACCACGCCGCCCATGATCCAGACCGGTCCGGGTGCGGTTTCGCCTGCCAAGGTGAGGTGGCTGCCGACGTTCAGGCGCGATTGTGTATCCCAGCCGTTGTCGTGACCGCGTTCGGCTCCGTACCGGCCCAGCCAGAACGTTCCCGCCACATCGAAGACGATGGTGCGGGGCGCCCCGGGCGGGAAGTTCGCGTCGGTCAGGCCGTACCGCAGGGTGCCGGGTTCGTTGTGGTTGTAGTTACGGTCGAGCTTGGTGACGTGATAAACGATGCCGCCACGTCCACCGGTGATTTCTCCCGCGGCACCCTGGGCGCCGGGAAAGGCGGGGATGCCGGCCCGCAGAGCCGGGCAAAAGATGACAATCAACAGCGCCCCGGCCGCTGCACCTTTTCTCCGGAAGAGGCGATACTCCACCGGCGCCTGCGGTTTGCGGGACGGCCGACCGGTCAACGGGCGATGCGTGGGGTCCTTCATCGGGGCCTCCAACCTGCGAGGGCCACGCCTGCTGCCCGGCGGGAGGCCGGGTGGGCCCGGCGGTTCAAACGGTGGACGGCGGCGGGGTCGGGGGCTCCGGCGAGTCCCCTGTCCAGGTGAACAACCGTTCGTAGGCGTACATGCACGCGGTATAGGTCAGCGGCACGGTGAAGATCGTGCCGATGCAACAGGCCAGAAAGCCGAGGAAGTTGAGGATGGTGGCCAGCAACGCGAGCAGGAACACGTTCCACCAGTGACGGTGCACCACCCTGCGGCTGAGGGTGATCGCCTGCCAGAAATCCAAACCCTTGTCCATGATCAACGGCAGGACGAACCACCAGCAGACGCCGAAGTAGATCAGGGGAATCAGGGCCAGGCAGGCGCCCAGCAGAATGAGGAAAACACCCAGGAAAACCAACCCCTTCACCTGCTCGGAGCCTGCCACACAGAGGGCGCCGAGCACGGCCGTCACCGCGCCGGGCGCAGCCATCAAGCCGAGCAGCAGCGAGGTGATGAGGATTCCGAGAAACAGTTGAAGGAACCGATGACGGAATCCGGCGAACAGATCGCCCAGATCGGCGGGCTGACCCCGGATGCAACGGAGGATCAGGTAGTAAAGTCCGCCGGTCAGCGGGCCGGTGACCACCCAGGATAGCAACCCGATCACCATGCCTATGAAGGGGGCCTGTGCGGCGCCGGCCACGCCCCACTGGATCAGTAACCAGATCACGCTTCCGCCGAAAATTAGGCCGGCGGCCGGCCCGGTGATCAGGCGCCAAGCCTGACGGAAACATTCGAAGGGATCCAGTGGGACCCGTCGTTGCTGGACGTCGGGTGCCAGGGGGAGGGTGCCGGGGAGTGGGGCGGTGGGCGGGGGAATCGGCGGTGGCTGCGTGCCGCCCAGGAATGCCGCCAGGTCGGGGTACTGACTCAGCGGGCGCCATTCCGTGGTCCCTTCGGTGCGGACCGGAGTCTGTGCGTTGCAACGGCCCTCGGCGATCCAGGTCTGGATGTCTGCGGCGGAGGCCGGCCCGTATTCCTTCCCGTCGGCTCCGATGAGGTAGTACATGGGCGTGCGTGACTTCGGGCAGGGACCCGGCGCGGGGGTCCCGTGCTGATTCTGAGCCGATTAAGCGGGTGCAACGGGTGTTCGTCAAGCCATCGGATGGTCGGACCACCAGAGCGTGCTTCCGCCCCCTTGCGGGCTGACGGTGCTGCGCACGGGGGGACCGGATCTCAGCAAGGAGCCGGCGCATTGCGCCGGGCGTTCAACGGCGCGCTTCGAGGAGCGGATCCACGTTGTTGCGGAGGTCGGTCCAATCCCGGGCGGGCCCGCGGGGGTCCAGTCCGTACAGGAACGCCTCGATGTTGGTGTAGCCGTCGCCATCCAGGTCGGTGGAAGCGTCCGTGGGATTCTGCGGATCCAAGCCGTGGCGGCGTTCCCAGTCGTCGGGCATGCCATCGCCGTCGGCGTCTGGATAGGGTTCACCGCGGTACTCGGGATAACCGCCGACCTCGTCGGGGTGCGTGATGATGCCGAGCGGGACAAGGCTGCGGATGCGTTGGATGACATTGTCGTTGTAACCCACGCTGAGGAGGAGTTCATCCAATCCGGACCACGGTTTGGCCCCGTGGCTTTGACCGGTGCGGACCATGCGGAGGATCCGCTCGTCCACGGCGTCGCGTCGGGGAAGGTATGCGCCGACGTTCTGCAGGACCTCTTCGTAGGCCTCCCCGGCCGATTGGATGCGGAGTGGGGCGTGGGGGAAGGGGGCGCGGGTCCGGATCCTGGCCAGGACGGCGGACAAGGGATCGCGGACCGGTTCGGGTTGGACGCCGCCGTCCCAGTTGTCGGCGGTGACGCGCGGGTTGCCCTCGACGACGTTGCCGGACACGTAGGCCAGGCCGTAGTTGTCGAGGTTGGTGCGACTGCGTTCCGATTCGGGTTTGAGGATGCGCCAGGCGACGGGTTCGTCGCGCGGCGTGGCGGGGCCCGGTTTGTAATAGTTGTTGATGATGTTGAAGAAGCTGCGGTGATCGCCGCCGTCCACGGTGCGGTGCACCCAGTTGAAGAGCACGTTGTTGACGAAGGTGAAGTCGCCGGACATGCCGACGCTGGGGTTGCGCCCCGAGTTACAGGCCCACAGGTTGTGGTGAAAGGTGCTGTTGAGGCCGCCGAGGGTGCTGCCGAAGGCGTGGTTGTAGGTGTTCAGGGCCTCACTGAAGATGGAGTACTGGATGGTGATGTTGACCGTGGGAAGCTTGAGCGCCGGGGTGCGCGGATCGTTGTCGTGATCGTACATGTGCCGGTAGAGGGACATGTTTTCGTCGAGTCCCCAACTGGCCGAGACGTGGTCAATGATGATGTTTCCCACGGGGTTGCCGCCCAGGGAATCGTCGCGGCTGCCCACCCAGATCTGTCCCCGGCGGAATCGCAGGTGGCGGATGATGACGTCGTGGGTGTCAATGGCCACGGTGGCGCCGGCAATGCAGACGCCGTCACCGGGTGCGGTGTTGCCGGCGATGGTGATGTAGGGGGCGCGGATGTGCACGGGGGATTCGAGTCGGATGATCCCGGCCACGTTGAACACCACGATGCGGGGGCCCCCGGCTTCGCATGCCTCGCGGAACGTGCCGGGCCCGCGATCGGCCAGGTTGGTGACGACGAAGACGCGTCCGCCGCGACCGCCGGGGGTGTACATCCCGCCGCCCCAGGCGCCGGGGAAGGCCGGGATGGTTGCGCGGATGAGGTCGCCGGGCTCGTCTGCGTCGGGCCGCCAGGGGCGGCCCTTGCGGACCCACTCCTCGACGAGGGGCCGGGCCTTCTCCCAGGCGGCGTCGCTCAGCCGGGCCTCCTCGGCTTGGCGCCGGCGGGCCTCGGCTGCCACCTCCTCGGAGATGCGCGGGTACTGGGCCGGTAGCGATGCCGGCAGAAACAGGAGGGCGAGGAGGATGCCCCAATGGCCGTGCGTGGTCGCAAGGGCGCGGCAGGGATGATGATGAGAGCGGGATGTTGGTTTCATCTCGGACGGGGATGGGCGGTTCAATGTTGTTGAGCGGAACGTTGGACCCGGCGTTGGGCGCTGATGGATTCACGCAGACGCCGTTCTGCGGCCTTCAGGTCGTAGCCTTGGGCCGAGAGGTAATTGTTGATCTTGCCCTTGTAGCGGTTGAAAACCATGTGCTTTTCGCGGGCGGTGCCTTCATCCATGGCCAGCTCGCGGGCTTCCAGGAGTAGGTTTCGAATGTGCAGCTTTTGTTCGTCCGAGAGCTCGGGCAGCAGGCGAAGGTATGCCTGGTAGGTCACCTCCACCAGGTTGTAGGTCATGCCGTCCTTGATCCGGTCCACCTGTCCGGGTGGAAGTACACGGCCCAGACGGTCCAAAAAGGCTCGATGCGCCTGATCCAGTTCCTTGCGGACGTCGTCGAGGATCTGTTGGCGCTGTTGCTGCCGCTCCTCTGGGGTCAACGATTGCCGGCCGGCGAGCTCGTCGAGTGCGCGGTCGCGATGGTCGTGGATGCGCCGGAGCGTTTGGTACTGCTCCATGAGGATGGCGTGGACGCGGTTGGAAAGCGCCTCTGAGTCGAGTTGAAGCGGAACGAGGATGCGGCGGCAACGCTCGGCCAGCGCGTTGAGGTAGGCCTGTTCCTCGGCGGCCTTTGGAGCTGTGGGGCCGGGCGATTGGGCGGAAGCCGGGGCGCCTGCAAGGAGCAGGGCCAGCCAGGCGCTGCTCTGCCAGATGCGGCCGGAAGGGCGCCGGGATGGTCGGGTGAGATGGGGAATCATTCGGGCCATAGGTAGATGGTTTCGGTCATGGGCGTGAGCTGGAGCCGTTGCGGATCCAACACCACGTGTTTGATACGTTGGCGTTTCCAGGTGTAGGTGATGTGGACCAGGCCGTCGGACGTCTGGATGACGGCCGGGTAGGAAAAACCGGCAGGCGCGGCAGGGTCATGTTCCAGCACCAGGGCGGCGAACCATTGGCGGCCGTCCGGGGAGACTGCCACGTTGAGCGGCGTGCGCATTCGGGGTCGGGCGGCATGGTTGTAGACAAGCAGGTGACGGCCGTCCTGGAGCGTGACCGCGTCGGTGCCGGAGCTGGGATTGGGCAGGAGGGTCAGCCGCATCGTGCCCCAGGTGCGGCCGCCGTCTTCCGACCAGATCTCGAAAATGCGTCCCTGCCGGGTCCGGCCGAGGGCTTGGAGCCGGTTTGGATCGTGAACGAGGATGCTGGGTTGGATGGCGGCGATGGTTTTGCCGTCGTTCAGCGGCGGGGTGCGCGTCCAGGTGCGGCCCAGGTCGGAGGTGCGTTCGAAGTGCACGCGCCAGCCTTCGGGGCCTTCGGTGCTGGAACCGCACAGGAGGTCGCCGTTGGGGAGTTGGACCGGTTTGTTCTTGATGGGCCCGAGGATGCCGTCGGGCAGTCGGCGCGGTTCCGACCATGTCCGGCCGTCGTCATCGGAGGTCATCATCATACCCCACCAAGTGCTGGGGCTGGGGCCGACCTTGTAGAAGAGCAGCAGGGGGCCCTCCCTGGGTTTGAAAAGGACGGGATTCCAGGTTGGGTACCGTTCGGTGGGGGAGACGACTCCGTTGGCCACCTCGACCGGTTCGGTCCAGCGACCGTTCACGTGTCGGGAGACCCAGATTCCCACGTCCGGATGGCGTTCGTGGGTACCGCCGAACCAGGCGGCGACGAGGCCCGAGGGTGTTTCTGCGAGGGTGGAAGCGTGGCAGGAAGGGAACGGGGCGCTCTCGAAAATGAACTCGCTACGGACCAGACCGGGTGTTTCGGCTGCTTGGGAGCCCGCACATGTCATGGCCAACAGAGTGAGCGATCCGAACAGCCTGGTCAAAAGGGCGGCCGGCATGCTCGAGCGGGGGCTGGGAGGCTCGGTGGGCCCGGCAAGGGGCGTGTCGGGCCGGCTCTTGTCACGGCCGGAGGAGCGTTCGGGTGGCGTGCAGGTACGAAGGGGCGGGGTCGGAGTTTTCATGGGCAGACGATGTGATAGCGGCCGCTACCGAGGAGGAGCACGGGTTGGGGCCGGTCGGTACGGTGCTCAAGGACGCCCGGCGCACGGTCCGGCGGGACGCCGTTGATTTGCACGCGTTCCGGGTGGGCGGCGGGCAGCTCGACCCGCGCCGTGGTGTTCGGCGGGATGCGGATGTCCCAGATGAATCCGGTGTCTGTGCGGCGCCAGTCGCTCTGAACCTGGCCGTACGGGGTGAGGCGGTTGGCCTTGACCCAGACCAGGCCGGGCACGGGTCGGGGCGCCAGGTGAATGAGCTTGTATCCGGGGGCATTGCTGTCGGGTGCGATGCCGGCCAGGCATTCGTACATCCAGAGCACCAGGTCGCCGACGAGCATGACGTGGTTGCCCGAGTTCATACCCGGTTCGGCGGTGTCGCCGTTCCAGAGTTCCCAGATAGTGGTGGCACCCTGCCGGACCATGTAGCCCCAGCTGGGGTAGTCGGTCTGGGTGGCGATGCGGAAAGCGAGGTCGGGCCTGCCGATCCCGGTGAGGGTGCGCATGAGATACTGGCAACCGATCAGGCCGGTGGCCAGGTGTCCGCGGTTGAGGACCTCGATGCTGTGGACCAGGGTGGCGGCCACGCGGGGCCGCTCGCTTTCCGGGGTCAGGTCGAAGGCCAGCGGGAGGATGCACGAGGTCTGGGTGCCGTTGTCGTAGCGGCCGTGTTGGGGATCGTAGAAGCGTTCGTGAAAGGCGCGGGCCATGGTGTCGGCCTGTTTTTCCCACGCGGCGGCCTCGGACTCGGGCCGTCCGAGCAGACGGGCATAGTGGGCGAGGAGTTGGAGGTCGTGGATGAAATAGGCGGTGGCGATGAGGGTGGGATCGGTGCGCCGGGCCGGATCGCGTGAGTGGATGAGCTGGGGGTCCTCCGGCGGCACGCACCAATCGCCGTAGCTGTCGCGTGCAATGAGGCCGTTGGTGACGAAGCCGGACATGTATCGGATCCAGCGGGCGGCGGCGTCGTAGGTTTCTTCGAGGAAGCGGAGGTCGCCGTACTGCCGGTACAGGACGCCGGGAGCGATGAGGAGGGTGCTGGGCCAGGTGACGTTGTCCGCGTAGATGGGCCAGTAGGGTGGTGCGACGTCGGGCAGGCTGCCGGAGGGGCGCTGGGAATCCGTGATGTCCTGCAGCCATTTGCGGTAGAAGTTGGCGACGTTGAACACATGGGCCTCGCCCGCGCATTCCTCGGAGCGATCGCCGAGCCAGCCCTGGCGTTCGTCGCGCTGCGGGCAGTCGGTGGGGATGCTGCGGTAGTTGCCGCGCAATCCCCAGCGGACGTTTTGGTAGATGCGGTTGAGCAGCGGGTGCGAGCAGGCGAACTCGCCGGCGCGTTCGAGGTCGTCGTGGACCACGCAGGCGGTGAGGGTGGAGCGGTCGGGTCGGCCCGGGTAACCGGTCAGTTCCACGTAACGGAATCCGTGATAGGTGAAGCGGGGTTGGTAGGTTTCCCAACCCTCGCCGCGCAGGGTGTAGCGGTCGGTCTGGCGGGCGCCGCGGAGGTTGGCCATATCGAGGAGCCCGTCGGGGCGGAGGCGTTCGGCGTGGCGGAGCTGGACCATGGTGCCACGGGGCCCGCGGACGCGGAGTCTGCACCAGCCGACGAGGTTTTGGCCGAAGTCGAAGATGAAAACGCCCGGGCGCGGTTCGGTTACGGCCACGGGCTGCAGTTCCTGTGTCATGCGGATGGGTTCGACGGGTTGGGCGGCGAGTCTGCCGGCTGGGGCGGGCATTGGTTGGGCTGGTTCCCATGTGGAATCGTCGTAGCCGGGGCGGTTCCAACCGGTGAGTTCGAGTCGGGCGTCGTAATCCTCCCCGTCGAATTCGCTGTTGCTCCGGATGGGGCCCTGGTCGGTCATTCGCCAGGACTCGTCGCTGACGATTTCAGTGACGGAGCCGTCGGGATGTTCGATGCGGAGATGGAGGATCAATTGGGGGAAACCGAAGCTGACGGTGCCGGCATAGACGCGGCTGCGGTCGGCGTAGAAGCGGCCGTTGCCCAGGATGACGCCGAGGACGTTGGTGCCGGCTCGCAGCAGCGATGTGACGTCTTGGGAGAGATAAAAGACACGCTTGTCGTAATGACTGAGTGCGGGTGAGAGGACGGCGTCACTGACCCGTTGGCCGTTGATGTGGAGTTCGGATAGTCCGAGTCCGGACCAGTGGACGAGGGCGCGTTGCACCGGCCGATCCAGTATGAACTCTTTGCGGAGCCAACGGGCCGGCAGGCGCCGGTCTTCGGCGGTGAGGGTTTCGCCCCATGGCTCCATGCCGGCGGGGCCGATTACGCGTGCGGGTTTCCAGTGACGATCGTCGAAGTCGGGTTGGTCCCAGCCGGGTTCCTCCCGGGTGTGGACCTTCCAGCGGGCGTCGGTGGGGATGATCAGGGGTGGACCGGAATCGAACTCGATCCAGATGCGCCCCACGACACCGGCAGGTTTGTTGTCGCGGAAACTGATGCCGGTGAGGCCGAACACATAGGTTCGGCCCGGTTCGAGTCGGGTGGTGATGTCGTTCCATTTGACGCGGCGCGGGTTGTTCCGGCGCGCGCCGAGGTCACGTCCATTCAGCCAGCCGCGGCATTCGTTGTCGCCGGTGTACTCGAAGATGGCGCGGACGATCCGGCGATCGGACGGCAGGGTGACGACCAGGCGGAACCAGTTGGTGCCGGCCGGTGCGTGGAGAGGATCCGGCACGTCGGGGTGCCAGATCCAGGAGGTTTGGTCCAGGCGGTTGGTGGTTTCGCGCCCCGGTTTGCCGATCCAGGATGCGCGCCACCCGGCAGGGTCGAGGATGCCCATGGTCCAGGTGGCGGGTGAACTCCACGAGGAGACGCGATCGTGGTTGTCCCAGACGCGCACGCGCCACCAGACCTGCTGATGGGACTGGAGCGGACGGCCGGCGTAAGGGATCCAGAGGGAACGATCCGAGGGGACGCGTCCGGTGTCCCACAGGTCGGGCTGATTGCGATCCAGGGCCGCCGGGTCGCAGGCTGCTTGGATCTGATACGCGGTTTGGAGGACGTGATAGCGTTCGGATTCGATGCGCCAACTCAGGCGCGGTGCGGGTGCGTCCACCCCGCAGGGGTCGGTGCGCCCTTCGCAGCGGAGGTCGGTTACGTGGAGCCGGTCGGGCGCGGCGACGGTCAGGGCGGCGCACAGGAGCCAGCCCGAAACCGCCAGCCGCCCTCCGCTCGGCCACGCGAAGCGAACCCGGCCCGTTGAATGGTGTGTGCGCGGGCGGATGGGCAACGACCTCATGGCTTCACCGATAGCGGATGCGGGGCGCGCGGGCAACGAGAGGCGGGCGCAGGCGCTGCCATTTTTCATACGGATTCTGACAACAGCCGCCCGCGGCCCCCGTGGGACAGGAGCGGGCCGGGGGACGTCCCGGCGCGGCCGGGCGCGGCGTGCGCCGAGCCGGCAGGGGGCGCGCCGGGCGATGGATTTGACACCGGGCGCGGGAAGGGGTCAGCATGCGCGCATGGCGCGCAAGAAACCCAGGGCGGCCCGATTTACGGTTTCTGTACCGGCAGGATTACTGGAGGAGCTCGACCGGATGTCCGCGGAGAAAGGATACCGCAACCGGTCCTTGGCCGTGGCCGACATGATCCGTGACGAACTGGTGGAACACCGGGAGAAGACGGGCAGGGGGGAGGTCGTGGGGACGCTGACGCTGGTCTACGACCATCACACACGTCACGTCCAAGAGACGCTTACGGAGCTGCAGCATCGGCATCACGACCGCATCATTTCCACCGTGCACGTCCATCTGGACGCGCATCATTGTCTGGAAGTGCTGTTGATGCGCGGGCCGGCGCCGGAGATTCGGCGGATCGCGGACGCGCTCATCGCGGCGCGGGGAGTCAAGCACGGCAAGCTGACTGTGACCAGCACCGGCAAGGACCTACCGGGCTGACCCTGCGTGATCGCCCCACGGCGGAGCCGGGCGGCCGATCTGAAAGGTCCCCTGCGGGTCCGGCGTGTGCTACGGGTCGCCACGGGTCGTCACGAGGCCGGAGCCTGGCGCGGGGAGCGTCTTGATCTGGTGGTGGCACCTGAAGGGTCTGGAGAGTGGGCGGGGGCTCGGGTTCGCGCTTGAACGGTGGCTGCCGGCATTTAGTGTGGGTTCCATGACCTTGGAAGACCACTTGGGCGACATCGTCCGAAAGGCGCGGGCCATGAACGGGGTGCGTGCCTCTGATGCGGCTCGTGCCTTGGGACTGGCGGAAGCGGAGTGGGAAGCGTTCGAACAGAGCGGACGCATGCCGCGCCAGGTGGATTGGAAGGCCCTGGCGGAGCGGGTGGGGTTGAACCCGGAGAAGTTGGAGTCCCTCGTGCGCGGCTGGCTTCCCCGAGTGCCTCCGCTGGAGACCTGGCAGGTCCTCCGCCGGTTCACGACCCAGGAGGGAGACAACTGCGTGCACGCTTATCTGGTTTGGGATCCGGAGACGCTGGAGGCTGCACTGTTCGACACCGGCTGGGATGTCTCGGAGATCCTGGAGGTGGCGGAGGCGCAGGGGTTGAAGCTGAGGTACCTGTTTCTGACGCACGGGCACCCGGATCACGTGGCGGGGGTGGGCAGGTTGCAGGATGAGGTGGAGGGCCTGGAAGTGCGGGCGCATCCGAAGCCGGCGCCGCGCGACCTGCCGGATGAGGAGGGACTGCCGGTGGGCCGGTTGCGGATCTGGTGCCGGCCGACGCCCGGCCATGCGCCGGATGGTGTGACGTATGTGATCCGGGGCTGGCCCAACGGTGCGCCGCCGGTGGCGGTGGTGGGCGACGCCATCTTTGCCGGCTCGCTGGGCCGGGGGAACCAGTCGTGGGAACTGGCCCGGCAGGCCGTGCGCGACCAGATCCTGACCCTGCCACCGGAGACTCTCATCTGTCCCGGGCACGGGCCGCTGACCACGGTGGCGGAGGAAAAGGCGCACAATCCTTTTTTCTGAATCATTCCGGGATTCGACCTGCCGAATGTTCACCATGGGACCTTTTCTTCCGGGCCGGCCTTTCTCGAGGTGCGGGTGCGCCCTGGAGGGCGGCGAAGAACGATGCGGCCTGGTCTCCGGCTGTGAGTGGTCCACCTTGTCCGGCCTTGCGGGCGGTGCGTCGGCCGAAGAGGCCACCGGCCGTCGGTTGATCCGCCCTGGTGCCGCGCCATGAGCCAGGGTCTTTCCTCACCGGCCTCCCGCCCTGTCGGTCTCTGGGAACGAGTGTTGCGCGTCTGCCTGCTGCTGTCGGGCATGAGCGGTCTGGTGACCGGCATCTGGGGTGGGCTGTTGCGCATCGGATGGAACCTGCCGCTGCCGGTCCATCATGCCAACTGGATCACGTTCCACGGGCCGCTGATGGTGTGCGGGTTTCTGGGCACGCTGATCGGGTTGGAACGTGCCGTGGGTCTGCGTGCGGGATGGACGTGGTGGGCGCCGCTGCTGGCGGGTGCCGGAGGCGTGTTGACGGAGGCGGGTGTTCTGGGTTGGGGACCGCGGTTGTGCATCAGCGCGGGTAGTGCGGTGTTCCTGGCGGTGGCGGTCCGGATCCTGATGATCCAGCGGAATCTGGCCAACGTTGTGCAGATGCTGGGTGCGGGGGCGTGGTTGGCCGGCAATGTTGCGTGGTGTTTGGACCGGCCCGTGGCGCAGGTGGTGCCGGCCTGGATGGCCTTTCTCCTCCTGATCATCGCGGGTGAACGACTCGAGCTGACGCGGTTTGCGCCTCCGGATCCCTGGGCGGCCCGGGTGCTGCTGGCATGCCTGGCGGTGCTGGGGGCGGGACTCGTGTTCGAAGCGGCACAACTGCCGGGTCGGAATCTCCTGCTGGGTGCCGCGCTTGCGGGCACGGCGGTGTGGTTGCTGCGGTTCGATCTGGCCTGGCGCACGATCCGTTCGCCGGGATTGCCGCGTTACATGGCGATCAGCCTGCTCAGCGGGTACGGCTGGTTGCTGATCTCGGGCGTGTGGATGGGGTGGAGCTGGCCGCAGACCGCCGGGGTGGCCTACGACGGCATGTTGCACGCATTCTTCGTGGGATTCGTGTTCGCCATGATCTTTGGGCATGCCCCGGTGATCTTCCCCGCCATTTTGGGCGTGCCGGTGGTGTTTCATCCGGCGGTTTATATCTGGTTGGCGGCGTTGCAGGCGTCGCTGGTGTTGCGGCTGGGCGCGGATGGTCTGGGTTGGGCGGCGGGGCGTTCCTGGGGCGCGGCGGGCAACGGGGTGGCCATCGCCGGCTTCCTTTTGACGATGCTCGTGTCGTGGGGACGCGGATGGTTGCGGGCCCGCGGTGCTGCTGTGCGGGTTGCTTCCGGCCGATGAGAGGAGGGGGCGTCCGGCCGGGTCCGGCCCGGTCGGGTCCGCGAGGGCGAACAGCGGGGTTCTCAGAAAAGCTCGAGAGCAAAGAACCCGGTCCGGTGCGTGTCCGGAACGGGCAGGGTGAGTACAACCACGGGATCTTCTGGAAAGACGTCTTCGCGGAGGGTGGTCCACTCGGTCAATGGTGGCACCGGCCGGGGATGGAAAAGGGCGCGGTATCGGGCTCCGGGCACGTGCTGTTCCACTTCGACTTCGAGGGCTGAAGCATTCAGGCGGACGCTGCGGAAGCGCGGCCGGGGAATGGCCCCGGGTTGCAGGGAAACCGCGAGCCAGGGCCGGGCCTGAGGTACGGGATACTCGCGGGCTGCGTAAGTGGCGTGACCCGGCAGAGGTGACCGCGGCGACGGTACCAGCCCCACAACAAGGTGACTTCCAGTTTCGAGAGCGGCGCGTAGCAGGGGCGTGACGGGCACGGAAACTCTGCGCCCCGGTTGGGGGATCCAAGAGGCGAGTGACGGCGGCAGAGCAGGCTGCCTTTGCCAGGTCAGCGTGTCCGCCCAGGGCGGTCCGGGTGCACAGGCCAGCACTTGTTCGGTAGGCGAGGAGACGGCCAGAGGCGCCAGTTCCACACGGGCGGAGCGGAGGGCCCCGGCCCAATTGGACGGCAGGTTATCGGTTCGCCAGAGCAGGAAGGCCCGGCGTTCGTTGCCGGGTTGGGCGTCACGTCCCACGGCCAGCAGCGCGTCGCTGTCGTGGGTTTCCCCGTCCCGGGGCGGTTCCTGCACCCAGGTATCGGCGGCGGGTTGAATCCGGATTTGCACCTCCGGGGAGGCGGGAACCAGGTGCAGCTCGAGCATTGCCCAGTCCACGGCCACGTCGCCGTGCACGGCAACGTCGAGCCTGCCGTCGGCAAGCTGCGGGAGTCGATCCTCAAGATCCAGAAGGTAGACTGCGGAGCCGTCCGGCTCGGCAGGGCTGTGCGGCAGGTTGTCCACGGGGATGCCGTTGGTGAGGGTGTCGAGGTAGAGGCGGGTTGGGTTGGCGGGGGAAGAGCCCGGGCGCAGACAGATCTGCAGCGCGGCGGCGGCGACGCGGAGGCTGGGGTCCGGCGTCCAGAGAATGGTGAACGGCACCCATTGACCGGGCTGGAATTCGTCCAACCGGCCGACCGGTTGGGTGCCGGCGCGGGCGCGAACCTGTTCGGCCCAGGCAGGGTCCAAGGGGGTTTCTCCGTCGGGTGGGTTGAGCGGGTCGAACGCGTCCGGCAGGCCGGCCCGGTACTCGCGGATTTGGAGGCCCGGCAGATGCAGCCGGTGCTGGAGCTGGGCGTGGTAGAGGCTGCGGGGAAAGACGGGCGCGCCGTGCTGGTCCACCGTGCCCGGATCGTGCGGCCCGACGTACACAGTGCCCTCCTTCAGTGTCCCGACCGAACCGATCAGCCAGTTTCTGGCACCGGGCGGGTTTTGAACGACGAATCCGCGGGCGCGGCTGTTCCAGACCACGCAGCTGGCCCCTGCCCAACCGTGGCCACTGCCGAGATTGCCGCGGTTTTGCACGTTAAGGTCGTGCCCCTGCACCTCCACGTTGTCCCAGAGGGCGCCGGTGGCCCACCGGTGGTGCGGTCCGGCATCCGACCATGCGTTCTCGCTCAGTCCGTCCACGAAGACGTTTGGGCCGGTGGTCAGGGATTGGGTGAGGAACTGGTGCCGGTCGTTGCGGGTTCGGCACTCGCGGACCAGGCAGAGTTCGCAATCGTCCATGACGAAGGCGTATCGCCTGCCGCCGGTGACTTGTGAGACGGGATCCAACCCTTCGCACTCGCTGACGGTCACGTGACGGGCGCCACGGCCGAGGCTGACGGCGGCAAACCCGAAATGCCGTGTCGTCACGCGGCGGACCCAGGCATCCTCCACCGCCTGAAGATGGATGAACGTCCAGGCATGGTCCTCGTCGTCCGGCGCGGTGAAGTCCGATACACCCTCGAGATCTTCGAGCCCCACGTTGCGGATTCGTCCCTCCCACGTGAAGCGTCGCACCGTGCCGCCGCCGTACCGTGTTTCGATGGCGCAGACGACGGGCGCATCGAGGAACAGGGTGTTGCCTTCCATGCCGACGATGCGGCGGTCCATGTCGATCTGGTAGCCGGAGGGTTTCCAGGGATTCACTTCCGGCGGACAACACAGCAGGTCCATCCCCAGATCACGGATCCACGCATCGTTGGCGTTGCGGCGGACGAGGATTCGGTCGCCCACCGTCAGGCCATCGGTGCTTTCCACGGTCAGTGCGTGCGCGCCCACGGGGACATACGGATCCGTGATGTCATGGGTCGTGTTCGGCACGGTTTCAGGCGCGCCGCCGCCCGCCACGAGGATGACGGTGCGCTGGGTGCGTCCGGTGGCGCGCAGGAGGGTGCCGTTGGTGCCGCGGCCGGAGCCGCGCAGCACCACGCCGCTGGCGTGGATGGTGACCTGGTTGGAAATCTGAAACTCGCCTGGTGCCAAAAGGACCGCCCCGCGGAACCCTGACGCGTCCATGGGCAGAGCGGCCACGGTGTCGAGGGCCTGTTGAATGCGCGCGGTGTCGTCGCCCGGCCCGGGCACGACCACCTGCCGGACGGGCACCCGGGGCGGCTCGCGCTCGCCACCGGCGTAGCCCACGGTCGAGAAATCCGGGATCCGATTGCCGCGCGTGTCGGAAAGACTCCAAACCGCCCCGGCGGGGAAGACCCGGATCCATGAACTCTGGGGTGGGGAACCGGCGGGCTGGCCGGAAGCGCCCGTTGCGCCGGCCAGGGCGCAAGCCGCCAAGCCGGCGGCCCACGTTGCGGCCGGGCTCCACCCATGTCCGGATGATGGTGATGGAGGGCCGATGAAACGGAGGCGACGCCTCGGCATCTCGGGCGCACTATGCCTCCACCGGCCGGTGGAGGAAATCCGACGTTTGTTGGAGGGACCGCCCGGAGTTTGACCGGGCAGCCCGAAACCCGGGAAACCGCCCGGAGCTTTCGGCTGCGAGCCTGAATTCGCGTGATGGACGGCGGATCAGGCGCGACCGGCCTCGGCGCCGGCCAGTTCCCGGCGCAGTTCATCGAGCATGGTTTGCAGGCGCCGGCCGTATTCGACGAAGTTCTTGCGCAGCGCCTCGTCGTTGGCGGCGGCCTGTTTCGGGTCGTGGAAGACGGCCACCATGTGGGGTTCGATGCTGATGCCGGCGTCGTAGCCGCGGGCCAGAGCGTCCCGCAGGATGTCGCGGACACGGCCCTGGCCCTCGCCGGGCCAGTGGTAGGTCGCATCGTTGCGTTCGGGCACCCAGGTGGCGTCCTTGACGTGGATGTGGACGACGTGATCGCGTATGTGTTCCCAGAACTCCCAGGGATCCTGCCGGGGCCATGGTTTGGGTTTGGAACGGTCGGGGTTCAGGATGGGGTTGGCGGTGTCGAAGACCCACTTGAGCCCCGGGCATTTGTCGAGCAGCTCGAGGGCGTGTTGCCAGCTCATGCCGCCGTAGTTCATGCAGTTTTCGTGGACGGGCTGGAGCCCTTCGTCCAGGAACATCCGGGTGACGTCGCGTACGCGTTCGAAGACCTTTTTGGGGATGGTGTACTCGTCGTCGCCGGGTTTGAAACTCATGATGCGGATGTACCGGGCGCCGGCGCGTTTCATCCTAGGGATGGCGCGGCGGACCTCGGCTAGTGTGACCTCCCACGGGGTGTCCAGTGTCTTGGCCCAGTTCATGATGGTGGAGCCGAAGCAGTAGACCTGGACGCCCGCGGCCTCAAGTTGGGCCAGCGCGGCGTCGAAAGCGGCGTCCGGGATGTCATGGAAGTTGCCCTTGGGATGACCGGCCACTTCCACCGTGCGCGGCTCGATGTGCCGCCAGTTCAGTTCGCGCAGGGCGGCGATCTGACTTTCGATGCGCACGCCCGCCTCGTCACCTATGCCCATCAACATCATGGTTCCACCTCTGTCGGGAAAGCGGCGGGGACGCAACCGGCGCCGGGCCGGTCGTCCGCCGCGGGTTCAACGCCGGAACGAAGCCGAAAAATCGGTTGGTTCCACCTCCACGACCTGTTTCCGGACCTTGGAATTGGCGATCAGCTCCTGCAGTTTTGCCTCCCAGGCCGCGCCGTCCATGGGCAGATCCAACGTCCGATCCAGCAGCGCCGAGAAGACCACCGCATTGGCCAGTTCCACCGAGTGGATCCCCTCGGGTCCCGGAGCGATCAACGGTTCGCCGTCCAGGATGGCATTGACGAAGTTCTGCACGATGATCGCATGGGGCAGAACCGCGTCGGTGAACGGAATCTCCACATGCCACACGTCCGGTTTGGCGAACGGGCTTTTGGCGGTGCGACTGAACTCGATCATGTCCGCCTCGTTGCGGATGAACCGGAGTCGATTGTCCTCGAGCACGGCCTTGCCGCGGGTGCCGGCAATCTCCAGCCGGTTGGTGCCTGGTGCCTCGCCCGTGGAACCGAGGAACACCCCGGTCGCACGGTTCGACCATTCCAGGTAGGCGGTGACGTTGTCTTCCACCTCGATGTCGTGGTACCGGCCGAACTGGCAGAAGCCCCGCACCCTGGCGGGCATGCCGCAGAGCCACTGCAACATGTCCAGGTTGTGCAGGCACTGGTTGATGAGCACACCACCGCCCTCGCCCTTCCAGGTGGCGCGCCAGCCCCCGGTGGCGAAGTAGAGCTCCGGCCGGAACCAATCCGTGTTGATCCAGTTCACCCGGACGATCTCGCCCAGCTCGCCGCTGGTGATCAGGCGGCGGAGCTTCTGATAACGCGGCTCGGTCCGGAGCTGGAACATTGCCGCGAACACCTGCCGGGGCCTCTGTTGCGCCGCAGCGATGAGGCGTTCCGCGTCCGCCTTGTGCGCCGCGATGGGCTTCTCCACCAGGAGGTGCAGGCCCGCCTCCAGCGCGGCGATGCCCAGCGTGACGTGTTGATAGTGCGGGGTGGCGATCAGGACGGCGTCCACCTCGCCCGAGCGGAACAATGCCTCCGGCTCGGTGAACCGTTTCAGGCCCGGATAACGCTCGGCAGCCTTCCCGCGACTGCAAACCGCCACCAGCTCGCATCGCCGGACCCTGCCCTGCAGCAGGTAATCGGCGTGGTAACGGCCGATGTTACCCAGTCCGACGATTCCCAGACGCACCTTTTCCATGCCCGTCACTTTACGAAGCTGCCCCGTCCCACCAAAGCAAAACCGTGCCTGCGCCGCGGGCCGTTTGGGATCCGACGGGCTGTGGACGCTCCGCCTGCACCCATCCCGGCGGAGGGCCGCCGCCGGGGACGGGTGGGACGCGCCGCGGTCCTTTGCGCTTGTCTGCGTGGTGGAACGACCTAGTTTCCGGTCCGTGCTCGAACGATTGATCCGCCAGGTGAACGAGGGCGGGGTGTTGACCCGCGAGGAGGTCCGCGGCGCCGTCGAGTGTCTCGTGGACGAGCGTGTTGCGGTGGAGACCAAGGCCGATTTTCTCGCCGCTCTGGCCCGCCGGGGTGAGACCCCCCAGGAAATCGCGGCCTTTGCGGACGAACTGCGCAGCCGCGCGGTGGAGCCTCCACTGGATCCGGGTTGGCGCAGTGGACGCGTGATTCTGGACGTGGTGGGCACGGGTGGGGATCGTGCGGGTACGTTCAACATTTCGACGACCGTGGCCCTGATCTGCGCCGCGGCCGGCGTGGCGGTGGCCAAGCATGGCAACCGGGCGGTCACCTCCCGGGCCGGCAGCGCGGACGTGCTGGAGGCGCTCGGGATCCCGGTTCAGACCACACCGGAACAGGCCGTGGAGAACCTCCGGCGACACGGCTTCGCCTTCTTTTTTGCGCCGCTGTATCATCCGGCCTTCCGCCATATCGCCCCTGCGCGGAAGCTTTGCGCCGAACGGGGTCAGCGGACGCTGTTCAACTACCTCGGCCCGCTGTTGAACCCGGCGCGACCGGATGCGCAACTGATGGGCGTGGCGCGGCCGGAGCTGTGCGCCCCCCTGGCGGCGGTGTTGCAGTCGCTCGGGATCCGGCGCGGCGCGGTGGTGTGTGGCGAGTTGCCCGGCAGCGGGCCCGAGACGCGCATCTGGGTGGATGAGCTTTCTCCGGCCGGACCCACCACGGTCGTGGTCTTCGGCACGGGCGATGCAGAGGGCGCGGCCATCTGGCCACGGCCGACCCGTGCCCGCCAGGTCACCGGTCCCGGCGATCTGCAGGGTGGCGACGCGGCGACCAACGCCGCGATGCTCGAGGCGTTGCTCCAGGGCCGCGACCGGGGTCCGCGTCGTGAGGCCGTTCTTTACAACGCGGCCGTGGCACTCTGGGTGGCGGGCGCGGCGGGATCGGTGGAACAGGGCTGGTTGCTGGCCGAGCAGGTCGTGGACGACGGACGAGCAGCCCGGAAACTGGAGGAACTTCGACGGTCCGCGGCGAGTTCCTCATCTCCTGCCTGATGCCGACCGAACGCGCACAAGCCGGCGGAGGGCGTCAGGGCAACCATTCGGCTGTCCGGACCGCCCGGCTTGACGAAGCGGCCGGTTTTGTCGTTCCCTCGCCAGCCGCATGACCAACGAGGCCCGGAACCAACCGAGGAGTCCCACCGCCTGGCTGCGCCGCCTGTACGATTGGACGGTGCGCTGGGCCGAGCGACCCGGTGGGACCTGGGCGTTGTTTGCCATCGCCTTCATGGAATCCTCGTTTTTCCCGGTGCCGCCCGACGTGTTGTTGCTGGCGCTGAGTGTGGGTGCCCCGCGTCGGGCCCTGTGGTTTGCGCTGGTTTGTTCCGCGGGCTCGGTGCTGGGCGGCATGTTCGGGTACCTGATCGGCCATTATGCGTGGGAAGCGGTCCGGGGCTGGTTCATCCCGTACGTCTTCTCGCAGGCGGCCTTCGACAAGGTGGCCACCTTGTACAGCGACAATGCCTTTCTGGCGATCTTGTCGGCGGCCTTCACGCCCATTCCCTACAAGGTTTTCACGGTCGCGGCCGGTGTGTGCGGGGTGAGTTTTTGGACCTTGGTTGCCGCCTCGGCCATCGGGCGGCCTGCGCGGTTCTTTCTGGTGGGCGGTGCGGTTTACCTGTTGGGTCCCCAGGTCAAGTCGTGGATCGAAAAGTATTTCGACTGGCTGGCCTGGGCGCTGCTGGCTCTGGGCATCGGCGGCTTCGTGGCCTTGAAGTACCTGAGATGAGGGCGCGGATGCGATGCGGCCTTGTGTGATCGCCAATCCGGTGGCCCGGGGAATGCGGCGGGTGGGGGGCGAGGGGTTGCGAACGCTTTGCGGACCCGGCACCGCCATCCGGTGGACGAGCGCCGCAGGAGAGGCCCGGGCGCTGGCAGCCGCCGCGGTGCGGGAGGGATTCGATCTGTTGGTGGCCGCGGGCGGCGACGGGACGGTCAACGAAGTGCTCAACGGGATCGGTGACGTGCCCGGTGGATTCGAACGCGTGCGGCTGGGCGTGTTGCCGCTCGGGACGGCCAACGTGTGGGCGCGGGAGCGGGGACTGGACCTGGATCTGGTGCGGGCGTGGGAAAGGTTGAGGGAAGGGCGGGAACGACGTGTGGACCTGCCCTGGGCGGAGTGGCAGGAAGGCGGTGCGGCCGGGCGCCGGTTTTTTGTGCAGTTGGCGGGGGCGGGTTGGGACGCCCTGGCGATTGAACGGGTCCGGGCCGGATGGAAACGGTGGTTGGGGCCCTGGGCGTACGTGTGGGCGGGGTGGGAAGCGCTGCAGGCCGGTTGCCCGCCGGTGACGGCCCGACTGGACGAGGTGTGCATGAGCGGTCCGTGGGTGTTGGTGGGCAACGGCCGGTTCTACGGCGGGCCGTTCGAGTTGTTTCCGGGCGCATCTGCGGAGGATGGCTGGTTGGATGTTTGCGTGGTGCCGCGGTTGACCTTGGGGATCGCCGTGTGTGGCGGTCTGTCGGTGCTGTTGCGGCGCCGACTGCCCGGGCGGTGGGTCCGGCGGGGCCGGACGCGGCGGTTGGAATTGTCGTCCGAATCGCCCGTGCCGTTCGAAGTGGACGGCGAACGCGCGGGGCGCACACCGGTTACTTTCGGGCTTGCGCCGGGGGCGCTGCGGGTGGCGGTATGAAAGTTCGTGGGTCCGGCCTGGGCTTGGAGGCTCGGCGGGGGCTTCAGCGACCGGGTTCGAGGAAGGTGCGGGCGCGGGGATCGGACAAACGTGGGGTTGAACGGAAGCGCCCGGCTCCGGCACGATGCGGGTCGTGAGCACGACAAGTAAGGCGCCGGCGGGGCTGCCCCTGAGCGGGCAGGTGGATCGGGAGGCTCTGGAACGTGAGGTGGCCGAGTTGCGCGCTTTGGAGGCGTTGCCGTGGCCACGGAAGGCGCTGGGGTATTTGAAGCGGACGGGGCCGGGTCTGTTGCAGAGCGCCATGACCCTGGGGGCCGGCAGTGCGGTGGCGTCGGTGGTGGCGGGGGCGTCGTTCGGCTACGACCTTCTGTGGGTTCAGCCGGTGGCCATGCTGCTGGGGGTGTGCATGCTGGCGGCATTGGGGCACGTGGTGTTGACGACGGGTGAACGTCCGTACCGGTTGGTGGCGCGGGAGCTGCATCCTTCCCTGGCGTTTCTCTGGGCGCTGGCCACGGTGGTGGCGTCGGTGATCTGGCATTTTCCGCAGTACGGCCTGGCGGCCGGCGCAGCGCGGGACCTGGCGGAGCTGGCCGGCTGGCCGGTGTACGCCGTGGATGCGGCTGGGGCGCGGCGGTTGACGGGCGCTGGTTACGCGGTGAGTTTCGGGACCGGTTTTTTGTTGCTGGGCGTGTCGCTGGCCACGGTCTGGAGTTACGGGCGGCGCGGTGCGGGGATCCGGGTTTACGAGTGGTTTTTGCGGGGTGTGATCCTGCTGGTGATCCTCTCGTTTGCCACGGTGGTGGTTTGGACGGGGGTGGACTGGGGGGCATTGGTCCGCGGGTTTTTCGGTTTCACCCTCCCGCGCACGGCCAACGGCATACAAACGGTGTTGGGTGCGATCGGCGCCGCGGTGGGGATCAACATGACCTTCTTGTACGGGTACTCGCTGCTGGCCAAGGGCTGGGGACCGGTGCACCGGCCGCTGGCGCGGTGGGATTTGGTGATGTCCATGCTCGTGCCGTTTGTACTGGTGACCTCGCTGATCATTATCGCCATGGCCAACACGGTGTACGATCCGGCGCGGGCGGGGATCGTGCGGACGGACCTGCGGCCGGTGGACGCGGCGCAGGCGCTGGTGCCGGTGATGGGCGCGAACGTGGGCCGGATCGTGTTCGATCTGGGGTTCATTGCCATGACCTGCGGGGCGATCAGCGCCCACATGGTGGTGTGCGGGTTCACCGTGTGCGAGATGTTCGGGCTGGAGTACACGGAGAAGCGGTATCGGATGTTCACGCTGGTGCCGGTGGTGGGGTTGCTCGGGGTGGTGACGTCCACGCCGTTGTGGATGCCGGTGGTGGCGTCGGCGATCGCGTTTGCGATGTTGCCGATCGCGTACGTGACGTTTCTGGTGCTGTACAACCGGCGCAGTTGCGGCGGGGCGGGGTTTGCGGCCACGCCGGGCCGGCTGGTGTTCAACCTGATTCTGCTGGTGGCCGTGGCGCTGTCGGTGGTGGGTGCCGGCGTCCAGCTCAAGACGCGGGTCTGGGATCGGCTTCCTTCGCTGTTGGGCCGGCCGGCGGCGATGGCGCCGGACCGTCCGTTGCCAACGGTCCGGGCAGACGTGGACTGCCGGGCCTTTGGGCTTGTCGGGCACGCAGAGGCCCGGTTCCAATGCGACCGGGCCTGACATTCGAAGGAGCAACGAGGATATGAAGAAGTTGGTGATTCGACCTGCGGGAGCGGCCCCGGCCGTGGGACCCTACAACCACGCGGTGCGGGTGGGCGACCTGTTGTTTTGTGCGGGACAGATTCCGGTGGACCCCGCGACCGGGCAACTGGTCGAGGGCGACGTCCGAGCGCAGACCGAACGGGTGCTGCGGAACGTGGAGATCGTGCTGAAGGATCAGGGCCTCACGTTCGACGATGTGGTCAAGACGACGGTGTTTCTGACCGACCTGCAGGATTTTGCCGCGATGAACGAGGTGTACGGGCGGTTTTTCACGCGCGATCATCCGGCCCGTTCGACGGTGCAGGTGGCGGCGTTGCCCAAAGGTGCGCGGGTGGAGATCGAGGTGATCGCCTGTTACGGCGACGGGGCCGGGTCCTGAACCGGGATCTGTCGGGGCGGGCCCGCGGGCGGACGACCCGCCGTGGCCGGTCGCGAACGGTGTGCCGGGGCCGGGTCCGTGGGCGGGGAGCAGGGAGACCTGGTTTATGGAGTGGTTGATCGGTTTCGTGCTGGGCGCGTGCGCCGGCGGGGTGTCGGTCTGGCTGTGGGCGCGCAACCGTGCCCAGGCGGGCGATCTGCGCCTGGAGAACGAGTTGCGCGATCAGGTGCGCCTCCGGGAGGAGGAACTGGTGCGACTGCGAGCGGAAATGGCCGAGCTCAGTCGTGGAAAGGCCGCGGCGGAGGCCGAGCGGGACGCCACGCGGAGGTTGATGGCGGATCAGCAGCAGTTGCACGAGCGCGCCCTGCGGGAGCAGCAGGAATCGCATGAGCGTGCCCTGCGGGAGCAGCGGGAGTCGTACGAGCGTGCGTTGCGCGAGTTGCAGGAGGCCCGCGAAAAGGCCCTGGCGGAGGTGCGCGAGGCGTTCAAGGCTCTGAGCGCCGAGGCGTTGAAGGAGAGCGCGCCGGCGTTCCTGCAATTGGCGGGTCAGATGCTGGGCAGGCTGCAGGAGGCGGCCAAGGGGGATCTGGCCCAGCGTCAGGAGGCGATTCGCGCGCTGGTGCAGCCGTTGAAGGAGCAGTTGGAAGCGTATCAGCGGCGTCTCCAGCAGGCCGAGAGCCAGCAGTCGGTGGTGCTGGGCGAGCTGCGCAAGCAGTTGGAAACCCTCTCGCAACAGAGCCAGATGCTGGCCCAGGAGACGCAGCAGTTCCGGATGGTGCTGCGATCAAACCCGGCACGGGGTCGCTGGGGCGAGGAAACCCTGCGGCGGGTGGTGGAGGCTGCGGGGATGAGCGCGCACTGCGATTTCGTGGAGCAGGTCGGCGGGGCGGAGGGGAAACCGGACCTGATCGTGCATCTGCCGGGCAACCGGGTGATCCTGGTGGATGCCAAGGTTCCGGATCTGGACTTTTTGTCGGCCCTGGACGAGGCGGACCCGACCCGGCGCGCGGCTGCGTTGGCGGCTCATGCACGGAAACTGCGGCAGACGATCACCGACCTGGCCGAGAGGGATTATCCCCGGCAGTTTCCCAACGCCCTCGATCACGTGGTGCTGTTTTTGCCGGCCGAATCGCTGTTCAGCGCGGCGCTGGAGGGGGACCGTGAGTTGATCGTCTGGGCGGCGCAACGGCGGATTCTTCTGGCCACGCCGGCTTCGTTGATCGCCTTGCTGCGTTCGGTGGCGGTGAGCTGGCAGCAGCACGCCCAGACGGAGAACGCCCAGCGCATCGCCCAGGCGGCGCGTGACCTGTACGAGCGGGTGGTGACCTTCACGCAGCACTTGGAGAAGCTGCGTGCAGGGTTGGAACGGGCGGTGACCGCCTACAACGATGCGGTCGGCAGTTTCCAGGCAAGGGTCCGACCGGCGGGGGAAAAACTGGCGGCGTTGGGTGGTGGCGCGCCGGGCAAGGACCTGCCCGAACCGGAACCCATCGCGCAGGGGCTGCGGTTGACGCCCGGGAACAGCGGTGCCGGCCGGATCGCCCCGGATGCGTAGCGGAACCCCCGGCCCCGGTCCGCTGTCGGAAACCGGCTGCACCGTTTCTTGCGCAGTGGGTTCTCTGCGCACGAGCTGCGGGGATCCGCCCGCAGGTCAGAGCCCTTCGAAGCGCGTCTGTCCGGGGCGCGGCACCGGATAGGTGCCGTCCGGACCCGGTTGGGTGGGCGGCTCCATGCCGTCGCGACAGTCCTCGGGCTTGGGCGGGTAGGCAAAATCGGAGTTCCGGATCTGTTCCCAGGTGATTTCGCGGCCGGTGTAGCAGGACAACTGGCCCATGACAGCGATCTGGGTGCTGCGGATCATGTAATCGCCGTTGTCGAGGGGCTTGCCGCTGCGGATGGCCGCAAACAGCGCATTGTGCTCCTCCTGGTAGGGGTCGCACGCCCCCTGCCAGCGCCAGGGTCGTGCCCCGGTGATGCGGCAGCGGAGCAGGTCGGCGCGGCCTTCGGAGCCGTGGACGAGGCTGGAGTTCTCGTCATAGCAACCCGGCGTGGTGCGGCAGAAGGCGTAGACCTTGATGTCGTCCGGCCATTCATAGACCACCGAGTGGTGATCGAACACGTCCCCGTACCGGGCCTCGGTGAGGGTGGAACGGCCGCCGAGGCCGTGGCATCGGAGGGGCGCGGTGTTGCCCAGGACCCAACTGGCGCGGTCGAGGTTGTGGACGAGCGACTGGACCACGTCGTCGCCGGAGAGCCAGCGGAAACGGTACTGGACGTAGCACTGCCACTGCAGTTCCGTCAGGCCCGGTGGTCGTTCCAGGATCCCGTAGGGGCCGCGGAGGAAGTTTTCCTCGATGGCGATCACACGGCCGATGGCGCCCTCCTGGATGCGCCGGATGGTTTCCTGGTAGCCCGTGTGGTAGCGGCTCTGCAGGCCGGAGACCATGCAAAGGCCCTTTTGCCGGCCCGTTGCCACCGCGCGTTCGAGCAGGCGCAGGCCATGAGGATCGATGGCGTGCGGTTTTTCGACGAACACGTGTTTGCCGGCCTCCACCGCGGCGAGCATGTGCCAGGGGTGGAACTTGGCGGCGTTGGCGATGAGGACCACGTCGCTTCGCTCGATGACGCGCCGGTAGGCGTCGAACCCGGTGAAAGCGTGTTCATCGGGGACCTGCACCTGATTGTCGCGCCCGTCTCGGGCCAGTTCGGCTTGGATGACGCGGCGGGCATTCTGGATCCGTTCGAGGAAGATGTCGGCCATCGCCACCAGGACGGCCCCGGGGTCGGCGCGCAGGGCCTGAACGGCGGCGCCGGTGTTGCGGCCGCCGCAGCCGATGAGCCCGACGCGCAGCCTGTCGCTGGCGGCGGCGTGGGCGAACCGGACCAGATCGAGTGTGGCCAGTCCGGCCGTGGCCGCCGCCGAGGTGGTCAAGAACCGGCGCCGGCTGAGGGTTGGAAGGGTGGTGTGCTGCGCGGACGCAGCCTGGGGGTGGGACGAACCGGAGACGGGGTGGGATGGGTTGGGTTTCATGGTTGTCTTGGGTTGAGGAGTCTCGCTACCAGGTCCTGTGGGGAGTATCGGGCGTGGCTTGGAGCCGTCAATTTGTGTCAGCCCCGGGAAGGGATGGGAATTCATCTCCAGCCCGGTCTTTCGGAGGTGGCCGGGTGCTCCCCCATTGCCAATAACCGAGGCGGCTGCGACGGCGGCCGCGTACGAGGAACGAGGCCCACGGGTGGCTGCGAGCTTTCCGCACCACGCAAGGGGCATCCACCCGGCAGACTGGAGCTTCGGGAGTTCGAGCACCGGGGCATTGTGGGGACTCCCAGGCGCCCGCGGTTGCTCAACCCTGCGGAGCGATGCGATTGCGGATCTCACGGGATCTCTCAAATGTTGAGCTGGTTCAGAATGGACCGCAACCATTCCAATGATTCCTCGAGCAGGTACCCTCCACCTGCTTCACACTCGATGCTGAGGATCCCCTTGTATCCCGCCTTGTGAAGCAGGGAAATGCATCGAACAATGTTATCCGCATTGACGCCCTTGCCGAGGCTGCAGTGGCTGATGCCTACACCAGTCGCGCGACCGCGGACCCTCTCAGCCAACGACTTCGAGACGTCCTTCAGATGCACATGACTCACGCGTGGCAGGAACCGCTCCAGAAAGCGAACGGGATCCTGGCCTGCAATGAAAGTGTTGCCGGTGTCCATGTTGAGGCGGAGGTACGGGCTGTCGCTAAACCCGAACATTTCTGCCAGCAACTCCGGGTTGGTCGTGAAGTATCCATGAGGTTCGATGTTGACCACGACCTTGTGCGCCTCGGCCACACGGAGGATTTGACGGTAGCAGCGGCGCATCATGGCCAAGGCTTCTTTGACCGTCAAATCGGGCGGCGGATGGAGGCCGTCTGTGGTGTCCACGCATGGACAACCGGCCATTGCAGCCCACGCAATCGCTTTCATAACGTAAGGAACACCGCGAGAGGGACCCTCCTCTCCAGAGAGTGGGAACGCGGCATCCACTTGGGAAAAGCATACCCCATAGTGGTCCATTTTGCGCCGCACCAGCACCGGATCTTCGTAGAGTGCCACATGCGGGTGGTACCCGAGACCATGAAGCCAGCTGACGCCGTCAATCAGTCCGCATTCGATGTGATGGACGTCGTGGTCCCTGGCCCACTGGAGACAATCATCGAATGACCAACATGCGGAATTAAATGCGTCGGTATGGAACCCGATTTTCATAGAAACCTCGTGGCGTTAGCGGGGATTGCAGCGACGCCGGCGCGAGGGTGTCCGGCCGGTTGTCGGCCTTCCGGGGCGACGCACTCGTCGTACGACGTGACGTTCTGACCGGGGCACCCGGATTGCCGGGGGCGGGACGCGGGAGCATCGCCTCAACGCTGCTCAGGGTTTTACTCGGAAGAAGCGTTGCTGTCCTTCCACGGGAAGTTCGAGACCCGGGAGGGCATCGGGCACGATGGTCCACGGACCCTCGAGGCTCGGCGCGGTTTCGAGGGTCCCGGCGCCCGTCCAAGTCAGACGAATTCGGCCACCTTGGTGGACGATCTCAAGGTGTGGGAGTTCGGCCAGGGGCTCGAAATAGAAGGTACCGGCGGCGTAACGGTTGACAGGCCCGGTGTCCGGTGTGGCGGGGAACTGGCCTGCCGCGCCGAACCGGCCGGATCCGACAAAGAGGAGCGAACCTCCACCAAAGACCTGCAGCTCGGCTGCGTCGAACGAGTTGTCGAAATAGGGCTCTTCCGAGCCGTAGCCCCAGCAGGCGATCACGCCTTGAAAGCCGGCAGGAAGCACAACGGGCTGTGGCAGCGCCTTGAAGCGGCTGCCGTCTCGCAGGGTGCCGGGGTCTTCGGGCGTGAACTCCAGCGACGCCAGTGCCTCGCGGGTTTGCCGGTCGTAAAGCACAACGGTCAGCGTCAGAAACAACCCGTCGGCCGAAGAGTCGAACGCACCAAGCTCGGTGATCCGCACCGGGCGTGCAACGTCGAAATCCATGCCCAAAGAGCCGCTGTAGGTGCCGGACCCGGCCAGGCCAAAGGCCACGAGATACGCCACACCAGGCTCCCGCGGATTGGGTGTGGATCGAACGACGTTCGAATCGAGACTTTCCTGGCCCTGGGCCGCCACTGCGCGGATCCGGTAAAAGACCTCCACTCCGTTGGCCAGCCCGGTGTCCTCGTAGGACGTGTCGGGGATTTCGGCCACGAGTTCGAAGGGGCCGGCAAGATCCGTGGCCCGGAACACGCGGTAAGTCACCGCCGGCAGCGGCCGGGTAATGGGATCCCAGTAGAGGGTGACCTTGGCGTCCTCATAGGGGACGACCACGTGGAGGACAGGGACACCGGGGCGCTCAGGAGGCAGCACCTCGTACAAAAAAGTGCCGGCGGCGAATCGCGCAGCCGGACCACGGTCAAGGATTGCGGGAAAGGTTCCCGGTTCAAGGCCGTACCGGCTGCTCCCCACGAAGACGATGGAGCCGTTTCCATCGTGGAGCGTCCACAGAATGGCGTTGGTGTTGCCGTCCGAATTCAGGAGCCGCTCTCCCGGGCCGTATCCGTCGGCCTGCATGACACCTTTGAATCCGGCTTCGAGGCGGAGCGGAGCCTCGAGGTCCTTGAAGCGCATGCCCTCGATGAGTCGGCCCTCGCCCGGGGCGAACAGGACTTCCGCGACGATTTCCTGCGTCTCGCGGTTGAAGATCCGCGCCGCCAGCGAACGGGTGAGGCCGTCGGCGCCGTCGTCGAAAACACCCAGCGCCTTGATCACGATGGGGTTTTGGACGTCGAAGTCGAGTCCCAGAGAACCACTGAAAGCCTGGTTTCCGGTGGCGGCCGGCGTGAAATATGCAATTTCGTGGTTGTCGGGCAACCGGTAGGGCGCGGTGCATCGCACGGGCGAATCCGGGCCTTCACGGCCGTTGGAGGCCCGTGCCCGAACCACGTAGCAGTATTCCACGCCATTCTCCACATTGGTGTCCAGGTAAAAGGTGCTTGGGGCCTCGGCGATCAGGTCGAAGCTTTCCGCACCAGCCAGTTTGCGGAAGACCAGGTAGACCTCGGCGGGGAGTGGGTTCGTGACCTCGTTCCAGAGGATCTCCACCCGGGCGTCACCAGGTCGAAGGGTGACCTCGGGCCGGCCCGGCAGAACGATCGGGGTGGAGCGGAACTCAAAGGTACCGGCCGCATACCGGGCGGCAGGGCCCTCGTCCACAGTCGAGGGATAGCTCCCGGGCAGGATCCCCCAGCGGCTGGATCCCACGAACCGGAGCGAGCCGTTTCCGTCATTCGTGGTCCACACGATGTTGGTGTCATCGTTGAAACGGTTCCGGAGCTTTTCCTCCTCTGCATACCCTTCGGCGGTGATGGTTCCCCGGAAACCGATGGGCAGCTCCAGCGGCGTCTCGAGCGATTTGAACCTGCTGCCCCCCACCAACTCGCCGGGGTCGTCCGGGCTGAAGACGAGCCAGGCAATCTCGGTCTCCGTGGTTCGGTCCCACAAGCGGGCGATCAACGTGGTGTTCAGGCCGTCGGAGCCGTCATCGAAAACGCCCAGACGCGTGACCACGATGGGATTGACCACGTCAAAGTCCATGCCCAACACGCCTCCGAACGCCTGGTTCCCTGCCGTTCCGGCCGGCACTTCATAAGCGATGAAGGTCTCCTGTGCACCCGCCCGGTCCATCGGCTGGAGTCCGAAAGTGGCGAGCGCCAGTACGGACAGACGCCTCCAGAAATAACGGCGCCTCGAGCTTCGATTTTTCATGGACGGTTTCATGTTCGTTGGGGGTTGGTGTTCTTCGAATGGGACAGGGGTCAAAGGGGCGGGTCCGGCGGCGGCCGGTCGGTGTCCCAGCCTTCATAGCTGTGATTCAGCCACCAGTCGGTTTCTTTTACGTTGCCCACGATGCGGCGGGCGCTGTTGTCGGCAAATACCACGTTCATGCCCCGCTCGTGTGGCATGTTCAGCGCACGGTGGTACGGGATCTCCCAGATCAGGACGGCTTTCGAAGGGACCTTGACATTGCTGGCTTTGCGGCCGCTGATCGGACGATCCGTGGCGTGAACTCCCCGCCATGGATCGAAGTAGATGTGCGACCAGACATAACTGACTCCGTCGTTGTCAAAAAAGAAATCCCGGCCGAACACGTCATCGTATGAGCCCCGCACCACAATCTTGCCCTTCAGACCGGAAGGGCACGCGTAAAGCCCGGGTGAGGGCTCGTACCGAGGTCGTTCCGATGTTTTGGGTTTGACGGTGTTCGGCCCCAGGTAGGGTTCGAACAACTCTGGCATCCATTTCTCCCCGACCCGGAACTCCTGTCCCCAAGCCCTGCCCCAATTCAGCACGCGCGGGATGTGGTCGTTGAAGTCGTTTGCGTAGAGGGCGGAGGCCAGTCCCATCTGGCGGCCGTTGTTGAGGCAGTACGTACGGTACGAGCGACTGCGCGCCTTGGCCAGGGCCGGCAACAGCAGCGCCGCCAGCAGCGCGATGATGACGAGGACAACCAGCAGCTCGATGAGGGTGAATCCGCGGCCGCAAAGCAGCCGCCGACCATGTGTGAACAGATCACGTCTCATGGGACCTGCAAGGGTGTACCATACCGACTGGTATGTAGGAGTTTGGAGTGGCTGCTTTTCCAGAGTTGTCGGATGAGCGGGTCGCGGAGAGGCGCCTCCTCAGGCGCTTTCCACCGAACGGGTGTTACAAATACCGAGGATTTCCTGAAGACCCGCAAGAATGCGCGCCTCCTCGGCCGGGTGGCAGATTTCCGGCTCGAACATGGCGCGCAACTTGATGCCCTCCATGGCGGCCAGCATCAGGTTGACCGCCTGGACCGGATCGTCCACCTGTACGGCGCCGGTTTCGGACGCAGCGCGCAACAGGCCGATGTAGAACTCCCGGACCGTGTCGTAGAACTGTTGCCAACTGCGACGCAGCCCGGCGTCATGAACGGATTTGGTGAAGATCTCCATGGTGAAGACCCGATTGGCTTCATCCAGGAGACACGTGCGCACGGCCACACGGAGAGTTTTCAGCAAGCGCTCCTTGGGATCACGCACCCCCACCAACGCCTCATTGATGCGCCGCTGGTAGGCACGGTAATAGTGAGTGCATGCTGCGTAGATGAGCTCCTGCTTGGAGCTGAAGTGCCAGTAAAGGCTTCCCTTGGTCACGCCCGCATGGGCCGCGATTTGGTCCAGGTTGACCCCGTCAAAACCCCTTTGAGAAAACAGCGCGAAGGCGCTCGCGGCCAGGGCCGCGCGCATGTTCCGCCTATGGGACGGCCGTCTTGCGGGCGGATTCACCTGCATGGCAGCCCAACCATACCATATGGTACGTGTCTGTCAACCATGTTTCATGAGCAGCTTCAGCAAACCACATGGCCCAACGGAATGGGCGCCCGGGCAAAAGGGCTGCCGCGAGTGGCGGGGGGCCGGCGGCGGTAACGGGCCTGGGCCCGGAGCGGAGCCACTTCCCGGGCTCTCCTCGGCCGGACATCGGCGCCAACGCGGCCGCAGGCTGGCGGATCTTTGCACAGCCTTGGAACGCATGTGGAACCTGCGGCTCATGGAGAGGCCTTTTATCAACGTTGCGTGTGTACGCGGGTTTCCGCCTGTGTTTCGGCTTGTGAGTTGCGGGGGGCGCCACCCCGCAGGGCACCGTTTTCCGTGGTGCGGAAGAGCCGCCGGTGGGGGAGCGTTGTTCGAACGGGGCGATCGGGCGGGTGTCGAGTCCGTTGGCATTGTGGCTGTGAGGGGATCACCGCCCGGCCGGCGACCGGTCCCGGGAGGTGGCCCCAGCGGGGGAGGTGTGGCGCGCGCGGTTGGTTTCGGCCGGTGCGTGAGTCGGATGGGCACGGTTCCAGCGTACGACGGCGTCGTATTTGGGGGAGGTCGTCTGGTCGGAGCCTTCGAGCAGGCCCCAACTGCCCCATTTCGAGTAGGCGCCGCAGGAGGAAAAAAGACAACAGAGGTCGCCTCCGGCCACGTTCAACCAGGCATCAAGATAGTCGCGGTAAAGTTCGCCCATGGCGGGATGGCGATTGGCGGCCTGAAACAAGCGGGTGAGCGCGTCGTTGTTTTCAGCGCCCTGGATGCCCACGAGGTGTTGCCCGGCCTCGTAGGCGATGAGGCGCAGGCCATGCTTCTCTGCCAGGGCACGCTGGGCGCGCATGTGCTCGACGGCCTCGGGAAGCGAATGGTGCCGGGCGTGGTCGAGAAGTTGTTCCACCGACCATGAGGCCACTTCCTCGGCCGGGGGAACGTGCCCCGAGCGTTGAGGCGCCACGTTGAGGGAAAAGTACGGCGCGATGGCCAGGGCGTCGAAATGGCGGGCGCTGTCGCGGAAGCGGAGGGTCTGTTCGGTGACGTAGGGATTGGCCGCCTGGGAGGCGATGACGCGGACGATCCGTTCCCTGCCGCCGAAAACCTCCTCCCAGATGCGATGGATCTGGCGTGCGCGCCAGGCGTTGAAGCGCCAGGCGGCTTCCCAGTCCTTGTCGGCGAACCCCAGCCGGCGCCCTTGTTCAGCGGCGTACCGATACTGCCCGAAGATCGAGTTCCAGACCTCGTTGGAGTACTCGACGTAGACCACAAGATCCCTGCGCAGCCGGGCGTGCACCAAGATTGCAAATTGGCGGACGTAGTCGTCGTCTGCCTGGTGGGGCATGCAGAACCAGGGGTTCGCGCCGAGACGGTTGCAGAGTTCGATCATGATTTCGACCGGCACGCCCCGCCTGCTCCAGATGGCGTCCTCCGGTCGGGGACGATCCGACCAGGTGCGTTGTTCGGAGTTGTTGGTGTCCATCCAGTCCATGAAGCGGATGGTGTTGAAACCGCGCCAGCGGTTGAGGAACGCGGGACGGAACGGGCCGGGATCAGATGTGGCATCGCAATCAGGCATGAGGACCCGGATGTTGCGGACGGGCCGGTCCGGATGGGTCGCACGGAGTTGCAGGAAGAGGGCGCCCTTTTCGGGCAGGAGCTCGAATTCCAGCCGTCCGGGTGTGCGTTGGGTGATGCGGCCGCCGCCGTGGATTTCCAGTGTGCCTTCGCCGTCGTAGAGGCAGGTGTAGGTGCCTTTTGGTGCATGGCCGGTGGTGAAGAGGAGCGTCTCGGCCCAGGTGCCGGGCTCGAGTCGGCGAACCCAGCCGAATTCGTCGAGGTCGAGCGCGGGGCCCTGTCCCCACGGTGCCCCGTTGCGCTGGCTGATCCAGGGGCGCGCGGTTTTGAAGGCGTCGCAGAAGGGGTGTTCCGTTCCCCAGTCGGCGATGCCGCTGAGGTTGATGCCGAGTCGGGACCGGTTCGGCGGCGGGGCCGGCTCGGCTGTCCCTCTGGTGGACGGGCCGAAGACCCAGGCGACCAGTCCGAGGACCAGCACGTGAAGTGCCGGAGGTTTGCACGTGGCAGGCCGGAGACGGCCTTGGCGGGGGTGCGCACCGGTGCGAGGACTTTGCTGGCTCATGACGATCCGAATGGTACGGAGAGGCCCGTGGGAAGGCCAGACTCACGCCTGCCCCGGCCGGCCGATCGGTGGGGGTGACCCTGTCCTTCCGGAATGGGGAATGTGGGTTCGGCGGCGAGGGTTTTGAGGCTGGCGCGGGCGTGGCCGGGGATGGTTTGCTGAACCTCGATGAGCAGGGGAGAAGGCGCGAAGCAGCGGCCGCGCGGCGACGGCGTGAAGGGGATGGGCCTGACCCGGCTCGGACGCCGGGCGGGCCCGGTCCGGGTGCTGGCCGTGGCGGCCGTTTTGACGGTGTTCGGTGTCCTGATTGGGTGGCGGGTGCACCTGCCGGTGGTTCATGGGGCCGCCCGGGCGGAGGCGCGGGAGGTGAGCTGGCCCGGTGTCAGCTATCGGGTCGTGGTCCTGGAGAGGCCGCGTCCGGTGCGGGTGCATGAGGTGGTTCTGGATCTGAACCAGCGGGTGTGGGAACCGGCTGCGTCGGTGGCGCCGGATCCGGATGGGCCCGGAGGGGCGGAGGCGCAGTTGATGTCGCCGCTCGAGCTGGCTGCGCGTGCCGGGCTCTTCCTGGCCATGAATGCGAATGCGTTTGCCTGGTTGGACGGGCGCGCTGGTGAGCGGGCACCGGTGCGTTGGCGCGAAGGGATGCGCGTGGACATTCTGGGTTGGGCACACGATGGCCGGCGCGAGGCCAGCCCTCCACAGCGGAGTTACTGGAGTTTCTGGCAGGAACCGCAGGGTCGTGTGCGGCTCGGACAGGTACGAGAGACGAGGCCGGTGCGTTGGGCGGTGGCAGGTTTTGAAGCGCTGGTGATGGCGGGGCAGGAGGTGCCGGTGGACGGCCGGGCGCGGCATCCACGCACGGCGGTGGGGCTGGATGTGACGGGGCGGCGGATGTGGTGGGTGGTGGTGGATGGTCGCCGGCCGGGCTACAGCGAGGGAATGACGTTGCGCGAACTGGCGTCCTGGATGCGCAAACGAGGCTGTCACGAGGCGGTGAATCTGGACGGAGGAGGCAGCAGCGTGTTGCTGATGCGCGATCGGGAGGGCCAGTGGAAGGCATGCAATCGGCCGTCTGATGGTTCTCCGCGGCCGGTGCCGGTACTGGTCGGGCTGCGGTTGCGGGTGGAGGTGCGTTCCGGAACACAAACGGGTCCCACCCCATGACAGGTGCCGGGGCGTGAGGTTGGGGACCGGGCAACGGCGCCGTGAATGGGCTTGCGACGAGGTTGCTCCGGGCGGGCAGGCTGCCGGTGCAGAAGGGGGAGCCCCGGTCAATCTGACGAGCCGTCGATCCAGCCGAGGTTTCGTGCCGTCTGACGGGCCAATTCGGCGAAGGCGAGGGTGGCGCGGGTCCGATAGCGGAGGTTGTGGAGCAGCAGGTTGATGTCCCGTTTGGGGATCGGATCGCGGAGGGGCACCCACCGGCAGCCGCGCGCGGCAGCCAGGGTTTCGAAGGTTCGGGGAACCAGTGAGAGGCCGATGCCTTGAGCGACCATTTCCAGGATGGTGCCGAGGTGGGCGGCATGGAACCAAACCTGCCATTGAACGTTCCGGGCTTTGCAGTATTCACTCACCTGCCGTCCCAGGCAGTGAAGCTCGCTCAGGACAAGGGCCTTCCGACCGTCGAGATCCGGCCAGCGCAACTGGCGGCGCCGGGCCAGCGGATGGGTGGCGGCCACGAGCACGCCGAGCGGTTCGGACCCGAGCGGTTCGCTGTGGATGGCCGTGTGCACCTCCACCGTGGAGACCAGGGCCAGATCAATCTGGCCCTCGTCCATGCGATGGAGGAGTCGTTCGGTGACCTCCTCGACAACCTCGATTTCCACGCGCGGATGTTCGGCGGTGAAGCGGGCGAGCAAACGGGGCAGCAAACCGGGGGCGATGGTGGGGATGGCGCCGATGACGAGCCGGCCTTCGAGGGTTTCGCGGCAATCGGCCACGCAGCGGGCGGCATCGGCCACCTCGGCCAGCACGCGTCGGGCGCGTTCATAGAACCGGCGGCCGGCCTCGGTGGGGACCACGCCGCGGGGGAGGCGATCCAGCAGGGGTTGACCGAGCTCCTGCTCGAGCTTGGCGATCTGCTGGCTCAGGGACGGTTGCGCTACGTGGAGACGGGCGGCTGCGCGCGAGAAACCGCCGGCCTCCACCACGGCCACGAAGTAGCGGAGTTGGTGCAGTTCCATAGGTTTTGCCTATTGCGGCGATCGTAACGTCCTAGTGGTGGCGGGGCAATCCGCGGGCAACGGTGTGTGCGGTTTCGGAACGCCGGACGAGATGGGTGTCCGGCGCCACCCGGAACCGTCAGGACGCAAATCGGGAAACGGTCCACGGAGGATTGGCGTATGTTCCTGCGTATTGACAGGTTGCAGATCGAGCTGCCCCAACCGAAGGAGGCCGACCCGAACGCGGCGGCCGCCGTTCAGGAGTTGTTGGGGGGACGTTTCGGCGAAATGTCCACCCTGATGAACTACATGTACCAGTCGTTCAACTTCCGGGGACGCGAAAAGCTGCGGCCCTACTATGAGTTGATCGCCAACATCGCGACCGAGGAGCTGGGCCACATCGAGCTGGTGTCGGCCTCGGTGAACATGTTGTTGAACGGGCCGCGCACCTCGGAGACGACGGCGGCCGATCCGGTGAGTGCGCCGCTGGAATCGGCGAAGGACGTGCGGAACACGCACCATTTCATTGCCACGGCGCAGACCACGCTGGTGGGCAATTCCATGGGTCAGCCCTGGCGCGGGGATTACGTGTTCGCCAGCGGCAATCTGATCCTCGACCTGTTGCACAACTTCTTCCTCGAATGCGGCGCGCGCACGCAGAAGCTGCGCGTCTACGAGATGACGCGCAACCCCGCGGCGCGCGAGATGCTGGGTTATTTGTTCGTGCGCGGTGGCGTGCACGCCCTGGCCTACGCCAAGGCGCTGGAGACGCTCACCGGTGTGGACGTGAAGAAGATGCTGCCGATCCCGAAGATCGAGAACTCGGTCTTCCCCGAGGCGCGGAAGTTCGAGCAGCAAGGTGTACACCGGAAACTGTACCGGTTCAGTCCCGAGGATTACCGGGAGATCGGGAAGATCTGGAGCGGCCCGTCCCCGGCCGGTGACGGCGAATTGGAGGTGGTGGACGGCCCTCCCGCGGGCGGGCCGTTGCCCGAGCTGGCCGAAATCCCGGCCGAGTTCGCGCCCGAGTATCATCCCGCCGAGATCTATGAGATCGCCCAAAAACTGACCGCCCGGGCGCGGTAAAGCGGGCTGTTGCGGTCGGGTCGGTGTGTGTGTCGGCCGGTGCACCGGACCGGTGCACCGGCGTTTTTTTTCATGGTGCAGGGGTGTCGGCAGGCGCAGCCGCTTCGGCGGGCGGGTGCGGTGCCGGCGGGTGGTCGGTCTCGACGGGCGGCAGGAGGGCTTCCGCGGCGTTGAATTTGAAGTTGGCGAGTGCCCGGGCGGCCTCGTCCAGTTGCTTTTGCCGGGCGGGATTTCCGTGGGCAGCGCGTCGGTGCTGGTAGAGGCGTTGGACCAGTTCCAGGCCGCGCGGCTTGCCGGGAAAGTCCGGGTCCACGTGTGTGCGGCGCAGTTGCTGGAGTGTGAGGAGATCGCGCAGGCCGAATTCGCGCGTGGGCTCGATCTGCGTGCCTTCGGCGAAGTCGTTCCAGGTGGCGATCATGGCCATGGCGGTCTGGTTGGTGAGGGCGCGCTGGAGGGTTTGGCGGAAGGTCAGGCCGGAGCGGTCGCCCAGGTAGCCCCAGTACTCGCGCGTGCCGGCCCGGGGGTGGATGTCGTGGAAGCGTGGGAAGGCGGTGCTGATGGCGGCGGGCCATGCGCGGGCGGCCTGTTCGAAATCGGCCAGGTAACGGTTCAGCGCGTTTTCGGAGAGGACGCCGCCCGTGCCGGGTGCCTGACTGAGCCACATGGGCGGCCAGGCAAACGCTCCTGCCGCGCCGGGCAGGGCGGTGTTGATGGTGAAAAGGGCCGGGCGCGGGTCGAGGGCGTCGAGGATTTGCTGCCAAGCGTCGGCCCTCCGGAGGACCTGCGGGCCGAAGACCAGCAGCACGGGCCGGTCCTGCCAGCGCAGGTAGTTGCGGTGTTGGAAGTACGCTTTCCCGGCGTGACTCAGGGCCCGGATGGCGCGGTTGACCAGATCGGCGGCGGCCGGAGCCTCCGCAGGAGGGGGCGCCTGCAGGGCGCGGTCCTCGTAGCAGAGGGCCAGTTGCAGGCCGGCCCGTTCGAGGAACGGGAGCAGGCGGCGGAGATTCTCCTCGATTCGGGCGTAGTCGAAGACGTCTTCCGGTCCGAACCAGTTCACCACCACGGCGTCCACGCCGGCCAGGCGCATGAGCAGGGTGTGATACTCCAGGACCACCGGATCGCCCGAGTCGTAGGGTCCGATCCATGGCTGGTACCATGAGGCGATCTCCGGTTCGCCGAGGGCGTTGACGCGGTCCGGTTGGAAGCGGTCCATGGTCCAGTGCCATCCCCAGTTGGTGCTGACCGGCGGGGCTGCGTACCAGGCCAGATAGTAGGCGAGAATGCTCTTGGCGGGGGCCGGCGGGGCGGCCGTCAGGCCCAGAAACAGGGCCAGCCACCCGGCAAGGACCCGGGGACGCGGGAAGGGGCGCCCCCGGCGGCCGGTCCGGTCAGGATCGGAGGTATTTGGCAACGGCTTCGGTGCGGGACTGTACATGGAGCTTCTCGTAGATGCGGCGGATGTAGGTGCGGATGGTGTCGATGCTGATCTGGAGCTGGTCGGCGATCTGTTTGTAGGTGAGGCCGCGGGCGAGGGCTTCGAGCACGGCCTGTTCCCGGGGTGAGAGCGGTAGAGGGGTGCGCGGGGGCGGACCGCCGCGGCGGAAGGATGCGACGACCTTGCGGGCGATGGAACTGGACATGGGTGAACCACCCTCGTGGACTTCGCGAATGGCCTCGAGGAGTTTTTCGGGGCTGAGTCGTTTCAGGAGGTAGCCGGTGGCCCCGGCCGAGAGGGCGGCGAAGATTTTGTCGGTGTCCTCGTACACGGTGAGCATGACGATCTGGGTTTCGGGGAGGCGCGCTTTCAATTCGCGCACACAGGCGATGCCGTCCCGGCCGGGCATGTTGATGTCCATCAGGACGACGTGCGGGGGGCGGGCCGGGATGCCTTCGAGGGCGGACTCGGCGGTGAAATAGACGCCGAGGCAGCGGAAGCCCGGGGTGCCGTCCAGGAAAGCGGCGATGGCGGCGCACAGGGCGCGGTCATCATCCACGATGGCGACGGAGATCACCGATTCCATGTTCGACTTTCAGGCTGGGATTCGACCGGTTGGAGAGGGAGTTCGAGCCGGACCACGGTGCCCTCGCCGGGGCGGGAGAGGATGGTGCAGGCACCACCCAGTTCGGCCATCCGGGTGTGCAGGTTGTGCAACCCGCAGCCGCCGGGGCCGCCACCCGGCGCGGCGGGATCGAATCCATGTCCGTTGTCGCACACGGTCCAGATCATGGTGCGGTCGGTGCAGGTCAGGCGCAATTCGACGCAGGTGGCGCCGCTGTGTCGGAGCGCGTTGGCAAGCGCCTCGTGGACGGCTCGGAAGAGATGATGGCGGATGTGACCGGGCAAGGGAATGGCGGGGAGGGTTTCCGGCAGTTCCACGCGGCATTCGATGGGTGTGCCCTGGAAAAAGTCCTGGGCATGCTGCGAGAGATAGGCTGCGAGGTGTTCCAGAGTGTCGTTGGCGGGGTTGACGGCCCAGACGATTTCATCCAAGGCGCCCAGCAATTCCCGGGCGGTCTCGCCGATGGCGACCAGCGTGGAGCGGTCGGGGTCGTCAGTGGGGGGATGTCGGCGCAGGTGTTCCGTCAGGAAGGAGATTCGGCAGAGTTTGCCGCCCATCTCGTCGTGGAGGTCGCGGGCGATGCGGGCGCGTTCGCGTTCCAAGGCGTGTTCGCGTTCGAGCTGCACCAGCCGGCGGCGGGCACGACGGCGTTCGCGGGTTTGTGCGAGGGCGCCGCCGGCCAGCACGGTGGCCAGGAGCAGCGTGCCGGTGAACCAGGGGCGTTGCCAGAGGTGCGGCCTGACCCGGAGGGGGAGGACGTGTTCGGCCGTACGGCCGGGATGGGATCCTTCGCTGGCGCGGATCAAAAAGCGGTAACGGCCGGGCCGGAGATGCCCGTAGGTGACGCGCCGGGCGGGCCCGACCGTGTGCCATTCTTCGTCGAGCCCGTCGAGTTTGCAGGTGACGCGGACGTCATCGGTTTCGGCATTCAGGACGGCGAACTCGATTTCGACGGAGCGTGCTCCGGCGCCGAGGTCCAAGGGCTGGCCCGGTGCGGCTGGGACAGGGTGTGAGGGGGCCTCGGGAGCGGGCCCGGGCGCCACCAATCGATCGTTGACCCGGACGGCCTGGATCACCACGCGCAGGGGCCGGACATGAACGGGCGCGTACGCCGGGTCGAAAACTTCCAATGTCCGGCCGTGTGCTAGCCAGATTTGACCCTCTGAATCTCGTTGCAAAAGGACGGCGGGGTGAGAATCGGACGGACCGGATGGGGAGGCGCCGACGCCCGGCCAGGTGCGCAGGACCCGGACGCGGGGAAGGGTGTCGGCCCGGTCTGGGTCCCGGATCACCTCGGCACACGCCAGGCCGTTCGGCTCGACCCACCAGAGGCGGTCCTGGTCGTCTTCCACGACGGCCCAGACCGGAGCGGGCGGTTGGTCGGATGCGGGATGCACGCGGGTCCAGCGATTCGAAAAACCGTGCCACAGACCGGTGTCGGTGGCCGCCCACAGTACAGGGCCGTCGCCTGCGCGGAGGGCGAAGACGTGCCGTGCCGGCAGAGGGACGGCGCGCGTTGCGGGCGGGACCGGGCGCGGGTCGAGTCGAAAGAGGCCCCGTCCTGCGGTTCCGATCCAAAGTTCGTCCCCGGCCGGGCAGAGGGCGGTCAGCGGCGCGCCGTCCCAAGGACCGGGGCTCCGCTGCCATTGACCGCGGTGCAGGCGCCAGAGTTCGCCCTCGGCGGTTCCGATCCAGATGGTGTCGGGTCCGGTTTCAGCAAGGGCACGGACGGTCCTGCCTGGCAGACCGACGTTTTGGCATTCGTCCGCTACAGCGCGCGGGTCTTTGAACCTGAGAAGGCCGGCGCTGGTGGCCAGCCAGCAACTGCCATCGCTGGTGCGCGCCAGCAGAGAGATCCCGGCATCCCGGGAGGGCATCCCGGCGACGGTGAGCCGGGCGAGCCGGCCTTCGGCCCAGCGGAGAATACCTTCACCGGGTTGGGCCATCCACAGGGTGCCTGGCGCCACCTCCACCAATCCGGTCACGGGTGCGTGGGTCGAGCCCGTATGCGGCAAGATGGTGCGGCGCCATTGTGGGCGGAGCTGCCAGAGCCTGTCCGGCTGCAGGACCCACAAGGAGCCGTCGGTGTCGGCCAGCAGGTAGCTGATCTGATCCCAGGGTGGCAGGATGCGGAAACGCGCGAACTCGGAGGAGTTCGGATCTGCGGCCAGCCATTCTCCGGTGTTCAACAGGGCGGCGGGGAGGCCGCAGGGGGTGCGGACAAGGGCGAGCACCCGTTCTTGGGAGCTGGCGCTCCAGAACGGCTCCCACGCAGGTTGGGCAGATCCGAGGGAGGTTTTCCAGATGCGGCGGCTGGTGGCCAGCCAGAGCACACCGTCCGGTTGCACGAGCAGGGAAGCGGCGGCCTCATCGGGTGGGGTGACCGGGGCGGCGAACCGGGCACGGAGCTCGCCATTGTCCGTCCATTGCTCGAGGAGCTGATCCTCCCGGAGGATCCAGACGCCCTGCGCGGGATCGGCGGCCAACAGTTGCGCGCTTGCCGGCGAGGGCGCGTCCGGGGGGCGGGTGCAGGGCTTCCACTCCTGACCCTCCCAGCGCCATAGTTCGTGGCCGCGGGCTAGCCAGAGGTGACCGCGGGCATCGGTGACGGGGCGCGTGAGGGGGCCGGAGGGTGGTCCGGGCGGGCTTCGATCGGCCCATCCGTCGAGGTGGAGTTGGAGGGTTTTTCCGTGTGGGGTGACGACCCAGAGGGCGCCTGAACCGTCGGTGGCGAGGTGGCGGAGGTCGGGACCGGTGCCGGAGGGGAGCGGGATGGGTTCGAACCGCTGACCGTCGAAACGCAGCAACCCGCCGCTGCCGGCGATCCACAGGTAACCTTCGGAGGTGAAGGCCATTGCGCGGGCGCAGATGGGCCGCGCGGGGTCGGAAAAACGCCACGTGCGTGTTTCGAATGCAGGGACGTGCAGGCGGGGTCGAACCTGCGTTTCCAAGGGGACACTGCTGGGTTCGACGAAGTCAGCGAAGGTGGTGGCCAATGCCAGGCCGCAGAACCACCATCCGGGGCCGGTGCCGTCGCAGCGGAGCACGATCCTGTCGAAGGAGGCGTCCACGTAAAAGTCGGTGCGCAGGGTTTCCGGTTGATGGACCTCGTTGGCCCCTGGTCCGAGGTCCGGATCGAGCCAGACGGTGACCAGGTCCTCTGCCCCCGGGATGAACTGGATTTTAAGGACCAGGGTGCGGTGGCGACCGCGGCGGGGCACTTCGAATCGGCTGCCCGCGGGCAGGGCGTCCGGTTCGGGCTGCGCCGAGCGCAGGTCGAGGAACGAGGGTGTGGCGCGTTCCGCCCGCGTCGTCGGCCCGGGGTAGGCGCTGTAACCGACGGCTCCGCGGGCCTTGCCCACGCCGAGCCGCAGGGACGATCCGTAGCGCAGCTCGAGCCCGATCTCGTCATCGGGAAGGGGTGCATCCTCCATGGGCGCGACGCGGAAGCGGAGGTAGAGGGTGTCCGACGCGGTGTCGTCGCGACTCAGACCACCGGTGAGCAGCACCGTCTCGTTTTGGTCGGGTCGGACGAGGACCGGGTCGGAAAAACTCCACAAGACGGCGCCTGTGGCGTGACCGGGGCGACCGAGGCAGGCCACCAGCAGGGCCACGCCGAGAGCCCGGGCCGCCGCCAGGGCACCGGTGGATCTGGCGCCCGGGATCGGATGCGTGTCACGCATGCGTGGACGATGAAGCTGGTCCATCGGGTTGGCCGGTTTTTTGTTCCCAGTATGGCGGGGAAAGGGGGGTGAACAAGTCGGGGTTCGGAGAGGCCGTCTCGAGCCGGTGCCCGGCGCAGGATGCGCGCGCGGGATCGGGCGACTCCGGCCGCGGTTGGCCCGGCAGGGTGCCTGCGGAGAGGCTCAGCGTTCCCGCGGGTCGTTCGGCGCACGCAAGGGGGCCGCCGGGGTGGGGGGATGTTCGGACGGCGCCGGGGATTCGTGCCGGCGAAACGCGGAGCGGAGCAGCCAGTGCCGTTTGAGCCCTTGGACGAAATCGTCGAGGTTCACGATGGCCTGGGAGAGGGAGCTGACGAGGTTGGTGTTGGCCTCGACCTGTTGTCGGAGGTTGCCGGTGATGCCGGAGAGGTTTTCCAAGGATTGGGAGAGTTGGAGGGTGAGTTGTTCGAGAGACTGGTCCGCCCGTGCGAGCAACTGGGTGGTTTGATTCAGCGCGGCGGGTGCCGAAGCGAGGACCTGGTTGAGGTTGGTGCGTCCGTCGGGGTCGAGGAGCCAGGCTCCCAGGGCGCCTTCTCCCTGTAGTTGGGTGGCGAGACGGGTGAGTTGATCGCCGAGATTGGTGAAGTTCTCGAGCGGTTCGCGGAGTTCGGCGGCGCGGGATTCGAGTTCGCGGCTGAGTCGGGAGAGGTCTTCGAGGGTTTGGCGCACCTGGTTGGTGAGGGTGAGAATGCCCGGCAGGGCGTCCTCGACCTGTTGCACCAGTTGATTCATGCGCTCGGTGAGGGCGGGGGTTTCCTCGGCGCGCAACCAGTAGGGCTTGGAGCGGGGGGTGTAGGGATCGTAGCGGGCGTCACGGTCGTTCCAGATGCCGGTCATCCAGCGGCGGGTCTCGCGTGTGTCGAGGACGCGGAATCGCTGCTGGCCCAGGTCGCGCAGTTTGGCCAGTGTTTCGGCTGTGAGGGGGGTGAGGGCCGGCACGAGGATCTGAGGCAGTTCGGGGTCATAGATGTCCTCGGCCAGTTGCCATTGATCGCGCTGCGGCAGCTGGGCGGCTTCCTGGAGGGTGACATCGCGGAGGGGATGGAAGATGTAGGTGGGGGTGCCGCCGGTGCCCTTGGTGACCTCCAGTTCGCGTTTGCCCCACAGGTCGGCCGGGGTGACGCGCACGCGGGACCCGGTGGTCCAGAGGTAACCCTGATAGGGCACACGAACCTCGAATTCGACGTAGACGTTGTAGTAGAAATCGTCCGGCGGCTGGGCCTCGATCCGGGTGATCCGGCCGACTTCGAATCCCATCAGCTTGACCGGATCGCCCACGCGCAGGCCGGTGGCACGGTCCAGGAGGGTGAAGTACCGGGCCTTGACGACGAACCAACCTTTTCGCTGGGCGGTGTGATAGGCGTAGTAACCGAAGCCGAGCAGCAACAGGCCCAACGCAGCCAGTACGAACCAGCCGGCCAGCCGCTCCAGCCGGCTGAGTCGCGTCCGCAATTCCGGTGTCAGATCCTGCAACGGCATGGGTGGCATGCGGTCGTTTTGTGTCCCTGTCGGACGGGCGCCGAGAACCGTTGTCCCGGACGATTTCAGATTCGGTGCGGGGCGTCAATGGCACGGGCCGGGGTGGTGGATGGCGGGAGCCGGACGGGCCCGGGGCTGCCGGCGGCGCCGAGCCGACCGATCCTGCTTGGGAAAGGGTGCCGGTCCCGGGCATAATGGGCGCGTGGACGACGCGGTGGTCTGGTGTCTGGTAATGGCCGGCCTGGGCGGCGCAGCGAGCTTTTTTTTCGCCCTGGCCGAGACGGCGGTCTTTTCACTGAGCCAGTGGCAGGCACGTCGGCTGGCGGTGACGGATCCGGTTCGGGGCCGGTTGTTGGGCGAGTGTCTGCGGCAACCGGAGGCGTTGCTGGCGACGATGGTGCTGGGCAACACGCTGGCCAACGGTGTGTTGCTGGGAGCGGGTTTTTGGATGGCCCTGACGGGGCGCTGGCCCTGGGTGGCGACGGTGGCCGGGGTGCTGCTGGTGACCCTGCTGGGGTGCGAGGTCTTGCCGAAGACGCTGGCGGTGCGCAAGGCGGGTGTCTGGTCGTTGCGGGTGGTGCGGCCGTTGGTCTGGATTCACAGATTTTTCGCCCCGTTGCACGGGTTGGCGCACGGGATCAACGGGCGTCTGCTGCGTTGGTGGGGTGCCGAGCCGGGGCCGGCCCCTGCGGGCTTGTCCGACGAGGAGTACCGGGAGTTGGTGGAGCTGGCCTTTCAGCAGGGCAGCCTGGTGCGGGGCCAGCGGGATCTGCTCCTGCAGATCATCGGGCTGGACCGGCGGACGGTGCGCGACGTGATGGTGCCGCGTGCCCAGATGAGCTGGTTGCGGGACGATCTGCCCGTCGAGGTGATGGTGCAGGAGGCGCGGCGGTTGCGTTACCGGCGCCTGCCGCTCTACGACGAGGAGGCGGACACCATCGTGGGGATTCTGAACGTGCGGGCGTTTCTGCTGGATCCGCATGCGGACCTGGCGGACGTGATCGAAGTGCCGGCCTTCGTGCCCGAGTCGATGAATTTGTTGCAACTGCTGCAGAGCCTGCAGCGGCAACGGCGCGGAATGGCCATTGTATTGGACGAGTTCGGCGTGGTGTCGGGCTTGGTGACGCTGGAGGACATCCTCAGCGAGGTGGTGGGAGGCCGGGCGCGGCCTTCGGTGCGGCGGATGCGGTGGGAACGTCTGGAAAAGGGCCGATGGCGGGTGGATGGCGGGGTGCGGCTGGAAGACTTCCAGCGGGAATGCCCGGCGCTGGCGGGGGTTGAAGAGGTGGAGACAGTGGCCGGTCTGATGTTGCGGTTGCTGGGGGTGGTGCCGGCACGGGGCGAATCGGTCGAGTTCCGCGGCGTCCGCCTGACGGCACTGGAGGTGGATGAGCGCCGGATTCGACAGGTGCTGGTCGAGCAGGTGAAGCGATGAGTGGGCCGGACTTTTCCAGCAGAACAGGGAGGAGGTGGCGGGCGTGATGGAGGGCGGCTGGTGGTGGTTGGGTCTGGCGCCGGCCCTCGCGTTGTCGTTCCTGCTGTCGGGGATGGAGGCCGGATTGTTTGCGCTGAACCGGGTCCGGATCCGGGTCCAGGCCCGGCAGGGCCGGCGGGCGGCGCGCATGTTGTTGGAACATCTGGAGCGACCGGAGAGTTTTCTCTGGACGGTGGTCGTGGGCAACACGCTGGCCAACGTGGTGGTGCTGGGCTGGATGTTTGCGCTGGCCTACCGGTGGACCGGCGGTATCGGCTGGGCGTGGGTGGGGTTGTATGCGGCCGGGATGTACCTCTTCTACGCGTTTTTCGATCTGTTGCCGAAGATGTGGTTTCGGAGCCGGCCCAACCGGTTGTGTCTGGCGTGTGCGCCGTTGTTCCGGGTTGTGTACGTACTGTTGCGGCCGGTGGTGGGGTTGTTGGAGGGCGTGTCCCGTGCGTTGCTGGGTTGGACCGGCGGACGCGCCTTCACGGGCCGGCTGTTTGGGAACCGCGAGGAGATGCACGCCCTGATGCTGGATTCCGCGCGGGCGCTCACCACGGCCGAACGCCGGATGATCATGCATGTGCTGGAGCTTTCGACGCTTTCGGCGCGCACGCTCACCCGGGGTTGGGACGAGTCGCCCTGGATCCCGGCCACGGCCACGGTGGGCGAGCTGCTGCAAAAGGCCCGGGAACGTGGTTGGAGCCACGCGGTCGTCCGCTCGGCGAGCAGGACGCCCGAGGTGGTGGGACTGGTGTCGGTGGACCGGATCCTGTTCGCCGGTGAACCGGATCCGAAGCAGCCTCTGGAGACCTGGTGGGAACCGGCCCTGCTGGCGGACGAGAACGACCGGTTGGAAGTGTTGTTGCGGCGGATGCAGGGGTCGGGTCGGCCCTTGGCGGTCGTGCAGGATGCCCGGGGAGAACCGCTGGGCACGCTGCATCGGGAGGACATTCTGAGACTCATCTTCGGAGATCTGCGCCTGTGAACGAGGCCTGGGGTTGGACAGCGGTGGTGTTGAAGTTGCTGGCGGTGGCCGGGCTGGTGCTGCTCAACGGCTTTTTCGTCGCCACCGAATTCGCCTTGGTGAAGGTGCGGCAGACGCAGTTGCTGCCGTTGCAGGCGCGCGGCCAGCGCCGGGCACGCATGGCGCTGCATCTGCTGCGGCATTTGGACGCCTACCTGAGCGCATGTCAGTTGGGGATCACGCTGGCCAGCCTGGGGTTGGGCTGGATCGGCGAGCCGGTGTTTGCCTTTCTGCTGCAGCCGGTCTTCCGGCTGTTTGCGGTGGAGAGTCATGCGGTGCAGGAATCGCTCGCCTTCGGTGTCGGATTCAGTGTGATTACCTTTCTCCACATCGTGGTGGGGGAAATGGCGCCCAAGTCGTTGGCCATTCGCAAGGCGGTGCCGGTGAGTCTCTGGGTGGCCTATCCGATGCATTGGTTCTATGTGGCGATGTACCCGTTCATCTGGTTGCTGAACGAGAGTGCCCTCTGGCTGTTGCGCTGTGTGGGGATCGAGCCCGTGGAGGAGGGAGAAGGCATCCGCTCGGAGGAGGAGCTCCGGCTGGTGTTGGCCACGTCCCAACGTCAGTGGGGGGCGTCGCGGTTCAGTCGCGAGTTGGTGCAAAACGCGCTGGATCTGCGGCACCGCATCGTGCGCGAGGTCATGCGGCCGCGGCACGAGATCGTGGCGCTGGACACCACGGCGAGCATCCAGGCCTGTTTGGAAGTGGCCGAGCAGTCGCGATACTCACGGTTTCCGATCTGTGAGGATGGAGACCTGGATCGCACCCTCGGCGTGGTGCACATCAAGGATCTGTATGCGATGCGCCTGAAGGTGCGAACAGCGGCGGAGCTGTTGCCGGTGGCGCATCCGCTGCTGTACGTGCCGGAGGTGGGCAGTTTGGAACGGTTGCTGCGACTTTTTCTGGAGCGGCGACTGCACATGGCCATCGTGGTGGACGAATACGGCACCACCGTCGGCCTGGTGACGCTCGAAAACGTCCTCGAGGAGCTGGTGGGCCCCATCCAGGACGAGTTCGACCAGGAAAAGCCCGTGCTGACGCGGTTGGACGATCGCACGTGGGAGGCGGCGGGGACGTTGCCGTTGCATGAACTCGGCGAATTGATGGGCGAAGCGTTGCAGGTACCCGGACTGGCCACGGCCAGCGGTTGGATCACCCATGAACTGGGCGGATTCCCCAAGCCGGGCGACAGCGTGACGCGCGGTTGGTGGAGGATCCAGGTGTTGGAGACCGAGGGCGGTCGGGTGACGCGGTTCCGGATCGAACGGGTGGGGCCGCCGCCCGAGAGCGACACGACGGTGGAACAGGCACCGGGGCGGCGGGAACGGGGCAGAAGCGCCCGGCGAAAGAGTCACAAGGAGGATCCCCGCTGACACACCGCTTGCGCCGGGCTGAAGGGCTGGAAACGGTTGCCCACAGGGCTGTCCACCGGCGCGGCAACCGACTCGAGCCCGGCCGGAACAAATCCCGCTTTACCGGTGGGAACCGGTTTCTAGACTGCGGCGCATGTCTTGGTTGGGACTGGCGATCTGCCTGTGCGCCGGTTATCTGCTCGGGTCCGTGCCCACCGGTTACCTGGTGGCACGGGCGCGGGGCATGGACCTCCGGCGGCTGGGCAGCGGGAACATCGGTGCGACCAACGCGTTTCGTGTGCTGGGACGCGGTCCGGGCCTGGTGGTGCTGGTCGTGGACGTTTTGAAGGGTTACCTGGCGCCCACGGTCGCCTGTGCGGCCGTGGCAGCCGTGTGGCGCCGTTGGGATCTGGCGGGGTTCGATGCCGGCGCGGCGCGTGTGTGGGCGGGCCTGGGGGCGGTGCTGGGCCACACGTACACCTGCTGGCTGGGGTTCCGGGGTGGCAAGGGCATCGCCACCAGCGCGGGGGTGTTTCTGGCGTTGGCACCGGTGGCGGTGGCGGTGGCGCTGGCCGGGTGGTTGGCCATGCTGCTGGCGTTTCGGTACGTGTCGCTGGCATCGGTGACGGCGGCGGTCCTGTTGCCGGCGACAGTGTGGTTGACACAGGACCAGCGACTGCTGGCCTGGGTGACCACCGGTGTGGGCGTGATCGCCATTGCGCGACACCGCGACAATCTGCGCCGGCTGTTGCAGGGAACGGAGCCCCGGTTTCAATGGCGGAAGGAGGTCGGTTCATGAAACTGACGGTTCTGGGTGCGGGTGCATGGGGGACCGCGCTGGCGCGGATGCTGGCCGGGCGCGGCCATGCGGTGAGGTTGTGGGACTTTTTTCCGGAGACATTGGAGGGAATTGCGCGGACGGGACGGAACGAGCGGTACCTGCCGGGTGTAGAGCTGCCGCGCGAACTGCGGTTGGAACCGGACGCCAGCCGGGCCGTGCGGGACGCCGAACTGGTGGTGGTGGCCAGTGTTTCGCGCGCGTTTCGTTCGGTGACGACCTGCCTGGCCGGGTTCCGCGGCGTGGTGGTGACGGTCACCAAGGGCATCGAGTACGAGACGGGTCTGACCATGTCCGGTGTTCTGCGCCAGACGGCGCCGCACGCGCGGGTCGTGGCGTTGTCCGGCCCGTCACTGGCCATGGAAGTGGCACGGGGCGTGCCCACGGCGGTGGTGGCGGCGGGCGAGGATCCGGAGGCCACCCGGCTGGTCCAGGCGCTGTTTCACGGTCCCACCTTCCGCGTCTACACGAGCAGCGACCTGCTGGGGGTGGAACTCGGCGGCGCGCTCAAGAACGTGTTCGCCATCGGTGCTGGCGTGTGCGACGGCTTGGGGTTTGGTGACAATTCCAAGGCGGCGTTGGTGACGCGCGCCATCGCGGAGATGCGCCGGTTGGGCGTTGCCTGCGGGGCGCGGGCGGAGACGTTCTCGGGGCTCAGCGGGATCGGTGACCTCATGGTGACCTGCTTTTCGCGCCTGAGCCGGAACCGGCAGTTCGGCGAACGACTGGGCCGTGGCGAAACGGCGGAGCAGATCCTCAACAGCATGACGGCCGTTGCGGAGGGTTATCCCACGGCCCGGGCCGCTCATGCCCTGGCACGGCGGCTGGGGGTGGAGACGCCCATCATTGATCAGGTCTACGCCATGCTTTACGAGGGCAAGGAGGTGCGCCGGACGGTGCAGGACCTGCTGGCCCGCGAATCCAAGCCGGAAGATTGAACCGGCTCTCACCCCACTGGTCGGCGGTCCGGATGAATCGGCCGGCCGCGCGCTGGGAACGTGCCGGAGAGCGCCTCAGCCGCGGAGTTTGCGTTCGAGGATCTCGCCCACGATGACCGGGTTGGCCTTGCCGCGACTGAGTTTCATGACCTGGCCCTTGAGGAAGTTCAGCGCGGCGGTTTTGCCCTTGCGATAGTCCTCGGCCGGTCCGGGATGGGCGGCCAGGACCTCGTCGCACAATTTTTCCAACTGACCGGCGTCGCTGACCTGGGCCAGGCCCTTTTCCTGCACGATGTCGGCCGGGCGCCGTCCGGTGGCGAACATCTCGGCAAAGACCTGTTGGGCGGCCGTGCTGCTGAGGGTGCGGTTTTCCACCAGCTCGACCAGTTCGACGAGTGCCTCGGGGGGGAAGCGCAGGGATTCGGGTCCGGGTGGTGGCGGTGCGGGTGCGTGCGGATCCGCGGCGCGCGCGGCGGCGGTTTGTTCGGCGTGCAGCTCGGCCAGCTTGGCGCGGAGATTGTTGATGATCCAGTTGGCCAGCACCTTCGGGTTGCGCACACGCGGGGCGAGGGATTCGAAATAGCGGGCCAGCGCCGGATCCGATTTGAACACTTCGGCGTCCTGGGCCGGCAGGCCGAACTGGCGCATCAGCCGGTGTTTGCGGGCCAGGGGCAGTTCGATGCAACGGGCACGCAGCTCGTCCAGCCAGGCCGGTTCGGGTGCGACGGGCAGGAGGTCCGGATCAGGGAAGTAGCGGTAATCGTGTGCCTCCTCCTTGGTCCGCATCTCCTCGGTGGTGCCGGTGAGTTCGTCCCAGCGGCGGGTGGATTGCACGAGGGTCCCGCCGGATTCGAGCACGGCGATCTGCCGGGCGATTTCGTACTCCAGGGCGCGCCGGACGCCGGAGAAGCTGTTCATGTTCTTGATCTCGATCTTGGCGCCGAGGCGGTCGCTGCCCCGGGGGCGGACGCTCACGTTCACGTCACAACGCACCATGCCCTTTTCCATGTCGCAATCGCTGACGCCGCCCTGGACGAGGATTTCCTTGAGGGCGGTGAGATAGGCATACGCCATGTCGGCGCTTCGGATGTCAGGCTCGGAGACGATCTCCAGCAGCGGGACACCGGCCCGGTTGAAGTCCACCCCGCTGTAGTGGTCGAAGTGGAAACTCTTGCCGACGTCCTCCTCGAGGTGGGCGCGGGCGATCCGGACGCGGCGGACCTCGCCCTCGAACTCGAATTCCACACATCCATTGCGGGTGGAGGGCAGGTCGTACTGGGTGATCTGGTAATTCTTCGGCATGTCGGGGTAGAAATAGCTCTTGCGATCGAACCGGGCCAGGGGCGGCAGTTCGCAGTTCAGAAGCATGCCGGTGAGGAGGGTCAGACGGATGGCCTCCTCGTTGGGCACCGGGAGCACACCGGGCAACCCGAGACAGACCGGGCAGACCAGCGTGTTGGGTGGGGCGCCAAACTGGTTGGGACAGGCGCACCACATTTTGGAGCGCGTCTTGAGCTGCACATGCGTTTCGAGTCCGATGACGGCTTCGTATTCCATGGGACATTCAGTGGATGGTCGGCCGGGGCTCGGCCGGGGCGCCACCGGTGCGGCCGGGTGCCTGCACACAGGCCAACGGATCGTAGCGATGCGCCACGGGCACGCGGCGTCCGATCCCGAAGGCCTTGGTCGTCACCTTGAGTCCGGGAGGTGCCTGCCGGCGCTTGTACTCGCTGCGGTGAATCATTTGCAGCACGCGGCGGACGGTCTCCGAATCGTGTCCGGCCCGGACGATTTCCTCGAAGGTCTGGCCGCGAACGACGGCGGCCTCGAGGATGGCGTCCAGAATTTCATAGGGCGGCAGGGTGTCTTGATCGGTCTGGTTCGGGCGCAGTTCGGCCGAGGGCGGTTTGGCGAGGCAGGCGGCGGGGATGATCTCGCGCTCGCGGTTGATCCAGCGGGCGATGCGGTAGACCAGGGTCTTGGGCACGTCGCTGATGACGGCCAGGCCCCCGTTCATGTCGCCGTAGAGCGTGCAGTAGCCGACGGCCAGCTCGCTCTTGTTGCCGGTGGTCAACAGGAGGGAGCCGAACTTGTTGGAGAGGGCCATCAACAGCAGCCCCCGGATGCGCGCTTGGAGGTTTTCCTCGGTGACGTCCTCGGGCAGCCCGCGGAACAACGGGGCCAATTGTTGTCTGCAAGCATCGAACACCGGTTCGATGGGCAGGACGTCGTACCGGATCCCGAGCCGGGAGGCCAGTGCGCGCGCGTCCGAGAGACTGCCGGGTGAGGAGTAGCGGGAGGGCAGGGAAACCCCGTGGACGTTTTCGGGCCCGAGGGCGGTGGCGGCGATGCAGGCCGTCAGGGCGGAGTCGATGCCGCCGCTCAGACCCAGCACGGCCTTCTGGAAGCCGCACTTGCGAAAATAATCCCTCGTGCCGAGGACCAGCGCTTCCCAAACCATCGGTTCCTCGGCAGGTTCCACGAATTGCTGCGGCGCAGCGTTGTTCAGGTCCACATGCAGGACGTCCTCGGCGAATCGGCGTCCCTCGGCCACCAGGTTCCCTTCCGCGTCGAACACCAGGCTGTGACCGTCGAAGATCAGTTCGTCGTTGCCGCCGACCTGGTTGCAGAAGACCACGGGACGGTGCAGCTTGCGCGCCAGGGACTGGAGCATCTCATAGCGCGTGCGGGTCTTGCCCAGCCACCAGGGGGACGCGGAGATGTTGAGGAGCAGGTCCGCCCCGGCGGCTGCCAGCTCGGCCGGTGGATTGCTTCGGTAGCGTCGTTCCGGCCAGAAGTCTTCGTCGTTCCAGATGTCCTCGCAGATGGTCAGGCCCAGTCGGTGACCCCGGAACGGCACGGGCGTGTTCTGCTCGGCGGGATCGAAGTAGCGGTCCTCGTCGAAGACGTCGTAGGTGGGCAGCAAGGTTTTGTGCCGGACGGCGGTGATGCGCCCGTTTTGGAGCAGGGCGGCTGCGTTGGCCAGGCCGCGGCCCGGCCGCGTGGCGCTTTCGTCCACGAAACCCACCACTAGGCCGGTCTGGCCCGTGGCCGCCGCCAGGCGGTTCAGGGCGGCGCGGTTCCCGGCCAGGAACCCGCGGTCGTACAGGAGGTCCCGCGGAGGATAACCGGTGACGTACAGTTCGGAGGAAACCACCAGGTCGGCGCCCGCGGCGGCTGCCTCCTCGTACACATCCAGCAGGCGCCGGACGTTGCCGTCAAAATCGCCGATGGTCGGATTGAGTTGAGCCAGTACCAGCTTCATGGTCGCAAGGCCGCGGCCGGATTCAGCGGCGGGCGAAAAACACCTCCTGCAGACTCCCGTGGTCGGTCCGGACCAGGGTGCCGGGGCCGATCCCGTGGCGGGCAAACCAACTGCGGGGCACTTCCAGCACGAACTGCACGCGATCCGATTGCGACGGGACCGGCGTTTCATTCATCGGTTCGAGGTCCACGATTTCCAGGATCACCCCGTCCGGATCCATGTAGGCCGCCGACAGGGGCACGCGGCAGTTGCGCATCCAGAAACTGCGCCGGCCCGGGCCGGGAAAGACGAACAACATCCCGTGCCCGTCGGGCAGGCTTTCGCGGAACATCATGCCGGTGGCAATCTCGACCGGACGCCGCGCCACCTCCGCCACCACCTCGGCCGGACCCAGCCAGAGCCGGACCGTCGGCAGGGGCGGTTGGGCGTGCAGCAGGTGCCCGTACTCGGGATCCACCTGCGCCTGTGGGGGCGCGGAGTCCGCCGGTTGCCGGCCGCACCCCAACCACCCGGGTAGAAGAGCCAACAGGGCCATGAACCATCCCCAAAATGTCAGCCTCACGTTGGACCAGCATGGCCGAAGCGCATGCGCAATTCAATCGAAGCCTCCGCAACTGGGGAGCAGGTTCACCGGCGGAGGCCGGGATGAAACCGTCGTTGCGCTTTCCTGACTCAGACCTCGGTGCGCGCCGGCGCGATGGCGCCCCGGTCGGGCCCTTGCGCCGGAGCCGCATCCGGTCTAAGGGTTTGCCATGCTGACACGACGTGAAGCCCTCAAACGTACGACGCTGGCCGTGCTCGGCACCGCCGTGACGGTCCGTTCCCGGGCACAGACGCCCGGTCAAGGTTCCGCCGCACCCTTCGTGCTCCCGCCGCTGCCATATGCGGTGGACGCGCTCGAGCCCCACATTGACGCGCGCACCATGGAGATTCATCACGACCGGCATCACGCCGGTTACGTGGCCAATCTGAACAAGGCCATTGCTGCCGAGCCTTCGCTTCGGGGGCGTGCTCTTGAGGAACTGTTGCGCAATCTGCAGAGCGTGCCCGAATCGGTGCGCACCGCCGTGCGCAACAACGGCGGCGGACATTTCAATCACTCGCTGTTCTGGCAGATGATGAGCCCCAAGGGGGGAACGCCACGAGGCGAACTGGCCCGCGCGCTCGAATCGGCCTTCGGCAGTGTGGACGGTTTTCGCCAGCGATTCACCGCGGCGGCCCTGGGCGTGTTCGGCAGTGGTTGGGCCTGGCTGGTCTGGCAGGAGGGCCGGTTGCAGGTCGTGAGCACGCCGAACCAGGACACGCCTCTGTCCCAGGGCGGGTATCCTCTGCTGGGCGTGGACGTCTGGGAACACGCTTACTACCTGAAGTACCAGAATCGCCGGGCCGACTACCTGCAGGCGTGGTGGAACGTCGTGAACTGGGACGTCGTGGCCGAGCGCTACGCACGGCGACCTGCCTGAAAACTCGCCCGGACAAGCCGCGCGAGCACCCATGCCGGTCCGGAGCTCGTGTGCCGCGTCCGGCCGGCAGCGGTACGCAAGTGACCGGCCCCCTGGTTGAAACCGGGTTTTGCGCTTCTCGTGGGCGGGCCGACCCTGTTTAATGGGCCGGCGTGAGCGCGGGTCTGGGTTTCTGGGAAAAGTTGATCCGGTTGACCACCGTCCTGCTGGGGGTGGGGGTGGTGCTGGGCGTGCTCACGCTGGCCGCCCAGTGGTACTGGCCCGTGATCCGGCAGAACGAGCGGATGCGCCGGGAAATCCTCCGCCTGGACCGCGAGATCCAGCGTGAGGAGGAACTGGCCAGCCAGATGACCGCCGCCATCCGCGCCCTGCAGGAGGATCCCAAGGCTGTCGAACGCCTCGCCCGGGAACGGCTCGGCTTGGCCCGACCCGGTGAAACGGTCATCCGGTTCGAACCGCCCGTGACCAACCCGCCCGTGCTTCCCTGAGGGTGGCCGGTCTGTCCGGGTCCGCCCCCGGTGGGGCGGGCCGTAGCAGGGCCGCCCCGGCCGGCGGACGGCGGTCAAGTTGCCTATACACGGCCGCCCCTTTCTGGTAGGGTTTCAGCCGCTATGACGCTCGACGAGATTCTTCTGGAAGCCGAGGAAAAGATGACCAAGACCGAGCAGTTCGTCCTGCGCGAGTTTGCCGGAGTGCGCACGGGCAAGGCCTCAGCGGCCCTGGTGGAGAACATCATGGTCGAGGCCTACGGCGGCCAGATGCGGATCCGCGAGCTGGCGGGCATTACGACGCCCGAACCGCGCGTCTTAATCATCCAACCATGGGACGCCTCACTGGTGCACGCCATCGAAAAGGCCATCCAGAAGGCCAACCTGGGCATCACACCTTCCATTCAGGGCAAGACCGTCCGATTGTTCTTCCCCGAGCTGAGCCAGGAACGCCGGCAGGAGTTCGTCCGCATCGTGCGCAAAATGGCCGAGGACGCCCGGGTGGCCATCCGCCACGTCCGCCGCGATGCCTTGGAGGAACTCCGCAAGCACAAACACGACAGCGGCATCACCGAGGACGAGGAAAAACAGGCGGAAAAGGAACTGCAAAAGCTGACGGACGAATACATCGCCCGGATCGACCGGCACCTCGAACACAAGGAAAAGGAAATCATGACCGTGTAACCGGCTTCCTCCGCCCCTCATGCGCGTGCTCTTTTTTGCTCATCTCAAGGATCTCACCGGCTGTGGCGAGACCGAGCTGGATTGTGCCGGGGTGGACGCCGACGGGCTCTGGGCCGCCCTCCTGGAACGATTCCCTCAACTGGCACCCTACCGGCCCACCGTGCGCCTGGCACGCAACGCGCAGTACGCCGCACCCGGGACGCGATTCGAGCCGGACGACGAAGTGGCTCTGATCCCGCCCGTTTCGGGCGGATGACCCTCCTCCGATGCAGGTGCAGGTGACACTCACCGCCGGGCGGCTCGAGACGCTCCCGGTGCCGGCCTTCACTGCCGGACCCACCGGTGCGTGGGTGGAGTTTCGCGGCCTGGTCCGCAACCTCGAGCAGGGCCGCGAAATCGCAGCACTGGAGTACGAGGCCTACGAGCCGATGGCGCGGAGCGAAATCGAACGGATCCTCCGGGAGCTCGAACGCGATCACCCCTGCCAGGCCGTGCAAGTCTTGCATCGCACCGGGCTCATCCCCGTGGGGGAGGCGGCCATCATCGTGCGGATCGCCGCCGCGCATCGGCGGGAGGCTTTTGACCTGCTGGCCCGGTTCATGGACCGCCTCAAGGAGGATGTTCCCATCTGGAAACGCCGCGGTTGGACGGCCGGCGAACTGGCCGCCCGGACCGCTGCCACGGATCGGGCCGCAGGCGGTCCTTGACGGGCGCCGGCTGTTCCCGCCCATCCTGCCCCGGTCATGCGCATCATGGCTCTCGATTACGGGACGCGCCGGGTCGGCGTGGCGGTCAGCGACGAACTCGGCATGCTCGCCCGTCCGTTGGGTTACCTGCCGGCCGAGCCGCGCGAGCGCTTTCTGGAGGAACTGCGACGCCTGGTCCGGGAACAGGGCGTCGAACGAATCATCGTGGGAGTGCCGCGCAACATGGACGGCACGTACGGTCCGGCGGCGGAAAAGGTGCGCGCCTGGATGGAGGAGCTTCGGCAGGCGCTGGACGTGCCGCTGGTCCCCTGGGACGAGCGGTTGACCACCGTGCAGGCACAGCGCCTCCTCCACGAGGCGGGTCGCAACACCCGGAAACAACGCGCGCGGATCGACAGCTCGGCCGCTGCCGTGCTCCTGCAGAGTTATCTGGATCGCGCACCGTGAACCCGCCCGAGCCGTCCCTCTCCCGGCCTTCCGGACCCGCCGCCGCGCCCATGGTGCGGCTGAAGATGGTCATCGCCTACGACGGCACCCGCTACGACGGCTGGCAGATCCAAACCACCGGCACGGGCGTGCAGGAAAAGGTGGAAGCCGCCCTGGCCGCACTCTTTCCCAGCCGGCCGCGCGTGCACAGTTCCAGCCGCACCGACACCGGCGTGCACGCGCTCGGGATGGTGGCTCATTTCGACATCCCCGCAAGCGAATGCCGCATTCCCATGCGGCAACTTCCGCTGGCCATCAACGCCCATTTGCCGGTGGACGTTCGTGTGCTGTCCGTGCACCGGGCCCCGCCCGGCTTTCATGCCCGGTTCACTGCCCTGGGCAAGCAGTACCGTTACCAGGTCTGGAACCGGCCGGTCATGAATCCCTTGCTCCGGTTCACCGCCTGGCATGTCCCGCGGCCGCTGGACCTCGGCGCCATGCGGGCCGCTGCCGCGCACTTCATCGGAACCCACGATTTCCGCGCCTTCTCGGCCAACCCGGGCCATCCCCGCGGTTCCACCGTGCGCACGGTGCGGCGATGCGAATGGCGCCGCAGCGGCCCGCTGCTGACCTGCATCATCGAGGCCGACGGTTTCCTCTACAAGATGTGTCGCGGCATGGTGGGAACCATGGTCCAGGTCGGCTTGGGCAAGTACCGCCCGGAGGACATCCCGCGCATGCTGGCCGCCGCGGACCGGCGCCTGGCCGGCATGACCGCCCCGGCGCATGGTTTGATCCTGTGGAAGGTGTTCTACCCGGGCCGCAACCGGCCCGCCGGGACCGCCACCGCCGGTGCGGCCGAAGCGTCGGACGAGGAATGAACGTGGTGTTGTTCCAGCCGGAGATCCCGCCCAACACCGGCAACGTGGCCCGGCTCTGCGCAGCCACCCGCACCCGGCTCCATCTGATCGAGCCGCTGGGCTTCAGGCTGGACGAACCGACCCTCCGTCGCGCGGGCCTGGATTACTGGGACTATCTCGAATGGCGGGTGTGGCCCGACTGGACCACTTTCCGCGCCGCGCTGCCACCGGATGCGCGCCTCTGGTTCGTGGAGGCCAACGGCCCGCGGCGGTATACCGAGGTGGCGTACGCGCCGGACGATTATCTTGTCTTCGGCCGCGAGACCGCCGGGCTGCCCCCGCGACTGCTGCAGGATCATCCCGATCGCTGGATCCGGCTGCCCATGTTCCATCCTGGTGTGCGTTCGCTCAACCTGGCCAACTGCGTGGCCGTGGTGCTGTTCGAGGCGCTGAGGCAGTTGGGATTTCCCGGCGAACGAAGTTCCTCTGCGACCGGCCAGGGGCCTTCCCCGGCCCGGCCGTTCAAATGTCAATGACCGGGCCCCGCGGCCCGGCATCGTCCTGCAGGCGTTTCGCCCCCCGGGGGCTTTGCCTGCCGGCCGTCTGCCGGCGCATCGCAATGACCGCCAGGACGCAGCCGGTCCAGGTGGGCAGAAACTCGATCACCGGCAGCACCTCCAGTACAAAGGTGGGCAGCAGCAGTGGATGAAACCCCAGCAACGCCACTTCCAGCACCGCCACGACCACGTCCAGCAGATCGTCCACCCAGGCGACGCCCAACGGCCCCAGCCCGATCTGCACCGCATCGGCGATCAGCGCAATCAACAGGGCGGCTGCGATGCGCAACGGCGTCAACCCGGGGCGGGGCGATCTCACGACTGGCGGTTGCTCCTCGGGTTCCATGGTGACGTTCGGGAGAGCGGGCGCGACGGTTTTCTCACGTGCCGGACGGCGAAACGCCGGCGCCGCCGGGTGGGGGACGATCGCCGTCCGCGCCCGCCGGCTGGGCGGAAGAGTCGGCGGGTTCCTCCACCGGACGGTACCCGAACAGGCGGTCCCGCTTGATCACGGCGGCGATCGGGGGCGGGACGAAGGCCTCCCATTCGGGATCCCCGCGTTGGATCATCGCCAGCACCTCGGCGCGGCGGATTCGCAGAAACTCCGGGTCCGTGGGCGTCAGGGGCACCAGATACCGGTTCGAGCGCAGATGTTCGTAGAGGTGCCGGAGGGAATCCGCCACGGGAAACTCGTCCACGCTGAGCGGGCACCCGGTGTCCTTTTGCAGGGCCGGGTACACGTACAGTCGCCCGCGATTCTTGAACAACTGCCCCAGGCCGCCCAACAGACCGCCCTCTTCCGGATTGTAAAAGCTCTCGTCGAAAATCTCGAACAGCTTCGAAGCCCCCAGCGCCAGGGCAATCGGTTTGGGCGTGTAGCGGCCCAGGTAGGAGGCCAGGCGGTGGAAGCGGCGGAAGTTGGAGATGAGAATCGGCTTGCCCAGCACGCGCAACATGTCGGCGCGTTGCAGAAAGTCCCGGTGATCCACCGCATCGCCGGTGGTGAGATGCCGGAGGGTCATTTCCAGCAGCACCACCGGGGATTCGCCCTGCAGTTCCGGTTCCTGCACGAATTTCGCGTAGGCCTGCTCCAGCACGTCGAGCGCGGCGTTGGTGTAGGGCCGGAAACTGCCGCGCTGCACCAGCACCGGCCGCTTGTACAGCACTTCCGCCCATTGCACCGGCTCGCCCGAGGCGGTGAACATGGCCGCCTCGGTCAGATCCTGCTCGACCAGTTGCAGCGCCATGAGCCGGTTGTCCACGTGGGTGAAGGCCGGACCGGAGAAATCAATGAGGTCCACCTCGATCCGTTCCCACGTCAGATGGTCCAGCAGCGAGCGGATGAGTTGCTCGGGTTGGTCCCGCAGGTAGAAGGCCCCGTGAATCAGGTTCACCCCCAGGATCCCGAGCGCTTCCTGTTGTCGCACCGGTTCCTTGTCCAACAACCGCACGTGAATCACGAGCTCGGACGGCGGCTGCCGCGGGGCGTGTTGGAAGCGCAGGCCCATCCAGCCGTGGCCCTCCTGCCGGCGGGTGTAACTGCGCGTGGCCACCGTGTCGGCAAAGGCAAAAAAGTTGCGTTCCGCTCCCTTGATCCGATCCAGCCGCTCCACGATCAGCCCGAACTCGTGGTCGAGCATCGCCTCCAACCGTTGGCGACTCACATAACGCTGGGTCGGACCGTACACGGCGTCGCTCACCGCCATGTCGTAGGCCGAGATCGTCTTGGCCACTGTGCCGGAGGCACCGCCCACGTGAAAGAACCACCGCGCCACCTCCTGGCCCGCGCCGATCTCGGCAAAGGTGCCGTACCAGCGCGCGTCCAGGTTGATGCGCAGCGCCTTCTCATGCGGGCTGCCGGATGGTTCGTTCCACCAGTCCATGCTCGGATCCTTGTTCCCCGCCAGTTAAACCGCCGACACGGGCACCTGCAACGACCAAGTCGGTCGCGGCCAGCCCGAGCCGGAACGGCACCGGCGTGCTGTACCCACCAGGGACCCGGTCCGCTGCGTCCGGCAGAAAGCCGCGAAGGAGGGACAATCGGTGCCGGAAACCTCCAGTCGCACCGCCCGGCCCTCGGGTCTCAGGCAAAATGCAAAAAGCTACTTGGCATCATCACCATACATGGTGTATCAGTCCGCCGGTTGCAGGGTCGGTTGAGTGGTGTGGGTGCATGACTCCTGCCGCGCCCGCTGCACGAGCTGCTGCACACGAACACTTCTGGACCGGCCGGTGACCCGGCGCACGACACGCGGCGCCGTGTAGACATGTGCACTTGGCTATGATCGTCTGCAGAGCTCTGTGCGGGCCCGTGGCGCGGGCATTCGGTGGTTGGTGCCTCCTTTCCTTCATCCTGTTCGTCTCGGAAACGATCGGACGTGGCCAGACGGTGACCGTGACCTGTCCGCAGGCCATCCAGGTGCAGTGTGCCCGGTTACCGGTGGACGTGGTGCCCATCACCGTCCAGGTGTGCAACACCAGCGGGATGAATGCCGACGTGGTATGGTCGGTGAACGGGACGCCGGTTGAAACCAATGTGGTGCCGTCCATGCCGGCGCCGGGATGTTCCAACGTGACCTACTACGCAGCCCTGCCGCCCGGCAACCACACCGTCAACATCGTGGTCAGCCACCCGGCCGTGGTCTGGGGCCAATGCAACGTGCCGGTGACGGTCAACCTGGACAACCAGCCGCCCACGCTGCAGTGTCCGGCCCTGCTGACCAACGTGGTGAACAAGGATTGCCTTGCCGAGGTGCCGCGCGTGGAGGTCATCGTCTCGGACAACTGCGCGCTTCCCTCCGACATTGTCGTCTGGCAGACGCCGGCCTACGGCGCCATGGTTCCCGTGGGGACCAACTGGATCACCATCTATGCGCAGGATCCGCAGGGGAACCTGGCCACCTGTCAGGTGCCCTACGTGGTGCTGGATCCCACGCCGCCGCAGGTGACCTGTCCCGGACCGCTCACCTTGCAAGCCGGCGCCAACTGCCAGGTGCCCATGCCGAAACTGCCGGTCGAGGTCGCGGACGACTGCACCCCGCTGTCGCTGATGACCATCGTACAAACGCCGGCCCCCGGGACGCTGCTCGGAGCGGGCACCCATCCGGTGACCATCACCGTCAGCGACTCCAGCGGCCACACCGTCACCTGCCAGACCGCGGTGACGATTCAGGATCTGACGCCCCCCGTTCTGGCCTGCCCCACGAACGTCACCCTCGTCGCAGGTGCGGATTGCTCAGCCGTCCTGCCCGCGCTGAACATCACTGCCACGGACGGCTGCGACGGCACCAACGTGGTCGTCAACCAGTCACCCCCGCCGGGCACAGTTTTGTCTCCGGGCGTGCACCCCGTCACGGTGAGCGCCTGTGACAGCGCCGGCAATTGCAGCACCTGCACCGTCATGGTGGCGGTCGTGCCGGCGGTGAGCGGACCCTGGGACTGGGCCACCGGCGTCGGCGGCACCAACGCCGACGTGGGCCGCGGCGTGGCCCGCCTGCCCAACGGCGACGTGGTCGTGGTCGGTGAATTCAGTTCACCGGCAACCGTCGGCGGTGCCTCCCTGGCGAGTGCGGGTGGACGCGATATCTTCGTGGCACGGTTCACCCCTGCCGGCCTGCCGGTGTGGGTCACCCAAGCCGGCGGCCCAAACGATGACTACGGCCGGGGCGTGACCGCGGATAGCTCCGGCAACATCTACGTGTGCGGCTACGTGTCGGGCAACGCGCAGTTCGGGTCCATCCCGGCGACCGGCTATTTTGGCTACGTGGCCAAACTCGACGGTGCGGGCAACTGGGTCTGGGTTCAGCATGTCGCACCGACCTACGGCGACGCGTTCCGGGTCCGCGTGCACAACGGCAAAGTAGTGGTGGCCGGTTGGTTCATGGACAGTTTCAACCTTTCGGGCGTGGGCACCCTGACCTCCGTGGGTGGCGCGGATGCGCTGGTCGTGGCCTTGGATGACGCCACGGGAACGCCGTTGTGGGCCTGGACCGCGGGCGATGTCGGCACCGATGCCGCGCATGACGTCGCCTCTGCGCCCAACGGCGACGTGCTGGTCACCGGCCCCTTCGGCACCGGCGCTCCGCACGCGGTCAACTTCGGCGGGGCCAGCCTGACCACCTTCGGCGGCCAGGACGTTTTCGTGGTCCGACTCAGCCCCAACGGTTCGTTGTTGTGGGCCACCAACGCGGGCGGCCTGAGCGACGACGTCGGCATGGGCGTGGCCGTGGACGCCACCGGCCATGCCTACGTGACGGGAGATTTCAAGCCCGCGCCGGGCTCGGCCACCGCCCAGTTCGGCGCCACCACGCTCGCGGCCCTGGGCAACCAGAGCATCTTTGTCGCAAAGCTCGACCCGGCAGGCGCGTTCCTTTGGGCCACCAACGCCGGTGGCGGCTACTTTGATTTCGCCCGGGCCATCACTGTCACTGCCCTGGGCGAGAGCTACGTGGCCGGTCATACTTGGAACGGGGTGTTCGGTTCCCAGACGGCCAGCGGGACCGGCTCGGAAGCGTTTGTCGCGCGTCTGGACGCCTCCGGGCAGTTCACCGGTGTCTGGAGCGCGGGCGGCTCGGGCGACGACGGCGCCAACGACGTGGCGCAGGCCGACGTGACCGGCTGCGTATTCGTGACCGGGCTGTTCCGCACGGGCCCGGCGCAGTTTCCGCCGTCTCCATCCCTGGCCGGCGCGGGTCTGGACGACGCCTTCGTGGCCCGGTTGTGCACCAGTTGTGCAAGCAACGCGCCGCCGGCGGTCCAATGCCCGCCGCCGATCCACCTCTCCTGTGTGAGCACGGCCGGCTTGCAGCTCACCCTGTCGGTCGTGGTGGGCGATGCCGAAGGCGACCCCCTCACCGTGGTCTGGCTCGGCAACGGCACGCCCCTGCAGACCAACCTCGCTGCCTCCGGGCCGGCCCCCACGCAGACCACCGTGACCTTCACGGGCCAGTTCACGCCGGGCACCAACCTCGTGACGGTCATCGTGACGGATCCGAACGGCGGCAGTGACTCCTGTGTAGTGCCGGTGGTCCTCTTGGCCGATGCCGTCCCGCCGGCGGTGTATTGCAAGAACGCCATCGTCACTCTAAAGGCCGGCACCAACTGCACGGCCATCCTGCCGGCGCTCCTGCCCAATTCCATGAGCGACAATTGCACGCCTCAGGGCCAGCTCGTGGTCACCCAAAACCCGCCCGCCGGCACGCAACTCTCACCCGGCACCCACACCGTGGTGATCACTGTCACCGACGCCGCCGGCAACAGCGCCTCCTGCGTGAAAACGGTCAAGGTGGTGGAGGGGGGCAAACCGTGGATCCAACAGTGTCCGCCGGCCTACATTGTGACCAACTGCCAGGCGATCATCCCCGATCTCACGCACCAGGTGGTAGCCGCGGACAATTGCGACACGAAACTGACGGTGACTCAACTGCCGCCCCCGGGCACGGTAGTCGGGCCGGGCACGCACCAGATCGTGCTGACCGTCACGGACGCCTCCGGCAACAGTGTCGCCTGCGCCACCACGCTGACGGTCCAGGGCCCGCTCCTGCCGTCGCTCGCCGGCCCGTTGCCATCCACCGGTGTCGATATCTCCGGACAGGTCCTGCCTGCCGGAGGTGTGGACCCGCATTTTGCCCTTGTACAAGGACCGGTGGCCTGGTCGACGGGCCAGGCATATGCAAACCCGCTGCTGGCCTTCCCCACATCGGGTAACTCCGCTTGGATCGCACCCCTGCCACCCGCCCCGGGAGGGGAGACCTCGATTCCAGCCGGAGTTTACGTTTACCGGTACTTGCTGAGTGTGCCGCCCAACGTTTCGTGTGTCATCACGGGACGCTGGGCCGTGGACAACGAGGGACGGATCCTCCTGAACGGTCAGGACACCGGCAATGCGGTTGTGCAGGCCCTGCCCAGCGATCCGGCGCCGTTCACCCAGTGGCATCCCTTCCAGATAGCCTCCGGCTTTGTTCCCGGCACCAACGTCATTGATTTCGTCGTCACGAATCACGACATAAGCGTGCCTCCTCTTCAGCTTGTGCTCCAGACACCTTCGAAGCTGAGAGTGGAGTGGTGGGTCAACTTTGCCGCCTGCCCGCCCACCTGCCATCCGCCCTTCATCGGGCAGCAGCCGGCTTCGCAGATCCAGCCGTGGGGTGGCATGGCGGTGCTGACCGTGGTGGCCGGCGGCACCTGGCCGCTGAGCTTCCAATGGTACAAGAACGGCACACCGCTGCCGGGTGCCACCGGCTCCAGCCTCACCCTCGGCCCGGTCAACTACGGTCATCAGGGGCACTACACCGTCGTCGTCTCCAACAGTTGCGGCGCGGTGACCAGCCAGGTGGCGGTGGTTCTGGTCAAGGCCGTCAAGGGCGGGGTGGTCGGCTCCTGGACGTTCCGCAATGCCATTGACCCGCTGGCCGCGGAGGCGGGCGAGCCGATGCAATTCATCCCCAGCGACGCGTTTCTGCGGCAGCCGCAGCTGGGTTCGTTCGCCTTCGTCCCGGCCACGTGGCCCTGCCCGCCGCCCCCGGAGGAATCGCCGTACTGCGACGGATTCTATGGCGGCGCAGACGCCCTCTTGCTCCGCATCAACCCATGGTATGACGGCACCCTCCGCATCCAGTTGGCCGAGGCCGCACAGGACGGCGTTGCGCTCTCCGAGGCCGGGACCGTCCAGAGACTGGCGGTGATCGACCTCGGCGTCGAGGAGCCGTTGGAGGATGGGTTCTACCTCCTGCGCAACTGCTGCAACGACAACTGCCGCGGGCAGACCGATGACGACACCGCGCTGATGGTCCTGCCGGGTGGACACATCCGGTTCTTCGGTCAGGTGGCCACCAACGCGATCCGGCCCCGTCAAGCCCACCGGATCGCCGTGCTGGCCGAGTACCGAGCGGCAGGCACGGTCCGGCACGAACTGTATCTGGATGGCGGGCTCCTGCTCGTCCACGAAGGACCCTACGACCCATGCGCCGGTTTCAATCTCCGCATGAACAAGGCGGAGCTCATCGACGCCATCGCCAAGGGAAGCAAGCTGGACAAGAAAGTGTACCTTGGCGGCGTGCAGGTCCTGGAATCGCGTTCGCTCGTCAACCAAGGACCGGCCCTGGACGGCTTGGGGGCAATCCTCCTGACTGAGGACCTCCGGTCCATGATCCCCGTGTTGGGTACACCTGCGAACGGTCCCTTGGAAGTCACGGAGCCCGTAGGCACCGGGCGCTCGCGGGTCACGTTCCACCTCGATGGTCGAGAGCTGATCCTGCAATGGGAGGGCGACGGTACGCTGCTTGAGGAGGCCGAGTCCCTCGATGGCCCCTGGCGGATCTCACGGGTGCCGGTTGTGACACGCGGTGCGGCCGGCCCCGTCCACAACGAGGCACGGATCAGCATCTCGCCGGACGGCTCCGGCAAGTTCTACCGCTCGCGGCGGACGGGCGTGGTCCCTCATGTGCTCGAGACCTCGGGCGATTAGTGAATCAGGCCGTGGGGCAGTGACGTGGCGCTGCACGCGGGCACGGGTTTGAAGCTCTATTCAAGCAGGGTCGCGCCAGAAGAGAGCCCCGGGATGCCCGTCACCGGGGGCTGACCCCACGGTTCGGGTTCACGAGCGGCGCCCGGTGCCGGCTCCCCGCAGACCGACCGGTCTGCAACCGGCAGGAGCTGTACCCGGCGGGCGGGGCCCGGCCCGAAAAAACGTGACTTGTGACTCAAACGGTCCGGCGCTACGATGGACTGGACCGGGGGGCGACCACCGGCCGCCCGTCCGTGTGTGCCTTCCGGGCCACGGCTGTCGAGAAGGAGAGGTACCATGAGCTGCGCGATCTCGTCCCGCAGGTTCCCCGTGTTTTCTGCCCTCCGGACGGTGGTGTTTCTGCCGATCCTGGTGGTTGCCGCATCGGCACGGGCTTCGGATTGCATCCCGCCCGCGTTGGGGTTGATGACCTGGTTTCGCGCCGAAGGGGACGCGGCGGATTACACCGGCTGGGTTACGCCTGACACCCTCCGCGACATCGGCTACGCACCGGGTAAGGTGGGACAGGCTTGGGTCATCCGCACCAACACCGCGCAGATCACCTTTGGCCAGGGCGGCGCTTACGCCGCCGCCGGCAATCAGACAGGATTCACCCTGGAGGGCTGGATCCGCCCCGACGAAACCAACCGGTTCCAGCCGTTTCTCTGGTCGTTCGAGTTCATGGCCGAATCGGGCGGGCCCGGCGTGTACGTGGCCGTGACCGAGAATGCCGCACTCGAGGCCAATCTCGGCCTGCGCACCAGAGGGGGCCGATTCTTCTTCGTGCAGGAAAGGCGCGTGACCACGGATCCCGGCCTGATTCCGGCGCAGCAGTGGACGCACTTTGCCATGACCTGGAATCCGGAGACCCGGACCGTGCGCCTCTACGTCAACGGGCAAATGAAAGCCGAGAGCGTCGTGAACATTTACGGCATCCTGGGTTACGACACTCGCGTGATCACCTACCTCGGATTCAGCGTGCCCGGCGATCAGTATGCCGGGTTGGTCGACGAACTCTCCGTCTACGAAAGGCCGCTGGAGCCGGACGAAATCCTGGCCCTCTATCATGCGGGTGAGTCCGGGAAGTGCACCGAGGGACCCGTCTGGGGCCTGCTGCCACAGGATTCCATCGTTCAAGCTGGGTGGGCTCACACCTGGACCGCCCTGGCCGTGGGTGCCGCCCCCATGCAATATCAGTGGTTCCGTGAGGGGCAACCCCTGCCCGGGGCCACCAATGCCACGCTCACACTCGGCCCGTTTTCCGAACCGGCCGTGACCTGGTACCAGGTGGTGGCCTCCAACGCCTTCGGCAGCATCACCAGCGCCCCCGTCCGCCTCGACGCCCGCTGGTTGATCCCCAAACTCGGCGTCTACGATCCCTACGCCCAGCAGTACTTTCCCGTGCAGCCAATCACGCAGGCGGAGATGGTTTCGGCCGAGCCGGTGCCCATTTTCCTGGAATGCAGCCTCGCCGGTGCCCAGGTCTTTTACACCACCAACGGTCAGGAACCCGACTTCGATGCCATCCCTTACAACCCTGCCGGCACCGAGCCGATCCGCATCGGCCGTTCGGCTGTCCTGCGGGCGGCGGTGTACAGTCCCGACCTTGTCACGTACTGGGAAATGCCGCCTCTGCGCATCCACATCCTTCCCCGGGTAGGCCTGCAGGTGGGCACCGACGGTGGAGGACAGGTGACAGTGGACCCGCCCGGCAGCCTTTTTCCGCATGGCACCGAGGTTACACTCCGTGCCGTGGCCGATGCCGGCTGGCAATTCCTGCACTGGTCCGGCGACGCCGCCGGCACCTCCCCGGAGGTGCGTCTCCGAATGGACCGGCCCCGAACGGTGCGCGCCGTCTTCGGTACCCACATCCACGTCAACGTGGCCGGCCAGGGCACGGTGGTGATCGACCCGCCCCTGGCCCCGCATCCCTATGGCCTACCGGTGCGACTCACCGCCGTCCCGGCTCCGGGCTATCGATTCTCTCTGTGGGGCGGCAATCTCTCCGGAACCACCAACCCCGCACGACTTGTGCCTGACCGGGCCGACCCGTCGGTCATCGCAAGGTTTGATCCGCTGAACACCAATGAGGTCTCCCTCACGGTCATCGTGGAAGGGGAGGGAGAGGTCCAGCGTGATCCCGGCGGCAACGTCCTCCCCACGGGTACCCAGGTGACTCTGCGCGCACTGCCCGCTCCGGGCGCCACCTTCGAGGGCTGGTCCGGCGACACCGCCGGCAGCAATCCCACCCTCGTCCTGACCCTGGACACCCAGAAAACCGTCCGCGCCCGGTTCAGCCGCCGTCCCATGTTGCAGGCACCGGCCACCGAATCCGAGCCGGCCGGATTCCGCTTTGAGATCGTGGGTACACCGGGCCAACCGATCGTGGTCGAATCCTCGGGGGATCTTCAATCCTGGGAACAGCTCACCTCGATTACCAACGCCCTCGGCCGGTTCACCATACTCGATACCAACGCCTCGGCTGTGCCGGTGAAATTCTATCGCGCGCGGTTGTTGCCATAGAATCCCGGATCCGACCGAACGACCGGGCGTCGGTAGGGATCCCATGGACCAGTGACCCCTGCATTCTCAACGGGGCAGAGGAAGGGTTACAGCATGTCCACCACGGACCACAGAGAACAACAAACACAGCCCGCGTTTTTCGCCTCTCACCACGGAGCAACAGAGGACATGAAGCCACGACAGGATTGTTCTGTGATTTGCCTTTTGTTCCCTCTGTGATTTCTGTGTCTCTGTGGTTCATTATACCCGCTTCTCCGCGTTTCTGTAGGTTCACACCACTGAGACACGGAGGACACAGAGGAATCACAGAGTCTTTCTGCTTTCTTTCTCTGCGAACGCTGTGTCTCCGTGGTTATGTATCAGTCCTTCGTGGTGTTTTTGTTGTGTTGGAGGCGGGGAGGGCGCAGAGCCCGCCAGTAGAGTCGGGCCGCGGGGGACGGTGCCATCCCGCGGGCCGGCTCGGCCGGCCATGACCGTTTGGAGTCCGGGCTCCCCGTCGGTCCGTCGAAACCACAGAGACACCGAAAAGCGTCTCTTTGAACCGCAGGCACCGAGCACACAGAGATGGCCACGGAGAATGTGATGTCCCTTTTTTTCTCCGTGATCTCTGTGTCTCTGTGGTTTATTACAGGCTCTTCTCGGTGGTTTCGGTGGCGTCACGCCGCAGAGGACATAGAGAATACACGGAGAGGGTATCTCATCCTGGTTGTGTCCAAGTGATGGTTGTGTGTCTGCAGTTGCGTGCACGGTCTTTGTGGTGGTGTGGTGGCCGACAACTGTGGAGCCGCGGACGGCAGGGAAGCAGATGAACCACCGTCCGTGGGGGGCGGGTGCAGGGGAGGCCTCTCGCAGGGTGTGGGAGCAGGGTGCGCCGCCGGTGTGAGCGAGGGCGGGCGTGTGAAAGTTGCAAGTGTGGTGTGTCGAGGGAGTTGTTCGTGCAACGCCGAGCCTGTCACCACTGCCTTTCGGCGTTCAGTCGGGTCCCGACCGTGGTGTACCGCTCGGGTCTTGTGTCCACACAGAAGGCGAGGGCTGGCGTATTGTACAAGACAGAACCGCCCGTAGATATGACGGGCGATGGGACGTCTACATGACAGACCATGGCCGAGCGCGGCAACTCGGATGCCGCAAAATGCGGATAACAATTGTGAGTCCGCAATAGAGCTCGCCACTCTCCCACCGCGGCTAGGATTTATCCGGGGTGGGAGGGTTTTTTTGTTGCGGTGTAGCGTCTTCTTTCTGCGGGGGCCGCGGCAGGACAGGCGGCGGCAGGGGGCCCGACCAGGTGTGAAGCAGCAGATCGTCCAGCACTTCCGCAAGCTTGGGCGCCTGGCGCAGCATCTCTTCGAGCCTGGCGGTGGCGACCCGGTCAATCCACTTTAGCACACCGGGGGGCGCGGCAGCGAGGGCACTGAGCAGTTCTTCCGGCACCACGGCGGGGAGTATGGGCAAGGGGCCGGGCAACTCTCCGCCCTCGTCCGGGATCAGCACAGGCAAAGGATCGAACAGCCGGTCTGGTAACTGGCGAGCGGGCTGTTGCGTTTCTGATGGAGTAGGGTTGATGTTGGTGTCTTTTTTCATCGTGCAAGTACTCTTGTTTGTTCAGACGGCAACGTCTTAAACAGCGGATTGAGGTTACCGTTGTCTTTCGGCGTTTAGTCGGGTCCCGACGTCGCCGGGGCGGTGATGATCCACACGGCTGACCTCGACGTCACCAATGCCTTTCGGCGTTTAGTCGGGTCCCGACGTCGCCGGGGCGGTGATGATCCACACGGCTGACCTCGACGTCACCAATGCCTTTCGGCGTTTAGTCGGGTCCCGACGGCAAGGGGGGCGGCATCATCTCCCGTGAGGTCTGTCGCGTCACCAATGCCTTTCGGCGTTTAGTCGGGTCCCGACTGAATGCCATCGCTTCGGACCGACGCCTGGAGTCCTCAAGTCACCAATGCCTTTCGGCGTTTAGTCGGGTCCCGACTGGACGTGGACTTGTCGGTCCTGACCCCGGAAGAGCGGGCGGTCACCAATGCCTTTCGGCGTTTAGTCGGGTCCCGACGGCAAGGGGGGCGGCATCATCTCCCGTGAGGTCTGTCGCGTCACCAATGCCTTTCGGCGTTTAGTCGGGTCCCGACTGAATGCCATCGCTTCGGACCGACGCCTGGAGTCCTCAAGTCACCAATGCCTTTCGGCGTTTAGTCGGGTCCCGACTGGACGTGGACTTGTCGGTCCTGACCCCGGAAGAGCGGGCGGTCACCAATGCCTTTCGGCGTTTAGTCGGGTCCCGACCATTGGGGTGACCCTGGAACGGGTCACCCAGACCGTCACGTCACCAATGCCTTTCGGCGTTTAGTCGGGTCCCGACCTCGGCCCCGAGGGGGCCGCCAGCCGCTGGGTATGGCTGGTCACCAATGCCTTTCGGCGTTTAGTCGGGTCCCGACACCCAGAATTGGCTGCGGACTTCCTCCGTGGGTTGTTTTGTCACCAATGCCTTTCGGCGTTTAGTCGGGTCCCGACAAAGGCCGCGCCGGAATGGAGCGGCTGGTACGTGCGGAGTCACCAATGCCTTTCGGCGTTTAGTCGGGTCCCGACCAGTGTGGGAGCTGGGCTGAGGCCTGACCGGCGAGCACGTGGTCACCAATGCCTTTCGGCGTTTAGTCGGGTCCCGACAGCCTGGTGAGGCCTGGCATTCCATAGCGAAACAAGCGATCACCAATGCCTTTCGGCGTTTAGTCGGGTCCCGACAGGGTACACCCCAGGGTATGCACCACCACGTGCTACATCACCAATGCCTTTCGGCGTTTAGTCGGGTCCCGACAATTGTGCCTGTCAGAGAGCGTACCCATACGTAGTTTGGTCACCAATGCCTTTCGGCGTTTAGTCGGGTCCCGACGGTGACTGAGAGAGGGCATCCCTGGAGCCGGGAGACCGGCGGTCACCAATGCCTTTCGGCGTTTAGTCGGGTCCCGACTCTCTTCTCGATCAGCTCCAGATCCATCAGCAGATGGAGGTGTCACCAATGCCTTTCGGCGTTTAGTCGGGTCCCGACGCCCCGACCATGGAGTAGGGGCATGATCGCTGGCGGCAGGTCACCAATGCCTTTCGGCGTTTAGTCGGGTCCCGACTTGTCTGCTGCGCATAGTCATGCGCGCTAATACATCTGTCACCAATGCCTTTCGGCGTTTAGTCGGGTCCCGACTGGCATGGACATGAAGAAGGATGCAATTGGCCGCACAAGTCACCAATGCCTTTCGGCGTTTAGTCGGGTCCCGACCCGTCGGAATCCGCGAGACCATACAAAGGCACACATTGTCACCAATGCCTTTCGGCGTTTAGTCGGGTCCCGACTGCCAGGGGTCCAACACGTTGCAGTGCAACCGGTTGGAAGGCTCCCAGGTAGGGACCCCGGTTGGCATGGCCTTTCGGCGTGCACCTCGAGGGTGCTGTGCGGTCCAAATTTTTACAGAAGCTGTTGCTGTGCACAAGCTTGAAGTTTAGGTAGCGACCCCCCGGTTTTGGGCGGTTTGGGCTCGCTACCTGGAATTTCGGGGTTGTGGTCGGGGTGTGGAGGTCGCCGGAGGTCCGGAGCTGGTGGAGGTGTGCGAGGGGGGTGGAGGCGGGCGGCGGCTGCGGGAGGGTCATATGAGATAGCAGACGACGCGGTCGGTGCAGACCATGGTGCCGGCGGTGAGGGTTTGGCGGGCGGCGTGGGCGTCAAGGCGATAGGCCACGAGGCGGTCCTGCTCGGGGTCGATGAGGTCCAGGAGGGTGAGCCAGAGGGTTTCGAACGTGTCCGGGTCGAGGTGGCATTCGAAGATGGAGTATTGAACGCGTACGCCGTAGTCCTCACAGGCTTTGGCCACGCGGGCGAGGCGTTTGGGGTCGGCGATGTCGTAGGCGAGCACGATGAGCATACGATCCTGTGCGGGAGGTTTGTGGGCGTAGGGTGCGGCGGGGAAGGCTTCGTACCACCAGGGGTTCATGGTGCGGGTTCAGTTGATGAGGAAGGGTTCGAAGGAGTCGGGGTTTTCGAGTGCGGTTTTGAACATGACGGCCTGTTGTTCGAGTTGTTGGCGGATGGTGGTGCGGTGGCCGACGGCTTCGCTGAGGAACTGGCGTTCCATGCGGCGCTCGTATTGGAGGAAGAATTTTCGGCGGCCGTCGGGGTTGAGGAAGCAGCCGCCGTCGCGGGATTCGAAGTGGTCGTGGTTGAGGATGCGATGGGAGAAGAGGTCGAGGGCGAGGGCTTCGACCAGGGCGGGTCGGAAGGGTTCGATCAGGTCGAGTGCGAGGGACCAGCGGCCGTCGTCGGGCGCATGGAGGGTGCCGAGGGCGGGGTCGAGCCCGTGTGCGTGGCAGAAGGCGGTGGCTTCGCTGTAGAGGAGGGTGGCGGCGAAGGAGATGCAGGCGTTGACGGGGTTGAGCGGGGGCCGGGTGGAGCGGCGTTCGAAGGGGAACTCGGCGGGCAGGAAGGTGGCCCAGGCTTGGTAATAGCATGCGGTGGCCAGGCCTTCAAAGCCGCGGAGTTCGTCGAGGGTGCCGGCCTGGCGTACGGGGGTGAAAAGTCCCTCGAGCCGGTCGATGGTCTGGCGGGTCAAGGTGGCAGCGGGTTCGGGGGGCTCTTGTTGGGGTCGGCCGGCTAGGAGGCGCTGGAGTACGCGGCGTTGGTTGTAGAGCTTGGCGGCCACGATGCGCCGGGCGATCTGCAGGGCGAAGGCGGGGTCCAGGGTGCGCTGGTACTGGCGGATTCGGGTTTGGCCGGCGGGCTGGAGGGCGGGGAGGAAGCCGCCCAGGTAACGGCCCTGCCAGGAGAAGATCTGGACGGGGATGCCGCGGCGGAGGAGTTCGGCCAGGGCGGGGGAGGTGAAATGGACGTCTTCGCCTGCGACGACGCGTTCGAGGTCGTGGAGGGGGATGGGGCGCAGGAGGGATTCGTCGCCGGTTTCGGGATCGGGTCCGTAGACCTCGAGGCGTTCGCTGGTGAGTCGGACGCGGAGATCGGGTTGGGTCAGGATGGCAGTGGGCATGGGAGGGAGAGTGGTTGGGGTGGGGGTGCCGGACGCGCTGCGTAGCGGTGTGCGGGTGGCCGGGTGGATGGAACGGGTTGGGCCGGCGTGGGCCCGGCTCCGCAGGTCTGCAGGGTCATGGCACCGCGGTTTTTCATGTCTCAGGTTTTGGTTAACGGATGTGGGTGGCGGATGCCAGGTTTCGGAGGTTCGCGGAGGTCCGGCGGGGGCCGTGACGGGTGGGACGGAAGGGTGAGGGCCCCGCATGCCGGGCGGCGGTGGCTGGGGTCTGCGGGCGGGCCGCTTTACAGTGGGAACGTGGGGTCTTTATGCTGCGGGGGTGCGCACGGTTCACGTATCGCTGGGGGAACGGAGCTACGACATCCACGTGGGGGCGGGGCTGTTGTCGCGTCTGGGCGTGTGGTGTCGGGAGTTGGGGTTCAGTCGGCGGGCTGCGGTGATCACGGACGCACGGGTGGCGGGGCATCACCTGGCGCCGGTGGTGAGGAGTTTGGAGGCGGCAGGGTTTGAGCCGGTGGCGGTGACGGTGCCGGCCGGGGAGGGATCGAAACAGTGGCGAGTGGTGCACCGCTGTCATGACGCGCTGGCGGCGGCGCGGCTGGAACGGCGGTCGCTGGTGGTCGCGCTGGGCGGGGGTGTGGTGGGGGATTTGGCGGGATTTGTGGCGGCCACGTATCTGCGGGGTGTGCCGTTTGTGCAAGTGCCCACGACGTTGTTGGCGCAGGTGGACAGTTCGGTGGGGGGCAAGGTGGGGATCAACCTGCGGGCGGGGAAGAATCTGGTGGGGGCATTTTACCAGCCGCGGTTGGTGGTGGCGGATCTGGAGACGTTGGGGACGCTGCCGGAGCGGGAGTACCGGGCCGGTCTGGCGGAGGTGATCAAGTACGGGGCGATCGCGGACGCGAGTCTGCTGGGGTTGGTGGAGGCGGGCATGGAGCGGTTGTTGCGGAGGGACCCCGGGGTGTTGGAGCCGGTGGTGGCGCGTTGTTGCGAGATCAAGGCGGAGGTGGTGTCGGCGGATGAGCGTGAGGGGGGGCAGCGGGAGATCCTCAATTTCGGACACACGATCGGGCACGCGTGGGAGGCCACGGCTGGGTACGGTCGGTGGCTCCACGGTGAGGCGATTGCGGTGGGGCAGGTTTTGGAGGCGGAGTTGTCCTGCCGGGCTCTGGGGTTGGCACGGGAGGCGCGCGACCGGTTGGAAGGGCTGCTGGTCCGGGCGGGTTTGCCGACGCGGGTGCGGTGGACGGAGCGGCGGGTGGACCGGTTGCTGGAGGCGATGCGGCTGGACAAGAAGGTGCGGGATGGACGGATTCGATTCGTCCTTTTGCCGGAGCTGGGCCGGGCCGAGTGGGGACACGTGGTGGAGGAGGACCGCATTCGGGAGGTTTTGCGGGCCGAGGCATAGGGGGCACCCATGGCGGGCGTGGTGGAGACCATCGTGCGGGAGTATTTCGAGCACCTGGGCTTTCTGGTGCGGCAGGAGCGGAAGTACGTGACCCCCTCGCGCCGGGAGAGCGAGGACGGTGATTTCTTGGTGGTGCATCCGCAGCCGGTGCAGGGTGAGGAGGCCCTGCCGTTTGTGCTGGGGACGGCCGAGGTGCTGCGGTTGGCGCGTGCGGTGGTGGGGGTGCGGGGCTGGCACGTGGATGTGTTGAGCCCGGCGCGGCTGCGGACCATGCCGGAGGTGCTGCGGTTTGTGGAGCCGGCGGCGTGGAAACGGGCGCTGCGCGCGCTGGGTCCCGGTCCGACGCCGTACCGATTGCTGGTGATCTCGGGCCTGCCGCGGGACGAACAGGAACGGCGGGAGACGGTGGAGATGCTGCGGCAGCGTGGGGTGGACGGTGTGCTGCCGTTGCGCACGATTCTGGCGGAACTGGTGGGGGCGGCGGAACCGAACCGGAACTACCTGAGGTCCGACCTGTTTCAGACGTTGCGGCTGCTGAAGCGGTACGGTTTTTTAACCCTGCCGCAGATGGAGTTGTTCCCGCGGCAGGGTCGGGGCCGGGTCTGACGACGCGGTGCGGGCGGACTCGGCTTGGCCGCGGTGGTGGGAGGTGCCGGTGGGGGCTGGAGGCGGGCATACGCCTGCTGGCTCGGGGATGGCGGAGGGTGGCAAAGGTGTGTTTTGAAGGGGGAGGGGGTGTGCGTGCGGGTCCGGAGGAGACCTCGGGAGCGTGGCATGAAGGCGGAAACGGGGAAAGGCAGGCGGGAAGGGTGGGATTTGTCGGGGGAAAGGGCTTTACAGGGGCAGCGGGACCGGCATAGGTTACGGGCGGTTCAAACAGCGATTTATGGAATCAAAGAAGCAGATCATCGACAGTTTCAAGCTGCACGAGCGGGATACGGGGTCGGCAGACGTACAGATTGCGCTTTTGACGCAGCGGATCAATCACCTGACGGAGCATCTGCAACGGAACAAGAAGGACCACAGCTCGCGTCGGGGGTTGTTGATGATGGTGAGCCAGCGCCGGCGACTGCTGGACTATTTGAAGCGCACGGCCTACGACCGGTACGTGGCCGTGACGCAGAAGCTGGGTTTGCGCCATTGAGGTGCTGTGTCCAGACGGGTCGGCCCGGGCGTGATGGGGACGCACGGGTTTTCGCGTTTCTCGGACCCCTGCTTTTCGGGATGACGGGCGCGGTCGTCCCGCAAGGCGGCAAAACGAAGCAACCGCGCCGAACCCGGCCCCGTTGCCGGCGGGCAATTTCAATCAGTTCCGATCCCGAGGGTTCGGGTTTGATTGAAGTTTCTCGGCGGCAACGGCGGCCCACGCAAGATCCGACATGCAAACCAAAGTAACCGCCCTGGTGGGCGAAGCTCCGATTAGCATCGAGACAGGCAAGATTGCGAAACAGGCCGACGGGGCCGTAACCGTTCAACTGGGTGAAACCATTGTGATCGTGGCCGCGGTGGCGGCCACCAAACCTCGTGAGGGCGCCGATTTCTTCCCGCTGACCGTTGACTACCGGGAAAAGGCCGCCGCCGCGGGGCGTTTCCCCGGCGGCTACTTCAAACGCGAGGGCCGGCCCACGGAGAAGGAGATCGTCACCTCGCGCATGATCGACCGGCCGATCCGCCCGCTGTTTCCCAAGGGTTGGTTCAACGAGGTGCAGGTCCAGGCCATCGTGCTGAGCGCCGACGGACAAAATGACCCGGACATCCTCTGCGTGAACGGTGCCTCGGCCGCCCTGATGGTGAGCGACATCCCGTGGGACGGACCCGTGGCGGCGGTCCGCATCGGCCGGATCAACGGCCGGTTCGTCATCAACCCCACCCACGACGACCTGAACCGCAGCGACCTCGACCTGGTGTACGTGGGCACCGAGAAGGAGCTGATCATGTTCGAGGGATCGGCCAAAGAGATCAGCGAGGCCGATTTCCTCGCCGCGCTTGAATTCGGACACCAGGCCATCCAGCCCTTGATCGCCGCGCAGAAGGAGCTGGCCGAACGGGCCGGCAAACCGAAGCGGAGCATCACCGTGCAGAAGGCACCGGAGGAGATCCTGCAGCGGGCTCGCGAACTGGCCGGCGACCGTGTGGTGCCGGCCCTGCTGACGCCGGGCAAACTGGCCCGGGAAGCGGCCGTGAACGCCCTGTTCGAAGAGGTGGGCACCAAGTTGGTGGAGGAATTCGGAGCCGAGAAGGTGACGGAATTCGTCCTGAGAGAGGTCCAGTACCACATCCAGCGTTCCGCCATCCGGGATTTGATCCTCAACCAAGGCAAACGCATGGATGGCCGCCCGATGGACGTCGTCAGGCCCATCTCGTGTGAGGTGGGGCTGTTGCCGCGGGCGCATGGATCGGCCCTCTTTACCCGGGGCGAGACGCAGGCCATGGTGCTGGCCACCCTGGGGACGGGCGAGGACGCGCAGGAATTTGACGCCTATACCGGCGGCGCCACCGAGAAACGGTTCATCCTCCACTACAACTTCCCGAACTTCTCGGTGGGCGAGACCGGCCGGATCACCGGGCCCGGCCGGCGCGAGATCGGCCACGGCAACCTGGCCGAGCGCTCGCTGGCCCCGCTGCTGCCGCTGGACGACTACCCCTACTCGATTCGCGTGACCAGCGAGATCATGGAGTCGAACGGGTCCACCTCGATGGCCACCGTGTGCGGGGGGTCGCTGGCCCTGATGGATGCAGGCATTCCCCTGCAACGGGCCGTGGCCGGCATCAGCATCGGATTGGTCACGGAGTACGATCCGGAAGGAAACCTGGCCCGGTACCAGTTGCTGACCGACATCATCGGCGCGGAGGACCACTTTGGCGACATGGACTGCAAGATCGCCGGGTCGGACCGCGGCATCACGGGTTTCCAGCTCGACCTGAAGCTTCGTGGACTGCCGCTGAACGTGATCGCCGAGGCGGTGGAACGTGCGCGGGTGGCGCGGCTGGCCATCTTGGAGGAGATGAACAAGGTGCTGCCGGCGCCGCGACCCCAGCTCAGCAAGTACGCGCCGCGGATCCTCACCCTCAAGATCGATCCGGAGAAGATCGGCACCCTCATCGGCCCGGGCGGCAAGAACATCAAGAAGTTGGTGGACGAGTCCGGGTGCGAGATCGACATCGAGGACGACGGGACCGTTCACATCTACTCGGTGTCGGAAGAGGGGATGAAGATTGCCCGGGAGGCGATCGAGGCCCTGTCCGCCGAGGCCGAGGTGGGCAAGATCTACCGCGGCAAGGTGGTCACGATCAAAGACTTCGGTGCGTTCGTGGAGTTCCTGCCGGGCAAGGACGGTCTGGTGCACATCAGCGAGCTGGCCAATTTCCGCGTCAAGAAGACCGAGGACATCGTCAAGATCGGTGACGAGATCTGGGTCAAGGTGCTGGGCGTGGACGAGAAGGGTCGGGTGCGCCTGTCGCGCAAGGCGGCGATGAACGAGCGCGACGCCCAGATGGCTGCCCAGCAGGGAGGTTCCGGCGGAGAAGGTGCGGCGGCTGCTCCGGCGCAGTTGGATTCGGGCGCATCGGGTGCGTCCGGCGAGGACGCGCAGCGGCCGGGGGGGGCGTCCGAAGCCGCTCCGCAGGGTCAGTCCCAGGCTGCGACGGCGCAGGCGCCTCATGGTGGCAACCGGCCGGCCGACCGTTCGCAACCGCGGCACGAATCGCGTGACCGGGGCGGGCACCGGCCTGATCGCGGCCATGGTCGTCGCCGTCGGGGCGGCCGGGGCGGGGGAAACCGCAACCGCGATCGCCGGTAGACCTCCACGCCTGCCGGGCACCAGGCGGGCCCGCCGGAGGCTGCCTCACGTGGCCAATGGTCGAATGGCCCGCCGTGGTTGTCCGGGCTCACCCGGGCGGGCGGATTGGTTTTTCCGGACGGCGCTCGATCGAGCGCCGTCTTTCTTGTTTGCCAGGATCGAGGGCACTGGCCAGGTCCAGGACGGCCTGTGAAGGCGGGGCGGCGCGCTGTAGTTCAGACGCGGGTTCGTCTCCTCCGGCTGTATCGCAGGCCTGCGAATCTTGGAATGTCCTGAACTGGTTGGCAAACATTCGCACGCCTGCTTGCACAGGGCACGGCCCTGCGGTCGTACTTGTCTGCCACAGGAAGGTGATCGCCGTTCGAACGGGCATGAGTCAGCGTGTCCGTGGGGAACTGTGGAGTGCGCCGGACCTTCTTTTGCACGCACGAAAACTGCGCGGGCCGGAGGTATCGTGTGGACGGGGCCCTGTGGCAGCGCGGCAGCGTCCGCCGCGCCGCGCGGCGGTGCCGGAGGACGACCGCGCCGGGGTCAGGGTCAGGGTCTGCGCACGATGGTGTCGCGGCCTTCCCAGGCGGGGTCGGGTTGGGGATGGTCCAGGGTGTAGTGGAGGCCGCGGCTCTCGGGCCGTTGCAGGGCCGATTGCACGATGATTTCGGCCACGGTGGCCAGGTTGCGCAACTCCAGAAGGTCCGGCGTGACGATGAAGTTCCAGTAGTATTCTTGGATTTCCTGCTGGAGGTTGGCCAGGCGCTTCTGCGCGCGCAGGAGGCGTTTGGTGGTCCGGACGATGCCGACGTAATCCCACATGCAGCGGCGGATCTCGTCCCAGTTGTGGGAGACGACCACCAGTTCATCCGGGTTGGTGGCGTCGCCGGTTTGCCAGGGCGGGATCTCGAAATCCACCGGAGGCAACTGGTTTTGAAGGGCGTGTCGGGCGGCGCGATGGGCGCAGACGACCGCTTCCAGGAGCGAGTTGCTGGCCAGGCGGTTGGCACCGTGCAGGCCGGTGCAGGCCACTTCACCGATGGCGTACAGACCGGGCAGTTCGGTCACGCCGTCCACGGTGGCGACGACGCCTCCGCACTGGTAATGCGCGGCGGGGACAACGGGGATCGGTTCCTTGGTGATGTCGATGCCGTAACGGAGGCAGGTTTCGTAGATGGTGGGGAACCTGCGGATGATGAAGGGGGCCGGTTTGTGGGTGATGTCCAGCAGGACGTGATCGGCGCCGGTGCGTTTCATGACGCTGTCGATGGCGCGCGCGACGATGTCGCGTGGCGCGAGGGATCCCATGGGATGGACGTCTTTCATGAACTCGACGCCGTCCACGGTCTTGAGCACGCCGCCCTCGCCCCGGACGGCCTCGCTAATGAGGAAGGACTTGGCCTTGGGATGGTAGAGGCAGGTGGGGTGAAACTGGATGAACTCCATGTTGGCGATGGGCACGCCGGCGCGGTAGGCCATGGCGACGCCGTCGCCCGTGGCGATGTCCGGATTGGTGGTGTAGAGGTAGACCTTGCCGCAGCCGCCGGTGGCCAGGACGGTCACCGGTGCGGCGAAGGTTTTGACCCGGCCGGTGAGGTTGTCGAGGACGTAGGCCCCCACGCAGCGGTTGGGGCCCGGCCGACCGAGTTTGCGGGTGGTGATGAGATCAATGGCGAAGTGGTTTTCGAACAGGTTGATGTTGGGTTGGGCGGCCACGGCGCGGAGCAGGGCGCGTTCGATTTCGCGTCCGGTCATGTCCTGGGCATGAAGGATGCGGCGTTTGCTGTGGCCGCCTTCCCGGCCGAGGTCGAGCTCCTTCCCTCCGTCCTCACCCGGGGCCTCGCGTTCGGTGAAGCGCACGCCCAGCTGCATCAGCTCGGCAATGCGGGCGGGTCCCTCCTCGATCACCGTGCGCACGACCTCCGGTTTGCACAGGCCCGCTCCCGCGTTGAGGGTGTCGCGAAAGTGAAGTTCGAAGGAGTCTTCGCGGCTGGTGACCGCCGCGATGCCACCCTGGGCGTAGTTGGTGTTGGACTCGGCGCGGTCTTTCTTGGTGACGATGGCGACGCGGCCGCGGGATGCCACCTTGAGCGCGAACATCAGGCCGGCGATTCCGCTGCCGAGCACGAGAAAGTCGTAACGTTCCATGGGCAGGCATTCTAGCAGGGAGCCTCGGGTAAGGCGACGGGCGGGTCGGCCCTACCGGACCCTGCGGGCCCCGGCTCAGAGGCGTGCATTGTCGATGAGCCGCGTCCGACCGATGAAGACCGCCAGCGCCATGTGGGTGCCGGCTCGGACCTCCCGGACGGGTTCCAGGGTCTCGGAGTCGAAGAAGGCCACGTAATCCAGACGCGCCAATGGCTCGGCGGCCACGAGCCGGGCCACGGCACGCCGGAGCCGGGCGGCCGGGACGGGTCCGCGACTGACTTGTTGCCTGGCGTACTGGAGCGCGCGGAACAGCACCGTGGCCTGCCTCCGTTCCTCGGGATCGAGATAGGTGTTGCGCGAGCTCATGGCCAGTCCGTCGCTTTCCCGTACCGTCGGGGCCACGACGATGCGCACGGGGAAATTCAGATCCGCAACCATGCGCCGGATGATGGCGGCTTGTTGCCAGTCTTTGGCGCCGAAGACGGCCACGTCCGGCAGGACGAGGTGAAAAAGTTTGGCGACGATCGTGGTCACGCCGCGGAAATGGCCGGGCCGGGACGCGCCCTCCATGATGGCAGAGAGTCTCTCTTCCACCACATAGGTGCTGTAGCGGCCCTGGCGCAGGCCGGGGTACATGGCCTCGTCGTCCGGGGCGAAGACCACGTTTACGTCCTCGCTCCGGCACAGGTTCAGGTCCCGCTGAAGGTCCCGGGGGTAACGGGTGAAATCCTCCCGTGGACCGAACTGGGTGGGGTTGACGTAAATGCTCACCACCACGATGCCCCGTGCGCCGGCATGGCGGCGGGCCACCCGGATCAGGCTGAGGTGCCCCTCGTGCAGGTAACCCATGGTGGGGACGAACGCGACGCGAATGCCCTGGCGCTGCCAGCGCCTGGCCAGGCGCTGCATGACGGACGGTTCACGAATGAGCCGCATGGCAGGAGATTGCCCGTGTGCCGTTGGCGCGGCAATGCCCGGCTGCGTGGGAATGTGACGCCGGAGGTCATGCGGCCGTGTGCCGGCGGGTGGGGCCGCCGGCGATGGAGGCACGGCCTGCGAGCGGGGCAGACCGTGGCTTCAAGGATTCCACTCGCCGGTTCGGAGGTAGGGTTTGAGGCGGCGTTTGAGGGTTTCGCGGGCTCGGAAGATGAGGGATTTGGTGGCGGAGAGCGAGCAGCCGAGAACCTTGGCGATCTCCTCGTAGCTCCAATCGCCCTGGCGGCAGAGGAGGATGGCGGTGCGCTGGTTTTCCGGGAGGTCGGCGAGGGCCTCCTCGATTTTTTGTTCCAACTCGGCCTGCAGGAGGGCGTCGGTGGGCGGAGGGACGGCGCGGTCGGGCGGGGGTTGCGCGGCGTGCTGGGGTTCGGCCGGTGCGGGTTCGAGGGGTTCGGCCGGGTGACGGCTGCGACGGCGCAGTTCGTTCAGGCAGAGGTTTCGAGCAATGGTGAAGAGCCAGGTGCGAAACGGTGCGGTGGGTCGGTAGCGGGCGGCAGATTTCCAGACCTGGACGAACACGGCCTGGGTGATGTCCTCGGCTTCGACGGGGTCGTGGAGGGTGCGGGCGACGAGGTTCCAGACCGAGCGGGCATGCCGGTCCATGAGGGTGGCAAAGGCCCGGCGGTCCCCGCGCTGGACGCGCAGCATCAGTTCGGCGTCGGGGTCCGGGGCCGATCCCATGGCAGGGCCGAGTCTAGGCCGGGGCGGTCAGGGGGACAAGCGGGCCACCCTCCAGCCGGGAGGGGCACACGGTGACGGTCCGCTTGCCCCCCAAAACGGGGCGGACGTCGGGAGGGCAGGTCAGCGTTTGGCGCGGGTCCGGCCGCCGGGGGTGCGACGCGGCCGGCCCTGCCTGGCCGCGGCCTGCACCTGCGCAGCCACGCGCAACCGCAGCGAGTTGATGCGGATGAAGCCGGTGGCGTCGTCCTGATTGTAGGCCTGGGTGGGATCGGCCTCCATGGTGGCGATGGCAGGTTGATACAAACTGACGGGTGATTTCCGGCCGGCCACCATGACGTTGCCCTTGTAGAGCTTCACCCGAACGGTGCCGGTGACGTTTTTCTGGCTTTCGGTGACGAAGGCCTGCAGGGCGAGCCGCTCCGGACTGAACCAGTAGCCGTAGTAGACGAGTTCGGCGTACCGCGGGATCAGACTGTCGCGCAGGTGCATGACCTCGCGGTCCATGGTCAGGGATTCGATCTGGCGATGGGCGAAGTGCAGGATGGTCCCGCCCGGGGTCTCGTAGACGCCGCGCGATTTCATCCCCACGTAGCGGTTTTCGACCATGTCCACACGTCCGATCCCGTGTTTGCCGCCCAGCCGGTTGAGGACCTTCATCACGCCCAGGGGTGTCAGACGCCGGCCGTTGACGGCCACGCAGTTGCCCTGCTCGAAGTCCAGCGTGACGTACTCGGGCTGATCGGGCGCGTCCTCGGGCGCCACGGTGAGCTTGAACATGTCCTTGTTCTCCGGCGCAAAGGCGTCCATCCAGGGGTCCTCGAGGATCCCGGCCTCGTAGGAAATGTGCATGAGATTGCGATCCATGGAGTACGGCTTTTTGGCCGTGGCCTGGACCGCGATGCCCTTTTCCTGGCAGAAGGCGATCATCTCGGCACGACCGGGGAAGCGGCGTCGGAACTCGGGATCGCGCCAGGGGGCGATGACCTGCAGGTCCGGCGCCAGCGCCGCCACGGTGAGTTCGAACCGCACCTGGTCATTCCCCTTGCCTGTGGCGCCATGAGCCACGGCCTGTGCGCCCTCCTTGCGTGCGACTTCGATCATGGCCTTGGCGATCAGCGGCCGCGCGATGCTCGTCCCGAGGTAGTACTGGCCCTCGTAAATGGCGCCGGCCTGGATCATGGGAAAGATGAAGTCGCGCGCGAATTCCTCCTGGAGATCCTCGATGTAACACTTTGAGGCCCCGGTGCGCAGGGCCTTCGCACGCAGGCCGCGCAGTTCCTCTTCCTGTCCAATGTTGGCGCAGAAGGCGATGATCTCGGCCTGATAGCGCTCCTTCAGCCATGCCAGAATGACCGAGGTGTCCAATCCGCCGGAGTAGGCCAGCACGATCTTCATAGGCCCGCCATGATGGACGGCGCCGGCGCCCCGCCAAGCGCAAAATGTCCGCCGGTTGAAGCTGCGGTCCGGTGTTCGAACGATGCGCAGGCGAGTACGTTCCGCGCGTGCTCAAGCCGGGGCGGGGTCGTCGGCACCGGCCGGGGCGTTCGGGGTCCTGGCCCCGACGGTTTCGCCGGCGTCCTGGTCCAGCGGGGCCAGAATGACCTCGATGCCGCGCGACCGCAGCCCGTCCACCAGCTCCGCCGGCGCGGCACTGTCGGTCACCACCACGTCCAGCGGTTCGAGCCCGCACAGGAAGGCAAGCGAACGGCGGCCGAACTTGGTGTGGTCGAGGCACATGATGACCTTTGCCGCGGCGCGAATCATGGCCCGCTGGATGTCCACCAACAGGGAGTGCGAGTTGGTCAGGCCCTCGAGGGTGATGCCGCCGGCGCTCATGATGGCCACGTCGGCATGGATCTTGGAGAAGGTTTCAACGGCGAGCGGGCCCACCAGCACGCCAAGCCGGGGGTAAAGGACCCCGCCGCTGACCACCAATTCCACGCGAGGCGTGGAGGCAAACAGATTTGCCACCGGCAGGGAATTGGTGATGATCTGGGGGGACTTGTCCTCCAGGTGGCGGGCCACGTGATAGACGGTGGTGCCCGCGTCCAGGATGAGGCTCTGGTTGGGTTGGATGAGCGCGGCGCAGGCCCGGCCGATGGCCTCCTTTTCAGCCAACTGGCGCGTGTCCCGCGCGGAGAAGATGAACTCTTCCGTTTTCGGTGTGAGGGTGCGGGCGCCCCCGTGGATCCGTTTGACCGCACCGGCCGCTTCCAGAACGGTCAGATCGCGTCGGATGGTGGAAAGGGAGACGCCGAAGGACCTGGCCAGCTCGTCCAAAGAAGCGAATTCCACCCTGTCCAAGTATTCGCGGATTCGATGCTGGCGCTCTTCCGCCGTCATTGTGACTGGATTCTGACAGGTTTTGACTGTTTTTGCAACATTCTGATTGACAGACTGGCGCTTTTTGTTCACATTTGTGCGCGGTTATGGCTGTCGGTGTATCAGCGCCGCCGCGTGCGGTTGTGGAGCATTGGGTGCGGCAGGCCGTGTATCAGCGGCTGGGCAAGCCGTTGCCGCGGATTGCGCAGGCGCCGAATCCGTTGGTGGTGAACATCAGTGCGCGGCATTGTCATTTGACGCAGGAGGCGGTGGAGGCGTTGTTCGGCAAGGGGTATCAACTGCGGGTGTTGCGGTGGCTGTATCAGGAGGGGCAGTTTGCGGCGCAGGAGACGGTGACGCTGATCGGGCCGCGCAGTCGGGTGATTTCGAATTTGAGGATCCTGGGTCCGTGTCGGTCACTGAACCAGGTGGAGCTGGCGTACACGGATGCGATTGCCCTGGGTTTTGACGTGCCGTTGCGGTTGTCCGGGGACATCAAGGGGACGCCGGGTTGCATGTTGATGGGGCCGGCGGGGTTTTTCGAGTTGAAGGAGGGTGTGATTCGGGCTGCGCGGCATGTGCACATGCATCCGGACGACGCGGCCTTTTACGGGGTGAAGAACGGGGACTACATGCGGCTGAGGGTGGGTGGGGATTGCGGGGTGGTGTTCGAGAAGGTGCTGGTGCGGGTGGATCCGGCCTTTCGACTGGAGGTGCATCTGGACACGGACGAGGGCAACGCGTGCAATTTGCAGCCGCACACGCCCTGCGAGTTGCTGAAGGCGTGAGCGGCCGTGGCGAGGGAAACCGAACTTTACGAGGAGATCCAGACCTATGAGCGAAGCACTGGGCATGATTGAGACGAAGGGCTACGTGGGCAGCGTGGAGGCCAGCGATGCGATGGTGAAGGCTGCCAACGTCAGCCTGGTGAAAACGATCCCGATCGGCGGCGGATTGATCACCGTCCTGTGTCGGGGGGACGTGGGCAGCGTGAAGGCTGCGGTGGATGCAGGTGCCAAGGCGGCCGGCCGGGTGGGCGAGCTGGTCAGTGCGCACATCATCGCGCGGCCGCACGAGGATCTGCTGTCGGTGTTCGTGGGTGAGCCGGCGCCGCAGAAGGGGGGCAAATAACCGGAGAGAGCTCGGAAAGGGAAGGATTTTCCAGGGAGGAAGATTTATGGCGCAGCAAGCTCTGGGAATGATCGAGTGCAGGGGATTGTGTGCCCTGTTGGAGGCGACCGATGCGGCGCTGAAGGCGGCCAACGTGACGCTGACCGGCTGGGAGAAGATCGGCAGCGGGTACGTGACGGCGTTCTTCCGCGGCGACGTGGCGGCGGTGAAGGCGGCCACGGATGCCGGTGCGGCCGCGGCGGCGCAGGTGGGGCAGGTGATCAGTGTGCAGGTGATTCCGCGCCCGCACGAGGGCTTGTCGGGGCTCGGCAAGTGGCTGCAATGACCCTGGTCGTGAGGGGCCGGTCTGCTGCCGGTTTGCGGGATGCGAACCGGGCCGGGCGGGGCCGGCCCGCCGGCGGCCCGCGGGGTCGGGTCGGATCCGAACCTTAGGCCTGTCGTTGATGAAGATCCTGGTGGCCAATCTGGGCAGCACCTCGCTCAAGTGGCGGTTGTTCCATTTTGCGGGCGGGGAGGAGCGCCTGTTGCATCGCGGCGGGCTGGAACGGGTCAGGGATTACGGGGCGGCCATTGAAGCGTGTTTGCAGCAGCTGACGACGGCGGGGCACCTCCGTGGGGCGTCGGACCTCGACGCGGTGGGGTTCAAGACCGTGTTGGCCCGCGGGGTGACGGGCTGCGTGCGGGTGACGGACGAGGTGTTGTCGGCGATGGAGGCGTTCAACTGCCTGGCGCCGGCGCACAATCCACCGTATGTGGCCGGGATGCGACTGTTCCGGCAGCGGCTGCCGGGGGTGCCGTTGGTGGCGTTGTTCGAGACGGCCTTTTACCAGTGGGCACCCGAGGAGGCGATGCTGTACGCGGTGCCGGAGAGCTGGCGTGCGGCCGGGGTGCGGCGCTGGGGCTTTCACGGGGCCAGCCACAAATACATTGCGGAGCGTTCGGCGGAACTGTTGGGGCGGCCGGACGTGGCGGAGCGGGCGCGGCGTTTGTATGTGGACGGCGGTCGGACGCCGGTGCAGGGGCCGCGGTTGCGGGTGATTTCATGTCATTTGGGCGGCAGTTCGAGCATCACGCCCCTGGAGAACGGCGTGGCGCTGGGCAACAGCCTCGGGCTGAGTCCGCAGTCTGGCCTGCCACAAAACAACCGTGTGGGGGATCTGGATGCGTTTGCGATCCCTCTGGTGATGCGGACGATGGGGCTTTCGTTGGAGGAGGTGGAACGGCAGCTCTGCCGGGAAAGCGGGCTGTTGGGGCTCAGCGGATTGTCCAATGACATACGGGATCTGGTGGCCGCGAGTGATCAGGGTCATGCGGGGGCGAAACGGGCGTTGGCGGTCTGGGTGCATGCGGCGCGGCACTGGATCGGAGCGGCTCTGGCGCAGTTGGGCGGGGCGGATGCGCTGGTGTTCACGGCCGGGATCGGGGAGAACCAGCCCGGGTTGCGGGCAGCGATTTGCCGGGGCTGGGAGGAGCTGGGGATCGAACTGGATCCGGAGAAAAACCCGTCGGTCCGGGGAGTGGAAGGCTGCATCAGCAGCGGGCGGTCGCGGGTGCAGGTCTGGGTGATACCGACCAATGAGGAGTTGGTGGTGGCCCGGGAGGTGAAACGGCTTTTGGACGGGCAAACGACCCGTGGCGGCCTGGCGACCGACGCCGCCACGGGCGGGCCGGTTTTGAATGCGAACGGATAATCAAGCGAGGTGAGACCATGGCACAGCAAGCAATTGGAATGATCGAGACGCGCGGTCTGGTGGCGTTGGTGGAGGCCACGGACGCGATGCTGAAGGCGGCCAACGTGGAGTTGGCCGGTCCGATGATGCAGGTGGGCAACGCGCTGGTGACCGCGGTGGTGGTCGGCGACGTGGCGGCGGTGAAGGCGGCCACGGACGCCGGAGCCCAGGCGGTCAAGGCGATGAAGGGCGAGGTGATCAGTGTGCACGTGATCGCCCGACCGCATCCGGACGTGGAAGCGGTCCTGCCGAAGAAGAAGTGACCGGGAGCCGGGGCTGCAGCGGAAGCCGCCGCAGGGCGGGTTGGCGCGCGGCACCGGCGAGGAGGAGGCGCGCGAGATGTTTCTGGCCCGTGTGGAAGGCACGGTCGTGGCCACCAAGAAGGATCCGCAGATGCAGGGGCGGAAGCTCCTGTTGCTGCGGCCGCAACTGGTGGACGAGAAGGATCCCACGCGCTTTCGACCGGGTGTGAACACCATCGTGGCGGTGGACAGCGTGGGGGCGGGCGTGGGCGAGATGGTGATGTTCACCCAGGGCAGCTCGGCCCGGTTGGCGCCGGGCATGCGGGACGCGCCGGTGGACGCGGTGGTCATCGGCATCGTGGACACGGTGGATGTGCTGGGCCGGATCATTTACCAGGCGCACGGCACACAAACCTGAGGCGGCCGCAGCGGCGCCGGGTCGGCCCCTGCTGACGGTGGGCGGGTTCCAACATTCGGAGCTGTGAAGGGAGCATGAGCACGGTGAACGAGACGTTGATACGCGAGGTGGTGGCCGAGGTGCTGGCGCGGCTGGGTGGACCGGCCGGGGGGGGCGCGGCTTCCGCCGGTGCAGGTGTCGGGGGAGGCGACCAGCGGAAGCCGGCGGCGACGCCGGAGAAGGGCACGCCTTCCTGTGGATGTCCCGGGTCGGGCCCGGCGGCGGGTCGGACGGTGCGGGGCCGGTACGGTGTGTTTGCCGATGCCACGGAGGCCTGTGCGGCGGCGTACGAAGCCTATCAGCAGCTCTCGGCTGCCGGTGTGGCCGGCCGGCAGAAGGTGATCCGGATCGTGAAGGAGATCTGCACCGACCGGGCCGAGGAATGGGGCCGCCTGGAGTTGGAGGAGACGAAGATCGGGCGGCTGGATCACAAGATCGAGAAACTGCGTAGTCTGCAGGCCGTGCCGGGTGTGGAGTTTCTGCAGCCCTATGGATTGAGCGGCGATCACGGGATCACGCTGGAGGAGTTTGCCCCGTTCGGGGTGATCGGTGCGGTGACACCTAGCACGCACTCCATTCCCACCCTGGCCTGCAACATCATCAGCATGGTGGCGGCGGGGAATGCGGTGGTGTTCAACGCGCATCCGGCGGCCTATCGGTGTGCCGTGACGGCGGTGCGGACGTTCAATCAGGCGATCCATCGCGAGCTGGGGATCGAGAACCTGGCCTGCATCATCGAGCCGCCGACGCTCGAATCGTTCCAGGCGATTGCCCGGGACGAGCACGTGCGGTTGTTGTGCGTGACGGGCGGGCCCGGCGTGGTGAAAGCGGCGATGGCCAGCGGCAAACGGGCCATTTGCGCCGGTCCGGGCAATCCGCCGGTGCTGGTGGACGGCACGAGCGACCTGGACCGTGCGGCGCGTTGCGTCATCGAGGGCGCCGCTTATGACAACAACCTGCTGTGCATCGGTGAGAAAGAGGTGTTCGTGCTCGAGGGCTGTTTCGACCGGTTCCTGGCGGCGCTGGAACGTCACGGGGCGGTCCGGTTGAACGAGGCGCAGATCGAGCGGCTGACGCAGGCGGCTTTCGTGTTTCCGCAGGGACAGGGCGCCGGGTGCGCGCACCCCACGGTGAACCGCGAGCTGGTGGGCCGGGATCCGGAGGTGCTCGCGCGTGCGGCCGGGCTGGACGTGCCGCCCGGGACGCCCCTGTTGTTCGGGGTGACACCGGCGGATCATCCCTTCGTCATGGAAGAGCAGATGATGCCGTTCCTGCCGGTGGTGCGTGTACGCACGGTGGAGGAGGGGATCGAGGTGGCCAAACGGGCCGAACACGGCTACAAACACTCCGCCATGATCCATTCCTTGGACGTGGCGCACATGACGGCCATGGCGCGCGCGTTGGAGACGACGCTCTTCGTCAAAAACGGCTCCTGCCTGGCGGGTTTGGGCAACGGCGGCGAGGGTTATCTGAACTTCTCCATTGCCACGACGACGGGCGAGGGGATCTGCAATCCGCGGACCTTCACCCGCGTGCGGCGGTGCGTGATGGTGGATCAGTTGCGGATTTTTTGACGAACAGGTCGGCACCCGGCGGGACCGGCTCGGGCCGTTTCCCGGGGCCGGACCGCGGTCGCGAAAAAGGGAGCGGACCATGTTGCTGGCACGGGTGGAAGGGCATGTGGTGGCGGTGCGCAAGCATCCCAGTCTGGAGGGCTGGCGTTTGGTGGTGTGCCAGCCGATCGGTTCGGACGGCCGCCCGGAAGGGACCCCGCAGGTCGCCATTGATGCCCTGGGCGCCGGCATGCATCAACAGGTGGTGATCTCGTCGGACGGCGCGGCGGCGCGTCGGGCCGTGGGCGACGAGAAAAGTCCGGTCCGCTGGTTGATCATCGGCATCGTGGACGAAAAGGCTCCGGGTCAGCGTGTATGAAACTGGGTTGGGTGATCGGGCGGGTGACGTTCAGCCGGATCGTGCCGGCGCTGGAGGGCGGGCGTTTCCTCCTGGTCAGTCCGCTGGGGCGCGACCAATACGCGGCGGGCCTGGAGGGGCCGCCGCGGATGGGCGCCGACCCCAGCCCGGTGATCTACGACAATCTGGGCGGCATGGTGGGTCAGGTGGTGGGATATGTGGAAGGGCGCGAGGCGGCGCAGCCGTTCGACCGCCCGACGCCCGTGGACGCCATCAACGTGGCGCTGGCCGACGAACTGTTCTACCGCCCTTGGACGGGGTGAGAAGGGCTTGCCGATGAAAGCGGTGATCAGTGTGCGAGATTTGGAGAATCTGCTCCGGCAGGGACGGGATCTGCGCCAATTGCCGGCCGATGCCATCCTGACGCCTGCGGCACGGGATTTTTTGCGCGATTGGGAGGCCAGCCAGGGCGGCCCGGGAGGCAAAAGCGGGGAACGCAGCCCTGGCCCGGCTGATCCGGCTCAGGAGGCTGCGGGGCCGCCATCGGACCTTTCCTCGTCCTCGCCGCCGGCCGAATTGGAGGCGTTTTTCAACTCCGCATACTGCAGGGAGCTGAAGGAACAGATGTGCGACATCGGCCGCCGGCTGTGGATGCGCGAGTACGTGGACGGCAACGGCGGCAACCTGGCCATTCGCGTGGGTCGGGACCTCGCCCTGTGCACGCCGACGTTGGTGAGCAAGGGCTTCATGAAACCGGAGGACATGTGTCTGGTGGACTTCACCGGCCGCCAGCTCCTGGGCCGCAAGAAGCGGACCAGCGAGATCCTCATGCATCTGCAGATCTTCCAGCGGCAGCCACGGGCCGTGGCCACGTGTCATTGTCATCCGCCCTATGCCACGGGATTCGCCGTGGCGGGTCTGGTGCCGCCCACGTGTCTGATACCGGAATTCGAGGTCTTCGCGTCGGTTGCGGTGGCGCCCTATCGGACGCCGGGCACGCCGGAGATGGGGCAGTTGGTGGCCGAACTGGTGGATCAGCACAACACCATTCTGATGGCCAACCACGGCGTGGTCAGCTGGAGCCACCTGAGCCTGGAGGACGCCTATTTCAAGATGGAGATCCTTGAGGCCTACTGCCGCACCGTGCTGGTGACGGCGCAATTGGGGAAACCGCCCCGGACCATGACGCCCCAGCAGTTGCGTGAGCTGCTCAAGATCAAGCAGGAACTCGGCATCCCCGACCCGAGGTACGGCCTGCGGGAGTGCGAGCTCTGCGACAACGATCAGTGGCGTCCCGGGGTCACCTGCGCCGTGCCGCCCAGGCCGGTTGAGGAAGCCGATCTCGACCCGGAAGCGGAGAAGGCGGTGCAACTGATCACCGATGAGATCCTGGCCCGGTGGAAATGAATCCCCAGTCTGCAAGGGCCGCGTCTGCGCAGCAGCCGGTCAAGTCGCTGGACCGCAAACTGGCTGAGATACGTGCCCAACCGGGCGGGCGGACCTTCATCCTGGCCGACGCGAAGGATGCGGACATGGCATACGGCGTGCGCGCGCCGGGGCCGCGCTACTGGCTGTCCGGCCGCGGGCCGCGACCGGCCCATTTCTCGCCCGAGGTCTGGACCCGCGAGGAGTTCGGTTACCGCAACCTGCCGGAGTTCCTCGACATCATCCGCGAGATCGTTCATCAGGGTATCGTGGACATCATGTTGATGTCGCCCTATGTGAACGATCTTCTGACCATTCAGGAGGGGCTGTTCCGCCATTCCACCGTCACGCCGGCGGCCCGGGCCAACGACACGACCGACATCTGGGCCGTGCGCCACGGTTGCTACACGGCCGAGCCCTCGCGACCGTTCCGGACGGCCAGCATCGATCAGATCCAGTGTGGTCGCGTGGAATGCGACCGCTCATCCACCGATTTCCCGGGTGCCAACCTCGGCCTGTATTCGCTGACCTTTTTGAACGACCCGGACCGCGACCGCGAAATGCTCCTGGCCTACAAGACGTTCCGCGAAGAGGCGGAACGAAAAGGATTCCGGCATTTCCTGGAGGTCTTCGACCCCAACGTGCCCACCGGCTGGCCGCCCGAGCGTTTGGGCGAGTTCATCAACGATCACATCCTGCGCACCCTGGCCGGTGTGCCCGAGGCCGGCCGGCCGCTGTTCCTCAAGATCGTGTATCACGGACCGCGCGCGCTGGAGGAATTGGTCCAGTACGATCCCCGCATGGTGGTGGGCATCCTGGGCGGCTCGGCCGGGACCACCTACGACGCCTTTCTCCTGCTGCACGAGGCGCAGCGGCACGGAGCCCGCGTGGCGCTGTACGGCCGGAAAATCAACCATGCGGAGCATCAACTTGCCTTCATCGAGATGCTGCGCCTGATCACCGAGGGCCGGATCGGGCCGGAGGAGGCCGTCCGGGCCTACCATGCCGTGCTGCAGGCCAAAGGGATCCGGCCCAGGCGCACTCTGGAGGAGGACCTCACATTGACCGATCCCGTGTTGCGCGCGGACCGGACCGGCCGGAGCCGCCCCCTGTGGGAGGTCCACCGGGAAACGATCCGTGCCGGAGAGAAGGGAACGTCCCGTTCCGGGAGGGACGCCGCACAGACCCCGTCGGGGGAGGTTGACGGATCGCCCGGCGGTCAAAAACCGGGCGGGCGGACGGCTGCGCCGGTGGACTTCGACCGCATGACTCCCGAGCAACGCCGGGATTATCATCTGGAACGCCTGCGCCGGCGGTTCGGCTGATCCGGCTCGGTCACGGCTCAGATGTCCACGCGGCGCGTCTCGAACAGCAGCGGGGCGGCATCGTGGGCCAGTTCCTCGCAACGCCGCAGGATTGCGGAGGCCGACTCCTGCGTCAGCGCCCATTCCGCCAGGTCGCGTGCCTCGTTCATGCGGATGCGGCGCACCAGATACTTGATGCGCGGCACCAATGGTGGCGCGGCGCTCAGCTCGTGCACGCCCAGGCCGAGCAGGAGGGGAACCAGGACCGGTTCACCGGCCATTTCGCCGCACACGCTGACCCGCAGCCCGGCCGCCTCGGCCGCCCGGGTGGTCATGCGGATGAGGCGCAGGATGGCCGGATGGGTGGGCTCGTACAGATGCGCGATCCGCTCGTTCATCCGGTCCACGGCCAGGGAATACTGGATGAGATCGTTGGTGCCGATGCTGAAGAAGCGGCTGCGCCGGGCCAGGGCGTCGGCCACCAGGACGGCCGAGGGGATTTCGATCATGGCGCCCGTTTCAATCTGCTCGTCGAACGGCAGGCCCTGCTCGCGCAACTGCGCCTTGCACCGTTCCAGCAGTTCATTGGCCTGGCAGAGCTCGTCCAACCCCGAGATCATGGGGTACATGACCTTCACCTTGCCTTCGGCGCTGGCGCGGAGGATGGCCCGGAGCTGGACGCTGAACATTTCCGGTTGCTGCAGGCACAGCCGGATGGCGCGCCACCCGAGGAAGGGGTTCATCTCCTGCTGGGCCACCAGGTGCGAGAGGAACTTGTCCCCGCCCAGGTCGAGCGTCCGTATGATCACCGGTCGCGGTTGAAGAGTAGAGGCCACGCGCCGGTAGGCCTCGTACTGTTCGTCTTCGGCAGGCGGATGCGGCCGGTTGATGTAGAGGTATTCGGTACGAAAGAGGCCCACGCCCTCGGCGCCACAAGCCAGAACCGCCTCCACATCGTCGGCCTGTTCAATGTTGGCGAAGATGGGAACCCGGACACCATCGAGGGTCACGCCCGGTTGGTCCACCACCTCGCGCAGTTTCTCCTCCAGGCTGATCTGGCGGCGGACGAGCTGGCCATATTCGAACAGGACCTGGTCGCTGGGATTGAGGACCAGCAGACCGTTGAAACCGTCCAGGAGCGCATACACGCTGCTTTCGACTTCCTGAAGGGCACGACCCACACCAACGACGGCGGGCAGGCCCAGCGACCGGGCCAGAATGGCCGCGTGCGAAGTTTGGCTTCCGATCTCGGTGACAAAACCCAGCACCTTGGTCTTGTCCAATTGCACGGTGTCGCTGGGCGTCAGGTCGTGGGCCACGATGATGACCGGTTCGCGGAGGTGCGACAGGTCCAGCCCGTGCGCGCGTCCCATGAGGTGGCTGAGCACGCGAGCGGTCACATCCCGCATGTCGGCCACGCGTTCGCGCAGGTACTCGTCCTCCACGCGCGCCAGGGCGGCCATGTACTTTTGGGCGACCTGGTGGAACGCGTACTCGGCGTTGACGCGGTCACGGCGGATGACGCGGACCACCTCGTCCAGGAGGACCCGGTCCTCCAACACCAGCAGATGGGCGTCAAAGATGCTGGCCTCCCCGGCGCCCATGACTTCCGTGACCTGGCGTTGGACCTCCAGGAGCTGCTGGCGGGTGGCCACCAGGGCCCGCTCGAGACGATCCAGCTCGGCCGGGATTTCTTCCTCGCGCAGTTCCCACCGGGGCACCTCCGTTTCGGCACGGTGCCAGACATACGTCTTGCCCCGTGCCACGCCGGGCGAGACCGGGATGCCCCTCAAAACTCGGTTGCCCTGATCACCTGCGGCCGCCACGGCACCCTCTTACCCGATTCAGCCCCGTCGAAAAATGCAAAAGTTGGGCATGCCCGCCGCCGGCCGGGTCCGGGTGCGCTTGTGCCCTGCCCGGCAAGGATGGTGGGGAAAGGAACGGGCCGTCTCCGGATGACGGACGCGTCCACCGCGTGGATTCGGGCGGCCTGCTGCACGGTCTTCACGCCACGTGGGGATTGGGTGGCTGGAGCGTGATTTCCCGACCGACCTCGAATGCGCGGGCCACGAAATCGTTCAGGGCGTAATAGGCCTGCGAATCGGGCGCGAACGACAACGGCTTGAGTCGTTCGGGGTCGGTCCGGCCCTCCTCGTCCAGAATGCCGGGATCGGCCTTGACGTCCACGATTTCTCCCACGAAGAGGGTGTGCAGCCCCAGTTCCAGCGTCCGATACAGCCGGCACTCCAGCGCCAGCGGGAATTCCTCGATGTAAGGGGCGTCCACCAAAAGGCTGCGGACCGGCGTCAGACCGGTCACACGGAACTTGTCCACGTCACGGCCGCTCACCAACCCCAGGTAGTCCACCACCCGGACCTGGTCCCGGGAAGGGACGCCCAGCGTGAACGCCCGGCGGTTGAGAAGGTTTTCATGAGTGTAGGTGGCCCGGCGGAGGGCCACGCCCACACACGGGGGCTGGGAACAGCAGATCCCTGCCCAGGCGGCGGTCATGGCGTTGGGCCGGCCTGCGGCGTCGTACGTGCCCACGACCACCACGGGCGTGGGATGGAGAAGGGTCTGGGCTCCCAGCGACTTTTTCATACGGGCAGCAGCATAAGGAATCCTCGGGTTCATGGCCAGCCTGCGCGGCGTGCGCAAGCCCGGCATCGGCCCGCGCACACACGACGGCCCGGAGCCCGCGCATGAACCAGGCCGCAAACCCGGGCGGGCGGGTCCCGGTCCGCGCCTAGCGGGAGGCTCTCCGGCCCCGTGTCAGCAGACCGTCCACGGGGGCGTAATCATCGGTGAGCACGTCGCACCGGCTGAAGTGAGACGGGGGCTGCTCCCGGAGGTTCCGGACGCGTTGGAGAAACTCCGGCAGTTTGATGTGGCCGGCCCGGAGGAGGGCCCGGGCGGTTTGTTCCAGTTCGGCGAGGCTCCGGCGTCTGGCATCCCGGGTGGCCACCAGCACGATGTTCTGACTGCTGGAGGCCGGGAACAGATACACCTGCGGGAAAACCGCCTTGAGGGTCTGATGAAGGGAGCCGATGACATCGGAATGCCAGGCGTTCAGCGTGCCGATGGCGTTGTAGGCGAGCACGCCGTTGGTGGAGAGACGGTCGCGGACGATTTCAAAGAACTCGCGGGTGGCCAGGTGGTAGGGGATGAAGGCGCCGTAACGGTTTTCGGTGTAGGCGTCCACCAGGATCACGTCCCAACTCTGGCGGGCACGCCGGAGGTACATGCGGCCGTCTTCGACCACCACGCGTTGTGTGGGACCGGTTTGCAGGTGGAAGTACTCCCGGGCGACCCGCACCACCACGGGATCGATCTCCACCGTCTCGAACCGGACCTGCGGGTACCACGCGGCCCATTGCCGTTGAGCGCTGCCCCCGCCCAGGCCGATCATCAAGACCCGACTGACCTGGGTGTTCCAGAGCCAGGGCAGGTGAAAGTACTCGATGTACTCGAAATGCCCGGCCAGGGGATCGCGGAGCGACATGCGGGTCTGGAGCGTACCGTCGAAGGTCAGCCAGCGATAACCCGCCCGGTCCTCCACGCGGATGTTGTGGTAGGGCGAGGTGGCTTCGAACAACACCTCCCCTCGCGCGGCGGCTACGACGCCGGTGATGGCCAGACATGCGACCTGGCATGCCAGACAGATGGGCACGGTTCTCTTTTGCATGAGCTTCAGGCGCGTCGGTACCGCCGGTCCACGATCCAGCACACCGCCGCCAGGAAAAGGATGGCCAGGCCACAGCCCCGGAAGATGGCGGACAGGCTCATCAGGTCCACCAGAAGGTAACCCGCCACAAACACCCCGGCAATGCTGCCGGCGGTGCTGGCGGCGATGATCAAGCCGCTGATCCGTCCCACGTGGGCAATCTGCCGGCTGCTCAATCGGATGAAGTACGGCGAGAGCATCGCCAGCACGAAACAGGGCAGCAGGAATACCACCGCACTCCCAAGGGCCGGATCGAGTTTCTGCCAGACCGGCGGAATCGGTTCATCGGGCGGATGCCGGTTGACCAGCGTTTCCAACACCAGCGGGGCCAGCCGGGGGATCACATACACGAATCCTCCCGTGGGCACCAGCAACCAGGTCAACCGGCCTGGCCGGCGCCAGCGATCCGCCAGCGCGCCACCCACATAATAGCCGAGGGCCAGCGCCACCATCACCACGCCGATCTGGCTGACCCACACGTAGAACGAACTGCCGAAGTCCCGCGCCAGGTAACGTGCCCCCACGATTTCGAGCACCAGAATGACGAACCCGCCCACGGCAGCCACGGCCGCGCCCAGCCAGGCCGGCAAGGCGTGCGCATCTCCGGGCGGCCCCTGCTGGTCCGCCGCACCGGCGGGCGATGCACCGCCCCCGGCATGCGGTTGCATGGAACGGGCTGCAGGGATCGGCCCGGAGGAAGCGCGGGAAGCCGGCATGGGACGGGACCGTTTCATGGGGCCGATTCCACCGAGGGGTCCATGGGCAGCCCCAGGGCCCTGTACAGATTGCGGCGAGCCGCCTTGTCCTGTTCCAAAGTGACCCTGGCGTAGGCCGCCACTTCCTCGGCCCGTGCCCGTGGAACCACAATGACACCATCTCCATCGGCCACGATGACGTCGCCGGGCCTGACCAGTACACCGCCACAGACAATCGGGGCGTTGACCGATTCGATCTCGTTGCGGCCGGGTCGAATGCCCCGTCCCGGCCGGCGGAAATACAGCGGCACGCCTTGGGCGGCGATTTCGTCCGTGTCTCGCGCCGTCGCACTGGTGACCACCCCCACGCACCCGCGTCGTTTCCAGACCAGAATGTTGTTCGAACCGATCGAGCCGACGTCGTGTCCGTGTTCCTCGATGACCAACACCGTGCCCGGCCGCAAGAGAGGGACGAAAGGTTCGCTGCTTCGGTCACGGTACCAGGCGCCCATCCAGCGGTCGAAGGCTTCGGCGGGTTGGGGTCCGACGGCGGGTTCCTGGGTGGGCACGTACCGGGCGGTGACCGCGATCCCCACGATGCGGTGCTTGAAGGTCCGTACATCCGTCCAGAGCGGGCGAATGTCCGGGTCCATCCGGCCCACGTGCGACAACCCGGCCTTGTCCATCCCGTCCGAGACGTCCGCCACTCTGAGCCCCGCAAACAGGCGCAACAACCGTGCGTCCTCGCTTTCCGGGTACACCTGCGTGGGGATGAAATGCCTGCCTTTGCGGAGTTCTTCCGCTTCCGATCCGGCCCCGCTCTGGCCCCGGGCCGGTTGGTTGAAATGACATGCAACGAGGAGGACCGCCATCAGCCAGAGGGATCGGGGATGTCCGACCTTCTTCATGTCGGCCAGCAAAGCGGGAACCACCTCGGGCGCCAAGTCGGAAAGTGCACGTCCCGACACGGCCGGTGCCGTCCCTGCACCGGCCGGGACCGGGTTCGGACGGGCCCCCACGTCATGCTGCGCCCGAAGATCGTTGCAGCGGCTTGGGGAGAGGATTGTGCGGAAGCCGGTCTCGGGTGGCCGCGGACAGGCGCAGTTCTTCTGACGGAGCGCGCATCCGAAAGCGGGGGCCGAACGGGCCGGCGGTCGGGAAAGAATTCCCGGTGATGTCGTGGCCGGCAACGTTTCCATGCTGGGCTGCGGACCTTGTTGCTGAAGCGCAGACGAGGGTGGTCGCCGGTGCGGACGGCGTTGGCGGAAGTTGCCTCGCCCGGGAAAAAAGAAGCGGCCCGTCCCTCCGGACGGGCCGCCCTTCTTCAAATCCCACCCGCGGCAGCGGAGCCGGGCGGGCCGTGTAGCGCCATTACCGAGAGTTCTTCCGCCAGAATTGAAGTCCGACCAACCCCAGACCGAGGAGCATGGCCGTGGTGCCGCCGTCGGGCATCGAATGCTGGGGCGTGTAGGGCAGAGAGCCGCCCGAGACGCCACCGCCCGGCAGCGGGGGATCACCGATGTTGCGGTAGGAGTCCTGCCAGATCGCAGCATAAGGACCGTCCACAGGAGCCAGCGGGGAGGTGAAACCAAAGTGATTCACATACGGCTCATATTCATCTTCACCCCAAGCTTGGTTGAAGCCGACAGGCGCAATGCTTTTTTCCAGGCTGATCCCTTCGAACAGCTCCCAATCATACCACTGCAACACCCAGGCGGAATCGAAAGGATTGGGAACGCCGTACTCGTTCTCATAGTCTTGGGCGCTCAAAAACCTGTAAAACCACGTTTCCGGATACGATACGTCTTCCACCAGCTCCGGCGAGTCCAGAGGAATCTCCCATCCGACGATCCTCGGCCAGATCAGAATCTTACCCTCCTGGGTCGGAACCGAATCGTTCCAAACTGTGTACGAATAGCGGTACAGGCCATTTCCCAAGTCCGTCACCACGGTCTCCACGTGGGACTGCCGCTCCACCGGGTCCGGAATCTGGACGAACGCGTGGGCTTGGGTGACCCAACCGACCGCCATCGCGGTTGCCGCTGCCGTAAGCATCCACTGGGTTTTCATATTGCCTGTCCTTTCTACTGTTTGCTGTTCTCGGTTTTGCGCTACGCTCTGCCAGAACATCAGCGACTTGCGTGCCAACCGTGTGGCAACGTGCGCAAATAGTTTGTGTCAAGTATGTTGCGCACAATCGAGCAAAAGCAAGGTTCGTGGAGAAGTGTAAACATTCGCTTACACTTTTGGAGGTGCACATGCACCGCTCGGCCGGCGGTGGCACCCTAAATCCTTGAGCAGCAGTCGCGTTGATGGGGGCAGGACCCGAACTCGAGAATCGTAAAATCTACCGACGCCTTGTCGGGAAATTGAACACTTCGGATCGGGTAGGGACCCGAGGTTGCCCCGGGTGGGGACGGTGCGGGGGTCGGTCGTTGGTCCCACACCCACCCTGCAGATCGCCGGGGATCCGGCATTTCGGAGGGAGGCGTCGGGGGAAGGTGCGTGGTTGCGGCGCCAACGGGTCGCATCAGCCTCATGTGTCCGGAACGGGCTTGGGCCCGGTGCGGGCAGGGCCAATCGGGCGGGATCCAGCGCTGGATGCACGGGTTGAATGTCCCCGGCAGATGAGCAAAACCAGCGCGGCTGTCAGCCCACGGGTTGTGTCGCGGCCGGCGTGTGCCTGCTTGCGGATGCGGCGTGAGGGTTTGCGTCAGGCGTGTGGACTGGACGTTTGCGGCCTGCGGGCGACTGGAAGAGCGGCTCGTTGACATGCGCGTGAGGTGTTCTAATTTGCAGAGGCGCGCGTTCCCGGGACATGGAGGGAGGCGAGGTTCGCCGGGGGCGGCTTCCTCCCGGAAACGGCGCAGGAGCACGGAGACGATGAGCACGGCAGTCGACAGCATCGAAAACCTGGTCAAGAAGGAGTACAAGTACGGCTTTTACACCGACATCGAGGAGGAGTCGGCGCCGCCGGGATTGAACGAGGAGATCATCCGGTTCATCTCGGCCAAGAAGCAGGAGCCCGACTGGCTGACCGAGTGGCGGCTGAAGGCGTATCGGCACTGGTTGACGATGACGCCGCCGAACTGGCAGTTCGTGAAGTACCCGCCGATCAACTTCCAGGAGATCGTTTATTACGTGGCGCCGAAGATGAAGACCGACGGCCCGAAGAGCCTGGATGAGGTGGACCCGAAGCTTCTGGAGACGTACGAAAAGCTGGGGATTCCGCTGCGGGAACGCGAGCGTCTGGCCGGGGTGGCGGTGGACGCGGTCTTCGACAGCGTCTCGGTGGGGACCACCTTCCAGAAGCAGCTGGCCGAGAAGGGGATCATCTTCTGTTCGATCAGCGAGGCGGTGCGGGAGCATCCCGAGCTGGTGCGCAAGTACCTCGGCAGCGTGGTGCCCTACACGGACAACTTCTACGCGGCGCTCAACTCGGCGGTCTTCAGTGACGGTTCGTTCGTGTACGTGCCCAAGGGGGTCCGGTGTCCGATGGAGCTCTCCACGTATTTCCGGATCAACGCCGCCAAGTCGGGCCAGTTCGAGCGCACATTGATCATCGCGGACGAGGGCGCCTACGTAAGCTACCTGGAGGGCTGCACCGCGCCGATGCGCGACGAGAACCAGTTGCATGCGGCCGTGGTGGAGTTGATTGCGCTGGACCATGCGGAGATCAAGTACTCGACGGTCCAGAACTGGTATCCGGGGGACGAGGAAGGCCGGGGCGGGATCTACAACTTTGTGACCAAACGCGGCCTCTGCAAGGGACGTCACTCGAAGATCTCATGGACCCAGGTGGAGACCGGCTCGGCGATTACGTGGAAGTACCCGAGCTGCGTGCTGTTGGGCGACCATTCGATCGGGGAGTTCTACTCGGTGGCCGTGGTTAACGGCCGCCAGCAGGCCGATACCGGGACCAAAATGATCCACATCGGGCGGAACACCCGGAGCACGATCGTGTCCAAGGGCATCTCGGCCGGGCGCGGTCAGAACGTCTACCGTGGCCTGGTGGAGATCCGGAAGTCGGCGGTCAACTCCCGGAACTTCTCGCAATGCGACTCCATGTTGATCGGGGACAAGTGTGGTGCGCACACGTTTCCCTACATTGACGTGCGCAACTCGAGCTCCTCGGTCGAGCACGAGGCCACCACGTCCAAGATCGGCGAGGACCAGATCTTCTACTGCAATCAGCGGGGGCTCTCCACGCAGGACGCCGTGAACATGATCGTCAACGGCTTCTGCAAGGAGGTGTTCAAGGAATTGCCCATGGAATTTGCCGTGGAAGCCCAGAAGCTGCTCGGCGTGAGCTTGGAAGGCAGCGTGGGCTGATCCGGGACGTTCACCCAGCGTGGGGTTTCGTGCGGGGCCGCCCGGGCACCGGGCGGCCCCCGCTTTTTGGGCCCGCCGATGCCTGAATGGCCCGGGCGGGATCGGCTGGACAGTTGGTGACCGACACTTCACGCTGGAGCCGCGGACACTTGGATCGAACCGGCGAACCGAACACTCCATGAGCGTTTACCCGGAAGCTCCTTCCCCGGCCGGACCGACTTCGGGTCGGCCGGTGCGACGTCGTTCCTGGCTCTGGTACACCGGCGTGGCCCTGGCATGCGTGGCGTTGTTGGGCCTGTGCGGTGTGGCGGGGCTGGTCTGGTACTGGCGCACGTTGATCCGGACCTATACCACGCCGGCGCCGGTGGAACTGCCGGCTGCGCGGGATTCTGAACTGGATCGGACGGCGCTGTTGATCCGGTGGCAGACCTTTTATGAGGGCGTTCGGCAGGGGCGGCGTGTGCCGCCGTTCGAGCTGACGGCCGACGAGATCAACCTGTTGATCACGGGCAATCCGGAGCTGCGGGACCGGTTGCGGGTCACCATCACCAATGGGACGATCTACGGACGGTTCAGCTTCCCGCTGGGACAGGGTGACCAGAAGGACCTCCAGGGCCGTTTCCTCAACGGCGAGGCGAAGCTGCGGATCCATTTTGCCGATGGCTGGTTGACGGTGCAGGTGGCCGAAATGGAAGCCAACGGCAAGCCGATCCCACACTGGCTGCTGCGCCGGATCAGCCGGGAGAACCTGGCTCGCGACCTGGATCGAAACCCTGAGGCGATCGAGTTTCTGCAGCAGCTCGAGGCGGTGGAGGTGGTGGGCGACCGACTGGTCCTCCGGCCGTTGCCGTCCGGTTCCTGAAGGCACGGCGTTGCGGGCGGGTTCGGGCACTTTCCGGTGTCGCGGATGCATGTCGCCGGCCTGCGGCGCCGCTTGATTCGGGACCGGGAATCGGGGATGGCGGCCCTGCGGTGCGTGGGCTCCCCCGGTCACCGGGTGGATGCGGAGTTCGACGGCGCGCCGATTTCATCGGGTTCGTCGGTCTCCAGGTGCAATTCCCAGCCGAACCAACGGCGCAGCACATGCGCCAAGTCTTCCAGGATGAGGTAGGCCGACGGGACCAGGATCAAGGTGGTCACGGTGCAGTAGAGGACGCCGAACCCGAGCGAGACGGCCATGGGGATGAGGAACCGGGCCTGCACGCTTTTTTCGAGGATGAGCGGCGTCAGCCCGGCGAAGGTGGTCAGCGAGGTCAGGAGGACGGCACGGAACCGGGCCGGGCCGGCCTGGCGGACCGCCTCCAGGAGCGGGACGCCGGCCCGGCGCCGCGAGTTGATGGCGTCCACCAGGACCAGGCCGTCATTCACAGCCACGCCTGCCAGCGCCACCAGTCCGAAAAGCGAGAGCACGGTCAGCATCAGCCCCATGACAAGGTGCCCCAGCACGGCACCGACGAAGCCAAAGGGGATGGCAGACATGACCACCAAGGGATGGATGTAGGACCGCAAAGGGATGGCGATGAGGGCGAAGATGAAGAACAGGGCCAGGACAAACCCGCGCATCAGGCTTTGCACCGTTTCCTGCTGCTCGCGTTGTTCGCCCTCGAGGGAGTAGCGCAGCCCGGGATATTTCCGGAGGAGAGCCGGCAGCTCGCGCTGTTGGAGCGCCTGCAACACCTCGTCGCTCGTGGTGCGGCGCAGATCCACGTCTGCGGTGACGTTCAGGGCGCGCTGGCGGTCCACGCGGAGAATGGATGCGTAGCCTTCTCCCAGCTGGCCTCCGCCACCTCGGCAAAAAGGGACCTCGGCACCGTCGGGCAGGCGAATGCGCATGCGCTCGAGCGCGGCCAGGGAACGGCGTTCCTCCTCCGGATAGCGCACCATGACGCGCACGTCGTCACGGCCGCGCTGGATCCGCTGGGCTTCCTCCCCGTAAAAGGCCTGGCGCACCTGCCGCGCCAGATCCTGGAGGGTGAGTCCCAGGGCTTCGGCCGCCGGTTTGATGGTGAGGCGGATCTCCGGCTTGCCGGCCCGATGGGAATCGGCGATGTCCAGCACGCCCTCGTATCGGGCCAGGGCGGCTTTCAATTCGCCGGCCGCCATGCGCAGGTGTTCCACGTTGGGTCCGGCCAGTTGGATGTTGATGGCCTCGCCGGTGGTGAAAAGGGCCGAGGTGAAGACCAGCTCGACCGCACCGGGGATGTCGCCCGTCAGTTCTCGCCAGCGCCTGACCAGCTCGGCCGAGGTCACCTTTCGGCTTTCCGACGGGGCCAGTTGGATGTGCACCTCGCCCATGTTGGGGCGGGCGAAGTCGCCGCCCGGTCTGCCCCCGTTGCGGGTGATGGCGGTCCGGTACGGCTGATCCCCCAGCGAGGTCAGGATGTGACGGAACAACGGGCCTCCATCGGTGGTGCGGACATCGGCGTATTCGGCCCGGAGCTGCCCGGCGGCTTGTTCGATCCTGCGGACCGCTTCCTCGACCATCTCCGGTGGCGCGCCTTCGGGCATGGTGACGAATGCGGCAATGTCATCCCCTTCCACGGGCGGGAAGAACTGGAACCGCACAATCCCGCCGGCCACCAGGCCGGCCGCCAGCAGGATTGTGGCGAGCGCGCCGGCCAGGACCTCGTAGCGATGCTCCAGGCTCCAGTGCAGCGCCGGGGTGTAGACGTTGCGGATGAACCTTTCCAATCCGTCCGCAAAGGCGCGCTGCAACCGCCGGAACGGGTGCCAACCACCCGCGGCTTCCGCGCCGGTGCGGAAGTGACTCAGATGATTCGGGACGCAAAAAAGGCACTCCAGGAGGGAAAAGATCAGCGTGGGGATGACGATCAGCGGGATGTTGCGCATGATCTTGCCGGTGTTTCCCTCCACGAAGAGCAACGGGAAAAAGGCCGCCACGGTGGTGAGCACGGCGAAGATGACCGGTTTGCTGATTTCGGTGGCGCCGTCAATGGCGGCGCGCAGCCCGGGTTTGCCCCTTTGGTAATGGGTGTGGATGTTTTCGCCCACCACGATGGCGTCGTCCACCACGATGCCCAGCACCAAGAGGAAAGCGAACAGGGAGATCATGCTGATGGAGACATCCAGCGTCGGCATGAGCCACAGGGTGCCGAGGAAGGAGACGGGGATGCCCAGGGCCACCCAAAGGGCGAGGCGGAGACGAAGGAAGAGCGCCAGCACCAGGAAGACCAGGACGAAACCCATGCGTGCGTTGCGGAGCAACAGGTCCAGGCGGCTCTGCAGGTACTGGGCGTAGTCCATGTAGGTCGTGAGCCGGATTCCGGCCGGCATGCGGGCCTGGGCACGCGCCACGTACTCCTTGACCTTCCGACTGATTTCGAGCGCGTTTTCGTCGCCAGTCCGGTACACCATCACCACCACCCCAGGTTTGCCGTTGAAACGTGCATGGCGCGCGGTGTCCTCGAATCCGTCCACCACACGGGCAACGTCGCCCAACAAGAGGCGCGATCCATCCGGCAGGGTTCGCAGCGGGAGTTTTTCGAAGTCGGGCCCGCGATAGGCCTGGCCTTTGACGCGGAGGATGAACTCGCCGGCATCGGTCTTGACCGACCCCCCCGGCAGGTCCAGCGACGAACGCCGCACCGCCCGGGCCACCTCGTCGAAGGTGAGGCCGTAACGACGCAGGGTGTCCTCGGAGACCTCGATGGAGATCTCGTACGGTCGGGCGACGGCCAGTTCGACCTGGGAAATGCCCGGTTCGGCTGAGAGTTCGTCCCGGACCTGCTCGGCCACGCGCCGCAGGGTGTGTTCGTCGGCATCGCCGGAGACGGCCACGCTGATGACATGGGCGCGGAGGAGGACCTCCCGCACGACCGGTTTCTCGGTCTCGGCCGGGAAGGTCTCGATGGCGTCCACGCGGGCCTTGATGTCGTTGAGCAGGCGCTGCGTGTCGGTGCCCGGGCGCAGCTCCACCACCACGGTTCCCACGTTTTCATTGGCGACCGACCGGATCCGTTTGATGCCGTCCAGCCCCTGCAGCGCCTCCTCGATCCGCACGCACACGGCTTCCTCCACCTCCTCGGGCGAAGCCCCGCGGTACACCACCGACACAGTGATCATGTCGGACGAAAACTCCGGGAAAATCTCCTTGCGGATCCGCCCCAGGGAGAGCAACCCGCCGGCCACGATGACCAGCAGCAGCAGGTTGGCCGCCACTCCGTTGCGGGCAAACCACGCGATGACGCCTCCGCGGTTCATGGTCGTGCGGGTTCTGTGGCGGCTGCAGGCATGGATGCGGTGTCCCCGTCCGTCTCTGCCAGTATCCTGACCTGCATGCCGTCGGTCGCCACGTCCAGCGGCGTGACGCAGATGCGCTCGCCCGGTCCCAGACCGCCGCGAAAGACCACCCGGTCCCGCTCCCGCCGCAGGATCTCAACCGCGCGGAGCCAAAGGCGGCCTTGCGCGTCCACCACCATGAGCTCCCGGTCGTGACGGAAGGCCTTCCGCGGCGCCACGTACACGTTGGAAACGGTTCGTCCCTGAATGACGGCGTGAACGAACGACCCCACGACCAGCGGGGGTTGACCGTCGCGCGCCTCGTACGGGCGTTCCACCCGGACGACGGCGTGCAGCATCCGGGTGCGAGGGTCGATTTCGCCCTCCGTGCGGACCAGGCGACCGTGCCAGGTGCCGGTTCGACTTCCCACGCGGGCCGACAGCACGACCTCCGGACCCGGGGATCCTCCTGCCGTTTCACTGAAGGCCAGGGGCAGGTCTACGTATGCCAAGTCTTCAAGCGACAGCGGAAGCCGTACTTCTGCACAGTCCACCGCGTGGATCCTCCCCAGCACCTGACCCGGATTGACGAACTGTCCCAGGTCCACCCGCTGCGTGCGCACCCGGCCGTCAAAAGGCGCGGTCAGCCGGCACCGTTCGAGGTTGCGCTGCGCCTGCAGCAGATTGGCCCGGGCCGATTCGACCGCGGCAAGTGCCTGGGCAAGTTGCGGTTCGCGCAACGCCAAGGGGTGGGGCGGACCGACACCGTTTTCCTCCCATTCCTCACGGGCCACGCGCGCCTCGGCTTCCTCGCGTAGGAGATTGCTTTCGGCCTGCACCAGCGCCGCACGGGCCCGGGTCACCGCCAGTTCGTAGTCGGTGGGCTCCAAAGCGACTAGCAGATCCCCCTTGCGGAACAGCCCGCCTGGGCGGAAAGCGGGTGCGACGTGCACGACCCGACCGGCCACCTCGGCCACCAGATCAATTTCCGTGCGCGGCGTCACCGTGCCCTGACTTTCGAGAACGAACCGATGTTGCGTCGGGCTCAGCGTCATCACGCGGACCAAGGGCAGGGAAACTTCGGGTGGGGCCACCTGCGGCTCCGGACGCAAAACAATCAGGAGTGCTGCCAGAACAAAGCCTGTTCCGAGGATGGCCATAGAGACCAGGGTTCTGCGCATGGCTTGCATGTCAGGGTCCGGAGATGCTGTGTGTGGCCAAATTCTCAGGGGGCCGTTCGAAGCCGCCGCCCAGGGCCAGGTGGAGATCCACGCGGTTTTCCAAACGTTGCCTCCGCACTTGGAGCAGATCGCTTTCCGCCTGGAAGACGGCCCTTTGAGCCTCCAATAAGGTGAGGAGATCCACCAGACCGGCCTTGTAACGCCGCTCCGCCAGACGGTGGGCAGCCCGGGCATGCTCGAGCGAACGTTCGAGTGCGTCTTCCCTTTCGCGAAGTCGTTGCTCCGACACCAAGGCGGTTTCCACCTCGGCAAAGGCCCGCAGCAGGACCGAGGCGTAGTTTTCGAGCGCCTCACGTGCCCGTGCCTCCGCCAGGCGCACGTTGGCCCGGAGACGACCGCCCTGCAGGAGCGGCTGGGCCAGGTGTCCAGCCAATGACCAGACGTCGAACCGGTTGTCCAGCAGGTCCTCCAGTTGATTGCTGGTGCGACCGCCGGCGGCGGTAAGGCTGATCTGCGGCCAGAGGGCCCGCTTGGCCTCTTACATCCGTTCCAGACGGGCGGCCAGTTGGCGCTCCGCCGCCACCAGGTCGGGACGGCGTTCGAGGAGTTCGGAAGGAAGTCCGGCCGGGACTTCGTTCGTGAGCACAGGGAGCGGCCCCTCCATGCTCAATGCGCCGGCGGGGTACCGGCCCAGCAGGATCTCCAGTTGCCGCAGTGCGGCGTCGCGTTCGCGTTCGCGTGCGGCAAGCAGGGCCTCCGCCGTTGCGAGGTTCTGCCGGGCCATCTGATGCTCCAAGGCCGTGCGGATTCCCTGGCGATGGCGCGTGCCGATTCGTTCGGCGGTTCGTGCCAGGTTGTCGCGCATGGCCCGGGCCAGCTCACACTGGCGTTGGGCGGTCAACAGCGCGATCCAAGCCCGTGCGGTTTGCGCGGCCAGGGACTGTTGGGCCGCGCGGTACAGGGCATCGGCGGCCTGCCATTCGGCCAGGGCCGCCCGTTGCCCGGCCCGGATGCGGCCCCACAGGTCCAGCTCCCAACTGACATTGAGTGACACACCGTACGAAGTGGATCGCGACGCCAGCGGCTCGTTTTCCCGACCCGGGATGGGCAGGCCGACGAACACCTGTTGCCGTCGGGCGACGTCGCCGCTCAAGGTCCACTGCGGTTGGAACGGCGCCCCGGCGATCCGGGCCTGGGCGGCGGCGGCCTCGACCCGTGCCGCCGCCTGTCGCAGGTCCCGGTTGAACGCCAGGGCCTCGGAAACCAGTGACCCCAATTCCGGTCCGCCCAGCGTTTCCCACCATGCGCCCTCTTCGACACGACCGGCCGGGGCGGGTGCGGCCCAATGCGGCGGCAGCGAAAGCTCGGGGACCGGTGCGCGCGGGGGCGGCGTGACGCAGGACACGCACAGCGACGCGACTGCCAGCCATGCAAATTGCCGGATCATGGCGCACTCCGTTTTTCCCGGCGACATCCGGTACGCGCCGCCGGGGCGCGCAGACCGGCGGCCGCGTAGTTGAGCAGATCCTCGAACCCGGCGTTTGCTCCGGTCAGGTTGCGGGCCAGGGCTCGGAACCCCGGCGGTTTGAAAAGGCCGTGGGCGGCGGCGCCGATCGTGTAGAACAGACGTTGAACCAGCACCGGCTCGGGAATCCCGGGAAGCGCGCGGGCCAGAGCCGCGGTGAACCGGCGCAGGACGGCGCCGAACTGCCGTTCCAACAGGCCACTCCACGATTCATCGGCCTCGCCGATCAGCCGCCCGTACAAGCGCCGGAGCCGGTCGGGGACCTGCCCTCCTTCGTGTGCCTCGTGCATGGGTCTCAAAAAGGCGTCCAACACGGGCTTCAGGGGGAGTCGCCCGCGGGGGTGGGCCCGTTCCAGGGCGGCGAGCAGTTCGAGCCGGCGCGCGTTGATGGGGGCCACGCGTCTCTGAATGACGGCCTCGACGAGCCCTTCCTTGGAACCGAAATGGTAATGCACGGCCGCCAGATTGACGCCGGCGCGACGGATGATCCGGCGGATGGAGGCCCGGGCGAAGCCCACCTCGGCGAACACGGCCTCGGCCGCGTCGAGGATGGCGGTGCGGGTGTCCCGGCTGGGATGTTGGGTGGACATGATCAAACGTTCATTTTAAACGATCGTTTGAATTCTGCCGGGGATGCCTGCCGGTGTCAAATCTTTTCCGGCGGGCGGGGTGCCAGGGTTGCGCCGCCTGCACGGCCCCGCCACTAACCGCGGTTGCGCCCGCCCCGTCCGAACGACCCCGGTGGCTTCAGGGGTGCTGCAGCCGGGCACGGAAAAACGCGCGCACACGGTCCCGGACCGCCGGACCGCCGAATCCGTGACCGGCGCCGCGGATGACCTCCAGTTGGACCGGAACGCCGGCCGCCCTCAGCGCATCGGCAAGCAGTTGGCTCTGGTGGAGCGGCACCAGGGGGTCCCGATCGCCGTGCATGATGAGAAAGGGCGGATCATCGGCGCTCACGTAGGTGAGGGGGTTGGCGCGGCGCACCTTGTCCGGGTGCTCCTGAATGGGGTCGCCGATCAGAAGGGACTCGGGCGAATCCGGTGCGTCGTGGTCCATCGCGCCGGGGAAACGGTTCATCTGGAGGAAATCGATGGGACCGAACCAGTCGCAGACGGCCTGCACCCGGCTGGAGACGCCCGCGGGTTCACCTGGATCGGATTCCGGCACGTCGCCGGTGGTGCCGAGCAGGGCGGCCAGGTGCCCGCCGGCCGAGGCACCTCAGACGCCGAATCGGTCGGGGTCAAGCCCGTGGTCGCGCGCGTGGGCATGCAACCAGCGCAGCGCGGTTTTGACATCCTGCAATTGCGCGGGGAAGGTGGCGTGCTGGCTGAGCCGGTAGTTCACGGGGGCGACCGCGAAACCGTCGGCCAACAGGAATCGGGCCGGGCAGGGCGCCTTTTCCCCGGCGCGCCAGGCACCGCCGTGAATCCAGAGGATCAGCGGAACCGGGTTGGTGGCGGCCGGCACGTAGAGGTCGAGTCGGTGTCTCGGGTGTCCGTTGGTGACGTAGGCGAGGTCGCGCCAGATTCTTGTGCCGGGCGGCAGGGAAGGTTTGGACGCCTCCTCGGGGGACGTTCGAGGAGCCGGCTTCGAGGCGGCATGGGCCGGTTGGGCGATGACCGGTGTGGGGATCGCCAGGCTGCACAGGGCGATGCAGGTGGCGCCCAGGACCCTCCACCACCGGAGCAAGTGGGTGCCTTTCATGCCCGCCAACGTGCGGCGTCATTCGAAGGAGGTCAACCTGTCCGGGCGGATGCGGGTGCCTGTGCGCCGCCCTTCTGGCCCTGGCCAATCCCGGGTGCGCCGTGCAAATGACTGTTGACGGGTTGGGGCGATTTGCTAGTGTGTGGGGCCTGTTTAGCGAAGGTTTTTGCATGAAGACGTATTTGCCAAAGGTCAATCCGGACACGCGCAAGTGGTACGTGGTGGACGCGGCCGGACAGGTGCTGGGTCGGCTGGCCGCCGAGGTGGCGAACCTGTTGCGCGGCAAGAACAAGCCGATCTACACGCCGCATCTGGACACCGGCGATTTTGTCATTGTGATCAACGCGGAGAAGGTGGTTCTGACGGGCAAGAAGGAAACCCAGAAGACCTACATGAGCTACTCTGGTTGGAAGGGTGGCGAGAAGTACCGCACGGTGGCGGAGATGCGGGCGCGTCGGCCGGAGTTTTTGATCGAACACGCCGTGAAGGGGATGCTGCCCAAGAACCGCCTGGGCCGGGCCCTGTTTCGCAAACTGAAGGTGTACCGGGGCAGTGTGCATCCGCATGCCGCGCAGCGACCCGAGCCGATCACCCTGTCGCGCTGAGCGGCCCTGAATACCACGTGTTCCCGAACAGGAGGAATCATCCATCAGCAAGCCTATGAGTGAGACGGTGCAGGAGAGCCAGCAAACGCAGTCCGGACAGCAGCCAGAGGTTTACTGGGGCACGGGCCGCAGGAAGACGGCGGTCGCCCGGGTCCGGCTGTTGCCGGGAACGGGTCGCATCCTCATCAACGGGCGGCCTTTCGAAAACTACTTCCCGCTGGAGGCGTTACGGGTCCATGCGCTGCAGGCGCTGGTGACCACGGGGTTGAAGGACAAGTTCGATGTCCGGGTCAACGTGCAAGGTGGCGGGTTGTCCGGCCAGGCCGGCGCGGTGCGGCTGGGCATTGCGCGGGCGTTGCTGAAGATGGATCCGAATCTGCGGCCGGTGCTGCGTGCCGAGGGGTTGCTCACGCGCGATGCGCGCGAGAAGGAACGCAAGAAGTACGGTCAACCCGGCGCGCGCAAGCGGTTCCAGTTCTCCAAGCGCTAGTTGGATTTTCATCCCATCTTCGGGCCGCCCCGTCACCTGTGTGCGGGGCGGCCTTTTCGCTTTGTGGCCGGGAGGCGCCCTCCGTGTATGGCTGCGTGGGAGCCGGCTGCCGAACCGGGATCGCCGGACTGAAGGGCAGGCCGACGAAAAGCAGCCATCCCTCGGCTGTTCCTGCCTCGTCACACGGAACGCATCCCCTATGCCGCGCGCGCTGTCGAGGGGCGGGCCCCTCTTTCGGGATCTGCCTCGCCAAGCGGTGGTCTTTCGAGGACCGCGCCCTGCTCATTGCCACCGGGGGATGTGTCGGTTGGGGGAGGCGGACCGGGATCCTGGTGCGGAGCCTGGCCGTGCAGGGGGAAGACGACGAAAACCGATCTGACGGCCGGTTGATCCCGGCACGCCCGAAGAGGTGCAGGGCGGCCTCCAGCGTCCGGTTTCAGACCCGCCGGACCTCGGGCCGCGATGAAGACGCGCACCCCGGCTTCGAACGGTCGCCCGGCGGGAAACACCCGCCCGGCCCGCAAGGCCTCGGCCGGTTTGCCAGGCGTTTGGTGGGACCGGGCGACAAGACTGCGGGCCTGATGAGGTGTTGTGCGTTTACCGGGTTTGGCGACGTGCGGCCCACCAGCCGCCCATTCCCAGGCCCAGCAGGGCCAGCAGAGAGGGCTCGGGCACGATTTGACCCCGGATCTCTCCACCGGGGAAGGCCTCGCTGTGGATGTTGATGTACCACAGCCCGGAATGGAGCTGGTTGAGCTGCTCGGCAAGGGTGAATCCGGCCGCACCGTCCACGAGGTTCAGTGTCCCGCTGATGGTTCCTGAAGTGCCACCCAATTGGGTATGGCTGTCCAGCCCGTAGATGACCCCCGCGCTTTGTCCCGGTGCTGCCGGGCCGTGGATGTGGGCGAGTGTGGACGGCGAGGAGAGACCGCCCCATACGATGTTGTTGAAGGTCAGCGTGTGGAGCTGGTCGTCCAGCGTGAGGGTGCCGGACCCCGATCCGGTTCGGGCGCCGCCGCCCGCCTGGTCGGCATCCAACGTGATGGAGAACTCGAACAACGCGCCCTGGGCCGTGGCCAGGGCGAATGCCAGCACACTTGTGAGCAGCCATGTTTTCATGGAACACCTCAATGGTGGATGGGTTTGCGGATGGACCTGTACGGGTCCAAGTCTAGCTAAGCAACAGCATGTGTCAAACTGATTCCTCGACGGATCCGACCGTTTGGATGCCCGGTCCTGGCAAGGGACGTGCGGGTCGAACAGCGGCGGGTCAATCACCGGTGCTGTGCCCCGTAAAGCGACGGCCTGCACGTCGGGGCAAAGGGCCCTGGGGGCAGGTGGCAGTGCGCGAGATCCTGGCGCAGACCGGGGTCCAAGTCCGACAGACCATCCGCGGAGCCCCTGTCTGATGCAACCCTGGCAGCGGCGGTACACTTTGGAGAACACGCCGGATGAGTCGGGCCGCGGTTCTGATCATCCTGACCCATCCCGCTGCCAAGGGGTGAAGTTTTCCGTGTCGGTGGCTCCGTTTCAGGACAACCAAGTGCGGATACCGCACGCATATCGGGGCGGTGGATCGCGCCTGCCGGCGGCCATGCCTCGGCGTGGACAAGTGTTACGTTGCATCAAAAAGCCGGACCGTGGTCTCGAGGGATGTAGCGCATCGTGTCGGGGACCAGGCAGGCCGGGCAAATCCCCGGGTTGTCTGTGGCGCGGATGTGGAACAGCGGGGAGGTCACCTCTGTATGGCGCCGGTCAACTGCGATCGTCGCAAAGTGCACGAATTCGCCGGGGTTTCGCGATGGGATGAGAGGGGGCAAGAGCACTCCGGGACAGCTTCCGGTGGGTGCGTCGTTCGCTGACATGGCATCCGTGTTTGGTGAACGTGGGGAGCGAGGTGCGGGTGCGGGTGCGGGCCGGTCAGAGCCGGGTCGGAAGCTGGCCGGGGGCAAGGGCTGAGGCGCCAGGGTGGGTGTGGATCGGAAGTGTGTTCGCCCTTGCGGGCGTGTGGACCGGCCGGCGCGCCGGTGGACGCCCGCCTGGGCGGGCTTGTTTGGGCCGTGTGTGGCGAGGGTTCAAGGTGATACCAATCGCCAGAAGGACATGGTTCCCGTGGGGGCGATGCGCAAGGTCCAGGAGTCACCCTGCTGCACCGGAGTGATGCTGACATCGGTCCACGGGCCGCCCAGCGTGGGGGCCTGTTGGAGCCTGAAGCCGGAGAGTGCCGCCGGCCATCGCAGCTCGATTTCTCCGGCGGGACGGAGGGTCAGGGACTCAAGGGCCACGGGCTGCGGGTGGATCATGACTGCGTAATCTTCGACTTCACCGGGGCCGCCCTCCCCGGTGGGTGCGTCCAGACCATGCCAGCTGATGCGGAACCGGACAAAGGTCCGGCCCGGGAGGGCGTGCGCAGGGATGGCGACGCGGAGGATGTTGATGCCGTGGTTGACGGGATGGTGGTCGAGGATTCGCTCTCCCGCGTCGGTCCAATCGCCGTCCTGGTTGAAATCAGCCCATGCGTCCAGCCGGGCGGCGGTGGGGGCATGACCGGTGGTCACATGGATCCGGGCGCGCGCGGGCTGGCCTGCAGCCCAAGGCGTGAGCATTTGCACGCGGTCTTCGTCATCGTTGGCGGACGGGTTGTTGTCGTCTCCGAGGGCTGAAGGATTCGGCTGGCCGTCGGTTTCATCATCCCAGTGGTGGCCCAGACAAGGCAGGCCGGGCACATGACGGGCCCCGTTGTCTACCAGCCGGGTGGGGTACGGTTCCGGTGCGTCTCCGAAGTCCTGCCGGCCCGGCCGGCCGGTCCATACGACGTGATCCTCGACCTCGTCGTCCGGTGCGCGTCCGGTGGGGCCCGGGATGTCCTTCGTGCTGAAACGAACGCGGGCGAAGGTGACGCCACCGATGGCGTCGGCGGGCACCACAAACGCCAGGTCGGGTCGGTCTGGTCCGGTGGGCAATGCCCCGGCCAGCTCATCGTCCTGTGGATCGTTGGGATCGGTGTTCGGCCGGAACACGTCTTCGGCATCCTCATTGGGATCGTTCGGATCATCCCACTTCCCCTCGCGGTTGAACTCGATCCAAACGCGGAGCTGGCCGCCGACGCTGTTGAGGGCGCCACCGACTGGGTCCAGAGCGTTGCCATCGGGCGGCAGTGGATGGAAAAGCCAGGTCCGGCGCCGACGCAGCAGACGGAGCGGACGGCTCCGCGGCAAGGGCTCTGCGGTTTGGGGCGGCGAAGAGCGGCTCTGTCCGGGCGGTTTCCGGCGCCGCCGGTTGGGCGGTGGCTGCGGATTTAAGGGTGCCAGTCATGCAAAAGGCGTTTGTGCGCAGTGCATTGTCCGACTCGTGTGCAACCATGGCTTCTTTGAAATTGCGATTTTTTTAGCCGTTTTTTGCTTGCCACGGTTTTCGATGGTTGGTTAACGTCGCGGCCACGATTTTCGGGGCGCTCGGCGCGCTTGCCCGGGGGATGGATGATCACCCTGTTGGAACTCTGGCGGGTGTGGTGCTGCCGGCGCCCCGGATTCCGGGAAGGTTCTTCTCGGGTGTGTGGCTCACAAGGGAGATTGAGAACGCTCGTGAGAGCACGGGCTTGAGGCAATGTCGGCCGTTTTTCCAAAGTGGACGAATCGGCTGCCGCTGATGATCGTGGCCGGCGCGTTGCTGGTCGGGGGCGGCGTGGTGGCGGGGGTTTGGTACTACTTCACGCCGAAGTACACGCGTGTGGGGTATCAACCGCTGCAGCCGGTGGCGTTCTCCCACAAGGTGCACGTGGACCAGTTGGGATTGGACTGCCGGTACTGCCACAGTGATGTGGAGCGGTCGTGGTTTTCGAACATTCCGGCCAGCAGCACCTGCATGAATTGTCACAACCAGGTGCTGAAGGACGATCCGCGGCTGGCGCTGGTGCGGGAGAGCGTGGCCACGGGCCGTCCCATTGCGTGGGTGCAGGTGCACAAGGTGCCCGACTACGTGTATTTCAATCACGCGGTGCATGTGAACCGCGGCATCAGTTGTGTGGAATGCCACGGGCGGATTGACCAGATGGACGAGGTTTACCACGCCAAGCCGCTGAGCATGTCGTTTTGTCTGGATTGCCATCGGGATCCGGCCTCCTTCATCCGGCCGCTGGATAAGATCACGGATCTGGGCTGGCGGTGGAGTGAGGATCCGGCCGAGCACGCCCGCCAACAACAGGCGCAGGGGCGCCGCATGGTCGAGCACTGGCGGGTGGAGTCCCTGCAGAATTGTTCCGCTTGTCACCGATGAAGACGCAGCAGACGCCCGATCCTGGACCTGAGTTCGGTCGCCGGTACTGGCGGAGCCCCGACCAGTGGTCGGGCAGTGCCGAGTCGGGCCAGTGGCTGGAACGAGAGTTTCCCGAGTCGGTCCTGGAGGAGCCGGACGCGTTGTCGCGGCGCGAGTTCGTGCGCCTGATGTCGGCTTCTTTGTTGCTGGCCGGTGTGGGCCTGGGTTCGACCGGTTGCCGGCGGCCGGAAGAACGGCTGATGCCGTTTGCCCAGCAGCCCGAGGGTTATGTCCATGGGCGGCCGGAATTCTATGCCTCGGCCATGCCGACCCGGACGGGCGCCGTTCCGCTGGTGGTGAAGGTTCACGAGGGCCGGCCCATCAAGATCGAGGGCAACGATCGGTACCCCGATGGCAACGGTGGCACGGACCGTTGGGCGCAGGCATCCATCCTGAGCCTGTATGATCCCGACCGCGCGAGGCGGGTGACCCGCGACGGTCAGACGGTGCCCCGCCAGGTGGGTCTGGACTTTTTGACCGAGTTGTCCGGGCGACTGGCGGCACAGCGGGGTCGGGGTCTGGCGATTCTGGCCGAGCCGGGCACGTCGCCGTCCCGGGCGCGGCTGCGGCGGGAGTTGATGGAGCGGTTGCCGGAGGCGGCCTGGTACGAGCACGACCCGTTGGATCTGGCGGTGCATCGCCGTGCGGCGTCACGGGCTTACGGCCGGCCTGTCCAGCCGAGGTTTCGGTTCGATCGTGCCCGGGTGGTGGTGTCGTTGGACTGTGATTTCCTCGGCACGGAGGATGACGCCTTTCAGCACATTCGGCGTTTTGCCCAGAGCCGGAGGTTGGAACAGCCCTCGGACGAGATCAGCCGGTTGTACGTGTTGGAGGCCCTGCTGACGCTCACCGGTGCGCAGGCCGATCACCGGCTGCGGCTGCCCGCCTCGCAGGTGGCTGCCGCCGCCGTGTACCTGGCCCGGCGCTGCGGGGTGGGTGGTCTGCCGGAGGTATCCACCGAGGGACTGTGGACCGAATGGTTGGACGAGTGCGCCAGGGACCTGATGGCGCATCGTGGCCGGGTGCTGGTGGTGGCGGGCCATCGCCAACCGTTGGCCGTGCACTTGCTGGCGCACGCGATCAACCACGTGCTGGGTTCGGTGGGCGAGACGGTGGAGCTGGTGCCGGCCGAGGAAGCGGCCGGGACGGACGGTTTGGCGGAACTGGCGGCGGCCCTGCGGGCCGGTCGGGTGGACACGCTGGTCATTCTGGGTGCCAATCCGGTTTACACCGCGCCCGCGGATTTGAACTGGGCCGAGGCGCAGCAGAAGGCCCGCACGGTGGTGCGGCTCGGGTATTACGAGGACGAGACCTTTCCCCACTGTCACTGGCACTTTCCGCTGGCGCACTTTCTTGAGAGCTGGGGGGACGTGTTGACCAGCGACGGCGCCTACCTGCCGGTGCAGCCGATGATCCAGCCATTGTTCGGCGGGTTGACGGAGCTGGAGTTTCTGGCCCGGTTGGCCGGACGCACCGTCTGGCAACCTTACGAAATCGTCCGCGAGACGTTCCGGCAGCGGGAGAAGCCGGCAAATTTCGAGGAGGAGTGGAAATTCTTCCTTCACGACGGTTTCCGCAGAGGACCGGCGGCCGGGCTGGGCCGGTTGCCCTTGCAGGAATCGGAGGTGCGCGAGGCCGTGGCGGCATTGTCGATTTCGCGGCCCGGGCCGGACCGGCTGGAGGTGATCTGGCATCGGGACCACAGTTTGGATGACGGCCGGTATGCGAACAACGGCTGGCTGCAGGAGTTGCCGGATCCGATCACCAAGATCACCTGGGACAACGTCGTGTTGATGAGCCGGCGCACCGCCGAGGCGCTGGGTGTGGCCAACAGCGAGCTGGTGGAGGTGCGGATCGGCGATCGGATGGTGACGGGCCCGGCCTGGGTCCAGCCCGGCATGGCGGATCATGTGGTGGCGCTGGCGCTGGGGTACGGCCGGGAGCGGGCCGGCCGGGTGGGCCGTCGCGTGGGTTTCAATGCCTACACGGTGCGGACATCGGCCGCGCCGCACGTGGCCGTGGGCGCCACGGTGAGGGGCACGAGCCGGCGCCATGTGATCGCGTGTACGCAGGACCACTGGTCCATGGAGGGCCGAGCCATCATCCGCGAGGCGAATCTGGAGCAGTTCCGGAAGCACCCGGATTTCGTCAAGCTTCTGAATCTGCACGAGCCGCCGGTGGTGGCGCCGCTGTATCCCAATCCGCTGGACCGGGAGAAACAGAAGGCGCTGCATCAGTGGGGGATGTCCATTGATTTGAATGCCTGTGTGGGATGCTCGGCCTGTGTGATTGCCTGCCAGAGCGAGAACAACATCCCGATCGTGGGCAAGGATCAGGTCCGGCGCGGTCGCGAGATGCACTGGATGCGGATTGACCGTTACTACGCGAGCGATCCGGCGCGGCAGGGGGACAAGCGGGTTTGGAACCGCGAGGGGAAGCAGTGGCGCGAGTCGTGGATCGAGGATGTGCAGGTGGTGATGCAGCCGATGCTCTGCCAGCATTGCGAGGCTGCGCCGTGCGAGAACGTCTGTCCGGTCAACGCCACGGTCCACGATCACGAGGGGTTGAACGTGATGGTGTACAACCGTTGCGTGGGCACGCGCTACTGCTCCAACAACTGTCCGTACAAGGTGCGGCGGTTCAATTTCTTCGACTACAACAAGCGCCCGCTGGACGGCCTGTACAAGGGGCCTTTTGCCCGTCGCCCGCAGGAGGAGCTGGAGCTGGTCAAGATGGTGAAGAACCCGGACGTGACGGTCCGGATGCGCGGGGTGATGGAGAAATGCACGTTCTGCATCCAGCGGATCGAGCAGGCCAAGATCCAGCGCAAGGCGCAGGCCCGGGACTCGGGGGACGTTGTCGTGCCGGACGGAACGTTCACCACCGCCTGTGCCCAGGCCTGTCCGGCCGGTGCCATCGTGTTTGGCAACATTGCCGATCCCGACAGCCGGGTATCCCGGCTGAAACGGCAGTCCCGCGATTACAGCGTGCTGGAATTTCTGCTGACCAAGCCCCGAACGACCTATCTGGCACGGATTCGCAATCCGAATCCGGCCATGCCGGATTACCGGGAGATTCCGTTTACGCTGGCGGAGTACACGGTTCGGTCGGGTGGTCCGTTCGGGGACGGACACGGTGCGGGTGGCGGGCACGAGCCCGGACACGGTGCCGCCGCGCCGGCCGAACATTGAACCGGGTAGAGTCAGTGCCATGGCCGAGGTAGCGATATCCATGACCCCCCCGCCGGTGCCGAAGGAACTGGAACGGCCGCCGCTGGTGTTGAACCAGCGCAGCTTGGGCTGGATCTCGGATCACATTGCCGGGATTGCGGAAGGGAAGGCGCCGGTTTGGTGGTGGCTGGCGTTCATACCGAGTTTCCTGATGTTCCTGGTGCTGGTGGCCATGCTGGCCTACCAGATCAGCACCGGGGTGGGGGTTTGGGGCAATCATCACCCCACCATGTGGGGGTGGGACATCATCAACTTCGTCTGGTGGATCGGCATCGGCCACGCGGGGACGTTGATCTCGGCGATCCTGTTTCTGTTGCGGCAGCGGTGGCGGACGGCGGTGAACCGCGCGGCCGAGGCCATGACCATCTTCGCGGTGATGTGCGCCGGCATCTATCCTGCCGTGCACGTGGGACGGGTGTGGTTCGACTGGTTCCTGTTCCCGATCCCCAACTCCAACGGGATTTGGCCGCAGTTCCGGTCGCCGCTGATGTGGGACGTGTTCGCGGTTTCGACCTATTTCACGGTCTCGGTCCTGTTCTGGTACATGGGGTTGATCCCCGATCTAGCGGTGATGCGGGACCGGGCCCGGACGAAGCTGCGGCAGATCCTCTACGGGTTTTTCGCCCTGGGCTGGACGGGTGCCAACCGGCACTGGACGAATTACGAGAAGGCCTACCTCATCCTGGCCGGCCTCAGCACGCCGCTGGTGTTGTCGGTGCACTCCATCGTGTCACTGGACTTTGCGGTCTCGCAGCTGCCGGGCTGGCACACGACGATCTTCCCGCCCTATTTCGTGGCCGGGGCGATCTTCTCCGGGTTCGGCATGGTGCTGACCCTGCTGATCCCGCTGCGGAAGCTCTGTCATCTGGAGGACATCATCACGATGCGGCACATCGACGTTATGTGCAAGGTGACGCTGGCCACCGGCAGCATCGTGGGGTACGCCTACGGGATGGAGTTTTTCATTGCGTGGTACAGTGGCAGTCCCTTCGAGCGGTTTGCGTTCATGAACCGTGCGCTGGGTCCTTACTGGTGGGGTTACTGGCTGATGTTGTTCTGCAACGTGGCGGTTCCCCAGTTGTTCTGGTTCCGCAGCGTGCGGCAGAACCTGTGGCTGGTGTTCATCCTTTCGATCCTGGTGAACATCGGCATGTGGTTTGAACGGTTCGTGATCATCGTCATTTCGCTGCATCGCGAGTTTCTGCCGGCCAACTGGGGTTATTACATGCCCACGTGGGTGGACGTGGCGACCTTCCTCGGGACGTTCGGCCTGTTCTTCACGATGTTCCTGCTGTTCATGCGGTTTTTGCCGATGATTGCCATTTCGGAGGTCAAGGGAGTGACGCCCCAGGCGGATCCGCATCATCCGCTTGGCGGCGCCAAACCGCACGGAGGTGGACACGGATGAACGGTTCGGTCAACGTGTTCGGGATTCTGGCCGAGTTTCCCACGCCGGCCGATCTGATGCACGCGGCGGAGAAGGTCCGGGACGCGGGTTACACGCGCTGGGACGTGTACACGCCGTTCCCGGTGCACGGCATGGACCACGCGATGGGGTTGAAAAACTCCAAGGTGGGCTGGTTTGCCTTCTTCGGCGGGCTGACCGGTTACACCACCGGGATGCTGATGATCTGGTTCATGAACGCCTTCGATTATCCCATCGTGGTGGGGGGCAAACCGATGTTCAGTCCTTTCTCGGCCTTTCCGCCCTCGTACGAGTTGACGATCCTGTTCGGCGCGTTCGGCGCGTTGGGGGGCATGCTGATCCTGAACCGGCTGCCGCGCTGGCATCATCCGCTGTTGAAGCATCCGCGGTTCATCGAGCGCGGGGCCAGTCACGACAAGTTCTTTCTGGTGATCGAGGCGAGGGATCCGAAGTACGACGAAGCCTCGGTGCGGCAGTTGCTGGAGTCGCTGGGTGGTCAAAACATCGAGGTGGTGGAGGAGTGATGCGCTATTTCCTGCTCATCTACGCCCTGGTGGTGGCCGTGATCGTGGGGATTGCGGGGTGTCGGGGCAGCCTGTCGCGCAAGCCGCCCATCGAGGTGTTTCCGGACATGGACCGGCAGTTGAAGCTGCGGCCGCAGCAACCCAACGGGTTTTTTGCAAACGGCGTCAGTTCGCAACCGCCGGTGCCGGGCACGGTGCGGCGGGCCGGGCCGATTCAAACGGCGGCCGGGCCGGTCTACCCGTTCGAAGACGCCCCGGTCAACACGGGTCGCCTGTCCGGGAGCACGAATTTCGTGGAGTTGAATCCCATGCCGGTGACGGGGGCCTTTCTTCGCCGTGGCCAGGAACGGTTCAACATCTACTGTGCGCCGTGTCACGGTCCGATGGGCGACGGCAACGGGGTGACACGGAAGCTCGGGATGTCGGTGGTGGCCAACCTGCATGACCAGCGGATCGTGGAGATGCCGGATGGCGAGATTTTCAACACCATCACGCACGGGAAGAACCTGATGCAGGGTTACGCGGCCCAGATCCCGGTGGAGGATCGCTGGGCCATCGTGGCGTACGTGCGGGTGCTGCAGCGGAGCTGGCTGGGCACGCCGGAGGAGTTGCCCGCGGAGATGCGAACGGCTTTGGAGCGTCAACCATGAGCGGCAAGCAGGTACCCTTGGGACCTCCGTGGGATCTGGCGCGGTGGCGCCGGGTTCCGGACTTCTGCATGATCGGTGGCGGGGCGCTGGCCCTGCTGGGGGCGTTGCTCGACCTCAGGGAGTTCGCCCACGCGTGGCTGTTGGGTTTCATGTTCTGGTTGAGCATCGGCCTGGGCGCCCTGTTTCTGGTGATGGTGCATCACCTTTTCGATGCCGGGTGGTCGGTGCCCATCCGGCGGCAGTGCGAACACATTGCCAGTCTGTTGTTCCCATGGTTGCTGGTGTTGTGGATTCCGGTGGGGTTGCTGGCTCCCCGGTTGTACGCCTGGATGACCTCTGATCCGAACACGGATCATGCGCTGCACGCCAAGTGGCCGTTGTTGACGCGGCCGGCTTTTTACCTGGTGTCCCTGTTGTGTTTCGCCGCCTGGGGTTTTTTTGCCCACCGGCTGCGTCAGTGGTCGCTGCGCCAAGACGAGACGGGCGAGGCGTTGTGCACGTATCGGATGCGGTTCTATTCCGCGCTGGGGGTTTTCGTGTTTGCCGTGACGCTGACGCTGGGTGCGATTCTCTGGATGAAGGCGATGCAGCACCAGTGGTTTTCGACGATGTACGGCGTGTATTACTTTGCCGGCAGCGTCTGGACCACCCTGACCACGGTGTACGTCATCACGGCGGTGCTGAACCGGCAGCGGGTGCTGACGCATGTGTTGCACGATCACCAGTTTTATTTCCTCGGCACGCTGATTTTCGCGTTCACCGTCTTCTACGCCTACATACATTTCAGCCAGTATTTCATCATCTGGAACGGAAACATTCCGGAGGAAACCTTCTGGTACGTGATCCGTGAGCGCGGTGGCTGGTTCTGGGTGGGCATGATCATCATATTCGGCCATTTCTTCCTGCCGTTCCTGGCCTTGTTGCGGATTGATGCCAAGAGTCAGTGGTGGTTGATGGGGCCGCTGATGGTCTGGGCCTGGCTGATGCACGGGGTGGACCTGGGCTTCAACATCTATCCGGTGATCCATCCGGACGGATGGCCCCTGCAATGGATCTGGCTCACGATCGGTTGCTGGGCGTTCATGGGCGGTTTGCTCACGAAGGTGTATCTGGCCAAGTACGCATCGGCCGAGCCGTATCCGGTGAAGGATCCGCGTCTGATCGAGGCCATGGGGTTGTATCATCCGCTGCCGACGCAGATTTCCGGGGGCGAATTGGACGAGGCAGACGATTTGCCGGACGCGCCGCCGGCGCCTGAGAGAGGTTGAGCGATGAACGGTTCGTCACACAGTAACGGTTTCTGGGGTTACGTGGGGGCGGCCCTGGTCGCGCTCGGGGTCGTCGTGGTGATGGTGACCGCCACGCGCAAGCTGGTGACGGCGCCGGACCTGAATGCGGGTCGGATTGCTGAGCGCTACCAGGCGCGGGACGAGGTGCGGGCGGTTGCCCACCAGGCGATTACCACGCCGGTCTGGATCAACCGGGAAAAGGGCATTGTGCGGCTGCCCATCCCGGTGGCGCTGGAGCTGGCGGAAAAGGAATGGCGGAATCCCGCGGCGGCGCGTTCGAATTTGATCGAGCGGGTGCGCAAGGCTTATGAAGCGCCACCGCCGCCGCCGGCGGAGCCCAGCCCGTACGAGTGAGGTTCTGCCCGCCACGGCTCTCGTTTTGCGGACACGGATGGAGAATGTTTCTCAAAAAACGGCTGCGTGCCGGAGTGTGGAAGGGGCGCCGGACATGGGGCCGGTGCTGACCTGGGCATTGGGGGGCGCGTTCTGGTGGTGTGCCGCCGCCCTGCTGGGCCTGATTGCCTCCATCAAGTTTCACGGGCCCGGCTTTCTCGCCGACGTGTCCTGGTTGACGTACGGAAGGGTCCGCGTGGCAGCCACCCAGGTCGGCTTTTGGGGTGCGGTGGTTCCGGTGGTGCTGGCTGCGGTGCTGGGTTGGCTGGGGCGATGGGCGCGGGGTGGGGTTGCCTTTCCCGCGCTGGCGATGGCTTCCGGGAAGGTCTGGCATTTTGGCACCTTGTTGGCGTTGATCGGCATCCTGCGGGGGGACCTCACCGGTTACGACGGCTGGGGCCTGCCCCGGTACGCTGTCTGGATTTACGCGGCCGGGTTCGCACTGTATCTGCTCACGTTTCTGGGCACGTGGCACGGGCGCCAGGAACGATCTCTCGGGCCGGCGCACTGGTTTTTGCTGACCGGTGTGCTCTGGCTGGCGTGGTCGGCGGCGACGGCTTTTGTGCTGCTGGAGGTGCATCCGGTTCGGGGGGTGACCCAGGCGGTGGTGGACGGGTGGTTCCACGCGAATGCGACCCTGGTGGCGGGCACGCTTCTGGGTTTGGGCCTGATGTATGGCTGGTTGCCGGTGGTGACAGGCCGGCCGCTGTACAGTCGTCATCTGGCGATCCTGACCTATGCGGGGCTGCTGGTGTTTGTGAGCTGGACCGGTGTTTTGCCTTCGAGTCCGGTGCCGGCGTGGTTGCCGGCGGTTGCCACGGTGGCGACGGTGATGGGTGTGGTGCCGTGGTTGGCGGCGTGGTTGAACTGGCGGAAGTCGGTGGGGGAGGCGGGGCACCGGTTGTCGGAGGAACCTGCCGGCTGGTTCCTGCGCGTGGCGCACGCGGCTTTTGTAGCGGCGGCGGTTGGGAAGCTGGCCCTGCACCTGCCGGGCTTGGATCGTGTGCTGGAGCTGACCTGGTGGGAGCCGGCGCGGCAGTGGGCGCAGGTCCAGGGGTTTGTTGGGTTGGCGGGTGTGGCGGGTGTGTACGCGTGGTTGGGCGGGGAAGGCCGACTGACGGGCTGGAGGGGGCTGGGTCGCTGGCAGGGTCGGCTGGCGATGGCGGGTCTGGCGGTTGGTGTGTTGGCACTGGCTGCGGCGGGGGTGGCGCAAGGGTTGGCGTGGCGGGATCCGGCTTTGTCGAATGTTGCGGTGTTGGGACGGACGCTGATGTGGTTGCGGTTGAGCACCGTGGGTGATTTGTTGTGGTGGTTGGGGACGGTGCTGTTTGTGGTGAATCTGGCCGGGGTGACGCTGCGGTGGTGGGTGGGATGTTGGCGGAGTTGGTGGGCGCAGGTCACGGCGCCGGTGAAACTGCAGGAGGCTGCGGAATGAAAGGCGGCAGCTGGGTTTTTGCGATTGCGCTTTTGGGCCTGGCGGCTTCCTGGTACGGCTCGGTCTTGTATCCGCAGGTGCAGTTGGGTCGGCAGACCGAGACGCGGACGGTTCCGGACGGGCAGTTGTATCCGGTGGCGCGTCCGGGGCTGGCCGTGCAGGGGCGCGAGGTCTACCGGTCGGAGGGTTGTTACACGTGTCACAGCCAGCAGGTGCGCCAGGAGGGCGTGGCCGTGGGTCTGGCGATCACGGATGCGGGGACGAACCTTACGGAGTTGGTGGAGGCGATTTTGGCGGTGGCACCGCGGTGGGAACGGGCGCGTGTGGCGCACGGCGTGACGAACCTTCCCTTCCAGGTGCTGGATGGTGTGAGCCCGGCGGAGGCCGGGGCCGCGCAGAAACAATTGGAAGCGGCCGGTGCGACGGCGGTCATCACAGTGCGCCCGTTGGGGCCGGACATGGAACGTGGTTGGGGCCTCCGGCGCAGTGTGGCGGTGGATTATCTCTGGGATCGTCCAGTGATGTTGGGCTCGGTGAGGGTGGGGCCTGATTTGGCGGGTGTGGGTTCGCGCATTCCGGATGAGCAGTGGTTGCTGGTTCATCTCTGGGATCCTCAGATTCACTCGCCCGGCTCGATGATGCCGCCGTACCGCTATCTGTTCGAAGTGCGGCCGCAGGGCGAGGGCGAAGCGGCTGATGCACTGGCGTTGCCGGAGGGGGCTGGCCCGGGGCCCGGCTGGGTGGTGGTGCCCCGGCCGGAGGCCCGGGCGTTGGTGGCGTATTTACAGAGCCTGCAGGTGACGGCGTCGTTGTTTGAGGTACCGGTGGTCCTGCCGCCGGGCGGCGGGACTGCGGCGGGAGAGACTCAGGGCCAGGAAGCGGCACAGCCATCACAGCCATGAACGGGGAGGGTACGAGCAACCGTTTGCCGGAGAACGAGCAGTCCCTGCCGCGGGCGGGGGACGTGACGGTGCCCATGTGGCTGGTGGTGCTGTTGGCGGTGCTGGCCTACTGGGGGATGCTTTACTTCGACTGGCACAGTGGCTGGTTCGATCCCCGGGTTTACCGACCGTTCGGGTCTGTGGCGGTGGTGAACGAGCTGCAACCGGTTTCCGGGGCGGACGCGGTGTTGAAGCGGGGCCAGGTCGTGTACGAGACGACTTGCGCGCTGTGCCACGGCGTGGACGGCCAGGGCAAACCGGGGCAGGCCCCGCCATTGGCCGGGTCGGAGTACGTGCTGGGTCCGGCAGGGCGGCTGATTCGCATCCCGCTGCATGGTCTGACGGGTCCGATCCAAGTCAAGGGACAGACATGGAACCTGGCGATGCCGGCCATGGGCGCGGCTTTGTCTGCGGAGGACCTGGCGGCGGCGCTGACCTACATCCGGCAGGCGTGGGGCAACCAGGCCGAGCCGATCACGGCGGCGCAGGTGGAGGCGGTGAAGGCCGAAACGGCCGGACGCACCCAGCCTTGGACGGCGCAGGAATTGGAGGCCGTTCAATAGGGTCGGCAGGGTTCGGGCCGGCGGTCATGCGGCGGGTGCGTGATTCGCGGGTGGCGGCGTCTCAGTCTTCGGCAAAGAGGTACTCCAGGTCGGCCTGAGTGAGGCTTCGTGCGAAGCCTTGTTCGCCCAGCACATCGGCGATGGTTTGGGCCTTTCGTTGCTGGAGATCCCAGATTTTTTCCTCCACGGTTCCCGGGGCGATGAGGCGATAGGCGTTGACGGTGTGGGTCTGGCCGATGCGGTGGGAGCGGTCAATGGCCTGGGCTTCGACCGCCGGGTTCCACCACGGATCGTAGAGGATGACGTAGCTGGCGCTGGTGAGGTTGAGACCGGTTCCGGCGGCGCGGAGGCTCAGGAGGAAGACGCCCGGTTCGGAATCGTTTTGGAATGCGGAGACGAGTTCCTGGCGGTTGCGCGTTTGGCCGGTGAGCAGGTAGGTGGGGATGTTGTGCTGGCGGCACTCGGCCTCGAGGATCTGGAGCATTTGGACGAACTGGGAGAAGACCAGTACCTTTTGTCCTTCGGCAACAAGGGGATCGAGCAGTTCGAAGAGGGTCTCGGTCTTGCCGCTGGGGGCGTCGCTGCCGACGAGGCGCGGGTGACAACAGATCTGGCGGAGTCGGGTGAGAGCGGCCAGGACATGCATTTTGCTTTTCTGCAGGCCCTGGGTTTCGACGGCGCGCATGACCTGGTCGCGGCTCCGCCGCAGTTCGGCCAGGTAAAGCTTGCGTTGTTCGTCGCCCAGGGGACAGTCGCGGCGTTGTTCGATGCGGTCGGGCAGGTCGCGGGCGACGTGTTTTTTGAGGCGGCGCAGCAGCAGGGGCCGGAGTTTGGCGGCCAGTCGGCGGCGGGCGATGCGCTGGGCGACGGCGGCCTCCTCGGTGGCGCCGGTGATTTCATAGGTTTGGAGGAAATGCTCCTGGGAACCGAGGTAGCCCGGCTGGATGAAGTCGACGATGCTCCAGAGGTCGAGCAGGCGGTTTTCGAGGGGTGTGCCGGTGAGGGCCAGGCGGTATTCGGCCTTGAGTTGTTTGACCGACTGGGTGACCTGGGCGCCGGGGTTTTTGATGAATTGTGCCTCGTCGAGGACGAGGGCACGGAAGCTGAATTTGCGCAGGGCTTCCAGGTCGCGGCGCAGGAGGGCGTAATTGGTGACGATGAGGTCGTGCTGGGGGATTTGACGCCGCAGGTTGTGGCGTTCGGCGCCGCTTTCGAGCACGAGTACCGAGAGGTCGGGTGTGAACCGCTCGGCTTCCCGGCGCCAGTTGTGGAGGACGGAGGCCGGGCAGATGACCAGTGAAGGTTTGGGTTGCCGGGGGTGACGTTGTTTGAGCCAGAGCAGCCAGGCCAGGGTTTGGAGGGTTTTGCCGAGGCCCATGTCATCGGCGAGGATGCCGCCGAGTTTGAGCTGGGCGAGGTGACAGAGGAAATCGAAACCGGCTTTTTGGTAGGGCCGCAGCTCGGCGCGCAGGCCGGCGGGGATTTCCTGGCTGGGCACACCTTTGAAGGACTGGAGGCGTTCACGGAGTTCCCGTGCCTGCGGGGTGTCGGCGAATCGGCGCAGTTCTTCCTCGCCCCAGTGGGCGGCCTGCTGGAGGGGGATTCTGACCGGCGCCGTGGCGAGGCTGTCCATGCCGAGGTCGGCCATCATTTCGTGAGCCTCTTGGACAGCGGCGACGTCCAGTTCGACCCAACCTGCGTTTGGGAGGCGGACGAACCGTTGGGTGGCGGTGGCCAGGCGCTGGATATCGGCCGGGGTGAGTTGGAGGCCCTCGGCCTCCCATTCGGCCGAGACGGAGAGCCAATCGATGCCGCTGCCCCGGACGAGCAGGCGGGGCCGGAGGCGTCGCGGCTGGAGGAAGAGCCTGTGGAAGGCGGGGTTGCCGAGGTAGTCGGCTTCCTGTGGGCGACGGGGCCAGGCGCGGGCCAGCACGTTGAGGAAGTTCTCGTTGGGATCACCGGTCCAGAGCCCGGGCTCGGGAGAAAACCAGTCGAGCTCCTTGAGCCACTGGACGGCGGGACCGAGCCGTGGATCATCCAGGATCTCGAGTTTGTCGCCGGGGGCGGGCGGATGGAGGCGCCGCCATTCTGTGCCGGTCCAGAGCCAGGTGCTGCCGTCCCGCTCGCTGCGTGCGCGGAGTTGGAGTCGGATGGAGTCCTCGAGGAGTTCGAACAGGAACTGGGGTTTGGCGCGGTGGAGGATGAACAGCTGGTCCCACGGGACGGTTGAGGTGGTTCGAGCGTTGCGCAGATGGTTGAGGAGGCGATGGGTGAGCTTGCGCACGGGGACGGAGCGGCGCGTGTTCCAGCGTGCCAGCACGCCAGGGGGCGGCTCGTTGCGCAGGAGATAGAAATGATGATCGGCCAGGACCAGGGGCGGCTGGAGGGGGAAGAAGCTCAAATGCTCCAGTGGATGGTGCTGGCCATCGGGGTCGCGGAGGCGATGGGTGAGGTGAGGTTCGCCACCGAGGGTCTCGATGTGGGGTTCGAGTTCTGCCACGCGTCCTTCGAAGCGGAGTGGTTGTCCGTCCGGGGCCAGCAGGCGGCCGGTGTGCCCCCATCGTGTCAGCCAATGCAGCAGGTCGTGTCCGGAGAGGAGCAGGACATCTGTTTCCAGCCGACGCGGTTTGTAGGTTTGAGCCAGCCAGGTGATGAATTCCCAGTCGGCCGGTGAGAAGAGTTCCTCCTCGTGAGCGGCGCGGGTGTGGAGGTCGAGGATTTCCGACAGGGTCCGGAGACGTTCGCCGGTGCGGGGTCGGGTGAGGGCGAAATCGATGCGGAGCTGGTGCTGGCCGGGTGCGTCCGGGTGGGGGCAGGGGGTGGCGAGCACGCGCAGGGTGGCGCGGGGTTGATCCAGCAGGGCGGGCTTGGGCGGGGCGAGCCACTTTTCGAGTTCCTCGACGAGGGCGCGTTCCTGGGCATCCTGCTCGGCACGGGCGAACCTTTCGGTGTCGGCGTGGGGCTGGAGTTCGGGCGGCAGGGACCGTTTGGCGCGGAGAAAGAGGAAGGCCAACAGTTCCAGACGCGCCTCTGCGTGGGCCTGGATCATTCGGGGCCACCAGTCGTCGCCGGGGAAATCGCGGCGGCTCAGGCCGAGGCGTTCGAAGTAGTCTTCGAGCAGCAGCCAGGCACGCTGTGCGTCGGTGCAGAGGGCGAACTGCTGGAGCAACTGGCTGCGCTCGGCCACCAGGGCCGGGGTGTCGGAAAGTTCACGGCGGAGATCGGCCAGGGCACCGTAGGCCTGGGAGAGGACGGAATGATGGGCGTCGTACTTGCTGCCCGCCGTGCGGCGGGCTCCGTTTCCGCTCTGAGTGGCGCGTCTCGGCATGGTGCTGCGATTCCCAACCGTATTCTCCTACTGTCCCATCATCTCGGCACAAAACAAACCGCCGGGTCAATCTCAAATGGAGAAGGACCCAACCACCCAACTTTGGAAGGTGGTTTCGCACCCGTGCGCGAGTCCGCCGGTGCACGGTGCAATCGGTTGGATACGCCCGGGCACGGGACCGCTTCGGCGGGCCGGTTGGGGAGGGTGCCTCCGGTCCGCCGGGGCCGTGAACCGGCTTGCGTTCGGCTTTTCCGGGCCGTGGCGGCGCCGGTTTGGGGGCGGCGCGGGCGTTCGCTCAGGAACCCGCGGATGGGGCGAGGGGTTTGGGCGTGGCGGGCCCGGACTCGATGGCGGCGCGCACACGCGGCAGGGCGCCCGGGTGGTGTTTTTGGAGGTAATCGAGAAGTTTTTCCCGGATTTCGCAGCGCAGGTTCCAAGCCTTGGACGCATCGGCCGCGGTGGCCAGCACACGAAGTTGAACGGCGCGGTCGGTGGCTTCGGTGACCTGGAGGTTCCAGAAGCGTTTGTCCCAGTCGCGGCAGCTGGCGACGATCTCACCTGCCACGCGCCGGACTTCGTCCACCGGCACGGTGTAATCCACCCAGACAAAAACGGAACCGAGGATCTCGGCTGATGTGCGGGTCCAGTTCTGGAAGGGCCGCTCGATGAAATGGGTCAGGGGTACGATGAGCCGGCGATCGTCCCAGATGCGGACCACCACGTAGGTGAGGGTGATTTCCTCGATCCGCCCCCATTCGCCTTCGACGATCACGACGTCGTCCACGCGGATGGGCTGGGTGAGGGCCAGTTGGAATCCGGCGAACAGGTTGGCCACGGCGCGTTGGGCAGCGAAGCCGAGGATGATGCCGACGACGCCGGCCGATGCGAGCAGGCTGGTGCCCAGTTTCTGCAGTTCGGGGAACATCAGGAGGCAGGCGGCCACCGTGAGGATGCCGATCACGGCGTAGAGGACGCGGGCCAGCACCCTGACCTGGGTGTGCACCTTGCGTGCTTCGAGGTTGTCGGGCCGGTTGACGTCGAACCGGGACAGGAGGATTTGCTGGCCGATGTTGACGATCTGGATGAGCATCCATCCGAAAGTGGCGACCAGTACCAGGCTGGTGCCGGTTCGGAGCCAGTTGTCGAACCGTTCGGGCAGGCCGATGATGGGTGCGACCCACAGCAGGCCCACCACCGGCAGGAAGACGCGGAAGGCGCGTCCCAGGATGCGCAGGACGAGATCGTCCCAAACGGTTTCGGTACGACTGGCCACCTCCAGGAAGGCACGTTCCAGCTCCCGGGTCACACCGGCGAGCGTCCAGACCACGACGGCCACCCAGCCAAGTGCCGCCAGCTGCAGGGCCAAGGCAGCCCAGAAGGGCGGGGTTGCCCCCGCCGGCTGGCCTGAGGTGAACAACCAGACGGTCCACTGGAGCCCGAGGATCCAAAGTGCCAGACGCAGCGGTTTGTAGAGCGCACCGGACAATCGTCCAAGCCAGCGGCGGCGCAGGTCGGGAACATCCTGCCACCGGCTCCAGCGCCTGGCGAGCGCTCCGACCACTCCGTGCAGGGCGAACAGGATCGCCACCAGGGTCGCCACGGTGAGGAGCTCCGCCACTGTGACGCCCGGCAGCAGGGGGCGGTGCACGCCTGACCCGAACACGTATTCCCACAGCCGGTTCAGGCTGTCGGGGAGTGAGCTCTGGCTCATGGCAAACGTCTCCGACAGGGGGCGTAGCTGGTTGGTCATGGGCGTGAGGCTAGCGTTGTGCGGGTGGAACAACAAGTGTCGGCGGCTGGTCAGGACGGAGTTCCGGCGGCGGCCAGGCTCTGGAGGAGGAGCCGCACGGCGCGTGGATGGGGGAGATGGTACCGGGCGGCGGTCTGGGCCAGGCCCACCCGGATGCTCACCGCATCGGGTGGCAGGGACTGGAACAGGTCTTCGTCGGTCCAGTCGTCGCCGATGGCCAGGAGGAAATCCGGCTGGATTTCGGGTACCCAGGTGGTGGCCACGATGCCCTTGTGGGCGGCCACGTGGCGGACCTCCACGACCTTGTGGCCGCGAAGGACCTGGACTTCGATGTTGCGGGTGAAGTCTGCCAGGTCGTCGCACAGTTCCTTGGCGCGCTGCGAGGCCAGTTCGGGGTCGGACCTCCGGTAGTGTAACACCAGGGAGAACTCTTTCTCCTCCACGAAGGCGCCGGGGAGTCGGTCGGCGTAGAGTTGGAGGATGGGCCGGATCTGGTCCTTCCAGTCATTCCGGGCCGGCACGAGCATCCTCCAGGGCTCTCCCGGCGGGCGGATCCAGACGCCATGCTCGGCGACGAGGGTCAGGTGGAGGTGCCCCAGCCAACCTTCGAGTTGTGCGCGCGGCCGGCCGCTGACGACGGCCACACGGTTGGCAGGGTCGGCGGTGAGTTGTTGCAGCACGGCCAGCAGATCGGGATCCGGTGCCGCTGCTTTCGGGTTGCTCACGAAGTCCACCAGTGTACCGTCGTAGTCCAACAGCAGGACCCGGCGTCGGGCGTTTTTGTAGCGTTCCAGGAGCTGTTCCCGGGCGGGGCCGGTCAGGGTTCGGGCGCGTTGGGGGGCCAGGGCCTGCTCGGTGTGTTGCAGGGCTTGGAGGAAGTCGCCCGCCCACTGGTGGACGTCGTAGCGCCGGAGCCGTTCCTGGAGGGCGGCCATGCGGGTTTTCTGCTCGTCCTCGGGCATGGTGAGGGCGCGCTCGATGGCCTCCGCGATTTCTTCCGCATGCCAGGGGTTGACCGAGAGAGCCTCGCCCATTTCCCGCGCGGCCCCCGCCAGCTCGCTCAAGATGAGGCAGCCGGTCTGGTCGGTCCGGCAGGCCACGAATTCCTTGGCCACCAGGTTCATGCCGTCGCGGAGCGGGGTGATCAATCCGACGTCGGCTGCCCGGTAACGAACCACCAGCTCCTCGAAATCCAGCGGGCGGTACTGGTAGATCACCGGCGACCAGTCTTCGCGGGAGAACTGTCCCTGGATGGAGCCGACGAGCTGTTCCAGCTCGCGTTTCATGGCCTGGTAGGCATCCACCCCGGTGCGGGACGGGGCCACGACCAGCATGAAAACCACGCGCCGATGCCACTCGGGGTGCCGGCGGAGGAACAGTTCATAGCCGCGCAGGCGGTTGATCAGCCCCTTGGTGTAGTCGAGGCGATCCACCGAGAAGATGATCTTCTGGTCGGGGAAGGCGGCCCGCAAACGTCGTGCCCGTTCCGCGGTGGTGGCCGAGGCGGCCGCACCTGAGTAACGGGCGTAGTCGATGCCCATCGGGAAGGTGTCCACCTTGACGGTCCACTCCGGCAGGTTGAGCCGGCCCAGATAATGGTCGAGTCCGAGGATCCGCTGGACGCAGCTGAGGAAGTGGCGGGTGTAGTCGTGGGTATGGAAGCCCACCAGGCCGGCTCCCAGGAGTCCTTCCAGGATCTGGGATCGCCAGGCTGTGGGCAACAACCGGAACACCTCGGACGAGGGGAAAGGGATGTGGAGGAAGAAACCGATGGGGAAGTCGGGAAAGCGTTCGCGCAGCAGCCGCGGCAGCAGCATCAGTTGATAGTCGTGAACCCAGACCAGGTCTCCCGGCCGCAGCTCCGCACAAACGGCGTCGCAGAAACGCTGGTTCACGCTCCGGTACTCCGCCCAGTACGACTCCTCGAAACGGGCATGGGAAGTGAAGTAGTGGAAGAGCGGCCAGATGGTGCGATTGCAGAAGCCCAGATAGAACCGGTCCATCACCTCCGGTTCCCAGAACAGAGGCAGGGCGCGGTATCGGGTGCGGGCTTCCTGCTGGATGGCGGGGCGGTGGGCTTCTGACACGACTCCGCCGGCCCAGCCGATCCACAAGTAGTCGTGCTCAGCCGGGTTTTGCCGGTGCCAACCTTCCACCCAACTGCCCAGGCCCGTGGTGACACCGCCCGGGCTGGGTCGGAACTGGGGTGGGGTGCCGTCCCGCCCGCCGGTGACAGTGAAGGGCAACCGATTGGAAACCAGAATCAGCCTCATAAAAACGTTCGAGCCCGCCGGGCAATGTGCGTTCGGGCGGGCAACCCACATTTATCACGGAAGGCCGGTTGTCCCAAGCTTTTTCGGACCGCGGCGTTGTTCTTCTGTGCGTCCTGCCCGGGCCGAGGGTGCGGTGGTGGATCGGCTGCGCGACCGGCCGGCCCCCAAGTTGGACGGTCCGCTTGCCCTTCTGTGTGGAGGCTCCCGGGAGCTGCCCGGAGGGCAGCGACTCCCGTGAGGTTCTGCAGGGGCGGCCGGGACGTGCGCACCGGCCCGGGCCCTGCTCCGACTCAGTAACCGCGCCAGAACCGGAGTTCGCGCCTGAGGTTTTCCACCTCCTGCAGGAGGCCAAGGAGGAGTCGGATGGCGGCGGGATTCAGCCCGCACACGCGGTGGAGGTGATCCACCCGCCGGAGGGTCAACAGTCCCTCGTCATTGAAGAACCAGCCTCCCAGTTCGGGGTCGTGAACCGGTGAAACCAAGCCGTACCGGTAGTAGAGGGCGATTCGGCGGCGCGGGATCCGGGTGAGCTGCTCGGCGCGTTCGATGGAATACAGCAGGTCGGGCTCCGGTTGATAGCACTCCAGGGCCAACGTGGTGGAGGTGAACGACTGCGTGTTCATGGTTGATTTCAAAGGATGGGATGGCGCCGGGAACAAGAGGTTGGGCGAACCGTGCCAACCGGCCGGTTGCCGCATCGGATGGCATCACCAAGGCATGTCCTCGTCCACATAGTTTCGCCGGTAAAAGTGTTTGACCTTCACAATGCTACACAGGAGAGCGCCGAAGACAAACCCGCCGATGTGGGCCCACCAGGCGATGCCTCCGGCCGCCTCTGGATTGGACAGCAGACTGAGTGTGCCGTTGAAAAACTGGAGGATGAACCACCAGCCCAGGAACACCACGGCCGGTACGACGAAATACGGTCCCAGGAAAAAGGGTGGGATCATCATTTCCACGCGGGCATGGGGGAAGAGGCGGAAGTAGGCGCCCATGACAGCGGCGATGGCGCCGCTGGCGCCGATGGTGGGCACGGGTGAAGTAGCGTTGGTGTAGACATGGAGGAGGGCGGCCGCCACCCCGCCGGCCAGGTAAAACCAGAGGAACCGGAGGTGGCCGAGGCGGTCCTCCACGTTGTCGCCGAAGACCCACAGGGTCCACATGTTGCCGATCAGGTGGGTCCAGCCTCCGTGGAGGAACATGGAGGTCAAAAAGGGCAGGAGTTGTTCCTGCCAATGGAAGAGACGGGCGATTTCCGGGATGGTGTACCGGACCGGGACGACGCCGTAGAGAAGAAGGAAATCGCCGAGGTGGTGCCCGAGGCTGAGTTCCCAGAGGAACGCAACCGCATTGAGGGCAATGAGCAGCCGGGTCACGATTGGGTAGCGGCGGCTGGGGATGTCGTCTCGGAGGGGGAACATCGGCGGCTCCTTTCTGTTTGGTTGTTCAGAGGTAGGGCGCGAAGAGGCGGGTGACGCCGTCCCGCAACTTCACAAGCAGCGGCCGGCCGTCCACTTCCGCCTTGGTCAGGGCCCGGGCGCCGGCCCGGGCATCGTCGAACAAGCGGGCCAGGCGGGTTCCGAGCCCGGAGTCGTAACACTCCACGTTGAACTCGAAGTTTAGCCGGAGACTGCGGGCGTCCCAATTGGCCGAGCCGAAGCAGGCCCATTGTTCGTCTACCAGGAGGAGTTTGCTGTGGTCGAAGGGCGGGGGACGCAGCCAGACGCGGCATCCGTGTTCGAGGACCTGCCAGATGTGGGCCATGCAGGCCCATTGCACAGAGGGGTGATCGGACTTTTCCGGCAGGAGGATCTCGACCGAGACATCGCGCAAGGCTGCGGCGTTCAGCGCGGCCACCAGGGCCGGTTCCGGTATGAAATACGGCGTCCAGAGGCGGATGGAGCGGGTGGCGGCGTGGATGGCCCCGAGGAAGACCCAGCGCAGCCGGTCCAGGTGCTCGTCCGGGCCGGCCTCGATGCCGCGGGCGGGGATGGTCCCGGCGGGTTCCGGGGCGACTTCCCAGGGAGCGCCTTCGAGTCGCTCGCCGGTGGTGAACAGCCAGTCTTCTTGGAACACCGACCACAACTGGGCCACCACCGGTCCCTCCAGGCGGAAGTGTAGGTCTCGCTGGGCCTGGTCCGGTCGGTCCGGACACCAGTAGGGTCGGTGGATGTTCAGTCCGCCGGTGAAACCGATCTGTCCGTCCACGATCAGCAGTTTTCGGTGGTTGCGCAGATGCGCCGCGTGGAGACGCGCCGGGACCAGTGGAGGGTTGAACACCGCCACGGGCACGCCGGCGCGGAGGAGAGGTTTGTAGGCCGAACCCAGGGCGAAGCGGACGTACACGTCATCGATCAGCACGCGCACTTGCACGCCCCGCCGCACCGCGGCCGCGAGGGCTTGGACGAACTCGGTGCCGATGCCGCGGCCGTCGAAGATGTAGCTGGCCAGGGCGATGAAGCGGCGTGCCGAGCGGATGGCCTCCAGCATGGCCGGGAACGCCTCCTGCCCGTTGACCAGTGGCGTCACCGCATTGCAGGGGGTCAACGGCTGACCGGTGATACGCTCCACCAGCAGGGCCAATCCGCGCAGGCCGTGGGGGACCCCGATTTCGACGGGGTCGGGGCAGGTGCGCGTGGCGGTGGGTGCGGCGGGTGCCTCGCCCAGCCGATCCTCGCGCAGGGCGGCGGCGCGGCGCCGGACCCGGTTGATGCCCAACAGGTAGTACAGCACCGGACCGGCTGCCGGGATCAGCCAGATGACGATCACCCACAAGGCTGCGGAACGGGCGTCACGTTTGAAGATCACGGCGTGACCGGAGGCCCAGAGTGCACCCGCCAGCGCCAGAGCACTGCCCGCAGCGGAGAGCAGTCCCCACGGCGTGGTTTCCGGCCATGCGAGTCCGATCGTCATGACAGTCTGTACAAGCGCCGGGTGTGCGGCGCCCGCGGGGTGGCGTCCGCGTCCGGTCTTGTTGCGGCCCTTGACCGCGGGTGCCGCGTGCGGCAACCAGCGTGCTTCATGAGCGGCAGCCGGGGCACGAGCGATGGCGCGGGATCCCTTTCAGGCCGCGCGCGGTTTTCACCCCGAGCTCCGCGGTTGAAAGCGCGAGATGTCGCGCAACCGTTCCCACAAGCGTCGTTCCTCGGGCGTGAGGGTTGCAGGATCAGGCACCTGGACGTGGATGACGGCATAAAGATCTCCGCGCTCGCCGGAGCTGCCTTTGGGCAGGCCACGGCCGCGGACGCGCAGTTGACGTCCCGACCCGGAACCCGGCGGCACGCGAATGGTGACAGACCCGTCCGGCAGGGGGATGGCCACCTGACAACCCAGCACGGCCTCCCAGGGGGCCAGGGCCAGGTCGTAGTAGAGATCCGCCCCGCGCACGCGAAAATCGGGGTGGGCCGCCAGGCGGACCCGGAGATAGAGATCGCCTGGTGGCCCGCCTGCCTGGCCTTCGCCGCCCTTGCCGGGCACGCGGATTCGCTGGCCCTCCTGTACGCCGGGCGGGATGCGCACCTTGAAGGTGTGGGTTTCGGTCTGACCGGTACGCGGATTGACCCGCTGGAGTGTGACGGTCCGGACCGACCCATGGAACACCTCGTCGAGGGTGACCAGTATGTCTCCCTCGATGTCGGCCCCCCGGCGGGAGAACATTCGGTCCGCGAACCCTTCGCCGGCTGCGCCGAGTTCCTCCTCCATCCAGGGTTCGAACCCGTGGAAGCGGCCGCCGCCGAAATAGCGCTCGAAAAAGTCGCTGAAGCCTGTTCCACCGAAGTGGAACTCGAAATGCGAGGTGCCGTCGGGACTGGTCCAGCCGCGCGATTCCCAGCCTGGCGGCGTGGTGAAGGGTTCGCCGGCACGGCCGCCGTAAGCGCGGAGGGCATCGTACCGGCGCCGTTTTTCCGGGTCGCTCAGAACCTCGTAGGCCTCATTGATCTCCTTGAATTTTTCCTCGGCGGCCTTTTTGTCCGTGGCCACGTCCGGATGGTACTGGCGCGCCAGCTTCCGGAAGGCCTTCTTGATTTCTTCCTCGGAAGCATTCTCCGGCACGCCGAGGATGGCGTAGTAATCCTTGAATTCGACCGGCATGAGTTCAAATGAATGGCTGTGACCGCCGCCCCGGTCCCCGTCGAGTCCGTTGCGCGCTCGGCGGGGAGCGGTCCGGCCGGCGCCCTTCACGATGGCGCAAACGGCCGACACCTGCAATGTTTCGCACGCGGCCGGTCAATGGCCGGGGATTCCCCGTTGCGATGCCCGGGTTCAGACGGCGGCCAGTTCGAGCAGGGCGTCGCGGATTTTGTCTTGGATCTGCTGGATCAGGGCCCGGCCTTGCGAGGCGGTCAAACCGAGAATCATGGCCACCTCATCGGGTTCGAACCCCTCGACGAAGTGCAGTTCGAACGCCTCGCGCTCGAGCCTTGGCCAGCGGTTGACCAGCCGGCGCAGTTCGCCCAACAACTCCCGCCGGGCCACCCACTGGTCGGGCGGGACGGTGGAGGGATCGGGCACGAGATCCGCCGTGGTCGCCACCGGCGGCTCGATCTCCCGTTCGATGAGGTCGAGCGGCTGATCCGGATCGTACCCTTCGGCCAGCAATTGCTCGGGCACCTCGGTTTCCACTTCCAAGGAGACCGTTTCCTTCTGACGCTTTTGGATCTCTTTTCGTCGCCGATTCAGCTCCTGCCGGGCCAGGAGGAACAGCCACAAGACCCAGCTGATTCCGGCGGGTTTCTTGCCGGGTTGGCGCAGGGCGCGGCGGGCCACTTCGTCCACCACGGCGCGCGGATCGATCGCTCCGGCGGGCAGGTCACCCGCCGTGATGTCATGCCAGAGCTGACGGCGTACGAAGCGCAGGAGCCGGTCGTGATGCTCGGCCAGGAGGGCCCGGATGACGTCGCCCAGGTTTTGCGGGCCTTCGCCCTCGGGCTGGGGTTCTGCGGCGAATCCGGAGGCCTTCATCTGATGCAGGGCCGCTCGACGGGCCTTGCGCCTGTAGAAGGCCTCCCGGCGCAGCTCGGCCTTCAGCGACTCCAGCTCGCGCAGCAGGGTTTTCACGGCCGCATCCAGGGCCTGGATCACGTCTCTGCCGGTCTTCTCCGCCCGGAGGATGTTCGAAGGGACCCGCAGGGTCAGTCCGGCGGTGTATTCCTCCTTCTTGGGGTTTTTCTCCAAGGCGACCAGCAGATGGACCGTGCCGGGTGGAAACCGACGCAGGTGGCGGGAGAGTTTCTGGATCTTTTGCAGCAGCTTTTTGCGCAACAGCTCGTGGCCGTGCAGGTTTTTCGTGACGAGATTCCAAGGGATCGTGAACGATTGGTTTGTCTCGGTTTTCATGGGATGGGGATTTCCTGGCATGAATGGCCTCATGGCCCCATGGGGGCGACGCGCCGCCACGCGGGCCGCGCGCCCGCGGGCCGCAAAGATTGCACCAGCATCAGCTCGCCCACGTTTTCGGGTGTGATCAGCCCGACGAACCTTCCGGACGCGTCCACGACCGGCAGGGCGGGGCATCCGCACTCTTCCATTCTGCGAAACGCCTCCTCGAAGGGCTCGTAGGCGTACACCACGGGCAGGTCGCGCCGCATGACTTCGACCACCGGCACCTGGGGCCCGTGCCGTTTGAGCGCCGCGATGAGGTCGTCGCGGGTGAGAACTCCCAAGACCCGGCCGTCGGCATCGAGGACCGGGAATTCGTGCTGGGAGGTGCGGAGCAGGGCCTCGACGGCATCGTCCAGGACGGCATGGGGTGGCAGGGGAACCAGATGTGTGACCATGGCCTCGGCCACCGGCAGACCGGTGCTGATGTCACGGATCTGCGCGGCCGCCGCCTCCTGTTGGGCGCCCAGGAAGACGAAAAAGGCAATGAAGATCAGCATGGGATTGGTGAACAGGCCGATGAACCCGAGGACAAACGCCAGTCCCTGTCCCACCGTGGCCGCGATTTGTGTGGCGCGGCTGTAGGGCAGGGCCATGGCCAGCAGGGCTCGCAACACCCGGCCGCCGTCCATCGGAAAGGCCGGGATCAGGTTGAACAGCACGAGCATGATGTTGACGGTGGCGAGCTTGGCCAGCAGGGCCGCCCCCGGCACGTTGAGCCGCTCCAGATGCTCCATGGAGAGGCGCTGGCCCAGCAGGAACACCAGCACGGCGGCGATGATCACGTTCACCATGGGCCCGGCCACCGCCACCACCAGTTCCTGCCAGGGTTTGTCCGGGATCCGTTGGAGTCGGGCCACTCCGCCGATGGGTAGCAGGGTGATGTCCGGCGTGCGGATGCCGAAGGCCATGGCTGCGAAGGCGTGGCCGAACTCGTGCAAGAGGACACAGCCGAACAACGCCAGCATGAAGACCAGGCCACGCACGGCCGCTTCGGGCCCACCGAGGTGATAGTAGCTGAACCCGATCCAGGCCAGGAACAGCAGGAAGGTGACGTGCAGCCGGACCTCGATTCCGGCCACTCGAGCGATGCGAAGGGACCAGCGCATGAGAGAGGATCAGTGGGTTGGGGGCGGCCGCTCCGGCGGACAGGGCCCGGTTGATCGGCCCGGCTCCGGGTGGCCTCAACTGTTCCGGAGCCTCGGGAAGGACGAGAGCACTTCCCGCTGGCCTGCCTTGGTAAGGTCCCGGGCCAGGTTGGCCTCGACGCGCGTGCGCAACGTGTGGGGCAGTTCATCCAGGATCAGGTGGTTGATCTCGGAGGGGGCGGCCAGCCAGAGGGGCATCTCCGGATGGGCGCGCATTAGTCTGGCAATGCGGTTGGCTATGTTTTTGACGATGCGGCGCTTGGTTTCGAGTTTGAGATTGTGCGCGTCGGCCATCGGGGCGCCCCAGTGTTTGTTGCCCGGGGCAGCATGGCGTCCGGCCAGATCCGTGACCTTGTCCACCACACGGTTGGGGTAGGTTTCCAGGCGGACGTCCTCGAGCCATTCCAACCGCGGGGTCCCGCGCAGGGTGGTTTCCAGCCGCGCCACCTTGAAATGGCCCAAATCCGTCAACACCACCAATCGAGGCATTTTCATACGTGGGCAGGGTGCGACAAACCCCGGGGGATTGGCAAGGGCCGCGTGGGCGGCGGTGGCGACCTGGTTGCTCCGTGGGCGGCGGGGCACGGACGGCGGGCCCGCCGGGAAACGGACGGGCGGGCCCGCGATGGCGGCCGGGGGGAACGGCCGGCCGGTGTTCAGCCGCGTTGTTCGATCGGCACGTAGTGCCGCAGAGTGGGGCCGGTGTAGACCTGCCGGGGCCGGTAAATCTTGGCCTTCGGTGCGAACAGGATTTCGCGGAAGTTGGCGATCCAGCCCGGCATGCGGCCGATGGCGAAGATGACGGGGAACATCTCCTTGGGCAATCCGATGGCCCGCATGATGATCCCGCTGTAGAAGTCCACGTTTGGATAGAGTTTTCGTTCGATGAAGTAGGGGTCGTTCAACGCCGCCTGCTCCAGTCGCCGGGCGATGTCCAGCAGGGGATCGTGCAGTTGGAGGGCTTGGAGCAGGTCGTCGCAGGCCTTTTTAATGATCCTGGCGCGTGGATCGTAGTTTTTGTAGACGCGGTGGCCGAAACCCATCAGGCGGCGCCCGCCCTTTTTGCTTTTGACGGCCTCGATCAGCTCCCGGCCGTCCCCGCCGGAGGCGTGGATTTCCTCCAGCATTTCGATGACGGCCTGGTTCGCCCCGCCGTGCAGGGGTCCCCAGAGGGCGCAGACGCCGGCGGAGGCACTGGCGAACAGGTTGGCCTGACTCGAGGCCACCATGCGCACGGTGGAGGTGGAACAGTTCTGCTCATGATCGGCGTGCAGGAGGAAGATGAGGTCGAGGGCCCGCACGACTTCGGGCCGCATCGGATAGTCCTCGTACACGTCCGAGAAGAGCATGTGCAGGAAGTTGGCGGTGTACTTGTACTTGCGCCTGGGATAGATGATGGGCAGGCCGCGCGATTTGCGGTAGGCGAAGGCGGCGATGGTCCGGACCTGCGAGATGAGCCGGGCCGCGTGCACGTCGAACCGTTCCCGGTTGGCCGGCACCATCAGGCCGGGGTAGAAACAACTGCTGGCGTTGATCATCGAGGAGAGGATGGCCATGGGATGGGCCGTGGCCGGGAACCCTTCGAAGTGGTGTTTGAGGTCCTCGTGCAGGTCCTGGTTCTCCGTCAGGAGATCGGAAAAGCTCTGGAGTTGCTCGCGGGTGGGTAGTTCGCCGTAGATGAGCAACCAGGCGGTTTCGATGAAGGTGGACTTTTCGGCCAGTTCTTCGATGGGATAGCCGCGATAACGCAGGATCCCCTTTTCGCCGTCGATGAACGTGATGGCGCTGGCGCAGGAGCCGGTGTTGGCGTAGCCGTCGTCGAGGGTGATGTAGCCGGTCATTTCACGGAGCCGGCTGATATCAATGGCCTTTTCGCCCTCCGACCCGATGACGATCGGCAGTTCATACACCCGGCCCTCCAGTTCCAGCCGGGCCACCTGTGTGCCTGATTTGGTTTCCGTGCCGTTGGACATAATGTTTGATCCCGTGTTAACCGGCCTGTCGGGTCCGGTGGTTGCACGCGGGGGACCGGGACTTGTCACCGGTTTCCCCGGCGGGGCGGCCCCGGCGGGCACTTTCGTTTCGGAGCGCTCCCCGGTGCTCCGGTGGCCGCGATGTCGGCGGCGGGTCGGGGCCGCGGTACAAGTGTTCCCCGTGGGATCCGGCACCGGCCGTAGGCCGCCAGCAACGGGGCTCCAGAGTAGGCCGCGCTGTTGCGATGTCAAACGGCTGTTGGATACCGGCGGGGGCGGCGGACGGGCGATGGGGGCGGAACCCGGAGAAAACGGCGGACGCCGAGGCGGCCGGGCGCGAGGGCGGGCGCGGGTGGTTTACGGATACACCCTGCGCCCGGCCACGATGGTCATGACGACCTGTCCCTTGAGCGGCCAACCGTAGAACGGGCTGTTGCGTGATTTGCTGCGCGTGTCCTCAGGGGTGAACACCCATTCGCGATCCGGGTCGAACACGGTGATGTCCGCGTCCGCGCCGGGACGCAACGTGCCCTTGTCGAGTTGCAGCACGCGTGCCGGTCCCACGGTGAAGCGCGCGATCAGGTCCGGAAGACTCATCCGGCCGCTGTGGTAGAGTTGCATGAGTGCCAGGGGCAGGGCGGTTTCGAGCCCGGTGATGCCGAAGGGGGCATAGTCGAATTCCACCTCTTTTTCGAAGCTGCAATGGGGAGCGTGGTCGGTGGCCAGGACCTCGATGGTTCCGTCGGCGATGCCCTCGAGGATGGCCTCGCGGTCCCGTGCCGAGCGGACCGGGGGGTTCATTTTGAACCGGGTGTCGTAAGCCGGCCAGTGGGGCAGGTCGGTTCGGCCGGCCAGCCCCCAGACGCCGGCTCCGTCGTGTGCCCAGAACTTTTCGCTGCCGGCCAGTGCGGCGACGGTGAGGACGAAATGATGGGGACAGGCCTCGGCGGAGATCGGCACGCCGCGGCGGCGGGCCTCCCGGATCAGGGCCACGCTGCCGGCGGCACTGAGGTGCTGGCAGTGCACGTGGCAACCGGTGAGTTCGGCCAGCAGGATGTTGCGGGCCACGATGAGGGTTTCGCCCACGGAGGGCCAGCCGCGCAGGCCCAGCAGGACGCTCCAGAGCCCTTCATGGGCCACGCCGTCGTTGACCAGGGAATAGTCCTGACAATGGTCGAGCACCGGCAGGTCGAACATGCGCGCGTATTCGAGGGCCCGGCGCATCAGCTCGTGATTCTGCACGCAGTGGCCGTCGTCGGTGATGGCCACCACGCCGGCCCGTTTGAGCGCACCGATGGGGGCCAGTTCTTCGCCGGCCAGGCCTTTGGTGATGGCGCCGGCCACGAAGAGGTGGACGTGCGCCTGTTCGGCAGCGCGTTGGCGGATCAGGGCGACGGTGCCCGCGTTGTCAATGGTCGGCGAGGTGTTGGGCATGCAGACGACGGAAGTGAAACCGCCCCGGGCGGCCGCGGCCGTGCCTGTGGCGATGGTTTCCTTGGCGGTCTGGCCCGGATCGCGCAGATGGACGTGCATGTCGATCCAACCCGGGCTGACCACGCAGCCGCGCACGTCCACCCGCTCGGCATCCGGCGGACAGAGGGCGGCAGCTTCCTTGCCGATGGCCTTGATTTTGCCCTCCTGAATCAGCACGTCGGCCGGACCGTCCCTGCCCTCGGCCGGGTCCACCACCCGTCCCCCGGTCAACAACCACGCCTTCATCCGGCTCCCGAGCCTAGGGTTGCCCCGTTGACAAAGCAAGCGTCGGGGTTACGATGACGGCGGTAACTGGATGCGGGCGTAGTTCAGTGGTAGAACGGGAGCCTTCCAAGCTCCATGCGAGGGTTCGATTCCCTTCGCCCGCTCCATTCTTTTTTTCGTCCGTCCCGGCTGGCATGTGCGCCGGCCGGCGCGGCCCCGGTGGCATGGGAGCCGAGACTCAGATCTGCACGTCGGGTTCCTGCCTCGTGCGTTCGCCCTTGCTCATCACCCGGATGTTGGCGTCTTTCTGCACGACCAGGGAGCGCGGCGGCACGCTGGTGGTGAGGAAGACGTTGGCGCCAATGGTGCTGCCGGCGCCCACCACGGTGTCCCCTCCCATGATGGTGGCCCCGGCGTAAATGGTGACGTGATCTTCGATGGTTGGATGGCGTTTTTGTCCCCTGAGGGCCTGGCCGGCGGCCAGTGAGCGCGCGACCAGGCCGACGCCCTGGTACATCTTGACGTGGTTGCCAATGATGGCGGTTTCGCCCACGACCGTACCGGTGCAGTGGTCCACGAAGAAGTGGGTGCCGATCTGTGCGCCGGGGTGCAGGTCCATGCCGCTGCGGCTGTGTGCCCATTCGGTCATCATGCGCGGGATCAGCGGCACCTTGGCCAGGTAGAGTTCGTGGGCCAGCCTTTGCACGGCGATGGTCTCCACGAATGGGTAGGCCAGGATGACCTCTTCCCGGCTCAGGGCCGCCGGGTCACCGTTGTAGGCGGCTTCGATGTCCGTTTGCAGGATTTCGCGCAACCGCGGGAGGCTTTCCAGCAGTCCCAGGGTGATGGACCGGGCGGCGGGACGCAGACTTTTTTTCGGGTATTCCGGCGGCGGCAGATAGACCAGGCTGCGGTGGATTTCGCGTTCCAGCGCCGTGGCCACGCTGCGCAGCCGCCGGGCGGTGACGGTACGGACCTCATCCGTCCGCAGCGGTCGTTCTTCGAAGAATCCCGGAAACAGCAGACACAACAATTCCTGGGTGATGCGGACGATGACCCTTTTGGATGGCAGGTTCTGGCCGTCCAGGTGGTTGATGGCGCCCACCTCCTTGTAAGAGGTGAGCAGTTTGTCCGTCAGTTGTGCGATGCTGTTTTCCACGGGCGCAGTATCTGCCGGGGCGGCTGTTCATGGCAAGATGCGCATCGGCCGTGTGGAAGAGCCAGCGGGGGCCGTCGGTCACCGGCCTGCACGGGCCCCGCCGGGGTTCGGGGAAAGGCCGACCGAGGCGGGGCCGGCGACAGGTTGCGCGGGGATGCGGGCCGATTAATGTAAACGGCATGCCGATCTACGAGTTTCATTGCGAGGATTGCCAGCGCGACAGCGAGGTGCTGGTGCGGTCCACGGACTGGACCGGCACGAAGTGTCCGCACTGTGGGTCCACAAGGTTGACCAAGCAGTTTTCGGTGTTTGCGTCCGGTTCCGGCAGTGGGGCAGGGGAGGACGCGTGCTGTTCTCCCTCGAACCGCCCGCGTGGGGGTGGTTGCGGTTGCGGGTGCGGCTGCGGTCACTGACCGGGCGAACCGGCCCTACCCGGACACGGGCGATCCGGTCTTCCGGGCTGGTCTTGTGTCGGTTGCCTGTCTGGGCCCGTGGAAGGCAATGGCGGGCCGGGGCGGCCGGTGGCGGCGGAGATTTCAGTTGTCGGGCAGGGGGGTCAGTGTGCCGGACTCGACCTTCCATCGCCGCAGGCGGGGCGCCAGCTCACGCGGCCAGTTTTCCTCGGTCGCGGTCATGAAGACCTGCGAACGCGCCTGATGCGCCCGTTCCAGCAGGGGCAGGAAAGCTGCGCGGCGTGACCGGTCCAGCTCGCCCATGACGTCGTCCAGCAACAGGACCGGCGGGACGCCATGGACCTGGGTGAGGTATTCGGCCTGTGCCATTTTGAGTGCCAGGGCGAGGGACCGTTTCTGACCTTCGCTGGCGAAGGCCGCGGCCGGCCGGTTTGCGAGCAGGATTTCCAAATCGTCCAGATGCGGGCCCACCAGCGTGACCTTGCGGGCCAGTTCGCGCGGCCGGACGCGTGCCAGTTCGGATGCCAGGTCGCTGTTGACGGTGGATTGGTACCGGAGCTGGACCTCTTCGGCGCCGGCAGCGATCCGGTGGTAGGCCTCTCGCACCCGTTCGGCCACGCGTGGGACGAGGCGCCGGCGCCGGTCCAGCAGGATCTGGCCGGCGGTCACCAGTTCCCGGGTGAACCCCTCGAGGGCGGTGGCGTCCACGGCAGCCTGTTTGAGCAATGCGTTTCGGGCGCGGAGGGCACGCCAGTAACGCTGCCACCAGCCCAGGTAGTCCGGTTCGGTCTGGGTGAGCAGCAGATCGAGGAAGCGGCGGCGGTGCCGTGCGGTTCCTTTGATCAGAAACAGGTCCTCGGTGCAGAAGACCGTCACCCGGAAAGTCCCCAGGAAATCGGCCAGCCGCCGGACCGGCTGGCCGTCGAGGGTGATCTGGCGTTCCTGGCGCGACCAGTAGATGCGGATCTCGTGGGTCACGTCGCTCACCACCCCGGCGGCCACCAGATAACCGGATTGACCGAATCGGACGAGGTCTACGTGCCCGACTCCGCGAAACGAGCGCAGTGTGGCCAGCAGATAGATGGCCTCGAGGATGTTGGTTTTCCCCTGTGCATTCCGGCCCAGCAGCAGGTGAAAGCCCGGCTCGAACGTGGCGTCCAACCGGGCGTAATTCCGAAAATTCCGCAGCCGCAGGCGGGCCAGATGCACACGCCCAGTCTGAAAACGGCCCTGCTGTCAGACCAGACTTTTTCAGCTGAGCCGACCGCGGCGGGCTTGCGGTTTCTCTCCTATTAGTCAAGCCCCCCGAAATGGGATGGACCTGCGGGGTCGCCGCCGGAACGGTTTTTCCCGGGCGGACCAAGGGTGGGAACGAAGGAGCAGTGTCCTTTGACAGTTCGACCTGGTTGGGGCAGAGTTGCCCCAACAAGGAGAGGCAAGATGACCATCAGAAGACTGGAACGGGTGCCGGGAATGCTCGCGCGCCGGAGGATCAGATTCGGTTTTTTTTTGGCGTTTTGCTGCGGAGTCCTGGCTGCGGAACCGGACATTCGAACCTTCCATGGGATGTGCGATGCCTCGGCGGTGGAGGGTCTGGACGCGACCACGTTCGTCGTGGCCAACGACGAGGACAATCGGCTGCGTGTGTATGACTGGACGCGGCCGGGACCGCCCGTGCGGGTGGTGAACCTGAACCCGCATTTGCCTGCCGGGCACGGGAAGGGAGAGCTCGACCTCGAAGGCGTGGCGCGGGTGGGTCAGGAGTTGTACTGGATCACTTCCCATGGGAGGAACGCGGCGGGCGAACCCGCACCGCGCCGGCAGGCGCTCTTGCGGACGCCGCTCTCGTGGTTTCTGGGCAGTGCCCAGCCGGGCGGCAGGGTGGACGTGTGCCACGGCCTGCTCGATGCACTTTTGGCCGATCCGCGTTATGCGCGGTTGGGATTGGCGGGTGCCGCGGCGCGCGCGCCCAAGGCCCCGGGCGGATTCAACATCGAGGCGTTGGCGGCGCGTGCGGATGGCTCGCTCTGGATCGGTCTGCGCAACCCGTTGTTCGAGGGGCGGGCATTGTTGGTCCCGCTCTTGAACCCCGAGGAGGCCGTACGCGGTATGCCACCGCGGTTCGGCGATCCGGTATTTCTGGACCTGAACGGTCGCGGCTTGCGCGGTGCGGTGGAGTGGGCCGGGGGTTATCTGTTGCTGGCCGGCTCAACGGACGGGGGAGGATCGCCTGCGTTGTACTTTTGGAGCGGTCGCGAGCCTGACGCGCCACGTTTGCTGCCCGGGTACGATTTTGCCGGGTTGAACCCCGAAGGCCTGACCATCTGGCCCGGAATGAATCCGGCCAGGCTGTGGGTCGTGAGCGACGACGGGACCGAGCAGGTTGCGGGAGAAGACTGCAAGGACGCCCCGGCACGCGAGCGGCGGTTTCGGGTCCTGAGTCTTCCGGCGCCGGAGCTCTAACACTGCGCGCTTGTCGCGGGAAAGGGCAGGACCGTCTGAGCGGGAGCAACGGCGGAACGTGTTCACTGTCGCCAACGATAGAGCCGGACGTCGGCCGGGCGATGCCGTTCCCGTGGTGCCGCCACGTACAAGGTGCCGGTCCGGCCATCGTAGGCTGCGGTGGTTCGCCGGGAGACCAGGGGCAGGGTGCCGAGGTGGATGTGGCGGCCGTCCTCTCCCACCTGCCAGACGCGGGCCTCGCCTGCGTCCGTGCCGGCCACCAGGCGGCGCCGCGCCGGATCCACGAACAACCACCGTACACGGCCGTTTGTGGGCAGGCGCAGCACTTCCTGTTTCTTTTGTGTGTCCCACACGAGGATCCCGGTGGGTGCCTCACATGCGACGTACAGTCGCGCGCCTTCCTCGTCCAGGGCCAGCGGGCCGGGCCCGCTGACGCCCTCGAGCTTCCAAAGTGCGGACATCTCGCGTGTCAGGCGGTCCACCACGGCCAGTGCGTTGGATCGGGGCAGACTCACGAAGATGCGCGAGCCCACCCGTTCGAGGACCAGGTCGGCCGCCCGGTCCGGCAGGAGAATCGAAAGGGTGTGAACCCCGGTGTCGGCGTGGATGACCGCCAGGGCACCCTCCCCGTAAGCGGCGTAGATTCGAAACGAGGACAAATCCCGGCGAATCCGCACCACATCGGGCAGGCGGCCGATGGTTTTCAGGGGCCGCTCCGCTTCCACGTCCAGGATCTTGATCTGACCGCCCGAGGCATCCGTGCCCACGTAGAGGAGTTTGGGCCGTTCCTCGTACCACAATGCCCGCGGGCGCGGTACCGACAGGTGACGCTCCGCCGAACCTTCGGGCACGTCCCACACGGCCACGCGGTCCTGATCCGGCAGCGCAACGAAAAGACGGGCTCCGGCCGTGTCCACCGCCACCTCACCCACCTCGGTCGTTCGGGCGGGCAACGACAGGGTTCCCACCTCTTCGAGCTGCGGCGGCCGGGGGGCCGTCTGACCCCATGCGTTCGCAGCCCACAGGGCCACGAGTGCTGTTGCGCTCAACGACCGGAGAGTTTTCACAAGCCCACCTTAACCACCTTTTCCGGGGCCGTCACCCCCGAATTGTGCGGTTCCTCCCGCCCGGCGATCGTCCGGGGTTACCGTGCCGCCACGGTTTCCAAGGCGCGTTGCAAGAGGGGGGCGGTTGCTTCGATGGTGTAGGTGGATTCGACCTTGGCCCGTGCCTGACGCGCCAGACCCCGGGCTTCGGCCGGGTTCTGCAACAGGCGCATGATGGCGCGGCCCAGGGCGACCGGGTCGCCCCTGGGCACCACCAGACCGGTGCGCTCGTGCTCGACGATTTGTCGCGGCCCCTCGCTGTCGGTCACCACCAGGGGGACCTCATGGGCCATGGCCTCCAGCATGACCCGCGCAAACGCCTCGTGGTGGGAGGTGATGCAGAACACGCCCAGCGAATGAAAAAACGCGGCTTTATCGTCGACCCAGCCCGGGAACGTAACGTCGGTCTCGAGACCCCACTCGCGGGTCCATCGCTGCAGCGGTTCACGCAGTTCGCCGTCGCCTGCGAGGACGGCCTGGAAGGGCACTCCCTGGTCTTTGAGCCAGCGCAAGGCGCGCAGGAAGACATCGAAGCCTTTGACCGGGTGGAAACGGCCCATGGCCCCGACCCGGGCGGGCAGGGGGCCTTCCACACGGCGGGCGGGGAGCCGGGGCAACATGCTGGGGATGCTGAAGATTCGCTCCTCCGGAACGCCGGCACGCACCAAGGCGGTTCGCTGGTCCGGTAGGATGGCGATGAACCCGTCGCATCGCAGCAGGCGTTGGAACCGGTAGTTGGGGAGGCGGGCGATGACCGGCCAGCGACCGCGGGCCGCCCGCAGCAGGAGCCGTCCCGCGCGGTTTCCATGGACCAGGATCACATCCGGGTTCCACCGCCGCAGGATGCGGCGGACCCGCCACACGGTCAGCGGATCCCATCGGGTCCAGGTGCGGACTGGCAGCAGGGGCACCTCGAGGCGCCGGACGTCATCCAGCACCGCTGCACGTGGGTCAAGCAGGGAAGCCACCTCGTGCCCGGCCGCCCGCAGGGCCTCGTGATAAACCACGAAGCTCTCCTCCAGTCCGCCCCTTCCCAGGCCCAGCATGGCATTGACGACCCGCATGTTCAGGTTTGCTGCAGCGTAGGGGAGCGCATTGCCCGCTTGCAACCCCGTGCAACCAGCCCCGGCCAGGACATGTGCCACGCCGGTTCCCGCGACCTTTGCCGGTGCAAGCAGGTTCGCCCCAACCGGGTTGAAATGAACTGGCTTTCCCATCCGGACCGACGGTAAGAAATGTGGCCATGGAAGAGCGTCCCGACCAGTTCCCGCCCTGCTCGCGCAGGGATTTCCTTCGAGCCGGCCTGGCCGCCACCGCCGCCGCATGGATCGTTCCTCGTCGCCATCTGTCGGCAGGCTCGACTCAGCGACCGCGGCTCAAGCTCGGATTCGACAACTTCGCCGTGCGCGCCATGGGGTGGAAGGCGCCGCAACTGCTCGACTACGCGGCTAAGTTGAAGGTGGACTCGCTGTTCATCAGCGATCTCGACGCCTTTGAAAGTCACGACTCCCCGCATCTGCGGGAACTGCGTGCCCGCGCGCGGGATCTGGGGATCGAATTGTATCTGGGCACCTGGAGCATCTGTCCCACCTCGCGCGTCTTTCGCGATCGGTGGGGAACGGCCGAGGAACACCTGGCCCTAGGCATCCGCATGGCACGGGATCTGGGCTCGCCGGTCCTCCGCGTGGTGTTGGGCACGCTCGAGGACCGGCGCACGCCCGGCGGCATCGAGGCCCGGATGGCCGACACCGTCCGGGTGCTGCAGAGCTGCCGGAGCCGTGCGCTCGATGCCGGCATTCGCATCGCGGTGGAGAATCATGCCGGCGACATGCAGGCACGTGAACTGGCCGGGCTTGTGGAGGCCGCCGGCACCGATTTTGTGGGCGTCAATTTTGACTCCGGCAACGCCTGCTGGACGCTGGAAGATCCGGTGCGCAGCTTCGAGGTGCTGGGGCGCCACACCGTGTGCACGAGCCTGCGCGACGCGATGGTCTGGGAATCGGAAAAAGGAGCCAAGGTGCAATGGACCGCCATGGGCGAAGGTTGCCTGGATCTGCAGGCGTTTTTCGACCGGTTCGCACAGCTCTGTCCCGAAGTGCCGGTGCACATTGAAACGATATCCGGTTTTGCGCGGGAGTTTCCGTATCTGGAGACCGGCTTTTGGGACGCTTATCCAAAGGCACGGGCGGCCGATTTTGCCGCGTTCCTGGCCCTGGCCAAGCGAGGCAAACCCCTGCCGACACGGCGATTCGCCAACGTGGAGGAGGAGCGGGCCTATCAACGAGACGAGCTGGAACGCAGTCTCCGGTATTGTCGCGAGGTGCTCGGGATGGGCCGGCGGTCTTGACATTTCACCGGACCGAGTCGCATGGCCGCACCGCCTCGGACTCCGGCCCCGGTCTTGCGGCTGCCGTCGGGAAGGCCGACCGGACACGCCTACCGTTTCGAAAGACCTTCGAGCAACTCGTCCACGGCCTGCACCACATCTTCCACGGGGAGCGACCGGATCCCGCGCGGTGACCGGACCAGGCGGACGTGGTCGCCCTGGGGTCGCCAGACGGCTTCCGGTGTCTCGGGCCACAGGACCACCACCGGCAATCCGACCGCGGCAGCCAGGTGTGTGATGCCGGAGTCGTGTCCCACGAATGCCGCGCAGCCCTTCAGCCGCCGCGCCAGCTCGGTCAGCGGGCGACTCTGGCACACCTCGAGGCGTGTCGGCGGCGCCGCGGCGGCCAGCAGTTGGAGCCGGTCCCCCTCGGCCTCACCGCCCACCAGGAGGAAACGGCGCGGCGTGGCATGGAGCAGGTATTGAAAAAGATCAGCCCAACGGGCCTGCGGCCAGTTTTTGCGTTCGCTGCCGCTGCCTGGATGAAGGGCCACTGGGGCATCGGGACCCGGCTCGGGATCGGGCAGGCGGAGGCGCGGCACGGGATCGGCATCGAAAATGGCCAGCCGCTCCAGCGGTTGGAGGAAGACGCGTGTGGCGTGGACGCCGGCCGAGTCGTCCGGCCGGTGCGGGCCGGCGATGAATTGGGCCGGCGAGCAACGCCGGACGTTGCTTTCGAAGATCCGGTCCGGGTCGTAGAGGTAGGACACGATCAAATCGAATTCGGAAAAATAATCGCGCCATGACTCCGCCAGCGGCCCGTTGCGCGCAAAGAAACCGGCCAGGGCTTGTGCTTCGATGGGGCGCACGGCGTCCACCCAACCGCCGGCCAGGGCCAGTTGGGCAATGTGCGGGTATCCCAGCACCTCCAAGTGGGCGCGCGGGAAATGTTCCCGCAACGCGGCAATGGCCGGCAGGGTCAGGATGAAATCCCCGATCGCTCCGCCGCGAATGACCAGAATCTTGCCCTGTGGACCATTCACGAGCGTTTCACCGACGGGCTCACAACTCTCGATAGGCGGTTCCGGCCAGGGCCATCAGCAGTGTGCCCAAGGCCAGCAACCCGGTGCTGACGACTCGGAAGCGGGCGGTCCCAGCGGTGCACCAGCCGACGGCATCCCGCAACCGAAACGGCGAGATGGTGACCCACATCCCGGCCAGTACCAGCACGTAGGCCAGCGTCTGGTTGACCAGCACCCATGGGGTTTCGCCCAAGTGCGGCCGGCCGGTGTCCACCATGCATTTGGCCAGCAACAGCCACACGACGGCCAGGCCGCGCGCGCCGAGGTAATCCTTGACAAACAGGCAGGTGCCCACGCCGACCGCGCCGAACGCCAGCATCAGATGCGGCTTGATGGGTGCAAAATCGGCGATGTTCTCCTGGGCGACGTAGTACAGGAACCAACCCGTGGCCAGCAGCATCAGGAGTGTCCCCCAGCCCACAGACCGCGGGAACCGCTGCCAGGCCCGGGCCGCCTGATTCGGGCGGCTCAGGCCCCACAGGCCCAACAAGGCCAACAAAAGCCCCAGTCCGAGTGACAGCCACGCCAGTCGCATATGTGCGCTTGAAACCGTGCGCGTCGAGCATGCCCCAACCGAAGAGCGATGCAAGACGCAAGCGTTCGTCTCAGGTTCCGGATTGCCCGTCGTTGGCGCCGGGCCGGCTGGAAAGCCGCGGGCAGGGCACCGGCAGCCGGTGGGAAAGTTCGGCAAAATGGCCGGTATTTGTCGGCGCGGCGGTTTGCGGCAAGGACGCGTTGGAAAGGGAACTGCGTTCCGGCCGTGGGGCTCACTCCTGGGTATTGCCGGAGGCCGGCTCCGGCGCGAGATGGGTCAGAAGGTCGGCAAGGTCGTTCGGGGTCAGCACTTGTTCCCAGCCCTCGGGCATGGCGGAGCGATCCAGTGAACTGAGGGAACGCAGGTTGGACCTCGAGACGGTGAGCGTCTCGCCGTCGGTGGTGCGGATCCAGATGCCGGCGGGGTTTTCCGAAACCACCGCGCCCAGCAGGTAGCCGCGGTCGGTTGTGTCCACCCAGCGCAACAGGGCCCGGGTGGGCACGTGTCGGTTCGGCTGGAGGATGCGGTCCAGGAGGTGGTCCCGCCCGCGCATTGCGGCGGCTTCCAAGTCCGGGCCGAAAGCCTCGCCCGAACCTTGGAACCGATGACAGGCCGCGCAGTGTTGTTGGAACAGGAGCCGACCGCGGGTGGCGAGTCCCCGGGCAGGCAGGTTGGTCCGGACGGATTCGAGGCGTTCCACCCGGTTGGTGTCCAGGGCGGGACCGAAGATTTTCTCGACCCGGCCGTGCACGGCGAGGGAGGGATAACGGCGGAGCGCATCCACTTCCCAAGGGCGGAAGAGGCTGATCGGGAATTGGCCGCGGCCGACGGCGTCCAAAAGGACCAGGACAGACTCGGGGCGCGCCAGCCACACTCTCCAAGTGACGGGCCGGGCGGAGGGTGCCAGTCCGGGCCAGACCTGTACAGCCAGCCTGGCCGCATCGGTGCCCTCGTAGCGACCCAGTGTGAGAAGCGCGGCGGCCTGGAGCGGGGCGGGTTCGGCCGGCAGGAGGCGCGCAGCCAACACCTCATGGGTCAGGGCATAGGGGAGCGCCGAGAGGAGTTGGGCAGCCTCCAGCCGGAGGGGGATCGGCAGGCTGCGATCGTCGGCGATCAACAGGGCGCGTTGCCAGGCGGCGTCGAACACGTTGGAAGCGGCGTGGCGGGCCAGGGTGTCGCCGCGTTCCTGGAGTCCGTCGTTGAGTGCGCGGAGCAGGCCCAGTCCGAGCGCCAGGTCCTCGCTCTGCTGGACGAATTGGAGGGCTTGTTGGATGCCCGGCGCGTATTGCAGGCGAGCCAGCAGCCGCGCCAGCTCCATCAGGAAAAGGCGGCCGCCGGGATGCCGGGTCAGCACCGGATCCAGCGTCGCCAAGGCCATGCAATCGCCCGGTTCGCGCGCCAATGCCAGCAGGACGGCGGCCCGGGTGTAGGGACTGTCCGGTTGCCGGCGCACGATGTCCATCAATGGGAGTTCTCGGTGGGGCACCACATACCGCGCCAGCAGCAGGGCCAGTTCGTAGCGCACGCGGGGCGAGGGATCGGAACTGAGCCGGCGCAGGGGGACCCAGAGGTTTTCCGGCAGGCGGGAGCCGGTTTCGCCCATGACGGAGAGCCATCGCACGGCTTGCAGGCGGACGCCCGGGTTGGTGTCTTGCAGGGCGCGGCTGAGGATCGCGGGGTGGAGGGCGTTCAGACCGGCCAGCGCGTTCAGGGCGTTTTCGCGGGCCAACGGACTGCGAGCCACGACCAACATGTTGCTCAATAGCGGGACGGCGGTCCGGTCCTGCCGCTGGCAAACGATCCGGGCGGCCGTCTCGCGCTGCCAGACATTCGGATGGGCCAGCGCGCGCAGCACTTCCACCAGGCCGGCGTCCTCCAGCCGGGGAGCGGGCGGGTTTTGGAACCTCTCCGGGACGATTCGAAAGATCCGCCCCCGATCGGCGCCGCGCCGCAAACGGGCCCGGTCCTGCGCGTCTCCGGAAAGTTGCGCCGGGTCGTCCAGCGATTCGCGGTGCAGGTCCACCACGTACAGGGCGCCTTCGGGTCCCACGCACAGGTGCATCGGCCGGAACCATGGATTCGTGGAAACGAGGAATTCGACACGGTCGGCGGGGGGACGGATCGCCTGGCGTTCGGGTCCCGCGCCGACCAGTTTGTAGCGGCGGATGATCCCGGCGCGCGCATCGGCCACGAAGACATCGTTGCTGTAGGCGGGTGGAAACAGGGCGCCGCGATACACCGTCAGGGCCGTGATGTCCGAGAGCCAGTGCCGGACCGGGCCGGCATCGGACTTGCGGTCCTGACGGTCCCCGGTGCGGCGGGGGAGCAACAGCGGTTGATCGGCGAGGGGACCGGTCAGGTCGTAGAGCGGCGGTGGCAGGACGTAACCGCGCGCCAGATCCGCGTGCACGGCCCGCCAAAGTTCTTCCAGCAGCGGGCGTGCCGGTTGGGCCACCAGCTTGCAGCCTTCCGCGTCAAAGGCCACGGCGCTGGAGCCGTGGGCACTCTCGACGGCGGCCACACCCGAGAGCGGATCGAGTGCAAGATCGTGTTCGTCCAGCCCGGCGCTCAAGGGGTCCTGCGAAGGGTCCGGCAGGAAGGTCAACCCGAGGTTCCTGGCGGCAGCGTGCAGGCGATTGTCCCAGCCCCAGGCCCAACCCCGGATCACCATGCCGCCCGGAACCGGGCGGTCCGCCCTCGCCGGCCCGGTGTAAACGACTTCCCGGGTGTCAGCCCGGCCGTCGTGGTTGGTGTCCTGGCAGGAGATCACTTTGTGACCGGCCGCCACGAGCACGCCGTCGCGCCAGCAGAACACCGCCGAAGGCGCCGGAAGATCGTCGGCGAAGTCGTGACTGACGTCCATCCGGCCGTCACCGTCGGTGTCGGTGAGCAGTCGGACCCGGCCGAGGTGCGGGGGTGCCTGATCGCTTTCGGGGAAGGCGCGGTGTTCGGCCACGAACATGCGTCCGTTACCGTCGAAAGCGAGGGCCACCGGATCGAAGACCAGCGGCTCGGCGGCCACCAGTTGGATGCGGAAGCCGGGGGCGAGCCGGAACTCGGCCTCGATCTGGGCGGTGTTGGTCGGTTGGGCGTCGGTCGTTCGGGCGGCGAGCACGAGCGCCAGGCAGGCGGTCCCGAAAAGCCCTCGAGCCGGCGGGAAGGTGCCGGAGTCTTGCTTGGATCGCTGGCGGGGCCCCCGCGCGTGGGTCCTCTGGAAGGTGCGGGGAATCATGACGGCTGGAGGAGGACGGTCGCCCGCGGAGCCGGGGTTGTCAGCGGGCAAACCCGCGCTGTTTCAGCCACGCTGCGCACGCCACCGTCCACGGATGACGCCGGGTCGGATCCCACTCACGGCTGCCCAGGCCCATGCCGTGCGGACCTCTTTCGAACAAGTGCAGTTCGAAGGGCACGCCGGCCTGGCGCAGCGCGCGTGCGAAGGCGAGGCTGTTTTCGGGCGGGACGGCGCGGTCTTCAACAGTGTGCCAGAGAAAACAGGGCGGGGTGTCGCTGGTGACGTTGCGATCGTTGGAAAGGGCCAGTGCCGCCTCCTCGGCCGCGTCCAGCCCGAGCAGATTGTCGCGGGAACCGCGATGTGCATACGGGCCGGTCAACACGATGACTGGATAGCACAGGATGCCCAGGTCGGGACGCGAGCTCTGGCGTTCGACCGGATCCGCGGCGTTCGGGTTGCCCTGGTCGAAATGGGTCAGGAGGGTGGAGGCCAGGTGTCCGCCGGCGGACGAGCCCATGATGCCCACCCGCTGCGGATCGAGATGATACTCGGCGGCGTGGGCGCGCACCCAACGAACGGCGCGCGCGGTGTCGGCCAACATCGCCGGATGGCGGTATCCGTCCGATCCCAGCCGGTACTTGAGGACGAACCCGGCGATGCCCAGTTCGTTGAGCCAGCGGGCGTAGTGACTGCCCTCGTGGTCGGCGAGGCGGGCATAACCGCCGCCGGGACAGATCACGATGGCTGCTCCCGTGGCATACCCGGGTTCGGGTAGGTAGGGCGTCAGGGTGGGAACATCCTTCGGCGTGTTTCCCCGCGCGCCCGGTGCGCCTTCCGGCCACAACGGAATGGGCTCGGCCGTTTGCGCAAGCGCGGAGGTGACTGCAAACAACAACCAGAGGGACAGAAACGACTTCATACGAGCCGAATGTAGGAGGCGGAACGACTCCCAGCAACGCAGGAACTCGGAACGGGGGAAGGGCCGCAGCTACGCGGACTTGCCACTTCGCGGAGCACGGGGACTGCAAAAGCAACGCGCGGAGGAGCGCTTGGTGCCCCTCCGCGCGTTGGCGTGGCGTGGGATGGGCGATGCGGTTTACGGAGAAGTTCGGAAACGCGGCATCGGATTCGGATCGGGCGGCGGCATCGGAATGGGATCATCCACAAAGCTGCCGGCCAGGTCGTCGGCGGTGACCGTGGCGGGCTGATGGTGAACCGCCGATCCCACCAGCGAGCCGTTGGACGCGCCGCCCTGTTTCCAGCGTTTCAAAGCCTCGATCAGTTCGGCCGAGCGGCGCGCGTACAACCCACCATGGTCGAGACTCTGCTGGGCCTCGGCGCGGCGACCGGCCAGGGCCAGTTCGAGGACTCTCGCGGCCTCCTTGTGGAACTCGGCGTGCAGAGAACGGACCTCCTGGTAGTGCTCCGTTTGACGAAGGTCCGGCGGAAGCGAGTGGAGCCATTTGCCGAATTCGCACTGGTTGTCCTTTGCCACATCGGCGGGCTGGAACTCGGACCGGCCGGTCCGGATGGCCTCTTGCAGCCGCTGTTTCCAGGCCGAGTGCGCGGCCATGGCCTTGGTGATCTGGCGATTCAGATCGCCTTCCCAACCGTTGCGCGTGGGCAAGTCGGGTGCGGCGGCCGGTATGCGCTCGGAGAACGAGGGGCGCACTGCCAGGTTTGTTCTTTCCTCCGCGGGAGTGGAGGCCGGCGCCGACTGGAGGTCAGAGGCGCCGACCAAGGCCTGCAGCTGGACCACTGCTTCTCGCAGGGCATCGGCCTGCGACTGGAGCTCGCGCGCGGCTGCGGCGCTTTGTTCTGCTGCTGCGGCGTTGGCCTGGGTGACCTTGTCCATCTGACTGACGGCGGAGTTGATCTGGCCGATGCCCTGGCTTTGCTCCTGGGAGGCGGCGGCGATCTCAGCGACCAGTTCGTCCACCTGACGGGCTTTGGTGAGGATTTGCTCCAGGTGCTGGGCTACCCGCTGGCTGATGCCGGCGCCGGCCTGGCTTTTGGCGACGGAGTTTTCGATTTTTTCGGCGGTTTCGCGAGCGGCGGCGGCGGCGCGTTGAGCCAGGGCGCGGACCTCGTCGGCGACGACGGCGAAGCCCATGCCGGCCTCGCCGGCGCGTGCGGCTTCGACGGCGGCGTTGAGGGCCAGGAGGTTGGTTTGGAAGGCGATTTCGTCGATGGTTTTGATGATTTTGGAGATTTCGGCGCTGGCGGTTTGGATGTCGTCCATGGCGCGGGTCAGTTGGATCATTTCGGACTGGCCGGCTTCGACGGCGGCGCGGGTTTGGGTGGCCAGTTGACGGGCCTGTTGGGCGTTGGCGGCGTTGCGCTGGGTCATGGCGGTCAGTTCCTCCAGCGAGGCGCTGGTTTCCTCCAGCGAGGCGGCCTGTTCGCTGGCCCCCTGAGCCAGGGATTGACTCGAGCTGGAGACATGATCGGCGGCCACGGCTGTTGCCTCACTGGCAAGATGGAGGTTTTCCGCCAGCGACTTCAACTGCCCGGCCACGCGATTCTTGAGGCGCCAGGCCAGGCCCCCGACCGCCACCACGAGAACGGCCATGATGGTCAGGCTCCACAAGGCGCTTTGCCGCGCGGCGCGGGATTGGGCGGTGATCTGGGCATCGATCTGTTCCCGCAGACGGTCCATCTGAGCGTCCACTTCCTTGAGCAGGGCCTCGTACTTGGGCGTGTAGTCGGTCAGAAAGATTTCATATGCCGCGCCGTTGTTGCCGAGCAGCAGGGGATCCAACACCCGCTTTTGTGCGTTTTCGAAACCCTGAAACGCCTGGCGAAGGGCGGCGTTGCCGGAAGCGCTGTTGGTGGTGCCGGCCATCGTGTTCACCTGCTCGGCCAGGCTGGCGGCGGCTTTTTGGAGCGACTCCAGGCCCTGTTCCAACCGATCCAGATCTTTTTCGCGGAGCAAGCCCTGCAGGAGTGAATGTTCCCGTGCCAGATCGGCGATGAGTTGTTGGCCGCGCTCCATTTCCGCCATGGCGGTTTGGGTGATGGCGCCCGATTGACGCAGCAGGCGCTGGACCGTGACGAAATAGACTGCCGTACCGAGCACGGTCACGCCCAGGGCCAGACCGATCAGACCAAGCAATCGCGTGGGAATGCTGGATTGACGTGTCATGGTCACTTCTTCCTTTGGTTTCGTGTCAACAGAGTTGCGGTCCGTATGAAATCGGTGCGAGGAGCCGGCGGCGGGAGGCGGCCGCCATGGTGCCGCCTCCCGCGCCCTGTGACGTTTATGAGCCGAGCTTGGTCAGGCTCAGCCCCACCACGAGCGAGCCGATCGGTTTGCCCCCGTCCAGGATGGGAACGGCCACCTGGACCTGTTGCAGGCCGGTGGACTCGTCCACCTCAGGTTGCCCCTGCCAGGTTTTCCCGGTCATGGAACCTCGTGTTTGTCCTTGCCCTTGTGGCTCCAGTTGGAAGGCTTGCTCAGGAAGGCCACCTTGGTGCCGTCGGCCCCCGAGATGAAGGCCTCGGTGACCGTGTCGTCCTTTTTGGCCTTCAGCCGTTCGGCGGCGGCATTCTTGCTGAAGGAGCGCACGAAGGGATCCAGCACCGGCAGGGTTTTCCATTTATCCTGGGTCATGGCCTGGACCTCGGGCGAGGGGTTGGCGTTGTGTTGGCGGACGGCCTGAACGATCACCTCGTCGGCTGCCCAGGTTTGGATCTCCTTGATCTTGGCTTCGATCTTGGCTTGGATCTCGGGAGTGATGCCTTGGGCGTGGATGAACGCCTGCGCGCCCATCAGGGTGATTGCAGGCACCAGCCACTGGAGGATTCGAGTGGTTGCTTTCATGGTCGTCATCCTGTTCAGGTTATCGGTTGTCAATGCTCGTTCTTGAGGAATCAGAAGACCACCGTGACCTGGACATAGGCCCAGTCGGCGTCGGTGGCGCCGCCGAGGGCCTGTTTGGACTGTTTGATGTAGTCGCCGGCGAAGAAGTGGCTGTAACCGGCGCGGAGGTTCACGCACCGATGGGCCGACCAGATTACGTCCACGTCGAGTTCGGATCCGAGGAAGTTGTCGTAGGACGGATTCCTCCCGTAGCCGAGGCCGTTCCGGCCCGAGCCCGACTGCGGGTAGAAGAAGTCGGCCGTGTCAGCCAGCCAAAAGAGGTGGTAATCCACCCCCACCGTGAGGGTGTCGGCGGGCTTGAGCTTCAGCCGGGCGATGGGATTGTGGATGTTCCGCCACCCGGTGACGTCCATCAGGCCGTATTTGCTGTGGTTGGTGGGGAACAGGATGTCAATGGTCTCGTTCTTGTCGTCGTTGGGTCGCTGTCGCCGGTTGAGAAGTTGTACTCGAAGCCGAGGCGCGGGCTGCCCCAGACGTCCTTCCAGGTGTAACCGGCGGCCACGCTGGTGGCCCAGGCATCCTGATCCAACTGTCGCCCTGCCTGGGTGATGTTGCCGAACTGGTGGAGCGCCTCGACGGTGTAATCCCAGTTGCCCAGCGAGTTCTTGGGCGGGGTTGCCCGGAACCCGACGGTGTAGATGTCCCGGGAGCTGGTGTTGGCGCGGTTGGGCGCGTCCGTGTTGCGGCCCAGGAAGTAGAGTTCCAAGTCCTGCCACGGGAGCAGTTTCTTCACCCCGCCGTACAGTCCCCAGAAATGATCCTTTTCGTTGGACTGGTTGAACTTGCCGTCTTCCCGAACGACCACACGGCTGACGAAAGCGTCTGCCCAGAACGGGCTCTGCTGAAAACGCAGCCGAATGGCGTCGAATGAGCGTGTGACGTTGCCCCAGTCGGATGGTCCGATGACCCGTTGATCGCCGTACAGAAGCTGCATGCGGCCCGCCTGAAGTTGGAGAGGGAATTGTGCGAGGTCACCCAGGCTCACGTATGCCTGTTGCAGATCCAGGCGGTCCTCGTTCGGCCGGCCTGCCCGGTCCTCGCCCGAACTGTTGCTGTTGCGCAGTTCGGCGTAGACCTGCAACCAGCCGTGCTGATAGCCCACGTGAAGTTTCTCGCGCGTGAGGATGAAGGTGTCGTCATTGTCCACACCCGACTTCTGGAAATGGCCCGTGGCGGAGGCGGGCGAGGAGTTGTGGTAGCTGTCCACGCGGGTGCGGAACTCGCCGCCGATGTCCCAGGCGTTCCAGGCGGGCGATTGTTCGCGCAGCCATTGGTTGACCAGGGTGGTGGATTTTCCGCCTGCGGCCTGGCCCAGGGCTGCCAGTGGCACCAACAGCCCCACGCATGCCGGCCAGGGACTCCGGCCAGGGCGGCGGGTCAGGGGGGAATCAGCCCGCTTCAAATGGCTCCGGTTCGGGTTTTTGAGGTTTACTTGTCGTTTCATGGTTGGTCGTTTCATCATGGGCTTTGCAGGTTTCCATCCAGGTCGTCATGCACCGGGTGATGGGTGTTTCTGACGTGTCCTTTCGGTTTGTGCTGCATGATCGGACGGTCAGACCTCGTGCCCGACCGTGACCGGCTCGGGACGATTCGCGCGAGCCGGTGCGGTGAATCCGGCACTCTGTGCCGGGGCTTTCTCCGCCCGGCGCGAACGGGAAGAGTGCCGGAAAGGATCGTGGCCGGATGCGGTTTCGGCGGATGTGCCGCCGGTGTCGCCGACGAGCTGGACCAAGGCTTGAACCGCCTGCCGCAACGAGGCCGCTTGAGCGGTCAGTTCCTGGGCGGCAGCAGCGCTTTGTTCTGCTGCTGCGGCGTTGGCCTGGGTGACCTTGTCCATCTGGCTGACGGCCGAGTTGATCTGGCCGATGCCCTGGCTTTGCTCCTGGGAGGCGGCGGCGATCTCAGCGACCAGTTCGTCCACCTGACGGGCTTTGGTGAGGATTTGCTCCAGGTGCTGGGCTACCCGCTGGCTGATGCCGGCGCCGGCCTGGCTTTTGGCGACGGAGTTTTCGATTTTTTCGGCGGTTTCGCGAGCGGCGGCGGCGGCGCGTTGAGCCAGGGCGCGGACCTCGTCGGCGACGACGGCGAAGCCCATGCCGGCCTCGCCGGCGCGTGCGGCTTCGACGGCGGCGTTGAGGGCCAGGAGGTTGGTTTGGAAGGCGATTTCGTCGATGGTTTTGATGATTTTGGAGATTTCGGCGCTGGCGGTTTGGATGTCGTCCATGGCGCGGGTCAGTTGGATCATTTCGGACTGGCCGGCTTCGACGGCGGCGCGGGTTTGGGTGGCCAGTTGACGGGCCTGTTGGGCGTTGGCGGCGTTGCGCTGGGTCATGGCGGTCAGTTCCTCCAGCGAGGCGCTGGTTTCCTCCAGCGAGGCGGCCTGTTCGCTGGCCCCCTGAGCCAGGGATTGACTGGTGGAGGTGACCTGTGCGGCTGCGGAGGCGAGCTGCACAGCGCCCTGTTGCAGGGTAGCGAGGACGGGGCGCAAAAGCCGCATCATGCTCTTGTGAGTGGTCCATCCGAGAACAGCGGCACTCAGGATGGCGAGTAAAGTGCCCACCAGGGCGGCCGACACTCCCTGGGTCGCTGCGGCCAGGGTGCTGTCGACACTGTTTTGAGCATCCTGAGCAGCCATATCGGCCAGGGCCTTCAAGGAATCGAGGTAAGCCACCAAGGCTGGACGGACCCGTTGGGCTTTGAATGCGAATGCTTCATCCCGCGTGGATCTTTGGCTGGTTTCGAGAAGCTGGCTTCGCAAATGAACGTATTCAGTTCTTCTGGCGTGCATGGTTTCGAACATGCGGCGGTCCTCCTCTGTTTTCATGGCCGCCTCCAACCTGTTGGCCAGTTCGGCGGCCGTGGTCGTTTGAGCTTCGATCTGCTTCGCCAGAGCCAGCTTGGCAGCCAAATCAGTTTCCCAAAGATGGGCCCATACAAGGCGGTCAATCTCGAAGGTTAGTTCAAGGAGTCGCTCGGCGTCTCGCAGGACCGGGACGGCGTGATTCGCAGCGGAGGCGGCGTGGTGCCTTATGCTCAGGAAGTACATGTTGATGATCAGGGTGAGGACCACCATGAGCGCAAGACTTGTACCCAACGCAGTGAAAAGGCGCCTGCCCACCGTTGCGACGGTGCCCGATCGTGTCTGTAGGAAGCTGGTTTTCATAGGTGAGGTGGGCTGTGGGTTCTTTCTGATCAGAACTTAGAGCGTGAGACCAGATGGAGCCGGTGCTAGCTGATCCACCACGATTCTACGAGTATCGAGCAGAGTGACCACCCGTTTGTCGAACTTGGCCATGGCCAGGAGGCCGTCGGTCAGCAGGCCGGAGCCGAATTCCGGCGGGGGTTCGAGGTCGCGGGCATGGATCTGGACGACGGCTTCCACGGCGTCCACGATCAGGCCCATGAGCACCGTTTGATGGGCTGCGGCGCTGACCTGGACGACGATGATGCAGGTCAGGTCGGTGACCTCCGTTTCGGGCATGCCGAACCGGAGTCGGAGGTCGCTGATGGGGATGATCTTGCCCCGCAGGTTGATGACGCCTTTGACGTGGGGCGGCATTTGTGGGACGGGCGTGATGTCGGTGTGGCGGATGATCTCCCGCACGTCGAGCACGGGGATGGCGTACCATTCGTTGGCCAGGCGGAAGGTCAGATACTTGCCGGCCAGGTTTTCCAGCTTGGGTTCCTTGGATTCGTATGTGGCGGTGCTCATGTTGGTGACGGACTTGAGGGTTGAACGATTTCAGTTCCAAGCGCGTGCTGCGGCGGCCGCATGCGGCCGGACCAGCGCGTCCACGTTGAGAATGAGTCCCACACGGCCATCGCCGAGGACGGCGCCGCCGGCGAGCATGGGATTCTCGCGGAGGGCGGCGCCCAGGCTTTTGATGACCACTTCCTGCTTGCCGAGCAGTTGGTCCACCAGCAGGCAACTGGTGTGTGGTCCGGACTCGACCACCACCACGATGCCCTGGGTGGGGTCGGTGCATCCGGCGGGTTCACCGAACAGGGCGTGGAGCCGGACCAGGGGCGTGAGACGGCCGCGGACGTTGATCATTTCGCCGCGTTGCTGCACGGTGGCGATCATGTCGGGTCGCGGTCGCAAGGACTCGCGCACGGTCAGGGTGGGGATGATGTAGCGTTTTTCACCCACACTGACGATCAGGCCGTCTATGATGGCCAGGGTCAGAGGCAGGTAGATGGTGAAGGTGGTCCCCTGACCGGGTCGGGTGTCGATCTCGATCTTGCCCCGCAGTTTTTCGATGTTTCTGCGCACGACGTCCATGCCCACTCCGCGGCCGGATATTTCCGTGACCTGCTCGGCTGTGGAGAACCCGGGCGCAAAGATCAGTTCGTATGCCTCCTTGTCGGTCAGGGTTTCATCGGGCTTGAGCAGGCCTTTGGCCCGGGCTTTTTCGAGGAGCTTTTCCTTGTTCAGCCCGCGGCCGTCGTCCTCGATCTGGATAACGATGTTGCCACCCTGATGGAAGGCCCGGAGATTGATCGTGCCCTGGGCAGGCTTGCCTGCGGCAGTGCGGACGTCCGGAGGTTCGATGCCGTGGTCCACGGCGTTGCGGATCATGTGAACCAGGGGATCGTACAGGGCTTCGACGATGTTGCGGTCCAGTTCGGTGTCTTCGCCGCTGAGGAGCAGTTGGACCTGTTTGTTTTGTTTGGTGGCCAGGTCGCGGACCAGACGATGCATTTTTTGGAAGGTGGCGCGGATGGGGACCATGCGGAGGGACATGGCGGTGCGCTGCAGTTCGCTGGTGATGCGTCGCAGTTGGGCCAGGTTGCGTGCCAGTGTGCGCGAGGCCATGGTCTGGAGCTGGGGATCCTGGACCACCATGGATTCGGCGATCACCAACTCGCCCACCAGATCGATGAGGGTGTCGAGTTTGACGGTGTCGACCTTGACGTAGCCAGTGGCCGAGGCGGTGAGCCCGCCTGTGTTGGTCCGCCCCCCGGCCGGGGCGGATGCGGGCTGCCGGGCCTGTTCCCCAGCGGTCGGCGCGGGTGGCGCTCCGGCCGGAGACGGAACGGGTGCGGGTTCGGGTGCGGGGGCTGCGGCACCGGCCGGGCTGGAGGGTGCAGGGGCGTCTGTGAGCGGTTCAGGCTGGCTGTCAGAGGCCGGGGAGGGCGGGGCGGCGGCCTGACCGTTTTGCAGGAAGGCCCGAACTCTGCTGATGATGTGGCGGATGGGCACCACGATGGGAGGTGCGTGGGCCAGGTCGTCCAGGCGGGCGGTGATCTCCTGCACGTAGGTTTTGAGTGCGTCGCCCCCTTCCAGGATGAGTTCGATGGCGGTGCGGTCGAGGATTCGTTCGCCGCGGCGGGCGGCGTCCAGGAGCGATTCCAGCTCATGGGCCAGTTCCTTGACGGGTTGGAGGTCCAGGAATCCGGCCCCGCCCTTGAAGGTGTGGAAGGCACGGAAGATCGCGTTGAGGGTGTCGCGATCTTCCGGGTTTTCCTCGAGCACCAGCACGCCCTGTTCGATGTTTTGGAGATGCTCGGCCGACTCGGTGAGGAACTCACGCAGCAGGCCGGCGTCTGCATCAGCCGGGAGTTGCAAGACCGGTTCGTGTGCGTTCGCAGCTTCTCCGGCGGTGTCGCATGCCGAAACCGTGCTTGCGGCTTCTGCCGGGGCCGGCGTCTGGGGCGGCGGCTCGGAGGAGGCGGGCTGGGCTTCGGCGGCTTCTGGATTCAGGATCGTTTCGAGGCGTTTGGCCCATTGTTGGAACCAGGTCACGCTTTCGGGAGTGAACAGGCCGCCCTGTTCGAAGACCTTGTCGATCTGCCGGGACGCTTCATCCAGGGCGGTGCGCAGGGAGTCGGGTGTGCCGCCTTCGCCGAGCGTCTCGCGAGCTTCCATGAGGAGGCTGTTGAGGGGCAGGAGCCCCTCGTCGGAGCCGGGACGGAGGAAGGCGGCTTCGAAGGCCAGTTTGTGACCCAGTTTGATCCACCTGGGCGGGTGGTCTTGGGGAGGGTTTGTGGGTGTGGGAGATGGGGTTTCCATGGCAGACTCAGACGGATCGGCATGCGAACCGCGGGCCCCGGACGGAGCCTGCCGCTGGCCGGCTGGATCCGGTCGGGCCCGGCGGGCAAAACCTGCCCCGGGATGGGTGTCCGCCGGGCAGGGTTTGCCGGGGAGGTCGGTTCCCGTTCAGTTGTTTGGTACGGGGTGCGTTCATGCGCCGGGTGGGTTTGCGGGAGCGTGTGCCCGGACACTCAATCCGCCCATGGGTTGACGACCATGGTGACAAAGACCTCGACGCCTGTGCCGCGAAAGGCCATGCGCTCGACGCCGCCGACAGGGCCGGAAAGAGGGGTGACCTCGGAGGCGATGGTGACTTTGGGCGGCTCGATGCGGCAGTTGAGACCGGCGTCGCAGAGGTTGGACTTGAAGTTGCCGGTGACGATGTTGAGCAATTCGCCGATGGTGTCGGAGACTGCGTGCGGGTCCTGGAGTTCCTGTGGATCCACACCGAGGACGGCTCCGGCCACGCGCCGTGCCACGGGCAGGGCCATGCGGAGTTCGACCCTTCCTTCGGCCTTGCCGGAGAATCCGATGCTGCCGCAGACGTGCTCACCCTTGAGGGGCGCCACCAGGGCTATTTCATCTGCGTGGGCCACAGGGGGCCGAGAGCGCCGTGCGCTCCGA